>Ga0196971_1000005_pt1 | contig 494414 bp, 489 predicted proteins | sample S1v_1013CmetaG_FD_148660 | JGI IMG/M metagenome (GOLD analysis project Ga0196971, IMG submission 148660) | Soil microbial communities from Anza Borrego desert, Southern California, United States - S1+v_10-13C | ecosystem: Environmental > Terrestrial > Soil > Desert | place: USA: California...
CGAAACCTGCCCAGTCATCATCGACCTCGATCTCGTCGATCGAACGGTTGGTTTCGACCTCCGGCGTATTCCAGCCGGCGTCAATCGCGCCGTACCAGCCGTTCGGCTCGGCAGCCGCAGCGCCGGCCGACAGGGCCAACGCCCCGGCGGCGCACGACGCCAGAATGAAAGTCTTAACGCGCATGGGTGGATGCCCTCCGCAGCCCAGGTGAATTTTCTCAAGGCGGCGCACGAGCCGCCGCTTGCACCCTCATAACAGCCCCGCTGGCTCAGGTCGAGACGAAGAAGCCCCGAACAACCATAAGCGTGGCCATTCAGCTACAGGGGGGCGCCGGGACGCGCGGTGGCGGGCGCCTCAGGCCGATTCCGCAATCTGAAACGGGAAAAGCGCTTCGCAAACAGCGAACTCGGCCGGCGTATCGACGTCCCAGCCCCGTTCGAATGGCATGGACCAGGCCAGGGCGCCGTCGGACTGAAAGGTGCGGTCGCGCATCAGGATATCCGGCCGGCCGACATAGACGGCGCCGTTAATGACGACCGTTCGCTCCAGATCCACGCCGCCGGAAGTGAATCGTCCCGCCGTGTCGACACGGCCGTAGAAGGACGGCGGTTTCGGCAGGGGCGAAACCCCGATCACCGCCGGGGCGCCGCTCTCGTGACAGAGACGGATGGCGCCATCGATATCCGCGGCGGTGCGCAGCGGGGAGGTCGGTTGCAGCAGAACCAGGTAGTCCCAGCGCCCGCCCACCTGATCCAGCGCGTGTTCGATCGCGTCGATGACCGAAGCGGTCGCCCCGGACAGGTGATCTGGCCGCAGGAACGGCGGCGGCCACCCCATCCCGGCGGCCGTCGCGGCCACCGCCGGGTCATCCGTGGAAACCACCAGATGATCGATCAGGGCGGACCCGCGCGCCGCCTCGAGCGTCCAGGCCACCATGGGCCGCCCGGCCAGGGGCCGGGCGTTCTTGGCGATCAGCCTTTGCGAGCCGCCTCGCGCCGGTACGATCGCCAGAACTCGCCGGTCGCCGATCATGCGACCGCATCGATGGCCGCGGGGGCCGCCGCGAGCCCGCTCACGCCCACGGATCGTGCGGGTGCGAATGATCGTCGGTCGAATCGAGCAGCATCAGCCCCACCGGTCCGATCACCGTGGACTCCTCCATCTGGAGGGCGATCAGGGCCGCCTTGCCGACACCTTCGCCGGGCAGGATCAGCGGTTGATCGTCGTCCACGGCCGGGAGAACCTGGGCATCATCCCACAGGGTCAGCGGCAGGAAGGCGTCGTCCTCGGCGGAGGGCAGGACCAGAGGCTCGCCGTCGGCGAAAACGGCCTTGTCTCCGACCATGGCCGGCAGGGTGAGTGGACCCTGGTCACTCCCGGACAGCAGGGGCGCGGGAGCGCCGCCCAGCGCCTGGGTCGACCCGTCGCCAAAGCGCAGGGTTTCGATGTCGAGGGCCAGGATCGAGCCGTCGCGGCCGCCTGTTCCGTCGATGATCCGCCAGCCCGCGCCCTCGGCCGTGATCGTGTAGTCCGCCGCGAGGCCCTGCAGCACGATCGTGTCGGTCCCGAGCCCGCCGCGGATCTGGTCCGTCCCGCCGCCGCCGCGCAGGGTGTCGTTCCCGGCTCCCCCGATGATCAGGTTGTTGTCCGTGCCGGTGAACTCGGCCGAGGGGGAACCAGGTAGCACGAAAGTGTCGCCAGGCTCGCCGTACAGTGCATCCACCGCGTCGGCCTCGCGGCGACTGGAGCCAGCGCGGCCGTAGACGACGTCGAGGGACAAGGCGCCGACCAGAAATTCGTCGCACACCCCTCCGATCAGGACAGGAAAGCCACTCCGCGAGAGGGAATCGAACATGAAACGGCCCAACCGACGAGAACCTGGTCGGCTACCGTAACGCGGCTTCCCGAAACGACAAGCGGCGCCGGTTCAACTCCTGGCGACCTGCGCGGCCGACCCAAGCCGAAGTTGCGACCGAATCAACCCCCGCCCGTACGGTTGGTGGCCTTTCCGGTCCCTTCGCATACCGGGCAGACCTCGCCTGAGGGCAGCACGCCTCCGCCCATACACTCGGGACAGAGAGTCGGATCCGGGTGCTGGAGGGAGGCCGGATCGGCCGGATCGGACGGCGTCAGATCCCGATCGTCGATTTCGTGCTCGTTCATCCGGACGGAACGGGCGGACGGAGGTCCGGTTTCATGATGACACGGCCCGGGCTTGGCATTACGGACCCGCTGGTGATGGACGAGACAGAACGGCAAACTGCGGATCGCGCGCGAGACGCGCAGGGCTGGGACACGGCGAAGACGCTGGCCGAGGCCCTGCCCTACATCCAGATCTATGACCGCAAGACGGTGGTCATCAAATATGGCGGTCACGCCATGGGCGAGAGCGCCGTGGCGAAACAGTTCGCCGCCGACGTCGTATTGTTGAAGCTGATGGGTGTGAACCCGGTCGTCGTCCACGGTGGCGGGCCGCAGATCAGCGCCATGCTCGAAAAGGCCGGTGTGAAGTCGAGCTTCGTCGACGGGCTGAGGGTCACCGACGCCGACACCATGCAGGTCGCCGAAATGGTCCTGTCGGGCGCGGTGAACAAGGAGATCGCCCACTGGATCACCATGGCGGGCCGCAAGGCGGACGTGCGCGGCATCGGCCTGTCCGGCAAGGACGCGGGCCTGCTGACGGTGGAGAAGACCCGCCGCACCAAGCGTGACCCCGACAGCATGATCGAGCACGAGGTCGATCTCGGTTTCGTGGGCGAACCGACCAAGGTCGATCCCAAGCTGGTCGTGCGGCTGCTGGAATCCGACGCCGACTGGGTTCCGGTCATCGCCCCCATCGGGGTCGCGGAGGACGGCCAGACCTTCAACGTCAACGCCGACACCGTGGCGGGGGCGCTGGCGGGGTCGCTGAACGCCAAGCGCATGCTGCTGCTGACCGACGTGGCGGGGGTGAAGGGCGCCGACGGCGAGATCATCCGCCAGATGACGGTGGGAGAGGCCTCGAAGCTGATCGACGACGGCGTCGCCACCGGCGGGATGATCCCCAAGCTGCAGACCGCCATCGCCGCCGTGCGGGACGGGGTCGAGGCGGTGGTCATCCTCGACGGCCGGCGGCCGCACGCCATGCTGGTTGAGCTGTTCACCGAACATGGCGCCGGCACCCTGGTGAAGGCTGAAGAATGACGGCCGAACCCGTGCAGCCGACCGAGATCGCCGCCGACCTGCGTCACGTGCGAAGCTGGATCTTCGACCTGGACGACACCCTGTATCCGCCCGAGCGTCAGATCCTGAAACGGGTGAGCGAGCGGATCGGCCATTTCATGGTTCGCACCACCGGCCTGCCGCTGGACGAGGCGCGGGCGCTTCAGAAGCGCTATCTGATGGACCACGGCGCGGCGCTGGGCGGGCTGATGAAGGACTATACCATCGACCCGGAAGAGTTCCTGGCCGATGTGCATGACGTGCCGCTGGACGACCTCCATGCGGACGAGGGTCTCAGGGCGGGACTGGAGCGGCTGAACGGGCCCCGCTACGTCTTCACCAATGGCTCGACGCGGCACGGCGAGCGCGTGCTGGAGCAACTGGGGATCAGCGACCTTTTCGACGGCCTGTTCGCGGTCGAACACGCCCGGCTGGTTCCCAAGCCGCACCCGGACACCTTCGCCCTGATGCTGGAGCGGTTCCAGCTCGATCCGGCGACGGCGGCCTTCTTCGAAGACACCGTGCGCAATCTCGAACACGCCAAGGAGTTGGGGATGACCACGGTGCTGGTCGGCCCCCATGCCTTCGACGCCGAGGCGCCGTTCGTGGACCACCGGGCGGCCGCGCTCGGGCCCTTTCTAGCCACCGCCATCCTGCCGGGAGATCCGACATGACCGACCACGCCGATCTGGAAGGCGTCATCGAGGCGGCGTGGGAGGACCGGGCCAGCGTCTCCGTCTCGACCCACGGCGAGGTCCGCAGGGCGGTCGAGCAGGCGATCGGAATGCTGGACGCGGGCGAGGCGCGGGTCGCCTCGCGCGGTGACGACGGTGTCTGGACCACGCACCAGTGGCTGAAGAAGGCGGTGCTGCTGTCGTTCCGGCTCAACGACAACGAACTCGTCCGCGGCGGCGACCGCGGAGCGGCCAGCCACGCACCGGGCGTCGGGCCATGGTGGGACAAGGTCCCGAACAAGTTCGGCGACTGGACCGCCAACCATTATCAGGAGGCCGGCTTCCGTTCGGTTCCGGGCGCGATCGTGAGGCGAGGCGCCTTCGTCGGCCGCAACGTGGTGCTGATGCCGTCGTTCGTGAACATCGGCGCGTATGTCGACGAGGGTTCGATGGTCGACGCCTGGGCCACGGTCGGCTCGTGCGCCCAGATCGGCAAGAACGTGCACCTGTCGGGCGGCGCGGGCATCGGCGGGGTGCTGGAGCCGCTGCAGGCCAATCCGACCATCATCGAGGACGGCTGCTTCATCGGCGCCCGGGCCGAGGTCGCCGAGGGCGTCATCGTCCGCGAGGGCGCCGTGTTGGCCATGGGCGTCTATCTGTCCGGGTCGACCAAGATCGTCGACCGGGCCACCGGCGAGGTGTTCCGCGGCGAGGTGCCGGCGTATTCGGTCGTGGTGCCGGGCTCGCTGCCCGATCCGAACGGCGGACCGTCGCTCTACTGCGCGGTGATCGTGAAACGGGTGGACGCGCAGACGCGAGCCAAGACCGGGGTCAACGAACTGCTGCGGGACTGAGAATGCGCCGCGCGGCGCTCATCGGCGTCACGAGCGCCCTCGCCACAGGCGTGGCGGCCTATGCCCTGACCTTCTTCAGCGATCCGGGCCCGATCGGCCGGCCGCTGGCGATGGCGCTTGGCCTATGCCTGACAGCCGTCCCGACCGGGTTGGCCGCCGGCCTGATCTCGCGGCTGGAGGCGAGCAGCGGCGGCGGCCACGACAAGCGGCGCTCTTCAGCTGGCGGCCTTGGCCGCCTATTGCCTGCTGGTCTGGAAGGGCAGCTGGGATCTGCCCGCCCTGGTTGCATTCGCTGTGTTGCTTCAGGCCGCCGCCGTGACCGCAGCCGGCTGGCTGATCGGCCTCCGGGATCGCGCACAAACGGTGCGCTAGCTTGCCTTCGCCAGCCGCACCAGCTTGCCGTTCGGCTCGTCGGTGATAGCCCACACGGCGCCGTCAGGGGCCACAGCGATGTCTCGCACCCGTTCGCCGAGGTCCGTCAGCAGCCGCTCCTCGCCGATGACGCGGTTCCCGTCCAGCACCAGCCGCGCGATGTGCTTTTCCTTCAGGCCGGCGACCAGCAGGTTGCCGCGCCAGCCCGGGAACATGGCGCCATCGTAGATGGCGACGCCGCCGGGGGCGATGACCGGATCCCAATAGTAGACCGGCTGCTCCAGCCCCTCGCGGGCGGTGATCCCCTCATTGATCGGACCGCCGCGGTATTCGACGCCGTAGGCGATGATCGGCCAGCCGTAGTTGACGCCGGCGCGGTCGAGGTTGAGCTCGTCACCACCGCGGGTGCCGTGCTCGACGGTCCAGACATCGCCGTTTGGGGCGATGGCGACGCCCTGAACGTTGCGGTGGCCCAGCGACCAGATTTCAGGGCGTGCGCCCTCGCGGTCGACGAAGGGGTTGTCGACCGGGACGGAGCCGTCGGCGTTGATCCGGATGGTCTTGCCCATGTGCGAGCCGAGATCCTGCGCCTGCGGCCGCATCGGCGCATCGGAGCGGTCGCCGAGCGTGATGAACAGGTGACCCGCACGGTCGAAGGCCAGGGATGAGCCGAAGTGAGCGCCGCCGTCATAGGCGGGCATGGCGCGGAAGATGACCTGCACGGCGTCGACCCGCGTCCCGTCGTCCGAAAGTCGGCCGCGGGCGACGGAGGTGGCGTTGCCGCCCTCGCGAGGCTCGGCGTAGCTCCAGTAGATCAGGCGGTCCGCGGCGAAGGTCGGGCCGACCACCACGTCGAGAAGCCCGCCCTGCCCGCGCGCATCGACGGCGGGGAGTCCGGCTATGGGCTCCCCCACCGCCCCCTCGGCGGTGACGATGCGCAGCCGGCCGGGGCGCTCGGTGACCAGCCAGCGACCGTCGGGCAGCATGGCGAGGCCCCATGGCTCCTCGAGCCCCGACGCCACCACTGTATGCGCCAGCGCCGCTTCGGTGCGCACGCCCGGGGCCCGTGTCTGGCCCGCGAAGGCCGGCTGCTGGTCCGCGGCGTTGGGAGGCCGGGATTCGACCGGCGCGGAGCCGCTGGCGGCGGGGATCTGGTTCTGTTCGTCGGCCCCGCAGGCGGCGGCCAGGGCCACGGCGGAGACGGAGACGGCGACGGCGAGCAGGCGCATGGCGGAAACCCCGGTTGGCTGGTCGTTCGTGAAGCGATGCAATGGACCTCGCGGTTCCCCGCGCCCGGCGCAAGCCCGCAAGCAGCGCCGAGGCCCTCGCGACGACTTGAAACCGTCTGCGCCCCCCTCTATAGGCACGCCTCTTCCGGCGGACAGACCAGTTCCCGCCGGACCCCGGACGCCGGGGCTGGGTAGCTCAGCTGGTTAGAGCGGTGGATTCATAACCCACAGGTCGGCGGTTCGAGCCCGCCCCCAGCCACCATTCCGGCAACCCGCCCGCATTCCCCGCGTTCACGGCGAAGGTTCAACGCCGAAGGGGACTTCCCATGCGCATCCGTATCGCCGCCCTCACCGCTGTCGCCGCCCTGGCGCTGGGCGCCGCCGCCTGCACCGAAGCCGAGCAGGACAATACCCGGGCCGAGGCCGACGAGGCCGCCGACGACACCGGTTCCGCCATCCAGGAAGAGGCCGCCCAGATTGGCTCCGCCGTGAAGGCGGGCGCCAGCGAGGTCGCCCAGGAAATCGACGAGGGGACCGATCGGCTGGCCGAGGAGGCTGACGAGCAGGAGGCCGAGACCAGGGCCGATGCTAAGGGCAACTAGGCCGCGGGCGCGCCGGCGGGCTCGGCCAGAAGGGCGTCGATCAGGGCCCGCGCCTCGGGGCTGGCCCAATCGGCCTCGCCGGAGAAATGCGCGCGGATGCGGCCCTGCCGGTCGAGCAAGACGGTCTGGGGCATCTTGCCCTCGCCGGGCAGCTCGAACGGGAGCTGGAACTTCATGTCGCTGTAGAGCGGCAGGGGCTCGTGCACGTCGATGAAGCTGCGGGCGTCGGCGAGGCCGTCCGCGGTGGCGTCGACGTTGATCGGCAGCACGATCAGGTCCGTGCCGGCATAGGCCTGGGCGAGGCGGGCCAAGGTCGGCATCTCGGTGCGGCAGGGCGCGCACCACATCGCCCACAGGTTGACCACCACCACCTTGCCCCGGAAGTCGGCGAAGCGGGCGGCGGCTCCGTCGCGGGTCCTGAAGACGTAATCGGGCGCGGGCGCGAGCGCCGCGGGGGTCTCCAGCCGGGTCAGCGACCCCTTGGCGAACCGGGCCAGTTCGCTCTTGGCGGGCGGCGCGGGCGCGGCGGCTTTGAAGAAGGCGTCGCGATTGGCGTATAGCAGGCCGGCGCCCGCGATCATGCCGACCGCCAGCGCGCCCGCGATCGCCATTCCCGCCGTCCTAGAGCGCTTCATGACACAGCCTTCCCAACCCGGTGCCACAGTTAAGCCTTCTCCGAACGCGGAAGGTCAAGACATGTGGGGCGGGCGTTTCTCGGCGCGGCCGGCGGACATCATGCAGGCGATCAACGTCTCCATCGGCGTCGACAGGCGGCTGTGGGCCCAGGATCTGGCGGGCTCGCGGGCGCATTGCCGGATGCTGGCGGCGCGCGGCATCGTGACCCAGGCGGACGCCGATGCGATCCTCGGCGGGCTGGACGCGATCGAGGCGGAGATGCGCGACGGGAGCTTCCCGTTCCGCGACCAGTTCGAGGACATCCACATGAATGTGGAGGCGCGGCTGGCCGAGCTGATCGGGGAGCCGTCGGGGCGGCTGCATACGGCGCGGAGCCGCAACGACCAGGTGGCGACGGACTTTCGCCTGTGGGTGAGGGACGCCTGCGACGCGGCGGTGGCGCAGCTGGAGGGGCTGCAGCGGGCGCTGCTGGCGCGGGCCGAACAGCACGCCGGCGACCTGATGCCCGGCTTCACCCATCTGCAGCCGGCCCAGCCGGTGACCTTCGGCCACCACCTGATGGCCTATGTCGAGATGTTCGGGCGGGACGCCTCGCGGTTCGCGGACGCCCGGAAGCGGATGAACGAGAACCCGCTGGGGGCCGCGGCGCTGGCGGGGTCGCCCTTCCCCATCGACCGGCACATGACGGCGGCGGAACTGGGCTTTGACCGGCCGATGGGCAATTCGCTGGACGCGGTGTCCGACCGGGACTTCGCGCTGGAGAGCCTGGCCGCGGCCTCGATCTGCGCCGGGCACCTGTCGCGGCTGGCCGAGGAGATCGTGGTGTGGATGACGCCGCAGTTCGGCTTCGTCAGCCTGCCGGACGACCTGACCACCGGCAGTTCTATCATGCCGCAGAAGCGCAATCCGGATGCCGCGGAGCTGGTGCGGGCCAAGACGGGCCGGATCATGGGCTCGCTGGTGGCCCTGTCGACGGTGATGAAGGGACTGCCGCTGGCCTATTCGAAGGACATGCAGGAGGACAAGCCGCCGGTGTTCGAGGCCTTCGACGCCCTGACCCTGGCGCTGGGGGCGATGACGGCGATGGTTTCGGCCCTGCAGCCCGACACAGAGCGGATGCGGGCGGCGGCGGGGTCGGGCTTCTCGACCGCGACCGATCTGGCCGACTGGCTGGTGCGGGAGCTGAACCTGCCGTTCCGCAAGGCGCACCATGTCACGGGGGCGGCGGTGAAGCGGGCGGAGGCGCTGGGCGTGGATTTGTCGCAACTGCCGCTGGCTGAACTGCAATCGCTTGAGGCGGGCGTCACGGAAGCGGTTTACAAGGTGCTCACGCCCGAGGCTTCCTGCGCCAGCCGCCAGAGCTTCGGGGGCACGGCGCCGGAACAGGTCCGCGCGCGCATCGCCGACTGGACGGCGCGACTGGGGTAGATGGCATGAAGAAACTGATTGTCCTGGGCGCCGCCGCCCTGATGGCCGCCTCCGCGGCGGGCTGTGGCCGCGTGGCCGACCTGGACGCCCCGCCGGCCAGGCGGACCGAACGCGCCCTGCCGGACGAGCGTGGGCCCGGACCGGTCGAGCCGGCCACGGTCTACCGTCCGCCCAGCCAGGCGCCGATCGACGGCGGACCCAGCTCGAACCCCTATGGCGGTTCGGGCGCCAACCCCGGCTAGGACCTTGCACCATTTCGACCGGATCGACGGCGCCCTCCATGCGGAGGCCGCGCCTCTCGAGGCCATTGCGGAGGCGGTGGGCACGCCGGTCTATGTCTATTCGACCGCGACCCTGACGCGGCACTACCGGCTGCTGCGCGAGGCGGTGGACGCGCATCGCGCGGCGCTGGGCGGTCCCGGCAAGGAGGGGGCCCTGATCGCCTTCGCCGTCAAGGCCAACTCCAACCTGTCGGTGCTGGCGACGCTGGCCCGGCTGGGGTGCGGCGCCGATACGGTGTCGGAGGGCGAGATCCGGCGGGCGCTGAAGGCGGGCGTCCCGGGGCAGCGCATCGTCTTCTCGGGCGTCGGCAAGACCGACGCCGAACTGGCCTTCGCCATCGAGGCCGGGGTGCGCCAGATCAACGTGGAGAGCGCCGTCGAGCTGGACCGGCTGATCGCCGTGGCCGCCGCCAGGGGCGCCGCGCCGGAGATCGCCATCCGGGTCAATCCGAAGATCGGGGCCGGCGGCCACGCCCGGATCACCACCGGCGGGGCGACCGACAAGTTCGGGGTGCCGGCCGAGGAGGCGCCGGCCCTGTACGCCAAGGCCGCCGCCTCGCCGCATGTGACGCCGGTCGGCCTGGCCTGTCACATCGGCAGCCAGATCACCACGCTGGAACCGCTGGAGGCGGCGTTCCGGGCCCTGCGCGAGATGACCCTGGCGCTGCGGGCCGAGGGGCTGGCGGTCAGCCGGCTGGATCTCGGCGGCGGGCTGGGCGTGCCGTATCACGGCCAGTCGGACCTGCCGTCGATCGCCGACTATGTCGCCATGTCGGCGGGGGTGCTGGAGGGGCTGGAGGTCGAGGCGGCGTTCGAGCCGGGCCGGCTGCTGGCGGCCAACGCCGGGGTGCTGTTGAGCCGGGTCATCCAGGTCAACGCCCGCAGCGACGGCCGGACCTTCCTGGTGCTGGACGCGGGCATGAACGACCTGATGCGGCCGGCCCTGTACGACGCCTTCCACGACGTCGTGCCGGTGCGGGAGCGGCAGGGCGGGACGGCGGCCTACGACCTGGTCGGGCCGATCTGCGAGTCCACGGACGTGTTCGCGCGGGAGCGGAGGCTGGCGCCGGTGCAGGCCGGGGACCTGGTGGCCTTCATGGGCGCGGGGGCGTACGGGGCGGTGCTGGCCAGCGAGTACAACTCCCGCCCCCTGGTCCCGGAGGTGCTGGTCGACGGCGACCGCTGGGCGGTGGTGCGGGGACGGCCGACCTACGACGAGATGTGGGCGCGGGAGCCGCAGGCGGACTGGCTGGGCTGAGGCCGGTTTTACCCGGGTGAAATCCGGAAAGCGGTGTGGCGCCGTCGGCAGGGTCGGCAACCGGAACAGCGGGGGCAGAGTCGGCAGAGTCTACATCGGCGCGCCTCGGGCGGTGCGGCGGGGATGCGATTGTCAAAGACCGGCGGACAGACGAACGGCGCATTATGCGCCCGCCGGTTTGTGCGGCGGGAAGATCGATTCCAGAATCCAGGAAGTGACTGAAAAGGCGGGAGATCGCCTCCACAATCCGACTATGATTCCGCGGATTGTCAGCACAGCGTCATGCCTTCGCTTTCGTCATCCCGGGAGCGAGCGCAGCGAGACCCCGGGACAAGGCGGCGCCGAAGGCGACCTGTGCATGCAGGATGTGTCCGGGAGTCGGCCCTCCCGACAGGTTCGCGCTGACGCGCGCCGCCTCGTCCCGGGGTCGGCGCGGCTGCGCCGCTTGCCCCGGGATGACGAAAGGAGGGGTAGGCCGCGTCCCGGCTCAGTCCAGGGCGCAGATGTCGGGGAGGCCGCGGAGGGCGCCGGCGTGGTCGAGGCCGTAGCCGACGAGGAAGCGGTTGGGGGCGTCCCAGCCGACGAAGTCGGGCTCGGGGGCGCGGGGCAGAGGCCAGGGCTTTTTGGCGAAGACGCAGGTGAGGACCTCGGCCGCGCCCGCCTCGCGGGCGATGCGGACAGCCTCGGCCAGCGACAGGCCGGTGTCGAAGACGTCGTCGAGGATCAGCACCTTCTTGCCGGCGATGGGGCGCTGAAAATTCGCATAGACGTCGATCTTGCCGCGGCTCGACTGTTCGTCGCCGTAGGAGGCCAGCCACAGGGCGTCGAAGCGGACGTTGCGGCCGATGCGCGACAGGGCCCGGGTCAGGTCGGCGGCGAACCACAGCCCCCCGGTCAGCAGCACCGCCGCCACGGTCTCGTCGTCGGTGACGGGGGCGATCTGGCGGGCCAGGTCGGCGACGATGCGCGCGACCTCCGCCTCGGGCAGCAGGACGGTGGGGGTCGGGGTGTCAGCCATGCGAGGCGGATACCGCCTCAGGCCCGTGCGAGTCGATAGCGAGCGGCGCCGCCACGGGTACGGCCACCGGCACGGCGTCGATCGGCTGCATGTTCAGCGCCTCGACCGGCCCCGGAGACAGGGCGGGGCGCAGGCCGCCGACATCGGCGGTCGGCAGCGGACGGTGGACGGGCGGCGCGGCGCGATGGGCGGGCGCTTCCGTCGCCGGGGCGGCGTCCTCGAGTACGAAGGCGACGCCGACGCCCTGACCCTTGCCGCCCGGATCGGCGATGGTGGCGGCGAAGCCCTGGACCTTGCCGGGCAGGACGGGGGCGGCGTCGATGCGCACCACGGCGTGGCCGATCTCCGCCCCGTGGGCGTCCAGCAGGGCGACCCGGACCGGCGGCGCGGTGCGCTCGTCCTCGCGGACGTTGCGGAGCGCGCCCGAGACCAGAACCTTGCCGGGATCGTTGGGCGCGGCGCGGGCCGAGACGGCCTCGAATTCCAGGCCGGTGGGATTCACCGTCAGGCCGACCGCGGCGTAGGCGGCGGCGGCGCGGGGCGCCATCTCGACGACCTCGACGCGGAACAGCCAGGCGGCGCCGAGCAGGGCCGCGAAGCCGGAGGCGATGCCGGCCCAGACCACGCCGTGGGCGGCGGCGCGGCGCAGCCGGCGCTGCTGCTCGGCCCGGGCGCGGAAGGCGCGGGGCAGTTCGGGCGCCGGGGTCTCGGACAGTGATTCGGCGGACTCGGCCGCCTCCTCGCGCCGCGAGAAGCTCGACGGCTCCAGCCCCGGCGGCGAGACCGACAGCTCCAGCGGCTCGTCCAGGGTGGCGCGCCAGGTGTGTTTGCAGGTCTTGCAGCGCACCGTGCGGCCGGTCGGGCCGATCGCCTCGTCGGGGGTGAAATAGCTGGTGGCGCAGGACGGGCAGGTCAGTATCATGTGCGCTGACTGAGAGGCGTTCCGCCCCCTCCCGTCGCGGCTTCACGGCCGCGTCCTGACCCAAAATCGATGCCCGTCCAGCCCCGCCGCGCCGCCTTGACCGCCTCCGCGACCGACACCGTCCGCCTTTCCGGCGTCGGCTTCGGCTATGCGGACGGCCCGAGCGTGCTGCGGGACATTAACCTCATTCTGGCAGCGGGCTCTTTCCACTTCCTTACCGGGCCGTCGGGGGCCGGAAAGTCGACGCTGCTGAAACTGCTGACCCTGGCGGCCCGTCCGACGGCCGGAGAACTGACGCTGTTCGGGGAGGATGCGGGCGCGGCCCCGCGGTCGGCCCTGCCCGGCTTCAGGCGGCGCATGGGGGTGGTGTTCCAGGATTTCCGCCTGCTGGACCATCTGTCCGCCTTCGACAACGTCGCCCTGCCGCTGCGTCTGGCGGGGGCGAGGCGCGACAGCTACGCCGCCGACGTGGAGGAGATGCTGGACTGGGTCGGGCTGGGCGAGCGGACGGACGACCGGCCGCCGACGCTGTCGGGCGGGGAGAAGCAGCGCCTCGCCATCGCCCGGGCGGTGGTCAACCGGCCGGACCTGATCCTCGCCGACGAGCCGACCGGCAGCGTCGACGCGGCCATGGGCGAGCGGCTGCTGAAGCTGTTCCAGTCGCTGAACCGGCTGGGCACGACGGTGCTGATCGCCAGCCACGACGAGGGACTGGCGGCGGCCTCGGGGGCCTCGGTGCTGCGGCTCGAGGGCGGCCGGCTGGTCGGGGGGATGGCGTGATCCCGGGCCTGACGCGGAGCCGGGCGGCGATCCTGCCGCGCGACGGCGGCGGCGAGCCGTGGCTGGCGGCGGTGATCGCCGTGCTGTGCTTCCTCGCCTGCCTGTCGGCGGTAGGGGCCGTGTCCGCCGACAGGGCGGCGCACGGCTGGGCCCGGCAGCTGCGCGCCGAGGCGACGGTCCAGGTGCGGCCCCGCGTCGGCGAGACGGGGACGGAGGCGGCGGCGCGGGCGGCGCAGACGCTGGCGGGCGTCACCGGCGTCGAGGAGGCCGAGGCGATGGATCGCCAGACCGCCGAGGCCCTGCTGAGGCCGTGGGTCGGCGACGCGGTTCTGCCCGACCTGCCCCTGCCCCATCTGGTCACCGTCCGGCTGGATCGCGATGCGCCGGCCAGCGCCGTCAGCCTGAGCCGCGCCCTGGCCGAGGCGGGGGTGGACGCGACGGTCGACGACCACAGCCTGTGGCGCGGAGAGGTCGAGCGGTCGGCGGCGCTGATCACCGCCCTCGCCGTGGCGGCCTTCCTGCTGACGGCGGGCGCGGCGGGGGCGGCCATCGTCTATGCGACCCAGGCCGGAATGGCGGCGCAGCGCACGATCATCGAGACGCTCAGTCTCAACGGGGCTTCGGACGGGCGGATCGCCGGCCTGTACCAGGCCCGCTATGGCCTGCTGGCGGCGGGGGCGGGCGCGGCGGGGGCGGCGGCCGCCATGGCGCTGACGGCGGGGCTGAGGTTCCTCGGCGGCGCGGACGGCGTCACGCCGGCCCTGCCCGTGGCCTGGAGCGATCTGCTGATGCTCTCGCCATGCCCGCTGCTGGCCGCTACGGTGGCGCTTGTCGCGGCGCGGATCACCGCGCTGGCGCGATTGCGGGGCGGCCGTTAAGTTAACGCCATGAAGTTTCTAACCTTCGTCGCCATCATCGTGGTGATCTGGCTGGTCGGCCTGTTCGCCTTCGCCGACCGGGTGCGCAGCTATACGCCGGCGGCCGAGCCCGCTCGTGCGGACGCCATCGTCGCCCTGACCGGCCCCTCGGCCGAGCGCGTCAACGCCGCCATCCGCCTGCTGGAACAGGACAAGGGCCAGCGGGTGCTGATCTCGGGGGTCAACCGCGAGGTTCGCCGCCAGGAGCTGCGCGCGCTGACGCCGGGCTCGAACAAGCTGTTCAACTGCTGCGTCGACCTGGGCTTCGAAGCCGAGGACACCATCGGCAACGCCCAGGAGATCGCCGCCTGGTCCGAGGCCAAGGGCTATGACAGCCTGATCGTGGTGACCTCGGACTATCACATGCCCCGCGCCCTGACCGAGATCCGGGCGGCGGCGCCCGATCTGGAACTGACGCCCTATGCGGTGGAGACGCCGTCGCTGGACAATTCGCGCTGGTGGCGGGCGGCCGTGACGGCGCGGCGGATGACGCTGGAATACATGAAATATCTGGCCGCCCTGGGACGGGCGCTGGTCGGCGGCGAGTACGAGCGCCCCGCGACCGAAGCCGCGCCGGCCGGGAAGGCCGGCTGACATGACCACCCTGCGTTCGCTGCTGTTCGTCGCCTGGCTCTATCTGTCGATGGCCCTGTTCGCCGTCGGCCTCTCGCCCGCCCTGCTGCTGCCGCACCGCTACGCCATGGGGGTGATCCGGGGCTGGGCGGGCTTCTGCCTGTTCGGCCTGCGCTGGATCGCGGGGGTGAAGGTCGAGTTCCGCGGCCTGGAGCACCGGCCGACCGGCGCCGCCCTGGTCGCCGGCAAGCACCAGAGCATGCTGGACGTGATCGCGCCGTGGATCGTGCTGCCCGACAACTGCTTCATCATGAAGAAGGAGCTGCGGCCCCTGCCCTTCTTCGGCTGGTTCGCGTGGAAGACGGGTATGATCGCCGTCGACCGCTCGGCGCATTCCAGGGCGCTGAAGGACATGGTGAAGCAGGCGCGGACGCGGTTCGCCGAGGGGCGGCAGATATTGATCTTTCCGGAGGGGACGCGGGCGGCTGTGGGGGCGCCGGCGGACTACAAGCCGGGCATCGCGGCGCTGTACCGCGATCTGGAATGTCCCTGCACGCCGATGGCGACGAACTCGGGGGTTTGCTGGCCGGCGCACGGGTTCCGGAGATATCCGGGGACGGTGGTCTATGAGTTCCTGCCGGCGATCCCGGCGGGGCTGAAACGGGCGGAGTTCATGGCGGAGCTGGAGGCGCGGATCGAGGGGGTGTCGGGAGCGATGCTGGCGGCGGACGAGCGGCCCGCTCTCACCTGACTAACGCAGCGTCTCCCACGCCAGGGCGTGGACCTTGTCGCGGCCGAGGGCGGCGGCGAGGGGCGGCTCGGCGAACAGGCCGGCGATGGCGGGGTCGCGCACGTCGAGGCCGCCGGTGAAGGCGCCGAAGGCCGGGAGGACGGCGCGGCGGCCGTCGGTGACGAAGCAGGGACGGCGGACGCCGCGGCCGTGGGCGGCGACCCGGGCGGCGGGGTGGAGGTGGCCGGCGATCTCGCCGGGCTGAACGCCGGGCTGCGGTTCGTGGATCAGGCGGAGAGAGCCGAGGGACAGGGTTTCGGTCACTTGCCCGGGCAGGGCGTCGAGGGAGCCGGCGAGGGCGCGGATGTCGTGGTTGCCTTCGAGCCAGATCCAGTCACGGCCGGCGGCGAGGCGGTGCAGACGGGCCGCGTCGTCCGGGGCCATGCGGGCGATCGATTTCGAGTCGTGGAAGCTGTCGCCGAGCAGGACGACGGCGGCGGGCTGGAGGGCTTCGATCTCGGCCTCGAGCCGGTCGAGGGTGGCGCGGCTGTCGTAGGGGGGCAGCATCTGGCCGCGGGCGGCGAAGGCCGAGCCCTTCTCCAGATGCAGGTCGGCGGCGATCAGGGTGCGGTGGTTCAGCACCCACAGGGCGCCGGAGCAGCGCAGCACGCAGGGCTCGCCCTCGATATGGACGCGCAGGCCGCCGCTGGGGCAGCGGGCGGGGGACAGGGCCTGACGCAGGACGGCGTTCATTGGGCGGCCCCGGCGGGCGTTTCGCCCATGACCTCGGCGATCAGCTCGGCCTCGTCGAACCCATAGGCGCTGGCGTCGAGGATCATCTCGGCCGCCTGGCCGCCGCCGACGCGCTCGCGGCCGATCTGGACGAGGACGGGGACGCAGAAGGGCGAGGGGCGCTCCAGATGGACATGCCGGATCCGGCCGTGGATGCGTTCGAGCAGCTGCCCCAGCCGGGCGACGTCGAGCAGGCCGGCGGCGGCGTCGGCGCGGGCGGTCTTGAGCAGCAGGTGGTCGGGCTGGTGGCGGCGGAGCACGTCGTAGATCAGGTCGGTCGAGAAGGTCACCTGCCGGCCGGTCTTCTCGTTCCCCGGCTGGCGCTTCTCGATCAAGCCGGAGATCAGGGCGCAATTGCGGAAGGTGCGCTTCATCATGAAGCTCTCCTCCAGCCAGCTCTCGAGGTCGTCGCCGAGCATGTCGGGCTCGAACAGGGCGTCGAGGTCGAGGCCGTCCATCGGCTTGATCGACCAGATGGCCAGCGAATAGTCGGTGACGACGAAGCCCAGCGGGCCGACGCCGAGGCGGTCGAGGCGGCGGGTCAGCAGCATGCACAGGGTGCCGTGGGCGAGGCCGCCGGCGAACGGATAGGCGACGAGGAAGTGGCGCGACCCGCGCGGGAAGGTCTCGACCAGCATGGTCTCCGCGTCGGGGATGGCGGACTTCGCTTCCTGAAGCTCCAGCCACTCCTGCACGTCGGGGGGCAGGACGCGCCAGTGCTCGCGGTTTTCGATCATGTCCCGGACGCGGTCGGCAAGCGAGCGCGACATGGGGAATTTGGAGCCGCCCCAGGAGGGGATCTTCGGGTCGCTGTCCTGGGCATGGGTGACCAGGGCGTCCATGCCGGCGATGGCCTGGAAGGCCCAGACCTGACCGGCGAAGACGAAGGTGTCCCCGGGGACCATGGGCTCGAAATAGGTCTCCTCGGCCTCACCGACCTTGCGGCCGCCGATCAGGCGCTGGCCGCGGCGCGAGGCGACGCGGACGTTGAGGGTGGCGGCGGCGACGATGGCGCCGACGTTCATGCGGTGGCGCTGGGCGGTCCGGGCGTCGCGCACCTTCCAGCGGCCCTGCCGGTCGCGGACGATGCGGGCGAAGCGTTCATAGGTGCGCAGGGCGTAGCCGCCGGTGGCGACCAGATCGACGACCTCCTCGAACTGCTCGTACGTCAGGCCGCGGTAGGGGCCGCAGGCGGTGACCTCCGCATACAGGTCCTCCATGGCGAAGGGTTCGGAGCAGGCGCAGCCCATGACGTGCTGGGCGAGGGTGTCGAGGGTGCCGGTGTGGACCGGCTCCCAGTCGAAGGCGTTTTCGGCCACGGCCTCGCGGGCGGCCTGGCATTCCAGCATCTCGAAGCGGCTGGCGGGGACCATCAGGGCGCGCGACGGCTCATCCAGCCGGTGGTTGGCGCGGCCGATGCGCTGCACGAGGCGGCTGGCGCCCTTGGGGGCCGCCAGCTGGATGACGAGGTCGACGTCGCCCCAGTCGATGCCGAGATCGAGGGTGGAGGTGCAGACCACAGCGCGCAGGTCGCCGCGCGCCATGGCCGCCTCGACCTTGCGGCGCTGCTCGGCGGCGAGGGAGCCGTGATGCAGGGCGATGGGCAGGTCGTCGTCGTTGATGGCCCACAGCCGCTGGAACACGAACTCGGCCTGCCAGCGGGTGTTGACGAAGATCAGGCTCATGCCCGCGCGGCGGATGGCGTCATAGACCTCGGGGATGGCGTGCTGGCCGGTGTGGCCGGCCCAGGGGACGTGGCCCTCGGAGACGAGGACGTCGACCACGGGGGGAGCGCCGGGGTCGCCCTTCACAATGGTGACGGCGCTTGAGGCTGACCCCTCCACCCCTTCGGGGTCCCCCTCCCCATCGCTGCGCGACAGGGAGGAGACGGTGGTGGCGCCGCCTGTCTCCTCCCCACGCAGTGGGGAGGGGGACCCCGAAGGGGTGGAGGGGTCCGACCTGCGCACCTCGCCCGGCCGGAGCCAGTCGGCGATCATCGCGGGGTCGTCGACGGTGGCGGAGAGGGCGACGCGGCGCATCTGCGGGGCGTATTTCTGCAGCCGCCCAAGCCCGAGGCTCAGCAGGTCCCCGCGCTTGCCGCTCCAGATGGCGTGGACCTCGTCGAGGACGACGCATTTCAGGTCGGCGAAATAGCTGCGGGCGCCGTCCCAGGCGCAGAACAGGGCCAGCTGTTCGGGGGTGGTCAGCAGGATGTCGGGCGGGAAGTCGCGCTGGCGCTGGCGCTTGGACTGTTTGGTGTCGCCGGTGCGGCTCTCGACGTGGATGTTCAGGCCGATCTCGCGGATCGGGGTCATCAGGTTGCGCTCGACGTCGGTGGTCAGGGCCTTGAGCGGCGAGAGGTAGAGGGTGTGGACGCCGGAGCCCGGGCCGGTCACCGGCTTCGGGCCGCGCCCGGCCAGCTCGATCAGGGAGGGCAGGAAGCCGGCCAGGGTCTTGCCGCCGCCGGTCGGGGCGACGAGCAGGGCGTGCGATCCGGCCTCGGCGGCCGCGATCATCTCGAGCTGGTGGCGGCGCGGGGTCCAGCCCCGGCTGGCGAACCAGTCGGCGAACAGGGGGGGGAGCTGCGTCACCGGCCCCACGGCGACAGCACCCGGCAGCCGGTGTGCTCGAAATGCCGGAGGTTGCGGGTGACGATCGTGAGCCCGTGCACATGGGCGGTCGCCGCGATCAGCTCATCAGTCAGGTCCGCGGTTCGCCCGGCGGCGCGCTGCGCCTCGGCCAAGGCCGCCCAGCGCTCGGTCACGTCCAGATCAATGGGGAGGATGCGGTCGTCGAAGCGCAGGATCAGTTGCGCCAGCCAGTAGTCGAGGTCGTCCCGGCGCCGGCCAGGCTCGAGTCGCACGATGCCGCGCCGCAGTTCACCCACCGAGATGACGCTCAGATGGAGGTCCGTGGGCAACTGGTCGCCCAGCCATGCGACGACAGCCGGATCGGGCCGGGCGCGTTTGGGCTCGCTGATGACGTTGGTGTCGAGCAGGAACATCAGAAGGGGTCGATATCCCGGGCCGGACGCTGGTCGCGTTCCAGGTCGACGCTCTCAAGCGAGGGACCGTTGAGCAGCCAGTCCTTGAAGTCACGCGAGGCGCGCGGGTCCTTCAGGCGCCTGAAATCCTCGGCCGAGAGCACCACGGCCGCATCCTGGCCGTGGATGGAGATTTCCTGCGGTCCTTCCGTCCGGGAACGGCGGATGACTTCGGACAGGTTGTCCTTCGCCTTGGCGAGGCTCCAGTTCATGCCGCCCTCCGTTATGGCTATGCTATATGGCCATATATCATGGGAGGGGCGGAGCGGCAATCAGATGTTCCCGTTCCGTTTCACCCGGTGAGCGCGCGGACGGCCACGTAGATCGCCACGAGGATGATCAGGCCGGCGAACAGGCGGCGACCCAGCGCGGCCCGCTCACCGAGGCGGCGGGCGATCGGCAGGCCGAGCGCGGTCCCGACGGCGCCGCCGGCGACCATGGCGACGACGACCGGCCAGTCGACGAGGCCGGAGACGGCGTAGTTGGCCGAGGTCGAGGCGCCGAACACCGCCACGCTGAGCAGGGAGGAGGCCTGGGCGTGCATCAGGGTCATGCCGGTCGCCGCCATCAGGCCGGGGACGATGAGGAAGCCGCCGCCAATGCCGAAGAAGCCGGCGGCGAATCCCGCCCCGAGGCCGATCGGGGCCAGCCGCAGGACGAGCCGGCGGTCGAGGCGCACCGCGGCGTCGCCCTCGCTGCGGGGCTTGCGCAGCATCGACAGGGCGATCAGCACCATGGCGAGGGCGAAGAACAGCAACAGGCTCTGGCCGTCGACCTGTTTGGCGAGGGTGGAGCCGGCCAGGGCGCCCAGCACGCCGGTGACGGCGAACAGTGTGGCGCAGGGCCATTTGACCCGGCCGGCGCGGGCGTGGCCGGTCAGGCCGGTCATGGCGTTCAGCGCCACGCCGGCCGCCGAGGTGCCGAGGGCCACGTGCGGATCGGCGATCCCGACGACGTAGAGCAGCAGGGGCGCGGCCAGCACCGACCCGCCCCCGCCGAACACGGCGAGGAACAGGCCGACGATCGCTCCGCTGAGCGCCGCGGCGCCCCAGGTCCACAGCATCGGGTCCATCGGTTCAGGCCGTCCGGGACGGACCCGCCGGGGAGGCGGTCACGGGCAGGCCGGCCGCCTTCCAGCCGTTCAGCCCGCCGTCGAGGACGCAGGCGGCGCCCTCGATGCGCGCCGCGAGGCGGTCGCAATACATGCCCGTGCGTCCGCCGCTGCGGCACATGAATATGACTTCGCAGCCCGGCTGGACGCCGAGATCGGCCTGTTCAAAGGTCGACAACGGAGCCGAGACGGCCCCCGGCAGATGCTCGGCGGCGAATTCGTCGGGTTCGCGGATATCGATGACGACGGCGCGGCCGCTCCTGATGCGGTCGGCGACCTGATGGGGCGACAGGGGGGTGAGGACGGCGGACATGAGGCTACTCCGGGGACGGCGGGTTGAAGATTTCGGCCAGGGTCGCGATGACGCGGACCACGGCCGGGTCGGCGATGCGGTAGAAGACGGCCTGACCCTCGCGGCGAGTCGCGACGAGCCCCTCCTCGCGCAGCAGGGCCAGATGCTGGGACAGGGCGGACTGGGACAGGCCGACCAGCGGGCAGAGCGCCCCGGCCTGAAGCTCTCCGTCCCCGAGCCGGCACAGGATCATCAGCCGCTTCTCGTTGGACAGGGCCTTGAGAAGCGTTGCAGCCTGGGTCGCACTGGCCTCGAAACGCGCGAGATCGATGTGGGTCATGCCGTTCATGTCGCCCTATATATTCGCACTTGCTAAATTAGCAATACCTAATATATAGGGCGACGTCAGTTCAGGAGCCGAGCCATGAAGCCGACCGTCCTGGCCTTCTTCGACAAGGCCACCAACACCATCAGCTATCTGGTCAGCGACCCCGCCGCGGGCGTGGCCGTCGTCATCGATCCGGTGCTGGATTACGACGCGGCCGCGGTGAGGACCTCGACCGGCAGCGCCGACGCCATCCTGGCGGCCGCCACCGAACAGGGATGGCGCATCGAGCGGGTGCTGGAGACCCACGCCCACGCCGACCACCTGTCGGCGGCGCACTACATCCGGGAGAGGACCGGGGCCCGGATCGGCGTGGGGCGGCGCATCACCGAGGTGCAGAAGACCTTCGCCGACCTGTTCGAGACGGACGACCTGACGCCCGACGGCGCCGTATTCGACGACCTGTTCGACGACGGCGACCGCTTCGCCGTCGCCGGACTGGAGGTCGAGGTGATCCACACCCCGGGCCACACGCCCGCCTGCGTCAGCTATCGCATCGGCGACGCGGTGTTCGTCGGCGATACCCTGTTCATGCCCGACTACGGCACCGCCCGCACCGACTTCCCCGGCGGCGACGCGGCCACTCTGTACCGCTCGATCCAGCGCCTGCTGGCCCTGCCGGCCGAGACCCGGATGTTCGTCGGCCACGACTATCTGCCGGAGACCGGCCGCAAGGATTTCGCTTGGGAAACGACGGTGGGCGAGGAGCGCCGGGCCAACATCCATATCGGCGGCGGCGTGAGCGAGGCGGACTTCGTCGCCCGCCGCACCGCGCGCGACGCCAGTCTCGACGTGCCGCGGCTGATCCTGCCCTCGCTGCAGGTCAACATCCGGGCCGGGGACCTGCCGCCGCCGGAGCCGTCGGGGAAGCGGTTCCTGAAGTTTCCGGTCAACGCCCTGTGAGCTGATGTTCCCGTTCCGTTTCGCGGCGGGACCAGCTATCTACGGGCGGTGTCCGTCTCCACCCTCTCCTCCTCCCCAGCCCTGACCGGCGCCGAGCCGTGGCTCGTGCTGCCGGCGTCTTTGGCCGTGCCGCCGGGGGCCGGGGCAATCTGCGATGAGGCGGGGCCGCGGAAGATCGGGCGAGGCGCGGCCGAGGGGGCGTTCACGACGGGGCCGGTGCTGGTGGCGCACGCCAGCCTGACGGCGCGAAGACTGGGGCTGGCGCCGCCGCCCCGGTCCAGCGATCTGCTCGACGTGCTGGAGCTGTTCGCCTTCGTGCGGCCGGCGCGGTTCTGCGCCCCGTCGCCGAGCGGGCTGGCGCTGGCCATGGGGATGAGCGAGCCGAAAGGAGCCGAGGCGCAGGCGGAGGCCTTGCGGCGGGCGGCCGACGGGCTGCTGCGGGAACTGGCCGACCCGGCCTATCCGGATCGCGAGGCCGCCTTCACCCTGGCCGAGACGCTGGCGCGGGCGGGATGGGCGTGGGGCTGGCGGGTGCTCGGGGCGCTGCAGCATCAGCCGGTGCGGGAGCGGCAGCATCGCGGGTCCGGGCTCGACGCCTGGTCGCGCCTGCCGGAGTGGGAAGACGAGGCGCCGCGCGGCGAGGCAGGCTCGGCGCCGGTGGATTCCGAGAGCGCGCGCATCCGGCTGGAGAAGCTGCTGCAGGCCTCGGGGCTGGACGAGACGCGGCCGACGCAGAGCGACTACGCCGCCGAGGCCGCCTTCGCCTTTTCGCCGCGCAACGAGGAGGGGCGGCCGCGGGTGCTGCTGGCCGAGGCGGGGACGGGGACGGGCAAGACGCTGGGCTATCTCGCCCCGGCCTCGCTGTGGGCCGAGCGCAATGCAGGGGCGGCCTGGGTGTCGACCTACACCCGCGCCCTGCAGCGCCAGATCGACCGCGAGAGCGCGGCGCTGTGGCCCGATCCGGTCGAGCGCAAGCGCAAGACCGTCGTGCGCAAGGGGCGGGAGAACTACCTGTGCCTGCTGAACCTGCAGGACATGGTGCAGGCGGCGCAGCTGGGCAACGGCGACCTGATCGGCATGGCGCTGGCCAGCCGCTGGGCCATGCACACGCGCGACGGCGACATGACCGGCGGCGATTATCCGGGCTGGCTGCCGGGGCTGTTCGCGGTCGGGCCGAGCCATCAGGCCAGCGCGGCCAATCTGGTCGACCGGCGCGGCGAATGCGTCCACGCCGCCTGCCCGCACTACCGCACCTGTTTCGTCGAGAAGACCATCCGGGCCAGCCGGCGGGCCGATCTGGTCGTGGCAAACCATGCGCTGGTGATGACCCAGGCCGCCTTCGACGGGGCTCGGTCGGCGCGCGGTCTGAAGCAGGACGGCGAGACGGCGGCGCTGAAGCGGATCGTGTTCGACGAGGGCCACCATCTGTTCGACGCGGCGGACAGCGCCTTTTCGGCCTGTCTGTCGGGGCAGGAGGCGGCGGAGCTGCGGCGCTGGATCCGGGGGCCGGAAGGGCGCGGGCGGCGCGGGCGCGGCCTGGAGCAGCGGCTGGGCGATCTGTGCGCCGATAACGAGGCGGCGACGAAGGCGCTGCAGGACGCGGTGCGGGCGGCGGCGCAGCTGCCCGGCGAAGGCGTGTCGGGGCGGATCGCGCCGGCCTCGGGCGAGGTCAATCCGGTGGGGCCGATCGAGCGGTTCCTGCTGGCGGGACTGGAACAGCTCCGTGCACGGACGAGCGAGAACGCCTCGGGCTCGGGCGTCGAATTCGGCATGGAGTGCGCGCTGCGGCCGGTGACCGATCCGGTGCTGGAGACGGCGCGCGAGGCGGCGCAGGCGCTGGCGGCGGTGGAGGCGCCGCTGCTGGCCCTGGCGCGGCATCTGGAGGACATTCTCGACGACGAGGCGGCCGAGCTGGACGGGTCGCAGCGGTCGCGGATCGAGGGGGCGCTGCGCGGCCTGGACCGGCGGGCGCGGATGACCCTGCCCGGCTGGCGCTCGATGCTGGCGGCGCTGGAGGTCTCGTCGGACGAGCCGGACCCGGACTTCGTCGACTGGCTGTCGGCCGAGGCGGCGTTCGGGCGGATCATGGACGTGGCCCTGCGGCGGCACTGGATCGATCCGACCGTGCCGCTGGAGGCGGCGGTGATCATGCCGGCCCACGGGGTGCTGGTGACCAGCGCGACCCTGTCCGATCCGAACTCGGATGATCCGTTCGACATGGCGCGGCTGAGGACCGGCTCGGCGCGGCTGATCGAGCCGGCGCGGACGCTGAAGGTCGAGAGCCCGTTCGACTATGCGGCCAACGCCCGGGTCATCGTCGTCAACGACCTGATCAAGGACGACGCGCGCCAGACGGCGGCGGCGATGCGCGAGCTGTTCCTGGCGGCGAGCGGCGGCGGGCTGGGGCTGTTCACGGCCATCCGGCGGCTGAAGGCGGTCTATGAGCGGCTGGGGCCGGATCTGGCCAAGGCGGGAATCCCGCTCTACGCCCAGCACGTCGATCCGCTGGAGGTCGGGGCGCTGGTCGACGTCTTCCGGGCCGAACAGGACTCCTGCCTGCTGGGCACGGACGCGGTGCGCGACGGGGTCGACGTGCCGGGGCGGAGCTTGCGGATTCTGGCCTTCGACCGCGTGCCGTGGCCGCGGCCGGATCTGCTGCACAAGGCGCGGCGGGCGCGGTTCGGCGGCGAGGGCGCGGGCGGGAGAAACTTCGACGACGCCCTGGCGCGGGCGCGGATGGCGCAGGCGTTCGGGCGGCTGATCCGCCGGGCCGACGACAGGGGGGTGTTCGTCATGCTGGACGCCGCCTGCCCCACCCGGCTGTTCGCCAGCCTGCCGCCGGGCACCGAGGTGCACCGGATGGGGCTGGCCGAGGCGGTGGAGCAGGTCGGGGCCTTCCTGTCCTGAGATCAGGCCTCGAAGGTGATCTCGACGCTGTCGGCGCTCTTGCGGGCCTCGCCGTGATGGACGGCCTCGACGTTGTTGCCGTCCGGGTCGAGCAGGAAGGCGGCGTAGTAGCCGGGATGGTAGGGTCGCTCGCCCGGGGGGCCGTTGTCGACGCCGCCGGCCCGCAGACCCGCCCTGTGCCAGGCCTCGACCACGGCCCGGTCGCGGGCCTGGAAGGCCAGGTGATGGCGGCCGGTGAGCCGGCCCGCCGCCGCCGCGCTGTCGGCGGTGGAGATGAACAGCTCGTCGACCCAGAAATAGTCCTCGCCCTCGCCGCCCAGGGGGAGTTCGAGAACCTCGAACAGGGCGGTGTAGAATTTGCGGCTGGCCTCGAGGTTCCGGACCACCAGCTGGATGTGGTCGATCAGGCGGCCGCGGTGCAGGCGCTGGGTTTCCATGGAGGTTCTCCCGTTCGCGGGAGTCGAACGATCCGGTTTCGAAGGCGTTCCGGGGCAGGGCCGACCGCTTGACGCGGCCGGGGTTCGGAGCTTCACAGCCTCAACCTTCACCGGAGCCGCGATGACCTCTCCCCGCCATTCCCGCCGCGGCCTCGTGGTTCCGTTCGCCATCGTGGGCGTGCTGCTGGCGATCTGGACCGGCTGGTGGTTCTGGCTGGCGGACCAGATCGAGACCCGGCTGGCCGCCCAGGAGCAGGCGCTGCGGGACGACGGCTGGCGCATCGCGCACCAGCCGGTGTCCGTGGGCGGGTGGCCTTTCCGCGCGCGTGTGTCCTTTCCGCAGGCGGTGATCGTCGCCCCGTCCGGGCAGGGCGTCTCGGCCCCCGAACTGGTCGCCGAGGCCAATGCCTGGAACCCGGGCCACTGGGTGGTCATCGCGCCGGACGGCCTGACCCTGGCGCGGGCCGGCAAGGGCGAGATCGATATCGGCGGCGACGGGGCGCGGATGAGCGTCAACCGGCTGCGCGACCGGTTCCCCGACCTGCGGGCCGAGCTGATCCGGCCGACCTTCACGCCGCGGCCGGGGGCGGAGCCCTTCCCGATCGCCTCTGCCGAGCACGTGCAGTTCGAGATGCGGCCGCATCTGACGAACGGGGTGGCCGCCACGGACGAGCTGGACGTGCTGTTCCGGCTGGTCGAGGCGCGGGGCCGGCCGGGCGGGCCGGTCGAGGGCGCGGCGCGGTCGGGGCGGCTGAGCGTGGAGGTCGAGGCGACCATCGAGAAGGCGAGCCGGCTGAGCGGCGTCGACAGCGCCGGCGTGTTCGCCAACTGGACCGCCGCCGGCGGCCGCTTCACCAGCGTGAAAGGGCGTCTGCGGGCCGGTGAAAGCAGCGCCCTGATCTCCAGCGAAGCCCTGTCGGCGCGTGGGGACGGGCGGCTCGAGGGGCAGCTCGCCCTCACCGCCGAACGGCCGGGCGAGGCGATGGCCGGACTGGCCGGCTCGCGGTCCGGGGCGGTCAACCGGATCGCCGCCGCCGGCGCGGCGGCCGCCGCCAGCGCCCAGGGCGACCGGCCGATGGATCTGGTGCTGCGGTTCCGCGACGGCCGCACCTGGCTGGGCCCCTTCGCCCTCGCCCCGGCGCCGAGGCTGTTCTGATGCTGCCGACGCCGGAGCCCGATCCCGAGCGGCAGGCGCTGGACCGCGCCGTGGCGGAGGCCGTGCGGGCGCGTCTCGCCGCCGGGCCCCATCCGACCCCGGAGGTCGAGGCCATAGCCCTGCGCCGCGCCCTGGCGGGACTGACGCCGGCGGAGGCGGCCGCCACGCGTTGCGTGCTGGGCCGACTGGACTCCGCGAGCGGGACGGCGCTGACGGTCTGGGGTCCGGCCAGCCAGGTCCTGGCCTCGGACCGGTTCGGCCTGACCGCCCGGATGGCGGCGACCCCCGAAGCCGCCCTGGCCGCGGCCCGCAAGGGCGGGCGGGCGCTGATGGACCTGACCGGCTCCTCAGGCTGGTGGGGCCGGTTGCTGGCCGAGCCTCGCCTGCGAGTGGTCGGCGCCCTGCCGGACCACGGCCACGGCCTGCCCCGCGCCCTCCTGGTCCAGTCCGCCGACCCCGGGCCGACGGGCGACGACCGGACCTTCTGGGTCACCGACAGCCAGTGGACGGACGCCCGCATCGCCCGGCGTCTCGGCGAGGCGGGCCTCGCCGCCGACCCGCTGATCGCGGCGGGCGGGTTGAAGCTGTTCGCCCTGGCGGGCTATGTGCAGGCCCAGGACGGGCGGCTCGACGACGCGCCCGGAGACCTGCGCGGGGTCATCGGCGCCGCGCCCGTATTCTGATCTCGAGGATATCCATGACCGACGCCCCCGCGCCCAAGCCCGGCATCCTCGACATCGCCCCCTATGTCGGCGGCAAGTCGCGCATCGAGGGCGTGGCCGAACCGATGAAGCTGTCGTCCAACGAGAACATGCTCGGCGCCGGCCAGAAGGCGCGCGAGGCCTATGAGGCGGCGGTTCGCAACATCCACATCTATCCGGACGGCCGGGCCGCCAAGCTGCGCACCGCGGTCGCCGACCATCACGGGCTGGAGCCGGAGCGGCTGATCTTCGGCAACGGCTCGGACGAGGTCTTCGCCCTGCTGAACCAGTGCTACCTGACCCCGGGCGACAACATCGTCACCGGCCAGTACGGCTTCCTCGCCTACCGCATCAGCGCCCTGGCCAACCAGGCAGAGGTCAAGCTGGCGCCGGAACCGCAGTTCAAGGCGACGCCCGAAGCCCTGCTGGAACAGGTCGATGAGCGCACCCGCATCGTCTACGTCTCCAGCCCCTCGAACCCGACCGGCAGCTACAACACCGCCGAGGAAATCCGCCGCCTGCACGAGGGGCTGCGCCCCGACATCCTGCTGGTCATCGACGAGGCCTATGCCGAATACGTCACGGAGCCGGACTGGGAGACCAGCTTCGGCCTCGCGCGCGACAGCGAGAACATCGTCGTCACCCGCACCTTCTCCAAGATCCACGGCCTCGGCGGGCTGCGCATCGGCTTCGGCTATGCGCCGCTGAAAGTGGCCGAGGCGGTCGATCGCATCCGCCTGCCGTTCAACGTCTCGGTCCCCGGCATCGAGGCCGCCGTCGCCGCCCTCGGCGACGAGGCGCACCGGCAGGCCTCTCGCGACCTGATCCACACCTGGCGGCCGCGCATGACCCAGGCGATCCGCGGCTTCGGCTTCGACGTCCTGCCCAGCGCGGGGAATTTCGTGCTGGTCCGCTTCACCGACGAAAAACGAAACGCCGGGGCGGCCAACGACTATCTCAACTCCAAGGGCGTCATCGTGCGGCCGGTTGGCGGCTACGGCCTGCCGGATTGCCTGCGGATCACCATCGGCACCGAAGACCAGAACCGGGCGGTGCTGGATGCGCTGAGCGAGTTCGCCGCGACCTGAGCCGGCCGGTTCAGCCCGACTGGCAGTTGGCCTGACCGCAGGCGACATAGCACTGCGTCCAGGCCGGTCCGCCGCCCGGATGGGCGTAGAAGCAGCGGTACTGGCACTCGAGATAGCAGATGTCGTTGCGCCGGTCCGGTCCGTCGGGAGCCTGGGCGGCGGTCGCGGTCGCCATGGCGGCGGCGAGCACTGTGATGCTGAACAGCTTGCGCATTCTGGAACCCTCCATGCTTGAGCATAAGCAGGGCCCGGCCGATCAGGTTCCCCGGCAAGGTGGTTAACTCAGTCGCGACGGAAAACCCGGCTGGCGACCAATCCCGTGAACGCCGCCAGCAGCACGCACAGCACCCCGTAGGTCCACGGACGATTGTGGGCGAACTCGAAGATGTCGCGTTCGAAGCCGACCTTCTCGACCGTCAGGGTCAGGTTGGAGACCGACACGGGCTCGCCGTCCTGAAACAGCCAGACCTCGGCGGAATACTGGCCGGTCGGGGCCACCGCGGGCAGGTCGATCACGGCCCGGAACAGGCCCTTGTCCACGAACTCGACGCCGTCTGAATCGGTGTCGTACAGGGCCGCCGCCTCACGCAGGCGGATGACCGCGCGGCGCCAGTCGAGATAGTCCTCGCCAAGGCGGCTGACGACGACGTCGCGCACGCCGTAGCGGGTCACGGTGCGGCTCTCCTGCGGCGCGTTGATGCGCAGGTGATCGACGCCGACGCCGAGCCGCCTGAGCTGGCCGAAGTCGGCGATGTCCCCCAGCGGCCGCGTCGAGGCGGTCAGGTAGAAGCCCGGGGCGCCCTCGAACAGCACGGGACGGCTGTTCAGCCAGACGCCCATGTTGCGGGTCTTCTTGACGAGGCGGACGGGCGCGTCCGGTCCGCGCACGACGACGACCACGTCGGTGGGCGCATCGGTCGGATTGAAGACGGCGCCGTACAGCACGATGGAGGCGCCGCTGAAACTGGAGTCGACCCGGATGCGGGCGTCGGTCATGGCGGCGGCGACCCGGACCTGCCGGGTGGTGCCGGCCGAGCGCTCGGGCGCGGGCGCCTCCACGGCCGGCGGCGGGGGCGGCAGGGCGGCGATCATTGCGCCACCCCGGGCGCGAAGGCGAACAGGTCCGACGGACGCACGAACAGCTCGAGCCCCATCTGGATGCCGACCAGCAGCACGATCAGACCGAGCACCGCCCGCAGTTCCTCGGCGCGGAACCGGCCGGACCAGCGGGCGCCGTACTGGGCCCCGACCACGCCGCCGAGCAGCAGGATGGTCGACAGGACGATATCGACCGTCTGGTTGCGTCCCGCCTGCAGGATGGTCGTCATGGCGGTGGTGATGATGATCTGGAACAGGCTGGTGCCCACCACCACGCTCGCCTTCATCCGCAGCACATAGAGCATGGCGGGCACGAGGATGAAGCCGCCGCCCACGCCCATGATCGCCGACAGCACGCCGGCGAAGGCGCCCAGGGCGAACGGCGGGATGGCGCTGATGTACAGGCCCGAGCGCGGGAAGCGCATCCTCAGGGGCAGGCCGTACAGCCAGAGGGGGCGTCGGCGGTCCTTGTGCGGCACGACCTCGCCCCGGATCCGGCGAAGGATCTGGCCGAGGCTTTCGTACAGCATCAGGGTGCCGATGGCGCCGAGAAAGAGCAGGTAGGACAGGGCGACGACCAGGTCCGCCTGTCCAAGCAGGCGCAGGTAGCGGAACAGTTCGACGCCGGCCAGGGCCCCGAGAACGCCGCCCGCCGCCATGACCCCGCCGATGCGGTAGTCGACGGCCTTCTGGCTGGTGTAGCTGATCACGCCGGAGGTCGAGGAGGCCACGACGTGGCTGGCCTGGCTGGCCACGGCCACGGCCGGGGGAATGCCGAGGAAGATCAGGATCGGGGCCATCAGGAAGCCGCCGCCGATGCCGAACAGCCCGGACACGAATCCGACCGTCGCTCCCAGCAGGACCAGGAGCGGCCAGTTCACCGAAACCTCGGCGATCGGCAGATAGATATCCAAAGGACGCGCCTTCGGCTGGAACTGAGGCTAGGCGCCGGAAAGGCGACGGTGAAACTGTCCTAGACTCATGCGGCGGCCACCGCCACCGCATGCGCCAGAAAGGTCAGGCGATGCCCGCCTCAGGTGAGCGGCTCGACCTGGAAGGCGTCCGCCGCCGCCCGCGCCGAACCGCGCTCCGAGGCCGGCATGGCGGCCCGCAGCCGCTCGACCGCCGCCTGGGCGTCGCCGTCGCCGGCCCGCGCCGCGATCAGGTACCATTTGTACGCTTCGGACAGGTCCGGCTGGATGCCTTCGTCGCCGGTCTCGTACAGTTTGGCGACGTTGAACTGGCTGTCGACCAGACCGCTCTCGGCCGCCTTGCGCAGCCAGGTCAGGGCCTCGCCCCGGTCCTGGGCCCCGCCGACCCCGTCGAACAGGTACATGCCATAGGCGTGCATGCCGCGCGCGTCGCCGCTGTCCGCCGCCCGGCGGGCCCACACCCGGGCCTCGCGCGGACTGGCCGCCAGACCCTTGCCGCCTTCCTGATAGAGGCCGGCCAGATGCAGTTGCGCCGGCGTATGGCCGAGGCCGGCCGCCTGCTTCAGCAGATCGACGCCGGCCGCGTCATCGGCGTCGAGCCGCTCGACCGCCTGCCGGTAGAGCTCGGCGCCCCGCTCCGGATCCAGCGGGGTGGCGTCCATCGGCGTCGCCGCCAGCGCCGCGATGGGCTGGACGTCGGCGTCGCCGCCCGGACCGCCCAGCCCCGGCACGGTCAGCCCGGCGCCCGTCAGTTCCCCGAAGGCGTAGGCCCCGCCGGCGGTCAGCAGCACGGCCACCGCGGAGGCGCCGAGCGCCTTGCGAACCGTGTCGCCGCCCTTGGAGGCCTGTTTGTCGAGCCGCTCCTGCAGCTTCGACTTGCCGCCGCGCTTGAGGCCGAAGCCGGAGCGGGGCGCCGCCTCCTCCGGAGCCGTCATGGCGGCGCGGGCGGCGTCGATGGCCTGGCGCGTCGAGGAGGCGCGGCCCTGCGCGGCCGCGGCCCGCAGCGCGCGGGGATCGACGAAATCGGTCTCGGCCGCGAACTCGTCCTGGCCGGCGTCGAAGGCCTGGGGCGCGGTGGCCGCCAGCGCATCCGAGACGTCGGCGCCGCCGAAGCCCTGTCCGAACGACGACGGCGCCGCCGCCGCGGGGGGATGGGCGAAGGTCTGCGGCTGGGCCGGGGGCTGGGCCTGGGGCTGGGCCTGGACCTGGGGAGCGGGCCCGACTTCCTCGGCGAAGGACGGCTCCGGAGCGCGGCTGCCGAACGGCGCGGACGGGGCGGATTCGGCGACGGGGCCGCGCATCACCGCGTCGAAGACGGTGTCGGCGGTCAGGGTCTCGCCGGCGGTGCGCGGGCGGGGCTCGGGCTCGAGATCGGGCGGGGCCAGATCGGCGGACCAGGCCTGCTGCTCGGCGTACACCGGATCGTCGAACCCGGCGTCGGAGAAGGGGGCGTCGGGGAAGGCGGCGTCCGGGAAGGCCGCGGCGCGCCAGTCAGGCTGCGCCAGGCCGGAAGCCGGCGCCGGTTCGGCGCGACGGCCGATGTTCTGGCGGGCCTCGGCGATCAGGGCGGCGGTGCGCTCTTCCGAAAGCCGCATGCGCTCGGCCAGCTCGCCCGAGGCGCGGTCGTAGTGCTGCTCGATGCGGCTGGAGCTGTCGACGAGGCGGCGGCCGATGTCTTCCAGGGCCTGCTGGGAGCGGCGCTCGGACTGGGCGATCCGCTCGCTCAGCCGGTCGGATATGCGGGTGATCTCGCCGCCCAGCTTCTCCAGGGCGATGGCGTGGCGGTCGTCGGCGGCGACGAGGCGCTGTTCCAGCCCCTGGGCGAAGCGGCCCATGTCGCTCTCGACCTTGCGGGTCAGGGTCTCGCCCAGTTGCGCCAGGCGCGCGGGGGCGTCCGCCTCGATCTGGCCGACGCGGCCGTTGAGGTTCTGGGCGATGCGCAGGACCTCGCGGCCCATCGCCTCGACGGCGCGGGCGGAGCGTTCCTCGGAGGCCTTGACCTGATCGCCGATGGCGAGGACGGCGCGCTCGATGCGGTCCATGCGGCCTTCGGTCTCGGCCGTGTCCATGCGGCGCATCATCTCGGCGCGGTTGGCCTCGACCTGGCGGCTCAGCGTCTCGGCCAGTTTTTCGAACCGGGCGGCCTCGCGGGCGCCCTCGGGCTCGACGCGGGCCTCGGCGGCGCGCAGCCGCTGGTCCAGATCGGCGAAGGAGCGTTCGAGGCCGCGCAGGGCCTCGGTGGTGCGGCCCTGGGCCTGGTCGAGCCGCTGCCCGACCTGGGCCAGCAGATCGGCGCCGACGCCGGGGCCGGCGACCTTCTCGACCGCGTCCATGCGCTGGCGCAGTTCGTTGACGCTGCCGCGCTGGCGCTCCTCGATGTCGTAGAGCCGCCCGGCGAGCGCGCCGAGGGTGGTTTCTACCTTGCCGAAGGTCTCGGCCGTCTTCGGGCCCACCTCCTGCTCGAATTTGCGCAGGCGGCGGTGACCCTCGCGCAGCTCCTCGGAGATGTCGTCGATGCGCCTTGCGTAGGAGCGGTCGACCTCCTCCTGGCCGTCGAGACGGCGGACGAGGCCGGAGACGGCCTGGTCGACGCCCTGGATGGCGACGGTCGAGCGGCGCTCGGCGGCCTCGAGGCGGGCGGCGATGGCGTCGATCGAGGCGCTCAGCCGCTGCCACGGCTCGTCGCCGCCGCCGTAGGCGTCGTCGACCCGGCGGCTGCGCGAGCGGCGGTCGAAGCTTTCGGCGGCATGGGCCCGGCGCGACAGGGGCACCACGCCCTCCTCGTCGTCGCCATCCTCCATGATCATGGTGTTCAGCCACTCGCCCAGCGTCATGCCGGAGCGGCGGGCGAGGTCCTTGGCGATCTCACGCGCCCGGGGCTCGATGCCCTTTACGCTCCACGGCGCGGCTGCGCTCACTGATTCGCCTCCCGACCTTTGACTCAAGGCTACTCATCCAGATCAGGGGTGTAAACGCGCGTTAACCCCAAGATGTAGGGGCAGACCATCTTCCTGTGGAAAGCCCTTACACCGGCGGAAAGTCTCGCGCCGGAGCCGTTAACGCCTCGTGAAGATTAACGTGTCGGAAAGGACTCAGGCGCCTTGTCCGCGCGCCCGCGGCGGGCCACTTGGCGCGGATGAGTCTGACCGTCACCGTCGCCCTGCTCGCCGCCGCCGTCGCCCTGATGGTCTTCGCCGGCTGGCGGGGCGCGCGCCCGTCGCAGCCGCACCTGGGAGTCCGCATGGCCCCGTGGCGGCTGATCATGATCCTGGCGGCGGCCGCGACCTTCCTGCTGATCGTCCACCTCGCCGCCCTGCTGGGCATGCCGCAGCCGCCGCCGCGCTAGGGGAACCGCCCGGGTCCGCAAGCCTTTCTGATCGACCCAGCAAGATCAGGAGACCCCGCCATGGCCGACAAGACCTTGACCGCCGCCGAAGCCGAAGAGGCCTTCTGGGACAGCCTGAAGACGTCCAACACCGGCATGCTCGGCCTCGACCAGCCCGGCTATCACGCCCAGCCGATGACCGCCTTCCGCGACGAGGAGACGGGGACGATCTGGTTCTTCACCCGCGACGACACCGATCTGGCGAAGGACGCCGCCGTCGGCGCGGGGCAGAGCGCCATGTTCCACTACGGCTCGAAGGACCAGAACGTCTGGGCCTGCATTCACGGCCAGCTGTCGGTGCACGGCCACGACCGGGAGATCATCGACCGCTACTGGAACCCGGTGCTGGCCGCCTGGTACCCGGACGGCAAGGACGACCGGAAGCTGACCATCCTGAGGTTCGACGCCGACGACGGGCGGGTCTGGATCAACGAGGGCGGCTTCTTCAAATTCGCCTACGAGATCGCCAGGGCCAATGTGACGAAGACCCTGCCGGACGCGGGCGGGGTGGCGGATGTGAATTTGAACTGAGGCGGCAGGCAACAGGCAACAGGCAACAGGCAACAGGAAGTGCAGGCGGGTCGGCGACCGGCGTCAGCCGCCTGCTGCCTGATGCCTGTTGCCTATCCCGCGAAGCACCAGGCCAGCACGGCCTTCTGGGCGTGGATGCGGTTTTCGGCTTCGTCCCAGACGAGGGAGCGGGGGCCGTCGATGACGGCGTCGGTGACTTCCTCGCCGCGGTGGGCGGGCAGGCAGTGCAGGAAGACCGCGTCGGAGGCGGCGGCGTTCATCAGGCCGTCGTCGACGCCGTAGCCCTCGAAGGCCTCGAGCCGGGCCTCGTAGTCCTGGTCGCCCATCGACACCCAGGTGTCGGTGACGACGACGTCGGCGCCGGCCACCGCCTCGTGCGGATCGCCGGTCAGGGTGACGTGGTTTCCGCCCTTGGCCAGGTCGTGCAGATCGGGATGGTAGTCGGCCGGGCAGGCCACATTCAGGTGAAAGCCCAGCTTCGGCGCCGCATGCATGAAGCTGTGGCAGACGTTGTTGCCGTCGCCGACCCAGGCGATGGTCTTGCCGGCGACCGGGCCGCGATGCTCCTCGATGGTCATCAGGTCGGCGAGGATCTGGCACGGGTGGGAGCGGTCGGTCAGGCCGTTGATCACCGGCACGGTGGCGACGCGGGCGAAGCGTTCCACGTCCTCGTGGTCGTTGGCGCGGATCATCACGGCGTCGACCATGCGCGACAGGACCCGCGCGGTGTCCTCGACCGGCTCGCCGCGGCCCAGTTGCATGTCGCCGGCGTTGGCGATGATCGAGGCCCCGCCCAGCTGGCGGATGGCGGCGTCGAAGCTGAAGCGGGTGCGGGTCGAGTTCTTCTCGAAGATCATCGCCAGCACCCGGTCCTTCGCCGGGGCGTCGGCGTCGACCCGGCCCCTGGGCCAGCCCTTGCGGGCCGCCTTGCGAGCGTGGGCGTCGTCCAGGATGGCGCGCAGATCCTCTGCTTCGAGACGGTGCAGGTCGAGGAAATGGCGGACCATGATCAGGCCGCCGCCAGCTTGCCGCGGGCGAATTCGCAGGTGCGCTCCAGGCGTTCGACCGCCTCGCGCGCCTCCTCGAGCGTCAGATTGAGCGGGGGCAGGATGCGGACCAGATTGTCGCCGCCGCCGGCGACCAGCAGGCGGGCCTCGTCGCGCGCCCAGCCCATGAATTCGCGGTTGTTGGGGATCAGCTTCATCCCCATCAGCAGGCCCTTGCCGCGCACCTCGACGATCACGTCGGGAAAGCGCTGGGCCAGGCCGTGCAGCTGCTGCTTCAGATAGCCGGCGATCTCGTTGACGTGGGCCAGGGTCTCGGGCTTCGAGATCTCGGCGAATGCGGCCTGGCCGACCGCCATGGCCAGCGGATTGCCGCCGAAGGTCGAGCCGTGCACGCCGACGGTCATGCCGGAGGCCGCCTTCGTGGTGGCGAGGCAGGCGCCGATCGGGAAGCCGCCGCCGAGCGCCTTGGCGATGGCCATGATGTCGGGCGTCATGCCGGCCCATTCGTGGGCCCACAGCTTGCCGGTCCGGCCCATGCCGCACTGGACCTCGTCGAAGATGATCAGAACGCCGGTCTCGTCGGCCAGGTCGCGCATCCAGCGCAGGTCCTCGTCGGGGGTGGCGCGGCAACCGCCCTCGCCCTGCACCGGTTCGAGGATGACGGCGGCGGTGTTCGGGTTGCGGAAGGCCGCCTCCAGCGCCTCGCGGTCGCCCCAGACCAGCTGGTGGAAGCCCTCCATCGGCGGACCGAAGCCGTTGGTGTAGCTGGGGTTGGCGGCGGCGTTGATCGCGCCATAGGTGCGGCCGTGGAAGGAGCCGTCGAAGCCGTAGATGTCGATCCGCTCGGGCTGGCCGTTGGCCGAGTGGTACTTGCGCGCCGTCTTCAGGGCGCACTCGACGGCTTCCGTGCCGGAGTTGGTGAAGAAGACGACGTCGGCGAAGGATTTTTCGCACAGGGCGTCGGCGAGGGCTTCCTGGCCGGGGATCTTGAAGATGTTGGAGACGTGCCAGAGCTTCTCGGCCTGGTCCTTGACCGCCTGGACCAGCACCGGATGGGCGTGACCGAGGGCGTTGGTCGAGATGCCCATGACGCAGTCGAGGTATTCGGTCCCGTCCTTCGCCCACAGACGCGCGCCCTGCCCGCGATCCACCTCCAGCGGCGCGCGGTTGTAGACACCCATCAGATGTTCAGTGGACACGGGAACGGACCTCCAAAAGCGAGACGGCCCCGGCGCGAAAGGCGTCGGGACCGCTTGAAAAAGGGTCAGGCCTTGTCGGACGGGGGACGGGGTTAGTCAACACCGCCCCGCTCGCCACGGCGGTCAGTGCGAGAGCTGCCCGTCCAGCCGCTCGACCAGGGCCGCATAAACCTCCCCCGCGGCCTTCACCGTGGCGGGGTCGATCTGCTCCATGGTGTCGTCGGCCGAGTGGATCAGCTGGAAGACGCGCGGGACGAAACCCTCGGCCAGGCCGTTGCTCTCGCCGCCGTTGAAGGCCAGCCACATCTGGTGGGCGCCGACGTGATCCTGGAAGCCGAGCGAGACGGTGGGGACGACCGCAGCCGGGGCCGTTCCGCCGCCCAGCCCGGCGCCCGAGAAGGCGCGGTCGTCGGAGGGCGGATAGACCGGGAAGCCGACGCAGTGCATGGCCCGCTCGGCGCAGACCTCGCGCACGGCGCGGGTGACGCCGGCCGACTGGGCGCCGTTGTTGAGGCCGTACATCATGGTGTCGCCATAGCCGGCGACGTCGGAGTTCACGACCGCGGCGACATTGGCGAGGCCATGCGCCTCGATCCATTTACGCGCGCCGATCAGGCCCAGCTCCTCCTGGTCGAACAGGATGATGCGGACGCGGTGGTTCAGATTCTTCGAGCGCAGGATCTTCGCGGCCTCGATGACCCCGACCACCGAGGCGGCGTTGTCGACCACGCCCTGAGACATCGTCCCGTCGCGGAGCACGACCGCGTCATAATGGGCGGTGAGCAGAATCTCGCGCGGGCCGTCGCCCACCGTCACGACGACGTTGCGGCCTTCCATCTCGCCGGTCTGGCGGTTGCCGCCGGCGAAGGTCTCGATCGACGGCTCGAAACCGGCGGCTCGCAGCTGGTCGACCACGACCCGGGTCCGGGCCTCGTTGGACGGCTGGACATAGGCGGCGACCTGGGCGCGGAGGTCGATATCCTGTGCAGCGGCGGGCGCGGCGACGGCGAGAAGGGCCGCGGCGGCGGCGAGACTACGGAACAGCATGGAACCCCCTGAAAGACGTGGCGCCATGGCTAGCGCGCCCGCCGCGGCGGCGCACCTTAAAACGCGGTCACCCGCCGGTCGGGCGCCGGAACCCGTCGGCGGGCGGCCGGTTGACCCGGGACGGAAGGAGTTCGCCATGTCCAATCATCCCGACCCGCAGCATCAGCCCGTGAAGGGGCCGGACGACCTGAAGCGCAATCCGGGCATCGGCCAGTCGGCCGGCCTGAACCGGCGCGACGGGCTGGACGAGATCGAGGGCGACAGCACCGTCGAGGGCGATGTCGAGAACAACGCCGGGCCCGGCGGGGCGGTGGATCCGGACGACCGGGGCCGTCACAACGCGTAGTCGCCCCCCAACCGCCCATCCCCGCGAAGGGGGGGATAGGCGGACCGTCGGTCCGGACTAGCTCTTCAGCCGCCAGCCCGAGCGGAACACCAGCCAGCAGGCGACGGCCATGCCCATGGTCAGGGCCGCGCTCATCGCCACGCCGATCCACAGGACGCTCTCGGCCTGGCCGATGAAGCCGTAACGGAAACCGTCGATCAGATAGAAGATCGGGTTGAAGTGGCTGATCGTGGCGAACGGCTCGGGCAGGTTGTCGACGAGGTAGAAGGTGCCGCTGAGGAAGGTCATCGGCATGATCAGAAAGTTCTGAACGGCGGCGAGCTGGTCGAACTTCTCGGCCCAGAGGCCCGCGAAGACCCCGATCATGCCCATCAGCAGCGACGCCGTCAGGCTGAACCAGACGATGGCCGCGAGGTTGGCGACGCCGAGCCGGGCGAAGGGCAGGACGCAGATGGCGGTGACCAGGCCGACCACGATGCCGCGGGTGGCGGCGCCGAGGGCGAAGCCGATGGTCAGTTCCAGGGGGCTGAGCGGCGGGGTCAGGAAATCCGTCGACGTGCCCATGATCTTGGCCTGGATCAGGCTGGACGAGGCGTTGGCGAAGGCGTTGTTCAGCACCGCCATCATGATGAGTCCGGGGGCGACGAATTCGGCGAAGGGCGTACCGTGCAGAGGCGGCCGGGCGCCCTGAAGGGCGACGACGAAGACCAGCATGTAGAGCAGGGTCGTCACCACCGGCGCGGCGACCGTCTGGGCTCCGACCTTCCAGAAGCGCCGGACCTCGCGCAGGTACAGGGTCTTCACCCCGATCCAGTTGACCCCGTCGTAGCGGCGCGGCTGCGGAAGGCCGGAAGGGCGGGTCGAGGCGAGATCGGTCATGGGGGCGGAGATGCGCTGGCGGGGGCGGGTGCGCAAGGGGGCGGGGAGGAAGGCAGCAGGCAGTAGGCAGTAGGCAGTAGGTGGTAGGCGACCGGAAGGCCACCGCCCCCGGCGTCTCGCTGCGGATGGGCCGGACGTCGGCCCCGCCCTGACCCCTGCCGCCTACTGCCTGCCTCCCCGTTAACCATCCCTACATCTGGTTTCTGTGGACGGACTGATTCGCACATCTTGCGTCCGTTAGGGCCTCGTTTACGATTAGTGGTAGGTCGAGAGCCCGGGAGGGACCTGTCGACCCCATATATTGAATCCGAGACCCCGGAGGGTGGCTATGACCGCAGGCTGGACTGAAGACCGCGTCGGCGCGCTGAAGAAGCTCTGGCTGGAAGGCCAGTCGGCGAGCCAGATCGCCAAACAGCTGGGCGGCGGCGTCACCCGCAACGCCGTCATCGGCAAGGTGCACCGCCTCGGCCTGTCCGGCCGGGCCGCCCCCTCGCAGCCGGCCCGCGCCACCTTCCGCCCGTCGCGTCCCCGCCCGGCGGCCCAGCCGACCCAGGCGCCGTCGGCCCCGCGCCGCATCGAGGCGGTGCAGCCGCGCCCGGTCCAGGCCTCGGTCCCCGCGCCGATGCCCGACCTGCCCGGCACCGCCACGGTCATGACCCTCGGCGCCCACATGTGCAAATGGCCGATCGGCGACCCGTCCTCGAACGAGTTCAGCTTCTGCGGCCGCCGCTCGTCGGAAGGCGTCTACTGCGTCGAGCACGCCCGCGTCGCCTATCAGCCGCAGGTCCGCAAGGGCGGCAAGGACGGCGCCTCGGAGCTGGCCCGCTCGCTCCGTCGATACATCTAGCAGGGGCGCTAACGCTCGCCGCGCGGCGGCTCGCTGCCTGAGCGCGGATTTCGGGTGCGCGGACACAGTTTCGCGCACCCGTCGCTTTTCGGTCGAACGACCGACACGAATGGCTCCTAGAGGAGCCGCCGTCCGTCTCCCGCCGCCCCGCCGGCGGCGGTGAGCCCGGGGCGGGGCTGCGGTTCTCCGGGTTGACGCAGCCCCCTCTCCCCCGGACGCTTCAATCCCATTCAACGCCCGGCCGCCGCTGGCAGACGTGCCAGAGGACCCCGGCCGGGTCATAGACGTAGGCGACACGAAGCCCCCAGGGCTGGAGCGCCGGCGCCTTCGGCGGCTGCACCCCGAAGCGGCCGGGAAGGTCCAGTCTCTGCAGATGGACCCACCAGGCGTCCAGGTCGTCGACCATCAGCTGGAGCATCGAGTTCCCGGCCCACTCCGTCTGGTAGTAGCGCTGCAGAATGAAGCCATGCCCGGCCGCGCCGGCGCGGAAGATGGCCACCTCGCCATCCAGCAGCATCTCGAAGCCGAGCGCCTGATAGAAGGCGCGACTGACGTCGAAGTCCCGGGTGGGCAGAAACGGGCGCACGGACTCGGTTCCGTCCGGCAGGGCGGCGGTCATGAATTGCTCCCTAGTTCAGCACCCGCCGCTCGCCCGGCACATCCAGGCTGAAGGCGGGGATGGCGGCCTCGAACGAGCGGCCGCTCGTATCCGTCATGTAATAGCCGCCGACCATAGAGCCGGTCGGGGTGCCGAGCGGGCAGCCGGAGGCGTAGGTGTAGCTTTCGCCCGGCTTGATCACCGGCTGTTCGCCGACGACGCCGGCCCCGCGGACCTCCTCGACCCGGCCCTGACCATCGGTGATGACCCAGCGGCGGGCCATCAGCTGGATCGGCGTGGCGGTCAGGTTGACGATCTCGACCTGGTAGGCCCAGACCCAGCGGCCGCCGTCGGGATCCGACTGGCCCGCCAGATAACTGGGGCGGACGCGAACGACGACGCCCTCGGTCTCGGCTTCATAGGCGGGCGTGTCGTGCATGCCGCCATGGTCGCTGTTGCGGGCCTCAGGTCAAGCGGAACGACGGGGGCGACCCGGCGCGGAATCGTGTAATCGGAAGCGATGCAGAGCTTTTCGACCTCCCTTCCCGGCATCCTGCCGTCGCAATCCATCGAGGCCCTGATCGCCGGCGGGGCGATCGTCCCGGAGACGCCGTTCGACGCCGACCAGGTGCAGCCGGCCAGCCTCGACCTTCGGCTGTCGGACCAGGCGTGGCGCGTGCGGGCCTCCTTCCTGCCGGGCCAGCGCAAGGTCGTGGACCGGATCGCCGACGTGGCCATGCACACCATCGACCTGTCGGCCGGCTATGTGATGGAGAAGGGCTGCGTCTACATCGCCCGGCTGCAGGAGCGGCTGAGCCTGCCGAAGGGGCTGATCGCGCGGGCCAATCCGAAGAGCTCGACCGGGCGCGTCGATGTCTTCGTGCGGCTGCTGACCGACCGGGGAGCCAGTTTCGACGACGTCGACGAGGGCTATGACGGGCCGCTGTATCTGGAGATCGCGCCGCAGACCTTCTCGATCCTGGTGCGACCGGGGACGCGGCTGAACCAGCTGCGGCTCAAGGCCGGAGAGCCGCCCAAGCTGGAGACCCGCAGCGTCGGCGTCGACCTCGAGGGTGCGGACGGCGCCATCGTCGGCTTCCGCGGCCGGCGGCATGCGGGGGTGGTCGATCTGGACCGCATCGACGGCCACGACCCGCGCGACTTCTGGGAGCCGCTGCTGGTGCGGCGCGGCGAACTGCTGCTGGACCCGGGCGAATTCTACATCCTGGCCTCCAATGAGGCGGTCGAGATTCCGGTCATGCAGGCCGCCGAGATGACGCCGATCGATCCGTCGGTGGGCGAGTTCCGGGTCCATTACGCCGGCTTCTTCGATCCGGGTTTCGGCACCGACGAGGCGCATGGAGCGGGCTCGAAGGGGGTGCTGGAGGTGCGTACCCACGACACGCCCTTCCTGCTGGAGCACGGGCAGATCGTGGCCCGGCTGGTCTATGAGCCGCTGACCGAGCGACCCTCGCGCCTCTATGGCGAGGGCGGCAGCCATTACCAGAGCCAGGGCCTGAAGCTGTCCAAGCATTTCCGCGCCTGGAGCTGATCCGGAACCGCGCCACACGGAGGACGTTCGACGGACAGGAAAATGTCAGTTGGCGTTCCGGCTTTGATCGTGCAGGGTTGGGGACGTTAACGGACTGAGGGGACCGTTGATGCGTCTTGTGGCGTTCAGTGCGGGAGTGGTGGCGTTGGCGGCCTGCGCGGCCCCCGGCTTCGCCATGGAATCGCCCGCCCCCCAGAGCGCGATCGCCAATCCCTGGCGGGTCGAACGCCAGCCTCCCGTCACCGTCTCGGACCTTCTGACCCGCCTCGATCGCGACGCGCGTTTCGAATCCGGCGACCGCGCCCTCGCGGGCGGCGAGGGCTGGATCGGCTACGACCCGGCCCGGAACGTCTCCTCGACATGGGCCGCCTCCAACCGGGACATCTGGTACGAAGGACAGGCCTACAGCGACCGGCTGCGCCTGCGCACCGAGGGCCGCATCCGCCGCGCCGACGGGTCGCCCCTGCCGCCCGGGCCGCTGGATCCGGCGGCCTATGACGCCGAACACTACGACCTGACCTACACGCGCGGCTGGACCGAGACGCTGGGCCAGACCGAAAACGGGCTCGACGTCACCCTCTCGCCGCATGTCGGCGTCGGCGTCGGCAGCCGCGGCGACGTGACCGAGGCCGGCGCCACCCTGAGGATCGGCCGCGATCTCGACCGCCTGGCGCCCGACGGCGGGGATGCCTTCGGAGAGCGGGCGCGCTGGTACGTCTACGCCGCCGGATCGGGTCGGGCGGTGGGCTACAACTGGGCCCGGAACCGCGACGGCGACTATGTCCGCTCGGGAGTCAGCCATGACTCCGGGGCCTTCCTCGGCGACGCCTCGCTGGGCGTGGCCCTGCGGCGCGGGCCGGTGCACAGCTCGATCGGTCTGGTCTATCGCGAGATCGAGGCCGAGGGCCTGCGCGCCGGCAACGGCGTCGACACCGACGTGTCGGAAGGGCTGCTGGCGTTCCAGCTGTCGATCAAGCCGGAATAGTCACTCCGTCCGCGCCGCCCCCTCGCGGCGGTCGTCGGCGGCCCCGTCCCAGCGCCAGGTTCCGTCCGCTCCCCGGCGCCAGATCGCGCCATGGAGGCCGGAGTTCTCGCTGGCGTTGGGGCGCATCTGGACGCCGCGGGCCGCGAGGGCCTCCCGCAGGCCGGCCGGGAAGCGGTCGGTGTCGGCGCCGAACCCGTCCCCCTTGGCGACCAGATTGGGCAGGGCGAAGGCCTCGGCCATCGGCATCTCCCAGTCGAGCACCGCGATCAGGGCCTTGGCGTTGTAGGCCAGGATCGACGACCCGCCCGGCGAACCGAGCGCGCCGACCAGCCGGCCCTCGCGGTCGAGGATGATGATCGGCGACATCGACGAGCGCGGCCGCTTGCCCGGAGCCACGGCATTGGCGGCCGGCCCGCCATCGGACCGCAGCGGCTCGAACGAGAAGTCCGTCAGCTGGTTGTTGAGGAAGAAGCCCGCGGCCATCCGGCCCGAGCCGAACACGCTCTCGACCGTCGTCGTCATGCTGACCGCGTTCCCTGCCGCGTCGACGACGACGAAATGGGAGGTGCCGGCCGGCTCCAGCGTCGCGTCGGGGCCCGCGAAGACGCCCCCCGGCGGAAAGCCCGGCTCGGCGGCCCCGACCAGGGTCGGCGCCTGGGCGGCGCGCGCCGCCACATAGTTCGGGTCCAGCAGCCCCTGCACCGGCACGCCGACGAAGGCCGGATCGGCGACGTAGCGGTCCCGGTCGGCGTACATCAGCCGCTGCAGCTGGGCGAAGGCCGTCCAGGCGTCGGCGCTGTCCGGCCCTTCGGCGACGTCGGGGGTCAGCTCGGCCATGGCCAGCAACTGCAGCACGGCCACCCCGCTGGACGGCGGCGGCGGAACGCAGACGACGTAGATCCGGTAGGGCCGGCACAGGGCGCCGCGCTCGAGCGGCTCGTAGCGGGCGAGGTCGGCCTCGGTCAGCCCTCCCGGACGCGGCTCCTCGCCGACGGTCGAGACGATCTCGCGCGCGATCCGCCCGCGGTAGAAGGCGTCGGCGCCGCCCGCCGCGATCTCCGCCAGCGTCCGGGCGTAGGCGGGGTTGCTGAGCACATCGCCGGCGACGTAGCGGCTGCCGTCCGGCTTGGTGAAATAGGCCTCGGCCCAGCGCGTCCGCGCCTGGCCGGAGCGGCCGGCGATATAGTTCGCCAGACGTGGACTGACCACGAAGCCGTCGCGCGCCAGCCGCTCCGCGTCGCCGAACAGGTCGCTCCACGCCAGCCGGCCGCGCCCGGCCTGGGCCATGGCCAGCAGGGCCACGGCTCCGGGAACCCCGGTCGAGCGGCCGCTCAGCACCGCCTCGCCGAACGCCAGCGGCCGGCCATTCTCGTAGAACAGCTCCGGCGTCGCCGCGGCCGGGGCGGTCTCGCGGCCGTCGTAGCTGGTCACCTCGCCGGTCGAGGCGTCGTACAGCATCATGAAGGCCCCGCCGCCGAGGCCCGAGGACTGCGGCTCGACCAGGCCGAGCACCGCCTGGACGGCCACGGCGGCGTCGACCGCCGAGCCGCCGCGGCGCAGCACCGCCAGCCCCGCCTCGACGGCGTGGGGATTGGCCGCCGCCACGAACGGCCCGCGCGCTGGAGGCGCCGTCGCCGCCACGGGCGCGGCGGGAGGGGCCGCCACATCGGGCCCGGCCGCGCATCCCGTCAGGACCAGGCTCGCCCCTGCGGCGAGAGCGACCAGGGACCGGAAAGCCATGACAGGGAGGGACGGCGGGCGTGGGCGCATGAAGGGTCCGGGCGGGCGGGAACGGGGGAGACCCGCAACTTGGCGCGCCCGGCGCGGCGGCGAAACCCCCGGTCGCGAAATCACCGCAGGAAAGCCGCCAACCGGGTCTTGCCCCCCCGCCCCTTCCCGGCTAGATACCCGCCCTCGCCGTTCGCGGCCAAGCGCGCCCGTAGCTCAGCTGGATAGAGCATCAGACTACGAATCTGAGGGTCGGACGTTCGAATCGTTCCGGGCGCGCCATTTTTTCAAACACTTGCTGTCGAAGCTCCATCTGGCAGGTGGCTCTGGGACCCGTATGGGACCCAGACTGGAGGAATAATAATCTACCACGAGCATGTTTCGGGGCACATCCGGGCGCCGCTTGCCCATCTTCGACCCGATCGGAGCGGTGTCGAGGCGGGTCACCATCTTGCTGAACGCCACCTCCAAGACGTCGCCTTCGCGCCAGCAGCGGACATTTGCCCGCCGCCGGAAGGCTGACATTCGAACCTTCGTCGACACGACGTCGCGGCCGACCGAATACGGATGCCTGCCCTGACCGTTGATCAGTTGGCCTCGATTAATCGTTACCCTCAAACGTCCACCGGCACGAAACAGAGCTAGCCGCGCCGACTTCAGCGTCTGCCAGGCTCAGAGCTCCGTAATTCCCCCATCGGGAGAAACCCCGAATATCGCGCCTCGGGCGGCCTGCCTATTCATCCTGTCCTGAAGTCTTGGGCCCGCCAAGGCGGTCGGGACAGTAGCGATGCGTAAGAGTCTTGCAATCACCGCCCTGTTTCTCGCTTCAGCGGTCTCCGCGACGGCGGGGGCGCAGGAGACCGCCGTCTACGGCGGCGCGCGAGATCAGCTGACCCTGATCCTTCCGGTCACGGCGTCCGTCAGCGGCCACTGCGGCTTCGCGAATGCGGGGTCGCCCGCCGCTGACGTGGATGTCGGCGATATCGCAGCCGGTTTCTCACACACCCTCCCTTTCACCCTGTCGTGCAACTCACCCGTGCGACTAGCGGTCCAATCCCGGAACGGCGCGCTGCGGGCGCCCGATGTGCCCCCGGCCGGATACGGCGCATCGCTCGACTACATGATCACGGTCCACGCGGTGGGCTCCCGGGGGGTGAGCGTCTCGGCGAGCTGCGCCGCCTCCGCCTTGACCAGCGCCGCCACCACCGCCTGCGCGCTGCGCGGCCCGGCGTCCTCGACCCAAGGTCTTAGCCTGCCCGACATCAGCCTGAAGGAGCCCGGGTCCTACCTGCAGCTCTCGGCGCCGCCTGCATCGGGTCCAACGCCTCTCATGGCGTCGTCCGACTATGCCGACTCCCTCGTCCTCACCCTCAGCCCCTCCAGCTGACACCCCCCTCGCGCTGCTTCACAAGGAATCCACGATGAAACCCCTCTCCCTCGCCCTCACGACCGCCCTGCTCGCGGCCTCCGCCTCGCTCCCCGCGGCCGCCCAGACAGCGTCCGCGCAGGTCAACGTCACCGGCTTCGTCGCTCCGCGGTGCGGCGCGCTGGACGGTTCGACCACCGTCACGGGGTCGATCGCACTTGGTGAACTCGCCGGACAGGACGGCCAGATCCGCACCGGCCTGGCGAACTCGACCACGGGGTCTCCGGCGGGCACGGTGGCCATGCAAATCGGGTGCACCGGTTCCGCGGCCAACCTGTCGCTTAGCGCGACCCGCCTCAGCAATGCCGCCGCCCCTGCGCTGGCGACCAGCTCAAACGACATCGACTACACGGTCGAGGCCGCGATCGCGCTGGCGACGGGCGGGCATTCCACCGTGAACTACACCACGGCCGCGGCAGCGCCCGCCGCCACGCCGCTGGCCGTCAACAGCACCTTCGCCTTCGTCCCGGGAAACCTCGAGATCCGCGTCTTCGATCTGACACCGGAGCACGCGGCGCCGAGCCTGCTGGTGCCGGGAACGTACCAGGCGACGGTCACGTTGCAGATCTCACCGGACTGACCGCCAGGTCACGGAGGAAATCCCATGTCCAGACCTGTGATCGCCGCTATCGCCGCCTTCGCGGCCGTCGTCCTTCCCGCAGTCTCGATCGCGATGTCCCTCAGCCCGGTCGTCATTGACCTGCGGCCGGGCGGCCGGGCCGCCACCCAGACGATCGTGGTCCAGAACACGCGCGACCACCCCATCCCGGTTGAGATGCGGACTGAAGGCATCGACCTCGGCCTGCAGGGGGCTCGCGGCAATGGCGTCACGACCGATGACCTGCTGGTGTTCCCGGCACAGGCCATGATCCAGCCAGGCCAGAGCCAGACCTTCCGGGTCCAGTATGTTGGTGAGCCGGGCTTGGCCCGGAGCCGCCACTACTACGTCACGGCGGCTCAACTGCCGGTCCAGCTGGGCCGCGAACAGACCGGGGTCCAGGTGCTCTACAATCTCCAGGTTCTGGTCAGCGTCGCACCGCGCGTCGGAGAGGCGGACCTCAAGGTGGTCGAGGCTGGTGTCGGCCGCGACGCGGAGGGCCGTCCCGCGCCGGTGGTTACAGTTTCGAACTCTTCGCCCGTGCACGGCTATCTGTCCCGGGGACGGCTGACCGTCGTCCAGCGCGACAGCAGCGGCCGGGAAACCCTGCGGCGGGAATTCTCCGGCCCCGAGATCCAGCAGACCGTCGGATACGGTCTGGTGGGTGGGGAGGGCACCCGCATCTTCACCCTGCCCATGGCGCTGCCGGCGGAGGGAGGAACGCTTGAAGCCCGCTTCCACCCCGAGCCGCGGTCCTGACCGCGGCCGTCGGCGCCTCTGGGGAAGCGCGACGACCGCGGCCATCGCACTCTGCCTCGGCGAAACCGCCGCGGCCCAGGTTCAGCCGCTGGACGCGCCGGCCCCCGCCCAAGTCACCCGGCTGAACCCCGCGGGCCGCCCGATCCGGCTGACCGCTCCGCTGACGCTGGACGACGTCTATCTGGGCGACATCGAACTGTGGGTCTCGGCGGACGACGTCATCAGCATTCCAACCGGGCGGCTTCTCGAACTGCTGGAGCCGCTCGTCGACAGGACCACGTCCGACGCTCTCCGTACGAGCCTCACCGGCCAATCGGCGCTCGCGCCGGGCAAGCTCGTCGGCCTCGACATGGAACTCGTCTACCGCCCCGAACTCCTGTCTCTGGAGGTGCGGGTTCCGGCCGCCCTGCGAGCCGCGCGGAGCCTCAGCGTCGGGGGCGTCTCCAGGGCGCCGGCCGGAGAATTCGAAAGGCCGGCCTCGCTGAGCAGCTACCTGAACGTCCGCGCCGCCGTCGACCACGTCAACCGCGGCCCGGACTCGGGCCTGCAGGCGCCGGTGGTGTTGCTGGAAGGGGCGATGCGAGCGCGCGGCGTCGTGCTGGAATCGGACGCCGTCTGGCGGCCGTCCGGCGCGGGCCCCGATGTCCAGCGTCTCGGGAGCCGGCTGGTCTATGACGACATCGATTCGATCGTGCGCTGGACCGCGGGAGACCTTCAGCCGGCGCCCCGCGGCTTCCAGGCGTCTCCGCCGCTGGCCGGCCTGTCGATCACCCGTTCTTACGGCGAACTGAGGCCGTTCGAGACGGTGCGGCCCACCGGGCGGGAGAGCTTCGTCCTGCAGCGGCCGTCCATGGTCGAGATTCACGTCAACGGCCAACTCATCCGCAGGATTCAGCTGGAGCCGGGCCCCTACGATCTTGGCGACTTTCCCGCCGCCCAGGGGGCCAACGATGTGCGGATCGTCATCGTCGATGACGCCGGCCGGCGTGAAGTGTTGCGGTTCAACCTGTTCTTCGACCAGTCGCAGCTCGCTCCGGGCCTCAGCGAGTTTGGTTTCTGGGCGGGCGTGAAGGCCCCGATGGGCAGCGCGGGTCCGGTCTACAGCGACGCTTGGGGCCTGACCGCCTTCTACCGTCGCGGGCTTACCGAGCACCTGACGGTCGGCGCCAACGTTCAGGCTGAGTCCGGAGCCTGGCTGCTGGGCGCGGAGGCGGTCTGGTCGTCGCCCCTGGGGGTGCTGGCCGGGCACCTGGCGGTCTCCGATCAGGAGAGCGGCCGGGGCTTCGCCGGGGTAGCGAGCTTCCAGAGGGAGACCGCGGGTGCGGACGGGCACGGCGGCTTGCTCAGCCTCACCGCCGAGGCATGGAGCGTGGACTTCGCCGTTCCCGGCGGCAGGCCGGGTGATCATCCCCTTCGCCGACGCTTCGCCGCCGGCTATGGTCACAGCTTCGGCAACGCCTTCTATGCCGGCGCCGACCTGCAGTATGCCGTGCCTGCGGACCCGGGCCCCGATCCGTTTTCGATCCGCGCCAACCTTGGCTGGCGACTGGGCCGGCGCCTGGACCTGACGGCGGAGGCCGTCCGGCAGTTCAATGCCCCGACCGTTGGCGACGAGACGGCCGTGCGTGTGGCCCTGACCGTAAGGCTCGGCCCGCGCTCCAGCGTACGCGCGGTCCATGACGGGGTCTTCGACGTCAGCCGGATTGCCTACCAGACGAGCGCCGGCGAAGGGGTCGGCGCCTACAACGGCGAGATCGAGCTGCAGCGGAGCGCCGCCGCCTTCGGCATCAACGGAGCGGCGTACTATATCGCCAACCGGGCCGAGGTCGGCGTCACCCAGTACAACAGCTTCGACCGCGATTCCGGCTCGTCCACAGACGGCCGGACGACGCTCCGGCTGGCGACGGCGCTGGCTTTCGCCGACGGGACATTCGCTGTTGGTCGGCCCATCCAGGACGGGTTCGCGATCGTGCGGGCCCACCCCAGTCTCTTGGGCGCGCAGGTGCAGGTCGATCCCACGTCAGGCGGCTACACAGCCGCAACGGGTTGGCTAGGGCCGGCGCTGAAGCCCAACCTCACCGCCTGGTCCGAACGCAGCGTGGCCATCTCCGCGCCTGACGCGCCAATGGATCTCGACCTCGGACCCGGAGCCTACAGGGTTCTGCCCCCGTATCGTGCAGGATACCTGCTTCAGGCGGGCTCGGACTATCATGTGACGGTGACGGGCCGGCTGGTGGACGAAGCCGGAAAGCCGATCTCCCTCCTGGCCGGTGAGGCCTTCGAGATCGATCACCCCCAACGGAGACTGACGGTGTTCACAAACACCGCGGGCCGCTTCTCGTTGTCCGGCCTGCGGCCAGGGCAATGGCTCGTGGAAATGCGGACCGAGCAGACAACCGTCTATCGCCTCGACATTCCCGTGGGCGCGGATGTCCTCGAATCGGGCGAGATTCGCCCTCTGGAAATGGAAACGCCATGACCTTCCGAGCCTGTTGGGCGGCCGCGCTGTCGCTCGCCGCGGCGATCCTGGCCACTCCCGCGGCGGCCCAGAGCGGCTTCTGCGGGGTCAGCGGCAGCACGGCGGCGGCCGTGGGGACCTACAACCCCTTCTCGCCCACAGGGCTGGACGATGTGTCGATCTCCCTGAACCTTCATCGCCACAGGGGCGAGGGATTCACGCGGTCGGTCAGGTTCTTCCTCGTCGAGCCCGCCGTGCAGACCCCGCTGGAGATCCGCTACCGCGGCTGGGACATCACCCATTCGATCTTCTACGCCCCCCGCCTTGCGTTCGCGGGGGCAGACTTCGGCATCGTCGCCCACGACTTCGGCGGAGGAGGCCAGCCCGACACCGCCTCGATCCTGCTGACGGTCAGCGTACCCCCGGGCGTCGACCTGCCGGCGGGAGAGACCATCTCGTTCGACATGATCTATGTGTGTGAGGGCCAGAGCGGACTGCGGTCCGTCACCACCCCCCGCCTGGCGCAGGGCGCCGTCACCGTGCAGATCGAGGTGGCTAGTGCGCTGCAGGCCAGCTACGCCGGCCCGCCGCTCGACTTCGGCGACATCGGAGGCATGACTGACCTTCAGGCGTCGGCGCAAGTGCGGACCGGGGCCATTCGGGTCGCCAGTTCCGGGCCCTACCGCGTCAGCATCGCCTCCAACAATCAATACCGCATGGCCCCTGCGGGCGGTGACCCCGACGATCCACGCCAGCGGATCAGCTATATGGTCAGCTTCAACGGTCAGGCGGCGGGCGCGGGGCAGAGCACTGCGCTGCGGGCGGAATGCCGCCGATCCGGGCTGGCTGGCCGCAATCTTCCCCTCTCCGTCAGACTGCAGGAAGGGGGCGAGGACAAGGTCGCATCCCCGGACTACCGCGACACGCTGATCGTGACCGTCACCCCCCTCGCCGCCCACCACGGCGGACCACTCGCCACTTGCGGCTGACTTGGCCGGCAGGGCTGTTTGCGCAGGCAACGAGTCCCGGCGTACGTTGCGCGGGAGGCGCCCCCCTGAAGCTGTTGGACCTATGCAGGAGGCTTCACGGACCAGCGCGAACTATCGCCGTGCTGGAAGCTGCACCGGGAGCCCTCGCGCTGGATCGGGGTGAGTCAAACCCGGTCATAGGCGGCAATCCGGCAAGTGGCCCCAAGCGGACATCGTGAACGGCAGCAAAGAGTCAGGAGCCGCTGTTGTCGCTTAGAAAAACCTCAACCCGCACCACCCCGCGCACGGAGTGCTTCATAGAGCTGCCCGGGCCCCAGTAGCGCGTCCTTCAGGCCGTCCTGAATCCTCGGCGACTCCAGCGCCTGTTTGCTCAGGCTGTTGTGCGCCACCAAGGCGTCCATGATGGCGTCGAGAAGCTCCTTGCCGAGGGTCGGGGAGCTGGCGAACTGGGCCTTGGTGTTGTTGCTGGCCTGCTGGATCAGCTCGTCGGATTCCAGCAGCTTTCCCTTGAGCACCTGGTTCACATAAACGAGCTGGTCGCTGTCCGTCGTGTCCGCGCCAAACAGGTCGTTCACCCGGGCGATGATTTCGTCGAGGAGCGCCTTCTCCTTCTCGTGGATGCCGCCTGAGCCAGTCTCGGACATTCCCGGCAGCTTGGGCGCATCGCCCGCCGCATAGGTGAGGTCGCGCTTGCCCTCGTTCTTCAGGGTGTGGTGGGTCAGCTTGATGCCGGTCAGGTCGACGCCTTCCCGCTCGCGACCGAAGACCAGCAGCGGCAGCAGGCGGCGATAAAAGATCGCCCGCTTCTCGACGTCGGTGTTGCCGTAGTCGATGATCTGGCTGAGGAAGCTGTAGAGCCGCAGATAGGCGCCCATGTCGCTCTTGAAGAGCTCCAGCGCCCCCATGTGGTCGCGGGCGTCCGCTTCACCCTGGGCGTTGCCGCTGGCCGTCGCCGTCGTGAGGGCCTGTCGGGCTCCGTTGGAAGCCTTCAGGATGCGATCCGCGACCGGCACCAGCGCGGAGATCAGCTGCCCCTGCGTGGCCTTCGGATCGAGCTCGACCTTGACCACCCGGTCGACGTCGAAATCGTCGTAGTGGCCGGCGGCGTCCAGCTTGGCGCGCAGGTCGAAGATGAGGTTCGGGTCGGTCGCGCTTTCCAGTTCGGCCGTCTCGAAATAGGTCCGGAAGGCCGCGAGGACCTCCTCGGAGCTGTTCACGAAGTCGAGAATGTAGGTCGTGTCCTTGCCGGGGTGCGACCGGTTCAGGCGCGACAGCGTCTGCACAGCCTGGATGCCGGCGAGGCGGCGGTCGACGTACATGCCGCACAGCTTGGGCTGGTCGAAACCGGTCTGGAATTTGTTGGCGACCAGCAGCAGGTGGAAGTCCGGGCCGTCGAAGGCGTCGCGGATGTCGCGACCTTTGAGGCCGGCGTTCAGTTCCTTGCTCGTCTCGGTGAAGGGCTCCGCGCCGGAGTCCTTGTCATTCACCTCACCCGAGAAGGCGACCAAGGTCCCGAGCGAATAGCCCTTCTCCTTGATGTATTTCTGGATCGCCAGCTGCCAGCGCACGGCCTCGATCCGGCTGCCCAGCACCACCATCGCCTTGGCCTTGCCGTCCAGCAGCGGCTGGACGTTCTCGCGATAGTGTTCGACGACGATCTGCACCTTCTGGCTGATGTTCCAGGGGTGCAGCTGCACCCACTTCATGATCGCCTTGTTGGCGGCCGACTTCTCGACCTCCTTGTCGTCCCAGTCCTGGCCGTCGTGAGCGAGGCGGAAGGCCAGCTTGTAGGGGGTGTAGTTCTTCAGCACGTCGAGGATGAAACCCTCCTCGATCGCCTGGCGCATCGAATAGACGTGGAAGGGCGTCGGCAGGCCGTCATCGCCCTTGCGCCCGAACAGCTCCATCGTCTTGGCCTTGGGCGTGGCGGTGAAGGCGACGTAGGTGATGCCCTTGTCGTCCGCGCGCCCGGCCATCTTGGCCGCGAGGATATCCTCGTTGGAAATCTCGCCCCCATCGGCCAGTTCGGCAGCCTCGGCGGCCGACAACATCTCTTTCAGCTTCGAGGCGGCCTCGCCGGTCTGGCTGCTGTGGGCCTCGTCAGCGATCACGGCGAAGGCCTTGCCCTCGGTCGCCGCCAGCTCTTGCACGGCCTCCAGCGCGAAGGGGAAAGTCTGGATGGTGCAGACGATGATCTTCTTGCCGGCCGCCAACGCCTTGGCCAGCTGCCCGCTCTTGGACCCGCTCTCGCTCTTGATCGTCTCGACCACGCCGGTCGTCCGCTGGAAGTCGAACAGGGCCTCCTGAAGCTGGCTGTCGATGACGTTGCGGTCGGACACGACGATGACGCTGCTGAACAGCTTCCTGTCCTGCGCGTCGTGCAGCTCGGACAGGAAATGCGCCGACCAGGCGATGGAGTTGGTCTTGCCCGACCCGGCCGAGTGCTGGATCAGAAAGCGCCCGCCCGGGCCCTCATCCAGCACCTTGGCCGCCAGCTTCCGCGTCGCGTCAAGCTGGTGATAGCGAGGGAAGATCACGCCGGTGATCGCCTTCTTGGCGTCTCGGCGGGTGACCAGGAAACGCCCCAGGATCTCCAGCCAGCTATCCCGCTGCCAGACCTGTTCCCACAGATAGGCGGTGGGATGCCCGCCGGTGTCGGAGGGATTGCCTTTGCCGCCGCGGTCGCCCTGGTTGAACGGCAGGAAGCGCGTGGCCGGGCCTTCCAGCCGCGTGGTCATCGCCACCTCGCGGTTGCTGACCGCGAAATGGACCAGCGCCCCGCCGGGGAAGGACAGCAGGGGTTCGCCCCCCTGCCCCTTGGGCTTCGGGTTCCGGTCGAATTTGTACTGGTCGATGGCGTCCTGAAGGCTCTGGGTGAAGTCGGTCTTCAGCTCGGCCGTCGCGACCGGAATGCCGTTCAGATACAGGACCAGATCGAGGCAGTTTTCGTTGGCGGTCGAATAGCGCACCTGCCGCACCACGCGCAGGCGGTTGGCCTGATAGCGCGCCGTGATGTCCGGGTTCATGCCCATGGCCGGTCTGAATTGGGCCATCGCCAGCCGTCCCTTGGCGCCCACGATGTCCATTCCGTTGCGCAGCACGTCCAGCACGCCGCGCTCGTCCAGCGACTTGCGCAGCCGGTCGGCGAGGACGGTTTCGGCATTGGCGCCGTGGGTCTTCGACAGGCCCTCCCAGGTCGCGGGCTGGGTCGCCTGAACCCATGCGGTCAGGTCGGCGGGGAACAGGGCGCGGGCGCGGTCGTGGCCGGCGGCGTCGCCGGGCGCCTGCAGCCAGCCGTGGGCGGCGAGGTGCGCGCAGATCTCGTCCTCGAAGCTGATCTCTTTGTGGATGGTCATGCTTCCCCCGAGCGCACGTCTAGTCGGCCAGTCGGGCCGCCTCCCAGTCCTTATAGGTCTGGCCGTTGGATGTTCTCCATACGGTTGTGCCGTTGACATTATAGCCGAGCACAACGGCGCCAGCCGCGCTAGGCGACCTGAAGGCGTAGCTGCTGCTGAACCTGTAATGCTCGCCGTCTCGCACCAGAACACCGGTTGATACGAGCTCTCTTATGAGCTCTGAGTAGGATCCGATCCCTAGGCCGAAATCGTCTTTCCCTTGGGCGAGCGATCCAGCCTGAACGACGAACTCCCCGTCGATCAGGAGAGCGTCAGCGCGCAGCCCGTGTTTGCGATTTTCAAGATGGAAGGCCGTGGCTTCCGAAGCTGTCGTGGCTTGGTCGGCTGCCGCGCGCATTGTCGTCTCAACAACCACGGGACCGGTTGGGCGCACCCTCTGCACGAACATGTCGATCCGGACGGCCGGCAGCACCATGAAGAGGTACTCGAGGAAGGCTTCCATGTTGGCCCGCGCCGACTCCGATAGGCCGGGGCGCGGCGGCGTGTTGCCGTTATCCAGCGGCATGACACCGACCTTGCGGGCCTCCTCGACCAGCCGGGATTCGAGGAATTTGGCGTGGGCCTTGTGTAGGTTGTTGGCCGCCGAGGTGACCAGGACGGCCGTCGTCCACCAGTCCTTGCCCGCCTCATGGCTCCGCATGCGAGCGGCGATGTCCTCGCCCTCGCCGATATAGGCCAACGGCTTCCCATCCCGCTCGCCCAGCAGCAGATAGATGCCCGTGAAGGACGACTGCGGCCGCGCCAGCGCCTCCTTCAGACGGGTGCGCGGCGTGACAAGCACGTGGCCGGTCCAATTGAATACCTCAGCCGTCAGCATCCCGTCCGGGCGGCCGTCGATGAAAAAGAGTTCGAGGGACCGACCCAGAACGCCCGCGCTCATGCCGCCTCCGCCTGCTCGGGGGCCATGCAGCGCACGTCGATCTTGCCGGTGACGGCGGCGGAGATGAGGGCGGCGCGGCGCTCTTGGAGAAGACTGATAGCAGCTTCGGCTTCGGTCGTGAGCTCCCGGTATCGGAGCGCCGTCTGTTGAATGTGAGCGGAGATCGCCTCCTGCTCTGCGAGCGGCGGAATGGCTATGACAGCGTTTGCGATTTGCCCCTTGTTGAGCGAGGGCACCGTTCCGGGATTTGAGATCAGGTCGAACTTCACCAAGCTCATAGCGCTTCGGATGAACTCAAGGTCATTACCGTCGCGTACCGATAGGCCCATCATGTTGTTGTCGAGGCAAGCAGGCCGTCGCAACCGCCTCAACCGGCCAAGCAAGAGCGCCGCGCCGATCTTTGCGAAAACGATGGAACCAGCGGGGAAGACGTATGCGCCGAGCCGTTTGGCGGTCTCACGCGAAACAGTATTTCCGCCGGTCGTGAGAAAGTCGTCGGGGTCGGCGAGGGCGAGTGCGTTGACCTTGTGGAACGGGAGTTCTTCAGACTGCAAGCCTTGCTCAGCATCTGGAAAGCCCGCTCCTGCGTTGAACTCGCCAACGTGCTTGAGCGCCTTTACCTCCCAATGCGCCGGCACCTCGCCCAGCCACTCGATGCCCGAGTCCTTCGTCGGGGCGGTGGGGCCGAGGCCCTTGGTGACGGCGTGGGAGATGACGGCCTGTCGCTTCTCCTTCAGCAGTTCTATCAGTTGCCGCTGAGCCTCTACCAGCGCATCGATCTTGCCGATCTCCCGGTCGAGAAAGGTGGCGATGGCGCCTTGTTCACTGACTGGTGGGACGGGCAGAGGAAGCCAGCCGAACTGCTCGTATCGGATCGTCTTTCCTTCGCGGATACCATCGGTGATAGCCTGCAAAGCGGCGATGTAAGGCTTCGACTTGAGAAGATACTCCCAGTACCCCGCTGCGATCTGCTGCGCGGGCTTCAGGGCGGTGTAAGCAGGGCTCACACAGCCACCATACTGACACCGCTCAATCCCTCCCTGAAAGCTGCGAAGGCTGATTACAAAATCGTCGATGTCGACATGTTTGAACGCGTCTATTCCACCCATCGCCAAGACGACCTTCTGGTCCTCCAATGACATGAAGAGCCGTTGGGGTATGACGCCATACTTCTGAGTCGAGGATAGCTGCTCATCCTCGGGGGCTGCTGGCGTCCGAGTCTGTTTGAAAATCCGGCGCCCAGCTGTCACGTCCCAGTGCGCTGGAACATCGCCGATCCACGCCACTCCACTATCCCGATAGCTCTCGTACGCTGGCACGCTCACGCCGCCAGCCCCTCGATCATCGCCTTGATCCGGTCGGTCACGGCCAACAGGTCGGCGTCGATCTCGGCCAGATCGCGCGGGGATTCGAACACGTAGAAATGCCGGTTGAACGGGATTTCGTAGCCGACCTTCGTCTTGCTCTCGTCGATCCAGGCGTCGGGGGCGTGGGGCAGGACCTCCCGTGTGAAATAGGTCTCGACATCCTCAGCCAGCGGCACGTTCTCTGTGTCGCGCAGGGCGCTGTCCGGTATCGGCTTGCCCTTGGCCTTACCCTTCTGGCCCACCACCGGCCGGCCCTGATCATCCAGCAGGGGCCGTTCCACAGTGATGGTGCGGTAACCGAAAGCCTCATTGTCGAAGATGCGCGACAGGGGCTGCAGCTTGACCTTCCCGCCCTCGGGCGGGGCGGGCGGGGTCTCGGCCTCGATCACCACCTCACGGGCGACCAACTTGCCGTCGGCGTCGGTCACCGTCGCCAGCCTGGCCTCTTCGAAGCCGCCGAACAGGCGGGTGACGACGGCGATGTCGTCGTCGGACATCTCGCGCCGCTTGGAGCCGAGGGACTTGCGCATCTTCTTCCAGAAGACGCTGGCGTCGATCAGCTGAAGCTTGCCCTTGCGGTGCGCCGGCTTTCGGTTCGAGACGATCCAGACGTAGGTGGCGATGCCGGTGTTGTAGAACATGTCGGTCGGCAGGGCGACGATGGCCTCGACCAGATCGCTCTCCAGCAGATAGCGCCGGATCTCGCTCTCGCCCGAGCCCGCGCCGCCCGTGAACAGAGGCGAGCCGTTCAGGACGATGCCGAACCGGCACCCTCCCTCCGAAGCCGGCCGCATCTTGGACAACAGGTGCATCAGGAAGAGCAGCGAACCGTCGGACACCCGCGGCAGACCCGGTCCGAAGCGGCCGTTGAAGCCCTGCTGTTCGTGCTCCTGACGGACGATCTTCTCGACCTTCTTCCACTCCACGCCGAACGGGGGGTTGGACAGCATGTAGTCAAACTTGCGGGTTGGGTGGCCGTCGTCGGACAGGGTGTTGCCCGGCGTGATGTTGGCGACGTCCTGACCCTTGATCAGCATGTCCGCCTTACAGATGGCGTAGGACTCGTCGTTCAGCTCCTGGCCGAACATGGTCAGGCGCGCGGTCGGGTTGAGGCCCGCCAGATAGTCCTCGGCCACCGAAAGCATGCCGCCGGTGCCGGCGGTCGGATCATAGATAGTCCGGACCACGCTGGGCTTCGACAGCAGGTCATCGTCCTCGACGAACAGCAGCGACACCATCAGCTTGATGACCTCGCGCGGGGTGAAATGCTCCCCGGCGGTCTCATTGGAGAGTTCCGCGAACCGCCGGATCAGCTCCTCAAAAGCCAGGCCCATCTGGTGGTTGTCGACCGAGCCGGGGTGCAGATCGATGCGGGCGAATTTCTCGGCCACCTGGTACAGCAGGCCCGCCTTGGCCAGGCGGTCGATCTGGGTCGTGAACTCGAACCGTTCGAAGATGTCCCGTACCGCCGGCGAGAAGGCCTGGATGTAGGCGTACAGGTTCTGGGCGATATGGTCGGCGTCGCCGATCAGCTTCGCCATATCCATCGGCGAGGTATTGTAGAAGCTCTGCCCCGCGGCGCGCAGCAGGAACGGCTCGGGGTTCAGGCCTTCGCCCGACCGCTTCTCGAACTCCGCCAGCACCGCGGGCTTGGTCGCCGCCAGCACGCAGTCCAGCCGGCGCAGAACCGTGAACGGCAGGATCACCTTGCCGTAGTCGGACTGCCTGTAATCGCCCCTGAGCAGATCGGCGACCGACCAGATAAAGGCCGACATGGACTGATGATTCATGCGTTACTCCCCGAGCAATCAGGGATAGCACGTGCACGGCATCTGCGCGCAAGGCGGGGTGATATTCGATCACCAGCGGCAGCAACCGGCCCGACCTTGCTGATAGCCCCTAACGGTCACGAACCGCTGGAGCAGGACGCCGCCGCTTCACCATCGAGACATTTCGACCCAGCTCTCACCGCGGGTGTCAGGCGACCAAGATCGTCGCCAGGTTCAATCCCCGGCAGCAAGCCAGTCATCGGGAATGATCACAGGTCCGACTTGGCAGTCGGACGGCCGGGACATATTCCAAAGCCGGGCCAGGTCGAGCCGGTATTCCAGCCACCATTTCATGACCTTTCGGTCTTTGATGCTGATCGGCCTGTTCTTGGCGAGGCGCTCGCCGGTGAGCAGATTGTAGTTGGCGCTCCGACCTGCATAGGACACCCGGAAGTGTGGCGGTGGATGCTCGTCTGAGAAGACCTCCAGCTTCGCCTCTCGCACCTGCGGGAGAAGATATTCCATCATACCGCTGCGTCCGCCGCCCGAGCCCATCACCACCTCGGTGGGGAAATGGATCTGGAGAGAAGCCAGCAAGGGCCCTTCAACAGTCAGCAGGAATGGCTTGTGAACGCTCATGTGATCTACGCAACGTCAAGACGGGGCGGATGCCGGCAAACAAGCGTTGCGATAACGCGCCTCCGCCGGAAGTGTCCAGACTTCATCAGGGACCACGCCGCCGCTCTGGAGCGTATAGAATCATCGAGAGTTCGCCTTCAGAGCCCGAAGTTGGAACCCAAGTCTCGTGCGTCTAAATCTGACTCGCTGAGGCGTTTCGGACGTCCGCTCGCGGTTCAGATTAGGGTCTCGATTGACTGAAAGCGCGGTTCCAGAAACGGGCAGGGACGGCGGCTATCGAGGGCACCCATCGACAAGGAGAGTGAGCCTCATGACCGACCCGCAGCCGACGTTTCGCAGCCCTGCCGAACAAGACGCGCTCGTCGCGCCGTTCGAAATTCCGATGGGCCATCCATTAAGTTGTGACCATTACACCCCCCAGGGGGATGTCATGGGCCGGCTCTATGTCCTGGCTCAGTTTGAGCTCATGAACTTGGCGGCGTTCCATCGAGCTGCGTTTGAGACGGTCCGGCGCCAGGACAAGGCCATTGCTGAGTATGCGCAGACCCTCAAATCGGAGCCAACCAATCCGCTGTTTAACGATGAGGACAGCGAGGGTTGGGCGGAGTTGATGGAGAGCCGATCTCGTACAGCGGTCCTCGAGGCCGACAATCAAAATGCCGCGGTCGCTGCCTATGCGAACGAACTGTGTGTCATCGGCTTGTGGGCTCACACTGAGAAATACCTTGATCTCGTGCTTGCCGGCTTCACCGGAACGGCAGGGGTTTATCGTTGGGACGACTTTCTTCAACGCTTCAAAAGCGCTGACGTTGACCTTACGAGCTTGCCGGGATTTCACGGGGCAGCCGAATGTCGCATACTCAACAACGCGCTGAAACATGGCGGCGTCGTCACCCCAGCGCTGGCCGCTATGCCGACCTTCGCAGGGCAGGAAGCGAAGCAGCTGAGAGACATCGTCTTGGACCCTCAGCCGTACCTCCTGGCCGTCCATCACCTGATCGGGTCCCTATTAGAAACTTGCGGTTGGAAACTGGATGGCGGAACGCCTCCAAGGCCTTGGCAGACTGATGGCTTTGGGCGGCGGATCAACGCCAGCGGCCAAACCGTTCGAACCAACCTGGACGCGACGGCAGGCCTTCAACGTCCGCTCTCCGGTCGAGAGCCGACGTCTGACCTTGGCGCCTAGTCGACGGTATTCAATCGACCAACCCGTGGACGGTAGCCAGACGCGTGACTGCGTCCGCTACGAGATCGTGCTCGACGCCGCCCTCCCCTTCCAGCAGCCTCTTGGCCACAAGGAGTTTGCCCACGGCCTCTTCGGGGCTCCCCGCAGGCGTTCTCACTATGCGGTCAAGCAGAACGGATCGCTTCTGATCGATACGTGCGATCTGGCGTTCCAATCGCTGCATCTGGCTTGTCGGAGTGAAGGAAGCGGGCGCGACGGCCGTGGCAATCAGGTCGGCCTCGGCCCGGCTCCATTCCAAGGTCAACGACTCCAGTAGGTCGTCGGCATGTATCCAATCTTGGACGTCCCCACCGACACTGTCAGGCTTGGCCGTAACGCGCGTGACCAGCGGAATCGCCGTGACAGTTCCCACGATCAAGCGTCGTGTCACACTGGGTCGGAACCTCTTATCAGCTGGCATAGACGGCTCGCTTCGCGCCACAGATGAGCACTGTGCTAGATTTTGATCACAAGGTGCGCGAAAGTGAGCACACCGAACTGACCAAGTCAACACGGTGTGCGCATTTTGGAGTACACTGTGCCGACAATTACCCCGTTACAGCTGAAACTCGCTCGGACCGCTGTTGGACTTGGGGTTCGCGAACTTGCGGAAAAGGCTTCCGTCGCGCCTTCGACGATCCAGAGATATGAATCCGGGCGCGGCGGAATGCAGTCGCGAACTCTGGACAAGGTTCAGCAGACGCTTGAGGACGCTGGCGTCGTCTTCATCCCCGCCGATGCCCAAGGCGGTCCAGGCGTCCGCCTGAAGTCCTGAAGTCGCCCGTCCGATCACAATCGCTCGACCGGTGGTGAGCGGGTAGAACGCCCTGAAAAATCCTGAACAGCTGTGAAACAGAGTCCGTCGTGATCGCCTTGGACGGGCTCCATTGACTGTCCCCGGCAGAATCGCACGGTCGGGGAACATTCTGTGGAGTTCCCCCATGCCTGGCCTGCAACTTGGACCGACCGAAGACACCCTCCTGACCCGCAAGGAGGCGTCGCGCGAACTGGCGACAATGGGCATCCGAAGAGCGCCCTCCACCCTCGCCAAGATCTTCTGCACGCGATCGGATGGGCCGCCGTGCCTGCATCTAGGCCGAACGCCCTACTACCCCAGGAGCAAGCTTCATGAGTGGGCGCGCAGCCAGCTCACCGACCTGCGCTCCTCCTCCAGTCAGCCGCGCCGCATGGGCGTGTGGCGGGCCACGGACGATAGCGACCGACCCGGCGCCTAGAGCTCCAGCCCCTGTCCTCGACCGAGTTGCTGACCGAAGCGGAAGTCCACCGAGCCGCCTTGCAGCACGCCGGTCATCGCCTGGCCCCGGCAGGCCTCCAGCGCGGCCCGCCATGGCGCGAGGGTGATCCCGTGGCGGCCCTCGACGACCGCATAGGGCATGCCGGCGACATGGACCTTCTCCATGTAGACGCCAGAGAAGCTCTGGCCCGCCCTGGCGAGATCGACCGGCTTGCCGTTGGCGCCGAGCCGCTCGAACGCGCTCTTCACCTCCATCGCCCTCAAGGCCGTCTCGTCGGCTTTGCCGAGTCTGAGCGGCTCGCCCGAGCCGACGCCCCAGGCCCGCAGAACCCCGGCTCGCTCCTGAAGCCGGATACGCGCTTCTTCGGCCAACGGGCCACCCGATGGTATGTCGACCTGACCTCGCAGATTGCGGTCCAGCCAGGTGAACGCCTGCGCCCGGACCTGCGCCTCTAGCGGGCGGGGGTCCCGCACCCGGACCCCTAGTTCCGTCGCCCCAAGCTTCGCCCGATCGGCGGCGGCCGCCGCCTCGGGGTAGTCCGCCCCGATCGCGAACCGCCCCTCTCCCAATGACCGGCATGCGCCCTCGCGGCTCGTGGCCTCCAGCCGCCGCAGGTGACGGTCGATGAAGGCCGGGCTGTCCTCAGGTCGCAGCGTCCGGTGCGCCGCCGCCGAATACACCCCGCCGCTCTCTCCCGCGACCTCTGCGATGGTCTGATCGGACGCGCGGGCCGGGCGGGCCTGCGCATGGATCTGGACGACGGCCCCGGGCAGAATGCGATCCAGCACCAGAGCCGCATCGAGGCTCGGCAGCCGCACATGCCCTAGCCGGCCGTCGAAGGTCTCCATCACCAGAGCCTGCGGACCGGACCCATGGGGCCCGATCGGCTGCACCCCGACATAGGCGCCGGTCACAGTCTTCCCCGCCGCCGGTTCCAGCGGTTCCAGCCGGTCGATCTGGCCAGACCACGGCGAGCCCCACAATGCCTTGGCCGCCGCCCGCTCACGATCCTCCCGGTCGCCGTGAGCCCGCAAACGCTCCGAGAAGTCCGCGGGGACCGACCAACGCTCAGGCCCTTCCCGCGTCACCCATCCACGGGTCTCCAGATGGACCAACCGGCGCAGCGCGTCCGACTGCTGCTCGGCGGGGATGCTTTCCAGCGCCAGCTGTCCTTCGCGGACCCCGACCAGCAGCGTCCGGTCCAGCCGCGTGAACCGGTCGGCCGTGATCTCCCGCTCTATGTCGGCGGACTGCTCCTGCCGCGGTCCGAGGATCTCGGTGGCCAGTTCCTGTGCGCGGCCTCTGAGACCGTGGCTGACGTACTCCCGGGGCAGGACGAGGTCGCGGCCGTCCTCGCGCTTGCCCCTGAGCAGGATGTGGAGGTGCGGCCGACCGGTGTCGAAATGCGCCCCCGCCACCCAGTCCAGCGGCGTGCCCATGTCGCTCTCGACCTGGCCCATGAAGCGCCGCGCATAGGCTTTGAGGTCGGGAAGGTCGCGACCGTCTTCCGGGTTCACGATCAGCCGGAAATGGTGCCGGTCCGCTTCGCACCGACCGGCGAAGGCGCGGGCGTCGGCGTCGTCGCCGCGGGCGTCGAAATACCGCCCCTGCTCTCCGTCCGCGCCCGCGCCCTCGCGGGCTACGTAGCGGACGTGGGTCATCAGCGCCTTCTTCGCGCCCGGCGTCATGCGCACCACTCGCGCCTTGACCATCACCCGGCGCTGCTCGCCCGTCGCCGACCGCACCGGCCGCACCCGCTGGGCCAACGCCTTGGCGGAGAAGTGCCGCGCCCGGGCGCGCGGGGGCATCCCCGGAGTCGCCCGGCCAACCAGGCCAGCGGTCCGACCGACCGGAGGCGTCTCTCGCCGGGCGGTCAGGGGCGGACGCCAGTCGAACAGGTCCGGGTCGCGCGGCTCGGTCATGGGCGGGCTCCAGCATCCCGCACCGCTCTTCACCGATGTACCCGGCCGGCGATGTTCAAGGATCGCAGGCCGGATTTTATCTTGCCCTGCCACCCTGTCGCTGTGCGGTTGAGGGATGACGGTTGCGCGTGATTCCCTGGATCACTTGCGCCAGACGGCCCGCCGACGGCGTTTGGGGGACGCCGGCTTCAAGGGCTGCGTCGGTCGGCCGAGGCCCGCGATCACGGGCGAGCCGATATGTTCGTTATTCCCGAACTTTTTAACGCGTTCGGCCTGACATGTTAAATGCAGCTGCGCCCCCGGGCATCGAGATTGCTTGGGTTCGCATCGCCCCATTCGAAAATCGGTCGGACGGTCGACGAGCCTGACGGTGAAAGATGAAGCCGAGCCAGACGATCTCCCGGGCTGAACTCTACCGACTGCTGTGGGCCGAGCCGTTGACCAGACTGGCGGAACGGTTTTGCGTCTCCGATGTCGGACTGAGGAAGATCTGCCAACGACATGACATCCCCCTGCCGCCTCAAGGCTACCGGCAGAGGGCGCAGGCGGGGCGCGCCCAGCCCCCGGCGCCGCTGCCCCGCGCAGGCGATCAGGAGATGATCGAGTTTCCCGCACCGCCGGCCGGCTCCGCGTTCGCCACGGACCTGATGGATCGCGTCTACGGGCCGCTCATCGAGGCGGAAAGCCGACCCGACAGACGTATCGAGGCGCCTTCCGACATCGATCTGCGTCACCCCATCGCCAAGCGGGTTTTCAAGGCGTTGAAGGCGGCGGCGCCCGACATGTACGGCGCTGTCGTCTACGACGGTCCGGAGCCCTTCCGGGTACGCGTGCCGCCATCTTCCATTCTCCGCGCGGCGCGCCTGATCGACGCTCTGGCGCGAGCCTGCGACCTTAGGGGGCTGGAGATCCGCACCAGCGACATGTCCAACGGCCAATCCGGGATCATGATCGCCGGCGAGGCCGAATGCCTCGCCCTTGAGGAGGCCTCCCAGAGGAAGGTCCATTGGTCGACCGAGACGGAGAAGGCCCGAACGCGACGGCTCGGTTACTCCTCCGCGCCGATGTACGACTTCGTTCCGAGCGGCGTCATGACCATACAGATTTCCACCGCGACCTATCGGGACGGCGTGCGCAGCGTATGGAAGGACGGCAAGACGCGACGGGTGGAAGACTGCCTCAACGAGGTTTTCATCGGCCTGTACCGGTCGTCACATTCCGCCGCCGTGTCGCGGCGGAAGAGCGAGCTGCGACAGGAGCGGGCGGACGCAGAGAACGCCCGCCGGCGCCTGTTGCGCGACGAGAGGCTAGCGGCGGAGAAGCAGCTGGAGGATCTGGAGGCCCAGACCGACGCCTGGGGTCGGGCGCAGCGTCTGCGCGCCTTCATCGCCGCCTACGAGGCCGCGAACCGCAGGGAAGCGGGTGACCTCGGACCAGACGCCGCGGCCTGGATCGATCAGGCGCTGCGACACGCCGACCGGATTGATCCTCTCACCCCGACGCCTGTCTCGGCTCTCGACTACGCGGAGGAGGACCTGCGACCGATTTCGGTGTGGCAGATTCCCGACGACTGACCGCCCCGGCTGGCGGCCTGTTCTGCCTGGATCGTCAGTCCGGCTTCCAGGCTGTCAGCAGGGCTTCAAGAGCTCTGGCCCGTTCCGCGATCAGCTCAGCCAACCTGCCGACGATCTCATGCTTCAGTCCTTCGGCCTGCATCTCGCCAGCGATGGCCATGACCTCATCCGGCGTTCGGCCGGCCAGGTCCCGGGCGCGTTCAATCCACCGACCCGGATTTTGCCGAACCTCAGTCGCCATGCGCGCGATGTGACGCGCTCCGATGTCTCTGAGGCGGTATTCGCCGCCCAGCTTCATCGCCAATTTGAGCTTCTGATAGTCGAGGTCCCTGTACGGCAGGGCGCTGGCGATATCGTAGAGCGGCGCCAGACGGACACGCCCCTCGCTGGAGAGCAGGAGCGAGTAATTTTTCGCGTGGGCGTCGGTCCCCACGACGATCCAGTTGAACAGAATGGCGTCGAGGAAGGTGTTGATGTCCTCGCCGGGCGCGCTGGATTGATCGGCCAGAACGGCGACACAGTCCGGCACGCCCGGACCGTCCTCGTTCTGGTATTTCTCCGACGGCAGCCGGGCGAGCGCCTGGCAGAAATCTTCCTGGTGCACCCGCGCGATCCGGGCGCCGAGACGCAATCGATCATACCGTTCGACGACGATGGCGATCTCGCCGTCAAACGTCTCGACCCGTGAGGCGGCCGCCGGGATGCCGAGCCGCCGCGCCAGGGTGAGGCACAGATGTTCGTTCTCCGCGTGCCCATCGAACGCTGCGGTCGGGGGCTTGAGGATGTGGGTGGTCGGCAGTCTGCCCGATGGGACCCCCCAGCGCCCGTCCTCCCACATCAGGGCTGTCTTGGGTTGGGCTCCGGCCAAGCTGAACTGGCCGGTATCGCGCGCGGCGCGCCAGGCGGCCTGATCTTCCCGCAGCGCCTTCAGCCGCTCGGCTACCTCGTGCTCTTCCAGCCAGTCGACGCTGTCTTCGGCGCCGCCCTGAAGCGCAGCCAGTCGATCCGGCCGGACAAACTGGACGGCCCCGGCGCAGTCCTCCCCGACCGCTCCGATGAGCGCGAAGGGGTTTTTGGGGGAGACCTGGAAGTGGCGAGCCCAACGGGCGATGACCACCTCGTTGTCGGGCAGCAATCCCCACAGGAAGGCGTTGACCGGGCCGTGCGGATGCTCCGTCGCGGCGAGAGGCATGGAAAGCGAGAGGGGATAGGCGTCCGCGCGCAGCCTCCAGGCCTCGTCATAGATCAGGGACAGTCTGCCTTGGCGGCGGCGTATCACGCCAATGGTCTGACCATCGAGGAGCAGGACAAGGAAGTCGTCAGCCATTGCCGCGGGCCTTGGCCACGATCGCATCGATGTCCACCGAAGGGCTGGAGCTCGTCGGACCGATCAACGGGTCCCCCAGGGAGAGCGGCATGTTGAGCGCCTTGAGGGTGCGCAACACCAAAGCGAGTTCCGCCCCCGCCTTGCCTCGCTCAAGCCCGCCGATCCATTGTCGGGTGACGCCGACCTGCGCGGCCAAGGAGGCCTGGTCGAGGTTGAGCGCTCTACGGCGCTCCCTCACGGCGGCGCCGAGGTCCTTGACCGAACGAACTATCATAGCACACCCGTTGTTAGCGTTTGCTAACATCTATCATTGTTCGCGTTCGATTACAATTCGGATTGTTCGCGTTCGATGACATCGACAAATGTTATCGCTCGATAACACCGCAGACCCTTCGCGCCGTCGACAGCCTGACGTCCAAACCTTGGCGCCGGGAGCCTTGGTCTCGTGATCAAGGCTCTAGGCGGGACGTTCGCCATAGGGCGCGTGTATCAGGCGTTCCTGACGGTCTTCAGCCAGGTCGCGCGTCGCGGATGGGCTTCGTGTGTATCGGGCGGGACGCGGGCGGATAGGTCCCGCCGATCAGCCCATCATCCAGTCTCCACCACGCGCAGCGGGATCGGCCAGGCCACCCTCGTCAGGACCGAGGGTGACCATCCAGTCTCGCGCAAACGGCAGATGGGCCTCGACATTGGCGAACCGTGGAGCCCACGGCTCTAGGGCCGGCAGAACCCATGGCTCGTCATCGAACTTGGAGCCGTTGAGGCCCGGCAAGACCTGCGGAAGGTCGTCAGGGCGGGCAGGCAGCACGAACGCATCCCCTGTCCCGGAGCCGGTATCGAACTCTTTCGCCGCTGCAGTCGTCCCCGCACCCGCTCCTTGGGCCAGCGCCAGGTTCTCAAGCGACATCCAGACGTCGTCGTCTCCGAAATAGATGGCCTCCATGCCGTCGAGAATATCGACGCCCTCCCCCCCGATCTGATCCGCCACAGTGACAGTCCCGTCCGGATTCCAGGTGAGTGCGAAGTCAGAGGAGGCGCCCACATAGTTGGCCTGATCGAATCCATCTCCCCCCATCAGGAGGTCGTCGCCGCCGCGACCGATGAGGCTGTCGTCGCCCGCCAAGCCGTAGATGGTCTCTGAACCCGCTGTGCCCTCCAGCCATGCGTCGTCGAATTCAGTTCCGTAGTCTGGAACCAGCGACGTGATCGCCGCCCATGTCTGGCTTGCCTGAAAGTACACGGACTCGACCTCGATCAGCGTGTCCGCACCTTCGGCGCCGACCGTGTCCGTCACCGTGATCGAGCCGTCTGCTTCGCGCGTGAAGGTGAAATTCGCAAAGTCTCCGTCGAACACGGCTTGGTCGTAACCCGCGCCTCCGATCAGAACATCGTTCCCGCCGCGCCCCACGAGAAGATCGTCGCCGCCCAGTCCGTAGATCGTGTCACTCGCCGCCGTGCCTTCAAGCCACGCGTCCGAACCCTCGGTCCCGTAATCTGCGACGAGATCTTCGCTGTAGTGCCACGACTGGCTTCCGGCGAAATAGAAGGCTTCCATGTCGAACACGACGTCGGTCCCCTGATCTCCCGTCAGATCAGTGACGATGATCGACCCATCCTCATTCCGCGAGAACTGAAAGTCCGCGACGTCGCCCGCGTAGTTGGCCTGGTCGAAGCCGGCCCCGCCGAAGATGAAGTCGTCTCCGCCTCCGCCGGACAGATGGTCGTCGCCATCGTCGCCAAAGAGTTGATCGTCCCCATCGCCGGCGTAGGCTTCGTCGTCGCCCTCGCCAGTAAAGAGGGAGTCCGCGCCCACGCCGCCATACATCAGGTCTGCGCCGACGCCGCCGTCGACTCGGTCGTCGCCGTCGCCTCCGACAAGAAGATCATCTCCGGAGCCGCCCTCCAGACGACTGCTGGAGGCGCCGGCGGTCAGGCTGTCCGCGAAGGCCGAACCGATCACCTCGGTGAAGCCCAGAAGCATGTCGTGGCCGCTCCCGCCGGTGTCCTGACGCGTCGAGAGACCCAGATCCACCGTGACGCCCGCGCTCGACGACTGATAGCTGACGCCGGGCGAAGACTGGCCGCCGAGGAGGGTGTCGTCTCCGTCGCCGGCGGCCTGGGGTTCTTCTGAGTACTGCCTCCCCGTATAGGCGGCCGTCCAGGCGCTCTCTCCATTGAAATAGGACGCGTCCACCGCCGGGCCGGGCGGGATCGTGTAGCCGTAGGTCTCGTTGATGAAGAGACCCATTGCGCCGATCAGATCAAAGAAACTGAACTCGCCCGCCTGGGTCAGGATCGTGATGAAGTCGTACGGCTGGAACTCGAAGTCGGTCCAGGGCGTGGGATTCGGGACCCCTTGCTGCGCCATGAAATAGGCCGAGCCCGTGTCGAATATTCCCGACATCGTGCCGATCGTGACCGAGGCCCCGGAGGGAAGCATCAGACAGATCCGCCCCTCGTAGCCTGCCGTCTCGAATTCTTCGTCGATGCCCTCGAGCGTCCAGGTGTCGTGATATGTCTGAACCCGCTCCCATCCGATCCGAAGGTCGGCCAGGTCATAGGAGCCGACATCGATGGTGTAGCCGCCCCACTCGTCGAGCATGTCATGGCCGCCGCCGTCCCTCAGGAGCACGGTTCCGCCGCCCGAGTACCAATCGTTTCCGGCCCCGCCATCCATGACGCCGCCGCCTTCAAGCCGGTCGCTTCCCTCACCGCCAAATTGGTAGGCGCCGCCGATCAGGAAATCAGCGCCTCCTCCGCCGTGCACGATCGCCCCGCCGTCGATCAGGTCTGACCCGGCGCTTCCAAAGACTTCTCCGTGGAAATTGTCGATCCCGACGATCCCCCCTCCACTGTTGGCCTGCATGAACACATCGCCGGCTGCTCCGGATACGATGGAATAGCCGGTCGGCGCCGCGGACAGGTCAATGACATCCGCCACGCCGCCCACGGAACCGACCGCGTCTATCCGGAGATCAAGGTCGGCATCGAAGGCGCCGCTAAATTTGAACGTGTCCTGGAAGGTGGTGGCCGTTATCCGTTCGATAGAGACCAGGCGGTCGGCGCTTCCATAGCCATCATCTGCAACGGTGATGACCTGTTTGCCGTCATAGGTCGCAGCCGCGGTATCGAAGTTTATGGTGATGCCGTGAGATGTCGCGGTTCCCGCGTCTCCCACGCTGTAGTCCACCCGGTCTATGCCTTCGTCGCCGGCTCCGCCCATGTCGCCGCCGTGAAGCAAGTCCTGGCCACTTCCGCCGGACAGCGTGTCGTCGCCGGCGCCGCCGTAGACATGGTCGTTCCCGGCGCCGGTGTTCACCACGTCATCACCGCCGAAGGTGACGATGAGGTCGCGGGTCGTTCGAGTCGAGTGATCGACCTGATTGTTGGTGACGACTCCTTGCTGGTCTCCAAGGCGCGCCAGATCGGTCTCATTGCCTTCGGTGTATTCCACGCCGTTGGCGATCGACCTCGTTTCGTTCGGGTCGATTGAGTTCAGCGCCGCGAAATAGGTGGACTGAACCAGATCGGTCCAGCCCATCTCCTGGGCGACCAGCTGCTGACTGGCCACCGCGTCGCCCACTTGATCTATCTGGGGGTCATTCAGGGCGGAATCTGCGGAACTTTGGGGGTCTTCAAAATTGGTCGAGAGCAGGTGCGCAAGTTCGTGGATCAGGGTCAGGGCGATCATATTTCCACCCTGCTGAACCCAACGGCCTTGGTCATTGAAAAAGCCGATGGCCGGCACCCGGTCGAGGTCGACCGCGATCGTCAGCACCGTGTCGTCAGACCATGCGACGGATACTGGGTCAGTGCTGTCCCAGATTCGGATGACGTCGGGTTTCGCCGCGAGGGCGTCCAGGATGCGCCGCGCCTCGGGCGAACCGGCATAGAGCGCCCCAAGAGCCGTATGAATCGCCGTCTGGTCTGTCGAGGATTGTGGAGCATAGTTGGCGCCCATCTGCGTTGGAAACACGAAGCGGTGCTGGATGCTGGCCCACGACATTTGGATCCCCTCAGTTGGTGATGTCCGTCACATAGACTTCGTAGAATGGCTGAGCGCCCATCTCCGCCGTCCAGCGGTTTCGCATGTAGAAACGCCCGCCGCGATCAGAGTAATATTGGTCACATATCTCGTAGGGAGCGACTTGCCCGTATCGGCGACAGACACGGTCGCCCCTCACCACCCACGTACCTACCCGTGCGCCGGGCCCCAGGTCCTCAACGCGTCCGTCTGCAAAATAGCGGTGACTGTGGGGTGTGTTGGTGATGTGCTCAGGCTCGGTCCAGCCGATCTGGCGGCCCGACACAAAATGCCGAAGGTCATCGCCAACGATCGGTCTTTTGCCGTCGCGCACCTGCGCAGATGGCGGTGGGCTCTGCATGCACGCCAGCAGGAGCGGAGCCGCAGCAAGGCCAAGGATCACCAGCAACTTTGCTTTCATTTCGACCGCTCGAAACCTGCAGGATGCTTCATACGCAGTCACAGTCAGCCGCATCCCCAGCGGGGGCGCAACCCACTTTTTTCGCTTTCAAGGTGAATTCCTTATTCACCTAAAAGTAGTTAATGGGAGTCTCCGACGGATGATGTATCGGCCTGCTCTGGACTTCCGCGCCCCCGGCCCTTGTTCTGAAAGCTGCCCGAACCCTCCTCGGGAGCGATCTGCTCGGCCGCGCCGACGCTGAGAAAGCGCTGCCCTACCAACTCCGCGACCGCACGGACCGGGTCATCCGTCAGATGGGCATATCGCTCGGTAGTGCTCGCCTGCCGATGCCCGAGCGCCTTGCCAATGAGATAAAGACTGGCGCCATCGGCCGCGGCGAAGCTCGCGAACGAGTGACGCAGGTCATGAAGCCGGACGCCCTCCAGCTTGGCGACTTCACGCACTCGATCCCAGGTCTTGTAGAGACCGACGGTCGACCCCTCCCCGCGAGCGGCCGGGAACACGTATGGGCCCTCGCGCGGCCGGCGCATGATTTCAGCAAGGGCGGCCGAGTTCAACGGGATCATCTTTTCGCCGGTCTTGGACCGATGCCAGGGCAAAAGGATACGGCCCCGCTCAAGGTCGACTTCGCCCCAGGTCAGATTGAGAATCTCCGACTTCCGGGCCCCGGTGAACAGCAGGAGCCGGATAATGGCCGCGTGACTGTCCGGAATCTCCTCCGCATCGACCAGCTCCGCCAAGGTCTCGATCATGTGCTTGGCCTCGGCCGTCGACAGAAACCGCTCTCGGCGACGGGGCGTGATCTTCTGGACGCCGATCGCCGGATTGTGCGGCAGGATCTCCTGCATCACCGCCCAGGACAGCATCGCGGCCGTGGACCGGATGGTCTGCCCGGCGGCCCCGGGTCCGCCCCGGATGATCGCGCGCCCACGCGCCTTCGTCCGAACGTCCTTCGCGGTCTTGCCGCTCAAGACATCCGCCTGAAGCCGCTCAAGATCCCTTCGGGTGAGATCGCGCGCCAACCGATGCCCCAGCAAGGGACCGACGTGCCGTCGTAGGACCGAGGCGTCGCCCGCCCAGGAAGACTCTCTTTTGTTGGGCTTCGCGATACGTCCTTCGTGAAGATACGCCTCGATCAACTCGTTGACGGTGACGGCCTCGTTGATCTCGCGCTTGGCCTGCATCGGGTCGTGTCCGGCTTTGACCTGGCGCAGCAGTTCAGAAGCGGCCTCACCGGCCTCCTCCACCGTGTGGGGGCTGCCGACCTTGCCGAGCGTGTGTCGGCGCACGGCCGAGCCCATCCGGTATTTGACGATGAAGCTCTTCGTGCCTGATCGGCGAGCCCGAACGCCAAACCCTAGGACGAGGGAGTCCCATAGGAAGGCATCGGGCGCGCTGGTCGTGAAGGCGTCAATTAGACGTTTGGTGAGCTTAGGCATGGGCGTTGCTCCAGATCCGGAGCCCAAATCCTGGGACCCGTATGGGACCCAGGAGGCGGGATTTCGCGTCCATTCGCGGAAATGGACAGCAACGCCCAGACACCCAAATTTCCGTTGCACAACAACGGGATGAGTGCTTTCTGGTGATTACCCTTCGATGTCTCTTTTTACTGCCCGGGTCGGCTACGAATCTGAGGGTCGGACGTTCGAATCGTTCCGGGCGCGCCATTTTCTTTCAACGATCCTGCGGCCTGTGCGTCCTGTCGCCCGTCGGGTGCGGCGGCAGGGACCCTAGTCCTCCCGCCAGCTGACCGGATCGCGATCACGCTCGTAGCGCCGCTTGAGCGGAAACGGCGGCAGCCAGGATTCGCGGCGGACGGTCCAGAGCTCATAGGTCGGCGTCAGCTGGTCGGGAGCGTCGAGGGCGCCGAGGCTCACCTCGATCTCGTCGCCGCTGCGCGCGAAGACGGACGAGCCGCAGCGCGGGCAGAAGGACCGGCCGGCGTAATCCCGCGGCTCGCCCTCGATCGCGACGGCCTCCTGGGGGAATATCGCGAAGCCGTGGAACAGGGCGCCGTGATGCTTGCGGCAGTCGAGACAGTGGCAGAGGCCGACCCGGTATGGGGCTCCCGACGCCACGAAACGCACGTCGCCGCACAGGCAACCGCCGATGAACCGCTCCATGCCGCGTCTCCTGCAGAACCCGGTCGCGAGGCATACAGCAAACCGCGCCGCCGATGAAAATACGGCCGCGCCCTCGCCGCCGTCCGGCGACAAGACCCTGCCTGGCGGGCTAGTCGCGAGTCGCGGGAGGCTCCGCCCCCTCCTCGTGCGGGCCGGCCGACGGCTTGCGTGAATCGAGGTCGAAGCGGTCGCCGCTGGACAGGACGTGCATGCGGACGTTGAACATCGACAGGGCGCGCTCGGCGCGGGCCTCGGCGATGTTGGAGTGGGTCGACTCCTCGCCGTCGACGACATAGGCGGCCCCGCTGCCGATGACGCGGAAATTCCGCTCTTCCACGATGATGGCGGTGTTCTCGTCGATGCCGACGCCGAGCAGGCGCGGATTGTGCGCCACCGCCCCCAGCAGCCGGCCGTAGCGGCCACGCTCGGCGAAATGCTGGTCGATGATCAGGTCGCGCACCAGGCCCAGCCCCGGCGCCATGTGCAGGTCGCCGATGCGGTAGGACTCGGCGCTGGGGCCCTTGACCAGCATCGTCTCGCTCATCACCGCCGCGCCCGCAGAGGTGCCGGCGATCACCGCCCCCGCCTCGTGCAGCTCGCGGATGCGCCGCTCGATCGGGGTGTCGCCGATCTGGCTGGAGATCCGCAGCTGGTCGCCGCCGCTGAAGAAGACGCCGCCGGCGCCGTCCAGCGCCTTCAGGGCCGGACTCTCGAGGCTCTGCGACCGTTCCTCGACATAGAGCTCCACGAGGTCGGTCAGGCCGATGCCGGCGAAGGCCTCCTGGTAGCTCTCGAAATAGCCATCGGGCTCGTGCGACGCGACAGTGGCGATCACCAGCCTGCCGCCTTTCAGGCGCCGCGCCACCTCCTTGAGGATGACCCGCTCCCCCTCCTTGTCCTCTCGTCCGCCGATAATGATGAGCGGCCCCTTGCCCTCAGCCATGCGGCGGCTCCAGCACAACGTCGGCCGGGGCGCCGTCGCTCGTGACCGCCGGCCGGAAGTCCAGCATCTGGCGCCATACCGCCTCGACGCGGGTGGGCGTCAGAATGACGAGATCGCCGGCCCGCGCCATGTCGAGGCAGGCCGCCACCGCGTCCTCCTCGCGGTGATAGCCGCGGATCCGCAGCGGATCGCAGCCCGCGGCCGCGGCGCCCTCGGTCATGAGCCGGATGACCTCCCCGGCAGGACGGCCGCGGTTGTCGGGCGTTTCCCGAAACACCAGCTGGTCGAAATACTCCGCGCCGACCTCGCCCATGGCCAGGATCTCCGCCTCGCGCCGGTCGCCCGGCACGCTGAGCATGGCGATGGTCCGGCCAGAGGCCGGCCGGATCGCCGAGACCAGCCGGCCCAGGGCGCGCAGGCCTTCCGGATTGTGGGCGTAGTCCAGGATGACCCGGAAGCCGTGGCCGTCATAGACGTTCAGCCGGCCCGGATTCTGCTCGAAGGTCGAGGCGAAGCCGGACAGGGCCGCGCCGATGGCGGCGTGCTCGACCCCTGCCCCATAGGCCATGCCCACGGCGGCGAGGGCGTTCTGGACATTGAACAGGGCCGCGCCATTCAGAGTCGCCGGGATCGCCCGGGCGTTGCAGACCGCCACCGCGGCGCCGCCGTCGTGCAGGCTGATCTCGCCCGAGGCAGGGTCGTGCAGCACGGCCAGGCCGCCCTGGCCGATGTGCTTGAGCAGGAATCCGGGGGTGTCGTCGCCGCCCCTCATCGAGAACCAGCAGACCCGGCCGCCGGCGTGCTTCGCCATGCGCAGGGTCAGCGGATCGTCGGCGTTGAGCACGCTGACCCCGCGACGCGACACGCTCTCGACCACCACCGATTTGACGGCGGCGAGATCCTCGAGCGTGTCGATCCCCTTGAGGCCCAGGTGGTCCGGCTGGACGTTCAGGACCGCGCCGACGTCGCAGCGGTCGAAGGCCAGCCCCTCGCGCAGGATGCCGCCGCGGGCGCATTCCAGCACCGCGACCTCGACGGTCGGGTCGCGCAGCACCATGCGGGCGCTCTTCGGGCCGCTGGCGTCGCCGGCGTGGAGGCGCTCGTCGTTGATGTAGACGCCGCTGGTGTTGGTCAGACCGACGGTGCGGCCCGTGTGGCGGAACACATGGGCCAGCATGCGCCCGACCGTCGACTTGCCGTTGGTGCCGGTCACCGCCAGCACCGGAATGCGCGCCGTCGAGCCCCGCGGGAACATCATGCGGATGATCGGCTCGGCCACGTCGCGCGGCTGACCCTCCGAGGGCGCCAGATGCATGCGCAGCCCCGGCGCGGCGTTGACCTCGACGATGCCGCCGCCCGTCTCGCGCACCGACCGGCTGATGTCGGGGGCCAGCAGGTCGATGCCGGCCACGTCGAGGCCGATGGCCAGGGCCGCCCGCCGGGCGATGGCGGCGTTGTCGGGATGAATGTCGTCGGTCCGGTCGATGGCGACGCCGCCGGAGGACAGGTTCGCGGTGGTGCGCAGGGCCACGACCTGACCCGCCGCCGGCACGCTGTCGGTCGTCAGCCCCTGCCGTTCGAGGATGTCGAAGGCCGCCTGGTCGTCGAGCCGTATCCGGGTCAGCAGGTTCTCGTGGCCGTCGCCGCGCCGGGGATCCGCATTGGCCTCGGCCACCAGCTCAGAGATCGTGCTGCGGCCGTCGCCGATCACCTGGGCGGGGACGCGCTCGGCCACGGCCACGACCTGCCCGTCGACCACCAGGATGCGGTGGTCACGGCCGGGCAGTTCTTCCTCGACGATGACATGGCGGCTGTGTTGGACGGCGAGGTCGAAGGCGGCGCGGATCTCCTCCCCGGTCCGGAGACCTGTCGTGACGCCACGGCCATGGTTGCCGTCGAGCGGCTTGACGACGAGCGGACGCTTCAGCCCCTTCGCCTCGATCACGGCCCGATCGGCGGTGCGAACGACGACGCCGCGGGCCACGGGGCAACCGATCGCCGCCAGCAGCGCCTTGGCCTCGGCCTTGTCGCCGGCCAGTTCGGAGGCGACCAGGCCGGTGCGGTCGGTGACGCTGGCGCGCAGGCGGCGCTGGCGGGCCCCCCAGCCGAGCTGGACCAGGCTCTGACCATTGAGGCGCGTTACCGGGACGCCGCGCCGGCGCGCGGCGTCGACGAGGGCCTGGGTGCTCGGCCCGAACATGCCGCGCCGCCTCGAGGCCTTCAGCAGCGGCAGGGCCGCCTCTACGGTTTCGATTCCGGCGAGATCGGCCCGTCCGGCGGCGAGCGTCTCAAGCCCCTCGACGCCGCGGCGTTCCGGCGGCAGCAGGGCGTCGACGATCTGGAAGGCCAGCCGTCCGGCCAGCAGCCCGGTTTCCTCGTCCTCGTAGGCGAACATGACATTGTAGACGCCGGCGCGGCCCTTCACGGACCGGGTCTTGCCACGGGTCGTCGACGCGCCGGCCAGCGCCTGCAGCTCGAGGGCCACATGCTCGACCACATGGCCCAGCCATGTGCCCTCCCGAAGGCGTCTGAGGAACCCACCGGGCTCGCCGTAGCAGCAGCCGTGGCTGTCCAGCGTCGGCAGGGCGCCGACAAGCGCCTCGGCGAAACCGGGCAGCCGGTCGGTCGGCCACGACTCCATCTCGCCGAGATCGACCTGGATCCGGACCATGGGGCGGTGGCTGTAAAGATGCGGGCCGCGATACACCCCGTGTTCAAGGATGCGGATCGGCCGGTGGGCGGTCGCCGGACTCATGCGGCGAAATCCTGGCGCCGGATCGGCTCAGCGGCGCCGCGCGCGAGGGCCCGGATGACCAGGGCGGCCGCCACGGCGCGGGAGGGCGCGAGCCCCTCCTGCACCAGCCCGCCCTCGGCGTGGTCCCGTATCTCCCACAGCCAGTCCTCGCCCGAGGGTCGTATCGTCCAGTTATAGCCGGGGTGCTGCATGGTCCTTCCTCGCGATCGTTAACCCCGGAAATGCCAAGCCGAACAACGGGTTCCAAAGTCCAAAACCCGACAGATTGTCTCGCGCAAACAATCCTTTGCGGATGGAACCGGGAGGATGGCGGCGCGTATTCCTTGCCCGCCGTCCCTCGACAGGGAGCTTTGTCGTGAGCATCGAAACCTTGACCGCCCTGCCCGTCCACGACGTGGCCGATCCAGCCGCCTTCCACCGCAGACTGTCGCGCTGGAACAACCGGCGCCTTGCGCCGGGCGTCCCCCATGCGGGATGGATGGCCGAGGCCCGCGAGGACGCCGAGATGATCCTGCTGGAGGGCGCCTTCGTCGAGCGCATGCGCGCTGACGCCGCCCCCTGGCTGTGCGAACTGCCTGACGACGTCGAAGGCTTCATCGCCTGGTTCGAAGCCCTGAAAGGCTCGGGCCCCGGCGAGAACGACCCCCTGTTCCCGTGGCTGGCGGAGTCGGCGACGCTCGAGGAAATGCGCTGGTTCCTGCTTCAGGAGGTCGCCGGGGAGGCCGGGTTCGAGGACCTGGTCGCCTATGCCCAGGTCAAGATGCCGACCCGGCCGAAGCTCGAGCTGGCCCGCAACTACTGGGACGAGATGGGGCGGGGCAACGAGGGCGGCATGCACGGCCCGATGCTCGAGAAGCTGGCGACGGCGCTCGACCTGCGGCCAACGATCGAGGGTACGGTGTGGCCGTCGCTGGCGCTGGGCAACACCCTCGTCGCCTTTTCGACGACGCGGCGATACGCCTATCACGCGCTCGGGGCGCTCGGGGCGGTGGAGCTGACCGCGCCATGGCGTGCGGCTCATGTCGCGGCCGGGCTCAAGCGTCTCGGCATCGGGGCCGAGCGGAAGTATTTCGCGCTTCACGCCACCCTCGACGTCGAGCATTCCCGCACCTGGAACGAGGAGGTGCTGCGCCCCCTCGCGGCGGAACGGCCCGAGGTGATCCGCAGTCTCGCCGAGGGCGCGGTGATGCGGCTGCGCGCGGGCCAGCGGTGTTTCGAGGCCTACCGCCAATACCTGTGGGAGCCTGAGCGGGTGCTGCAGTCCGCCTGATGGACGCGGTCGTCTCACGCCACGCGGCGGCCGATGCGGCTGCGGCGCTGCTCGACCTGCTCGGCCGGCTCAAAGCCCTTGGCTATCAGTTCGTCACCCCGACGCCTGGCGTCCACGCCCGCGTGAGAAGACGCCGCGGCGCGACCCGCGAGGACGCCCTGCGCGACATCTTCGGCTGGTCTCGCCCGTTCCGTCCGGAGTTGCTGGAGCCGGCGCTGCTCGAGCTGCTGCGCCTTGCCGGAGTGGTGCGCCGCGGAGCGGACGGGCTGGAGCTCGGCATACGGGTCAGCACCGTTGGCGGCCGGCTGTTCCTGCACTCCGCCCCCACGACCGACCGCCACGCCGTTTTTCTTGGGCCGGACAGCTACCGCTATGTTCGCTTCCTGCGCCAGCAGCTCGCCGGCGGCCGCGGATTCCAGACAGCCCTCGACATCGGCACGGGCGCGGGAGTGGGCGCCGTCGTTCTCGCCGGGCTCGACCCATCGGCCCGCGTGTGGGGTACCGACGTCAACGAGGCGGCTCTGGCGTTCGCCCGGGTCAACGTCGCCAGCGCCGGGGTGGTGGTCGAGCTGGTGCGATGCAGCGGGCTTCCCGGCGGCCCCGAACGGTTCGACGTCATCGCGGCCAAGCCGCCCTACATCGCCGGCGAGGGCGACCGGGTATATCGCGACGGCGGCGACCAGCTGGGCGCGGGCCTCGCACTGGAGTGGGTGCGCGCCGGGGTGCGGCGACTCGCGCCGGGCGGCAGGTTCCTGCTCTACACCGGCAGCGCCATCGTCGCGGGCCGCGACGGGGTGCGCGAGGCCTTGTTGGCGATCGCCGAAGAGCACGGCCTGCGGCTGGCCTACGAAGAGATCGATCCGGACGTGTTCGGCGGCGCGCTCGCCCGGCCCGCCTATTGCGATGTCGAGCGGATCGCGGCGGTCGGAGCGGTGCTGAGCGCGCCCTAGCCCCAGGACTTCTGGTAGATTTCGATCGGGTCGCGGCGGCGCACGATCCTGTCGATGTCCTCGAAGGCCTCGTTCTCGGTCAGGTCGCCGGCCCGGGCGCGGCGGATGATGAGTTCGACGTCGGCGAGGTCGTCGTCATGCCGGGAGGTCGCTTCGACCTCGCGGGTAACCTGGTCTGCAATGCCCATGGCGCTCTCCTTTCCCGTTCAACGCCGCGGGCGCCGAGGGGTTCACGGCGGATCTCAGCCAGCCGAGTAGGACGTCTTCGTCTGGGTGAAGAACTCCACCGCGGCGAAGCCCTGTTCCCGCGCGCCGTAGCTGGACGATTTCGTGCCCCCGAACGGCACATGGTAGTCGACCCCGGCGGTCGGCAGGTTGACCATGGTCATCCCGGCCCGGGCCCGCCGCTGGAAGTCGCGGGCGTGCTTCAGGGAACTGGTCACGAGACCCGCCGACAGGCCGAATTCGACCCCGTTGGCGATGGCCAGCGCCTCCTCGTAGTCCCTGACCCGGATGGTGGAGGCGACGGGGCCGAAGACCTCCTCGTTGTTGATCCGGCTGCCGGCGTGGGTGTCGGCGATCAGGGTCGGCTGGACATACCAGCCGGGCGTTTCGAGCTGCGGCCGTCCGCCGCCGGCGACGACGCGGCCGCCCTCGCCCCTGGCGATGTCGATGTAGCGGTAGGAGGTTTCGCGCTGATCCTCGCTGACCGCGGGGCCGATCTGGGTGTTCGGGTCCAGGGCCGGGCCAACGCGCAGGGCGGCGACCCTTTCGGCAAGGGCGGCGACGAAGCGGTCATGGATGCCATCCTGCACGATCAGCCGGCTCGAGGCCGTGCAGCGCTGGCCAGTAGCGTAGTAGGAGCCGTCCAGGGCGATCGCCACCGCCCGTTCCAGGTCCGCGTCGTCCAGCACGATCAGCGGGTTCTTGCCGCCCATCTCCAGCTGCACCCGCGCCTGCCGCCTGACCGCCCCGGCCGCCACGCCGGCGCCGACCCCCTGCGAGCCGGTGAAGGAGAGGCCGTCGACGTCGCGGTGATCGACGAGGGCCTGACCGACGCGGCCGCGTCCGATCACCAGGTTCAGCACGCCGTTGGGCAGGCCCGCCTCGTGCAGGATGGCGACCAGCGCCTCGGCCGTCGCCGGGGTGGGGCCCGCCGGCTTCATCACCACCGTATTGCCGAAGGCGAGCGCCGGAGCCGCCTTCCAGGCCGGAATGGCGATGGGGAAGTTCCACGGGGTGATCAGACCGAATACGCCGACGGCCTGGCGATAGGTCTGGATCTCCACGCCCGGCCGCACCGAGGCGAGGTTCTGGCCGTGGACGCGCAGCGCCTCGCCGGCGAAATACTTCAGGATGCGGCCGGCGCGGACCGTCTCGCCGATTCCCTCGGCCAGGGTCTTGCCCTCCTCACGCGACAGCAGGCGACCCAGTTGTTCGCGGCGCTCCATGACCAGCGTCCCGGCCCTGTCGAGAATGTCGGAGCGCAGTTCGGGCGACGCCTCGGACCAGGCCGGGAAGGCCGCCTTGGCCGCCGCCACGGCCGCGTCGACCTCGTCCACGCCGCCGTCGGGGATACGGGCGACGAGGTCGCGGGTGTCCGACGGATTCAGGCTTTCCGACGGCCGGTCGGCGGCGACTCTCTCGCCGTTGATCCAGTGGGACAGGTCGAGGGTTTCGGTCATGGCGGTCCTTGGGATCGATGTGCCGGCGAAGCGCCGCCGGCAGGACCTTGATAGATGGCGGCGTCCTCAAGGTCACGGGCGCCTGCCGCAGGGAACCGGTCTCCCCCGCGAAGGTTGACGCCGAGGAGGCCGGCGATGCCTGATCAGATCCAGGCCCGCGAGCGAATGGTCGAGCGGCAGGTGGCCCGGCGCGGAGTCCGGGACGAGCACGTGCTTGAGGCGATGCGCGAGGTGCCCCGCGAGGCCTTCGTGCCGGAGGGCTTGCGGGAATTCGCCTATGACGACGCCCCCCTGCCGATCGAGGCGGGCCAGACGATCTCCCAGCCCTACATCGTCGGCCTGATGATCGAGGCTGCCGGAATCCGTCCCGGCGATCGGGTGCTCGAGATCGGCGCGGGATCCGGTTATGCGGCGGCGGTGGTGAGCCGGATCGCCGATCGGGTCTTCGCCATCGAGCGGCACGAGGCTCTGACAGACCTCGCCCGGCCCCGACTGCGGCGCCTCGGCTATGACAATGTCGAACTGCGCACCGGGGACGGGACCCGCGGCTGGCCCGAGGCGGGGCCCTTCGACGCCATCCTCGTCGCCGCCGGGGGGCCGGGCGTTCCACAGGCGCTGAAGGATCAGCTCGATCTCGGCGGCCGGATCGTCATGCCGGTGGGGCCCGTCGGTGACGAACAGCGGCTGGTCAGGGTCACCCGCATCAGCGCCAGCCATTTCGAGGAGGACGACCTCGGGGCCGTCCGCTTCGTTCCGCTGATCGGCGAAGAGGGCTGGCCGGACGCCGGCACGGCGCGGCGTCCGTCGGAGCCACACAGTTTCAGGGCGCCCGCCGAACCGCCCATCGCATCGATGATCCGGGACGCGGCCGAGCCGCTGCCCGCCCTCGACGATCCCGCGTTCGGCGCCCTCTTCGACCGGTTCTCGGACGCCCGGGTGGTCCTGCTGGGCGAAGCCAGCCATGGAACCTCGGAGTTCTACCAGGCCCGCGCCGCGATCACCCGGCGGCTGATCGAACGGCACGGTTTCAACATAGTGGCCGTGGAGGCGGACTGGCCCGACGCCGCCAGCCTCGACCGCTATGTCCGGCAGCGTCCGGCTCCGAGGCATGCTGAGCCGCCCTTCCGCCGCTTTCCGACATGGATGTGGCGCAACACCGACGTCGAAATCTTCATCGAATGGCTGCGCGGCTGGAACGAGAATCTCCCGGTCCCGGCGCGCGTCAGCTTCCACGGGCTCGATCTCTACAATCTGTCCGCGTCGATCAGGAACGTGCTCGACTATCTTGACCGCGTCGATCCCGAGGCGGGCAAGGTGGCGCGCGCGCGCTACGGCTGCCTTACGCCGTGGGCCAGCGAGCCCCAGTCCTATGGCCGGATGGCCATGACCTCAGGCTATTCGCGCTGCGAACGGGCGGTGGTGGCGACCCTCGCCGACATGCTCGCGAAACAGCTCGAATACGCGGCCGATGACGGCGACAACTTCCTCGACGCCAGCGCAAGCGCCCGCCTGGTCAAGAACGCCGAGGCCTACTATCGCGCGATCTACTATGGGGCGGCCGAAAGCTGGAATCGTCGCGACACCCACATGTTCGAGACGCTCTGCGCCGTGCTGGAGGCGCGGGGTCCGGGCGCCAGGGCCGTGGTCTGGGCCCATAACTCGCACATCGGCGACGCCTCGAAGACCGAGATGGGCCTGTTGCGCGAAGAGCTGAACATCGGCCAGCTGTGCCGCGAACGCTTCGGGCGCGACGCCGCCCTGATCGGCTTCGGAACTCACGGCGGCGACGTCGCCTGCGCCTCCGACTGGGGAGAGCCGATGGAGGTCAAGCGGATCAACCCGTCGCGGCCCGACAGCTATGAGCGCCTGGCCCATGACAGCGGCGTCGCACGTTTCCTGCTGGATCTGCGCGAGGGTGTGCACGAGCCGCTTCGCCAGCGGCTGCTGGATTCGAAGCTGGAGCGGTTCATCGGCGTCATCTACCGGCCGGAGACAGAGCGCTGGAGCCACTATTCCGGCTGCTCGCTTCCGCAGCAGTTCGACGCCTGGGTCTGGTTCGACGAGACCAACGCGGTCACGCCCCTGCCGACGGCTCGAAGGGAAGGTGTCGATGAAACCTGGCCTTTCGGGCTCTAGACCTCACATCGTCGGGGGGACCGGCGAGGCTGATGCGGAGTCGGAAGCCGCCGTCGCCGCCGTGGCCTCGAACTCCGCGCGTGTCCAATCGAGGACGACGGCGCGTTCGCCGCGCGAGGCGACGCTCGCCGGCGCCGCCGTCATCGATCCGTCCGTCCGCCTGATATGGAGGATGCGCTCGCCTCCGGGCCTCGTCTCCACCCCGGCCAGCACCCCCAGCGCCTCGCCGTCGACGCTCAGCACCTCGGCGCCCGACGGAAACGGGAGGCCGACGGGTGGGGCGGGGGTGGGCGCTGAAGCGGAAGCAGGCGGGAGCTGGGTGGGCGGGTCCTGCGCCGCATCCTGACCGGCGAGCGACAGGGCGCCGGCGGCGCCCAGCAGAATGAAGGTCTGGCCGAACATGGGAAGCTCCTGGGGGGACGAGATGGTCCCTGCCGGGCGAACAGCCGGTTCCAGCCCTGGTTCCACCTCGGCCATGCCCTTGCGTACACAAGCGCGGGAACCCGCCGCCTATGGCTCAGGTTATCTTCGGAGGGGGGGCCATCATCCTTCACCGCGCGGAGACCGACGTGAGCTCGCAAGCCTCATTCGTCCTCGATCACCCGGATGAACCCCGCGCCCGCATCCGGACAGCCGACCCGTTGGCCGGCCTCGCCCGCGCCGCGCTCGGGCGGCTGCTCGAGCGGCTGATCCGTGTCGGCTCCCTGAGCGTGGCGTTGCCCTCGGGTGAAATCCTGAGAGCCGGAGAGGCTGGCGCTCCCGACAGCATCCGCATCCGCCTGCGCGATTACCGGACCGCCTGGCGGCTGGCGGTCTATCCGGGCCTGGCCCTGGGCGAGGCGTGGATGGATGGCGGCGTAACGCTCGAGCGGGGAACGCTGTGGGACCTGCTCGACCTGGCCGGGCGCAACCTCTCCCTGCGGCCGCCGCCCCGGCGTGGTCGGCTCGCCCGGATGTGGCGGCGCATCGCGCAGGCCAACGACCGGGCCGCCGCCCGCCGCAACGTGGCCCACCACTACGATCTGTCTCTGGACCTCTACCGGCGCTTCCTCGACGCCGACCTGCAGTATTCCTGCGCCTATTTCGAGCGGCCGGGCATGAGCCTCGACGAGGCGCAGGCGGCCAAGAAGCGCCACCTCGCGGCCAAGCTCCTGCTCGAGCCGGGCCAGAGCGTACTCGACATCGGCTGCGGCTGGGGCGGACTGGGTCTGACGCTGGCGGAGGAGGCCGGCGCTCGCGTCACCGGCGTCACCCTGTCCGACGAACAGCTGGCCGTGGCGCAGACGCGGGCCCGGGAGCGAGGCCTCGCCGACCGCGCCGAGTTCCGCAAGCAGGACTACCGCGACGTGGAGGGGACCTTCGACCGCATAGTGTCGGTCGGCATGTTCGAACACGTCGGCGTGCCGAACTACCAGGCCTTCTTCGACACCATCGCCCGGCTGCTCAAGGACGACGGCGTGGCGGTGCTGCACGCCATCGGCCAGAACCACGTCTCGGTCAGCAACCAGCCGTGGATCGGCAAATACATCTTCCCGGGCGGCTATACGCCGGCCCTGTCCGAAATCCTGCCGGCCATCGAACGGGCCGGGCTCTGGGTCACCGACATCGAGATCCTGCGCCTGCACTACGCCGAGACGCTGAAGGCCTGGCGCGAGCGGTTCGAGGCCAACCGGGCCGAGATCGCCGCCCTCTACGACGAGCGCTTCTGCCGCATGTGGGAGTTCTATCTCTGCCTCAGCGAAGTGGCCTTCCGCCATCGCGGCTGCATGGTGTTCCAGATCCAGCTGTCGAAGCGCGTCGACGCGGTGCCCCTGACCCGCGACTACATCCACGACGCGGCGGCCTGACGCGCCTCGCACGTCTGGACTTCCGGCTCCCGACGAGGCTCACTGCGCCCTCGGCAAGGACGCGACGGCCGGCAGGCGGCGCAAGACGTCCGGATATCGGGGACCAGAGACATGAAGCGCGAACTCCTGGCTACGGCCGCACTGCTGGCGCTTGCCTGCCCGGCGATGGCCCAGGTTCCCGAGCCCGCCCCTCCGCCCGTGGTCCCGGCGGCAGAAGCCGCGGTCACGCCGCCCGCCGCCGACGACGCGAACGCGGAAGAGGCCAAATGGGACGTCCAGGCCCCGCCCGGGCCCTCGCGCGACATCCCCATCGACGTCACCCGCGGCACCTGGATGTCCGTCGACGTCAGCCCGGACGGCCGGACGATCGTCTTCGACCTGCTGGGCGACATCTATGTCATGCCCGCCTCGGGCGGCGAGGCGCGCGCCATCGCCTCCGGCGTCGCCTGGGACATGCAGCCGAAATGGTCGCCGGACGGCCGCCACATCGCCTTCACCTCGGATCGCGCTGGCGGCGACAACATCTGGATCATGGAGGCTGACGGGTCCAACCCGACGCAGGTGTCGAAGGAGAGCTTCCGCCTGCTCAACCAGCCGGAATGGACGCCCGACGGCGAGTTCATCGTGGCGCGGAAACACTTCACATCGGCCCGGTCGCTGGGGGCCGGCGAGCTGTGGATGTATCACCGCTCGGGCGGCGGCGGCGTGCAGATGACCGAGCGGCGCACCCCGCAGAAGGACACGGGCGAACCGGCCTTCTCGCCCGACGGCCGCTACCTCTATTTCAGCGACGACGCGACGCCGGGGAACACCTTCGAATACTCCAAGGACGTCAACGGCCAGATCTACATCATCCGCCGCCTCGACCGCGAAACCGGCGAGATCGATCCCTACATCACCGGCCCGGGCGGCTCGATCCGTCCGACGCCCTCGCCCGACGGCCGGTCGCTCGCCTTCATCCGGCGCGTCCGCTACCAGTCGGTCCTGTACGTGATGGACATCGAGTCCGGGCGCGAGACGCCGGTCTTCGCGGGCCTCGACCGCGACCTGCAGGAGACCTGGGCCATCCATGGCGTCTATCCGGCGATCAGCTGGACGCCCGACAACCGCTCGATCGTGTTCTGGGCCGACGGCCGCATCCAGAAGGTCGAGGTCGCCTCCGGCGTCGTCTCGGACATCCCGTTCCACGTCGCCGACACCCGCCGGGTGCAGGACGCCGTCCGCTTCCCGGTCGAGGTCGCACCGGAATCCTTCGACGTGAAGATGGTCCGCTGGGCCCGGCCTTCGCCCGACGGTTCGAAGGTGGTGTTCGAGGCGCTCGGCAGTCTGTGGATCCGCGACCTGCCCACGGGGACGGCGCGCCGCCTCACCCGGCAGAACGACCATTTCGAGCTCTATCCCAACTGGTCGCGCGACGGCCGCTCGATCGTCTACACCACCTGGGACGACCAGGAGCTGGGCTCGATCCGCGTTGTGCCGGCCTCGGGCGGCGCCGGGCGCGTGGTCACCCCCGACCCCGGCCACTACATCGAGCCGACCTTCTCGCCCGATGGCCGCACCATCGTCTACCGCACGGTCAGCGACGGCTTCCTGACCACGGCCCTGTGGAGCCGCGACCCGGGCGTCTACCGTATCCCGACGGCGGGCGGCGAGCCGGTCCTGATCACCGACGACGAGGGCTCCCAGCCCCAGTTCGGCGCGGACGGCGAACGCCTGTTCCTGACCGGCCGCGACGGCGACAAGCGCACCCTCGTCTCGGTCGACCTCAACGGCGAGGACAAGCGGACCCACCTCACCTCCGAATGGGCCAGCGAGTTCGCGGTGTCGCCGGACGGCCGCTGGATCGGCTGGACCGAGCGCTTCAACGCCTATGTCGCCCCCTTCGTCGCGGCGGGCCGGCCGGTCAACCTCAGCCCGGACGGCAAGTCCCTGCCCCAGGCCCGCGTGACCCGCGACGCCGGCGAGTGGCTGAGCTGGTCGGGCGACTCGCGCCGCCTGCAGTGGTCGCTCGGCCCCGAGCTGTTCACCCGCGACCTGAACCAGTCCTTCACCTTCGTCGAGGGCGCCCCTGAGGAGCTGCCGAAGCCCGACGAGCACGGGATCAACCTCGGCTTCAGCGTCCCGGCGGACAGGCCTGACGGGCGCATGGCCCTGACCGGCGCCCGCCTGATCACCATGAACGGCGCCGAGGTGATCGAGAACGGGACCATCGTCCTCAACGGCAACCGCATCGAAGCGATCGGCGCGACCGCCAGCATGACCATCCCGGCCGGCATCCCGACCATGGACATGAGCGGCAAGACCATCATGCCCGGCCTGGTCGACACCCACTGGCACGGTTCGATGGGCTCGGACGAGATCATCCCGGAACAGAGCTGGGTCAACTACGCCGCCCTCGGCTTCGGCGTGACGACCATCCACGATCCGTCGAACGACACCAGCGAGATCTTCGCGCACAGCGAGCTGGCCCGGGCCGGCCGCGTCGTCGCGCCGCGCATCTTCTCGACCGGCACCATCCTCTACGGCGCCACGACGGCCAGCACGGCCCAGATCGACGACCTGGACGACGCCCTGTCGACGCTGCGCCGGATGCGGGCGGCGGGCGCCTGGAGCGTCAAGAGCTACAACCAGCCCCGCCGCGACCAGCGCCAGCAGATCATCGAGGCGGCGCGCCAGCTGAACATGATGGTCGTCCCCGAGGGCGGCTCGCTGTTCCAGCACAATATGTCGATGATCGTCGACGGCCACACCACGATCGAGCATTCGATCCCGCTGGCCCGTCTCTACGACGACGTCCACCAGCTGTGGCGGCAGACCGGCGTCGCCTACAACCCGACCCTGGTCGTGGCCTACGGCGGAAGCTACGGCGAGAACTACTGGTATCAGGAGAGCAACGTCTGGGACGACCCGATCCTGACCCAGTACGTGCCTCGCCGCCTGCTCGACTCTCGCGCCCGCCGTCCGGTCACCGCCCCGGACAACGAGTGGAACCACATATCGGTCGCCCGCGAGGCCACGCGGCTGGCCGCGGAAGGCGTCAACGTCCAGATCGGCGCCCATGGCCAGCGCGAGGGCCTCGGCGCCCACTGGGAGCTGTGGAGCCTCGCCCAAGGCGGCATGGCGCCGCTGGACGTTCTGCGCGCGGGCACCCTGAACGGCGCCCGGGCGCTGGGCATGGACCGGGACATCGGCTCGCTGGAGGTCGGCAAGCTGGCCGACATGGTGGTGCTCGACGCCAACCCGCTGGAGAACATCCGCAACACCACCTCGATCGCCTACACCGTCGCCAACGGCCGGGTTTACGACTCCGGCATGAACGAGGTCGCGCCGCGACAGCGGCCGCGCGCGCCGTTCTGGTTCGCCGAGACGGGCGGCGAGGGCTGGGCCGCCGGGGCGACGGAAACCGCGGGCCACGGGCACGGCGGCGACTGACGGGCGGCCGTCAGGAACGGTCAGCCCCCTTCCTTCCCCGGTTCGCCTAGAGCAGGGTCGGCGTCGAGCGTTGTCATTCAGCCTCGACGCCGTATCGTGAGCTTGCGGTGGAGCTGAGGGTGGACGGGGAAATGACGACGCACGGCGACGACCCCTTCGCTCGACTGGGCCCCGTGTTCGCCGGCCGCCGCGCCCTGCTGCTCGAGGACGACCCGGCCCTCGCCGATCACGTCGCGGAACAGCTGACGGCGGCGGGGTTCGAGGCGGTCGACCGGTTCGAGGCGGGCGAGCCCGCGCTGGCGACCGCGGGGCGCTCGCCCTACGATATCCTGATCCTCGACCGGCTCACCGCCGGCATGGACGGGCTGGAGATGCTGAAACGGCTGCGCGCCGGCGGAGGCGCCTCGGCCGACGCCCCCGCCCTGATGCTGACGGCGCTGGGCGGCGAGCGGCAGAAGGTCGAGGGCCTGCTGGGCGGGGCCGACGACTATCTGGCCAAGCCCGTGGGCGACGAGGAGCTGCTGGCCCGCATCGCCGCCCAGTTGCGGCGGGCCGCGCGACGGGCGCGGCCGGCGAGCGCGGACCTGGTAAATGGCCCCTTCCGCCTGTCGCCGGGCGCCCGCACTCTCAGGCTCGAGCTTTCCGGGAGCGAGAGCCGGCTGATCGACCTGTCGCCGCTGGAGTTCGCCATCGTCGCCGAACTCATGGCCGCGCGGGGCCAGCCGGTCACCAAGACCATGCTGTGGGACCGCTGCTGGGTGGAGTGGCGCTTCCTGCCCGACAATTTCGTCAACGTCATCGACGCCCGCATCAGCGCCCTGCGCCGCCGCCTGAAGGAACAGGCCCCGGAACTGGGCGAGGATCTGCACCCGCTGATCGTCCCCGCCCGCAGCCAGAGCCTCATCTTCCGCGACCTCTCGGCCCTGTCGGGCTGACCCGGATGACCGTCCGATCCTCGACCCTGAGGGGCTGGCTGGCGCGGCGCACATCGACCCAGCTGGCCGCGGCCATGGGCGTGCTGGCGGCGCTGGCGCTGTCGGGCTCGCTGCTGGTCACCGGCGCGGCGGTGCGCATGGACCAGCGAGAAAAGGCGGCCCTGGCCGCCCTCGACGACTATAGCGCCATGGTCACCAAGCTGGGATCGGAGACCAGCCTCTCGGCCGAACAGCTCACCGAGGCCGATGCGGCCTGGCTGTCGGGCTTCCTGAGCGCCTTCCAGAGCGGCCCGGCCCGGGATGCGCGCACGCTGGAGGAAACCTGCCGCACCGGCCGCGGCGGCGCCGGCGTGCGCTTCATCCGGGCTCCGGTGGGCAAGCCGGCCGGCCTGGCGGCGCTCGAATCGGCGCGCGGCGAAAGGGCCGGGCGTCTGGGCGAGGACGTCTACATCGTGCGGCTGGGACAGGGCGTGCTCTGCCCTTCGCGCGCGGTCGAGGTGGTGGTGGTCCGCCGCTCGTTCGGCGCGCTCGACATCGCCGTCGGCCGGGTCGTCGACCGGTCCGGCGACGCCTGGGGCTGGGCGGTCGCCGCGGTGATCGGAACCGGACTGCTGCTGCTCGTCATCGGCCTGGCCGCCGCCGCCGTGGCCCGCCGCCGCCTGACCGGGGCCGTGGCCGAGGTCAGCCGCGCCCTCGACCGGGCGGCCGTCGGCGACTTCTCCATGCGCGCGCCCGAGACCGAAGTGGCGCCGGAGCTGACCGAGCTGACCGGCCATGTGAACCGCACCCTCGACCGGCTCGACGAACTGCTGAGCTGGCTGAGGGACTCGGCCGACCAGCTGGCGCACGATTTCCGCACCCCTCTGGCGCGCGCCTCGGTCCGCCTCGAGCGGCTGCGGACCACCGCGACGACGCCAGAGGCTCGCAAGCTGATCGACGAGGCGCGCTCCGACCTGGCCCAGATCACCCGTTCGATGAACGAGGCGATGGCGCTGCGCGACGGCGAGGCCTGGGTGTTCGACAGCGTCCGGCTGGACGAGCTGGCGGTGCAGGCGGCCGAACTCTATCAGCCGCTGGCGGACGAGCGCGGCGTCGCCATCCGTGTCGAGGCCGAGCCTGTCGCGGTGCTGGGCGTGCGCTCGCTGCTGCAGCGGGCCGTCACCAATCTGGTCGACAACGCCGTCAAATTCTCGCCCGAGGGCGGGGTGGTGACCCTGACCGCCCGGATTGAAGACGGGCGGCCGGTGCTCGCCGTGGCCGATCAGGGGCCCGGCTTCACCCCGGTCGGGCAGGCCGGTGCGCCGCGGCCGGCCGAGGGACGCGAGAGCCACGGCATGGGCCTTGCCTTCGTGCGGGCGATACTGAAACGCCACGGCGCCGCCATGACGGTTGATGACGGCCGTCCGGGGGCTGTCGTCACGGCGCGTTTCTCGCGCTAGGCTCCTGATCAACAACAGGGGATTGGCGATGCGGCGTTCCACCAACCGGACCTACGGCCTGTCGATACTGGCGCTGGCCGCGGCGGTCCCCCTGCTGGCGGCGACCGCGGCGGCGGCCCAGTCCTCGCCCCAGGGCCCGATTCCGTACGACGCCCGGCGCGGGGTCTTCACCTTCGCCAGCGGACTGGAGCAGGCCCTGCCGGCCGTCGTCCAGGTGACGACCCTCGGTCAATCGGAAGGGCCCAGCTCGGGCGAGAACGAGCCGCGGCTGATCTCCAGCGGGTCGGGGGCCATCATCGACGCGCGCGAGGGCATCGTCGTCACCAACAACCATGTCGTCGAGGGCGGTCGGAAATTCACCGTCGACCTGACCGACGGCCGCATCTTCGACGCCGTTCTCATCGGCACCGACAAGGCCACCGACCTGGCCGTGCTCAAGTTCGACGCCACCGGACTGTCCGAGATCGAGATCGTCGATTCCGACCAGCTGCGCACCGGCGACCTCGCCTTCGCCGTCGGCTATCCGCTCGGCCTCGACCAGACCCTGACCATGGGCGTGATCTCGGGCCTCGGCCGGTCGGGCATGGGCGACCGGATCGAGGACTATATCCAGACCGACGCGGCGGTGAACTCCGGCAACTCGGGCGGGCCGCTGCTGGACAGCCGCGGTCGGCTGATCGGCATCAACACCTCGATCCTGTCGGGCGGCGGTGGCGGCAACGACGGCATCGCCTTCGCCGTGCCCAGCCGCATCCTGATGTATGTGGTGAACCAGCTGCGCACCGTCGGCGAGGTCAAGCGCGGCTCGACGGGAGCCATACTCGGCTCCCTCAACGCCGAGCGCTCGCGCGAATTCGGCCTTGGGATCGTGCGGGGCGCGGTGGTCGAGAATGTCGCCCCCGGCTCGTCCGCCGAGACCGCCGGCCTGAAGCGTGGCGACGTCGTCACCCGCATCCAGAATCGTCCGGTCTCCAACGCCGGCACCGTCGCCGCCACGATCGGCATCGCCGAGCCCGGCACGCGGGTCGAGGTGGTCTATCTGCGCGACGGCCGCGAGGGCCGCGCCACCCTGACCGTCGAGGCCCCGCGGGACCAGTCCGTCGTACTGGGATCCGAGGTCGTGATCGGGCGTGGTCTGGGCGCCCGCACGGGAGCCGACGGCCTTCAGGTATTCGCCGTCGAGGGCGGCTCGCCCGCCGCCGGCGCCGGCCTGCAGGCCGGCGACCTGATCCGCCTGGTCGATGACAGCCCCGTATCGGATCTGGGCGCCCTCGCCGCCGCCCTGGGCGGAGACGGCCCGCGCATCCTGTCGGTCATGCGGGGGGGCGAACCGGTCGAGATCGTCCTGCCCTGATCTCCCGGCGTCGAAGGCCGGACAGCAAAACGCCCGCTCTGCCGGAGGGGGGAGGGTGGCGGAGCGGGCGTCTCGCTTGGAGGAAGCATCGACCCGCCGGAGCCCTTGAATGGAGTGATCCAGGGGGGCTGGGGGGGCTGTTCAGGATCCGGGATCGCTCCGGACTCCGACGAGCCGATGGCTCTGGTGTCGCCCCCCAAGGGGGCGGCCGCTGGGCGGAACGGCGGCTATTTCGTGTTCCGGGCGATTTCTTGGGCGAGTGGCGTTCGCGACACGCGGGTCGGCGGAACGGCGCCGTTCGCGGGTTTGACCTCGGGTCTGGCGTTTCTCGCCGGGCGGCATACCTTCGACCCATGAGCGACGCCGCCGATTTGCAGTCCGAGTCCGGTCCGGTCTTCTTCGACCGGCGCGAGCTGGATCTGATCCTGAGGGTCTACGGACGGATGGTGGCGGCCGGCGAATGGCGCGACTACGCCATGGTCGGGCATCGCGACGTGGCCGAGTTCGCCGTCTTCCGCCGCTCGGGCGACGCCCCCGCCTACCGCATCGAGAAACGCCCCGCCCTGCGCCTGCGTCAGGGCCAGTGGGCGGTGATCGGCGAGGGCGGCGTGGTCCTGCGCCGCGGCCGCGAACTGCCCCAGGTCCTCCGCGTCTTCGACAGCCGCCGCTTCAGCGTCGTCGAATAGAAAAAGGCCCCGGCGTCTCCGCCGGGGCCCTTTCCGTTTCTCGACCTGTCCAGCCGGTCAGCGGCGTCCGCCGAACAGCATGAGCAGGAACTGGAACATGTTGATGAAGCTGATGTAAAGGCTCAGCGCCCCGTAGCTGGTGGCCACGCTCATGGCGGTCTGGTTTCCGCCCAGGGCGTAGTAGGTCATCTTCAGCCGCTGGGTGTCGTAGGCGGTCAGGCCGGCGAAGATCAGCACGCCGGCGATGCTGATGATCATCTGCATCATCCCGCTCTGCAGGAACAGGTTCACCACCGAGGCGATGATCAGGCCGATCACGCCCATGATCAGGAAGCTGCCGATGCCGGTCAGATCCTTCTTGGTCGTGTAGCCGAACAGGCTCAGCGCGCCGAAGGCGGCGGCCGTAATCAGGAAGGTCTGGATCACCGAGGCGCCGGTGTAGACCAGCACCACCGTGCCCATCGAGGCGCCGATCAGCGCCACGATCAGCCAGTACAGCGCGCTGGCGCCGCCGGCGGTCGGGTTCCGCATGACGAAATTCGAGCCCAGCAGCACCACCAGCGGAGCAAAGGCCACGATCATGCCCAGCAGGGTGAAGCCGGTCAGACGGGTGACGCCGTCCGGGAACACCTGGGTGGCGAACATCAGATCGCGCACGGGGGGGAAGGATCCGGTCACCCACGCCAGCGCAGCCGACACCAGCAGGCCCAGCGCCACCTTGTTGTAGACGCCCAGCATGAAGCTGCGCAGACCCGCGTCCACCGACATGTCGGCGGACTGCGGAAGCGGCCGGGCGTAGCCGTTGTTGAAGTCGCTCATCGCGAGTTCGATCTCCTTGTTCGCCGGAATGATCCCGGCTGTCGGTCAAATATCGGGGCCGCTCCCCGTTGACGCAAGGAAAACCGGACTTGGGCGGTCGGGTTTCAGCCGCTACGAACGGTCGCATGATCCGGTTGTTCACCGCCCTGCCGATTCCCGACGACGTGGCCGACACCCTCGAGCGCCGGCAGTCCGGCCTGCCCGGGGCCAAATGGCGCAGCCGCGACCAGCTGCACCTGACGCTGGCCTTCTACGGCGAAATCGACGAGCGCCGCGCCGACGACCTGGCGGCGGAGCTCGGCCGCGCCACGGCCGGCGGTCCGTTCGAGTTCACACTGAGGGGAGTGGGGGCGTTCGGCGACGCCCATCGCAGCCACACCCTCTGGGCGGGCGTCGAGCCGAACGAGCGGCTGTCGGTGCTCGCCGGCCGCTGCCGGGCCGCGGGAGAGCGCGCCGGCGTGACGATGGAACGCCGCGACTATCGCCCGCACGTCACGCTGGCCTATCTGAAGCCGCAGACCAATCCGGACCGGATCGGCGCCTGGATCGCCGGACACAACCTGCTGCATTCGCCGCCGATCCGGGTCGACCGCTTCGGCCTCTGGTCCAGCATCCTGACCCACGACGGCAGCCGCTATCAGCTCGAACAGGAGTATCCGCTGTGACCGGACCGGTGATCGAGACCGCCCGCCTGACCCTGCGTCCGCAGGCGATGGACGACTTCCCCCGCTGGGCCGAGATGATGGCGGATCCGGAGGCGGCGAAATTCATCGGCGGCCCCATGCCGGCGGAGACCGCCTGGCGCGGCTTCATGACCATGGCGGGGGCGTGGAGCCTGACCGGCATCGCCATGTTCTCGCTGATCGAGCGGGATACCGGCCGCTGGCTCGGCCGGATCGGACCGTGGACGCCGTTGGGCTGGCCCGGGACCGAGGTCGGCTGGGGTCTGCATCCGGACGCCCAGGGCAAGGGCTATGGGGTCGAGGCGGGGACGGCGGCGATCGACTACGCCTTCGACGTGCTCGGCTGGACCGAGGTCATCCACTGTATCGATCCCGACAACACGCCCTCCCGGCGCCTGGCCGAGCGGCTGGGTTCGTACAACCAGGGCCCGACCCGGCTGCCGCCGCCATTCGAGGCCGTCTCCGTCGATCGCTGGGGCCAGAGCCGTGAGGAGTGGCGCGCCCGGACCCGGCCCTGAACCCGTGCGGCGCTTTCGCGCGTTCAACGCTCAAGCTTTGACCCGCCGCCGCCATCGGCTAGGCAGAGGGCAGTCATGATGAAGGGTGATCGGATGCGGGTTCTGGTTCTGGGCGGCGACGGATTCTGCGGCTGGCCGACGGCCCTGCACCTGTCGGCGAGGGGCTGGGACGTGCTGGTCGTCGACAACCTGAGCCGGCGCAACATCGACAACGAGCTGGAGGTCCAGTCCCTGACCCCGATCCGCACCATGGGCGAGCGCATCGCCGCGTGGAAGGAAGTCAGCGGGCGCGACATCGGCTTCGTCAACATGACGGTCGGCAAGGAGTTCGACCGGCTGGTCGCCCTGATCCGCGACTGGAAACCCGACAGCGTCGTCCACTTCGCCGAACAGCGCGCCGCGCCCTATTCGATGAAGTCGGCCCGGCACAAGCTGTACACGGTCGACAACAACCTCAATGCGACCAACCACCTGCTGGCGGCGATCGTCGAGAGCGGGCTGGACGTGCACCTGGCCCACCTCGGGACCATGGGGGTCTATGGCTACACCACCGCCGGCCTGCGCATTCCCGAGGGTTATCTGAAGGTCACGGTGGACACCGATCATGGCCCGACCGAGCAGGAGATCCTCTTCCCGCCGAACCCCGGCTCGATCTACCACATGACCAAGACCCAGGACGCCCTGCTGTTCCAGTTCTACGCCAGGAACGACGGCCTGCGGATCACCGACCTTCACCAGGGCATCGTCTGGGGGGCCCAGACCGAGGAGACCCGCCAGGACGAGCGGCTGATCAACCGGTTCGACTACGACGGCGACTACGGCACGGTGCTGAACCGCTTCCTGATGCAGGCGGCGGTCGGCTATCCGCTGACGGTGCACGGCACCGGCGGCCAGACGCGGGCCTTCATCCATATCCAGGACACGGTGCGCTGCGTCGAACTGGCCCTGAAGAACCCGCCCCGGTCCGGCGAACGGGTCAAGATCCTCAACCAGATGACCGAGAGCCGCCGGGTCCGCGACCTCGCCGCCATGATCGCCGACATGACCGGGGCCGAGGTCCACAACGTGCCCAACCCGCGCCAGGAGGCCGACGAGAACGAGCTGGTCGTGGCCAACGACCAGTTCCGCGAACTGGGTCTGAAGCCGATCACCCTCGCCGAGGGCCTGATGCAGGACGTGACGGAGATCGCCCGCCGCTACGCCCACCGCGCCGACCTCGCCAAGGTGCCCTGCGTCTCCAGCTGGAACAGCAAACGCGCCGAGGCGCTCAAGGCCGACTCCGTCGTCGTGGCCCCCGCGGCCGGTCCGCAAGCCCGCTCGGCCTGATCGCAGCCGGATGCCTGCAACCGCCCCGTCCCCCACGTTGCTGGTCTTCGGCGGCGGCTGGCTGGGACAGGCCGCCGCTCGTGAAGCCGTGCGCAACAGCGGCCGCGCCATCCTCACCAGCCGCGACCCCGACCGGCGCGCTGGGCTGATCGCCGAGGGGTTCGAGGCCGTCGATCCCGCCGACGCCGACGCCCTCGACGGGGCCGCGCGCGAAGCCTCAGCCGTCCTCGTCACCGCCCCGCCCGAGAGCGACGGCTGCCCCGGCCTGAAGCGGCTGGTCCCGGCCCTGACCCGGACCGGCGCCTTTCCCGACTGGATCGGCTATGTCTCCTCCACAGCGGTCTACGGCGACCGGGCCGGCGGCTGGGCCTTCGAGGACGATCCGCTCAATGCCGCATCCCTCGAGGGCGCCCGCCGCGTGCGGGCCGAGCGGGACTGGCTGGACGCCGGGCGGGGCATGGGGCTGACGGTGCAGATCTTCCGCCTGCCCGCCCTCTACGGCCCCGGCCGCTCGCCCGTCGAGCGCCTGCGCGACGGCACGGCCCGCATCGTCCGCAAGCCGGGCCAGGTGTTCAACCGCATCCAGGTGGAGGACGCCGTCTCCGGCCTGTTCGCCTCGATGGCCCGGCCCCGCCCGGGCGCGGCCTACACCCTGTGCGATGACGAGCCGGCGCCCGCCGATGCGGTGATGGAATGGGCGGCGCAACGGCTGGGCCTGCCCCGCCCGCCCGAGATCGACCTCGACGACCCGGCTGTGTCAGAGGCCATGCGCCGCTTCTACCGGGACTCCAAACGGCTCTCGAACGCCCGCGCCAAGGCCGAGCTGGGGTGGCGGCCGCGCTATCCGACCTGGCGCGAGGGGCTGGAGGCGATGCTCGACGCGGCCGAGACATAGTCGACGATCCCCGGCGCTTTCGGGCAGGACATCCGGGACATGGACGCGCGCGGCCGCAAGGGATGCGGGACAGATGTCGGCCGATGTCCGGAAACAGCCCGCCGCCGGTCCTTCTCGCCGATGATCCGGCGTGCCAGATTTCCCGGCCCGAGGATCCCGGCCATGACCGACCACGCCACCCCCAACCTGCCCTCGCGCGATTTCGAGGCGACCGCGCAATTCTACCGCAAGCTCGGCTTCGAACAGGGCTGGCGGGACGGCGGCTGGATGATCCTGACGCGCGGCGCGCTGAAGCTGGAATTCTTCCCGTTTCCCGACCTCGATCCGCGGACGAGTTCTTTCAGCTGCTGCCTGCGCCTCGACGACGTCGACGCCTTCCACGCCCTCTGCAGGATGGCGGGCGTCCCCGAGCGGCCCGGTGGCATTCCCCGCCTCCAGGCCCCGATGCTGGAGCACTCCGGCCTAAGGATCGGCTATCTGGTGGACCCGGACGGAACGCTGCTCCGGCTGGTGCAGAACCCGTCCTAGAACGGCAGGATGTTGCGCTGGCGGCTGTAGGCCATGGTGCCGACGTTGGCGCCGAGGCGCAGGCCGACGCCGGTGCGGATCGGGGCCAGGACGATGCCGTCGGCGGCCTGGTAGTTCACGCCCACGCCCCCGACCAGATAGGCCGAGCCCTCCACGCCTGGGTAGCGGCGGTAGATCATGTCGGGGTGGTACAGGCCGTAGACCAGGGTGAAGACCCGGCTGGCGTTGCCGCCCACGTCCCAGCCGATCGAGATGCCCTGCCAGAACACCTCCTGTGACGCCGACAGGTCCTTCATGTGCAAGGCGCCGCGGCCGTAGCGCAGGCCGACCCCGGCGGCCCCGGCCGCCTCCTCGCCTGCGACATAGGCGGTCGGGCGGTCGCCCTGGTCGGCGAAGATGCGCTCGATGGCGGCGCCGATGGCCTCGGCGGCGATCCCCAGTTCGCGCGACCCGGCGGCGATCAGCTCCTCGGAGGTATAGGCCGGCGCCGTCTGGTCCGAACGGATCGGATAGTTGGGGTCCGACGCCGGCGCGGTGGCGCAGGCCGACAGGCCCGTGGCGCCGGCGGTGGCGGCGAGACCGGAAAGGATCAACTGGCGGCGATGCATGGCGATGGCTCCGAAGGCGGGACGGTCCGTCCGACTCGCGCGGACGCTTCACCACACCGTCACCGGCCTTTGCGTCAGCCTTGCGGCGGCAAGGTTAACGGGAGGTTGCCGGGGCCGACGGCGCGGGCCGGCGCCGAGGTCGGCTATCGACCCACAGCGGACAAGAGCTGTCGCCGGCGTGCGACCCACTGCCCGCGGAACCTCGCTGTGTCCGGTGCATTACATAGTCTCCTCCGGTGTCTTGAAGGCGTGTCCGGAGGAGGAAGTCCCCGCACAGGCTCAATGCGCGCTCCCGCCACCACCCTGGGAGGCCGATCATGCTCGGAAACACGACACTCGAAAGCCTCTCCCCTGACGACATGGCGGCGCTGGGGCCCCATCTGCGCGAGCGTTCTCTCGACGAGGGACTGGTGCTGACCGCCCAGGGCGAGGAGGTGGACACGATCTATTTCCCGACGTCCGCCCAACTCGCCAATCTCGTTCGCTTCGAGAACGGCGGAATGTCGGAAAGCTTCTTCATGGGAAGCGAGGGTGTCTCGGGCCTGGCGGCGTTCCTCGCTGGCGAACCCTGCGCCTGGAGTGTCGAGGTGCGCCGCAGCGGACGCGCCTATGAGCTCGCGGCCCCCATCTTGCGTGATCGCTTTCAGGAAAGCGCGACCCTTCGCGACAGCCTCCTGAGCCTCGCCTATGACTATCAGGCGCAGTCCAGCCTGGCGGCGGCCTGCGGTCAGCAGCACACCGTTCAGGCTCGGCTGGCGACCGTTCTGGCCTTGCTGAGCGAGAAGCTGGGCGCGACGAGCCTCGACCTTACGCAGGACGATCTCGGACGCATTCTGGGCGTGCAGCGAACCACGGTGAACGCAGGCTCGCTTTTGCTTCGAAACGCGGGCGCTATCAGATACAGCCGCGGCCACATTCACATCGAGGACAGGCAGCGGCTGCGCGAGGCGGCGTGCGAATGCCTTCAACTCTACGAGGCCATCAGGCCGCACAGCCACGGCGCCACCCGGGACGCCCTAAGGCAGCATAGCTGAACCACCCGACGCGGGCGCTTCCTGCGCGTAGAAGTGCAGCACGAACAGGACGAGGCCATTCTCGTCGCGGACGGTGCAGTTCCACTCCCCGGCGCTCCAGAAGCGGTCGGGGTAGTCCCTGAGGGCTTCACCAGAGAGCCGCACGGCGACGATCCGGGCGGCGTTCAGCCCCTCCAGCTCCTCGCCCTCCTCGTCCTTTACGTCCGCGAAGTCCGCGCCGTGTGAGATGTCGAAATAGAGGCGAGGCATGAATGGAGGCTCCTGCCCGGAGCCCGCAAACTGCCTCGAGCCGGAGGACTGCTACACCAACTGACCCGGTCAGCAAGCGCTGCTGATGAATCGGACACGGATGATCTGCAGCTCCGCTTCCACCCACCGGAACCGTTGCCTCGACGGTCGCTGCTTGCGATGGCGTCCACCCCATCACCCGTTGCAGACCTCCCGGTCCACAAAGGGGCGACCGGACTGCCTACCCTCGCAGCGCCGCGCCCGCCTTGCCCGCCGCCGCCAGCACCTTCGCCGACAGCGCCTCGATCTCGGCCTCGGTCAGGGTCGCCTCGCGCGGCTGGATGACGACTTCCAGCGCCACCGACTTCATGCCCTCGGCCACTCCGGCGCCGCGGTAGACGTCGAACACCCGGACGTCCGCGATCAGCGCCTTGTCGGCGCCGGCCACGGCGCGCACGAGGTCGCCGGTCGCCTTGCCCTCTTCCACCACGAAGGCGAAGTCGCGGGTCAGGGGCATCAGCGCGGCCAGCGAGGCGGCGCCGCGGGCCTTGGTGGCCTTGCCGCGCGGCTCGGGCACGGCCTCGAGCACGATCTCGAAGGCCAGCATGGGACCGTCGGCGTCCAGCGCCTTGAGCACGCGCGGGTGCAGGGCGCCGAACTCGGCGATAATGGTCTTCGGCCCGAGCTGCAGCCTGGCCGAGCGGCCGGGGTGCCACCAGTCGCGGTTCTGGCCCTGGACCAGCTGCAACGAGGCGGTCGGGGCGCCCAACTCGTCCAGCAGCGCCATCAGATCGCCCTTCAGCGCGAACAGGGCGTCCTCGGCCCCGCCGCCCCAGTGGCGCGGCGAGCGCGGCGCGACCAGGCCGGCGATGACGGTGCGCTGGCCGGTCGGGCTGTCATCCAGATAGATGGGGCCGATCTCGAACAGGGCGGCGTCGGCATGGCCGCGGTCGGCGTTGCGCGCCGCGGCCTGAACCAGATTTGGCAGGGCCGAGGGCCGCATGCAGTCGAGGTCGGCGGCGATCGGGTTCTCGACCACCAGCCGCTGATCGCCACCCCCGAACAGGGCGGCGGTGGACTGTCTGGTGAAGGACCAGGTGACGGCCTCGGCATAGCCCATGGCCGCCAGCGCCCGGCGAGCGGTGCGCACCCGCGCCTGACGGGGATTGAGCACGCCCTTCGACGGCGCGCCAAGGTCGGGCAGCGGGGTCGACGGCAGTTCGCCATAGCCCTCGATGCGGGCCACCTCCTCGACCAGGTCGGCCGGGCCCTCGACGTCGTGGCGCCACGACGGCGGCGTCACGCTCCACGGGGTTCCCCGCGCGACTTCGAAGCCCAGCCGGGTGAGGATTTCGGCGATACGATCGTCATCCAGCGACAGCCCGGTCAGGGCGCCGACCCGGGCCGGATCGAAGGCGAAGGCGACCGGACCGGCCGGGGCCTCGCCGGCCACGACGATCTCCGACGGCTCGCCGCCGCACAGGTCGACGATCAGGCGCGTGGCCAGTTCCAGCCCCGGGACCACGAAGGCCGGATCGACGCCGCGCGCGAAGCGGTACTGGGCATCGGAATTGATCGTCAGGGTCCGGCCCGTCTGGGCCGTTACCAGCGGGTCGAACCAGGCGCTCTCGACGAAGACGTCCACGGTCTCGTCCGAACAGCCGGTCGACTCGCCGCCCATGACCCCGCCCAGGCCGATGGGCCGCTCGCCCCCGGCGTCGGCGATGACGCACATCGACGGATCGACCGCATAGGTCTTGCCGTCCAGCGCGATCAGGTGCTCGTGCGTCCCGGCCGCGATGTGCTCGGCGCCTTCGGACACCTGTCCGGCGCGCACCACGATCTCGTCCCCGACCAGCTTGGCGGCGTCATAGACGTGCAGCGGCCGGCAGCGGTCGTAGGCGACATAGTTGGTGATATCGACCAGCCGGTTGATGGGGCGCAGGCCGATGGCGATCAGGCGGCGCTGCAGCCACTCGGGCGACGGGCCGTTCCTCACGCCGCGGATCAGCCGCCCGGCGAACACCGGGCACATCTCCGACGCCTCGATCCGAACCTTGACCGGCGAGGCGAACGCGCCCGCCACCGGCGCCACGGCCGGGGTCTTCAGCTGGCCGAGGCTGGCCGCCGCCATGTCGCGCGCGATGCCCGCCACGCCGAGCCAGTCGGCCCGGTTCGGGGTGACCTCGAAATCGATCACCGGCTCGGCCCCGAACACGCCGGCCGCCGGCGCGCCGACCGTCAGGTCGTCGGCCAGTTCCAGAATGCCGTCGCTTTCGTCCGCCAGTTCAAGCTCAGAGGCGGAGCACAGCATGCCGTGCGAGACCACGCCGCGCACCGGCTTCTCGACCAGGGTGACGTCCAGCCCGGGCACATAGGCGCCGATGGGGGCGTAGATGGTGGTCAGGCCCGCCCGCGCGTTGGGTGCGCCGCAGACGATCTCCTTCATGCCGTCGACCGTGTCGACCTGGCAGACCTGCAGCCGGTCGGCGTTCGGATGGCGTTCGGCCGAGACGATCCTGGCCACGGTGAAGGGCGCCAGGGCGGCGATCGGATCGTGGACCTCCTCGACCTCCAGCCCGGCCATGGTCATGGCCTCGGCCACGGCCGCGACCTCGGCCTCCGTCTCGAGATGATCCTTCAGCCAGGACAGGGTGAATTTCACTGCGCCGCTCCCGGCCCCGTCGGCACCCCGGCCATCATGTCGAGCACGTGCTGCGGCCCGGTGAAGCCTACGTTGAAGAACTCGCAGTTCTCGAAGGCGCAGCTCCGCATCGGGATCGTACCCAAGGCGCGTGCGCCCATCGGCCGGAGCAGCAGGTTGCGGATATCGCCGCCGCTGTCGCCGAAATTGGTGTCGTCGAATGTGACCCCGGCGGAGACCAGCATGATCGCCGGCCCTTGCAGGCGGCAGCGGCGGAACGTCCGTCCCTCGATCAGCCCGGGCTGGGAGCCGCCGACGACGGCCGCGTAAAGCTCGAACAGATTGATGTCCACGTCCTCGAAGACCATGGCGGTCAGGTTGGTGGCGACGCGGACGGGGCGGTTGATCGGGACGTAGGCCATCAGCCGGCGCGCCCCGCTCCGGCCAGACTCGTGGCCATGCCTTCGAGGAAGTCGGCCGAGCCCGTATAGCCGATCTGCGCGAAGCGGCAGCGGACGAAGCGGCAGTCCTGCAGGCCGATGGCGCCGACCAGTCGCGGCCCCTGCGGCGCGTACAGCATGGATTTGGGGTCCGAGGCCGCACCCATGTTGCAGCCGTCGAACGTCGTGCCGGCCAGCACCGCGACCAGGGCGGGGCCCTCGATGACGCAGTCGGTGAAGGTTTTGCCCTTGATGACCCCCTCGCCGGCGTTCAGCGTGTGGACGGCCAGCAGCGGCAGCCAGACGCCTTCCTTCTCGAAGGTCTCGCGCGCGGCGATCTCGCGGCCGAAGGCTTCGGACATAATATCGGTCATGACGATCTCGTTCAGCTCAGGCCGCCGGCCGGGTTCGGCGCGGCGAAGGCGGAGAAGCCGTAGTGCGACAGCCAGCGGGTGTCGGCTTCAAACATGGGGCGGAGGTCGGGGATGCCGTATTTCAGCATGGCCAGGCGGTCGACGCCCATGCCGAAGGCGAAGCCCTGGTATTCGTCGGGGTCGATGCCGCAGTTGCGCAGCACGTTCGGATGCACCATCCCGCAGCCGAGGATCTCCATCCAGCTGTCGCCCTGATTCAGCTTCAGCTCGCCGCCCGAGCGGTCGCAGCGGATGTCCATCTCGGCCGACGGTTCGGTGAAAGGGAAGTGGTGCGGGCGGAAGCGGGCGTCGACGTCGTCGACCTCGAAGAAGCGGGCGACGAAGGTCTCCAGCGTCCACTTCAGGTGGCCCATGTGGATGGCCTTGTCGATGACCAGCCCCTCGACCTGGTGGAACATCGGCGTGTGGGTGGCGTCGCTGTCCTTCCGGAAGGTCCGGCCGGGGGCGATGATCCGGATCGGCGGCTTCTGCGACATCATGGTGCGCACCTGCACCGGGCTGGTGTGGGTGCGCAGCACCTTGCGCTCGCCGGTCTCCGGATCGGGCGTCAGGAAGAAGGTGTCGTGCATCTCCCGCGCCGGGTGCTTGGGCGGGAAGTTCAGGGCCGTGAAGTTGTGGAAGTCGTCCTCGATGTCGGGGCCTTCCGCGACCGCGAAACCCATCTCGGCGAACAGGGCGATCATCTCGTCCATCACCTGCATGGTCGGATGCACGCTGCCCTTGCGGCGCGGCCGCGGCGGCAGGGTCAGGTCGACGTGCTCGGCCTTCAGCCGGGCGTCCAGCTCGGCCGCTTCGAGCTCGGCCTTGCGCGCCGCCAGCGCCGCCGACACCCGGTCCCGCAGGCCGTTGATCATCGGCCCGCGCTCGCGCCGCTCGTCCGGGCTCATCGCCCCCATGCCCTTGAGCAGGCCCGAGATCGAGCCCTGCTTGCCCAGGGCGGCCACGCGAAGCTCCTCCACCGCCGCGGCGGTCGCCGCGCCGCCGATGGCGTTGATGAGGTCGAGTTCGAGCTGGTGCAGGTCGGTCATGTCGGCAGTCCGTCTAGCGGCTATGGCGCAAGGCAAAAAGCCCCCCGGCGCGGGCCGGAGGGCTTTTGCGTCTTCCGTCGCCGGAAAAGCTTACGCCAGCGCGCCGCGGACCTTGTCGGCGATCGCCTTGAAGGCGGCTTCGTCGGCGGCCATGGCGGCGAGCACCTTGCGGTCCAGCTCGATGCCGGCCTTGCCCAGGCCGTGGATGAACTGGCTGTAGGTGAAGCCTTCCAGACGGGCGGCGGCGTTGATGCGCTGGATCCACAGGGCGCGGAAATTGCGCTTCTTGGTGCGGCGGTCGCGGTAGGCGTACTGGCCGGCGCGGTCGACCGCGGCCTTGGCGGTGCGGATGGTGTTCTTGCGGCGGCCGTAGAAGCCCTTGGCCTGCTTCAGGACCTTCTTGTGCTTGGCATGGGACGTAACGCCCCGGGTGACGCGAGCCATGTCGCTATCCTTTCAAATTCAGTGCGATGAGATCAGTCGAACAGCGCGCGCCGATCAGGCGTACGGCATGTAGGATTTGATCTTCTTGGCGTCGGCGTCGGCCATGACCGAGGTGCCGCGGTTCTGGCGGATGTATTTGCTGTTGTGGCTGATCAAGCGGTGCCGCTTGCCCGCCACGCCGGCCTTCACCTTGCCAGTCGCCGTGAATTTGAAGCGCTTCTTGGCGCCCGACTTCGTCTTCAGTTTCGGCATTTTCACTCTCTTTTTGAGTGGGCTACCGCCTATCGGCTACTTGAGCCCATGGGGGAGGCAGACCCTGATTATGAACCGCCCAGGCATGCCTGTTAGCCCGGCGGTTCGGTACGCGAAGGCGCGGCTTCTAGTCGAAGCGCGGCCCGATGGCAAGGTTTCTCCTACCGCGGCGGGTTGTGCGCCTCCAGGAAGGCGATGGTCTCGCGCAGCAGCCGGGTGCGTTCCGCCTGGTTCTCCAGCACCGAATGATCCTGGCCCGGGAGGGCTATCAGCCGCGCCCGCTCGCTCTCGCCGCCCAGGGCCTCCAGCATCATCTGGCTCTGGCGGAACGGGACCGTTAGATCGTCGCGGCCGTGGATGAGCAGGATCGGCCCCTGGGCGCGGCTGGCGATCCGCGCCGGGGACCGTTCGTCCAGGCTCGAATCTCCCGGGCCGCTGGCCCCCATGAACCGCTTCCAGTAGCGGACGGCCGGGTTGCGGTCGCCGTTGGCGCCCTGCCGCTCTTCCTCGCGCAGCATCTCGCGCAGGTCCGACACCCCGGCGATGGACACGCCGCAACGGTAGGCGCCCGCCTCCAGCGTCATCCCGGCCAGGGCCGCGTAGCCGCCGTAGCTCCAGCCGACGATGCAGGCCCGGTCGGCGTCGACCACATCCTGCTCGACCAGGTAGCGCAGCCCGTCCGACACGTCCGACTGCATCTTGCGGCCCCATTCGCCGTAGCCGGCCTCCAGCAGGTCGAGGCCGAAGCCGTCCGAGCCACGGAACTGGGGCTGGAACACCGCATAGCCGCGCGAGGCGAAGGCCTGGGCCATCCAGTCGTAGCCGGCGTAGTCCCGGCTGGCCGGACCTCCATGCGGCATCACCACGATGGGCAGGTCGCGGACCTCGCGGCCCGGCGGCAGGGTCAGATATCCCATCAGCTGGCGCCCGTCGGCGGCGGCGTAGCGGACCGCCCGCACCTCGGCCATGGCGTCTCCCGGCACCCCGGGATAGGACCGGCCGACCACCGACACCCTCTGCCGGGCCGCGTCGTACAGATAATAGCCGCCGGACTCGCCGGAGCCTTCGACGTAGAAGACCACGACCGAGTAGTCGTCACTGAACGAGGTCAGCTGCAGCTGGCGCCCCGGCAGGACCTGGCTCAGGGTGTCGAAGGCCGTCTGCAGCGCCGGCTCGAAGAAGCGGTACTGGCGATAGGTGTCGGTCCAGCCGACGGCGACCAGCTTGCCCGAGGCGTCGTGGAAGAATCCGTCCGGCTCGGCGGCGAAATCGAAAGTCTCGCGGACCGAACCGTCGGCCAGGGCGATCTCGGAATAGATGTAGCCGCGGTCACCCTCCTTGCGGGCCAGGACCAGGGTGTCCGGCGTCCGGCCGAGGCCGCCCAGGCCAGGCCCGTCCAGCAGCGCCGTCTCGGTGTAGATCTCGCGCCACCCGGTCCCCGTCCGCGTCGACAGCCGCCAGAAGCCGGAGTCGGACTGGTAGGCCGTTCGCGCCAACGCCTCGCCCGTGCTGCTCACCACATAGCGGCGCGTGTCGCTGTCGCCGCGGTGCATGCGGAAACCCCGGCCGGTATCCAGATCCACGCGGTAGACGTCATAGGTGAGATCGCCCCCCTCGAAGGTCGGAGCCGTGACGAACAGGGTCGGCTCGCCGCGGTAGGTCCCCGGCCGCCAGTCGAAGATGCTGGTATAGGCGTTGTGGTCCGCCCGCTTCAGCACCCTTTCATAGGTCTGCGTCCGGACGTTCAGCACGTCGAGGATCATGAAGCGGCCCTTGTTGCCGCCCAGCGGGAAATGTTCGTTGGTCAGCCAGCCGACCACCACATGGTCCGGCGAGGCCCAGTCGATCTCCGCGATCCGCAAGGCGCCGGTTTCCACCGCCGCCAGCAGTTCCCCGGTCCGCGTCTGCACCACCACCTTGGTCGAAGCCCCCTCGCGGCGCAGATAGGCCAGGGTCGAGCCATCAGGGGACACCTCGACCATGGCGATCGTCGGCAGGGCCGCATAGGCCTCGATCGGCGGCGTCTGCGCGCGGGCGGCGGCCGGGGCCAGCAAGGCGAGTGAGGCCATCACGGCCAGACAGATGCGCAACATGGTCCAGTGCCCCCGGCATCAGGCGGCGTCTGGCCGTAAAGCCGCATGGCCCCCGCTCCGGCCCCCGATCCCGCAGCGACCTTAGGCTGCCCGGAGCTCTTCAGGCAAGCAGCGCGGGAACCCCGGCCCGGCGGTCAGCTTGTCGGGCGGCGGCTGAAGGCCCGGCCGGCGTTGATCGCCATCACCGCGGCCGGGATGGTCAGGACGGCGCCGATCAGGAACGGCCAGTCGTGACCCAGGCCTGAGAAGATGGCGCCCGCCGCCATGGGGCCGAAGATCCGTGCGCTTGAACTCGCCGCCATGTTGAGGCCCAGCATCGCCCCCTGCCGGTCCGGATCGACGGAGCGGGAGATGAGGGCGGAAATATTGGGCATGGTGACGGCCATGCCGAAGGCTCCGAAGGCCATGATCACGGGCACGAGCATTTCGGCCTCCGGCAGCAGCCGGCTGGCCGCGACCTGGCCCGCCAGGCCGGCGCCGAAGATCAGGCAGCCCACCGCCAGCACGCGCGCCTCGCCGAAGCGGCGGGCCAGCCGACCCGCCAGAAACCCCTGGCAGATGACCGAGACGACCCCGACCGCCATGAAGCACAGTCCGACCTCGCGCGCGCCCCAGCCGTAGCGGGCCTCGGTCCAGAAGCCGAAGGTCGACTCCATGCCCGAGAAGCCGGCCATGTAGATCAGGGTGACCAGCAGCACCCGCGACACCACGGGATTGGCCACCGCGTCGTGCACGCCACCGAGGAAGGGCGGGCGCGGCGCCGCCGGGTCGGCCTTCGCCCGGCTCTCCTTCAGCAGGACCACGACGCCGAGCGCGGCCAGCAGGCACAGGCCGGCGGCCACGAAGATCGGCAACTGGTAGCCCAGGGCGCCGAGGTTCGGCCGGGTCAGCAGACCGCCCAGTCCCGGTCCGAAGATGAAGCCGAGACCGAAGGCGGCGCCGATCAGCCCCATCCGTCCGGCCCGGCGCTCCGGCGGCGTCACATCGGCCACATAGCCCTGCACGGTCGAGATATTGCCGGCGCCCAGACCGGTGAACAGCCGCACCGCGATGGCCAGCCAGATGTTGGGCACGAAGGCCAGCGCCAGATAGCCGGCGGCGTTGGCGAGGATGGTGATCAGCAGCACCGGCTTGCGGCCGATCCGGTCCGACAGCCGGCCCCAGAACGGCTCGCCGACGAACTGGCCCAGCGAATAGGCCGAGAACATCAGCGCCACCTGCCACGGCGGCGCATCCAGCGTCTGGCCGTAGAAGGGCAACAAGGGGATGACGATGCCGAAGCCGACCAGATTGATGAACACCACGCCGAACAGCACGGCCAGGGCGGAGCGCGAGGTCGGGGGAGCGGCAGGCGTCGGTGTCACGGCGAGGTCCGGGAGGAGCGGGGAAGCGATCTGTCCGCCACTCGACACAGCCGCGCAAGGGGCGACCGGCGTTCCAACGAAAAACGCCCCGGCTGCGGGAGCCGGGGCGTTCGAACGCGATTTCGATCAGGCGTCTATTTCGGCGCCAGGATCATGATCATCTGCCGGCCTTCCATGCGCGGCGCGTATTCGACCTTGGCGATCTCGTCGAAATCGGCCTGCACCTTGTTGAGCAGCTTCATGCCCAGTTCCGGGTGAGCCATCTCGCGGCCTCGGAAGCGCAGGGTCACCTTGACCTTGTCGCCCTCGTCGAAGAAGCGGTGCATGGCCTTGGCCTTCACCTCATAGTCGTGCGTGTCGATGTTCGGCCGGAGCTTGATTTCCTTCAGCTCGACGACCTTCTGGCGCTTGCGGGCCTCGGCCTTCTTCTTCTGCTCCTGGAAACGGAATTTGCCGTAGTCGAGGATCTTCGCCACCGGCGGTTCGGAAGTGGAGACGATCTGAACCAGGTCCATGCCGGCCTCTTCGGCGGCTTCCAGCGCGGCGGACGTGGGCATGACGCCCTGCTTTTCGCCGTTCTGGTCGATCAGCAGAACGCGCGGCGCGCGGATGTCTTGGTTCATGGGCGGCCCGTCCTTGACGGGCGGCTGGTTCATCGGACGGCGAATGGGCGTCGTTTCCTTGTGTGGACGGAGGTCGGCGAGACGAGGCGCGCGACGGATCGCGGTCCTCCCCTCAAGCGGCCTATATGACCGCGAATGCCCGTCTCTTCAAGGTTTGACCGGCGTTCCGGAGCCGATGAAGGCGTCGTGTAGCCCCAGAACCGCATCGAACACGTGATCGACGGTCAGCGCCTCGATCGGGGCGAACTCGCCGCGCGTCTCGTTGGACGCCACGGTGCGGGTCTTCGGACCCCATGGACCGTACAGCCACCACTCGGTCGGACCGAACAGGCCCAGCGTCGGCCGCCCGGCGGCGGCGGCCACGTGCATCAGGCCGGAGTCGTTGCCGACGAACAGCGCCGCCCGGTCGATGGCGGCGGCCGACGCGAGGATGTCGCCCTTGCCGACGAAGTCGATCCCGCGCCCTCCTGCGGCGGCCAGCGCCGGCGCGGCCGGCGGATGATCCCCCGGCCCGCCCACCAGCATGAAGCGCCAGCCGTCGAAGCGAGGCTCGGCCTTCAGCCGTTCCACAAGCGCGCCCCAGCGGTCGGCGGGCCAGCTCTTGCCGGGCTGGTGCGCGATCGGCGCGAGGGCCAGGATCGGCCCCGGCGCCGTGGCCAGCTGCGGATCGATCACCGCCGCCGCCTCCCCCCGGGCGCGGTCGTCGAGGAACAGTTCGGGGTCCAGCGTCCGCTCCGCCCCCATCATCCGCGAGACCATCTCGACCTTGGGCAGGCCGGTCTCCCAACCCCGGTGATAGACCTTGCGGCTCTTCGCCCGGAGCTGGAACGCCAGCGCCGAGCCGCGGATGTCGATGACCATGTCCCAGCGGGTGCGCCAGACCTGCTTCCACAGGTCGAACCAGTGGCCGGCGAACTTCTTCTTGTCGAGGATGATGACCCGCTCGACGCCCGGAGCGGAGCGGAACAGCGGCGCCGGAGGACGACCGCAGGCGACCGTGATGCGCGCGCCCGGCAGCTGGCGGCCGATCTCGCGGATCACCCCGGAGGAGATGACGCAGTCGCCGATGCGGTTGGAGGTGACGAACAGGACCCTGGGTTCGGACACGCGGATTGGCCTTCGCTTCGCTTTCGATGGTTCGCTATCAGTCCCGGAAGATTTGCGCGAGAGGACGACCATGGACGATCTGGAACGCCTGACCCGGCCGGACGGCGAAACCCTGGCCCTGCGGCGCGTCCGGGGCTCTGGTCCGACCGTGGTCTGGATCGGCGGCTTCCGCTCGGACATGGAGGGGACCAAGGCGATGGCCCTCGACGCCGCGGCCCGCGAGCGGGGCTGGAACTATCTCCGCTACGACCATTTCGCCCACGGACAATCCTCGGGCGACTGGCGTAAGGCCACCATCGGCCGCTGGCGCGAGGACGCCATCGCCGTGATCGACAGCCTCGAGGGGCCGGTCGTTCCGGTCGGCTCGTCGATGGGCGGCTGGGTCGCCCTGCTGCTGGCGCTGGCCCGGCCGGAGCGGCTGGCGGGTCTGGTCCTGGTCAATCCGGCCCCGGACTTCACCGAGGACCTGATGTGGCCCGGCCTGGCCGATCACGAGCGCCAGGCCGTCCTGCGCGAAGGCGAGACCCTGGTGGTCGAGGATGGCTTGGGCGAATACGTCCTGACCCGCCGGATGTTCGAGGAAGCCCGCGACTGGCTGCTGCTGCGCCAAGCGCTGCCGGTGACCGCCCCCGTCCACATCCTGCAGGGCCGCGACGACGACGTGGTGCCGTGGCGGCGCCAGGTCGCCCTGGTCGAGCGGCTCGCCGGGGCCGACGTGCGGCTGGACCTGATCGAGGGCGGCGATCACCGCCTGTCGACGCCCGCCGCTCTCGAGCGCCTGATCGAAGCCGTTGAACGGAACCGCCGCTCAAGCTCTATATTGCTCTGAGATCAACCCGGAGATCGCCATGCGTATCATCCTTCTGGCCGCTCCAGCGGCCCTCGCCCTGGCCCTGTCGGCCTGCGCCTCCGGCATGGGGGGCGACCGGTACGGAACCGAACTGCAGCGGCTCGCGGCGGACTGCGAGGCCCGCGGCGGCATCCTGTCGCCGACCGGTCAGCAGAGCGGCCGTCCGCAGCTGGACAACGTCTGCAAGATCACCGGCCAGCCCTCGGGCCGCACCGGCGGCTGACGGTAAGGGCAGGGCCGCGGTCGCGCCCCCCCGGCGCGCCTGCCCGCCGGACCTGTCTAAAGGAGCGCCGTGATGGCCGCGCGCGCCTGCTCGCCGAGGTCCGGCCGCGTCAGCGCCAGGGCGACATTGGCCCGCAGCAGGCCGATCTTGTCGCCGCAGTCGTAGGTGGCGCCCTCGTATTCGACGGCCGTGAAGGTCTGGTCCTTCATCAGCCGGGCCATGCCGTCGGTCAGCTGGATCTCGCCGCCTGCCCCGCGCGGCTGGTGTTCGAGGATGCCGAATATCTCCGGCTGCAGGATGTAGCGCCCCGAGATCGACAGGTTGGACGGCGCCTCGCCCCGGGCCGGCTTCTCGACCATTCCCTTCATGCGGATATGCCGGCCGTCGCGGTTATCCGGGTCGACGATGCCGTATTTGTGGGTCTCGCTCTCCGGAACGGCCTCGACGCCGATGACGTTGCCGCCGACCTCGGCATAGACGTCCGCCAGCTGTTTCAGCGCTCCCGGCGCCGCGTCCACGATCACGTCCGGCAGCAGCACGGCGAACGGCTCGTCGCCGACGATGTCGCGCGCGCACCATACCGCATGGCCGAGGCCCAGCGGCTGCATCTGGCGCGTGAAGCTCATCTCGCCGGCGCTGGCCAGCTCGGCGTTCATCATGTCGAGGATGTCGGTCTTGCCCTTGGCCAGCAGCTGGGCCTCGAGTTCGATCTGGTGATCGAAATAGTCCTCGATCGCGCCCTTCGAACGGCCGGTGACGAAGACGATATGCTCGATCCCCGCCTCGCGCGCCTCCTCCACGATGTAGCTCAGGATCGGCCGGTCGACGACGTTCAGCAGCTCCTTCGGCGTGGTCTTGGTGCCGGGCAGCACGCGGGTGCCGAGGCCGGCGACGGGCAGGACAGCCTTGCGAAGGCGGCGGGTAGTGGAGGTCATGGCGCTCTCAAACGACGACGGTCGCCATTGGTTCATAGCGGGCGCCGCGCGGCGGGCCAAACCCTCCGACGAGGGCCCCTCCCGCGAACGCCGGTCGGCGGAACCGAAGTGGCGAAGGCGCGCTCTCACGGAAGGTTGAACAAGGGAAACCAGCCATGAAACGCTCCATCCTGATCACCGCCGTGGCCGGCTCGGCCCTGCTGGCGCTCGCCGCCTGCAACCGGACCGACGAGGCCGCGGACTCCGCTGCCGACGCAGGCGCAGAAACCAGCGCCACCACCGACGCCGCCGGCGGCGCCATGTCCGCCGACGGTGCGATGGCCGGCGCCGAAAGCGGCGGCGGCTCGGCGGCCGCCGCGGGCGGAACCTCCGGCGGCTCGCGCGCCACCACGGGCGGCGGCGGGGGATCGACGAGCGGCGGCTCGACGAGCGGCGGCTCGATGACCGGCGGCTCGATGACCGGCGGCCCGACCAGCGGCGGCTCGGCCAGCGGGGCCACCGGCAGCGCCTCCTCGGCGACGACGGGCCCGGTCAACGACAGCGCCTCGCCGCGCCCCGGCGGCCCGGTGCCTCCCGGCACGGCCGTCCCGGTCTCCGGCGGCTACGCCACCCAGGGCCCCCGCGACCCGCGCGACCGCAACTAGAGCCGGTTGCCGATCCTGGCCGGGTCCGTCACTCGACCGTGACGGACTTGGCCAGATTGCGCGGCTGGTCGACGTCCGTGCCCTTCTGCACCGCCACATAGTAGGCCAGCAGCTGCACCGGCACGGCGTAGACCAGCGGCGCGATCAGCGAGTGGCACTCGGGCGCGTCGACCCGGCGGATGCCGGCGCCGTGCGGATCGGGGGCCGACTTCGGGGCGATCATGATCACCGGCCCGCCGCGCGCCGCCACCTCCTGCAGGTTGGAGGCGGTCTTCTCGAACACCTCGTCCATCGGGGCCAGGGCCACGATCGGGGTCAGCTCGTCGACCAGGGCGATGGGCCCGTGCTTCAGCTCGCCGGCGGCATAGCCCTCGGCGTGGATATAGCTGATCTCCTTCAGCTTCAGCGCCCCCTCCATGGCCAGCGGGAACATCGCCCCGCGGCCGAGGAACAGCACGTCCGTGGCCTTGGCCACATCGTGCGCCACCGCCTTCAGCGCGTCCTCCATCAGCATGGCCTCGGCGATCAGGCGCGGCGCCTCGAACAGGGCCTTGACCAGTTCGGCCTCCTTCGCCGCGTCGATCCTGCCGCGCTGCACTCCCGCCGACACCGCCAGCGCCAGCAGGGCCGCCACCTGGGCGGTGAAGGCCTTGGTCGAGGCCACGCCGATCTCGGGCCCGGCATGGGTGGGCCACAGCGTCTCCGCCTCCCGCGCCATCGACGAGGAATGCACATTGACCAGGGCCGCCGTCCTCAGCCCGTTCGCCTTGCACCACGACAGGCTGGCCAGGGTGTCGGCCGTCTCGCCCGACTGGCTGACCGCCACCGCCAGCGTGCCCGGCGTCAGCGCCGGCTGGCGGTAACGGAACTCCGAGGCGATCTCGACGTCGCACGGCAGGCCGGCCAGCTTCTCGAAAGCATAGCGCCCGATCTGGCCGGCGTAGAAGGCGGTGCCGCAGGCCACGATCTGGATGCGGTCGACGGCGGTGAAGTCCGTCCCGCCGGTCTTGGCCTTGCCGTTCACGAAGTCGAGATATTCCGACAGGGTGTGCTGCACGCTGTCCGGCTGCTCGTGGATCTCCTTCTCCATGAAGTGCCGGTACTCGCCCTTCTCGACCAGGGCCGAGGAGGCCGAGACCTGCACCACCGGGCGGTCGACGGGATTTCCGGCCACGTCGAACATGCGCGCCCCCGAGCGGTCGATGCCGACGTAGTCGCCCTCTTCCAGATACGAGATCTTCTGCGTGAACGGTCCGACCGCCAGGGCGTCGGAGCCGAGGTACATCTCCCCCTCGCCCCAGCCGACCACCAGCGGGCTGCCGCGGCGGGCGCCCATGATCAGCCCCTCCTCGCCCTCGACCAGCACCGCCAGCGCATAGGCCCCGGTCAGCCGGTCCAGCACGCTCTTGAACGCCACCAGCGGGTCGTTGGCCTTGCCCAGCTCGCGGTCCAGCAGGTGGGCCACCACCTCGGTGTCCGTCTGGCTTTCGAAGACATGGCCCTCGGCGCTCAGCTCGGCCTTCAGCTCGGCGAAATTCTCGATGATGCCGTTGTGGACCAGCGTCACCCGGCCCGACTTGTGTGGATGCGCGTTCTCCGTCGTCGGCGCGCCGTGGGTGGCCCAGCGGGTGTGGCCGATGCCGACCGTAGCGTTCAGCGGCTCCGCCGCCAGCACCGCCTCCAGCTCGCGGATCTTGCCCTTGGCCCGGCGCCGTTCGATCCGGCCGTCGACCAGCGCGGCCACGCCGGCCGAGTCATAGCCGCGGTATTCCAGCCGCTTCAGGCTGTCGATCAGGCGGGGAACCGCCGGGCCCGTACCGGTCACGCCGATGATGCCGCACATGAAAAGACCCTCGGAAATCTGAAATCCGGCGCTTTGCGCGCGGACGCATGAGGGTCTAAGCCGACCCTGACTGTTGGCGCCGATGTAGGCGACAGCGGTCCCGGTTTGCACCTAAAAAGCGGTTTCGCAAGATTTCTGCGATCCGCGCCCACAGGAAGACGACACTTGGCTGAGAGACGCTATTTCGGCACCGACGGCATCCGGGGCCGCGCCAATACCCACCCGATGACGCCCGAGGTCGCCCTTCGCGTCGGCCTCGCCGCGGGGCGGATGTTCATGTCCTCGGACGACCGCCGCCACCTCGTCGTCATCGGCAAGGACACCCGCCTCTCCGGCTATATGATCGAGCCCGCCCTGGTCGCCGGCTTCTCGGCCGCCGGCATGGACGTGCGCACCTTCGGCCCCCTGCCCACGCCCGGCGTGGCCATGATGACACGCTCGATGCGGGCCGACATCGGGGTGATGATCTCGGCCTCGCACAACGCCTACCTCGACAACGGCATCAAGCTGTTCGGCCCCGACGGCTACAAGCTGTCCGACGCCGTCGAGCTGAAGATCGAGTCGATGATGGACGAGGCGCTGGGCTCCGGCCTCGCCGCCGCCGACCGCCTTGGCCGGGTCAAGCGCATCGACGACTCCCAGGCCCGCTACGTCGAGATCGCCAAGGCCAGCTTCCCCAAGGGCCTCAGCCTGCAGGGCCTGCGCATCGCCGTCGATTGCGCCAACGGGGCCGGCTACAAGGTGGCCCCGACCACCCTCTATGAACTCGGCGCCGAGGTCTGCGCCGTGGGCGTGGAGCCGAACGGCCTCAACATCAACGCCGACTGCGGCTCGACCCACCCCCACGCCATCGCCGAGGCGGTGCGCACCTACCGGGCCGACATCGGCATTGCGCTGGACGGCGACGCCGACCGTGTCATCATCTGCGACGAGAACGGCCGCGTCGTCGACGGCGACCAGATCATGGCCATGATCGCCCTCGACTGGGCGAAGCGCGGCCAGCTCAAGGGCGGCGGCCTCGTCGCCACCGTCATGTCCAATCTCGGCCTCGAACGCCGCCTGCAGGCCGAGGGCCTGACGCTGGAGCGGACGAAGGTCGGCGACCGCTACGTCATGGAGCGGATGCGCGAGGGCGGCTTCAACCTCGGCGGCGAACAATCCGGCCACATCATCCTGCACGACCACGCCACCACCGGCGACGGCCTGATGTCGGCGCTGCAGGTGCTCGCCATCCTCGCCGAAAGCGGCAAGCCGATGAGCGAGCTGGCCCGCCAGTTCGAGCCGGTGCCGCAGAAGCTGGAGAATGTCCGCTTCACCGCCGGCAAGCCGCTCGAGACCGCCTCGGTCAAGGCCGCCATCGCCGACGCCGAGGCCCGCCTCGCCGGCCAGGGCCGTCTGCTGGTCCGCCCCTCCGGCACCGAGAAGCTGATCCGCGTCATGGCCGAGGGCGACGACGCGAAACTGGTCAAGGCGGTGGTCGCCGAGGTGGCCGCGGCGGTGAAGGCGGCGGGTTAGGCCGGAGCCGATACGCCCTCCCCGGTCATCTCCACGGCCGGCGCCCTCTCCACCAGGCGGAAGGACAGCACCGCGCACACGCCTTCCGGATCGTAGCGGACGCGCGCGCCGCCCTGCTGATGGCTCAGCGCGCTGGCCAGCAGCCGGGTGCCGAACCCGGCCCGCGTGGGCGGCGTGACCGGAGGACCGTCCCGCTCGCGCCACAGCAAGGTCAGGAAACGGTGCCCCTCTGAATCGTGGGACAGGTTCCAATTGATTTCGACATTGCCTTGCGGGACGGACAGGGCCCCGTACTTGGCCGCATTGGTGACCAGCTCGTGCAGCACCAGGGACAGGGTCACCGCCTGTGAGGGATGCAGCTGCACCAGCGGCCCCTCCAGCCGCAGCCGCGACTGCGGACCGTCGAAGGCCCGGGTCACATCCCGGACGATGGCCTCGAGCTCGGCCCCCGCCCAATTCTGGTCGACCAGCACATTGTGGGCGCTCGACAGGGCCATGATCCGCGCGGTGAGGTCATTCCGGACCCTGGCGTCCACGCCCGCCGACCTCAGCGTCTGGTCGACCACCGACTGGACGGTGGCCAGCGAGTTCTTCACCCGGTGATTCAGCTCGTTGAGCAGCAGGATGCGCTGGTCGTCCGCGCGCTTCAGCGGGGTTTCGTCGCGGAATACCTTCATGGCGACGGCGTCGCCGTCCAGCAGCGGCAGCGTCAGGCCATTGGCCCAGAAGCGTTCGCCATTCTTGCGCAGGTGCCAGCGGGAATCCTCGAAACGCCCCTCGTCGAGCGCCCTGCGGATCTCCGTCAGGTGGGCGCCCGCCGCCCGGTCCGCCTCGGTGAAGATGGCCCCGATGTTCATACCCACGGCCTCGTCGCGGGAATAGCCGGTCAGGGCCTCGGCGTCCGCCAGCCACCCGGTGACGGTTCCGTCCTCCGCCAGGGCCACGATGGCGTAGCCCCGCATGTTTTCGATGATCCGGGAGGCGAAGGCGGCGGGCACGCTGGACATCCAGGGTCAACGCGGCTGAGCCGTTTCCGTGCCCCCAAGGTCGGCCACGGATACCGCCTGGATCGCGTGGCGTCCGTAACCACGCCCGCCGTCATCCTCCGGCTCGACCCGAGATCAGAACCGTCCGGTGCTCCGCGGAAGAACGCAGGGGGGACTGTCGCGGGGCCGCACCCGGCGCACAGCCCGCCTCTTTCCTCCGATCCTCGGGGCAAGCCCGAGCATGACGGGTGGAAAGCGACCCCCGACCAGCGCAGTCTCTCCCGATGATTCCCGCCCGCGGCGCGCCCGTTCTGTCCCTGATCCCCGGCGTCGCCCTCTGCGGAGCCGTCACCCTCGCGGCCCTCGCCATCCAGGCGCTGGAGCTGCGGCTGTTCGGGCGCGGATGGATCGACGCCATCGTGCTGGCCATCCTGATCGGGGCCGCCGTCCGTTCGGTGTGGACGCCGCCCGCCACCCTGCGTCCCGGGGTCGAGTTCAGCGCCCGGACCCTGCTGGAGATCGCCGTCGTCCTGCTCGGCGCCTCGGTCAGCGCCGCGACCGTGATGGCCATCGGTCCCGGCCTGCTGGCGGGCACGGCCGTGATCGTCGCCCTCGCCATCGCCGTCAGTTACGGCCTCGGCCGGCTGCTGCGCCTGCCGCGGCGCATGGCGGTCCTGATCGCCTGCGGCAACGCCATCTGCGGCAACTCCGCCATCGCCGCGGTCGCCCCGGTCATCGACGCCGACGCCCGCGACGTCTCCGCCGCCATCGCCTTCACCGCCGTTCTCGGGGTCGTCGCCGTCCTCGCCCTGCCGCTGCTTGGCGCCGCCCTGGAGATGAACGGCGTGCGGTACGGGGTGCTGGCCGGCCTGACCGTCTACGCCGTGCCCCAGGTGCTGGCCGCCACCATGCCGGTCGGCGCCGTCGCCACCCAGGCCGGAACCCTGATCAAGCTGGTCCGGGTGCTGATGCTCGGCCCCGTCTGCCTGGCGCTGGCCCTGGCGGTGGCCCTCCGCCGCCGGTCGGCGCCCGGGGCCGCAGCGGGCGCGCCGGCTCCGCGCATCCCTCTGCGCCACCTGCTGCCGTGGTTCATCGTCGGCTTCCTGCTGATGATGGGCGCCCGCTCCCTCGATCTGATCCCCGCCGCCGTCCTGCCCGCCATCGACTGGCTGACCACCGCCCTGACCGTGATCGCCATGGCCGCCCTCGGCCTCAGCACCGACGCCCGCGCCGTGGCCCGTTCCGGGGCCCGCATCGCCGCCGTCGTCACCCTGTCGCTGCTGACCATCGTCGGCCTCGCCCTCGGCCTGATCTACCTGCTGGCCCTGGTCTGAGATCGCCGGCCGGACCCGGCCATCCGCGACCCTGCCAACCCGGCCAGACCCTGTCATCCCGGTCACCGCCGGTTGGGCGCACGTCCGCGTCTGACGTATCCCCGTGCTTGAATGTCCTGATCCCCACGGGGACGGTCTTTGACAGTCAACCGCCGCCGCTTCCGCTTCAGGAACCGGTCCTATCCGCCTCCAAGGGCGCCCGACCGTCCGATGTCAAAGTTCACCGGAGTGTCGGAATGGCAGGGCTTCGCGCTTTTTCGCCCACCCTGCCGCCCGACCGGTCAGTCCACGGCGCAGGCGTCACCTTCGTAGGCCTCGAGATACGAACGGCCGAAGCATTTCTGCAGACGCCGCAGCACCCGGCCGTTCATGATGTTGCGCTGCCCGCCTTGCGCGTTCAGCCGCTCGACCGCCTCGTCCAGCATCGCCCGGTCACGGACCAGAAAGGCGTAGCTGCCGATCAGATAGGTGTTCCAGTCGAACCCGTCCGGCGTCTCTTCCGGTTCCCGCCGCGTGGTGGCCATGACCCGCGCCGCCTCGGTCTCCCGTCCGGCGGACGCCAGATACTGGGCCAGATGCCAGCTCACGACATCGGCCTCCCGCCGGGTGAGATCCGGACCGAACAGCAGATAGTCCTCTGAGGCGGCGGCCGCCTCCGCATAGCATTTCCGTTCGCCGAGCTTGCGCGCCGTCTGCGGCGTCACGCCGCGCTGATCGAAATCCATGAAGGACAGCATCCGGTTGGCGGCCCGCTGTTCCCCGGTGACCTCGCACGCCGCCGCCGGTTCGGCCGCCTGGCCCCCGATCGTCAAGGCAGCCAGCATGATCAGGACGGACATTCGCGTTTCCCCGTTTCGCTCCCGCTGACGTTGGTGCCGGACCCGGGAGGTGTCAAATCTCCTGGTTGTAGGCGCCGATCTCGCCGTATTTCGCCAGCCGCGGCTTCACCTCGTCGCGGAACAGGGCGCGCATGTCGTCCTCCGACCGCATGCTCTCGACCACCACCACCAGCTCCGGCTTGTTGGACGAGGCGCGCACCAGCACCCAGCTGCCGTCCTCCAGATGCACCCGCACCCCGTTGACGGTGATCGCCTCGACGATCTTGCGGCCGAGGATTTCGCCGCCGCTGTCGGCCAGCGCCTGATACTCGGCGACGATCCGCTCAAGCACCTCGTACTTCAGCTCGTCGTCACAGTGCGGCGACATGGTCAGGCTGGTCCAGGCGTCCGGCAGGGCCGCCTTCAGTTCGCTGAGCGTCTTGCCCGGATTGCGGTCCAGCATCGCCAGCACCGCCCCCGCCGCGACGATGCCGTCGTCATAGCCGTGGCCCAGCGGGGCGTTGAAGAAGAAGTGGCCCGACTTCTCGAACCCGGCCAGCGCGCCCAGCTCGGCCGTCTTGCGCTTGATATAGCTGTGCCCGGTCTTCCAGTAGACCGTCTCGGCCCCGTTCGCCTTGAGGACCTCGTCCGTCTTGTACAGGCCGGTCGACTTCACATCGACGACGAAGGTGGCGTTCGGGTGCAGGGCCGACAGGTCGCGGCCCAGCATCAGGCCGATCTTGTCGGCGAAGATCTCCTCGCCGGTGTCGTCCACTACCCCGCAGCGGTCGCCGTCGCCGTCGAAGCCCAGCGCCAGGTCCGCCCCGGTGTCCCGCACCTTCTGCGCCATCTGCATCAGCATGGCGTGGTCCTCGGGGTTCGGATTGTATTTCGGGAAGGTGTAGTCGAGCTCCGTATCCATCTCGATCACCTCGGCCCCCATCCGGCGCAGGGCCTCCGGCGCGAACGCCCCCGCCGTTCCGTTGCCGCAGGCCGCGACCACCTTGATCGGCCGCGTCAGTTTCGTCTTCGAGACGATGTCGGCGATGTAGCGCTCGCGGAAGTCCTCGACCCGGATCAGCCTGCCGCCGTCCCGGCTCACGCCCTCCCCGTTCAGCACGATGTCCTTCAGCCGGCCGATCTCGTCGGGGCCGAAGGTCAGCGGGGGCTGGGCCCCCATCTTGACCCCGGTCCAGCCGTTCTCGTTGTGGCTGGCGGTGACCATGGCCACGCAGGGGCAGTCCAGCTCGAACTGGGCGAAATAGGCCATCGGCGACAGGGCAAGGCCGATGTCGACCACCTCCATCCCGCCCTCCAGCAACCCCAGGGTCAGGGCCTGTTTCACCGCCAGCGAATAGGAGCGGTAGTCGTGCCCGACCACGATCCGCGGCCGCTGCCCGACCTCGTGCACATAGGTCGCCAGGCCGAGGCCCAGCGCCTGGACGCCCAGCAGGTTGATCTCCTTCTCGAGGATCCACCGCGCGTCGTATTCGCGGAAGCCCGTCGGCCTCACCAGCGGCACGGTCTCGTAGTCGGCCGTGTTCGGGCGAAGGTCCTGGCGGGGCTTGATCATGATGGGTCCTGGAGCTGGGCGCGGCCCGGTATAGACAGGCCGCCGGAGGGTCACAACAACGCTGGAACGCCGCTATGGGTGCGGCGTTGGCGTGAAACCGGGCCAACCTTGACCGGTTCCCGGGGCGGGCCTACCCCGGTCCGACCTCAACGGAGACCTGAATGCCCCGCCTGATCCTGCTGCGCCACGGCCAGAGCCAGTGGAACCTCGAGAACCGCTTCACCGGCTGGGTCGACGTCGACCTGACCGCCGAGGGCGAGGCCCAGGCGCGCCGCGGCGGCGAGCTGATCGCGCAGGCCGGCTTCACTCCCGCCGTGATGTTCACCTCGGTCCTCAAACGGGCCAGACGCACCGGCGCCCTGGCCCTCGACTCCGCCGGGCTGAAGGACGTGCCGGTGGTCGAGGACTGGCGCCTGAACGAGCGCCACTACGGCGGCCTCACCGGCCTCGACAAGGCCGAGACCGCGGCGAAACACGGCGAGGACCAGGTGAAGATCTGGCGCCGCAGCTACGACGTCCCGCCCCCGCCGCTGGCGCCCGGCGGCGAGTTCGACTTCGCCTCGGACGCCCGCTACGCCGGTCAGGCCATCCCGGACACGGAAAGCCTCAAGACCACCCTGGACCGCGTCCTGCCCTACTGGAACGAGGCCATCGCCCCGCGCCTTCGCGCCGGCGAGGACGTGCTGATCGCCGCCCACGGCAACTCGCTGCGCGCCATCGTCAAACACCTGTTCGCCGTGCCGGACGACCGCATCGTCGGCGTCGAGATCCCCACCGGCAACCCGCTGGAGATCGACCTCGACGCCGAACTGAAACCCGTCGCCGCGCGCTATCTCGACGAGTCCCGGGCGACCGACCTGCCGCCCCTGCCGGGAGCCTGAACCCATGACCGACGCGCAGCAGGCCTCCGACGACATCCGCTTCATGGGCCGGGCCATCGCCCTGGCCAAGGCGCGGATGGGCCAGACCTGGCCCAACCCCGCGGTCGGCTGCGTCATCGTCCGGGACGGTGAGGTCGTCGCCGAGGCCGCCACCGCCCCCGGCGGCCGTCCCCACGCCGAGGAGCAGGCCGTGCCCGCCGCCGGCGAGAAGGCGAAGGGCGCGACCGCCTATGTCACCATGGAGCCCTGCGGAGCCCGGTCCTCGGGCCGCACCTCCTGCTCCAACTACCTGATCGAGGCGGGCGTCGCCCGGGTCGTCGTCGCCGCGGTCGATCCCTCGCCCTTCGCCTCGGGCCGCGGCGTCGAGCGGCTCCGGAAGGCCGGCATGGAGGTCGAGACCGGCCTCCTCGCCCCGGAGGCCGCCGTTCTCTACGAGGGCTATCTGCACCGCGTCGAGACCGGGCGGCCCATGGTCCGGGTCAGCGACGACGGCGAAGGCTTCGACGCCCGCTTCGCCGCCTCGCCCAAGGCCGACCTCGCCACCGAACTGAAGCGTCTCGGCGAGGCCGGCTACACCCGCGTCTGGGTCAGTCCGGGCGACCTCGCCGACGCCCTCGCCGCCCAGGGCCTTCTGACCCGATAACCCTCCTGATTCATCACGATTCCTTAAGCGGCGACGTGCCATTCTGGGTCAATGTCGGGAACCACCGCCCCCATCGCCGCCCGAAGGCGGATCGATCAGCAGGAACTGGACGCCATCTGCGCCCGGCACGACCGGCTGTGGCAGGCCAAGCCCGGCGGGGCCCGGGCGGTGTTCGCCTGGCTCGACCTCTCGGGCCTGTCCCTGGCCGGCCGCAACCTCGCCGACGCCGACTTCGCCGCCGCCAGCCTGATCGGCGCGGATCTGTCGGGCGCCAAGCTGGACAACGCCACCTTCTTCGGCGCGGACATGCAGGACGCCGTCTTCGTCGAGGCCAGCCTGCGCCGGGCCGACCTGCGCGGGGCCTGCCTGCGCGGCGCCGACCTGACCGGAGCCGACCTGTTCGAGGCCGACCTGCGCGAGGGCACCATCGCCGCCGCCGACTCCAGGCTGGGCTTCAGGGTCGTCGAGGCCAGGCCGCGCAACGACACCCAGGCCTCCGGCGCCTGCCTGGCCGGGGCCAACCTTGAACGCTCCAAACTGACCGGGATCGTCGCCGTCGCCGCCGACTTCTCCGACGCCATCATGAAGGACTGCAAGCTGGTCCGGGCCAATCTGAAGCAGGCCAGTTTCCGCGGCGCCGACATGGCCGGAGCGGACCTGTCCGGCGCCGACCTGTCGGGCGCGGACCTGCGCGACGCCGTGCTGGTCGGGGCCAGGATGGCCATGTGGCGCACCGACGGGGCCGACATGACCGGGGCCCTGACCGACGACCGCTCGGCCGGCAGTCCGATCGACAAGATGCCCGCCGCCGAGATGCTGGCCGAGCACGCCCGCTGGTGCGAGACCGGCGGCGCCGCGGGCCAGCCCTCCGTCTTCGACGGCGTCGACCTCAGGGCCCTGAAGTCGATCACCGGCTACAACCTGACCGCCCTGTCGGCCAAGGGGGCGGTCTTCTACGGCCTCGACATGGAGGGGGTGCAGCTTCAGGGCGCGCACCTCGAGGGCGCCGACCTGCGCTCGGTCAATCTCAAGGGGGCCGACCTGCGCGGCGCCCGGCTGGCCCGGGCGCGCCTCAACGGCGCCGACCTGCGCCAGGCCCAGCTCGGCCCGCTGATGATCGCCGCCGACCGCCTGCTGCCCGCCGACCTGACCGGCGCCTGCCTCAAGGGGGCCGACCTGTCCGGAGCCGACCTGAAGCGCGCCAACCTGACCGACGCGGACCTGACCCGCGCCACCCTTCGCGGCGCCTGCCTGCGTCAGGCCGAGCTGACCGGAACGATCACGGCCGGTGCGCGGGGCATGGAGATCGACGCCGCCGCCTGACGCGAAAAAGGGGCGACGCACGCGCCGCCCCTTCCGTGGTTCAGAACGGGTCCGGGCGGTTACGCCGCCTTGCCCTTCTTGCCTTCGATCAGCGCCTGGCCCGAACCGATCTCGATGCGGCGGGGCTTCAGGGCTTCCGGAAGCTCGCGCTCCAGATCGATCGACAGCAGGCCGTTGACCAGGTCGGCATTCTTCACGACCACATAGTCGGCCAGCTGGAAGCGGCGCTCGAAGTCGCGCTCGGCCAGGCCGCGGTGCAGGAAATTCCGCCCGGCGCCGTCGTCGTTGGCCGTCTTGCGGCCGGTGACGGTGAGCAGGTTCTCCTTCACCTCGATGTTCAGCTCGTCGGGCTTGAAGCCGGCGACGGCGATCTCGATGCGGTAGGCGTTCTCGCCCGTGGTCTCGATGTTGTAGGGCGGCCACCCGTTCTCCTGGCTGGTTCGCGCAGCGCTTTCCAGCAGGTTGGCGAGCCGGTCGAAGCCGACGGCCGAACGGTAGAGCGGGGTGAAATCATAGGTACGCATGTCATCCTCCTGAGGATCAGCAAGGTTGAGCCGCCCCTGCGTTTTCGGCCCGGGACGGCGGTGGGGGATCAGTCCGGGCGGCCCGTGCTCGGCCCCGTCCGGTCTGGAGGACCCGATGCCGGCGTCCTCGCCCGCAGATGTGGGATGCGCGGAAAATGCGTCAAGGGGCGCCTGCAGGCGCTTCATTCTGTCGCCCGTCCGGCATCGTGACTTGCCCGGCGCGCCCGAACCCAGCAGGGTCGGGCCTTCATTCCTCCTCCATTGGAGACGACCCATGCGCCTGTTCGCCCTCGTGGTCACCGCCGTGATCGCCCTGCCCGCGATGGCCGCCGCCCAGACGCTTCCGGACCTGCCGACGCTCGACGAAACCCCGGCCCAGCGGACGGCGCGCCGCGACGCCATGACTCCGCCGGTCCCTCAGGAGGACACGGCCTTGCAGGCGGCCGTGGGGTCCTCCGCCCGCCCCGCCGCGGACGTGGCGCGCGACGTCCATCGCCATCCGTTCGAGACCCTGACCTTCTGGGGCCTCACGCCCGGCTCGACCATCGTCGAGATCGAGCCCGGGCGCGCCGGATGGTGGCGCAACATCCTCGAGCCCTATGCGGCCGCGACGGGCGGAACCTACCACGCCGTCAACCGGCCGCTGGAAGGCATGGGCGTCTCCGATGGGACCGCCGACCTGGTCGTGGTGGCCCGGGCCTTCCATAACTGGCATCGCGCCGGGCGGACGGAGCCCTATATGACCGCCTTCTTCAAGGCCCTGAGGCCCGGCGGCGTGCTGGCGGTGGAGCAGCACCGCAGCGTCGACGGCCTGAACCCGGACGAGACCGCTCCGACGGGCTATGTGCCGGAAAGCTATGTGATCCGGGCGGCGCTGGCCGCCGGCTTCGTGCTCGATGCGCGCAGCGAGCTGAACGCCAATCCCAGGGACGACCACGATCATCCGTACGGCGTCTGGACCCTGCCCCCGACCCGCGTCAGCGCGCCTCGAGAGGGCGTCGCCACCGACCGTCCGACGCCCCTGACGGAGACCGAAAGGGCCGCCCTCGACGCTGTCGGGGAGAGCGACCGGATGACCCTCCGATTCCGCAAGCCGGCGTAATGCGAACTGACCACGCAACGGCTTTGACCGGCCACGGGAACAGGGTTAAGCCCGTGGCGAACGGGGACGAACCGTACGGCGCGAACGCGTCGCGGGGGACGTGAATGGGTAAATCAACCGAGGTCTGGCGACCGCTTGCGTCGCGTCGGAGCGTGCTTTCCGGCGCCATCGGTCTGCTCGCCCTGTCCGGGTGCAGCCGCGAGAAGACCGCCGAGCCGCCGCCGCAACCGGACGGCCCGCCCAAGGGATCGCTGGAGTGGGCCGTGGCCGGGCCATGGCGGGCCCAGGACCGCGTCCGGGACGCCTGGCGCCATCCGATGGAGACGCTGCGCTTCTTCGGTCTTCAGCCCAGCATGACGGTGGTCGAATTCTGGCCCGGCAGCGGCTGGTGGACGGAGATACTCGCCCCCTATCTGGCCGAGGGCGACGGTCGCTACATCGCCGCCGGCTTCCAGACCGGCCCCGGCGCCGATCCGGCCCAGACCGCGCTGGCGGCCGCCTTCCAGAAGCGGTTCACCAACGACCGGCGGCTGTACGGCGAAGTCGAACTGTCGGCGTTCGGTCCGACCTCCGGACCCGTCGCCCCGGCCGGCACGGTCGATCTGGCGCTGTTCATGCGCAACATTCATGCGTGGATGGCGGCGGGCATCGCCGAGAAGGCCTTCGCCGACGCCTATGCAGCCCTGCGGCCCGGCGGCGTGCTCGGCGTCGAGCAGCATCGGCTCGGACCGGACAAGGATCAGGACCCCACCGCCGCCGACGGCTATGTCCAGGAGGCCTTTGTCAGGCAGTTGGCCGCCGAGGCCGGCTTCGCCTATGTCGCGTCCTCGGAAATCAACGCGAATGAAAGGGATACCAAGGATCATCCGTTCGGCGTCGAGACCCTGCCTCCGATGGGTCTGACGGCGCCGCGAGGATCGCCGCCGGACCCGACCTTCGACCGGTCGAAATACGACGAGATCGGCGAGAGCGACCGAATGACCTTGAAGTTCAGGAAACCCGAGTGAGCCGAGCCGCCGCCTATGCCGCCAACGCCCCCCTGATGGGGGTTCCGGGCGCCTCCGCGCCTCCGGGCGGAACCGGCGAATGGTTCCGCGGCGCCGGCGGCCTGCGGCTGCGCGCCGCCTTCTGGACGCCTTCGACACTCGCCGCCCGCAAGCCCCGCGGCACCGTCATCGTCAGCCCGGGACGTACCGAACCGATCGAGAAATATTTCGAGGTCATCGGCAATTTCCTGGCCCGTGGCTGGTGCGTTCTGGCTCACGACTGGCGCGGCCAGGGGCTCTCGGCCCGGCTGTTGCCCGACCGGCTGAAGGGCCACGCCCGGGCGGTCGAGGAATTCCTCGACGACTACGCCCGCCTGCTGGATGCCTTTGAGGCCCGCGCGCCCAAGCCGTGGATCATGGTCGGCCATTCGATGGGCGCGGTGCTGAACCTGATGACGCTTCAGGCCGGCGAGGAGCGCTTCTCCGGCGCCCTGCTGACCAGCCCCATGCTGCGCATCAAGACCGGCAAACGCTCTATGTGGTCGGTCAAGCTGGCGGTGCGCTGGAACCTGCGCCACGGCAAGGCCGGCGACTATGTGCTCGACAATCCGGACGACCCCTTCGATCACACCTTCGAGAAGGACGCCCTGACCACCGACGAGAGCCGCTACGAACAGTGGCGCCAGCAGCTGTACGCCTGCCCGCATCTCGCCGTCGGCGGCCCCACCTGGGGCTGGCTGGCCTTCGCGCTCGACGCCGGAGAACGGGCGCTGAAGCCCAAGGCGCTGAAGTCGGTCCGCATCCCGGTGGCCATCGTCCAGGCCGGCGAGGACGACCGCGTCTGGAAGCAGACCAACAGATGGGCCGCCCGCCGACTGGGCCGCGGCCGCTATGTCGAGATTCCCGGGGCGAAGCACGAGGTCGTCATGGAAACCGACGAACTGCGCGGGGTCTTCCTCGACGAGTTCGACGCCATGGGCGCCTATGTCTCGCCGGTCGAGGACTTGTCGCCGATCCCCGGTCCCCCGGTGGCCGGCGAGCCGACCGAGGCCGCCTAGAGGGCGGCCCGGCGTAGCGCCACCAGCGCCTGTTCCCGCAGCCGGGCGTCGCCCACGGCGAGTACCTGGCCGGAGCCGTCCGGCGCCTCGCCCCGCCAGTTGGTGACCTCGCCGCCCGCGGCTTCGATCACCGGAACCAGGGCGGACCAGTCCCAGACCTTCAGCGCGCTCTCGGCGACCAGGTCGATGCGGCCCGAGGCGAGCATGGCGTAGGCGTAGGCGTCGCAACCCAGCCGCGCCAGCCGGGCCGCGGCGCGGACCTGCGTCCAGGCGCCCAGCTCGGCTCCCGTGAACAGGTCCGGGTCGGTGGTGGCGATCAGGGCCTCGTTGAGGCGGGCGCAGGCGCGCGCGCGCAGCGGCGTCTCGCCGCCGGCTTTCAGCAGGCGCGCGCCGGAGGGGCCGCCCACGAATATCTCGTCGAGGTAGGGCTGACCGATCACGCCGACGGTCGGCCGGCCCTCCGTCCTCAGGGCGATCAGATTGGTCCACAGCGGCAGGCCCGCGATGAAGGCGCGGGTGCCGTCGATGGGATCGAGGATCCAGACGTGCTCGGCCTCGGGCCGATCCTCTCCATACTCTTCGCCGATCACGCCGTGCGCGGGATAGCGTTCGGCGATCAGGCGCCGGATCGCCGCTTCGGCCTCGCGGTCGGCCTGGGTCACCGGATCGAAGCCGGCGGCCCCGCCCTTGTCGGTTTCCTCGCAGACCCCCCGGAAATACGGCAGGGACACGCGGGCGGCCTCCCGGGCCAGTTCAACGGCGAACGCTTCGTACTCGGTCATGCAGGCGGGATACTCACGCCCCGCCCTCATGTCACGGCGTCATTGCGCGACAGTCAGGCCGCCTCGCCCTCGGTGTGCAGCGACTTGGCGAGGTCCAGCAGGCGCCGGCGCGGCCGCTCGCCCAGCTGATAGTAGGCCTGGATCAGGTCGAGCGTTTCCTTGCGGGAAAACATCTCGCCGCCCTGGTTGGCGGCCTCCCGGCGCTCGATGGCCTCTTCCAGGCCGTCGTAGAAATAGCTGACCGGCGATTCCAGCGCCTCCGCCAGCTGCCACAGGCGCGCCGCCGAAATCCGGTTCGCGCCGCATTCGTATTTCTGGATCTGCTGAAAGCGGATGCCGACCTGGGTGGCCAGCTGCTGCTGGGTCAGGCCCAGCAGGCGCCGGCGGCGGCGCAGACGGCGTCCGAGATGAAGGTCGATGTCGGTGGCCATGGCCCCAATTCCCCTTGTTCCCGCCTGTCCCGATGCGGGACGGCTCGCCCTTCCGGGGGCAAGGGCCGTGCCGCCTTCCCGCGAGGGGCGAGAACCGGTGAACCGGGTTCTCGCAGGCTTGAGCAACCGTTGCGCTTCCGACGCATTAAACGGCCATCGATCATCCTTGGAAGGAGCGGACTATGAGCGGGTTTGGATGGGTTGCGTGGATCGTCATCGGCATTATCGCCGGCTGGCTGGCTGAACAGATCATGGGGCGCAATCACGGCCTCCTGACCAATCTGATCGTCGGCATCGTCGGCGCCCTGATCGGCGGCTTCCTCTACAACACCCTGCTGGGCGGGGACGCGGGCGGCAACTGGATCATCGGCATCATCGTCGCCACGCTCGGCGCGATCATCCTGCTGTTCCTGCTGGGGCTCGTTAAACGACGGGCCTGACGGTCACCGCTTCGGCGGCGCAAAAAAGGGCGGCTCCGCGAGGAGCCGCCCTTCTCTTTTGCCCGGTGCGGATCAGCCGTTCGGCTTGGCCGGGGGATTGCCCGGGGCGTTGCCCTGACCTTCACCCGCGGGCGGCGAGGCCGGGTTGTCCGGCGGCAGGGTCGGCGGGGTCTGTTCCGGCGGCGTCGCGGGTTCCGCGGGGGTGGCCGGAGCCGCCGGGGTCACGCCGGGCTGGGCCGGGGTCGCAGGGACAGCCGGCGTCGCCGGCGTGGCGGCGCGGTCTTCGTCCTGGTCGGCGTCGGACTCGTCGCCATCATCCCCGTCGTCCGTGGTCTGGTTGCCGGGAACGGCGGGCGTCGCCGGCGTCGCCGGGGTCGCGCCGGGTTCCGCCGGAGTGGCGGGCGTGGCCGGCTCGGTCACCGTATCGGCGGCGTTGAACTGTTCCATTGTGAAGTCGACGATGACGCCATCGCCTTCCTGCCGGATGCCGTCGATGGGCACCGCGCGAACCGTTCCATCAGCGCCCCGCACGGTCAGCTGCTGGCGACCGCCGTTCATCCGGGCGCCGACCAGCACGCCGAGTTCGCCGTCTCCGCCGCGCACCGTCATGCCGGGCTGAAGGGTCAGGGTGGGCGCCTGGGCCGCCTGACCGGGCGGCGTCGTCGCGGGCGGAGTCTGGGTCGCGGGCGGAGTCTGGACGGGAGGAGTCTGCGGGGCCGTGCCTTCCTGGGCGATCGCCGGAGCGGTCATGAGGAACAGGCCGGCGGCCCCTGTCAGGAGCGCGGTCTTTCGCATGATGGTCAGCCTTGCGTTAAGCGAGCGGAAGGGCTCGCACCGAAACGCAAACTCGGCGGCCGACGGGATTGTTGCGTCGGCCCCGAAATGGCCCCGCTATCGCCCGGATTGCCCGAATTCCGCGCGACCGGACGGCCGCCCTATTCCTCGCGGACGCGCTTCTTGCGGAACGAGGGGTTCAGCACCTGCTTGCGCAGACGGATCGACTTCGGCGTCACCTCGACCAGCTCGTCCTCCTCGATGTAGGCGATCGCCTGTTCGAGCGAGGGGCGGCGCGGCGGGGTGAGGCGGACGGCCTCGTCCTTGCCGGCGGCGCGGATGTTGTTCAGCTGCTTGGCCTTCATCGGGTTGACGTCGAGATCGTCCCAGCGGCTGTTCTCGCCGATGATCATGCCCTGGTAGGTCTTCTCGCCGGCGCCGACGAACATCACGCCGCGCTCCTCGAGGTTCCACAGGGCGAAGGCGGCGGTCTCGCCGTCGCCGTTCGAGACCAGCACGCCCTTCAGGCGACCCTCGATGGCGCCCTTGTGCGGCTCATAGTGGCTGAACACGCGGTTCAACACGCCCGAACCGCGGGTGTCGGTCAGGAACTCGCCCTGGTAGCCGATCAGCGACCGCGACGGCGACTTCAGCACCAGACGGGTCTTGCCGGCGCCCGACGGGCCCATGTCCTTCAGCTCGGCCTTGCGGGCCGACAGCTTCTCGATGACCACGCCGGTGTATTCGTCGTCGACGTCGATGACGACGTCCTCGATCGGCTCCAGCCGCTCGCCGTTCTCGCCGGTCTGATAGACCACCCGCGGACGGCTGATCGACAGTTCGAAACCCTCGCGGCGCATGTTCTCGATCAGCACGCCCAGCTGCAGTTCGCCGCGGCCGGCGACCTCGAAGGCGTCCTTGCCGCCGGTCTCGGTGACGCGGATGGCGACATTGGCCTCGGCCTCCTTGAGCAGGCGGTCGCGGATCACGCGCGACTGGACCTTGTCGCCCTCGCGCCCGGCCAGCGGGCTGTCGTTGACCGAGACCGTCATCGAGATGGTCGGCGGATCGATCGGCTGGGCGGGCAGGGCCTCGGTGACCTCAAGGGCGCACAGGGTGTCGGCTACGGTGGCCTTGGACATGCCGGCGATGGCGACGATGTCGCCGGCCTCGGCGTCGTCGACCGGCTGACGCTTCAGGCCGCGGAAGGCCAGCACCTTGGTGATCCGGCCCTGTTCAATGGTCTTGCCGTCGCGCGACAGGGCCTTGATGGCCATGCCCGGAACGGCCTTGCCGCTCTCGATCCGGCCGGTCAGCAGGCGGCCCAGGAAGGGGTCGCTCTCGATCAGCACGTTCAGGATCTGGAACGGCTTGTCCTTGTTCTCGACCTGTTTCGGCGCCGGCACGTGGTCGACGATCAGGTCGAACAGCGGGGCCAGGTTGTCGCTCGGCTGGTTCAGGTCCAGCGTCGCCCAGCCGGCCCGGCCCGAGGCGTAGATGTGCGGGAAGTCCAGCTGCTCGTCGGTCGCGCCGATGGCGGCGAACAGGTCGAAGGCGGCGTTGTGGACCCGGTCCGGATCGGCATGGGCGCGGTCGACCTTGTTGATGCACAGGATCGGGCGCAGGCCCATCTTCAGCGCCTTGGTCAGCACGAATTTGGTCTGCGGCATGACGCCTTCCTCGGCGTCGACCAGCAGCACGCAGCCGTCCACCATGCCGAGGATCCGCTCGACCTCGCCGCCGAAGTCGGCGTGGCCGGGGGTGTCGATGATGTTGATGCGGGTCTCGCCCGCCTTGCCGTTCCACAGCACCGAGGTGCATTTGGCCAGGATGGTGATGCCGCGCTCGCGCTCCTGGTCGTTGGAGTCCATGGCGCGCTCGGTCGTCGCCTCATTGGCTCGGAACACGCCGGACTGGGCGAGCAGCTGGTCCACCAGCGTGGTCTTGCCGTGGTCGACGTGGGCGATGATGGCGACGTTGCGCAGGTTCATTTCGGACTCGGGCGGACTGTGTTCGGCCCCGGAAGGTCCGGGCCGCTGCGAAGGAGCGTGATTGCGGGAAGGCGCGCGCCTCTTACAGGGGCGAACGGCGAAACGCCAGTGCGTGAGGACACGCACTGGCGCAACGGCGGCTCCTATCGCCGATAAAAGCGGCGGGCAGAGGGCGAAATCAGACCTTCGCCGACCGGCTCCGCACCCAGCCGTAGAGCAGCAAGGTCAGCACGGCGAAGGCCGCGATCCCCGCCATCATGGCCGGCCAGGTCGAGCCCTCGGGCAGCATGGCGAACGGGGCGTCGTCCCCGGTGGCCACGATCACCCCGGCGGTCATGACCAGGAACAGGCTCTCGCCGACGATCAGGCCGGACGCCAGCAGCACGCCCATCCGGCGGCCGACGTCGGCGAACCGGGTGGTCTTGATCGCCTTGTCGTAGACCCAGCCGCAGATCGCGCCGATGACCAGCATCGTGGTCACGGCGGCCGGCAGATAGAAGCCGATGCCGACAGCCAGCGGCGGCAGCTTCATCTTGCCCCTGGTCGCGCCGCTCAGGATCATGTCGATCACGATGATCACGACGCCGATGGCCGCGCCGAGCCCGATCAGGTCCCAGCGCAGGTCGCCGCCGATGACGCCGCGCGCGAGCGCCGAGATCAGCGTCGCCTGCGGGGCCGCCAGCGGCTCGTCGGCGATGCCGGCCGGTCCGCCCTCGAAGCCGAAGGCCTTGTTGAGCAGGTTGAGGATCAGCGGGATCACGATGGCGCCCGCGACGACGCCGACGATCAGGGCCGTCTGCTGCCGCCACGGCGTGGCCTGCACCAGTTGGCCCGTCTTCAGGTCCTGCAGGTTGTCGTTGGCGATCACCGCCACGGCGAATACGACGGCGGTGACGATCAGGGCGAAGGCCACCACCGAGGGATCGGCCGGCAGTCCGGCGAGCGCCAGTACGCCGAGCATCAGCACCGAGGCGATGACGATGGCCAGGATGCCGACCCCGGACACCGGGCTGTTCGACGATCCGATCAGCCCGGCCATGTAGCCGCAGATGGCGGCGACCGCGAAGCCGATGAAGACGACATAGATCAGGCCGCCGCCGACCAGCAGCGCCGTCGATCCGGCCAGCGTCGGATTGCCCTGGGCGAACCAGGCCAGGATCAGGCCGATGCCGATCAGGCAGGCGACCGACAGGCCGGCGACGATGTTGATCGGGATGTCCTGTTCGGTGCGGTCCAGCACCTCGCCGCTCTGGCGGCGGCGGTTGGCGGCCAGGGCCGAGGTCAGGCCGCCGATCAGCGGTCCGGCCAGTTTGATCAGGGTCCAGATGGCGGCCACGCCGATGACGCCGGCGCCCATGAACCGCACTTCGCGGCTCCACACCGTGCCGGCCAGCTCCTCCGCGCCGGCGCCGGCGGGCAGCGTGGTGGCGATCGAGGGGATGCCGTGGGCGGTCAGCCAGGCGATGGTGTCGGGCGACGTCAGGATCGGCACGGCGATGCACCAGGCCAGGATCAGGCCGACCAGTTGCGCCAGACCGACGCTCAGGCCGATCAGGTGTCCGGCGCCCAGCAGGGCGAACTGCATGCCGAAGCCGATGCCCGTGGCGCCGCCGCCCAGCGAGGCCGGCAATTTGACGAACCGGGCCGCCTCGGACGCGAATACGCGTCCGGCGACCAGCAGGGCATAGCCCGCCGAAACGACCGCCCCGGTGATCACGACCCACAGGCCCGAGGCGTTCTCGCGCACGGCGCTCTCGGTCTGTTCGGCCCCGCGCGAGCCGACGGTCAGCACCTCGGCCGCCGCGACGCCTTCGGGATAGGGCAGGTTGGCCTCGACCACGAGCGCGCGGCGCAGCGGGATCGAGAAGGTGACCCCCAGAATGCCGCCGAAGACGCAGATCAGCACCGATTCCCAGAACGGGAACTCCAGCCACCAGCCGACCATGACCAGGCCCGGCAGCACGAAGATGATCGAGCTCATCGCCCCGCCGACCGAGGCCACGGTCTGGACGGTCATGTTCTCCCAGATGGTCGAGGTCCGGAACATCCGCAGGATGGCCATGGAGATGACCGCCGCCGGGATGGCGGAGGCGAAGGTCAGGCCGACCTTCAGGCCAAGATAGGTGTTCGCGGCGGTGAAGATCACCGCCAGTATGCAGCCCAGAACCAGCGCCCGGAGCGTCAGTTCGATGCGCTTGCCGCCGCTGATGGGCGCGCTCGCGGGTGTGTCGGTCATTGAAGGCCCTCTCCCTTGATTGGCGGGAGGTAAGCCGGAAACGGCCCGGGCGTCGAGAGGCGGCGTGAAACCCGCCGCGCCCGATTGACTCGCGGGCCGGCCGGGCGGAGCTTCGCCGTAGCGGGGGAGAGACCATGATGCGCAGGATCCTGATCGCGGCCGTGCTGGGGCTGCTGTGCGTTGGCGGGGCCGCGAACGCGGAGGGCGAAGGACCCGCCGGGATCGTCAGGGGACGCCAGGCGGCGATGATGCTGTCCGGCGTGGCCATGGGCGCCATGAAGGCGGCGATCGACGCCGGTCAGCCCCCGGCGAGCCAGCGCTTCAACAGCCGCGCCCTGGCGCGTTGGGCCCACGCCGTCCCCGGCATGTTCCCGGCCGGGACGGGGGCCGAAGCTGGCGTCCAGACCAATGCGAAGCCCGAGGTCTGGAGCGACCGCGCCGGCTTCGAGGAGAAGGCCGCCGCCTACGCCGCCGCCGCCGACCGGCTGGCTGAACTCGCCGCCGGCGAGGACTCCGCCGCCTTCGCCGCCCAATGGGCGGCCGTGCGCCAGAGCTGCCAGTCGTGCCACGACGCCTACAAGGCCGGATGAGTCCTCCGGCAGGACGCTGTGCTGACAGTTCGCGGAATTATAGTCGGGTTGGCGAAAAATTCTCCAACATGAACAATCGACTGACTTTTTCTCGAACCTGTTTGTCCGCCTGAGGAGCGGCCTGGCGCATAATGACCCTCGCGTCTGTTTCCGACGCCGGGTCTTTGACAATCCATCCCCGCCGCTCCGCCGAGGAGCCGCGCCCCGTTTCCCGACAGCCGCCGCCATGTCCAGTCGGTCGACGCGCATTGCGGCGCTGAGCCGGATCCCGCCTATGTAGACTCTGCCGACTCTGACGGCTCGAATTTCGGCGGTGACCCCGAGCCGGGCGATGTAGACTCTGCCGACTCTGCCGACTCGTTTTTTTTCATCCGCTCCGGACCCGCCCATGCCCGAGCTTCCCGAGGTCGAGACCGTCCGCCGCGGCCTTGAACCCGTCCTGGCCGGCGCCCGTCTGACCCGTGTGCGCCAGAACCGACCTGACCTGCGCTTCCCGTTCCCCGACCGCTTTGCCGACCGGCTGGAAGGCGCGACCGTCGCGCGGATCGACCGGCGCGCCAAATACCTGCTGATGCCGCTCTCGACCGGCGAGACCTGGGTCACCCACCTGGGCATGACCGGCCGCTTCACCCTCGACGGTGAACAGCTCGGCGAGTTCGAGGAGGCCGCGCCCGTCGCCGGCAAGCATGAGCATGTCAGCCTGTGCGCGGTGAAGGGCGAGACGACCACCCGAGTGGGCTTCGCCGACGCCCGCCGCTTCGGCTTCATGGGCCTGATCCCGACCGACGCGGTCGACGGTCACCCGTGGTTCGCCGGCCTCGGACCCGAGCCGCTCGGCAACGCCTTCTCGGGGGCCCATCTGGCCGAGGCCTTCACGGGCAAGAAGCAGAACATCAAGGTCAGCCTGCTCGATCAGCGCATCGTCGCCGGCCTCGGCAACATCTACGTCTGCGAGGCCCTCTACCGCGCCCGCATCTCGCCGCTCGTCGAGGCGGGCAAGGTGTCGAGACCGCGCCTCGAGACCCTCGCCGCCGTCATCCGCGACGTGCTCGGGGACGCCATCGCGGCCGGCGGCTCGACCCTGCGCGACTTCGCCAACGCCGACGGCGGCCAGGGCTATTTCCAGCACCGCTTCGACGTCTACGGCCGCGAAGGCCAGCCGTGCCCGGGCGAAGGCTGCACGGGCGTGGTCAAGCGCACGGTCCAGGCCGGTCGCTCTACCTTCTGGTGCCCCTCCTGCCAGAAACGGTGACGCCATGACCCACCGCATCATCCTGTTCCGCGGCATGAACACCGGAGGCGTCCGCGCGCCCGTCGCCGAGCAGCGCGCCATGGCCGAGGCCATGGGGCTGAAGAACCCGCGCACCCTGGCGGCCAGCGGCAACCTCGTGGTCGAGAGCGGCAAGGCGACGGCCACGCTGGAGCGCGAGATCGAGGCGGAGATGGAGCGCCGTTTCGGCCTCAGGATCGCCGCCATGGCCCGCACGTCCGAACAATGGGCGGCCATGACCGCCGCCAATCCATTTCCGGAAGAGGCCGCCACCCAGCCCGCCAAGGTGCTGGCCATGGTCATGAAGGACGGCATCAAGCCGGGCGCGCTCGAGGCCTGCCGCGATCTGGCCGACGGCGGCGAACGCGTCGAGGCGATCGGCGACGTGCTGTATTTCTGGTTCCCGAACGGTCAGGGCGAGTCGGCGATCTTCAAGAAAGCCTCCCCACGCCTGCTGGGCATGGGCACCGGCCGGAACTGGAACACGGTGCTGAAGCTGGGCGAGATGGTGGGCCTTTCGCCGGCGTGACCGGATCGGTATGCAGGCCGCAGACGAGGAGACCCCCATGGCCGACCGCTATTCCACCCTGCTCATCGAGCGCCACGCCGACGGCTATGCGGTGGTGACCCTGAACCGCCCCGAGGCGCTCAACGCGCTCAACTCCGCTCTCTTCCGGGACCTGGCCGACTTCCTCGACGCGGTCGAACACGACGACAGCGTGCGCTGCCTGATCCTGACCGGCTCGGGCGACAAGGCCTTCGCCGCCGGCGCCGACATCAAGGAGATGTCCGACCAGTCCTACGCCGACATGTACAAGGCCAATTTCTTCTCGCTGGGCCACGACCGGATCACCCGCTTTCGCAAGCCGATCATCGCGGCGGTGAACGGCTTCGCCCTCGGCGGCGGCTGCGAACTGGCCATGCTGTGCGACTTCATCGTCGCCTCGGACAAGGCCAAATTCGGCCAGCCCGAGATCAATCTCGGCGTCGCCCCCGGCATCGGCGGCTCCCAGCGCCTGACGCGTCTGGTCGGCAAGTCCAAGGCCATGGACATGATGCTCACGGCCCGGATGATGGACGCCGCCGAGGCCGAGCGCGCCGGCCTCGCCGCCCGCGTCGTCCCGCACGACGCGCTGCTGGACGAGACCCGCAAGATCGCCGCCCGCATCGCCGCCCAGAGCCCGCTCGCCGTCATGGCCAACAAGGAGATGGTCAACGCCGCGCTCGAGACCACCCTGACCCAGGGCGTGCAGTTCGAGCGCCGCCTGTTCCACTCCCTGTTCGCCTTCGAGGACCAGAAGGAGGGCATGGCCGCCTTCGTCGAGAAGCGGAAGCCGAACTTCACCGGCCGCTAGCGACGGTCAGCTCCGCCCGTTCTGCCCCCTGCCGCGCCACGAGCCGGCAGGGCTGGCCGCGCACCCACAGGCGATCGCATTCGATCGCTTCCCAGCCCTCGGGCAGGACGACGGGTCTCCGGGGCCAGTCCTCGGGCGGCGCGGACGACACCTTCAGCCCCGGCAGGCCGAACAGCAGGCCGGTGATCAGCCCGCCCATGTTGGCGAAGAACGGGCCTGAGGCGATCGGGTTCGGAGCCTTGTCCAGCCGGTACTCCAGGGTCTGCTGGAAGCGGCCGTACTGGAATTTGCCGTAGCCCTCGTCGAACAGCTTCAGCGACAGCCCGCGGTCGCCCGCCCAGGCCGCCCAGACGCCGTAGAGGGCCGACAGCATCGGCGCCCCGACATAGTCCTCCCAGAGGCCCAGATAGAAGGCCAGCGTCCGCCGCATGGTCTCCTCGTCGGCCTCCGCCCAATAGGGAAAGAAGCCCATCAGGGGCGACGGGGTGGCGCCCTTCTCCTCGTCCTTCCGGTACCCGGCGTGCTGGGCGATCACGCCGTCGCCGCGCATCGGCGGATGCAGCCCCCGCGCAACGCGGATCCATGCCGGATCGGGCGGCAGGCCGACGCGGGCGGCCAGTTCGACGGCCTGCTCAAGCACGATACGGCCGGCCATCAGGGTCAGGGCGTCGTCGTCCTCGGGCTCCGGCCGTTCGGCCGGACCGCCGCCCTCGCGCACCGCATAGCCGTCCCGGGTCCGCTCCACCCGGTCGCACAGCCATTCAGCCACGCCTGACACGACCGGCCACGCCGCCTCGTGCATGAAGCGGGCGTCGCCGGTGGCGTCGACATGGTGGAGGAAGGCCCTCGCCACGTGCAGGTTGATGTGGTCCTCGCGCCCGGCCGCCGTGGCCCCGCCCGGCGTGGCCTCCTCGCCCCTGGCGGGCCCCGCCTCCCACGGAAACTGCGCGCCTCTCCGGCCCAGCATCCGCGCATTGTCCCGCGCCGCCCTCAGGCCCCGCCTGCGAAACTCCAGCATCGAATGCGCCGCGTCCGGCTGCAGCACGCTCAGCGGCGGAATCGCGAACGCATCGACATCCCACATGACGTGGCCGAAATAGTAGTGATAATTCCGCCATGTAGCCAGGCCGTAGATCGACGTAGAGGACGGCGACGCATGGTGGACCGAGCTGTTCAGATAGAAGAAGGCCGCGTCGGCCATGGCCTGCCAGCGCTCCTCCGCCCCGATCAGCCGGATGCGGCCTTTCCAGAGTTCGCGCCAGGCGTCGCGATTGCGGCGCCGCAGTTCGTCGAAGCCGAGCTGGCCGGCCATGGCGATCAGCCGGACCGCCTGCCGGTGCGGCTGACTGTGCATGACCGAAGGAACGAGGCTGGTGAGGGTCTGAAAGCGCAGCCGCCGACCCTTCACCGCCCGCTGCGTATAGGTGGTCGACAAGGGTCCCAGCGCGTCCCATGGCTCCTGGGTGCGCCGCGCCTCGTGGGCCACGGCGGTCAGGGTCGCGACCCCCAGCCGGCCCAGCCCGCCTTCCGACTCCCACAGGATCGAGCCGTCGCAGACCGGCTCCGGCTCGCCCGCCGTATCCACCCGGCGTTCCAGCATCCGCCCGCGAAGGTCGGTGGTGTCCACCCGCGAGCGGACCATCAGGTCACAGGCGCCGTCGACCTCGACCATCACCTGCTGGCAGACCACGGTCGGATGGGTCCGGCTGGCGAAGGTCACGATCTCGAGGTCGGCGCGCCGCTCGCCGATGCGGACCGCCAGCCGGCTGGTGAGTTCGCCGGTGGAGAAGTCGTAGGCCTGATCCACGGGCTCCACAGACTGCGGCTGGTCAGCCGCCCACAGGCCGTCGATCGCCACATCGCCGCCCAGAGGATAGGGCGCGGCCACAGCGGCCTCGACCCGCTTCTCGTGATGCTCGCCGACAAAGCCGGAGACGATGCACATCCCGGCCGCCAGCGCATTTTCGCGCACTCTCAGGCCGATCAGACCGTTTGCGACATAGGCCGGGAGGTCGGCTCCTCCGGGGCCGCGCTCGACCGGCGGGCTGATGGGCAGGTGGAGTTCCACGGCCTCAGACGACCCCGGCTATCAGGCTCCTCTGGAGCGCCTGTTCCGCCGTCAGGTACCAGTTCTCCGCCGCCTTCTCTTCCAGTTCGTCCAGGTCGATGTCGCTCCCGGCGATTAATTCCTCGAACCCCCAGGTCTGCACCTTGATGCCGAGATCGATCTCGGCCAGCAGGGCCTCGACCCGCGGCCGCTCGGCCTTGAGGAAGTTCGAAAGCTCGAGGGTCTTGGAGAGCTTGCGGCAATGGATCATCAGCACCCCGTGCCGGTCCATCCAGCGGTCGCCACGGCGGAAGGCCGCCATGATGGTCGCGCCGGCGGAGAACACCGTGGTCTTGCCGAAGAACAGCGGACTGCGACCAGTGTGCGCCCGGAACAGCCGGATATCAGCCGCTATGCGCCGCCCCACGTCGGCGTCCCCGCCCACGGTGGTCAGCTCCACCACGACCGGATCGGGCAGGTCGGCCGCCTCCTGGAACTGCTCCTGGAACGCCGAGAACATGGCGTCGTCGACATTGCCGTTGAGACGGACCTGGGGGGCGAAAAGGGCTTCGGGCGGCGTCGTCATTCTCGAACGGGATGAGGGGCGGAGCGGGGCTCCGCCCCACCCGATCCTATTGCCGTTGCTTCTGGCGCTGCTGGTCCTGGCGCTGGCGCTGCTCGTCCTGACGCTGGCGCTGTTCGTCCTGACGGTGCTGGCCGCCCGCCTGGCGTTGCTTCTGGTCCTGGTTCTGGCCTTGCTGATTGGGCATTTCCCTACTCCGTTGATTGGCGCGGATGCGCATCGGGGCAACCGGCTGGCAAGCCCGGGAGTTCCTGAGTCGGCGACCCGACTCCCGGCCGGGGAGCCGGGTCAGACGATCTGGTCCGGATGCGTCTGGGTGCCCGGCGGCGGGCCATCGACCTCCTGATAGGGATCGTCGGTCTCCTCGATCGAGAGGATCGCCTCGCCCTCCGACATCAGCGGCGCCGCGGCGTCGCCCGCCTGCACATCCGTCTTCGACGGCACCTTGATCACCCGGCTGGAGCCGCCCTCGACGCCGACTGTCACGCGATAGATGCGCATCTTCAGGTTCCGAAGCCGCCGGAACCGCCGGCGCCGGCCGCGCCCTCGGCGCCTGTGGCCGGCTCCGCCTGGTCGCGCCCGGGAGGGGCGCCGCCCTGGTCGGGACGACGGCCCGCGGCTGTCTTCGCCTGACTGGGATCGGGCGTGCGGTCATTTTGTGGATCGTCGTTCAGAGGCTTGCTGGTCATCACACTCTCCTGCTGCTGAAAGGACAACGGCTCCGCGTCAGTGGGGTTTCAGGACCACCTTGGTCCATTCGTCCGGATTGTCGTGGAAGTTCCTGTACCCCTCGGCGGCCTGCTCCAGCGGCAGCCGGTGGCTGATCAGGTCGGTGGTGTCGATCCTGCCGTCGAGGATCAGCTCCAGCAGTTGCGGCAGGTATTTCTGAACATGGGTCTGACCGGTCTTGATGGTCAGACCCTTCTGCATGAAGGCCCCGATCGGCAGCTTGTCGCCGATGCCGCCGTAGACGCCGGGCACCGAGACCCGCCCGCCCTTGCGGCAGGCCATGATCGTCTCGCGCAGAACGTGCTGGCGGTCGGTGCCCAGCTTCGTCTCCTGCTTGACCGCATCCAGAATGTTGTCGGGCGCGAAGCCGTGAGCCTCCATGCCGACGGCGTCGATACAGGCATCCGGGCCGATGCCGGCGGTCATCTCCATCAGCGCCTCGCGCACCTTGACCTCGTGGTAGTTCAGCACCTCGGCGCCGTTCGCCCTGGCAAGCTCCAGCCGGCGCGGCAGATGGTCGATGGCGATGATCCGCCCGGCGCCCATCAGCTTGGCGCTCTTGATGGCGAACAGCCCGACCGGGCCGCAGCCCCAGATGGCCACGGTGTCGCCGGGCTCGATCTCCGCGTTCTCGGCCGCCATCCAGCCGGTAGGAAAGATGTCCGAAAGAAAGAGCACCCGCTCGTCCTCGATGCCGTCCGGCACCACGATCGGGCCGATGTCGGAATAGGGCACCCGGGCGTACTCGGCCTGGCCGCCGGCGTAGCCGCCCGTCATGTGCGAGTAGCCGAACAGGCCCGACATCGGATAACCGTAGGCGATCTCCGAGGCGTCGGATTTGTCGGCTGGGTTGGAGTTGTCGCAGGCGGAATACTGCTGCTTGCCGCAGAAGAAACAGCTGCCGCAGGCGATGACGAACGGCACCACGACCTTCTGGCCGACCCTAAGGCTGGTGTTGCCGCGCCCGACCTCGACCACCTCGCCCATGAATTCGTGGCCGAGGATGTCGCCATTGGACATGCCGGGGATCATGCTGTCGTAGAGGTGCAGGTCCGAACCGCAGATGGCGGTGGCGGTGATCTTGATGATGGCGTCCCGCGGATTGACGATCTGCGGATCGGGGACGGTGTCCACCTGGACATTGTGCTTTCCGTGCCAGGTCAGGGCGCGCATGGAATTCTCTTTCGCTGAGGGCCGAATCAGAAGTGGCGGCTGGCGCGAGGCGCGGCGTCGGGCGCCTTCGAGGTCGGGATCTCGCCCGTCTCCATCAACTGCTTGAAGCGACGCAACTCGCGGCGGGCCTGGATGCGCGGCTCGCGCTGCATCACCTTGGCGACGACCTTGCCCAGCGGCCCGGCCGGCGGGTCGTAGCTGATGAAGACCCGGACCTCGGCGCCCCGGCCGAACGGATTGTCGCGGAACTCGATCCAGCCCTCGTGGTCGATGTCGCTCTCCTCCAGCGACCGCCATGCGATGTATTCGCCGGGACGCTCCTCGGTGATCTCGCTGACCAGTTCGAAGTCGGCTCCGGCCGGTCCGGCGATGATCCAGCTCGAGCGGCCGGACTCCATGATTTCGACCGACTTCACGTTCTCCATGAAGGCCGGGAGGTTCCGGAAGTCGCGCCAGAAATCGTACAGTTCCTGACGGGGGCGGTTGATCATGACGGCGCGAACGCTCGCGGCTTCGTGCTCGCCCTCGATCCGGTCCTTGTCGGTGAAGGCGGTGGATTCGACCTCGGCGTCGGTCGACATCGGCTGTTCGGACATGACGGCTCCTTTCGGCCAGCGAACCCGCCGGGATCGGGCTTCGTTCCCGGGAACACGCGCCGGACCGCGCGGTTGTCGCGCCGAACACCAGCCCGGAGCCCTCCATGACCGACCTGTCCGCCACCGCCGCCGAAGCCGTTCGCCCCCTCGCCGTCGTGACGGGAGCGTCGTCGGGGATCGGCTATGAGCTGGCCCGGCTGTTCGCCGAGGACGGCTATGACCTGGTGGTGGCCGCGGACACGCCCCTGGCCGAGGCGGTGCAGACCTTCGAGAGCCTCGGCGCGCGGGTCGACCCCCTGCAGGCCGATCTCGCCACCGCGGAGGGCGTGAAGGCCCTTTACGACCGGATCGGCGGCCGACCGGTCGACGCCTTGGTCGCCAACGCCGGCCATGGCCTCGGCCACGCCTTCCTCGACCAGAACTTCGAGGACATCCTGTCGGTCATCGACACCAACGTAACCGGCACGCTGCGGCTGGTCTGGCTGGTCGGCCGGGACATGCGCGAGCGGGGCCGCGGGCGTATCCTTTTCACCGGCTCGATCGCCGGCCTGATGCCGGGCGCCTTCCAGGCGGTCTACAACGGCTCCAAGGCCTTCGTGGACAGCTTCTCCTTCGCCCTGCGCAACGAGCTGAAGGACAGCGGCGTCAGCGTGACGGTGCTGATGCCCGGTCCGACGGACACCGAATTCTTCGAGCGAGCCGGGCTGGAGGACACCATGGTCGGCCAGGGCAGGAAGATGGACCCGGCGAAGGTGGCGAAGATCGGTTATGAGGCGATGAAGCGCGGCGACGGCGACGTGGTCGCCGGAATGGGCAACAAGCTGCAGGCCGCCATGGCCGCCATCACGCCGGAGTCGGCGCTGGCGGAGATGCACCGCAAACAGGCGGAGCCGGGCTCGGGCAAGAACTGAGCGGAACCGGGAGCGGGGCCCGATTCTTCGCCTTGAACCCCCCGCCCCTTTCGGCTATAGCCGCGCGCTCTTGAGATTTTCGCGCCGTGGACGTGTGCTCCGCGGCGTTTTCCGTTCGAAGGTTTGACTGATGGCCAACAACCCCGGCGCCAAGAAAGCGATCCGCAAGATCGCCGCCCGCACCGAAGTGAACAAGGCGCGCCGCACGCGCGTCCGCACCTTCCTGCGCAAATTCCAGGAAGCCGTGACGGGCGGCGACGCCGGCGCCGCCAAGGCCGCTTTCGTGGAGGCGCAATCGGAGCTGATGCGCGCCGTCACCAAGGGCGTGGTTCACAAGAACACGGGCTCGCGCAAGGTGTCGCGCCTGGCCGCCCAGCTGAAGAAAATGTCGGCTGCCTGACACAACGGCGCCGGACGGCCTTTCACAGGCCTGTCATGGTAAATTCGAGCGAATTCAACGGCGAGGGAGCAACCGCTCCCTCGCCGTTTGCACGTGCGCCGCTAACCTTCGCCAGACCAAATCGTGCTCGCCCCGGTGGCGAAATCGAGGATTTCGTTGACTGCGTTTGGCTTTAGCGGAGTCAAACAATTTAACTGCATTCGGCGAATCGAATCAGCGTTGACGGCCCCCACTCCCGGCGTAAGTTTGGGGCTCTAACGCACTTCCATCCCCACACGGATGAACACGGCGCGGGACCAGTTTCGCGTCGGCGTGAGATGTCTGATCGAGAGCATGACCCCACCCGGGCGGCGCCCAGCCGCACCGGACAGGAGAAGTCGTCCGCGATCCAGGCCGCTCGAAGGGCGTCAGGTGATGGATTCTATTGGCGGGTGGCTGAACATGGCGGGGGGCGCACAAATGGCGGAGATGACCGATCCGGATCGTATCTGGACCGAGGCGGCGGGTCGCCTGCGCAGCGAGATCGGCGAGGGCGCTTTCAGCTCCTACATCGCCCCCTCGGCGGTGCGGACCGACGGCGCCGGCCAGCTGATCCTCGTCACCCCGACCGCCTACGCCCGCGACTGGGTGCGCAAGAACGCCCTGCGGCGCATGAATGAACTGTGGCTGGGCCTCGACGGCCTGTCGCGCCGTCTCGAGGTGCGCTGCCGGGCCGAGATGGGCTCGACCCCGCCGGCCTCGCAGGTCGCCGCCGGCCGCGCCGAGGCTCCCGCTTCCGCCAACGTCGTGGCGATGCCGATGGCGACGGTCGGCCCCGTGGCCGACGGCGCCCGCGCCGTCCGCGCCGCCGGCCTGCAGGAGCGCCTCAACTTCGACAGCTTCGTGGAAGGCCAGGGCAACGCCTTCGCCCTCGCCATCGCCCGCCAGGCGGCCTGCTGGGCCGACGGCCACTTCAACCCGATCTTCTTCTGCGGCCCCTACGGCTACGGCAAGACCCACCTGCTCAACGCCATCGCCTGGGAGGCGCAGCGCCTGCGCCCCGACGCCAAGGTGGTCTATCTGACGGCCGAGCGCTTCCTGTCGACCTTCGTGCGGGCCATGCAGGACCGCTCGACCGCAGCCTTCAAGGAGAGCCTGCGCGGCGCCGACATGCTGCTGATCGACGACGTCCAGTTCGTCGGCGGCAAGGCCTCGACCCAGGACGAGCTGCTGGCCACGCTGACCAGCCTGATCGAGGACGGCAAGCGCATCGTCCTGTCGGCCGACCGCCCGCCCATGGCCCTGACCGAGGTCGAGCCGCGCCTGCGCAGCCACCTGGCCTCGGGCCTGACCTGCCCGGTCGAGCCGGCCGACCGCGCCCTCAAACTGGCCGTGGCGCGTAACCGCATACAGGCGCTGGCGACGCTCGGCGTGGTCTCGGGCGAGGCCCGGGTCGATGTGCTGGAACACCTCGTCGACCGCACCCCCGGCTCGATGCGCGAGCTGGAAGGCGCCGTGAACACCCTGGCCGCCGTCGCCGGCGCCCGGCTGTCGGCCCTGACCATCGACGAGGTCCAGTCCCTGCTCGGCTCGGCCCTGCGCGGCGGACCCGAGCGCCGCATCACCGTCGACGAGATCCAGAAGACGGTCGCCGAGCATTTCACCCTCAAGCAGGCCGACCTGCTGTCGGAGCGCCGCACGCGCTCCGTCGCCCGACCGCGACAGATCGCCATGTGGCTGTGCAAGCAGCACACGACGCGGTCCTATCCCGACATCGGCCGCCGCTTCGGCGGGCGCGACCACACCACGGTCCTGCACGGCGTGCGCAAGATCGAGGAGCTGATGGCCCAGGACGACCAGATCGCCCGGGACGTCGAGGCCCTGACGCGCAAGCTGCGGGGTTAGACCCCCGGCCCGGCCTCCTTCGGGTCCGCGAGGAAAAAACGGTGTGTCAGAGTCGGCAGAGTCGGCATCGGCTCCGTGAAATTCGCTGTGTCAGAGTCGGCAGAGTCGGCATCGGCGGCGGGGACTCCCGGCGACCTGGCGATTTCGCCGGGTCGACTGCAGCTCCTGTGGCGGAGCCGCGGGGTTCGGTTTTCAAAGACCCAATCAAATACCGGCCGCATTATGCGCCCCCTCTTCTCTCAGGCGGGAAGATCGCATCGAGAAAAGGCGATGTGTCTGGAAAGGCGGCCGGTTTTCCGCCCAATCCGACTATGGATCCGCGGATTGCCAACACAGCGTCACGGTCAAGCGGACGCCGGCGGCCGGTTGTCCACAGACAGACAGGGCCTCGTCCCTGATCACGCGGCCCGCCGCCCCCGCCCCTTCCTTGCCCCGCGCCGCCAATCCGCTAGTGTCCAAGGCCCTCTATTCGCGGTGACGCCTTGAGTCGCCGCACCCCGGGCGAGACGACATGCAGCTGACCATCGAACGATCCGCGCTCCTCAAGGCCCTCGGGCACGTGCAGAGCGTGGTGGAGCGGCGCAACACCATTCCGATCCTGTCGAACGTCCTGCTCAGCGCGGGCCGCGACAAGCTCAGCTTCGCCGCCACCGATCTCGACATGGAAATGGTCGACGAGGCCGAGGCCCAGGTGAACGTCGAGGGCCAGATCACCGCCCCGGCCCACACCCTGTACGAGATCGTCCGCAAACTGCCCGACGGGGCCGAGGTTTCGCTGTCCTATTCCGGCGACGACCCGCGGCTGGTGGTCCAGGCGGGCCGGTCGAAATTCAACCTGCCGGTGCTGCCGGCCGGCGACTTCCCGGTGATGTCGACCGACACCTCGGGCGCACGCTTCACCCTGCCCAAGGAAGACCTCGCCCGGCTGATCGACAAGACCCGGTTCGCGGTCTCGACGGAAGAGACCCGCTACTATCTGAACGGCCTTTATCTGCACACCGTGGCCGAGAACGGCATCCCGCTGCTGCGCGCCGTGGCCACCGACGGCCACCGCCTGGCCCTCGCCGAGACCCCGGCCCCCGAGGGCGCCGCCGGCGGCCCCGGCGTCATCGTGCCGCGCAAGACGGTGGATCAGGTCCGCCGCCTGCTCGACGACGGCTCCGGCCCGGTCGAGATCATGGTCAGCCCGCAGAAGATCCGCTTCGAGTTCGGCCAGGCCAGCCTGACGTCCAAGGTCATCGACGGCGCCTTCCCCGACTACATGCGCGTCATTCCCAAGGGCAACGACAAGCAGGCCGATATCGACAACACCCTGTTCGCCCAGGCCGTCGACCGCGTCGCCACCATCTCGGCCGAGAAGAGCCGGTCGGTGAAACTGGCCTTCGACCTCGACCGCGTCACCCTGACGGTGCGCAACATGGAGGCCGGCCAGGGCGTCGAGGAGGTCGAGATCGGCTATTCCGAAGAGCCGTTCGAGATCGGCTTCAACGCCCGTTATTTGCTGGACGTCGCCGGTCAGATCACCGGCGAGACCGCGCATTTCAAATTCGCCGACCCGGCCTCGCCGACGCTGGTGCTCGATCCGGGCGATCCCGGCGTGCAGTATGTGCTGATGCCGCTGCGTGTCTAAGAGCGGGTCTAGGGAGCCGGATTTACTGGTGATCCGTTCGGACCGCTGGAAAGCGTTTCGGATATTGCTCCTTTGCCCGCTTATGCTGGTCCCATCGGCAATTTTCCTGTTTGGGGTCCCCGATATCGTGGCCAAATTTGTTGGCCTCGTGGGCTTGGTGTTCTTCGGAGTCTGTACCGTCGGGTGGGCAATCAGCTTCGTCCGGCCAAATCGGCTGACTCTGACGCCTGAAGGCTTCACGCTCAGAGACTGGAAGCAGACGCAGCACGTTCGATGGCGCGATGTGGAAAGGTTCGTCACATGGTCAAGCTCGGGCCAACAAATGGCGTCGTGGATTCTGCATGAAGAAGCTCGTCAGAAGAGCTTGACCGCGAGGATCAACAGCACCTTTGGGGTTGATGGTTCAATCGGCATCGGTTGGCCCGATCCCCCGCACAAGATGCGGGACTTGCTGTCTCGCTGGAAGAAGCGATACGCGCCGGAGCCTCGCCCCGATCGGGGGTGAGCCAGACATTTGATCACCGCCCTCACCCTCACCGACTTCCGCTCCTATGCGGCCGCCACCCTGCCCGTCGCGGCGGGAACGGTGGTGCTGCATGGCCCCAACGGCGCCGGCAAGACCAATCTGCTGGAGGCGCTGAGCCTGTTCACCCCGGGCAGGGGGCTGCGCGGGGCGAGCGCGCCGGAGATGGGACGGCGCGAGCCGGGCGAGGCCGGGGGGCGGGCCTGGGCCGTGGCGGCGGTGCTGACCGACGGCGACGGGGAGATCCGGCTGGGCACCGGGGTGCAGTCGCCGGGCGCGGCGCGGCGGATCGTGCGCATCGACGGCGAGACGGCCCCGCCGGGGCGGCTGCTCGACCATCTGCGGCCGGTCTGGGCCACCCCTGAACAGGACCGGCTGTTCTCGGACGCCCGGGCAGAGCGGCTGAAATTCTTCGACCGGCTGGTGTTCGCGGCCGACCCCGACCACGCCGCCTCGGTGACGGCCTATGAGAAGGCGCTGCGCGAGCGGCTGCGGCTGCTGACCGACGGGGCGGAAGGGCGGCCCGCCGATCCCCTGTGGCTGGATGCGCTGGAGCTGCGCCTCGGCCAGGCCGGGGCCGCCGCCGCCCTCGCCCGCGCCGCCGCCCTGACCACGCTGCAGTCGGCCATCGACGCCCGCAACGACCGCCCCTTCCCGCAGGCCGACCTCGGCCTGGCCGGAGAGGCCGAGGCCATGGCCGCCGCCGGGGCCGGCGTCGAGGCCATCGCCGGGGCGATCCGCGAGGGCATGAGCCGCAGCCGCGCCCGCGACGCCGCCGCCGGGCGGTCGCTCTACGGCCCGCACCGCTCCGACCTGACCGCCCTGCACCGCGAGAAGAACCGCCCGGCCGCCGAGGGCTCGTCCGGCGAGCAGAAGGCGCTGGTGCTGAACCTGATCCTCGCCCAGATCGCCCGGCTGTCGGGTCAGGCCGCCGCGCCGATCCTGCTGCTGGACGAGGCCCCGGCCCACCTTGACACCCGCCGCCGCGCCGCCCTGTTCGACGAGATCGAGGCGCTGGGCCTGCAGGCCTTCATGACCGGGACGGAGGCGGAGCTGTTCGAGCCGCTGCGCGGCCGGGCCCAGTTCGTGCGGGTCGAGGGCGGGGGGCTGACGGCGGAGGGGTAGGGACTGCGGAACCCTCTCCCGATGGGAGAGGGCTTGAACGCCCAAGAGCCCGCAAGGGCGATTGGCGGCGTGAAAGGGTGAGGGTCGGATGGTGAAGGGCCACCTCGAACCGTAGCCCCTCACCCTTTCGCCTTGCCGGTCGCTTCGCTCCCGGAGGCTCAAGCCCTCTCCCGCCGGGAGAGGGACTCCGTTTACCCCAGCTCCGCTTCCAGATCGGCCAGGCGCGCGGCCTGGTCCTCGGCGATCAGGGCGTTGAGCATGGGGTCGAGGTCGCCCTCGAGGATCTGGGGCAGGCTGTGCAGGGTCAGGCCGATGCGGTGGTCGGTCACCCGACCCTGGGGGAAGTTGTAGGTGCGGATCCGCTCGGACCGGTCCCCCGAGCCGACCTGCGACTTGCGGGCGCTGGAGCGGGCGAGGTCCTTCTCCTGCCGCTGCATGTCGTAGAGGCGGACGCGGAGATTCTTCATCGCCTTGTCGCGGTTGACGTGCTGCGACTTCTCCGAGGACGTCACCACGATGCCGGACGGCAGGTGGGTGATGCGCACGGCCGAGTCGGTCTTGTTGACGTGCTGGCCGCCCGAGCCGGAGGCGCGGAAGGTGTCGATGCGGATGTCCTTGTCGTGGATCTCGATCTCGACGTCCTCGACCTCGGGCAGGACGGCGACGGTGGCGGCCGAGGTGTGGATGCGGCCGCCGGCCTCGGTGGTCGGCACGCGCTGGACGCGGTGCACGCCGCTCTCGAACTTGAGCCGGCCGAACACGCCCTCGCCGGTGACGGTGGCGATGATCTCCTTGTAGCCGCCGGCCTCGCCCTCGGTGGCGCTGTCGACCTCGACCCGCCAGCCGCGCGACTGGGCGTAGCGGGAGTACATGCGGAACAGGTCGCCGGCGAACAGGGCCGCCTCGTCGCCGCCGGTGCCGGCGCGGACCTCCAGCACGGCCGAGGCGTTCTCGTCGGCGTCGCGCGGGGCCAGCAGCAGGGCCACGTCACGCTCCATCTCCGGCAGGCGGGCCTTCAGCGTCTCGAGCTCGTCGGCGGCCATGTCGGCCATCTCGGGATCGGCGGCCATGGCTTCGAGATCGGCCATCTCGGACCGCATCCGGGCCAGGGCCATGACCGCGTCGGCGACCGGCTTGATCTCGGCGTGCTCCTTCGACAGGCGCACGATCTCCTGACCGTCCGTGGCCGCGCCCATGCGCGCCTCCACCTGGTGGAAACGGTCGAGCACCTGATCGAGCCGGGCCTGGGGCAGTCGCAAGGGAGCGATATCCTGTTTCGCGGGAGGCCTGCCTTAGCGCGATGGCCGGCGATCTGTCGATGGAGGGCGCAGCAACCAATTGCGCGGACCCGGCTTTCATCGGAGAAGCAAGGCTTCGGGCACGCCTTGGGGGCGCATGGACACCTTTCTGCTCTTTCTGATGGTCGGCTTTCTGGCCCAGGCCGTCGATGGCGCCCTGGGCATGGCCTATGGGGTCATATCCTCGTCGGTCCTGCTGGCCTTCGGGGTGCCGCCCGCGACGGCCTCGGCCAGCGTGCACGGCGCCGAGGTCTTCACCACCGCCGCCTCGGCCGGGAGCCACGTCTGGCACAGGAATGTGGACTGGCGGCTGCTGGCCCCGCTGGCGACGGCGGGCGTGATCGGCGGCTGCATCGGCGCCTATGTGCTGACCGGGATCGAGGGCGACGTCATCAAGCCGTTCGTCATCGCCTATCTGATGGCGATGGGCGTCTACATCCTGTGGCGGGCCGGGCACGACATCCGCATCCGGCGCATCCGCGCCTGGGTGATGGCGCCGCTGGGGCTGGTCGGCGGCTTTCTGGACTCGATCGGCGGAGGAGGCTGGGGCCCGACGGTGTCCTCCGCCATGGTCGGGGCCGGCCAGGAGCCGCGCCGCGCCATCGGCACCGTCAACACCGCCGAATTCTTCCTGGCCGTCGCCATCAGCGCCGCCTTCGTCTGGGCCCTGGTGTCCGGCCACTGGCGCGATGCCGACGCGCTGCAGAACCACGCCGCCGCCGTCGGCGGGCTGGTGGTCGGCGGCCTGGCGGCGGCGCCGTTCGCCGGGCTGATCGCCAAACGGGTGCCGCGAAGGGTGCTGACCTATGCGGTCGGCGGCCTGCTGCTGGCGCTGGCCGGCTTCCAGGCGCTCCAGCTGGCCGGCGTGCTGGCCTGACCCGCCTCAGGCGTCCGGACGGGTCTGCATGAAGCTGGGCCGGGCCTCCAGCGCCGCCTGCAGCGCGACCAGTCCCGGACGGCCGGTCTTCCAGTCGAAGTCCGGATGGCGGAAGCCGATCCAGGTCACCGCCACGCCGGCGGTGATCACGCCGACGTCGAGCCGGGCCGGGTCCGGGGCGGCCGCTTCCAGGCCATCGAGCGCCCGGCCCATGTTGACCGTCCAGCGCTCGATCCACGAGGCCGAGCGCTCGTGTTCGGGCCGCCGCCTCTCCAGCACCAGCTTGACGCCCATTTCGAGCGCGCCGTTGGCCAGGGTCTCCAGCCGCCGCACCCGCAGCCGCTCCGCGCCGCCCTCGGGCAGCAGGCGCGGGCCGTCGCCGAGGGCGTCGAGGTATTCGCAGATCACCGGGCTGTCGTTGAGCGGCAGGCCGTCCCCGGCGATCAGGGTCGGGACCTGGACCAGCGGGTTCGAGGCCAGCAGTTCGGGGGCGTTGGCGTAGGGATCGACCGCGATTTCCTCGATGCGGTCGGCGAGGCCCTTCTCGCGCGCGACGATCCGGCATTTGCGGGCGTAGGGCGACGGGATCGTGATGTAGAGTTTCATCCCGCCGGTCTATCGCGCCGCCGGTCGAACCGGAAGGCCCCGCCCCGGCAGCCCAAGGTTGCAGGGGCGGGAGCATCGCCTCTATCGTGTCCGCGGCGGAGCCGATTGTGGGTTCCGCACCACGGGGGTTTCACCATGAAATGGATTCTGGCCGCGTCGCTGGCGGCGCTGGGTCTGGCCGGCTGCGTCAGCTACAGCAGCGGCGACGTCATCCTGCCGTTGCCGCAGGCGCGGGCCGCGACGGCCTCGATCGGCGACATCGTTCTGACCGGGGCGCCGGCGACGGTGTCGGCCGACTTCCCGGCCATCTTCCAGCGCGAGGTGCGCGAGCAGATGGACAAATGCGCCCGCGGCGGCCAGCCACTGCGCATGGAGGTCCGGATCATCGAGCTGACGGGATCGAACGCCGCCATGGCCTATCTGGTCGGCGACTCCAATGTGATCCGGGCGCAGGTCGCGCTGGTCGAGCCCGGGACCGGCGAGAAGGTCGCCGACTATGACGTGTCGCGGTCGGTCGGCGGCGGCGGGCTGATCGCCGCCGTGGCCATGGCCGAGGCGGAGGAGCAGATGAGCGCCGCCCTGGCGACCGACGTCTGCGAGCGCGCCTTCGGCCAACGCCCCTAAACCGACGGGTCCGGCGCCGGGTCCTCGCGGCCCTGCGCCGGTTTCCATCAGCGGGCCAGCGCCGCCGTGAAGGCGGGATCGGCCATCAGCGTGCCCACCGCCTGGGACAGGGCCTGCGACAGCGTCGTCGCGGCGTTGCCGCCGTTGGCGATCTGGACGGTCCGCTCGGCCGAGCCGGTGACCCGGCGGCTGTAGACCTCGGCGCCACTGCGGCCGGTGACGGTCACGGTCATGGCCACGTTGGCGGTCGACTTGCCGGCCCACATGCCGGTCGAGAAGTCGTTGAAGAAGGTCTCGACCGAGGCGTTCACCCGGGCCCCGCTGTCGCCGACGCTGTAGCCGCGCTGGCTGAGTTCGGCGGCGATGGCGTTGCGGACGATGTCCGACACCTCTTCCGTGGCCCGGATGGCGGCCATGTCCATGCCGTAGCCGTTGATCTGCACGCCGATGCGGGCCCGGTTCTCAGTGCGGGCGTCGGCGCCGGCCACCGAGACATTGATCGACTCCGCCCCGGGCACGCGCGCGGCCTGGCTGACGGTGTAGGGCACCGGCACGATGTCTTCGGATGTGGCGCAGGCGGAAACAGCCAGGGCGGCCGCGAGCGCGGCGCCGGCGAGGTAACGAGACGACATGACCCCCCTCAGGGTTGAACGCAGCCCCGACGGCTGCAACCGATGCTTTATCAGGTCGGGGCGTCCGGGCGCCAGCGCGATCCGAGCCCGCGTCTATTCTGCGGCGACGAGGCGAGGGTCGGCGGCGCGGGCGGCGTCCAGTTCGGCGGCCTTGGCCTCGACCAGTTCGACGATGCGGTCGATCATGCCGTCATTGGCCAGCTTGTGGGCCATCTTGCCGTCCAGATAGACCATGCCGGAGCCCTTGCCGCCGCCGGTGAAACCGACGTCGGTGTAGAGCGCCTCGCCGGGGCCGTTGACCACGCAGCCGATGATCGACAGCGACATCGGCGTGGTGACGTGGGCCAGTTTCTCTTCCAGCACCCCGACGGTCTCGATGACGTTGAAGCCCTGCCGCGCGCACGACGGACAGGCGATGATGTTGACCCCCCGGTGGCGCAGGCCGAGCGACTTGAGGATGTCGAAGCCGACCTTGATCTCCTCGACCGGATCGGCCGCCAGAGAGACGCGGATGGTGTCGCCGATGCCGGCCCAGAGCATCGACCCCATGCCGATCGCCGACTTGATGGTGCCGGGACGCAGCGGGCCGGCCTCGGTGACGCCGAGGTGCAGCGGACAGTCGATGGCCTCGGCCAGCTGCTGGTAGGCGGCGACGGTCAGGAAGGGGTCGGAGGCCTTCACCGAGATCTTGAACTCGTGGAAGTCGTGGTCCTGCAGGATGCGGGCGTGGCTGAGGGCGCTCTCGACCATGGCCTCGGGGCAGGGCTCGCCGTACTTCTCCAGCAGGTCGCGCTCCAGAGAGCCGGCGTTGACGCCGATCCGCATCGAACAGCCGTGGTCGCGGGCGGCCTGGATGACCTCGCGCACGCGGTCAGGCGATCCGATGTTGCCGGGATTGATGCGCAGGCAGGCGGCGCCGGCCTCGGCCGCCTCGATGCCGCGCCGGTAGTGGAAATGGATGTCGGCCACCAGCGGCACGCGGGCCTCGCGGGCTATGGTCCGCAGGGCGGCGGTGGAGTCCTCGTCCGGGCAGGAGACGCGGACGATGTCCGCCCCGGCCTCCTCCAGCCGGCGAATCTGGTCGAGCGTGGCGGCCGCGTCCGAAGTCGGGGTGTTGGTCATCGACTGGACGGTGATCGGCGCGCCGCCGCCCACAGGCACGGCGCCGACCATGATCTGGCGGCTCTTGCGGCGCTCGATGTGGCGCCACGGGCGAACGTGCCCGAGTTCGGATGCGTGGTCGTGGCTCATGTCGGCGACAACATAGGCGCTGGATTGCGGCATGGCCACGACACAAGGCGTCGCGATCAGCCTCCGACGGTGGCCGGAACGGGAGTCCCGACCGCGCCCGTGGTCTGGCTGGCGGCCTCGAGCTGAGCCTGCGCCTGAGCCTGGACGGCGGCCGTGCGCGCCGCCTCGGTGCGGGCGGCGACGGCGGCGGCGGCCTGGCGGGCCAGAGCCTGGGCGCGCAGGTTCAGCTGGTTCAGCGGGGTCTGGGCGGCCACGAGGGCGCCGCCGTGCTCGCCGTTCAGATAGACGTCGAAGGCGGAGATGTCCTGCACCTCGACCGTCGCCGCCACACCCGCCGGCGCGCGCCAGGCGTCGCCGGCCGCCAGTTGCCGGGCGAACAGGACGCGCCCGTCGGCCATGCGCACGATCAGATAGGCGGACTTGCGGGCCTGCAGCACCACCTGGGACGCGTTGGCGGGGGCCCCGTAGATGGCCCCGCGCGGGTTGAACGCCTTCTGCACGGGCGGCGCGGCGGCGGCGGCGGCCGCGAGGCCTTCAGGCGAGGCCGGATCAATCCCGGTCAGCTCGGCCTCGAGTCCCGGCGTGATGTAGAGGGCGGGCACCGTCTGGTCCGGCGGGGCCGGGCGCGGGGCGGTCAGGCGCATGAACTGCTGCTGGCCGGGCACGGCGCCGAGGGTCCAGCTTTCCGGAACGGCGGCGATGTCGGACGGCTGCGGCGCGCGCATCAGGCTGACCCGCTGGAAGACGTTCCAGCCGACGACGGCCAGGACCAGCGCCAGGCCGACAGCGATCAGGCGGGGCGAATAGCGCTTCACCTCCTCGAAGGCGACGCCGACCGGCGGCTGCAGCGGCACCGACGGATCGGGCGCCTCGCGCTTGAAGCGCTCGACGGCCAGTTGCTCGTCCAGGCCGAGGGCGCCCGCGTAGGCGCGGACGTAGCCGATCGAGAAGACGCGGTTGGGCAGCACCGAGAAGTCGTTCTGCTCCAGCGCGGTCAGATAGCGCGCGGGCACCCGGGTGATGGTGGAAAGCTCGGCCAGCGAGCGGCCGGAGTGGGTTCTGGCGATGCGCAGTCCGTCACCGAGAGTCGGCGCGTCCGTGACGGAAGGAACCATGTCCTTCCAGTCGGGATGGTCCCGAGACTCGTCGGGGGTGTTCCCCGTATCCAGCGCCATCCGGCCTGACCCCATACTCGGCGCGAAGATGTCCTCACGCGCCGTACTCGAACCCCGGGGCTGTATCATATCGGGATGACAGTTCGGGTCTGCCCCCGCAGCCCACCCGGTTCCGGCTTGTGGATAACTCATTTGAGCTGACCGATCAACGATTTGTTAGCCGTACCAGCGTCTCTGGCCGGAACGTTTCAGATCGTGATGTTCAATTTCCGGGCCAGCGATTCCAGTTCGCCGCGGATGGAACCGGACGACGAGCCGAGCAGGTTGGCCATGCCGCGCCGGGCGGCGGGCAGGTCGGCCGACAGGACCATTCGCTTGACCGGCCCGACCCCGCCCGCAGGCGCCGACAGACGCGTGTAGCCCAGCGTCAGCAGGGCGAACGCCTCCAGCGGCCGGCCCGCCAGCTCGCCGCAGACCGAAACCGGCGTGCCGGTGTCGGCGCATTTCTTCTGGATTTCGGCCAGCGCCCTGAGCGCCGGCGGCGACAGCGCGTCGTAGCGATCCGAGACCAGCGGATTGGTCCGGTCGGCGGCGAACATGTACTGGAACAGGTCATTGGTGCCGATCGAGACGAAATCGGTCAGCGGCAGCAGGGCGTCGAGGTGCCACAGCAGCGACGGGCATTCGATCATCGCCCCGACCCGCAGCAGGGCCGGCAGGGCCCGCCCCCGCCGCCGCGCCCATGCGCACTCCACATCGACCAGTTCGCGGGCGGCGCGGAATTCGTCGACGGTGGCGATCATCGGGAACATCACCCGCAGCTCGCGCCCGGCGGCGGCGGTCAGCAGGGCCCGCAGCTGAAGCCGCAGCAGGCCCGGGCGGTCGAGGCCGAGACGGATGGCGCGGCGGCCCAGGGCGGGGTTCTCCTCCCGCTCCGTGACCAGATAGGGCAGGACCTTGTCGCCGCCGATGTCGAGGGTGCGGAAGGTGACCGGCCGGTCGCCGGCCGTGTCGAGCACGAGCTTGTAAAGCGCCGCCTGGCTGTCGAGGCGCGGCAGCTCCTCCGAGACCATGAACTGGAATTCGGTGCGGAACAGGCCGATCCCCTCGGCGCCGGTGGCGTCGAGGTTCTCAAGATCGACGGCGAGGCCGGCGTTGGTCAGCAGGGTGATCCGGGTGCCGTCGAGGGTGACCGAGGCGACGTCGCGCAGGCGGGTGAACTCGGCCTGCCGTTCGCTGCGCACCTCGATCCGCGACTGGACCGCCGAGAGCATGTCGGGTCGCGGGCGCAGATAGGCCTCGCCGGTCTCGCCATCGACGATGACCAGGTCGCCCTCGGACAGGCGGTCGCGCAGGCCCATCAGACGGCCGACGCAGGGGATCTGCAGCGCCCGGGCCACGATGGCCGCATGACTGGCGGCCGAACCCTCCTCGAGCAGCAGCCCCCTCAGCTTGTGGCGGGGATATTCGAGCAGGTCGGCGGGGCCGAGATTGCGGGCCACGAGGATGGCGTCGTCGGGCAGGTCACGCTCGCCGGGCCGGTCACCCGCCAGCAGCCGCAGCAGCCGGTTGGCGAGATCCTCGAAGTCGTGCAGCCGCTCGCGGATGTAGGGGTCGCGGGCCGTGGCGAAGCGGGCCCGGTGTTCGTTCCTGACCCGGTCGACGGCCGCCTCGGCGGTCAGGCCGGTGCGCACCGCCTCCTCCAGCGACCGGTTCCAGCCCCGGTCGTCGGCGAACATGCGGTAGGTTTCCAGCACCTCGAACGAGGTGCCCGCCAGCTTGCCCTGTCCGCCCTCCAGCAGGCCGTCGATATTGGCCTTCAGCGCGATCAGCGCCTCGCGCAGGCGGATCTCCTCGACCTGCGGGTTCTCGGCCAGGAGGTTCTCGGGCGGAATGGGCGCCTCGTGCAGCACCACATGGCCGTAGGCCAGGCCCTCGGCGAAGCGCTGGCCCTTGAGGCGCTCGGGCCGGTGGGGCGCCACCTCGATGTCGCGCAGTTCGTCCTGGGCCAGCAGTTCGCCCGAGGCCACGGTCTCGGCCAGGACCATGGCGATGGTCTGGATGTCCTCGACCTCTTCCTCGTCGTAGCGACGCTCGGAGCGGTTCTGGACGACGAGGACGCCGATGGCGCGGCCGCCGCGCAGCAGGGGGGCGCCGAGGAAGGCGTGGTAGGGATCCTCGCCCGTCTCCGGCCGGTAGGCGAAGCCGGGATGCGACGGGGCGTCGGACAGGCTGATCGGCTCGGCTGTCCGGGCCACCTCGCCGACGAGGCCCTCGCCGGGTCGCAGGCGGGTGCTGTGCACGGCCTCGGGCTTCAGGCCCTGGGTGGCGAACAGCTCCAGCTCGCCCGAGGCGCGGCGCAGATAGATGGAGCAGACCTCGGCGACCATCGACTGGGCGATGATTTTGACAACGGTGTCGAGACGCTCCTGCGCCGGCGCCGCCCCCGCCATAGCCTCGCGGATCTGGCGAAGGAGGTTCCGCGGCCCCCTCGTCGTCAATCCGCCAACCGGCATGGCCCCTCCAACAGATCGGCGCAGATAGGCGCCGCCAGGCTTCGTTTCTAGACCGCTTCCAGACCGTAGGCCGAATGAAGCGCACGAACGGCCAGCTCCGCATAGGCCGCATCGATCAGGACGCTGATCTTGATCTCCGAGGTCGAGATGGCCTGGAACTTGACGCCCTTGTCGGCGAGGGCCCGGAACATGGTCTGGGCGACGCCGGCGTGGCTGCGCATGCCGACCCCGACCACCGACACCTTGGCCACGTCCTCGTCGACGCGGATTTCCTCGAAGCCGATCTCGGCCTGGGCGGCGCGCATCAGCTCGGCGGCGCGGGGCGCGTCGCGGCGGCCGGTGGTGAAGGTCAGGTTGACCGCGCCCTCGGTGCGGGCCTGGCTCTGCACGATCATGTCGACGTTGACGTTGGCCTCGGCCAGGCGGGTGAAGACGTCGGCCGGCGCCTCGACCCGGTCGGACAGCCCCAGCAGGGTGATGCGGGCCTCGTCACGGCTCATGGTCACGCCGGATACGATGCGTTTCTCCACGATTTCCTCCTCGTCGCAGATCAGGGTGCCGGACTTGGCGGGCAGGACGCCATTCTCGTCGGGTTCGATGAAGCTGGACAGGACCCGGACCGGAACCTGTTTCGCCATGGCCAGCTCCACCGAGCGGGTCTGCAGCACCTTGGCCCCGAGCGAGGCCATCTCCAGCATCTCCTCGTAGGAGACCTTTTCGAGGCGGCGGGCGCGAGACTCGATGCGCGGGTCGGTGGTGTAGACGCCGTCGACGTCGGTGTAGATGTCGCAGGCGCAGCCCAGGGCCGCGGCCACGGCCACCGCCGAGGTGTCGGAGCCGCCCCGGCCCAGGGTGGTGATCCGGCCGTCGCGGGTGACGCCCTGGAAGCCCGGCACCACGGCGATCTCGCCCCGATCGAGGGCGGCGCCCAGCACCTCGCCCGGCACGTCCTCGATGCGAGCGCGGCCGTGCGCGTCGTCGGTCAGGATCGGGATCTGCCAGCCCATCCAACTGCGGGCGTTCAGGCCCATGTTGCGCAGGGTCAGGGCCAGCAGGCCCGAGGTCACCTGCTCGCCCGAGGCCACCACCACGTCGTATTCGTCGTCCGAGAGCTCAATCCCCTGCGCGGGCCGCCCGGCTCCGTCGGTCCAGGCGACAAGCTCGTTGGTCTTGCCCGCCATGGCCGAGACCACCACCGCCACCTTCTTGCCCGAGGCGGCCTCGGCGGCGACAATGCGGGCGGCGCGGCGGATGCGCTCGAGGTCGCCCATCGAGGTGCCGCCGAACTTCATCACCAGCCGATCAGACCCTGGCCGCGTCATCGTGGCGTAGCGCTCCGTCTTGCAAGGAGAACCGTCCGGGTTCATCCCTCGGCCCATGGTCGCTTCTAACGAGACGCTGTCGGCGCGCAAACCCCAAAGCGGCGGGGATTCGAACGACCGCGCCGAAGGGCCCTCGATCGACCCGGCCGACGTGGCGCGTTTCTCGGCCCAGGCGGCGGAATGGTGGGACGCCCGCGGCCCGTTCGCGCCCCTGCACAGGTTCAATCCGGCCCGCCTCGCCTTCGTGCGCGACCGCGCCGCCGAACGGTTCGGACGGGACATCCGCGGCCACGCGCCGTTCGCCGGCCTGAGCCTGCTCGACGTCGGCTGCGGCGGAGGCCTGATCGCCGAGCCGATGCGGCGGCTGGGTTTCGAGGTGACGGCGATCGACGCCTCGTCCGAGAACATCGGCACGGCCCGTATCCATGCGGAGCAGCAGGGCCTTGACATCGGGTATCGCGCCGCCACCGTCGAACAGCTGGAGGCCGGGGGCTCCGGCCCCTTCGACGTCGTCCTGACGATGGAGGTCATCGAGCACGTCGCCGACCCCGAGGCCTTCGTGCGCACCTGCGCGCGACTGGTGAAGCCCGGCGGGATGATGGTGGTCGCCACCCTGAACCGGACGCTGAAGTCGCTCGCCCTCGGCAAGGTCGCGGCCGAGTATGTGCTGCGCTGGGTTCCCGCCGGCACCCACGACTGGCGCCAGTTCCTCAAGCCCGACGAGATCCGGCTGATGCTGTCCGAAGAACCGCTGGCCGTCAGCGGCCCGTACGGCCTCATCTACAATCCCCTGACCGACCGCTGGAGCGAGAGCGACGACGCCGGCGTCAACTACATGATGGTCGCCACGCGCGACTGAACCCGGTTCATCCGGCGTTCATGGACCTGACCTCGAAGTAACGGGACAGCCAAGCTTGGCGGTGAGATGAAGGGGCTCCCCTTCAACTCCCTCCCCGGAGCTCATCCATGAAACGCCTCATCGTCCTCGCCGCCGTCTCCGCCAGCCTGATGGCCTCGGCCTGCATCACCGTCATCGACGCCGACAGCGACGATCACGTCGGCTGGCACGGCCAGAACGCCCAACCCTTCGACGGCGCCCGCGAGGACTGCCGCGCCCGCACCGGCCGCAACGAGCACAGCGACGCCTTCGCCGCCTGCATGGCGGAAAAGGGCTGGACCCGCGGCGAGCACTAAAGCGCGCGGGCCATGTAGCGGGCGTCCGGCCCGTAGGCGGCCAGCTTCGCCCGCATCGCCGGGCTGTCGACGACCACGAAGCCGCGCCCTTCCCAGAAGGGCGCGGCGCCGTTCACCGCCACCAGCGCCAGCGCCGGCCAGCCGGCGGCCCTCGCGTCCGCGGCCAGCCGTTCGACGATCGGCTCCGACCATCCCTGCCCCCGGATGTCCGGGTGCAGGGCGAGGTCGTGCAGATACATGACCCCGGCGTCGTCGGGGATCGCCTCGATCAGGGTGTTCAGCGCCGGCGCCTCGTTCTCGCGCCACGGATAGGCGACGAGATAGCCCTTCGGCGCATCATCCCGGTCCGCCAGCACGAAACAGCCCGACGGGTTCAGGGCCAGCCGGTTGTCGAAACAGGCGCGGCCCTCGAAATGGTCCGGGAAGGCGACGAGGGCGATCTCCGCCACCGCATCGAGATCGCCCGGACTCATCGGCCGCCAGCCCGGGCGGGACAGCGGCTCCATCGAGGCCCGCCTCAGTTCAGCTTGGCCGGATCGGGCGGCAGGGGCGGCAGGGGCGCGCAGGGCACGCCGTCCTCCCTCAGCTTCTTCACCTCGGCGGGGGTGGCCTCGCCATAGATCTCGCGCTTCTCCGAGCGGCCCTCGTGGATGTCCCGCGCCTCGCGGGCGAAGGCGTCGCCGACATAGTCGAAATTCTGCTCGACATGGCTGCGGACCTCGCGGGCCATCTGCATCATCATGCCCTGCATCCTGGCCGGGTCCGGCGCCGCTGCGGCCTTGCGCGTCCCCGTCACAGCCGGGGCCATGATCTGCTTGCTGACCGATCGAGAACCGCAGAGGGGGCATTCGACCAGCCCGCGCGCCGACTGGTCGTCGTAGTCGGCCGAGGTCCCGAACCAGGCGTCGAAGCCGTGGCCGCCGTCGCACTGGAGGGCGTAGCGGATCATGACGCGGGGATAGCCGGGGGCGCGAAATCGCGGTCATGGGTCAGCTGGGGCACGGCGTTCCGCGCCCGCGTCACCGCGTCCAGGTCCAGGATGGCGGACAGTACGCCCGGCTCGTCGTGGTCGAGCCTCGCCACCACCTCGCCCCACGGCGCCACGACCATCGAATGGCCCCAGGTGCGGCGGCCGTCCTCGTGCTCGCCCGCCTGGGCCGGGGCCAGGACATAGCAGCCGGTTTCGATGGCCCGGGCGCGCAGCAGCGTCTCCCAGTGCGCCTCGCCGGTCGGCACGGTGAAGGCGGCGGGCACGGCGATCATCGCCGCCCCGGCCTTGGCGAGCGCCCGGTGCAGCTGCGGGAAGCGGATGTCGTAGCAGATGGTCAGGCCCAGACCGCCCCACGGCGTGTCGGCGACCACCGCGCCGTCGCCGGGCCGGATGGAGGCGCTCTCGCGCCAGCGCTCGCCGGTCGGCAGGTCGACATCGTAGACGTGCAGCTTGTCATAGGTCGCCACGACCCCGCCGTCGGCGTCGATCAGCAGCGAGCGGTTGGCGGCCCGGTCGTCGCCCGGGTGACCCGACCGCACGATGGCGGAGCCGATCAGCAACCAGACGCCCAGTTCGCGGGCCAGAGCCCGCAGTCCGGCAACCACCGTGTCGCGCTCCTGCGTCTCCAGAACCGCCTCGCGCGCCGCCCGGTCCTGGATCAGGAAATTGGTCGCCTCGGGCGTCAGGATCAGCTTCGCCCCGCCGGCCGCAGCCTGGCGGATCATCGGCTCCACATGCGCGAGGGCCGCCGCCGGGCCGGCGGGCGTGCGGGTCTGGATCAGGGCGACGGCGACGCTTGTCATCAGGCCGCGAGCAATGCGTCCAGCTCGCCCTTGCGGTCAAGCGCGTGCAGGTCGTCGGAGCCGCCGACGTGCTTTCCGCCGATGAAGATCTGCGGGAAGGTCATGCGCCCGCCCGAGCGCTGGATCATCTCCTGCTTCTTCGCCGGGTCGTTCGAGGCGACGATCTCGGTGTATTCGGCGCCCTTGCCGTCGAGCAGGGCCTTGGCGGCGTAGCAGTAGCCGCAGCCGGGTTTGGTGTAGATGACGATGTCGGCCAAGGGGGTCTCCGATTCTGTAACCGCTATGTAGGCAACTCCCGCGCAGTCCGCACCCGGGCGATGACGGCCAGGTCGACGGCGCGGGCGCCGGCCTCGATCAGCGCCCGGGCGCAGGCCTCGGCGGTGGCGCCCGTGGTCAACACATCGTCGACCAGAAGGATGCGGCGGCCCCTGACCCTCCGGCGGCCCTCCTCGCTGACGGCGAAGGCCTTCCTGACGTTGAGCCGCCGTCCCCGCGCCGATTTGCCGCCCTGGCTGGTCGTGTGGGTCTGCCGGACCAGGGCGTCCGGCAGGTAGTCCAGTCCGGCGCCGCGGGCCAGCGGCCGGGCGATCTCGGCGGCCTGGTTGAAGCGGCGCGACAACAGCCGGAACCGGTGCAGTGGGACGGGAACCACCGCGTCGGCCTCGTCCAGCAGCGGGGCGGCCGAGCGACTCAGCCAGCGGGCGAACAGCGGCGCGAACGGCTGGTGATCGCCGTGCTTGAACTTCAGGATCAGGCCTCGCGACGCCTCGTCGTAGACGCAGGCGGCCCGGGCGCGGGCGAAGGCGTAGGGCTGGGCCAGGCAGGCGGCGCAGCGCGGCGCGGCGAAGACGCCGCCGTCCATCTCGAAGCCGGCGCCGCAGCCGTCGCAGACCGGATCCTCGAGGAAGGCCACCCGGCTCCAGGCGTCCGGCGTCAGGCCCGCGGAGGCGGTGGCCTCGGGGCTGTCGTGGGCCAGGGGCGGCATCAGCAGGTCGGCCGCGGCCCGGCCCAGCGCGCGCAGCCCCAAAGCGACCCGCGCCCGGCCCGCTTCCAATCGGTCGCGCCAACCCCCATCCTGATGGGCCATGAACGCCTCCCCCGGTCCCCCCGAGATTTTCGACAGCCGACGCCGCGCGGCGAAGCTTGCACGGGGGCAGGAGGCTTTCCCCGCCGCCGACTTCCTGCACGTGCGGGCCGCCGAGAACGCGGTGAACAGCCTGGAGGTCATCCTGCGCGACTTTCCGGACGCCGTCGACCTGTCGGCCCGGCCCGGGCCGTTCGCGCGCCTGCTGGCCGACAGCGCCGCGGCCGGGCGGGTCGGTCCGGTCCGGGTTCCCGGCGACGAGGCGGCCCGCGCCGCCCCCGGCGCGGCGCCTCTGGGTCTGGCCGACCAGTCGCAGGACCTGATCGTCTCCCTGATGAGCCTGCACTGGGCCAACGACCTGCCCGGGGCGCTGGCCCAGATACGCCGCGCCCTGCGGCCCGACGGTCTGTTTGTCGGCACCCTGCTCGGGGCGGGCACGCTGAAGGAGCTGCGCGCGGTGCTGACCGAGGCGGAGCTGGAGGTGCGCGGCGGAGCCCAGGCCCGGGTCTCGCCCTTCGCCGACGGCTTCGACGGCGCGGCCCTGCTGCAGCGGGCGGGGTTCGCCCTGCCCGTCTCGGACGTCGACCGGCTGACGGTGCGCTACCCGGACCTCTACGCCCTGGTGCGCGACCTGCGGGCCATGGGCGAGACCAATGCGCTGGCCGGCCCGATCCGGCCGATGACCCGGGGCCTGCTGGCGCGGACGGCGGAACTCTATGCCGAGCGTTTCGCCGACGCCGACGGACGGATCCGGGCGACCTTCGAGATCGTCCACCTGGCCGGCTGGGCCCCGCACGAAAGCCAGCAGAAGCCGCTGCCGCGAGGCTCGGCCAGGGTCCGGCTGGCGGACGCCCTGGGCGTCAGGGAGTGGACGGGCGAGGAAGACTGACCGGGCGGGGCCGCCTCAGTTCGCGCCGATCGCCGCCGCCAGCTTGCCCATCGCCTCGTTGAACGTGCCCGTGCCGGCGCCGGCGAAGGCGGAAATGCCCGCCAGGGCCACCAGGAACACCAGGGCGATGATCAGGCCGTATTCGATCGCGGTCGCGCCGCCTTCATCGGTCCGGAACCGGGAGAGCAGAGCACGCATGGGCCCCCTCCTTCGGCGGCTAGAGCAGGTCGCGCAGCCAGGCGACCAGGGGTTCGTCGGCCGGAGGCATCGGGTAGTCGGCCAGCTGGGCAGGCCGCACCCACTTCAGAGCCGCGTGCTCGCGGTTCCGAACCACCCCCGACCAGCGTCGGCACAGGTACAAGGGCATGAGAAGGTGAAAGGAATCGTAAGCGTGACTGGTGAAGACGAACGGCGCCAGGCAGGCCTCGTTCACATCGATGTCCAGTTCTTCCTTCAATTCCCGGATCAGCGCCGCCTCGGGCCGCTCGCCGGACTCGACCTTGCCGCCGGGGAATTCCCACAGTCCGGCCAGCTGCTTGCCCTCGGGCCGTTGGGCGATCAGCACCCGCCCGTCGGCGTCGATAAGGGCGACGGCCACCACCAGAACGGTCGGCAAGCCCTCGCTCACGAGCGGTAATCGCCGTTGATCTCGACGTAGCGCTTGGTCAGGTCGCAGGTCCAGACGGTGGCCGACGCCCGCCCCGAACCCACGTCGACAGTGATGTCGATCTCGGCGTTCTTCATATAGGCGCTCATCCTCGCCTCGTCGTAGTGGGGCGACGGCGCGCCTTCGATCGCGGCGACGTGGGGGCCGAAGCGGATGGCCAGACGGTCGCGGTCGACCGGTTCCTCGGTCTTGCCGACGGCCATGACCACCCGGCCCCAGTTGGCGTCCTCGCCGGCGAGGGCGGTCTTGACCAGGGGGCTGTCGGCGATCGACTTGGCCAGCTTGCGGGCCGAGGCCGGGCTGGCGGCGCCGTCGACGGTGATCTTGACGAATTTCGTCGCCCCCTCGCCGTCGCGGACCAGCTGGTGGGCGAGGTCGAGCATGACCCTGTCGAGGGCGCGGGAGAAGTCCTTCAGCCGCCGGTCGCCGACCCGGCCGATGCGCGGCGCGCCCGACGCCCCGGTGGCGAACAGCAGGCAGGTGTCGTTGGTCGAGGTGTCTCCATCCACCGTCACGCTGTTGAAGGTGGTGCGCACGTGCAGGCCCAGCATGGCCCTCAGCACATTGGGATGGATGTCGGCGTCGGTGACGATGAAGGCCAGCATGGTCGCCATGTCCGGCGCGATCATGCCCGAGCCCTTGGCGATGCCGGCGATCCGGACCCTGTGCCCGTCGATCTCGCATTCGGCGAACGAGCCCTTGGGGAAGGTGTCGGTGGTCATGATGCCCTGGCCGGCGCGCAGCCAGGCGTCGGCGCTCAGCCCGGTCTCGACGTCGTTCAGCCGCGCCGCGATCTTGCGGTCGTCCAGCACCACGCCGATCACGCCCGTCGAAGCCAGCATCACGTCGCGCTGACGGCAGCCGAAGCGTTTGGCCACCTCGGAGGCGGTGCGGCGGGCGGCGTCGGCCCCCGCCTTGCCGGTGAAGGCGTTGGCGCAACCGGCGTTGACGACCAGCGCCCGCACGTCGGAACCGCCGCCCTCGGCGTCGAGATGACGGCGGCACCAGTCGACAGGCGCGGACCCCACCTTGTGCCGGGTGAAGACGCCGGCGCAGGTCGTGCCGGGCGCGAAGCGGAACACCACCAGATCGTCGCGCTCGTGCTTGTAGAAGCCGGCCCGGGCGGTGGCGATCTCGACGCCGGCGATCGGCGGGATGTTCGGGAAGCTCACCGCCAGCGGCGACACCTGCAGGCCCGGCTTGCCCGGGGCGGCCGGGGGACGGGCCGGCGCGGTGGCGCGCTTCAGGGCCGTGGCCAGGGGATCCAGCGCCTTCTCCAGCGCCTGCTCGATCTTCTGGCCGGTCGAGCCCCGGCCGGCGTCGGGCGCGCGGCTCATGAAGCCTTCGCCGGAGCGGGAGCCGGGGCGGCGCGCGCCGGGCCGGCGGCCGGCGGGGTGGCGGCCGGCGGGGTGGCCGCGGCGGGCGCCTGCGCGGCGGCCGGAGGTCTCGCCGGGGCGGAGGCGGGCTCCTGCGAAGCGGAGTCTCCGTTCAGCAGGACCTCGACCTCGGCCTTGCCGCGAAGCTGTTCCAGCAGGGCGCGGACCCCCTCATAGGTCAGGTAGCGGACGATCTGCGGCCGCGCCTGCTCCAGGGTGGGCGGCGTTTCCTTGCGCCGGTCCTCGACCCGCAGCACGGCCCAGCCGCCCTCGGTCTGGAACGGTCCGACCGTCGAGCCGGCCGGCTTGTCGCGCAGGGCGTTGGCGTAGGCCTCGGGCATGACGTCCAGGGTGCGATAGCCGAGGTCGCCGCCGGAATAGCGGGTGGCGTCGTCGATCGAGCTCTGGGCCGCCACCGCCTCGAAGGCCGCGCCCTGGGCGAGGATGCCGACCACGGCCTCGGCCTCCTCGCGGGTGCGCGACAGGATCAAGCGGGTGCGGATCTCCTCGGAGGTCTCGGCCAGGCGCAGCTGCTCCTGGTAGAGTTCGGCGACCTTGCGGTCGGTGATCTCGCCGTTCACCACCGTCTCAACCAGCATGTCGCCGAGGATGCGCTCGCGCGTCGCCGCCAGCCGCCGCTGGGCGATGGCGGAATTGTCCAGGCCGCGGCGCTCGGCCTCGCGGGCCAGAAGCTTCTGGTCGATGACCTCGTCCAGCACCCGGCGGAACAGGTCGGAGGTGACGTCCAGCGGCTCGCCCTCGCCGACGAGGCCCTGGGCCACGGCCTCACGCTTGACGTCGGAAGCCCAGATGGTCTCGTCCTGCACCCTGGCCACCGCGCGGTCGCCCGGCTCGGGCGGGCGGTCGGAGCCGCCGCCGCCACTGCAGGCGGCCGCCATGAGAACCGCCGCGAGGAGCGCCGGGAACAGGGCGCGGGCCAGAATCCGGGGCTGGATGGCGTGCATTTCGGGCGTGCTCCGTCACGGGCGGCAAAGGCCCTCGCGTTGACAGGGATAAGGCCGGTGCTTAAGTCCCGCCTGCGCCCAAGTCGAGGGGTTTTCGAACGTTCGCGCGACCCTTGCGCGCGCCTGAGACAGGCGCACCGGGCCGCCGCCGCCGAGGCCTCGCCCCGGGCGCCGCCGCCGCCGCTCCTTCGGGACCGTTCCAGTACCAGAGCCCCAGCCGCTCGCCCGCCTTCGGATCATTCATGCTCGGCATCGCCAAGAAGATTTTCGGTTCCTCCAACGACCGCAAGGTCAAGGAATTCATGGGCCGGGTGCAGAAGATCAATGCGCTTGAGGCCAAATACGCCGCCCTGTCGGACGACGAGCTGCGCATGATGACCGACGCCTTCCGCGACCGCCTCGCGGCCGGCGAGACGCTCGACAAGCTCCTCAACGAAGCCTTCGCCGTCGCCCGCGAGGCCTCCAAGCGGGTTCTCGGGCAGCGGCAGTACGACGTCCAGCTCACCGGCGGCATGATCCTGCACGACGGCGGCATCGCCGAGATGCGGACCGGCGAAGGCAAGACCCTGGTCGCCGTGGCCCCGGTCTACCTCAACGCCCTCGCCGGCAAGGGCGTGCACGTCATCACCGTCAACGACTATCTGGCAAAGCGCGACGCCGAGTGGATGGGCCGCGTCTACCGCTTCCTCGGCATGGACGTCGGCGTCATCGTCAACGGCCTGTCGTCGGGCCAGCGCCAGGCGGCCTACGCCGCCGACATCACCTACGGCACCAACAACGAGTTCGGCTTCGACTATCTGCGCGACAACCTGGTCTATGACCGGCGCGAGATGGTCCAGCGCCCGCACCATTTCGCCATCGTCGACGAGGTCGACTCCATCCTGATCGACGAGGCGCGCACCCCGCTGATCATCTCGGGCCCGACGGAGGACCGCTCGGACCTGTATCTGACGGTCGACGGGATCATCAAGGAACTGATCCAGGACAAGTCGACCTACGACCTCGACGAGAAGCAGCGCCAGGCCCTGCTGACCGAGGAAGGCTCCGAGAAGATCGAGGAGATCATGGAGGCGCGCGGCCTGTTCGCCGCCGACACCACCGGCCTCTACGACGCCGCCAACATCAGCCTGGTGCACCACATCAACCAGGCGCTGCGCGCCAACACCCTGTACCAGAAGGACAAGGACTACATCATCAAGGCCGGCGAGGTGATGCTCATCGACGAGTTCACCGGCCGCATGATGCAGGGCCGCCGGCTGTCCGAGGGCCTGCACCAGGCCATCGAGGCCAAGGAAGGCGTCAAGATCCAGCCCGAGAACCAGACCCTGGCCTCGGTCACCATCCAGAACTATTTCCGCCTCTACGAAAAGCTGTCGGGCATGACCGGCACGGCCGCGACCGAGGCCCAGGAATTCCTCGACATCTACAAGATGGACGTGCTCGAGGTGCCGACCAACCGGCCCGTCAAGCGGATCGACCACGACGACGAGATCTTCCGCACCGCGGCCGAGAAGAACATGGCCATTGCGGGCCTGATCGCCGAATGCCACGTCAGGGGTCAGCCGATCCTCGTCGGCACGGTCTCTATCGAGAAGTCGGAAACCCTGTCGGACCTGCTCAAGACCTTCGAGTACGAGGTCACGGTCAAGACGCTGAAGCCGCAGCACCAGCACCTGCTGGACAAGGTCGCGAGCGACGACGACAAGGTCCGGCGCGAGGCGAAGAAGGCCTACCAGGCCCTGAAGGACGAGGACTTCGACATCGAGGTCAAGCGCGGCAAGGGCATTCCGCACAGCGTCCTGAACGCCCGCCAGCACGAGCAGGAAGCCTATATCGTCGCCGAGGCCGGCCTGCCGGGCGCGGTCACCATCGCCACCAACATGGCCGGCCGCGGCACCGACATCCAGCTTGGCGGCAACCTGGAAATGAAGCTGCAGAAGTGGCGCCAGGACCAGCGCAACATGGGCGTCGAGGTCACGCCCGAAATGGAAGCGGCCATCGAGACCGAGTTCAAGGCCGAGATCGCCGTCCAGAAGGCGAAGTCCCTGGCCGCCGGCGGCCTGTTCGTGCTCGGCACCGAACGCCACGAGAGCCGCCGCATCGACAACCAGCTGCGCGGCCGCACGGGCCGTCAGGGCGACCCGGGCACGTCGAAATTCTTCCTGTCCTGCGAGGACGACCTGCTGCGCATCTTCGCCGGCGACCGTTTGGACGCCATCATGCGCAGCTTCGGCGTCGCCGAGGGCGAGGCCATCAGCCACCCGTGGCTGAACCGCGCCGTCGAGACCGCCCAGAAGCGCGTCGAGGCGCGCAACTACGACATCCGCAAGAACCTGCTGAAGTACGACGACGTCGTGAACGACCAGCGCAAGGCCGTGTTCGAGCAGCGCCAGGAGTTCATGGACGCGACGGATCTGTCCGAATTGGTCGCCGAGTTCCGCAACGACGTGATCAGCGACCTGATCGACAGACACATGCCGCCCAAGGCCTATGCCGAGCAGTGGGACATCGACGGCCTGAGCGAGAAGGTGAAGTCGACCCTCGGGCTCGACCTGCCGCTGCACGAATGGGCCGCCGAGGAAGGCGTCTCGAACGAGGAGGTCGAGGAGCGGCTGATCGCCGCCGCCGACGCCCGCGCGGCCGAACGGCTGGAGTTGATCGGGGCGGAGCAGACGCGCGGCCTCGAGAAGCAGTTCATGCTGCAGATGATCGACATGCAGTGGCGCGAGCACCTGGTGCACCTCGACCACCTGCGTGGGGTCATCGGCCTGCGCGGCTACGGCCAGCGCGATCCGCTGAACGAGTACAAGACCGAGGCCTTCAACCTGTTCGAGACGCTGCTCTACGAACTGCGCCACAAGGTCACCCAGTGGCTGATGACGGTCGAGTTCCGCTTCGAGACCGCGCCGCCGATGGAGCTGCCGGAGTTCCAGGAAATTCACCTGAACCCCGGCACCGGCGAGAACGAGATGGCCGATCCGATGGCCCAGCTGCCCGAGGGCATGCTGCAGGGCGAGGATCGCGCGCGCCTGCCGGTCGAGATGCTGCCCGCGGGCTGGGAGCGGACGCCGCGCAACGCCGACTGCCCCTGCGGCTCGGGCCGCAAGTTCAAGCACTGCCACGGAAGCCTGATCTAGGGCGCCACGCTCGCGTACCGCCTCGTCGGGGAGGATCTGCGGCCGCTCGCTGCTTGAGCGCCTTGCCGCGCCCCGCTATCGACCGACGGAGCTGTTCGCCAACGGGAGAGACTGATGGCCGCCCGCAAGGACCTCTTCTCCCGCGCCCTGTCGCTCGACCCCGAGCGGCTGCATTTCGCGGCCCACAGCCATCACCTGTGGCCGGACGCCAGCTTCGACGGCCAGGTGCGGGCCTGGGTGGAGGCCAACCAATTCGCCGACCGCAAATGGGACCTGATCTTCGGCGAGATCGTGCCGGAGGCCCAGGGTCACGTGGCCCGCGAGCTGAACCTGCCGTCGCCGGACTCGGTGGTGTTCGCGCCCAACACCCACGAACTGTTGCTGCGCATCGTCTCCGGGCTGGAACGCAGGCCCGCCCGCATCCTGTCCACCGACGGCGAGTTCCACTCCTTCCGCCGCCAGTCCCAGCGCTGGGAAGAGGCCGGAGAGGCCGTGGTCACCCGCGTGCCCCTGCAGCCTTTCGATACCTTCGGGGAGCGCTTGGTCGAGGCCGCCCGAGCGGGTCAGGACGGGGGCGGATTCGACCTGATCGTGGTCAGCCAGGTGTTCTTCCGGACCGGCCAGTTGTTCGACCGCATCGGGGACCTGGCCGCCCTGGCCGACCCGGCCGGGCCATGGGTGATCCTCGACGGCTATCACGGCTTCATGGCCACGCCGACCGATCTGTCGGCGGTGGCCGATCGCATCTTCTATGTCGCCGGCGGCTACAAATACGCCATGTCGGGCGAGGGCGTCTGCTTCCTGCACGCGCCGCCCGGCTTCTGTCCGCGCCCGACGATCACCGGCTGGTTCGCCGAGTTCGGCGATCTGGAGGGACCGCCCGGCGGCGTCCAGTACCGCACCGACGGCGGCCGGTTCTGGGGAGCCACCTTCGACTCCAGCGCCCTGTACCGCTTCAACGGCGTGCGCCGGACGCTGGACGAAGCGGGCCTGACCACCGCCGTCGTCGCCGATCACGCCCGCGGCCTGATGCAGCAGTTCCAGGATGCGATCGCGGCGGGAGACGCCGGCCGGCTGGCCGGGGCCGAACTGATCAACCCGGTCGTCGACGGGTCCGCGCGGGCGCGCTTCCTCGCCTTCCGCCACCCCGACGCCCAGGCGTGGCGGGCGCAGCTGCTGGCGGCCAACGTGGTCGCCGACGTGCGCGACGACACCATCCGCTTCGGCTTCGGCCTCTATCAGGACGAGGCGGACGTGAAGCGCCTGGCCGAGGTCTGCCAGCGGGTGCTCTGAGCGGCCTCAGAAGAAGGTCGTGTCTTCCGACTTCTTCGGCTCGGGGGCCTTGCGCGGCGCCGGCGGCGCGGCCGGGCGAGCGGGCGCGGGCGTGACTTCCGGCGCCGGCGTCACGCCCGGCGCCGGAAGGGGCTGGCCGCTGACGGACGGGACCGGCGGCAGGGTCGGATAGGGCAGGCTCTCGGGGCTGCCGTCGCCGGGATACGCCACCGGCGGAGGCACGCCGTCCACGGCCACCGATGGCGGCTCAACCCGGTCGGGGGCGCCGAGATCATCGCGCACGAAGGCCCAGGAGCGGCTGTCGGAGCAGGCGCAGGCCTTCATGAAACCCTCGCGGTCGCGCCAGATGATCAGCGGGTAGCGCGTCCGCAGGCCGGCGCCGCCGAGGTATTCGCTCAACTGCGCGGCGAAGGCGCGGCCCGCGTCGACCACGGCGGTCCGGGCCAGGCTGCCGTCGGCCGCGGGGATGCCCGCCGCGGTCCAGTTGTTCGAGGGCGTCGCGGTCCAGCGCTGGTACAGGGTCCAGTCGCGCGTCAGCCAGAGCTCGGCCACGGTGGCCCGTTCCGCCGCCGTCGACTGGCTCAGCCCCTCGCGGTCGGGGCGGGCGAAGACCACGATTCGCACCTCGACCCCGGCGGCGCGCAGCTTGGGCGCCTCCTCCTGCTCGTAGCGCTGCATGGCCGCCGAGTCGCGGTAGCCGATGATGTAGAGCGGCTCGCCCCCGCCCCCCGACGACAGCCACGAGGACTCGTCGAGCAGATTCTGGATCGCGCCCTGGTTCTGGGTCACCGTCACCGGCTGGAAGCGGGCGTAGAAATGCTGGTAGGCCCAGACGCCGGCGATCGCGAGGACCAGGCCGATCAGGGCCGCCAGGGCAGACCAGACGAAAAAGCGACGCATGCGGGGGAGCGCTCCAGCTTCACTGTTCACACAGCTTAACGCCTAGCACTGAATTGCGATGCGGCGCACGCCCGTCAGGCGAACCTACTGCATCGTCGGGATGACGAAGCTGGAGTCCGCGTGCTCGAGCTCGCTGTCGGGCCAGCGGGCGGTGACGGTCTTGACCTTGGTCCAGAACTTCACGCCCTCCATGCCGTGCTGGTTGGTGTCGCCGAAGGCCGAGCGCTTCCAGCCGCCGAAGGTGTGATAGGCGACCGGCACCGGGATCGGCACATTGATGCCGACCATGCCGACATTGACCCGGGCCGCGAAGTCGCGGGCCGCGCGGCCGTTCTGGGTGAAGATGGCCACGCCGTTGCCGTACTGGTGCCTCGACGGCAGGTGCAGGGCCTCCTCGAAGCTGGCGGCCCGGACGATCTGCAGCACCGGGCCGAAGATCTCCTCCTTGTAGGACTCCATCTCCGGCGTGACATTGTCGAACAGCGACGGGCCCATGAAGTAGCCGTTCTCATGGCCCTGCAGACTGAAGTCGCGGCCGTCGACGACCAGTTCGGCCCCCTCCTGCACGCCCTTCTCGATCCAGCCGGCGACCTTGGCGCGATGGGCGGCGGTGACCACGGGGCCGTAGTGGGCGTCGGGATCCGTCGAGACGCCGACCTTCAGGCGCGGGATCTCGGCGACCATGCGCTCGCGCAGTTCGTCGGCGGTTCTCTTGCCGACCGGCACCACCACAGGCAGGGCCATGCAGCGCTCGCCGGCGCTTCCGAAGGCCGCGCCCGACAGGTCCTTGATGACCTGGTCCATGTCGGCGTCGGGCAGGACGATGCCGTGGTTCTTGGCGCCGCCCATGGCCTGAACGCGTTTCCCGTGCTGGGCGCCCATCTGGTAGACGTAATGGGCGATGTCAGAGCTGCCGACGAAGCTGACCGCGTGGACCTTCGGATGGGTCAGGATGGCGTCGACGGCGGTCTTGTCGCCGTGCACCACGTTCAGCACCCCGGCCGGAGCGCCGGCCTCAATCATCAGCTCACCGAGGCGGACCGGCACCGACGGATCGCGCTCCGACGGCTTGAGGATGAAGGTGTTGCCGACGGCGATGGCGACGCCGAACATCCACATCGGGATCATGGCCGGGAAGTTGAACGGGGTGATGCCCGCGACCACGCCCAGCGGCTGGCGCATCGAATAGACGTCGATGCCGGGGCCCGCGCCCCAGGTGTATTCGCCCTTCAGCGCGTGCGGGATGCCGCAGGCGAACTCGATCACGTCGAGGCCGCGCATCACGTCGCCCTTGGCGTCGGCGATCACCTTGCCGTGTTCGGCCGACAGCATCGCGGCCAGTTCATCCATATTGGCCTCGACCAGGCGCTTGAACTCGAACATCACCCGCGCGCGGCGCTGGGGATTGGTCGAGGACCAGCCGTCGAAGGCGTCCTGGGCCGTCTGCACGGCGCGGTCCATCTCAGCGGCCGTGGCCAGCTGCACCCGCGCCTGCACCTCGCCCGTGTTCGGATTGAACACGTCCGAGAAGCGGCCCGAGGCGCCGGTGAAGGAGGCGCCGCCGATGAAATGGTTGATCTCGCGCATGCTGAAGCGGTTCCCAGGCTGGTTTATTGTGGTTGGCGGCGGTTTAGACCGATGATCCTGCCCGCGCCAGTGCCCGCCCGCGAGGATCGGCCGTGTCAGACCGCCGCGTCGAACAGGGCGTCGCGGGCGACGTCGGCCTTCAGCATCGGGAAGAAATGGGTGCCGCCCTCGACGGTCTCGACCGTGACGTGCGGCATGCCGCGCGGCCGGTCCGGCACATGGCAGGTCGAGCCCGCCTCGGCCTTCAGGATGCGCACCGGCCGGTCCAGCCGCTTCAGCGCGCGCCACGGATCGTGGCTCTGGGCCGCGTAGTTCGACGCTTCCCAGTCGGGGGGACAGGCCAGGGTCAGGCCCCGGGGCGTCTCGACGAGGCCGTCGGCCAGATAGTCGGCGAGCATGATCTCGGGCCAGCCGCGGAAGGCGCCGCGGCCCGCATAGGCGGCCATCGCCTGTTCGCGGCTGTCGAAGACCGCGCGGCGGCGGCGGGCGCTCTTCACCAGCGGGATTCGCGAAGCGATCCGGTCCAGCAACGGCAGATGGAAGGCCATGACGGTCCAGCGGCGCCAGATCACGGGATCGAGCAGGACCAGTTTCGCGGCCCGGGCGGGGCGTTCGGCGGCGGCCAGCAGCGCCGCCGTGCCGCCCATGGAATGCCCGGCCAGCACCGGCGGCGGACCCTCCAGCGCATCGAGCAGGGCGACCAGGTCGTCGCGGTGGTCGTGCCAGCCGCGCCGACCCGCCGGATCGGCCGGCAGGGTGGTCAGCCCATGGCCCCGCAGGTCGGGCGCCCAGATCCGCAACGATCCCGAAAGCGGGGCCAGCAGCGTCCGGTAGGTCATGGCGTTGAAGCCGTTGGCGTGGACGAAGACCAGGTCGACCGGCCGCTTGGCGTCGCCGAAATCCAGCACGTTCATATCGCCCGCGCCCCACCGGTTGGCCACCGGCAGTCTCAGGCGACGAGGCGGGGAAATCCGGATCGCGTCCATGGCTTTCAGATAGGCGCTGGGACAGGCGAGCGCCAGCCGCCTACTGGCAGGCGGGGCAGCGCCCGTGCGCCTCGATCGTGGTGCGCTCGATGGCGTAGCCAGCCGCCTCGGCGGCCCGGCCGAGGTCGCCCGCGACGGGCGACGACACCTCTTCGGTGGCTCCGCAGCAGTCGCAGATCAGGAAGGCCGCGGCGTGGTCCCGCCCGGCCGAAGTACAGGCCACATAGGCGCTGATCGAGGCGATGCGGTGGGCCAGCCCCTTGCGCTCGAGAAACTCCAGGGCGCGGTACACCGTCGGCGGCTTGGCCGGCTGGCCGTCCTCGCCGAAGCGGGCGATCAGGTCATAGGCCTTCACCGGCTCCCCGGCCTCGAGCAGCAGGGTCAGCACCCGCAGGCGGGCGGCCGTCATCCGCTCGCCCTCGGCGGTCAGGCGATCGTCGGCGGCCGCAAGGGCGCGTTCGACCTCCGCCTCGCCGGGCGGGCCGTCGGCATGGTGATGGTGGCAGGCGTCGCCCATGGGTCACAGCTAATCGCTCGGCCGGCGCGCCGCAACGGCGGGCTTGACGACCTGTGATGTTATTTCATAACAGTCTGCCCATGACATCGCACCGCTCCCTCCTCCTCGCCGCCGCCGCCTCGACCGCCTTCGGCGGAGCCGCGGTCGCGCAGACCGCCTCGCCGGAGGCGTCCGAACCACCGCAGGTCCGGGTCGACGACGTCATCGTCACCGGCACGCCCTTCGGCGTCACCGACCGGGCCAGCCTGCTGGCGGTCGACGTGCTGGACGAGGAGGACCTGGCCGTGGCCCCGGCCGCCACCCTGGGCGACCTGGTCAATGGCCTGCCCGGCGTGCGCAGCACCAATTTCGCGCCGGGAGCGAGCCGCCCGGTGATCCGCGGCCTGTCGGGGCCGCGCGTCCAGGTCCTGACCAACGGCCTCGGCATGATCGACGCCAGTTCGGTCTCGCCCGACCACCAGGTGGCGGTGGATCCCGGCGAGGCCCGGCGCATCGAGATCGTTCGCGGCCCCTCGACCCTGGTGTTCGGCGGCTCGGCCATCGGCGGCGTGGTCAACATCATCGACGACCGGATTCCCACCGAGCGGCCCGAGGGCCTGGACGGCCACGTCTCGGCCCAGGCCTCGACGGTCGACGACGGCGCGAGCTTCGGCGCTCGGCTGAAGGCCAATGCCGGGCCCCTGGTCCTGACCGTCGACGGCTTCACCCGCGACGCCTCGGACTACGACATTCCGGTCTTCGCGGAGTCGCGGCGCCTGCTCGACGAGGAGGGCGAGACGCCCGGGCCGGAGCGCACCGTCGGCAACTCCTTCGTCCAGCTGGACCAGTACGGGGCCGGCGTCAGCTGGATCGGCCCGCGCGGCTATATCGGCGCCTCGCTCAAGCATGTCGACACGACCTATGGCGTACCCGGCCACGCGCATGAGCCGGATCCGCTGGATCCGGACGCGGAGGAGGAACACGTCTCGATCGGGCTGGAACAGACCCGCTACGACGTGCGTGGCGAACTGACCTTCGACGCCGGTCCGTTCAGCGCCGCCCGCCTGTCGGCCGGCTGGGCCGACTACGCCCATACCGAGTTCGAGGGCGATGAGGTCGGCACCCAGTTCTTCTCGGAGGGCGTCGAGGGCCGCTTCGAACTGATCCAGCGCGAACGCAACGGGTGGCAGGGCGTCATCGGCGCCCAGCTGCTCGACCGCACCTTCGACGCCATCGGGGACGAGGCCTATGTGCCGCGCACCGACATCAGCGAGCAGGGCCTCTACACCGTCCAGCGCTTCGACCGCGGCGGCCTCGGCTTCGAGGGCGGCCTGCGTCTCGACAAGCGTTCGCTGGAGAGCCTGGCGGGCGATCGCGACTTCACCAACGTCTCCGCCTCGGCCGGCCTGTTCTTCCGCCCGTCTGCGCCCCTGTTCCTCGGCCTGAGCATCGCCCGCAACGAGCGCGCGCCCAGCGAGGTCGAGCTGTTCGCCGAGGGCGCCCATGTCGCCACCGGCGCCTTCGAGGTCGGGAACATCGACCTCGACTCCGAGGTGGCGACCTCGGTCGAGGCGACCCTGCATTTCGCCCGGGGCGCCTTGCAGGCCGATCTGCACGCCTATGCGGCGGACTATGACGGCTTCATCGACCTGCGGCCCACCGGCGTGGACGACGTCGATTCCGGCCTGCCGATCTTCGAATATGTGCAGACCGGCGCGGAATTCCGGGGCTTCGAGGCCGAGGCCGAGTACCGGCTCTGGGAGAGCGGCGACCGCAGCCTGGATCTCACCGGGGCCGCCGACTGGGTCAGGGCCACGACCGATCTGGGGCCCGCCGCGCGCATCCCGCCCTGGTCCATCACCGCCGGGCTCGAATGGGCGTCGAGGCGCTACGACGCCGGTCTGGAGGTGCGTCATGTCGGGGAGCAGGACCGCACCGCCGCCTTCGAACGCCCGACCGACAGCTACACCCTCGTCAGCCTGAAGGGCGCGGTGCGGCCGTTCGTCGACCGCAACGTCACCCTCTTCGCGGAGGCGTCCAACCTGACCGACGCCGAGGCGCGCGAACACGCCAGCTTCCAGAAGGACATCGCGCCGATGCCGGGACGCAGTCTGCGCGCCGGGATCACCTGGCGCTTCTGATCCTCCTGCAACGGGCAGGGGAACCCCGTTTGCCGCCCGGCGCCGTCTGGGCTAGAAGCGCGCTTCCCTCTTTTCATCCAGAGCACGTTTCGCGTCCATGACCGACACCACCGCCAACGCCGCCCCGCTCTCGGGCAATGTCCTGTTCTACGGCAAGCCGGAGCCGCTTTCGCTCGAGGCGCACGGCACCCTGGGCGTCGAGGGCGTCGAGCAGCCCTACGCCTTCGTGGCCAGCACCAATATCGTCCCGGTCACGGTCACCGAGTTCGCGCCCGCCGCCCTGACCTATCCGGTGATCTTCGTCGGCGAGGCGAAACAGCCGGTCGCCGTCATGGGTCTGCGCCAGGGCGAGAACCTGTTCGTCAGCGACGCCGGCGCCTTCAGGGCCGAGGCCTACATCCCGGCCTATGTGCGCCGCTACCCCTTCGTGTTCGCCAACGACGAGGTTCAGAAGCGCCTGATCCTGTGCGTCGACCGCGACGCGCCCTTCATCAAGGAAGGCGGCGCCAACCCGCTGTTCGTCGATGGTCAGCCCTCGCCCTACACGCAGCAGGCGATGGAGTTCTGCAACAATTTCGAGCAGGAGCGGCTGCGCACCGAGGCCTTCGTCAAGCTGCTGACCGACCTCGACCTGCTCGAGACCCGCGAGGCTGTCTTCACCCCGCGCAACCCGGACGGCGCCGCCGGCACGCCGCAGAAGATCGCCGAGTATTTCGCGGTCTCGGAAGACAAGCTGAAGGCCCTGCCGGCCGACAAGCTCGCCGAACTGCGCGACAACGGCGCCCTGGGCCAGATCTACGCCCATCTGGTGTCGCTGCTGGGCTGGGACCGCCTGATCGCCATGGCCTTCCAGAGGGCCGCCGAGGCCCAGGGCGCCGCCGGCAACGCCTAGGAAGGCAGCAGGCGCCAGGCAGCAGGCATCAGGGCGGCCCGTTTCGGCGGGCCGCCCTTTCGCTATGCACCGCCTGCCTGCTGCCTGCTGCCTGCGTGCTACCTTCGGGCCAGCAGCGCCCGGGTCAGGCAGGAGAAGACCAGCCGTCCGGCCTCGTCGAGCAGGTCGTGCTGGGCGATGACGATGCCCTTCTCGTCGCCGACGGGATCCTTGCCCATCACCGTCATGCGGCCGCGCATCAGCTCCCCCGACGGCGGATTGCGCAGGTAGCGCAGGCCGTCGACGGCCAGCACCTTGGACTGGGCCCAGCCCGACACCTTGTCGGCGAACAGCCGGCTCCACAGGGCGTAGACCATGGCGTCCGGCGCGCCATAGGAGACGTCCCAGCCCGGCGAGAAGCGTTCGACGAAAGCGTCCATCGCCGCCGGGTCGACCATGCACGCGCCGAGCGGCACGACCTCGCCCACGGCCAGATCCTCGAAATGGACGTGGAGCGGTTCGCTCATCGGAAAGCCCTCAGCCGGCGGGCTCTTCGGACACCCGCACCAGAAGCTTGCCGTCGTGGTCGCCGGTGAACAAGCGGTTCAGCGAATCCAGCGCGTTCTCCAGGCCGTCATCGACGTGGACCTTCCACTTGATGGCGCCGTCGTTCAGCCACGGCCCCATCTCGGCGGCCATCTCGCGGCCGCGGTGGGCGTAGTCCAGCACCAGGAAACCCTGCACCGTCAGCCGATGGGTGATGATCCGGGCGAAGTTCGGCGACGGGGGCGCCTTCGTCGCATTATAGGCCGAGATCAGGCCGCAGACGGCCATCCGGCCGTGGGTCTTCAGCCGGTTGAATACGGCGATCATGATGTCGCCGCCGACGTTTTCGAAATTGAGGTCGACACCGTCGGGCGCGAGCCGGTCCAGAGCCTCGCCGACATCCTCGTTCTTGTAGTCGATGGCGGCGTCGAAACCGAGATCCTCGGTCAGCCAGCGGCATTTGTCGGGCCCGCCCGCGATGCCGATGACCCGCGCCCCGCGCGCCTTGGCCACCTGGCCCGCGATCGAGCCGACCGCGCCGGCCGCCGCCGAGATCACCAGGGTCTCCCCGGCCTGGGCCTTGAGCACATCGGTGACGCCGAAATAGGCGGTCATGCCGGTCATGCCGAGCACCGACAGGTTGGCCGTCAGCGGCAGACCCGGAGCGCGATGGACCTGGCGCAGCTGCATCTCGGGCACGACCGCATAGTCGGCCCAGCCGCCGGACAGGGGCGTGACGATGTCGCCGACGCGGAAGCGGCTCGACCGGCTCTCCTCGACGACGCCCAGGGTCAGGCCGCGCATCACCCCGCCCAGCGGCACCGGCGGCAGATAGCCCTCCGCGTCGTTCATCCAGGTCCGGTTGGTCGGGTCCAGCGACAGGTAGACGGTGCGGACCAGAACCTCGGACTCGTTCAGCGCCGGCACAGGCGCCTCGACCAGCTCCAGGTCGCCCGGCTGGACGAGACCGCGGGGACGCTGGCGCAGCACCCACTGACGATTGACGCGAGCCATGGCCGTCTCCTTGTCTGGCGCTATCGCCCTCTGGGCTGCTTGAGCGCACGTTTTCTTTCAGGACGCGCCATCATGACCGGGCCGCGCGGCCTGTCCAGCGCGGCGCAAAGAAAAAGGCGGGCCGCTGAGGGCCCGCCTGAAGTGGCATCATCGAGAATGAGGCGCGGAGGCGACAGACTGGTTTTCACCAGTCTCAAGTCGGGGGGGCGTCGCCGCCTCCGCAGACCGATAACGAAGCGCCCCCTGCGCGGTTCCACCGCCCGCGAAGTTTTTTCGCCCGTCTGGCGAAAGTCGGAACGGCGCCGCTGGCAGGGGCGTTGTCGGGTCACAGCGCAATCGCCGTCGGAGGCCCGCCCATGACCCATCAATCCCCCCACGACAAGGCCGCGGACGCGGTCCATGAAGGCCGGCCGGTCGAGGCCCAGTATGTTCGCGGCGGCCGCGGCGGGGTCCGCATCCTGACCCTGCTGCTCGTTTCCCTGGCCGCCGTCGCCATCCTGCTGCTCGGCATGTGGTTCGTCAGCCAGGGCGGGTTCTCGAAGACCAATGCCAACGACGGCGATCAGGCCGTCGACGCCGCGGCCTTCCAGACCGATCCGGTGGAGATCCCCGCCGCCGACGCGCCGACCACCGCGACCGGCGAGCCGACCAACCCGCCGACGGGGGAAGCCCCGAACCGGAACGCCCCCACGGTATCGGCCCAACCTTCCTCCGCCCGATAGCGGCCCATGCAAAAAGCCCCGGTCCTGCGACCGGGGCTTTTCACGGGCCTGAGAGAAGGGATCAGGCCGCTTCGCGCTGGCGCGACGGGTGGAAGAACAGCGCCTGGCTGATCGCCGCCTTCACCGTCTCCGGCTGGAACGGCTTGGTGATCAGGAAGGTCGGCTCGGGCCGCTCGCCGGTCAGCAGACGCTCGGGGAAGGCGGTGATGAAGATCACCGGCACGTCGATCCGCTTCAGGATGTCCTTGACCGCGTCGATGCCCGAAGAGCCGTCGGCCAGCTGGATGTCGGCCAGAACCAGGCCCGGACGGTGGCGGGCGACGGCGTCGACCGCCTCGTCATGGGTGGTGGCGGTGCCGGTGACGCGATGGCCCAGTTCCTTCACCAGGCTCTCGATGTCGGCCGAGATGATCGCCTCGTCCTCGATGATCAGCACGTCGGTGGCCAGTTCAGCGTCGATGTCCGACTGCGCCTCGGCGATCAGCCGCTCCACATCGTTGGCGTCGGCGTCGAGGATCTGGGCCGCCTCGGACGGGGTGAAGCCCTCGAGGGCGGTGAGCAGGAAAGCCTGCCGCGAGCGCGGGGCGATCTGCATCAGGCGGCGCGAGGCGTCGTCGCGCCCTTCCAGCCCGCTCTTGTCCTCCAGCTGGGCGCCGGTCGAGGCCCAGATGGCGTGGAACACATGGTAGAGGGCGACCCGCGGGGTCATTTCCGGCGGCAGCTGGCGCTCGCCCGCGGCCAGCGCTTCCAGCGCGACGCGGACGTAGTTGTCGCCGGTGGTCTGGTCGCCGGTCAACGCACGGGCGTAGCGACGCACATAGGGCAAATGCGGCGCGAGACGGGCCAGCAGGCTCATGAAATCTTCCCCGACAAAAAAGTGGCGGTCCCTCACAAAGGTGGAACCTCGGCAGTCCTCGTCAACGTATCAAATCGGCCACGGTTCCAGCCGGGCGATCAAAGCTTGAGCATTAATCCTGCGTAACCTAGGAACCCTCCTTCGACGCTGGCGTTTTCGGCAATCGCAGCAATAGCGTCAGGGTGGCGGCCGTTCATTCAATGACAGACAATTCGAACCCTTCCCGCAAGGCGGCGCCCCCGGGCGGGCCCGCACTGGAGGAAGCACGCCTTCGTCAGCAGGCGATCGGGGTCAAGCTCCGGCACATGTTCGACGAGGTCGTCAACGAACCCGTCCCGGACGAGTTCCTGGACATCCTCCGCCGGGCCGACGAGCGCTCGTCGGGCGGGAGCGGCGCATGAGCGGCGCCTCGACACCGCCGCCCAAGCCCCCCTCCGCCGACGACAACGCCTTCAAGAGGGAATTGGTCGCGCTGATCCCGCATCTGCGGGCGTTCGCGCGCACCCTGACGGGCGACCCCACGGCGGCCGACGACCTGGCCCAGGACGCCATGATGAAGGCGTGGGACGCCCGCGCCAGCTATCAGATGGGCACCAATATGAAGGCCTGGACCTTCATGATCCTGCGCAACCAGTTCTATTCCGAAAAGCGCCGTTCGTGGCGCCAGTCGCAGCTGGACCAGGAGGCCGCCGAGCGCACGCTGGTCGCCGTCGACGATCCGGAATCCCCCGTCGCCCTCGACGAATTGCGCCTCGCCCTGGCGACCCTGCCGGAAGAACAGCGCGAGGCCCTGATCCTCGTCGGCGCGGGCGGCTTCGCCTACGAAGAGGCGGCCGAGATCTGCCAGTGCGCCGTCGGCACCGTGAAGAGCCGCGTCTCCCGCGCCCGCAAGGCGCTTCAGGCCACGCTGGAGCGCGGCGGATATGCGCGCGACGGCCGCGCCGCCGGCGACGCCATGCGTTCCATACTTGCCGACGCCGATCGCCTGAGCAGCGTCCGGGGCTGAAGTGGTCCGTCTCGGGCGAGCGCTCGGCCGGGGTCTGGCTCCCCCCCAATTCCAGGGCATCCGCTTCAGGCTCGGAGCCGCGCTCGCCTTCGCCCTCCTGCCGGTGCTCGCGCTCGGGGCCTTCCAGGCCGACGCCCAGTTCCGCGTCCAGGACCAGCAGCGGCGCGACGACCTGCAGCTGGCCGCCGAGCGGACGGCGGCCAACGTCAAGGGCCGGCTGGACAGCACCTCCGTACTGCTCCAGGCGCTTCGGCCCGAGGCCCTCGAGCTGTTCTGCGAGCCGCGGCTCACCTCCCTGGTGCAGCGCATCGACGGACTGGAAGGTCTGGCCCGGCTCACACCCACGGGGCAGACCGCCTGCGCCTCCCAGGGGCTGACGGCCCCCTCGCCGGCCTGGCTGACCGGCGCGCGCGCCTCGCCCTGGTTCCAGCGGCTCATGGAGGGCGAGGACACGGTGCTGGCGCGCGCGCCGGTCCGCGCCGGAGAGGCGCCCGGCCTGATCGTGGCCATCCGGCTGGAGCGGCCGCTCGGCGCCTTCGACGGCGCCATGATCGCTGTCATCCCGCTGTCCGCCCTGCAGCCGGACATTGCCGACCGGGCCCTGCCCGAAGGCTCGCAGGCGGCGCTGACCGACGGCGAGGGGCGGATCCTGACCGCGACGGATGTGGAAGCCTTCACCCTGGCGGGCGGCGGCGGCGTCACAGGCTGGGTCGACCGGGCCCGGCGCGACGCTTCGGCGATCTTCGAGGCGGACGACGCCGACGGCCGCCGTCGCGTCTTCGCCGGGGCCGCACTGGCCGGGCGCGATGTCTACGCCCTGCTGTCCGCTCCCGCGCCGGGCCTGCTCTCCTGGGCGCGGCTGAACCCCGTCGGGGCGTTCATGGTCCCGCTGCTGGCGTGGCTGATCGCCTTCCTGTCAGTGATGTGGGTGTCCGAGCGCATCGTCGTGCGCTGGCTGGTCTATCTGGAGCGGGTGGCCGCCATCTATGCGCGCGGCCGCTTCTCGGTGCGGCCTGTCCAGGCGATGAACGCGCCGGCGGAAATCCGCGTGCTCGCCCGCACCCTTGACGATCTGGCCGAAACCATCACCACCCGCGACGCCGCCCTGAACGCCTCGCTCGAGGAGAAGGACGCGCTGATGCGCGAGATCCATCACCGGGTGAAGAACAACCTCCAGATCATCTCGTCGCTGTTGTCGATGCAGCAGCGCGCCCTTTCGGACGCGCAGGCCAAGGCCGCCGTCGGCGACACCCGCCAGCGCATCTCCGCGCTCGCCCTGATCTATCGCACCCTCTACCAGAGCGCCGACCTGCGCTACGCCGACGCCCGCATCTTTCTGACCGAACTGGTCGGACAGCTGGTGGCCAGCGAAACCGGCCGCGGTGCGGTGGTCACCTCGTCGGTCGAGGCCGACTCCCTCGTCGTCGATCCGGACAAGCTCGCGCCCCTCGCCCTGTGGCTCGTCGAGGCGGTGACCAACGCCCAGAAGCACGCCTTCGCCGGCCGCGGCGGCGCGCTGAAGGTGCGGTTCCGCGTCGAGGGCGAGACGAGCGTCCTCGAGGTCGAGGACGACGGACCGGGCGTCAGCGAGACCTTCCGCGCCGGCGTCGGCCGCACCCTGATGGGCGCCTTCGCCAAACAGCTGCGCGGCGAGGTCGAGCTGGTCCCGGCCCCGGGCGGCGGGACCATCGCCCGCATGACCTTCGCCACGCCCGAGGCCGTGACGCCGACGGACCCCGCCGATCTTGGAACCCGCCCCGCGCCCCGACGTTCTTGATGCGTACGCCGCTCCCCGGGCGCCAGGAGATCGCAACATGCGGAAGATATTTGTTCTGTTCGCCGCCGCGGCGGCCCTCACCACCGCCGCCTGCAACACCATTTCGGGCGTGGGCCGCGACGCCTCCGCGGCTGGCGACGCCGTGACGGGTGCGGCGGAAGACGCCAAGACCTGAGTTCGGTTCCCGGCCGCGGCTCTCCCCCGACACGCGGTTCGGTCGAAGAAGGCCCGCCTGGCTCCCCCCCGCCGGCGGGCCTTCGCTTGTCTGACGCCGCGCGCGCTTGCACGCCGCCGCCGCGGCGCTAGCATCCCCGCCGGGGACGATGCGGGGGAATGCGACCATGACCGACCAGACCGCCGCGACCGCGTCGGGGCCCGGCCTGAAGACCGTGGTGTCCGCCTCGGCCGCCGGCACCGCCTTCGAATGGTACGACTTCTTCATCTTCGGATCGCTGCCTGCGGTCATCGCCCGGCATTTCTACGCCGAGGTCGGCGAGACGACCGGCTACATCCTGGCCCTGCTGACCTTCGGCGTCGGCTTCGTGGTGCGGCCGCTCGGCGCCCTGGTGTTCGGCTGGTTCGGCGACCGGACGGGACGCAAGGCCACCTTCCTGGTGACCATCACCATCATGGGCGTGGCGACCGTCGCTATCGGCCTGCTGCCCGGCTATGACCAGATCGGCGTCGCGGCCCCGATCCTGCTGATCCTGATGCGCGTCCTGCAGGGCTTCGCCCTCGGCGGCGAATACGGCGGCGCCGCCATCTATGTCGCCGAACACGCCCCGGCCGAAAGGCGCGGCTTCCTGACCGGCTGGATCCAGACCACCGCGGCGCTTGGCCTGATCGGCGCCCTGGGCGTCATCGTCGTCACCCGCCAGATCGTCGGGGCCGAGGCCTTCGACGAATGGGGCTGGCGCATACCCTTCCTGCTGTCGGCCTTGCTGCTGGCCATCTCGCTGTGGATCCGCCTGCGGCTCGGCGAAAGCCCCGCCTTCCGCCGCATGGAGGCCGAGGGCGGCGAACGGCGCGCGCCCTGGCGCGAGGCCTTCCTGCAGTGGAACAACGGCCGCTTCGTGCTGCTGGCCCTGTTCGGGATCATGATCGCCCAGGGCGCGGTCTGGTACTGCGGCTATTTCTACACCCGCACCTTCATGGAGCGATTCCTGAAGGTGGAGGTCGCCACGGTCGACATGATCATGTTCTGGCTGACCGTGGTGTCCGCCGCCCTCTATGTCTTCTTCGGCTGGCTGTCGGACCGGGTGGGCCGCAAGCCGGTGATGCTGTTCGGCATGCTGCTGGCCCTGATCGCCTTCTTCCCCGGCTTCCACGCCCTCGCCAGGGCGGCCAATCCGGCGCTGGTCGCGGCCCAGGCCTCGGCCCCGGTGACCGTGGTGGCCGATCCGGCCTCCTGCGCCCTGCAGTTCGACCCGGTCGGCAAGGCCGCCTTCGCCAGTTCGTGCGACATCGCCAAGAGCGTTCTGTCCAACGCCGGCGTCTCCTACGCCAACGTCAGCGCCCCGGCGGGCAGCGTCGCCACCGTCCGGGTCGGAGGGGCCGAAATCGCCTCGGTCGAGGGCGAGGGCCTCGCGCCCGCCGCGCTCAAGGCGGCCCGCGCCGACGTCGAGACCCGCGTCAAGGCGGCCCTCGTCGCCGCCGGCTACCCCGAACGCGCCGACCCCGCCCGCATGAACCTGCCCCTGATGTTCGCCATCCTGATGGTCTTCATCGTCGCCGCCACGGCCCTGTACGGCCCGCAGGCCGCCGCCCTGGTCGAGCTGTTCCCCACGCGGGTGCGCTACACCGCCATGAGCCTGCCCTACAACGTCGGCACCGGCTGGGTCGGAGGCCTGCTGCCCGCCGCCAGCTTCGCCCTGGTGGCGGCGTCGGGAAACATCTACTTCGGCCTGTGGTATTCGGTGGCCTTCACCCTGCTCGCCGTCGTCGTCAGCCTGCTCTGGCTGCCGGAGACGCGGGGCCGGGATCTGAACACGATCCAGACCTGAGGCGTTGCTTCCACGCCTCCCCAGCCGGACGAAGACCATGCCAGACGCCAAGGGCCGCGCCGCCGGCCTCGACCTGATGCGCCAGCACGCCCTCATCGCGGGCGAGCCGGTCACCTCGGAGACCCGTATCGCCGTCGACGACCCCGCTACGGGCCAGATCATCGGCCACGTGCCCGACCTCGGGGCCGCCGACACCGAACGCGCCATCCAGGCCGCGCACGACGCCTTCCCCGCCTGGTCCCGCTCCGATCCGCACAAGCGGGCCGCCTTCCTGCGCGACTGGGCCCGGCTGATCGACGACAATGCGGAGGGGCTCGGGGCCCTGATGGCGCTCGAGAACGGCAAGCCGTTCGAGGAGGCCAGGGGCGAGGTCGCCTACGCCAACAGCTTCATCAAATGGTTCGCCGGCGAGGCCGAGCGCCTGATCGGCGAGACGCAGGACAGCCCGCTGGGCCATGTCATCCTGACCTTCCGCGAGGCGGTCGGACCCTGCGCCTTCATCACCCCGTGGAACTTCCCGGCGGCCATGCTGACCCGCAAGCTGGGGCCCGCCCTCGCCGCCGGCTGCACCGCCGTGGTCAAGCCCGCCAGCCAGACCCCCTTCACCGCCATCGCCCTGGCCGAACTGGCGTATCAGGCCGGCCTGCCCAAGGGCGTGCTCAGCGTCGTCACCGGCGACGCGGCGACCATCGGCGGCGTGCTGACCGCCTCCCCCCTGATCCGCAAGCTCAGCTTCACCGGCTCGACCCCGGTCGGCCGGCTGCTGGCCGAACAGTGCGCCCCGACCCTGAAGCGGGTGTCGATGGAGCTGGGCGGCGCCGCGCCCCTGATCGTCTTCGCCGACGCCGACCTCGACCTCGCCGTGGCCGAGACCATCCGGGGCAAGTTCCGCAACTCGGGCCAGACCTGCGTCTGTCCCAACCGCGTCTATGTGGAGCGTTCCGTGGCCGACGCCTACGCCCGCAAACTGGCGGAGGCGGTGGCGCAGATCCCCGTCGGCGGCGCCTTCGAACCCGGCGTCAAGGTCGGCCCGCTGATCGAGGACAAGGCTGTCCGCAAGGTCCAGGACCACCTCGCCCTGACCAGGGCCGCGGGCGGAGAGGTGCTGACCGGCGGCGAGCCTCATGCGCTGGGCGGCCGTTTCTTCCAGCCGACGGTGACCCTCGGCGGCGACGACGCCCTGTTCCGCCGCGAGGAGACCTTCGGCCCGCTGATCCCCGTCTTCGCCTTCGACAGCGAGGACGAGGTTCTCGACAAGGCCAACGACAGCGAGTTCGGCCTCGCCTCCTACGTCTTCACCCGCGACCTCGACCGCGCCATGCACATCGGCCGCCGCATCGAGGCCGGCATGTGCGGCGTCAACACCGGCATCATCTCCACCGCCGTCGCCCCCTTCGGCGGCGTCAAACAGTCCGGCTACGGCCGCGAGGGCTCGATCCACGGCATCGACGAATACGTCGACATCAAACAGGTCACCCTGGCGCTGCGCTAGGGATCAGCCCTCGAGGTCGGTCTTCAACCGATCCAGCACCTCGACCGCGCGGGCGGCGTGCGGACCGATCCAGCGGTCGTGGACCTGTTTGATCGGCAGGGGATTGAGGTGGTTCCACCGCTCGCGCCCCTTGCGCTGGACGATGATCAGCTCGGCCCCTTCCAGCACCTTGAGATGCTGCATCACCGTGCATCGGTCCAGCGGCTGGAAGCGCTCGCACAGCGCGCCCGTGGTCTGCGGCGCGTCCTTCAGCGCGTCCAGCAGGGCCCGCCGCACTCCCGCGGACAACGCCTTGAAAACCCGGTCCTGATTCGCCTCGCTTGACATGTTATAAGAATATAACATTATGGCCCGCGAACAAGGAGCAAGACCGATGGATCTCAGGTTCAAGGTGTCGGGCCGCATCGGCCGCCCCGTAGAAGAGGTGTTCGAAGCGGTCGCCGATCCGGCGAGACTGTCCGCCTATTTCACCACCGGCGGGGCCGTCGGCCGGCTGGAGACGGGCAAGACCGTTCAGTGGGAGTTCGCGGACTTCCCCGGCGCCTTTCCGGTCGAGGTCGTCGAGGTCGAACCGAACCGCCGCATCGTCCTGAAATGGGAGGCCAACGAGGGTCCGCCCGAGGACGGCGACCCGGTCGTCCGCGCCGCCTATATGACCACCGTGGTCTTCACCTTCGAGCCTCTCGACGACGGCCGCACCCTGGTCACCATCGAGGAAGGCGGCTGGCGCGAGACGCCCACGGGCCTCAAGGCGGCTTTCGGCAACTGTCAGGGCTGGTCGCAGATGCTCGCCGCCCTCAAGGCCTGGGTCGAACACGGGATCAACCTGCGCGAGGGCTTCTACGTCTGAGACCACACAGCGGCCGAGCTCAGACCTTCTTCAGCCCGGCGATGAAGCCCTGAACCTCGTCGTTCATCCAGTCGGGTCCGTCCCACCAGAACCGAGCCAACGCATCATGGTTGGCGGCCACCCACGCGATCACGGGTGCAGCCATGCGCGCGAGGTCCCGTTCGGGCAGGCTGTTGGCGACCACTCTCGGTTCAGGGCTGACGGCGACGGAGAAGCTTGGCTGATGACGTCCTGCCTTCAGATAGTATTTCACGCGCGGGCCGTGGGAGCCCATGGCGGTCGAGATGAGGATCACACCCGGGACCCCGGTCTGGGCCTCTCCGAGGTTCGCCATGTCGAAGATGTCTTCTTCGCCGAGCGCACTGAGCTCCTCGTCGAGCGTGGGCTCGCGATCGCTCCAGACAGCGATGTTCTCGTGCATCGTCACGCCATCGATAGAGCGCCCTTCGGCCTCATGGTGTCAAACGCGTTCAACCCGAACGCGTCGGGGTCGGCGGATGCCCGCTCAAACCGGCAGCGCCCCGCGCTTGACCACCGTCCGCATGGCCACGCTGGACGACACCCGCGTCACCCCCGGGATCCGCGTCAGCTCCCTCGAGTGCACCCGCTCCAGGTCGTCGACGTCTCGCACCACCAGCCGCAGCAGATAGTCCGAGCCGCCGGTCATCAGATAGCACTCGACCACCTCCGGCACCGTCGCGATGGCTGTTTCGAAGGCGGTCAGGGCCGCTTCCGACTGCGACGACAGGGTCACCGTGACGAAGACGCTGATCGGCAGCCCCACCGCGCGCTCGTTGACGATGGCGGCGTAGCGGCTGATCACCTCGGCCGCCTCCAGCGCCCGAAGCCGCCGCAGGCAGGCGCTCTCCGACAGGTTCACGGTCCGCGCCAGGTCGGCGTTGGTCATCCGTCCGTCCCCCTGCAGGGCGCGGATCATCTTGCGGTCGGTGTCATCGAGCGCGACGGCGGAAATGGTCTTCAAAGTCGGCCTCGTTCGCAGATTCTGCGAATGTACGCCGTTCAGTCGCCGAAAAGAACAGGAACCTGCGCGCCCTCCCTCGCTAGATTGCCGCCCGACGCGAGGCCGCCGCAGAGCGCGCCCGCACCCCGTCGGAAGAGGAACCTCCCATGCGCGTCGGCGTCCCCAAGGAAATCAAGAAGAACGAGCACCGCATCGGCCTGACGCCGACCGCCGTGCGCGAATACGTGGCCCACGGCCACACCGTCTCGATCGAGACCGGAGCGGGCCTCGGCGCCGGCTTCACCGACGCCGACTACAAGAAGGCCGGCGCGCAGATCGTCGCCGATGCGAAGACCATCTTCGCCGACAACGACATGATCGTGAAGGTCAAGGAGCCGCAGAAGGTCGAGTGGGAGATGCTCCGCGAGGACCAGATCCTCTTCACCTACCTGCACCTCGCGCCGGATCCCGAGCAGACGAAGGGGCTGATCGCCTCGAAATGCGCCGCCATCGCCTATGAGACCGTGACCAACGCCCAGGGCGGGCTCCCGCTGCTGGCCCCGATGTCGGAAGTCGCCGGCCGCATCGCCGTCTTCTCGGCCGCCGAGACCCTGCTCAAGCACAACGGCGGCATGGGCCTGCTGTTCTGCGGCGTCCCCGGCGTGGCCCCGGCTCGCGTGCTGGTGCTGGGCGGCGGCGTCGTCGGCCTCAACGCGGCCCGCATGGCCATGGGCCTGGGCGCCGAGGTGGTCGTGCTGGAACGCTCGATCCCGCGCATGGCCTATATCGACGAGGTCACCAACGGCCGCGTCATCACCCGCTATTCCTCGATCGGCGCGATCGAGGAGGAGATGGTCAAGGCCGACGTCATCATCGGCGCCGTTCTGGTCCCCGGGGCCGAGGCGCCCAAGCTGATCAAGCGCGAACACCTCAAGCAGATGAAGCCCGGCTCGGTTCTGGTCGACGTCGCCATCGACCAGGGCGGCTGTTTCGAGACCAGCCACGCCACGACCCACGAGGACCCGACCTATGTCATCGACGGCGTGGTCCACTACTGCGTCGCCAACATGCCGGGCGCGGCCCCGCGCACCTCGTCGGAAGCCCTCAACAACGCCACCCTGCCCTTCGGCCTGGCCCTCGCCGACAAGGGGCTGGAGGCGCTGAAGCAGAACCCGCACCTCGCCCGCGGCCTGAACGTCCTCAAGGGCGAGTTGACCTATCCCGCGGTGGCCGAGGCCCTGGACATGCCGTGGAGCGATCCCTTCGGCGTCTGGGCCAAGGGCTGAGAACGCGTCCCTCTCCCCTTGCGGGAGAGGGAGACCGCGCACGGCGGCGCAGCCGTCGTCCTTGTGCGGTCGGGTGAGGGGCCTCGCACTGCATCCGGAGCGACCCCTCATCCGTCTCGCTTCGCGAGCCACCTTCTCCCGCAAGGGGAGAAGGACGGTGGGTGCCTGTAATTCGCCGCTCTCTTCCGGCATAAGCCGCGCTCAAGCAGCGAGCGACCGCGTCGCGAGCGGTAGCGCACCGAAGAAGTCCCGCGATGAAGTTCCTCGACCAGGCCAAGATCTATATCCGCTCCGGCAACGGCGGCGCGGGCGCCGTTTCGTTCCGGCGCGAAAAGTTCATTCCCAACGGCGGCCCTGACGGCGGCGACGGCGGCAATGGCGGCAACGTCTGGATCACCGCGGTCGAGGGGCTGAACACCCTGATCGACTACCGCTACCAGCAGCATTTCAAGGCCCAGACCGGCGTCCATGGCATGGGTCGCCAGATGCACGGGGCCAAGGGCGAGGACGTCATCCTCAAGGTCCCGGTCGGCACCCAGGTGCTGGACGAGGACAAGGAGACCGTGCTGCTCGACATGGACGTCGCCGGCAAGACCGAGCTGCTTCTGAAGGGCGGCAACGGCGGCTGGGGCAACGTCCGCTTCAAGGGCCCCTCAAACCAGGCCCCCGCCTACGCCAACCCCGGCCAGGAAGGTCAGGAGCGCTGGATCTGGCTGCGGCTGAAGCTGATCGCCGACGTCGGCCTCGCCGGCCTGCCCAACGCCGGCAAGTCGACCTTCCTCGCCGCCGCCAGCGCCGCGCGGCCCAAGATCGCCGACTACCCCTTCACGACGCTGGTGCCAAACCTCGGCGTGGTCGACCTGTCGCCCACCGAGCGGTTCGTCATCGCCGACATCCCCGGCCTGATCGAGGGCGCCCACGAGGGCGCCGGCATCGGCACCCGCTTCCTCGGCCACGTCGAACGCTCCGGCTGTCTGATCCATCTGATCGACGGAACCCAAGAGGACGTCGGCAAGGCGTACCGCATCATCCGCCACGAGCTCGAGGCCTATGGCGCCGGCCTCGCCGACAAGCCCGAGGTGCTGGCCCTCAACAAGATCGACGCCCTCGATCCCGAGACCCGCGAGGCCAGGGCCGCCGAGCTCGAAGCAGTCGCCGGCAAGCGCCCGATGCTGGTCTCCGGCGTCTCCGGCGAAGGCGTCACCGAACTTCTCCGCGCCGCCTGGACCGAGGTCCGCAAGAACCGCGGCGAGATCGCCCCGGCCGAAACGGACGAGACCGTGGTGGAGACCCCCGGCGGCTGGGCGCCCTAGGGAACCCGGGCCGCCGGCGTCGCTTCTTCACGAAAGGAGCCCGCCATGACCGATCAGAAGCCCATCCAGACCGAAGGCCGCGACGACAACGGCGCCATTCCGCTCGGCCGGCCAGACGCCTCGACCTCCGACGCCGCGGTCAAGCGCAACGCCGAGCGCGAAAAACAGACCGCCGGCCCCGATGGTCCCGACGCCACGGAGGTCGGCGACACCTTCAGGAAGCGGCCGGGCTGAGCAGAGGCGACACCCTGCGCCGGGCGTGTTATGGCGCCGCTGAGCATAAGCCCCGCGCGAGCCCGCCTTGCCCTTCTTCCACGCCGGCCCCGCCCCGCGAGTCTCCGGTCCCCGACGGGGGGCGCTGCGCGACGGGCTCGATCTCCGGCCGGGCATGAAGGTCGGGCTGTTCGGCGGCTCGTTCAATCCGGCCCACGACGGCCACGCCCATGTCGCGGAGACCGCCCTGCGCCGTCTCGGCCTGGACCGGGTCGTCTGGCTGGTGTCGCCGCAGAACCCCCTGAAGGACGCCCGCGACAGCGCCCCGCTGGCCGACCGCATGGCCTCCGCCCGCGCCGCCGCCGCCCACGCCGCCGCCGGGCCGGCCATGGTCGTCTCGGATTTCGAGACCCGCGTCGGCACACGGTGGACGGTCGACACCCTGCGCGCCCTGACCGCGCGCCATCCCGGGGTGCGCTTCGTCTGGCTGATGGGCTCGGACAACCTCGCCACCTTCCACCGCTGGCGCGGCTGGACCGACATCATGCGGATGATGCCCGTGGCGGTGATCGCCCGGCCGGGCTCGGAACTGGACAGCCGCACCGCCCCCGCCGCCGCCCGCTTCGCCGCCGCCCGCGTCCCGGCCTCGAAAGCCCGGCTGCTGCCCGGTCTGGAGGCGCCCGCCTGGACCTATCTCACGGCCCCGCTGAACCCCCGCTCCTCGACCGCCCTGAGGGCCCGGGCCAGGGCCGACGCCGACACGGCCCGGCGCAAGGCGTGACGCCCCGGCCCGTCCGTGCTAGACTGCCGCTTTAGTAATCTCCCTGGAGCCTTCCGCTGACCCCCTCGCCCGCGCACGATGCGCAAGACAGCGCCGTTTCCAACACGGCGCACGAGATGGACCCCATCGCGCCCATCCATTCCGAAGACGGTCCCCCGGATAACGGTCACCAGGCTCCCCTTCCCGTCGGCTCCACGGTGCTGGAACAGGCCATCCTGTCGCGCCTCGACGAGGACAAGGCGCAGGACATCGTCCTGATCGACCTCAAGGGCAAGAGCCCCATGGCCGACACCATGATCATCGCCTCCGGCCGTTCGCACCGCCACGTCGGCGCCCTCGCCGACCACCTGCAGCGCACGCTGAAGGAACAGGGCCTCGGCAAGGTCAAGGTCTCCGGTCTGCCGCACTGCGACTGGGTGCTGCTCGACGCCGGCGACGTCATCGTCCACCTGTTCCGCCCGGAAGTCCGCGCCTTCTACAATATCGAGAAGATCTGGTCGGTCGACAGCGGCCACCGCGTCGACGCCCGCGCCTAGACCGCTTTCAGGGTGTTTGGCCAATGAAGCTGGCCGTCATCGCCATCGGCAAGCCGGGGCGCGGCCCCGAGGCGACCCTGGCCGCCGACTACGCCGAACGCGCCACCCTGGCGGGACGGGCGCTCGGCCTTGGCCCCCTCGACCTGATCGACCTCGAAGCGCGCAAGCCCGGCAAGGCGGCCGAGGCCGAACTTATCCTCAAGGCCGCCGAGGGCGCCCACCTGATCGCCTGCGACGAGCGCGGCACGACCTTCTCCAGCCGCGCCTTCGCCGACCACATCGCCACGCTGCGCGACCGCGGCGAGCGGCGGCTGGCCTTCGCCATCGGCGGGGCCGACGGGCTGGACGCCAGCGTCCGCGCCGCCGCCGCCTCGACCCTCGCCTTCGGCCCCCAGACCTGGCCCCACGCCCTCGCCCGGGCCATGCTGGCGGAACAGCTGTATCGCGCCGTGACCATCCTGGCCGGATCGCCCTATCATAGGGACTGATGCGTCACGCGCCCCTCGCCCTGCTGCTCGTCCTCGCCGCCCTGCCGGTGGCCGCCGCCGCGCCCCGGGGCACACAGGAGAGGGCGGCCGAGATCGGCCAGCTGCGCGCCGAGTTCCGCGACGAGCAGGCCCGCGCCCGGCGGCTGCGCGCCGAGGCCGCCGACGCCGCCGCCGGGATCGCGCGGCTGGAGCGGGAGCTGGCCGCCCTCGGCGCCGACGTCGCCGCCGGGGACCGCACCATCTCCGCCCAGCGCGCCCGTCTGAAGGCGCTCAGCGAGCGCGAGGCCGCCCTCGTCGCCCGGCTGTCGCAGGCCCGCGGCCGGCAGGCCCGGCTGCTGTCCGCCCTGCAGATGATGAGCCGGCGCCCGCCGCCGCCCCTGCTGGTCCCGGCTGACAAGGCCGTCGACACCGTCCGCGCCGCCATACTGATGAAGGCCATGGCCCCGGAGCTCCAGACCCGGGCGAGGGTGCTGGCCGACCAGCAGGCGGAAATCATCCGCGTCCGCCGCCTGGCCGCCCTGAACAGCGAGGCCCTGTTCACCGCCGAGAGCGCCCAGGGCGACCGCCGCGCCCGCGCCGAGGCCCTCGCCGCCCGCCAGACCCGGCTTCGCGCCGTCCTGCGCGCCGAGGCCGAGACCGCCGAACGGGCCGCGCGCGCCCTCGAGGCCCGGCTGCGCGCGCTCGGCTCGACCGTGCCCGCCGTCGACGCCGACGCGCCGGACGCCACAGCCCGCCGCCCCGCCGGCCGCGACCGCCTGACCCCGCCCGTCGAGGGCGCGCCCTCGGTGCGCTTCGGCGGCGGCTCGAGCGGCTGGCGCTGGCGGGCCGACGGCGGCGAGGCGCGCGCCCCCGCCGCCGGCCGCGTGGCCTGGACCGGGCCGCTGGAGGGCTGGGGCCAGGTGGTCATCCTCGACCTCGGCCCCGGCTGGCGCGCGGTCGTCTCCGGCCTCGACGAGGTGGCGGTCGAAACCGGCGCCCGGGTCGCCGACGGCCAGGCGCTGGGCCGCGCCGCCCCGGACGGCGAGATCGCCTTCGAACTCCGCCGCGAGGAACGCCCGGTCGATCCGGCGCCGTGGCTCAGGTGAGGCAGTAGGGAGTAGGCAGTAGGCAGTAGAAGAATGGCCGGGCGGTTCCCGCCCCCTCGCTCGGTGTCCCTGCTGCCTGGCCTGGCGCCTGGCGCCTGTTGCCTCCTGCCTCCTGCCTCCTGCCTGTTGCCTCCTGCCTCCTGCCTAATTCCTCGCCCGCTGCGCGCGCGCCCTTCCCATCCACCGATGACGCTGATTTTATCGGCAGACCGAGGATCGGCCACGATTTGGTCGCCGCAGGCCTCATAACTCATGATGTTCAGGCCGCCTCCCCGGCCCGCTGGAAGAAGAGCCTATGCGCAAGTTGCTGATGATCGGCGCCGCCGCCGCCACCGTGGTCGGCCTGGGCGCCGCCACGACCGCCGGACAGACGCCGCGCAACGAGGCGTTCCGCCTGATCGGCCTGTTCGGCGACGCCCTCGCCACGGTCGAGCGCGACTATGTCGTGCCCGTCGACGACAAGAAGCTGATCGAGGCCGCCCTGCAGGGCATGATGGGCGCCCTGGACCCGCACTCCTCCTACCTGCCGCTCAAGGGCTACACCGAGCTGCGCGAGCGCACCGAGGGCCAGTATTCCGGCGTCGGCCTGACCATCTCGTCCGAGGGCGGCCTGGTGAAGATCATCTCGCCGATGGACGGCGGCCCCGCCGCCCGCGCCGGCGTCCAGGCCGGCGACGTCATCTCCTCCATCGAGGGCCAGAACTCGTCGGGCCTGACCGTCAGCCAGGTCTCGGAAAAGCTGCGCGGCGCTCCCGGCACCTCGGTCAAGGTCACCTTCCTGCGCGACGGCGAGGAGCCGCGCGAGGTCGTCCTGACGCGCGAGATCATCAAGATCGACTCCGTCACCGGCCGCGTCGAGGGCGACTTCGGCGTCCTGCGCATCTCGACCTTCAACGAGAACACCGGCCGCGAACTGACCGAGACCATCACCCGGCTCAAGACCGAGAACCCGGCCCTCAAGGGCTATGTTCTCGACCTGCGCAACAACGGCGGCGGGCTGCTCGACGCGGCGATCGCCGTCTCGGACGCCTTCCTCGAGCGCGGCGAGATCGTCAGCCAGCGCGGCCGCTCGCCCGAGCAGATCATCCGCTACGCCGCCCGTCCGGGCGACCTGACCGGCGGACTGCCGGTGGTGGTGCTGATCAACTACGGCTCCGCCTCGGCCTCCGAGATCGTCGCCGGCGCCCTGAAGGACCACCAGCGCGCCACGATCGTCGGCCTGACCAGCTTCGGCAAGGGCTCGGTGCAGAGCGTCATCCCGCTCCGCGGCGGCGCCGACGGCGCCCTGTCGATCACCACGGCGCGCTACTACACCCCGTCCGGCGCCTCGATCCAGAAGATCGGCATCGAGCCGGACCTTGAGGTGGCCCGTTCGGAGGCCGAGGCCCGCATCGTGTCGCGCTCCAACTTCATCTATTCCGAGGCCGCCTACGCCACGGCGCTGGACGCCTCGATCGGGGCCGAGCGCAAGGGGCCGCACACGCCGCACGAAGCGCCGGGCGAGGCCTGGGACAAGGACAAGGACTACCAGCTGGAGCGGGCGTTCGACGTGCTCCGCGCCGGCGGAAACCTGACCCAGCTGGCGGCCGCCCCCGAAGGCATCGTCGTCACCCCCCCGGGCACGGCCATGGCCGCCGTCGAGCCGGAGACGGACGAAACGCCCTGAAGCGAGACAGCAGGCAATAGGCAGTAGGCAGTAGGCAGTAGGCAGTAGGGACGGCCTGCCGCGCGGGCCGGAGCATGCCCCTGTCACCCGTCGCTCCCTAACTCCCGGCCGCCTACTGCCTGCTGCCTACTGCCTCCCCCCCGGATGCCTAACACCGCGTTAGGCTTTCTTAACCGACGCACGGCCAATGTGGGCCTTGAAGGAGTCCGTCCCGCGGACCCCGGTTCGAGCGCCCGATTTCTTGCCCATGTTCGCCAAGCGCCAGTCCGTTCTCGCCGCCACCGCGGGCGCTCCGCCCGCCCGCCGCTCCGTGTCCGAAACCTTCGCCCCCGTCCTGCGCGTGCTGAGGAAGCCGCCGGTCGCGGTCGCCGGAGCCGGAGTGCTGCTGCTCGCCGCCGCCGCCCTGTTCGTCACCGTGCTGGGCGACCCGCGCGCCGGGGCCCCCTCGGCCCGGGTGGCGCTCAACCGCCCGGCCGCCGCGCCGGCGCCCGTCCCCACCGGCCTGGAGGCCTTTTCGCTCGACGGGTCGGGCGTCTACCAGGATCTGGCCGCCGGCGGCGATCCCGCCCTGATGGGCGAGGCCGTCATCACCCTGCCCGACGGCGCCACCGTCTCCGGCGAGGGCGCACCGGTCACCGCCCCGCGGGTCGCCGCTCGCCCCCTGCCCGCCGCGCCGATCGCCGGCCTCAGCCAGCCGGGCCCCGACGGCCCCCTGCCGCGCATCGCCCCGGACGGCCGCGTCGCTGCGGTCGCCTACGCCCGTCCCTTCGTCTCCAACGGCAAGCCCCGCGTCGCCCTGATCGTCGGCGGTCTCGGCCTCAACGCCGTCACCACCCGCGCCGCCATCGAGCGCCTGCCGGCCGAGGTCACACTCAGCTTCGTGCCCTACGCCGAGGGCCTGCAGGGCTGGATCGACCTCGCGCGGGCCCAGGGCCACGAGGTCATGCTCGAAATGCCCATGGAGCCGACCGGCTATCCGAACAACGACCCCGGCCCCTACACCCTGCTGGCTAGCGCCGACGCCGCCGACATCCAGGCGAAGATGAACTGGCTGCTGGGCCGCGCGACCGGCTATTTCGGCGTCACCAACTACCTCGGCGACCGCTTCGCCACCTCCGAGGAGGGCATGACCGCCTTCATGGGCGTGTTGCGCCAGCGCGGCGTCGCCTTCCTCGACGACGGCTCGATGAGCCGCCGGCCCGGCGCATGGGCCCGCGCCAGCGCCAATCGCATCGTCGACGAGCAGCAGACCCCGACCGCCATCATGGGCCAGCTCAACGCGCTCGAGGCCCTCGCCAAGGCCCGTGGCTCGGCCCTCGGCACGGGCTTCAGCTATCCGGTCACCGTCGAGGCCGCCGCCCGCTGGACCGCCGGCCTCGAGGCCCGCGGCCTGCAACTGGCCCCGGCCTCGGCTCTGGCGAACCGGCCGGGGCGGTAGGGACTAGGGTCCAGGGGCTGGGGGCTGGGGCTGGAAGGCCACTCGCGACACCTGCGCCTCTTTCCTCCCTGACCCCTAGCCCCTAGACCCTGCCCCCATGACCGACCTCTCGCTCTACCGCCCCAACGTCGGCGTCGTGCTGTTCCACCCGGACGGCCGGGTCTGGTACGGGCGCCGCGCCAACACCGCCGGGCCCCACAACTGGCAGTTCCCGCAGGGCGGGGTCGACGAGGGCGAGGATTTCGAGGCCGCCGCCCGCCGCGAGCTGGCCGAGGAGACCGGCGTCGTCTCCGCCGAACTGCTGGCCAGGACCGAGGAGTGGATCGCCTACGCCTTTCCGGCCGACTACGGCGGCAGCAAGCAGGCGCGCGGCTTCGCCGGCCAGAAGCAGAAATGGTTCGCCTTCCGCTTCACCGGCGACGAGTCCGAGATCGACCTCGAGGCTCACGGAGAGATCGAGTTCGACGCCTGGCGCTGGGGTTCTCTGCATGAGGCCCCCGACCTGATCGTCCCCTTCAAGCGCGAGGCCTACGAACAGGTGGTGGCCCTTTTCGCCCCGCTGGTGGTCTAGCTCGGTCAGTCCCAACCAGCCCCGTCATCCTCGGGCTTGACCCGGGGATCAGACCCTCCGGTGCTCCGTCGAAAAGCTTGCGGTCACCCTCGCCGGGCCGCCCATACGGCGCAGCCCGCCCTCACATCTGATCCTCGGGTCAAGCCCGAGGATGACGGCGGTAAGGGGCACGCCCGCCATTCTACGCCGCCCCGCACCCCTCCGCCTTGAGCACCCGTTTCGTCGAGGCCGGATATTTCGCCATCAGCCGCGCCGGCCGGATCGGCCGCGGCGCGAAGCCGCCGCCGCAGTTGGGGCAGACGCCCTTCAGGGGACCGTCCACGCAAGGCGCGCAGAAGGTGCATTCGAAGGTGCAGATGCGCGCCTCGGCGCTGTCATACGGCAGGTCGCGGTCGCAGCATTCGCAGTTGGGTCTCAGTTCGAGCATGTCCGCCTCCTGCCCCGAAGCTACACCGTCACTGTGACGGCGCCAGCCGGAACAGCACCAGTCCCGTCAGCACCAGCACGGCCGCCAGCACCCGCAGGGGACTCAGGTGCTCCTGCAGGAAGACCACCCCGACAATGAAGGCCCCGACCGCCCCGATGCCGGTCCAGACGACATAGGCCGTGCCCATAGGCAGCGACTTCATGGCCAGCGACAGCAGGCCGAAGCTGACCCCCATGAAAGCCAGCGTCGCCACGCTCGGCCACAGGCGGGTGAACCCCGCCGACTGTTTCATGAAATAGGCCCAGACGATTTCCAGCAGTCCGGCGATGATCAGATACGTCCAGGCCACGCGCGGCCCTCCTCGCAAAGGGCCGGGCCGTCCCGGACTTGGTCCCGCCGATGCAGCATCAGGCGCGGGAGCGAGGACGTGGCCTCGTCTTGCGAAGGGCTATCTAGAACCTGCGGCGCGGGGGTCAAGCGCCGCCGGCGCACAACAAAAAGCCGGCGACCGCATCGCGGCGCCGGCTTTCAGGTTTCCATTGACGGCTAGCCTTACGCCGCGGCCACTTCCGAGGCCTGTTCGGCCAGGATGGTCAGGCCGGCCGGGGTGACGTCGGCGAAGCCGCCGTGCACCTCGAACTGGCGGCGCGAGCCGCCGTCGATGACCGTGACCACGCCCTCGCGCAGGGCGGTCATGAACGGCGCGTGGTCGGCCAGGACGCCGAAATCGCCCTCGACGCCCGGCGCGTCGACCTGATCGACGAGGCCGGTGAAGACCTCGCGCTCAGGCGACACCAGCGAGAAGCTGAGCTTGCCGGCCATGCTTACGCCGCCTCGGCCAGCTTCTGGGCCTTCTCGACGGCTTCCTCGATGGCGCCGACCATGTAGAAGGCGGCCTCCGGCAGGTGGTCGTATTCGCCGGCGACGATGCCCTTGAACGAGCGGATGGTGTCTTCAAGCGAGACGAATTTGCCCGGCGAGTTGGTGAACTGCTCGGCCACGAAGAACGGCTGCGACAGGAAGCGCTGGATCTTGCGGGCGCGGGCCACGACCAGCTTGTCCTCTTCCGACAGCTCATCCATGCCCAGGATCGCGATGATGTCCTTCAGCGCCTTGTACTGCTGCAGCACTTCCTGGACCGAACGGGCGACCTGGTAGTGCTCATCCCCGATGACCAGCGGGTCCATGATCCGCGAGGTCGAGTCCAGCGGGTCCACGGCCGGGAAGATGGCCTGGGCGGCGATGTCACGCGACAGCACGGTGGTGGCGTCGAGGTGGGCGAACGAGGCGGCCGGGGCCGGGTCGGTCAGGTCGTCGGCCGGCACATAGATGGCCTGGACCGAGGTGATCGAGCCCTTCTTGGTCGAGGTGATGCGCTCCTGCAGGTTGCCCATCTCCGTGGCCAGCGTCGGCTGATAGCCCACGGCCGAGGGGATGCGGCCCAGCAGCGCCGACACTTCCGAACCCGCCTGGGTGAAGCGGAAGATGTTGTCGACGAACAGCAGCACGTCCTTGCCTTCCTCGTCGCGGAAGTATTCGGCCTGGGCCAGTCCGGTCAGGGCGACGCGGGCGCGGGCGCCGGGCGGTTCGTTCATCTGGCCGTAGACGAGGGCGCATTTCGAGCCTTCGGTCGAGCCGTTGTTCTTCGACGGGTCCACGTTGACGTTGGACTCGATCATCTCGTGATACAGGTCGTTGCCCTCGCGGGTGCGCTCGCCCACGCCGGCCAGCACCGAGTAACCGCCGTACGCCTTGGCGATGTTGTTGATCAGCTCCTGCATGGTCACGGTCTTGCCCACGCCGGCGCCGCCGAACAGGCCGATCTTGCCGCCCTTGGTGTAGGGGCAGATCAGGTCGATGACCTTGATCCCGGTGACGAGGATTTCCGACGAGGTCGACTGCTCTTCGAACGAAGGCGCCTCGCGGTGGATCGGGCGGTACATCTGGGTCTTGATCGGGCCGGCCTCGTCGATCGGCGCGCCGACGACGTTCATGATGCGGCCGAGCGTGCCCGGTCCGACCGGGGCCAGGATCGAGGTGCCGGTGTCGGTCACGGCCTGGCCGCGCGTCAGGCCCTCGGTGGTGTCCATGGCGATGGTGCGGACCATGTTCTCACCCAGGTGCTGGGCGACTTCCAGCACCAGGCGGAAGGGCTCGCCCGTCTTCTGGTCGACGTTGGTCGTCTCCAGCGCGTTCAGGATCGCCGGCAGTTCGCCGTCGAACTCGACGTCGACGACGGCGCCGATGACCTGGGCGATCTTGCCCACGCCGGTGCCGGCGGTGACCACGGCGTTGCCGGTGGCGGCGGCGGGCTTGGAAGCCTTGGGCGCGGCCGGCTTGCGGGTCGCGGTCTTCTTGGGAGCGGTGGTGTCGGTCATCGGTGCGGGTCCGTTGTCGTCGTGTGCGTTCAGGATCAGATCAGAGGGCTTCGGCGCCGGAGATGATCTCGATCAGCTCCTTGGTGATCTGCGCCTGGCGGGATCGGTTGTATTGCAGGGTGAGGGCGGAAATCATGTCGCCGGCGTTGCGCGTGGCCGCGTCCATGGCGCCCATCTGGGCCCCGTAGAAGCCGGCCTGGTTCTCGTAGAGCGAAGCCAGGATCTGGGTGGTGATGTTGCGCGGCAGCAGGGTGTCGAGGATCTCCTCCTCGGACGGCTCGTAGTCGTAGACCGCGCCGTTCAGATTGATCGGCTCGGCCCCGCCTTCCACCACCGCCGGGATCAGCTGCTTGGCGGTCGGGACCTGCGAGATCACCGACTTGAACTGGCTGTAGAACAGGGTGACCACGTCGGCGCGGCCGTTCTCGAACTCGTCGGCGATCAGCTCGGCGATCGGCTGGGCCGAGGGCAGGCCGAGGGTCTTGTGCTCCGACAGCTCGAACGTCCGCACGATCCGGTCGCCGTACATCCGGGTCAGCTGGTCGCGCGACTTGCGGCCGACGGCGATGACGCGAACGTCCTTGCCGGCGCTGATCAGGCTGTTGATGCGATCGCGGGCGGCGCGGATGATGTTCGACGAGAAGCCGCCGGCCAGGCCCTTGTCGGACGAGGCCACCACGATCAGGTGGCGCTGGTCCGAGCCGGTGCCGGCGAGGAGCTTCGGCGCGCCCTCGCCCGAGACGCCGGCCGCCAGGTTGGCGATGACGGCCGCCATGCGCGCGGCGTAGGGCCGGGCCGCGACGGCCTGGTCCTGGGCGCGCTTCAGCTTGGCCGCGGCGACCATCTGCATGGCTTTCGTGATCTTCTGCGTGGCTTTCACGCTTCCGATCCGATTGCGCATTTCCTTGAGGCTGGCCATTCGGGCTGCTCTTTCTAGTCCCTACAGGTCAGGTCAGGCGAAGGTCTTGGCGAAGGCTTCGATGGCGGCCTTCAGCTCGGCTTCCAGCTCGGGCGTCAGCGCCTTCTTGGTGCGGATGCCGTCCAGGATCGAGGCGTGCGCCGAGTGCAGGCGGGCCAGCAGCTCGCTCTCGAAGCGCTGGATGTCGCCGATGGCCACGTTGTCGAGATAGCCGCGCGTGCCGGCGTAGACCGAGACGACCTGCTCCTCGACCGTCAGCGGCGAGTATTGCGGCTGCTTCAGCAGCTCGGTCAGGCGCGCGCCGCGGGCCAGCAGCTTCTGGGTCGAGGCGTCGAGGTCCGAACCGAACTTCGCGAAGGCGGCCATTTCCCGGTACTGGGCCAGCTCGCCCTTGATCGAGCCGGCGACCTGCTTCATCGCCTTGATCTGCGCCGAGGAGCCCACGCGCGACACCGAGATGCCGACGTTCACGGCCGGGCGGATGCCCTGGTAGAACAGGTCGGACTCGAGGAAGATCTGGCCGTCGGTGATCGAGATGACGTTGGTCGGGATGTAGGCCGACACGTCGTTGGCCTGGGTCTCGATCAGCGGCAGGGCGGTCATAGAGCCGGCGCCGTTGTCCTCGTTCAGCTTGGCCGAACGCTCCAGCAGGCGCGAGTGCAGGTAGAAGACGTCGCCCGGATAGGCTTCGCGGCCCGGCGGGCGGCGCAGCAGCAGCGACATCTGGCGATAGGCCACGGCCTGCTTCGACAGATCGTCATAGACGATCAGGGCGTGCATGCCGTTGTCGCGGAAGAACTCGCCCATGGCCGTGCCCGAGAACGGGGCCAGGAACTGCAGCGGGGCCGGCTCCGAGGCGGTGGCGGCGACGACGATGGTGTAGTCCAGGGCGCCGCGCTCCTCGAGCGTCTTGACGATCTGGGCCACGGTCGAGCGCTTCTGGCCGATGGCGACGTAGATGCAGTACAGCTTCTCGCCTTCCGACGTCGCAGCCGCGTTGGTGGCCTTCTGGTTCAGGATGGTGTCGACGGCGACGGCGGTCTTGCCGACCTGGCGGTCGCCGATGATCAGCTCGCGCTGGCCGCGGCCGATCGGGATCAGGGTGTCGATGGCCTTCAGGCCGGTCTGCATCGGCTCGTGCACCGACTTCCGCGGGATGATGCCCGGGGCCTTGACGTCGACGCGGCGGCGCTCGGTGAACTGGATCGGACCCTTGCCGTCGATCGGCTCGCCCAGCGGGTTGACGACGCGGCCCAGCAGGCCCTTGCCGACCGGCACGTCCACGATCTCGCCCAGACGGCGGACCTCGTCGCCCTCGGCGATCTGGTTGTCCTGGCCGAAGATCACGGCGCCGACGTTGTCGCGCTCGAGGTTCAGGGCCATGCCCTTCACGCCCGCCTTCGGGAATTCGATCATCTCGCCGGCCTGGACGTTGTCCAGACCGTGGATGCGCGCGATGCCGTCGCCGACCGACAGCACCTGGCCGACGTCGGACACGTCGGCTTCAACGCCGAAATTGGCGATCTGCGACTTGAGGATGGCCGAGATTTCGGCGGCGCGGATGTCCATGACAGGCTCTCTGTTATCGTCTTGTCAGCGCGACCCCGTCGGGACCGCGCAGGGTTGGGTCAGGCGCGCTTGAGCGCGAATTTCATCTGGTCGAGCTTGGTCTTCAGCGAGGCGTCGAACAGCTTCGACCCCACCTTGACCTTGAGACCGCCCAGGATCGACGGATCGACGCGGGCGGTCATTTCCGGATCCTTGCCCAGCGAGGCGCGCAGGGCGGACTGGATGGATTTCATCTGGGCGGCGCTCAACGCCTGGGCCGAGACCACCTCGGCGGCGACCACGCCGGTCTTCTTCGCATACAGCGCCTCGAAGCCGGCGATCACCCCCGGCAGGTCGCGCGAACGGCCGTTCTGGCCCAGCAGGCCTAGGAAGTTGCGCGTCACGCCGCTGAACTTCGCCGCGTCGGCGATGGCCACCAGACCCTTCTGCTGGTCCTCGGCCGCGATCACCGGCGAGGTGGCCAGGCGGCGCAGGTCCGCGCTGTCGTTCCACGCGGCGCGCAGCGACTTCAGATCGGCGCGCACGGCGTCGAGGACGCCCGTCTCGTCAGCGAGGTCGAACAGCGCCTGTGCATAGCGCTCGCCGACTTCCGTCGTCCTGTAATCGTCAGCCACTGTATGGTCCGCGCGGGTTAGCGTTCGGGTTGGCGACCGGCGGCGGAGTGCGCGCCGGTCAAAGGCCTGAAATGCTTGAAGAAAGCACGCCGGTGAAACGTCTTGCGACGCGCCCTCCGGCTCAGCCGGGCGCCTGATAGCACCGTAACCCCCCGACCGCAACCGAGGCGGTCCGCCGCAGACGCCCCGCGTCGCCGTCGGCGCGTAACGCGAATTGACGTGGCCCGCCGGCCCGCGGAGGCGAAGATCGCGGCATGACCCTTCCCCGCGCCCTCTCCATCCTGACCGCCGTCGCCGCCCTGTCGGCCGCCCCGGCGGCCCTGGCCCACGATCCCGCCGCCTTCCGGGTGATGAGCTACAACATCCGTTTCGACGGTCCGACCGACAACCCGACATGGCTGGAGCGCCGTCCGCACATGGCGGCGCAGATCGCCTTCCTCGACCCGGACCTGCTCGGCCTGCAGGAGGCGCTGCCGCATCAGGTCGGGTATCTGGCGGAGCGGCTTCCGGGCTACGACCACTACGGCCTCGGCCGCGACGACGGCCTCGCCGGCGAGAGCGCCGCCCTGTTCTGGCGGCGCGACCGCTACGAGCGGCTGCGGGCCGAGACCTTCTGGTGCTCCCCCACCCCCGACCGGCCGTCGAAGGGCTGGGACGCCGCCTACCCCCGCACCGTCACCCGGGTGCTGCTGCGCGACCGCCGTGACGGCCGGCCGCTCGACGTCCGCAACACCCATTTCGACCACGTCGGCGTCGTCGCCCGCGAACAGTGCGCCGAACTGGTCTCCGGCCTCGCCCCGGCCGAGGTCGAGGGCGCGGCCGCCGCCGAGGTGGTGCTGATGGGCGACTTCAACACCGGCCCCGGCACGCCGCCCTATGCGCGCATCGTCGCCTCCGGCCTGCGCGACGCCCGCGCCGTCAGCCCGCTGGACTTCGGACCCGCCGGCACCTTCAACGCCTTCGACATCGCCAGCGACAACGAAGGCGTCGCCATCGACCACGTCTTCATCGGTCCCGGACTGGCGGTCGAGCGGTTCGCCGTCCCCACCGACTCCTTCGGCGGCCGGGTCATCTCGGACCATTTCCCGGTCGTGGCGGACCTGGTTCCGGTCGGGCCCTGACGTCGCAGGGCGGCGGTTCGACGCATCCGGCGCTTGCCTGGAACGCTGCGCGCCCTTAGCGCTTTCCGCTCAAGCTTTCCGATCGGGATCCGCCATGTTCGACTCCATCATTCCCCTGTTGTCCGACCCCGCCGCCTGGCTCGCGCTCGTGACGCTCGTGGTCATGGAAGTCGTGCTCGGCATCGACAACCTCGTCTTCATCTCGATCCTGTCGAACAAGCTGCCGGTCGAACAGCGCGCCCGCGTGCGCCGCATCGGCATCGGCCTGGCCCTGATCATGCGCCTCGCCCTGCTGTCGCTGATCGGCGTCATCGTCGCCCTGACCAATCCGGTGTTCGATCTCGGCCTGCAGGGGCCGATCGAGCACGGCGCGCCCCTGTTCGAGACCTCGTTCAGCTGGCGCGACCTGATCCTGATCGCCGGCGGCCTGTTCCTGCTGTGGAAGGCCACCAAGGAGATCCACCACACGGTCGACCCGACGCCGTCGGACCACGACCTGCTCGACAAGAAGGCGGTGGTCATCAACAACGCCGGCGCCGCGATCTTCCAGATCATCCTGCTCGACCTGGTCTTCTCGGTGGACTCCATCCTGACCGCCGTCGGCATGACCGATCACGTGCCGATCATGATGGTCGCGGTGGTCGCGGCGGTGACCGTCATGCTGCTGGCGGCCAATCCGCTGGCCAATTTCATCGAGAAGAACCCGACCGTGGTCATGCTGGCCCTCGGCTTCCTGCTGATGATCGGCATGGTCCTGATCGCCGACGGCTTCGGCGTCCATGTTCCCAAGGGTTATATCTACACCGCCATGGCCTTCTCCGGCCTGGTCGAGGGCCTCAACATGATGGGCCGGCGCTCGGCGGCGAAGAAGGCGGCCGCCCTGGAGGCCCGCCGGGCCGAACTCAACAAGGCCGAAACCGCCGAACCGGGGGTGTGACCATGCGTCGGGCGGCGGCGCTCGCGGCCCTGCTGCTGACGGCGACCGCCGCCGTCGCCCAGACCTCATGGGCGCAGACCCCGTCGGCCCAGACCACGGCAGGCCAGACCTCGCCCCCCGCGGCGCCCGCCGCGTTCGTCGAGCCGGTCTTTCACGGCTTCGAGGTGGTGCGCGTCCTGCCGCACGATCGCGGCGCCTTCACCCAGGGCCTGGCCTATGTGGACGGCGTCCTCTTCGAGAGCACCGGCCGCCATCCCTCGACGGTCCGCCGCGTGCGCCTCGACGACGGCGCCGTGCTGCAGCGCGTCGACCTCGCTCCCGATCTGTTCGGCGAGGGGCTGACCGAGATCGGCGGTCGACTGTTCACCCTCACCTGGATGAACGGCAAGGGCTTCGTCTGGAACGCCGCCGACCTGTCGCAACTCGGCGAGTTCCCGCTGCGGGGCGAGGGCTGGGGTTTGACCGACGACGGAACCCGGCTGATCATGTCGGACGGCACGCCGACCCTCCGCTTCCTCGACCCGGCGACCCTGGCCGAGACCGGCCGCGTCCAGGTCACCTTCCGGGGCCGGCCCCTGCCCCGGCTCAACGAGCTGGAATGGATCGACGGCGAGGTCTGGGCCAATGTCTGGACCCAGGACGCCATCGTCCGCATCGATCCCGCGACCGGCGTGGTCACCGGCGTCGTCGACCTGACCGGCCTCCTTCCTGACCGCACCGGCCTGGACCCGGTGGACGACGTCCTCAACGGCATCGCCTGGGACCCGGACGGCCGCCGCCTGTTCGTCACCGGCAAGAACTGGCCCAGCCTGTTCGAGATCCGCCTGACCGGGCCGCACTGAGCGTCCGTCGCCATGACGCTGTGCTGGCAATCCGCGGAATCATAGTCGGGTTCGACGGAAAACCTCCGGCCCTTTCAGCCACATCCCCTTTTCTCACAGCCATCTTCTGCGCACGCCTTCCCGCGGGCGCATAATGGTCCCGTTCGCGCTCTGTGGCCGGTCTTTGACAATCGCATCCCGCCGCCCCGCCGCCAAAGGCGGGTCCGGCTCGCCGCGCCGGCTCCGATGCCGACTCTGCCGACTCCGCCCCCGCTTGTTTTCGGAGACCCTGACGACTCCGCCGACTCCGCCACCCTGTTTTTCAGGATTTCGCCCGGGCGGAACCCCGCCTTACAGGAAGCTGTACGGATCCACGTCCACGTTCAGCCGCACGCTCGCCGGGACCTTCACCCGCGACAGCCAGGCCCGCAGAAAGCCCTGCAGGTCCACATCGCGGTCGGCCCGGACCAGCAGCCGCTTGCGCCGCCGCCCCCGCACCAGGGCCAGCGGCGCGTCGGCCGGCCCATAGACCTCCAGCCGCTCGGCATTGGGGATCGACCCGGCCAGTTCGCGGGCCACCTTCTCCACCGCCGCCGCGTTCTCGCCCGACAGGATGATCGCCGCCAGCCGGCCGTGCGGCGGCAGGGAGGCCGCCTCGCGCTCGGCCATCTCGGCCTCGACGAAGGCGTCCCGGTCCCCCGCCGCCAGCGCCTGCAGCACCGGATGCTCCGGCGTCCAGGTCTGCAGGATCGCCCGCCCCGGCTTGTCCGCCCGCCCCGCCCGGCCCGTCGCCTGGGTCAGCAGCTGAAAGGTGCGCTCGGCCGCCCGCAGGTCGCCGCCCCTCAGGCCGAGGTCGGCGTCGACCACCCCGACCAGGGTCAGGTGCGGGAAGTTGTGCCCCTTGGCCGCCGCCTGGGTGGCCACCAGGATGTCGATCTCCCCGTCGGCCATCCGCTGGATCAGCGCCCGCGCCGACTTGCCGTCGGGCACGGTGTCCGAGCTGAACACCGCCGTCCGGGCCTGCGGAAACAGCTGCCGCACCTCCTCCTCGACCCGCTCCACCCCCGGCCCGACCGAGACCAGCGAGTCCTCCGCCCCGCACGACGGGCAGTGCTTCGGCCGCTGCATGGTGAAGCCGGTCAGGTGGCAGACCAGCCGCCCGGTGTAGCGGTGCTCGACCAGCCAGCTGTCGGTGTCCGGCGCCGTCAGCCGGTGTCCGCAGGCGCGGCACAGCACCACCGGCGCATAGCCCCGCCGGTTCAGGAACAGCAGGGTCTGCTCGCCCCGGGCCAGCGTCTCCCCGATCGCCTCCCGCAGCGGCTGCGACAGCCAGGTCTGCGGATCGGGCGGGCTCTGCCTCAGGTCCAGCAGGGCGATCTGCGGCAGCACCGCCGCCCCGTGCCGCGCCTCCAGCTTCAGCCAGCCGTAGCGGCCCAGCTGGGCGTTCCACAACGTCTCCAGCGACGGCGTGGCCGAGGCCAGCACCACCGTCGCCCCCTCGATCCGCGCCCGCGCCACGGCCAGGTCGCGGCCGTGATAGACCAGCCCCTCCTCCTGTTTGAACGAGCCGTCGTGCTCCTCGTCGACCACCAGCAGCCGCAGGTTGGCGTAGGGCAGGAACAGGGCCGACCGCGCCCCGACCACGATGTTGCAGCGCCCGGCGACCACCGCCTCCCAGACCTGCCGCCGCCGCGGCGGGGCGACCCCCGAATGCCACTCCGCCGGCGCCGCCCCGAACCGCGCCGCGATCCGCTCGATCAGGGCCTGGGTCAGGGCGATCTCGGGCAGCAGGATCAGGATCTGGGCCGCCGGATCGGCCTTCAGCGTCCGCGCCGCCGCCTCCAGATAGGCCTCGGTCTTGCCCGACCCCGTCACCCCGTCCAGCAGGAAGGGCGCGAACCCGCCCTTCGCCGTCGCCGCCGCGATCGCCTCCGCCGCCGCGGCCTGGTCCGCGTTCAGCGTCGCCGGCGCATGATCCGGGTCGGGCGGGTCGAAGGCGGCGACCGCCTCGATCTCCACCGTCTCCAGCACGCCCTCCTCGACCAGCCCCTTGACCACCCCCGACGAGACCCCCGCCGCCCGCGCCAGATCGGGCCCCGACATGGCCCGATCACCCAGCGCCTCCAGCACCGCCGCCCGCGCCGCCGTCAGTTTGGCCGGAACCCGCTCCCCGACCCGCCGCACCCGCCGCTCGGGCCGGGGCCGCGGCGCCCGCAGGCCCTTCAGCGCCGCCGAGGCCATCTCCCCCGGGGCGCTCAGCGTCCACCGCGCGGCCCATTCCACGAAGTCCACGGTCCGCTCGGGCAGGCGCGGATCGTCCAGCACCTGCTCCACCGCCTTCAGCCGCCGGTTCGAGCCCGTCGTCTCGCGCACCTCGGCGACCACGCCCCGCATAAGCCTCGGCCCCAGCGGCACGGCCACCTGATCGCCCCGCGCCAGCGCCATCGCCTCCGGAACCTCGTAGTCGAAGGCCTCCGGCACCGGCAGCGGAATCAGAACGGAGGCGACTTTCATTCCGCGTCTCCTCCCCGTTCCGAAGGAATGGGGAGGGGGACCATCCGGAGCCGCAGGCGATGGATGGTGGAGGGGTTAGGGGCTCGCGCTTCGCCTCCAAGCCCTTTAAACACCCCCGCCATGAAACTCTTCCTCGACACCGCCGACGTCGCCGTCATCAAGGACATGGTCCCCACCGGAATGGTGGACGGCGTCACCACCAATCCCTCGCTGATCGCCAAATCCGGTCGCAACATAGCCGAGGTCATCGCCGAGATTTGCGCCCTCGTCGAGGGTCCGATCTCCGCCGAGGCCGTCGCCACCGATTTCGAGACCATGGTCAAGGAAGGCGACAAGCTCGCCGCCATCGCCCCCAACGTCGTGGTCAAACTGCCCCTGACCTGGGACGGCCTGCGCGCCACCCGCGCCTTCGCCGACAAGGGGATCAAGACCAACGTCACCCTGTGCTTCTCCGCCGCCCAGGCCATGCTGGCGGCCAAGGCCGGCGCCACCTTCGTCTCGCCCTTCGTCGGCCGCCTCGAAGATGTCGGCGCCGATGGCGTCGCGCTGCTGGAGGAGATCCGGGTGCTGTACGACGTGCACGGCTTCGATACGGCGATCCTCGCCGCCAGCCTGCGCAATCCGGGCCACGTCTCCGCCGCCGCCGTCGCCGGCGCCGACGCCTCGACCATCCCGGCCGACGTTTTCAAGGCCCTGGTCAAGCACCCGTTAACCGACAAGGGGCTTGATGCCTTCCTGGCGGACTGGGGCAAGACCGGCCAGTCCATTCTCTGAATGACGCCTCGAGGAGAGGTCTGTGAGCGTATCGCCTGACCTCTCTTCGGAGCCCTCCGAGCCTCACTGGCCCGAAATCCGCGCCTGGCTGCAGGCCCACCCCCAGACCCTGCTCGACGATCGCTCCCTGCTGGAGGAGATCGGCCTCAAGCCGCACGGCCGCAACGTGGTCGAGTTCGGCCGCGCCGCCCTGACGCGGCTTGAGGCCGCCGCCGAGCGCGAGGCCGACGCCCGCAAGCGCATCGAGGCCGTCGCCCGCGCCAATTTCGCCGCCCAGACCCAGACCCACGTCGCCGCGCTGGACCTGATGGAGGCGCGCAACCCCTCCGACCTCGCCCGCCGCCTCGACGCCGTGGCCCAGGGCCGTTTCGGCCTCGCCGGCGCCGCCATCGCCCTGGAGAAGCCGGGAACCGTGCCGTTCGGCTGGAAGTCGCTCGAAGCCGGCGGAGTGGACAAGCTGCTCGGCGAGCACGGCCTGACCTGGCTCGGCCCCAATTTCGACGGCCTGAACCTGTTCGGCGCGGTCGAGGACGAGGTGAAGTCCGTCGCCCTGATCCGCATGACCCCCGTTTTTCCCGGCGACGACGCCGGCGCCCGACCCGCCCTGTGCACCTTCGGCTCGCCCGAGGAGGATGGCTTCACCCCGACCATGGGCTGCGAACTGGTCGCCTTCATCGCCCGGGTGGTCGAGCGCACGGCCGAACGATGGCCCATCCTCAGCTGACCGCAGACGAGGCGCTGGCCGCCTGGCTGGAGCACCTGGCCCACGAGCGACGCCTGTCGCCCCGCACCATCGAGGCCTATGGCCACATCGGTCGCCACTACCTCGCCTTCCTGCAGCATCACCGGGGCGAGGCCCCGACCATGGCGGGGCTGGGAACCGTCACCCCCGCCGAACTGCGCGCCCACCTCGCCGAACGCCGCTCCGGCGACAGGCCGCTGAACGCTCGCTCGATCAGCCAGACCCTGTCGGCGGTCCGCACCTTCCACGCCTTCCTCGACCGCCGCTGCGGCGTGCCCGCGCCCCAGCTCGCCCTGGTCAGAGGCCCGCGGGTCAAACCTTCCCTGCCCCGCCCCGTCAGCGAGGATCAGGCCCGCGGCCTGATGCACGAGCCCGGCGCCGACCCCGATGCCGAGCCGTGGGAGGCGGCCCGCGACCGCGCCGTCCTGACCCTGCTCTACGGCTGCGGCCTGCGCATCTCCGAGGGTCTGTCCCTGACCCGCGCCGACGCCCCCCTGCCCGAGGCCCTGCGCATCGCCGGCAAGGGCGGCAAGACCCGTCTGGCCCCGGTGCTGCCCGCGGTGCGCGAGGCCGTCGACGCCTACCTCGCCCTCCAGCCCTTCCCGCTTGAGCCGGGCGACGCCCTGTTCCGCGCCCGCCGCGGCGGGCCTCTCAGTCCCCGCCACGTCCAGGCCACGGTGCAGCGGCTGCGTGGCCGGCTCGGCCTGCCCGCCAGCGCCACGCCGCATGCCCTGCGCCACAGCTTCGCCACCCACCTGCTCGGCGCGGGCGCCGACCTGCGCTCGATTCAGGAACTGCTCGGCCACGCCAGCCTGTCGACCACCCAGAAATACACCGCCGTCGACGCCGCCCGCCTGCTCGACGCCTATGCATCGGCCCATCCCCGCGCCTAGACTGGCCCGGCGGAACGCGGGGAGGCGGCTCTGACGGACGGTTCGATCGCTTTTCTGGACCGGCGCGGCATGATGCTGGGCCTGGCCGGCCTGCTGGCCGCCGGGCCGGCCCTGAGCCAGGAGTCCGGGGAGGCCGAGCCCCGGTTGCTGGCCAACCTGCTGACCCGCATGGCCCTGCGCGTGACCATAAACGGCCGCAGAGGCGCGGTCTTCGTGCTCGACACCGGCGCCGGCCGCACCGTCATTTCCGAGGACCTCGCCCAAGCCTGGAACCTGCCGGCGCGACCGCCGCTGCTGGTTCACGGCCTGACTGCGGCCCAGCTCGCCCCGTCCGTGCACATCGAACGCCTCGGCGTCGGCCGCCGCAGGATCGAGGATCTCCAGGCGCCGGTGTTTCCCCGGTCGGTGCTCGCCGCCGACGGTCTGCTGGGTCTGGACGTGCTGGGCCGCTTCCGCCTCGACCTCGACATCGCCGCCCGCCGGGTTCAGCTGACGCCCTCCGGCCCGGACGTGGTGGCGGTCGGCTCGGCCGGCCATCGCGCGACGCGGCTGCGCAGCCAGGAGCGCCCGGCCCGGCATGGCCGCTACGGCGCCCTGATCCTGACCGGCTTCGCGGAAGACCGCGAGATCGACGTCTTCGTCGATACCGGGGCCCAGTATTCGATCGGCAACCTGGCCTTGCTCGCCGCCGTCGGGGGCGATCCGGCCGGGCTGGAGCGGACCACCGTCTACGGCGTTACCGGCCAGATTCTCGCCGCCGCCAGCGGCCGGGTCCGCGACCTGCGGCTGGGCCCGCACCGGCTCGGGCCGACCCCCCTGCTGTTCGCCGACCTGCACGCCTTCCAGGTGCTGGAGCTGATCGAGCGGCCGGCCCTGCTGATCGGCGCGGACCTTCTCTATCGCTTCCGCGAGGTGACGCTCGACTACGGCCGCTCCCGCATGGCCTTCCGCGGCCTGCGGAGGCCCGCCGCCCCGGCTCCCGCCTAGGCCTGCATCGTCCAGTTGTCGACGCCCATCGCCGCCTGTTTGACAGCCTCCGAGCGGGTCGGGTGCGGATGGCAGATGCGGGCGATGTCCTCGGACGAGCCGCCGAAGGCCATGGCCACGCAGGCCTCGCCAATCATCTCGCCCGCCTGCGGACCGAGGATGTGGACGCCCAGAATACGGTCGGTGGCCGCGTCGGCCAGCACCTTCACGAAGCCTTCGGTCTCGTGGTTGATCTTGGCCCGGCTGTTGGCCGTGAACGGGAATTTTCCGCTCCGGTAGGCGACGCCCGACTCCTTCAGCTGGTCCTCGGTCCTGCCGACCCAGGCCACCTCCGGCGTGGTGTAGACCACGCTCGGCACCAGATCGTAGTCGACGTGCCCGGCCTTGCCGGCGATCAGCTCGATCACCGCCACCGCATCCTCTTCGGCCTTGTGCGCCAGCATCGGGCCATGGGTCACATCGCCGATCACCCAGACGCCGTCCGCCACCTTGAAGTGATCGCCTGCGACGAAGCCGCGCTTGTCCGTCTGGACGCCGACCGTCTCCAGTCCCAGTCCCTCGGTGTAGGGACGGCGGCCGATGGCGACCAGCACCACGTCGCCCTTCAGCGTCTCGGCCGCGCCGCCGGCGGCCGGCTCGATGGTCAGATCGACGCCCTCCTTCGAGGTCTTCGCCCCGGTCACCTTCGAGCCGAGCTTGAAAACCATGCCCTGTTTGGTCAGGGCGCGCTGGAAGGCCTTGGCCACCTCGGCGTCCATCCCGGGCGTGATCCGGTCGAGGTATTCGACCACCGTCACCTGCGCCCCCAGCCGGCGCCACACCGAGCCGAGCTCCAGGCCGATGATGCCCGCCCCGACCACGATCAGCTGTTTCGGCACGGCCGGCAGCGACAGGGCGCCGGTGGAATCCACCACCTTGCCGTCCGCGAAGGCGACGCCCGGCAGCGGGGTGGGCTCGGAGCCGGTGGCGATGACGATGTTCTTCGCGGCCAGAAGACTCTTCGAGCCGTCGGCGGCGGTCACCTCGACCTGCCCGGGCCCGGCGATCCGCCCGCGGCCCTTCACCCACTCGACCTTGTTCTTCTTGAACAGGAACTCGATGCCCTTGGTCAGGGCCCCGACGCTGTCCGCCTTCTGACCCATCATCTGGGCCAGGTTCAGCTTCGGCGTCCCGACCTCGATGCCGAGACCGGCGAATCCCTTGCCCGCCATCTCGTAGAGTTCCGACGCGTGCAGCAGGGCCTTCGACGGCATGCAGCCGACGTTCAGGCAGGTGCCGCCCAGGGTGTCGCGCATCTCGACGCAGGCGGCCTTCAGTCCCAGCTGGCCGGCCCGGATGGCGGCGTTGTAGCCGCCCGGCCCGCCGCCGATGATGACGACGTCATACGCGGCGCTGGGGGATGCGGCTTCGGCCATGGGGTCTCTCGTTCATCTGGGCGCGGGGGAGCGCGCGGAACCTAGCGGCGCGCCGGGGCGCGTCAACCGTCGGAACCGATATAGGCGCTCCGGCTCGCCCTAGTAGGCGAACTGCCCGGGAATGCGCGCGCGGCGGATGCGGCGACCGGCGACCATCACCAGCACGCCCAGCACCAGGAGCACGCCGAGCGTCAGCCACAGCGGGTCCATCGGCAATCCCGAGGCGGCTTCCGGCGCGGACAGGGTGGCCGGCCCGGCGCGGGCGGCGGCCTCGCCCTGCTGGTCCAGCGCCAGACGGAGCGCGGCGTCGGCGAGGAAGGCCAGGAAATAGGCCACGACGGCCTTCGAATTGCCCGCCCCCAGCATCAGGGCGGAGATCACGTACAGGCCGATGGCCCCGGCCCACAGCGCCCAGGCCGGAAGGAATCCGAACAGCTCGCCGCCGCCCTGGGCCTGCGCGCCGGCGCGCAGGGTCGCGGCGCCCGACGACGCGCCTTCGATGAACGGCGACAGGAAGGGCCACGCCAGCCAGCCGGCGTAGGCCAGGACCGCCAGCACCACGATGAACCGCAACAGCTTCATGATCGACCTCCCACAGCCGTTAACCATTCTACACCGCTGCGCTGGCGGCGCCAGCGCTCGGAGTCCGGACGGTCAGGCGGTCGCGGCGGGCAGGGTGATGGATACCTCGGCGCCCTGGCCGGCCTGGCTGTCGATCGACAGAACCCCGCCGGCCTGGCGGGCGAAGGCGTAGGCCTGCGACAGGCCCAGCCCGGCCGCACCCTCCCGGGTGGTGAAGAAGGGCTCCACGGCCCGCGCCGCGAGGTCGCGATCCATGCCCGGACCGCTGTCGCGGACACTGAGGCGCAGGCCCCCTTCCAGCAGGGCCTCGAGGCGGACCGCGACCGAGCCCTGGCCCTCGACGGCCTCGACCGCGTTGCGGGTCAGCGCCTTGACCGCGCCCTCGAACGCCACGGGATCGAGGCGCGCCGGCGCCGCCTCGGCCGGCCCCTCGATCATCAGGTCGACGCCGGGCCCGGCCAGCTCGCGCAGGCGGCTCTCCAGGCCGCGCAGCAGCACGCCCGCGTCCATGATCCGCAGCACCGGCTCGTCGTCGCCCTGCGAGAAGGCGGTCAGGCGCCGCGTCAGCAGTTCGCCCTTCTGCCCCGCCGCCAGGGCCGCCTGGCCGATGCGCCGCACCCGCGCGGGGTCGTCGGCCTGCCTCAGCATCATGTCCAGCGCCCCGGTCATCACGCCCAGCACGGCGTTGAAATCGTGCGCCAGCCCGCCGGTGAGCCGGCCGACGCTCTCCATCCGCCGCCCGCCCTGGAGTTCGGCCTCGGCCTCGGCGCGGACGCGTTCGGCGGCGGCGCGGGCCTGTTCGGCCTCGGCGCGGGCGGCGGCCGCGGCGGCCAGCGCCTCGGCGGCCGCGGCGCGGGCGGCCTCCGCCTCCTCGCGCAGGGAGTCGTCGGTCACGGCGTCGGGCGTCACGGCGTTGGGGGGCGCCGCGTCAGGGGCCCGGCCCTCAGCGGCGTGGATCGCCGCCGGGTCCGCGACCTCGACCACGGCGGGCGCGGAATCGGCGCGCTCGCCGGCCAGCAGCAGGGCGTCGATCCGTCCGTCGGCGTCCGTCAGCGGCAGCATCGACCAGCGGATGCCTTCGGCGGCGCCGCGGCGCGACACGATCGGTTCGGCTTCTCCGGCGGGCGCGGCGAGGCCCGCGCGCAGGGCCTGGCGGCCTTCGGACCGCTCGTCCTCGTCCAGGAACAGATCGGCGAAGTCGCCGTCCGCCGTCTCCCGGCCCAGCACCAGCAGGGCCGTCCGGTTGGCCTCGCGCACGCGCCCGTCGGCGCCGACCACGACCAGGGCGCTGGAGGCGGCGTCGAACACCCGGCGGGTCAGCTCGTCGCCCGGCGAGGCGGGCTCGGGCGCCGCCGGCTCCGGCGTCATCAGCCCCTCGGTCTCGACGATGGCGGCGGTCGAGCCGGTGATCTGGCCCAGTTCGTTCTCGATCGGCATGGCCGTGACCGAGACCAGCATCTTGCGGCGCGAGGCCGGGTTGGCCAGCAGGTGCTGGAACCCCTTCACCGTCTGGCCGCGCAGGGCGCGGGCGCTGGGCAGCAGGTCGGGCGGGATCGGCCGGCCGTCGGGAAAGGTGATGCCCCAGGTCGCGGAATGGAAACGCAGGCCGATCAGCTCGGCGTCGCGGCGGCCCAGCAGCTGGTGGGCGGCGCGGTTGGCGAAGACGAACTTGCCCTGCCGGTCGGTCTCGACGAGGGCCACCGGAATGGCGTTGAGCGTTTCGAACAGCCGCTTCTGCGAATCCTCGGCCACGCGCTGCACCAGATCCAGCTGGTCCGAGGCGTTGACGTGCCGCGAGCGGTTGGTTGCGGCCAGCCACAGGCCGATCAGGCCGACGACCCATCCGACGGCCGCCAGACCGCCCAGAACCCACACCCAGTTGACCTGGCCTTCCAGAAACATGCGCCCCGACTGTCCCGTTCTGGCGCCCCGTGGCGCCGTTCTCCGGATACCCTGCAAACGGCGAACCGGAACAGCCCCCTTTCCCCGGCAAGGCGACTGGCGGAACGGAAGGGGCCGGAAAGCAAGAAAGCCCGGTCGCGGGGACCGGGCTTCCTGGGTCGACTGGAGCGGGCGAAGAGATTCGAACTCTCGACCCCAACCTTGGCAAGGTTGTGCTCTACCACTGAGCTACGCCCGCACTTCAGTCGGAGGCGGGCGTATAGCGGGAAGGCCCGATCCCTCGCAAGCCCCCCGTCGCAAAAATCGGCGCTCAGGCGGCGAGCGACCGCGTCGCGAGCCATAGCGCCTGCGCGCAGCCCACCCGCGCGTCAGCGCGGCGCCAGTCTGATCGCGCCGTCAAGCCGGATGCATTCGCCATTGATGTAGACGTTGCGGACCAGCTCCAGCACCAGCGAGGCGTAGTCGGCGGGCGTGCCGAGGCGGCTCGGGAACGGGATGGCGGCGGCCAGGGCGTCCTGGATCTTCTGGTCCATGCCGGCCATCATCGGCGTCCACATGATGCCGGGCAGGATGGTGTTGCAGCGGACGCCCTCCTGGGCGAGATCGCGGGCGATCGGCAGGGTCATGGCGTAGACGCCGCCCTTGGAGGCCGAATAGGCGGCCTGGCCGATCTGGCCGTCCTGGGCCGCCACCGAGGCGGTGTTGACGATCAGGCCGCGCTCGCCGTCGGCCATGGGCTCCAGCGTGACCATGCCCGCCGCCGACTGCGACAGAACGCGGAAGGTGCCGAACAGGTTGACCCGCACGGTGCGCTCGAAGGCGGCCATGTCGTGGGCGCGGATCTCGCCGGTGTCCTTCTTGCGCGAGACGGTTTTCTGGCCCGTGGCGATGCCGGCGCAGTTGACGGTCAGCCGCTCCTGGCCGTGCGCGGCGCGGGCCCTCTCGAAACCGGCCGCGACGGAGGCGTCGTCGGTGACGTCGACCTTGCAGAAGACGCCGCCGATCTCGGCCGCGATGCGCTCGCCGGCCTCCTCGTTGAGGTCGAACAGGGCCACCTTGGCGCCGGTGGCCGCGATCGCCCGCGCCGTGCCTTCGCCGAGGCCGGAGGCGCCGCCGGTGACCACTGCGGCGATGCTGCTGTCGAGTTTCATGGCGCGAGCCCCTATCTTGTCTGAACCTGAGTTTCGGCCGGGGGTTTAGCCGCCATGTCCGTCAAAGCCAAACCGATCACGCCCGACGAGGCCCTCGACCCCTCGCGCGCCGTCGTGCCGTCGGTTCAGAAGGTCAACGAGGTGCGCGTCCAGAAGGGCTTCTGGCCCAAAATACGGCGTACGGCGTCGCGGATACCGTTCGCGGGACAAGCCCTGTCCGTGTGGTTCGCCGCCCGCGATCCGGAGACCCCCGCCGCGGCCAAGGGCGTCATGCTGGGGGCGCTGGCCTATTTCGTCCTGCCCATCGACGCCATCCCCGACATCTTCGCCGGCATCGGCTTCACCGACGACGCCGCCGTCATCACCGCCCTCATCGCCACCCTCGGGGCCAACATCAAGCGCCGCCACAAGGATCAGGCGGCGCAGGCTCTGGAACGGCTGCGCCAGGACTAGCTCTCGACGGTCACCACCACCTTGCCCATCACCGCCCGGTCGCCCAGCGCCTGGATGGCCTCGTGGGCGCGCTCCAGCGGGAAGGTGCGGCTGACGCGGGGTTTGATCTTCCCCTCGCTCCAGAAGCGGAACAGGTCGGCCATGTTGGCGGCGTGGGCGGCCGGATCGCGCATCACCGCCGCGCCCCAGAACACCCCGATCACCGACACCGACTTCAGCAGGGTCAGGTTCAGCGGCAACGACGGAATGCCGGCCGGGAAGCCGACCACCAGATAGCGGCCGTTCCAGTCCATCGCCCGGAGCGCCGGCTCGCAATAGTCGCCACCGACCGCGTCATAGACCACATCGGGGCCGTCGCGGCCCGAGGCCAGCTTGAACTCGCCCGACAGCTCCTTCTGCGCCGCCCTGTCCATCTTGCCGGACGGATAGATCAGACCGTTGTCGGCCCCGGCCTCCAGCGCGAACTGGACCTTGTCGTTGGTCGAGGCGGCGGCGATCACATGCGCCCCCATGGCCTTGCCCAGCTCGACCGCGGCGACGCCCACGCCGCCCGCCGCGCCCAGCACCAGCAGGCTCTCGCCCGCCTTCAGCTGGGCCCGGTCCTTCAGCGCGTAGTAGGAGGTGCCATAGGTCATGACGAGGGCAGCGGCGGTGTTGAAATCCATCTCGTCGGGAATCTTCATCGCGGAGTTGGCCGGAACCGCCAGCCGCTCGACCATGCCGCCCCAGCCGGGCACGGCGATGACGCGGTCGCCCTTGCGGAGGTTGGTGACGCCCTCGCCCAGCGCCTCGACCACGCCGGCCACCTCGCCGCCGGGCGAGAAGGGGCGCTGCGGCCTGAACTGATATTTGTCCTCGATGATCAGGGTGTCGGGGAAGTTGACCCCCACGGCCTTCACCTCGATGACCACCTCGCCCTTCATCGGGCGCGGATCGAGCACCTCCTCGACCACCAGGGTTTCGGGGCCGCCGGGGGCCCTGGACAGGACTGCGCGCATGAAAACTTCTTTCCGTCGGGACCGCCGCCCCCGTGGCGCGCGTTCGTGTCTGACGCTAATCAGCCCCACGCCCCTTTGGAAGGGTGATCCGGAGACCAACCACGCATGACGGCCCTCATCCTTCACGGCGGCGCCGGCGCCCGTCGCGGCACGGACTACAGCCGCGAGGCCGCGCACATGCGCGAGGTGGTGGAGGCGATGAAGGCCCGGCTCGACGCGGGCGCCTCCGCCCTCGACGTCGTGGTCGAGGCGACCGTCATGCTTGAGGACTCGGGCCTCTATGTCGCCGGGCGCGGCGCCAGCCCCAATCTGGCCGGCGCCTATGAGCTGGACGCCAGCCTGATGGACGGGACGACGCGCGCCGCCGGCGCCGTCGCCGCCCTGCAGGGCTTCCGCAATCCGGTCCGGGTGGCGCGGGCGGTGATGGAGCACACCCCGCACGTCATGCTGGCCGGCGAGGGCGCGGCCCTGTTCGCCGCCGACCAGGGCATGGACGCCATCGGCGACGAACCGGCCTGGTTCACCCATGCCGGCCAGAGCGACGACAATCACCCGCCGAAGGGCAGGCTGTCGCACGGCACCGTCGGCTGCTGCGCCCTCGACAGCCAGGGCCGGCTGGCCGCCGCCACCTCGACCGCCGGCGTGTTCGGCAAGATGCCCGGCCGGGTCGGCGACACGCCCCTCCCGGGCGCGGGCTGCTGGGCCGATGGACGGGTCGCGGCGTCGGCCACCGGCACCGGCGAATACTTCATCCGCGCCGTGGCTTGCGCCCGCGTCGCGTGGCGGGTGGAGGCCGGACAATCGCTGGCGGAGGCGGCGCAGGCGGTCATCGACGATATCGGCGGCATGGGCGGCGACGGCGGGCTGATCGCGCTCGACCGCGAGGGAAACATCGCCCAGCCCTACAACAGCCAGGGCATGAAGCGCGCCTGGCTCACCCCCGCCGGCGACATCGGGGTCGAGGTGTTCGGCCGCTGATTGCGCCGAATTAATCTTCGGGAGAACCTGGTTCATCCAGCGTTCACGGCGGCGCTGGCTTAAGCGTCACGGGAACAAGAGGGAACCCGCCGATGAAGTCGCTATTCGCCGCCGCGGCCGCCGCCGCCCTGGTCGCCGTCTCGGCCTGCGCTCCGGTCATCGAGGGCGGTCCCCCGATCGATCTGCCGCCGGGCCTGCAGGAAACCGCCCAGGTCGGCTCGATTACCGTGTCGAGCGGCTGGCTGGACGCGGAAGAGGACTTCTCCGACACCTTCTCCGAGGAGGTCCGCGAGGAACTCAGCCGCTGCATGTACGGCACGGCCCCGATCGACGTTCGCATTCACGTCGACCGCCTCGACCGCGCCGGCCGCGTCGAGATGCTGCTGAACGGCCAGGGCATGCACACGCTTGAGGGTACCGTCGAATTCGTCGATCCGGGCCGCGGCAATCTCGTCGTCGGCCGCTTCCCGATCACCGTGGCGACCACCGCCGGCGGCCGCATCGCCGGCCTGTTCGGCGACCGGCAGATGATGGCGTCGGAGGAGTTTGGCCGCTCGGTCTGCGAACAGGCCTTCGGCCGCAACCCGCGCGACCGGGGCCCGCACAACGCGACGGAGGGCTGAGTTGAAGGCCCGTCTGCTCGCCCTCGCCGCGATCCTGTCGGGCTTCGGCCTGACCGCCTGCGCCGCCGACTTCTGGGGATCCGCCGACGGAGATCGCCCTCGATCCCGCCCTCGCCGGTGATCTTTTCATCGACGCGGTGGAGGTGCGCAGCGCCTTCTACAATCCGCCGGACGCCTTCTCCGACGCCTTCGTCCCCGCCTTCCGCAACGGCGCGGCCGCATGCTTCGACGGGCGCCGGCCGGTCAAGGCCGTCGTCTTCATCCACGCCCTCGACCGCAACGGCGACCTGATCGCCGACGACGGCCGGGTGCGCCTGCCTGGCTCCGTCGACCTGCACGACGCTCGCGGCCGGGTCATCGCCCGCTACCCCATCCGCGCCGACCTGCCCTTGACCGGCGACGACCTGACCGACCGCCGCACCGCGGCCGCCGAGACCTTCGGCGAACGGCTGTGCGATCGGGTGATCGCGGCCCGCTGACCGCGCCATGAAAAGGGCCGGCGGATCGCTCCGCCGGCCCCAATCGTCTCGTCCCGCGACAGTCCTACTCCGCGGCGATCGCCTCCGGCCCGCGGGCCAGGTTGCGCAGCACATAGGGCATGACGCCGCCGGCCTTGAAGTAGTCCATCTCTGTGGCGTTATCGATGCGGCACCGGACCGGGAAGCGGGCCATCTTGCCGTCCGACGGGCGGAACAGCTCGACCCACAGGTCCTGACGCGGACGCAGCCGGCCGACATTGGCGTCCGACAGGCCGCGGATGGTGACGATCTCCTCGCCGGTCAGGCCCAGCCGGGTCCAGCCCTCGGCCTTGAACTGCAGCGGCACGACGCCCATCCCGACCAGGTTGGAGCGGTGGATGCGCTCGTAGCTCTCGGCGATGACCGCGCGGACGCCCAGCAGGCGGGTGCCCTTGGCCGCCCAGTCGCGCGACGAGCCGGTGCCGTATTCCTTGCCCGCGAACACCACCAGCGGCCGGCCCTCGGACTGGTACCTCATCGCGGCATCGTAGATCGACATGACGTCCTGCGACGGGAAATGTTTCGTCACCCCGCCCTCGATGTCCGGCGTGATCCGGTTGCGGATGCGGATATTGGCGAAGGTGCCGCGCATCATCACTTCGTGGTTCCCGCGACGCGCGCCGTAGGAGTTGAAGTCCAGCGCATCGACGCCGTGTTCGGTCAGATAATGGCCCGCAGGAGAGGTCTTCTTGATCGAACCGGCCGGGCTGATGTGGTCGGTGGTGATCGAGTCGCCGAAGATGGCCAGCACCCGGGCCTCGACGATGTCGGCGACCGGGGCCGGCTCCATCGACATGCCTTCGAAGTACGGCGGGTTCTGCACATAGGTCGAGGCGTCGTCCCAGGCGTAGGTCTGGCCGCCTTCGACCTTGATGCCCTGCCAGTGCTTGTCGCCCTTGAAGACGTCGGCGTAGCGCTTGGCGAACATGGCCGGGGTGACCGACTTCTTCTGGATGGCGGCGATCTCGGCCGAGGTCGGCCAGATGTCCTTCAGGAAGACGTCCTTGCCCTTCTTGTCCTTGCCGACCGGATCCCTGGAGATGTCGATCCGCATCGAACCGGCCAGGGCGTAGGCCACGACCAGCGGCGGCGAGGCCAGATAGTTGGCCTGGACGTCCGGATTCACCCGGCCCTCGAAATTGCGGTTGCCCGAAAGCACGCTGGTGGCGACCAGGCCGTTGTCGTTGATCGCCTTCGAAATGGTCTCGGCCAGCGGGCCCGAGTTGCCGATGCAGGTGGTGCAGCCGTAGCCGACCAGGTTGAAGCCCAGGGCGTCCAGGTCGTCCTGCAGGCCGGCGGCGGTCAGATAGTCGGTGACCACCTGCGAGCCGGGGGCCAGCGAGGTCTTGACCCACGGCTTGACCTTCATGCCCAGCTTGTGGGCCTTGCGCGCCACCAGGCCGGCGGCGATCAGCACCGACGGGTTGGAGGTGTTGGTGCAGCTGGTGATGGCCGCGATGACCACGTCGCCGTCGCCGAGATCGAACGTTTCGCCTTCCACGGCGACGCGGGGGGCGTCGACCGGACGGTTGAACACCTCGGTGAGGGCCGTCTCGAACGATGGCGCGGCGACGGTCAGCTCGACCTTGTCCTGCGGTCGCTTGGGACCGGCCAGCGACGGCACGACGGCGGCCATGTCCAGCTCGAGCACGTCGGTGAAGACCGGGTCTTCCGAGCTCTCGTCGATCCACAGACCCTGCGCCTTCGCATAGGCCTCGACGAGGGCGACCCGCGCCTTGTCCCGGCCCGTGGCGGTCAGATACGAGATCGTCGCCGCCGAGACCGGGAAGAAGCCGCAGGTGGCGCCGTATTCCGGGGCCATGTTGGCGATGGTGGCCTGGTCCTCGATGGTCAGGCTGGTCACGCCCGGGCCGAAGAACTCGACGAATTTCCCGACCACGCCCTTCTTGCGCAGCATCTGGGTGACGGTCAGCACCAGGTCGGTGGCGGTGGCGCCTTCCGGCAGGGCGCCGGTCAGACGGAAGCCGATGACTTCCGGAATCAGCATCGGGATCGGCTGGCCCAGCATGGCCGCCTCGGCCTCGATGCCGCCGACGCCCCAACCGAGAACGGCCAGGCCGTTGATCATGGTCGTGTGGCTGTCGGTGCCGACCACGGTGTCGGGGTAGGCCAGGGTGGCCTTGCCCTCGGCCGCGGTCCAGACGGTCTGGGCCAGGTTCTCAAGGTTGACCTGGTGGCAGATGCCGGTGCCCGGGGGCACGACGCGGAAGTTGTTGAAGGCCGACGAGCCCCAGCGCAGGAAGTTGTAGCGCTCGATGTTGCGCTCGTATTCGCGCTCGACATTGCGCTCGAACGACTTGCCGTCGCCGAAATGGTCGACCATGACCGAGTGGTCGATGACCAGGTCGACCGGGTTCAGCGGGTTGATCTTCGACGGATCGGCGCCGAGCTTCGACATGGCGTCGCGCATGGCGGCCAGGTCGACCACCGCCGGCACGCCGGTGAAGTCCTGCATCAGCACGCGGGCCGGGCGGAAGGCGATCTCGTGCTCGACCGAGCCCTTGTTGTCGATCCAGGCGGCGACGGCGCGCAGGTCGGCCTCGGTGACCGAGACGCCGTCCTCGTTGCGCAGCAGGTTCTCCAGCAGCACCTTCATCGAGCGCGGCAGGCGGGAAATCCCGGCCAGGCCCGCTTCCTCGGCGGCCGGAAGGCTGTAATAGGCGTATTTCTTGCGCCCGACGGAGAGATCCTGACGGGTCTTGAAGCTGTCGATCGACGGCATGGGAGAGGTTCCTCTGGTTCAAGCCGCCCGGACATCCGGTTGCGCGATCGCGCGACAGACGGCGGGGCGCACAGGTCCCCGCCGCGCGCGGCGAACGCCTGCTGCGGCGAGGCCGGATATAGCGGTGGTTCCGACGGGCGTCCATGTATCCACGACCCCGACGCGGGTATTGATAGGTGTTCGCAACTGGAGCGGCTGCGGATGCTGACCGTCGCCGGCCTCACCCTCTCCCGCGGCGAGCGCGTGCTGTTCCGCGACCTGTCGCTGTCGCTCGCCTCCGGCGAGGCGGTGGCCCTGACCGGAGCCAACGGCGCGGGCAAGACCAGCCTGCTGCGGGCGCTCGCGGGCTTCCTGCGGCCCGACGCCGGCAGTATCGCCTTCGCCGACGTGGACCCCGCCGAGGCGCGGCGCCGCCACCTTCATTGGCTGGGCCATCTGGACGGCCTGAAGGGCGCCCGGCGGGCCCGCGACGAACTCGATTTCCAGTGCCGGTGGCTGGGCGCCGCGCCGGAAGGCGTCGCCGCCGCCGTCGATGTGCTGGCGCTGGAGCCGCTGCTCGACCTCGAGGTGCGCCAGCTGTCGGCGGGCCAGCGCCGCCGCCTCGCCTTCGCCCGGCTGATCGCCGCGCCGCGGCCGATCTGGCTGCTCGACGAGCCTTTCGCCCCGCTCGACGCGCGCTGGCGCGCGGCCCTGGGCCTGCTGATGCAGGCCCACATCGACAAGGGCGGCGCCATTCTCGCCGCCGTCCACGACCCGCTGCCGGTCGCCGCGCGCGCCATCGACATCGGAGCCGGACGGTGAAGGCCCTGCTGATCCTTTGGCGGCGCGAACTGGCCCTGGCCTGGGCCGGCGGCGGCGGTCCCCTGCTGGCCTGCGGCTTCTTCCTCTGTCTGACGGTGCTCGTGCCGCTGGCGGCCGGCGGCGATCCGGCGGGGCTCAGGCCCGTGGCGGGCGGAATCGCCTGGCTGGCGCTGGCCCTGTCCTCGATCCTGTCGCTGGAGCGGCTGTTCGAGCGCGACCTCGAGGACGGCGCCCTCGATCTGATCGCCCTCGGCCCGGTTCCGCTCGAGCTGACCGTGCTGGCCAAGGCCAAGGCCCAGTGGCTCGCCGTCGGCGTCCCGCTGGCCGTCACCGCCCCGGTCGCCGCCATCACCCTCGGTCTGCCGCCCGCGCAGGCCCCGCTGGTCGCCTTCTCCGCCCTGATCGGCGCCCTCGGCTTCGCCCTGACCGGGGCGCTCGGCGCGGCGCTGGCCCTGGGATCGAAGCGCGGCGGCCTGCTGATCGCCGTCGTCGTCCTGCCGCTGTTCATACCCCCGGTGGTGTTCGGCGCCGGCGCCCTGGAGCGGTCGGTCAACGGCCTGTCGCCGGCGCCCGCCCTGGCCTTCCTTCTGGCCTACGTCCTCTTCGCCGCCGTCGTCACGCCCTTCGCCGGCGCGGCGGCGATCCGCAATGCTCAGGGCTGAGGCACAACCCCTCCGCTCATCCCGGCGAAAGCCGGGACCCAGTGCTTTGGAAGATGGCTTGCGGCAAGTCCCCGCGCTCCCGATCCTGAAGCGCCGGCGTCAAGCTGGACAGCCTGGGGTCCCGGCTTTCGCCGGGATGAGCGGACTTTGGGGTCTCAGGCCTTCTTGACGAACTCGGTCCGGAGCACCAGCCCGCGCACCTTCTCGACATTGGCCTCGATCTCGTCCGGATCGCCGGTCAGGCGGATGTTCTTGACCAGGGTCCCGCGCTTCAGCGTCACCCCGCCCGAGCCCTTGACCTTGAGGTCCTTGATCAGGGTCACGCTGTCGCCGTCGGCGAGGAGGTTGCCGTTGCTGTCTTTTGTCGGATCGTCGGTCATGGAACCCGCCTAACGCCTGGCCGCCGCCGCGTCGAGTCCGGCCAGCCAGGCCTCGATCCCGGCGGTGTCGCCGAGGGCGCCGGTCCATTCGTGGACGGGGACATGAGTCTCGTTGTCGCCGCGCGGCCGGTCGCGATAGACCTTCATCGGGATACGGGCGACGACCCGGCCGCCCGGCAGCGGCTCCTCGCGGATTTCCATATAGGCCGTGTCGCCCGAGGTCTCCTGGCCAACCTGGATCGCGCCGAGCGCCTTCAGCAGATCGACGGCGTCGAGGCAGGCCGAGGCGCAGCCGGCGTCGGTCAGCACCCAGGTCCGGGCCTTCATCGGGGCCGCTCCGGCGAGGGCGGCGGCCGTCACGGCCTCTTCCTCGGGCTCGCGCCAGAGCGGCCGGCCTTCGGCGCGCGCGGCGCGCATGCCGTCGGCGGCCGTGGTCAGCCAGGCCAGCACCTCGGGGTTCGACCCCAGCAGGCCCTTGTACTCCTCGATCAGGGCGATGTTCTTTTCGGACGTACGCCAGTCCACCGCCCCGGACCGGGGGGCCCGGGCCCTGACCTCGGCCTCGCCCCACAGGGCCGCCGCCAGGGCGTTGATCCAGGCCGAAGACCCGCCGCCGTTGCCGCGCAGGTCGAAGACCACCGCCGGGGCCTGGCGGATCTCGTCAGCCCGGGCCTCGACAGCGGCCTGCAGGGCCGTCAGGGCGACGCCGTCCTCGCTGGCCGGATCGCCGTCGAAGCCGCCGAGCCCGATCCACTGGCCGCCGCTCCACCGGCGGAGCTCGATGGGGGCCTTGAAGCGGGGGCTGCGCGCCGCGGCGAAGCCCTCGTCGCGGACGGCGTCCGGCAGCTCGCGCCACGTCAGGTCGTAGCGGCGGACTTCGTTACCGACGCGGAACTCGCACTGTTCGGCGCGGCGGACCCACGGATTGTGCTGATCCACGAACAGGGTGGAGGCGTAGATCGCGCGGCGCGACGGCAGCGACCAGCGCCCCGCGCCGCGGCCGACGACCTCGGCGGCCAGCGCCGCGGCGGGGCGGCCGTCGCAGCCGACCAGGATCGCGCCCTCGGGCGGAGCGGCGGGATCGCGGCTGAACACCACCTCGTGGCGTTCCCCGTCCGGTCCGGTGCGCAGGCCGGTCAGGAAACCCGGCCAGTGGGCGGTCCAGGCGTGCCCCATGCCGGCCCAGTCCTTCAGCCCCAGATGCCCATCGTCGAAGGAGGCGGCGTATTCCTGCAGGGCGAAATACCAGGCTTCGTAGCTGTCCGCGGTCCGCGCCCGCTCCAGCGCCAGGGCGAGGCCGGCCTCCAGATGCGGATTGAAGCCCGGGTTTTCGGCGTCAACCGGGCCCGGATGACCGTCGACGATGACGTCATGGAAGGCCCTGGCGTCCTGCCCCAGGGCGGCGCCCCAGTCGTCCGGCGCGGGCGTGGGCGGGGCGTCCTGGGCCAGGACGGGGCCGGCGACGGCGGCGAGGGCGAGGACGGCGGCGGAGGCCGCGGCGAGGGTGCGTGACATGGCGGGACAGGGTTGGGGCGAGTGGATGATCGCCTCTACGGCGACGCTGGCCGCGGCGCCACTTAAGCCTTGGTAATGCGCCCGCGACCGTGCGCCGCTTGCCGTGCGCCTGGCTGGAGCGTAATCGGCGCGGCATGTTCGGCCTCGCCAACCCCGACCGCTTCCTGCGCTTCACCCGACCGCTGACGCCGGTGGTGTGGGGGCTGGCCGTCGTGCTGCTGGCGGTGGCGACCTGGTTCGCCTTCGCCGCGCCCGAGGACTACCAGCAGGGCGACACGGTGCGGATCATGTTCGTCCATGTGCCCGCCGCCTCGATCGGCCTCGCCGCCTACGCCGCGCTGGGCGTCTCCAGCTTCTTCGCCCTGGTGTTCCGCCATCCGCTGGCCGACGCCGCCGCCCGCGCCGCCGCCCTGCCAGGCGCCGCCTTCACCGCCCTGGCCCTGATCACCGGCAGCCTGTGGGGCAAGCCGATGTGGGGCGCCTGGTGGGCCTGGGGCGACGCGCGCCTGATGTCCGTGCTGATCCTGTTCCTGTTCTACGTCGGCTACCTGGCCCTGCGCGCCTCGATCGACGACGAGACGAGGGCCGCCCGCGCCGCCGCCGTGCTCGGCCTCGTCGGCCTGGTGAACCTGCCCATCGTCAAATTCTCGGTCGACTGGTGGAACACCCTGCACCAGCCCGCCTCGTTGCTGCGGGCGGGCGGGCCGGCCATGCCGGCGGTGTTCCTGACCCCCCTGCTGACCATGATGGCGGCCTGGGGTCTGCTCTTCCTCGCCGTCTGGTTGACCGCCATCCGCACCGAGATCGTGCGCCGGCGCGTGCTGTCGATCCGCGCCCGCCGCGCCCTGGAAGCATAGGGGAGGCCCGGTATGCTCGACCTCGATATGGGCCGCTACGCCGCCTTCGTCTGGCCGGCCTGGGCGATCAGCGCCGTGGTGCTCGCCGCCCTCGCCGCCCGCGCCCTGCTCGCCGCCCGCCGCTGGTCGGCCGAGCTCAGGCGGCTCGAAGCCGAACGCCCCGCCAAGGACTGAGCCATGAACCGCTGGTTCGCCGTCATTCCCCTCGTCGCCCTGGTGGCCCTGGTCGCCTTCGCCGCCATCCGCCTGGGCGATTTCACCAGCCGCTCGGTCGCCGAGGGTCGGACCAGCGAGTACCGGCCCGACGCCCTGATCGGCCAGCCGGTGCCCGAGACCGTGCTGCCCATGCTCACCGGCGCGACCGCGGGCCCGGGCGTGCTCGATCTGAAGACCGCCGGCGTCGGCAAGCCGATGCTGATCAACGTCTTCGCCAGCTGGTGCGCGCCCTGCCGCATCGAACACCCCAATCTGATGGCGCTGAAGGCGCGTGGCGTCGCCGTCGTCGGCGTGGCCTGGAAGGACGACCCCGCCGACACCCGCGCCTTCCTCGACGAGCTGGGCGACCCCTATTCCATGGTGCTGGTCGACCGCGAAGGCCGCGCCGGCCTCGACCTGGGCATCACCGGCGCGCCGGAGACCTTCGCCGTCGACGCCATGGGCCGGGTGGTGGCCAAGGCCTCCGGCCCGCTCGTCAACCAGGACGAGATCGACCGCCTGGTCGCCGCCATCCAGGCCCCGCCGCGCCCGCTTCCGACCGCCACAAGCCGGTGACCGCGCCGCATTAACCCTTTTCCGACGGATTTCGTTAACCCTGTCGGCATGAGCGCGATTCGTCCTCCCATACCCTCGCCCCTGTTCCCGACCCAGTCGCCGGGGATTCCCCTCTCGCCCGCCCGCGCCTCGCGCTCCGACTTCTTCCGGGCCGCCCTGGACGGGGTCGCGGCCTCGTCCGCAACGGCGTCCGCCGCGGCCGCGCCCTCCCTCCGGACCGCCCCTCCGGCCGAAGCCTTCCACGGCGGGGATCGTCCGCAGCGGCCCGGATCCCTGCTCGACATCCGGGTCTGAGCGCTCACGCGAAAATGAGGCGCGCCACGCCCGCCGGCGTGATTAAGGTGCGCGCCATGCGCACGAGGGGCTGGATCATCCCTGCGGCGGCCCTTGCGGCCGCCTCCATGGCGGCGGGGTCCAGCGCCCAGCCGGCGGCGCCCCGCGCCCCGCGCGGCGAGGCCCCGCCCGAGCCGGTGGTCATCGAGCTGTTCACCGCCCAGGGCTGCGCCGGCTGTCCCGAGGCCAACGCCCGCGTCGAGGCCCTGGCCGACGAGCCGGGCGTCATCGCCCTGACCTACGCCGTCGACTACTGGGACTATCTCGGCTGGGAGGACACCTTCGCCCGCCCCGAGTTCGCCCAGCGCCAGCGCGCCTACCGCCGGCCGCTCAAGCTGCGGGCCGTCGGTACGCCGCAGGTGGTCATAGACGGCCGCCGCCAGGTTCCCGGCGCCCAGGAGGCCGCGCTCAAGACCGCCGTCGAGGAGGAGGCCGCCCGCCGCGTCTTCCCGCCGGAGATCGAATTCCGCGAAACCGGCGACCGCGTCGGCGTCGGCTCGGGCCGCGCCCCCGCCGGCGGGGCCGAAGTGGTCGCGGTCGTCTATCGGCCCGGTCCCCAGACGGTCGAGATCGCGAGCGGAGACAATCGCGGCCGCACGGTGCGCCACGTCAATGTGGTCCGCTCGGTCCGCAGCCTCGGCGCCTGGACCGGCCGCCCCGCCCTCTACGCCCTGCCCGCCGGCCTGGCGCCGGACGAGGCCGTCGCCGTGCTGGTCCAGGCCCGCGCCGACCGGCGCATCCTCAACGCCGCCGTCCTGCCGCCGCGCTGATCCCGTCAGCTTTCGTCACTGGCCTGCCGGCGCGCCCCGCGCGGACAGTGAGCTTGACCGCCTGCGACCGGGCGGCGACACAGGTGACCGCATGAAACCGGCGCTCCGTCTCCTCGCGACCCTTTGCCTCGCGCTCGCCGGCGCCGCTCCTGCGGCGTGCGCGGCCGCCCGGCAGCCGTCCCCGCAGTCAGCCGTTCCGACCGTCGCCGAGACCCCGGAGGCGCGCGCCGTCGCCCAGATGGTCACCGCCGCCGAACTCGCCGCCTGGGGGCGCGAGCGGGGCGACGCCGAGGCCCTGCTGGTCGCCGCCCGCATGCTCGACGAGGTGCCGCTGCGGGCCGGCTCCGGCGGCGATCCGGGCGCCGCTCCGGTCCTCACCGCGGCCGGACTGCGTCAGGAGGCGGCCGAGCTGGAGCAGGACCGTTCGTCCGTCGACGAGATCGTGGTGACCGGCTCGCGGATCCGCCGGGACGACGTCGAGAGCCCGACGCCCCGGGTCGAGGTCGGGCGGGAGGGCCTGACGGCCCCCCCACCTCCCCCTCCGCCCCCGGCCGCCCGGCCCGCGACGGCCCAGCGCCAGCCGGCCCCGCCCTATCAGCCGGCTCCGCCCCCTCCGCCTCCGCCTCCCCCTCCGCCACCGCCACCGCCACCGCCGCCGCCGCCGCCGCCCATGGTCGGAGTCCGCTCATCGCCGTTCGGCGAGGGGCCGGTCTCGACCGTCAAGCGGCTGGGCTCGCGCGAGAGCTGGAGCTTCCTGATCGATGCGCGCGGGGCCGAGATCCTGCGCGTGGCCGCGATCGGCGACGGCGACACCGACGTCGACCTGACCGTCCGCGACTCGTCGGGCAAGGTGCTGTGCGCCGACGGCCTCGGCGACCACTATCCCGTCTGCACCCTCGCCCCCGGCGCGCCGGCGCGGCTGCGCGTCGACGTGGTCAATCGCGGCGCCCTGTGGACCCGCGTCCAGGTCCTGACCAACTAGCGGTCAGGCGCCGGCCTTCGTGGCGAACGACAGGGCCCCCGCCGCCAGCATCGGAACCTGCGCCGCCATCGTCTTCGCATGGCTCGAGGCGGCGGTGCCGTCGCGCACCCGCCCGGCGATGCCCTGGCAGATGGCGGCCAGCCGGAACAGATTGTAGGCGAACAGCCAGTCCAGATCGGCCGGCCGCGCCCCGGTCAGCCTGGCGTAGCGCTCCACCATCTGCTCCACCGATGGGATGCCCAGCGCCTCGATGTCGGCCCCCGCCAGTCCGTTCCGCGCCGTGGCCGGAATGACCCAGGCGATCAGCAGGTAGGAGAAGTCGGCCATCGGATCGCCCAGGGTCGACAGCTCCCAGTCCAGCACCGCCCGCACCTCGGGTGCGTCGGGGGCGAGGATCAGGTTGTCGAGCCGGAAATCGCCATGGACGATCCTGGTCGGTCCCTCCGGCGGCAGGGTCGCCGGCAGGAATTCGATCAGCCGGTCCATGGCCGGGATCGGCTCGATCTCGGAGGCGCGATACTGTTTGGTCCAGCGCCCGACCTGGCGTTCGAAATAGTTGCCCGGCCGGCCGTAGTCGCCGAGGCCGATGGCCGCCGGATCGAAGGCGTGCAGCGCCGCCAGCGCATCCACCTGGGCGTCGTAGATCGCCCGCCGCTGGTCCGGCGTCATGCCCGGCAGCTTCAGGTCCCACAGCACCCGGCCCTCGACCTTGTCCATGACGTAGAACATCGAGCCGATCACGGTCTCGTCGGTGCACAGGGCCCATGGCCGCGCCACCGGATAGCCCTGGGCGTGCAGGGCCGAGATCACCGTGAACTCGCGGTCGACGGCGTGGGCCGAGGCCAGCAGCGCCCCCGGCGGCTTGCGGCGCAGCACATAGACCCGGCCCGGCGTGGTCAACTCATAGGTCGGGTTCGACTGGCCGCCCCTGAACTGGCGGATCGTCAGCGGCCCGGCATAGCCCTCGACATGGGCGGCCAGCCATTCGCCCAGCCGCGCCTCATCGAGGGCATGGCGGGGATCGACCTCGCGCGTGCCCGAAAAGGTGGCCTGGGGGTCGGCTTGCGGATCGGCGGTGTCGGTCTGGCTCATTGCGCGGCGATGATGGCGGCCCTGACCGCGCCGCGCCAGCCCTTCAGCAGCCGCTCGCGCCCGGCCACGTCCATCCGGGGCTCCCACCGCGCCGGGGCCTCGACCGGATGGTCGTCGAGATCGCCGATCAGGCCGACGCCCAGCGCCGCCAGCTTGGCCGCCCCCAGCGCCGTCATCTCCTGGAAGGCCGGCCGCTCGACCACCACCTCGCAGATGTCGGCGACGAACTGCATGGCGAAAGCGTTGGCCGTCACCCCGCCGTCGACCTTGAGCACCTTCAGCCTCGGCGCCCCGTCCCTGGCCAGGGCGTCGAGCAGGTCCCGGGTCTGGTAGGCGAGCGCCTCCAGCGCCGCGCGCACCATCTGCGCCGGACCGCTGTCCCGCGTCAGGCCGACGATCGTCCCGCGCGCCTCCGGCTCCCACCACGGCGCGCCCAGGCCGGTGAAGCCGGGCACCAGATAGACGCCGCCGTTGTCGCTCAGCCCCTGCGCCATGGCCTCCGAATGGCGCGACTCGCTGATCACCTTCAGCCCGTCGCGCAGCCACTGGATCGCCGACCCGGCCGAGAAGATCGAGCCCTCCAGCGCCCAGGCGACCTGTCCGTCGGCCGCATAGCCCAGCGTGCCCAGCAGCCGGCTGGTCGAGGCCACCGGCGCCGGGCCGACGTTGGCGACCAGAAAGGCTCCGGTGCCATAGGTGATCTTGGCGTCCCCGGCCTTGAGCGCCCCATGTCCCACCAGCGCGGCCTGCTGATCCCCCGCCGCCCCGTGGATCGGCAGAGCCGCGCCGAACAGCGTCGGCTCGCAGTCGCCCATATGGTCGGCGCAGCCCCGGATTTCAGGCAGTCCCGCCATAGGGACATTGAACAGCGCCGCCAGGTCCGGCCGCCACTGGCGCGTCGCCAGATCCATCAGCGAGGTCCGGCTGGCGTTGGTCGCGTCGGTGAAGTGGCTGGTCCCGCCGGTCAGCTTCCAGATCAGCCAGGTCTCGATCGTCCCCAGCTTGACCTCGCCCCGCTCCGCCCGTTCTCGCGCCCCCGGAACGGCGTCGAGCAGCCAGGCGAATTTCGAGGCCGAGAAATAGGGATCGAGGATCAGTCCCGTCGCCGCCTGCACCGCCGGCTCATGCCCGGCCGCCGCCAGCCGCCCGGTCGCGTCCGCCGTGCGCCGGTCCTGCCAGACGATGGCCCGGTGCAGCGGCTCGCCCGTCGCCGCGTCCCAGATCACCGACGTCTCGCGCTGGTTGGTGATGCCGATGGCCGCGAACCGCCCCACGCCCCCCGCCTTGCGGATGACCTCGCGGCAGGTCTGCAGCGTCGCCGTCCAGATCTCCGCCGCATCGTGCTCGACCCAGCCCGGCCTCGGAAAATGCTGCGCCAGCTCGATCTGGCTGACCGCCACGGGCCGCAAGCCCCCCTCCGGCGCGCACTCGAAGGCGATGGCCCGGGTCGAGGTCGTGCCCTGGTCGATGGCGAGGATCAGACTTTGCATCGCCCCATCTTACGCAGGCCAAAGCGATGCGGTTAAGTGCCTTCCATGCACACCGCCTCCTTCGCCGGCGTCCAGGACGCCGCCCGCCAGATCGCCGGCCACGCCGTGCGCACGCCGCTGATCGAGAGTCCGGCCCTGAACGCCCATGTCGGCGGTCGCGTCCTGCTCAAGGCCGAGACCCTGCAGGTCGCGGGCGCCTTCAAATTTCGCGGCGCCTGGAATCGAATCAGCCGCCTGGCCCCCGACGAGCTGAAGCGCGGCGTCGTCGCCTATTCCTCCGGCAACCACGCCCAGGCCGTGGCGGCGGCGGCGCGGATGATGGGGACCAGCGCCATCATCGTCATGCCCGCCGACAGCCCTTCGGTGAAGGTCGAGGGCGTCCGGTCCTTCGGCGGCGAGGTCCGCATGTACGACCGCTACAGCGAGAGCCGCGAGGCCATCGGCGAGGAGATCTCGGCCTCGAGGGGCTCGGTGCTGGTTCGCCCCTTCGACGACCCCTTCGTCATCGAGGGCCAGGGCACCGTCGGGCTGGAGATGATCGACCAGGCCAAGGCCGCCGGCGCCCACATCGATCAACTGTTGTGCGGCGCCTCGGGCGGCGGACTGATCGCCGGAATCAACCTGTCGATGGCGGCCCTGTCGCCGCACACGCCGGTGATCGCCGTCGAGCCGAAACACTACAACGACATGCAGCTGTCGATCGCCGCCGGCGAGCGGCTCACCCATCCGCCCGCCCCCGGCACGATCTGCGACGCCCTGATGACCGATCGCCCGGGCGAGCTGACCTTCCCGATCAACCGCCGCGTCGACCGGGTCGAAACCGTCTCCGACGCCGAGGTCGCCGAGGCCGTGCGCTACGCCTTCCGCGTCCTCAAACTGGTGGTCGAGCCCGGCGGCGCCGTGTCGCTGGCCGCCCTGCTGGCGGGCAAGGTCCAGACGAAGGGCCGCGTCACGGCCCTTGTCCTGTCCGGCGGCAACGTCGACCCGGCCCTGTACGCGGCCATCATCGAGGATCGCTTCGATCCGGAAACCTGGGGGAAGACCGCATGAGCCGCACCGAACGCAGGGGCGCGCCCACCCCCGTCGCCGACCTGCCCGGACTGGTGGGGCAGGAGGTCGGCGTCAGCCGCTGGATCACCGTCGACCAGGCCCGCATAGACGCCTTCGCCGATATCACCGAGGACCGCCAGTTCATCCACATCGATCCGGAGGCGGCGAAGGCGACGCCGTTCGGCGGGACCATCGCCCACGGCTTCCTGACCCTCAGCCTGCTCTCGGCCATGACCTATGACGCCGTGCCGCCGCTTGAGGGGGTGGTGATGGGCGTCAACTACGGCTTCGACAAACTGCGCTTCCTCGCCCCGGTGATGTCCGGCTCGCAGGTCCGCGGCCGCTTCAAACTCCTCTCCGCCGAGGACAAGGGCGGCGGCCGCTGGCTGCTCAAGCACGAGGTCACGATCGAGATCGACGGCGCCGAAAAGCCCGCCCTGATCGCCGAATGGCTGGGCATGCAGGTGGTGGGCTGAGCCTCACCTCAGCCGCATCACGAACCCGCTCTCTGGCGCCGTCGGCATCCGGTTGATGCGCATCCTCAAATCCTGTGGCGGCACGTCATGGTCCATGCCGACCAGCAGAGCCGCGGCCCGCTTGATCAATTCGACCGTGATCCGTTCGCCCGGACAGCGATGGTCCAACGCTGCGTCGCCCGCGCCCTGCGCCGCGATCCGGTCCGGCGACGCTCCGCCCAGGAACCGCTCCGGATCGAACCGCATCGGATCCGCCCAGCGCGCCGGGTCGTGGTTGGCGCCGTGCAGATCAGCCAGCACCCATTCGCCCGTGCGGAAGCCGCGGCCGCGCCATTCGAACGGCTGCAGCACGCGCCCGGCGATGGCCGGGAAGAACGGAAAATAGCGCCGCACCTCCTGCGCGAACGCCTCCAGCGCCGCATCATCGCCGTCCCTCAGCCGCTCGCGCCAGCGCGGCCGCCGGTGCAGCGCCATAGCGGCCAAGACGATAAACCGCGCCACCGCCACCGTCGGCCGCAGCAGGTTGATCAGCTCGACCGCCGCCACCTTGACCGGCAACCGGTCGCCGGCCTCGTCGGTCCACGACGCCACCTCGGCCAGGGGTTCCCCAAAAGCAGCGCCGGCTCGCCCACTGCGCTGCTCGCGGATCATGCGCCGCGCCCATCGCTCGTTCCTCTTGCGCAGCAACAGGGCGCCCGCGACGTCCGGCCCGATGGAGCCAGCCCGTCCGACCATGGCGGAGAACTCGTGCGTCCGCATCGCCGCCGCGCGACCGTCGAGCGGCGCGCCCGCCCATGCGCAGACCGCGTCGCACAGGATCCGCTCCGACTGCCGCAGCAATACGAACGGCTCGTCCCGGGGCCAGTCCTCCACCCGCCGTCGCCACGCCGCCTCGAACAGGCTTGTCAGGCGCGCGATGGACGCCGACGTCATCAACGCCAGGAACTGTCCCTTGCGCCGCCGGTGCGCCTCGCCGTCCAGGCTCTGGACGCTGCCCTTGTCCTGCAGCAGCCGCAGCGTCGTCGGCGGCATCGCCCCGGCCCGCGTGAACCGCCCCGGCGTATAGAAGGCCTCTGGCGCATCCCCGCCGCCGATGGCCACGGCGGGCAATCCGCCCAGCCGCAGCTCCAGCCAGCCGGACGCCGGAATCCGCCGCGTCAGGAATTCGTAGCCGTCGCTCAGATAGCCGGCCGTTCGGTCCCTCATTCCCCGCCGATGCCCTCGATGACGCGGCCGGAGCCCTCGCACGTCGGGCACGGCCGGTCGCCGATATAGCCGGCGCCGTTGCAGCCGGGGCAGACAGTCTCGCCGGTCCCGGGCGTGCCGGGCACGGCCTCGTCGCCGGGAGCGGGGGTGAGGGGAACCTCGGTCATGTGCCGGTAACGCACCGGGCGCTGACAAGGTTCAGGGCTTCCCCGCGCGCGCAGGCCAGCGGTCGCGACGGAGCTTCCAGGCGCAAGCAGCTCCGCCTGCAGCTCCACAAACTCCAAACGTCAAACTCGTCCAGAGATCGACTAGTCCCAGCACCAGCGGAGCCATGCCTCCGCATAAGGCACCGACAAGTGTGCAGGCGCTGACCCACAACCAGTTCGGCTGGATCGAGCGCGCGAATAGGTGGCAGACAACGCCTGTTACGGCCGCGGGGACGACGCCCACGACGTAGCCGACGACAACTGACAGAAGTATTGCGAAGGGGAGTTCCGGAACATAGTCTGCGAAGGACGCGCCGACGTTACTGCTGGCTGTCACCAGCACCCAAGCCAGTCCGATCCACGCGACCCCGGTCCCGACTAGAGGCCCCAGCAGGCTGAAAACCCCGACGGTGCCGACGAACTGGCCTGTGACAGAGCGATCGCCCAAGTCCGGAACCTAAGGCCGCGCTTCGGCTGCCGACATGTGACCGCCAGCCGCAGTCACCCCTCCCCGAGGCACCTCAGCGCCACTTCCAGATTGCGCAGTCCGTCCTCGCCCGTCACCGCCGCCGGCTCGCCGGTGCGGATGGCGTGGGCGAAGGCTTCCAGCTCCTTCTTCAGCGGCTCGGCGGGCCAGCTGTTCACGGCGCGGGTCTGATAGGAGCCGTCGGCCTGCTGGCCGAAATACTCCGTCACCTGGCGGGTGATCAGGTCGGCGACCACGAATTTGTTGCGCGTCGCCACCTGCAGTGTGCGCACCTTGTAGGGGGTCACCCAGTTGGTGGTGATGTGGGCGATGACCCCGTTCTCAAGCCGGAACTGCAGCAGGGCGGTGTCCTCGCGCTCGGCCCGGGTGCGGGCCAGCTGCGGCTGGACCTCGACGATCTCGCTGTCGGTCAGGTGGCGGATGATGTCGATGTCGTGCACCGCCAGGTCGATGACCACCCCGACCTCTCCCATGCGCGGCGGGAAGGGGCCGACCCGGGTGATCTGGATCGAGATGATGTCGTCGCCGTCGATGGCCCGCTTGACCGCGTCCACCGCCGGGTTGAAGCGCTCGACCTGCCCGACCATCAGCACCCGGCCGTTGGCCTTCGCCGCATCGATCATCCGCTGGGCGTCCGCCAGGGTCGCCGCGATCGGCTTCTCGACCAGCACATGGACGCCCTTCTCCAGCAGGGCCACCGACAGGTCGGCGTGGTGCCGGTTCGGCGTCGCCACCACGGCCGCGTCCAGCCCCGCGCCGACGAAGGCCTCGGCCGTCGTCATCGCCGCCGCGCCATAGGCGGCCGCCACGCCCTCGGCGGTCACGGCGTCGGGATCGAAGACATGGGTCAGCTCGACGTCGCGGATGTCGGTCAGCACCCGGGCGTGGTTGCGCCCCATGACGCCGGCGCCGGCGACGCCGAACTTCAGGACAGGCTCGTGTGTGGTCATCGGATCAGGCCCTGAAGCTGGCGACGGCGGCGATGATGCGGTCCTGGGTCGCCTCGTCCAGGTCGGAATGCATCGGCAGGCTGATGACCCGGTCCTTGAGCCGTTCGGTGACCGGCAGCCCCTGCGGCCCGCGCGGATACATGTCGTAGGCCGGCTGCAGGTGCAGCGGGATCGGATAATAGACCGCCGTCGGCACCCCCTGCTCTTTCAGGTGCGCCGCCAGACCGTCCCGGTCCTCGTGCTCGATCGTGTACTGGGCCCAGTTGGAGACATTGCCTTCCGGCACGTCCGGGACCGCCGCCACATGCGGGCGCAGGCCCTCGTTGTAGCGGGCGGCGATGCGGTTGCGCCATTCGATCTCCTCACCGAACACCTTCAGCTTCTCGATCAGCACCGCCGCCTGGATGGTGTCCAGCCGGCTGTTCAGCCCGATGCGCATGTTCAGATATTTGGGGTCGTGGTCGAAGGAGCGGTCCTTCAGGTCCAGCGCCACCGCCTTGCCGTGCACCCGGATCGAGTCGATCAGCTGGGCCAGGTCGTCGTCATTGGTCAGCACCGCCCCGCCGTCGCCGTAGCAGCCCAGCGGCTTGGCCGGGAAGAAGCTGGTGGTGGTGATGTCGGCCCACTTCAGCGGATGCTCGCCGTTCAGGGTGCAGCCGAAGCCCTGGGCCGAATCGGCGATCAGCTTCAGCCCGTACCGGTCGCAGATCGCCCTGATGGCCGGATAGTCCGCCGGCTGGCCGAACAGGTCGACGGCGATGACCACGCGCGGCTTCAGCCGGCCTTCCTTCAGCGTCGCCTCGATGGCCGCCTCCAGATGGCCCGGGTCCATGTTGTAGGTCGTCGCGTTGACGTCGACGAACACCGGCTCGGCGTCGAACCAAGGCACGATCTCGGCGGTGGCCGCGAAGGTGAAGCTCGGCACGAACACCGCGTCGCCGCGCCCGATCCCCCAGGCCATCAGCGGCAGGGCCAGGGCGTCGGTGCCGTTGGCGCAGCCCAGGGCGTGCTTCGCCTTGCCGAAGGCGGCCAGGTCGGCCTCGAACTGGCGCACCTGCGGCCCCATCACCCAGGCGCCGCCGACCACGGCCTGCTGCACCGCGGCCTCGATGGCGCCGCCCAGCCGCAGCCGCTGGGCCTGAAGGTCGATGAACGGAATGGTCATGCCGAAGCTCTCCGATCGCGCGGTTTCGGCCGCGCCGGGGTGGCGCTCCCTACCAAATCGTCCGCCGCCACGCCAAATCGCGGCGAGTCACTTCCCGTGACGGGTTGCAACGACCGCGTACGGCGCCGTATGCGCGGATCATGACATCCGGCGTTCCCGCCGTCTTCCTCGATCGCGACGGCGTCCTGATCGAGGACTCCGGCTACCCCCATCTGGAAGAGCATCTGCGCTTCACCCCCGGCGCCTGCGAGGCCGTGCGCCGCCTTAACCAGCTCGGCTATCTCTGCGTCGTCGTCACCAACCAGTCCGGCGTCGCCCGCGGCCTGTTCAGCGAAGACCGGATGAAGGCCTTCAACGCCCTGCTGGTGCGGCGCATGGCGGCGAAGCAGGCGGTTATCGGCGCCGTCTACGCCTGCCCCTTCCACGCCGAGGCCCTCGACGAGCGCTACCGCCACCCCGACCATCCCGACCGCAAGCCCAACCCCGGCATGATCCTGCGCGCCATCGCCGACCACCACATCGATCCGGCCCGGTCCTTCCTGATCGGCGACCAGGCCTCGGACCTCGAGGCGGCCCGCCGCGCCGGCATCCCGGGCTTCCGCTTCGAGGGCGGCAACCTCGATCATTTCGTAAAAGACCTCCTCGGCCATTGAAGGAATTCGTCCGGCGGTGAATTACTCCGGCCTGACTCCGGAGCCCTCCATGACCCAGACTTTCGCCGAACGCCGCTGGACCAGTCCCGACGGGCTTTCCCTCTACGCCCGCGACTACCCCGCCGCCTCCGGCCCGGCCAGGCTGCCGGTCATCGCAATCCACGGCCTGACCCGCAACTCCGCCGACTTCGGGGCCATCGCCCCCCTGATCGCCCAGAGCGGCCGGCGCGTGCTGGCCATCGATGTGCGCGGCCGCGGCCAGTCGGACCGCGCCCCCGACCCGATGACCTACCAGCCGGTCAACTACGCCCACGACGTCCTCGCCCTGCTGGATCAGGCCGGGATCGCCCGCGCCGTCTTCCTCGGCACCTCCATGGGCGGGCTGATCACCATGGCCCTGGCCGCCATCCGCTCGAAGGTCATCGCCGCCGCCATCATCAACGACGTCGGCCCCGAGGTGGCGAAGGAGGGCCTCGCCCGCATCGCCGCCTATTCCGGCCAGCCCGTCGACACGCCCGGCTGGGCCGAGGCCGCCGCCTATGTGAAGCAGCACAACGCCGTCGCCTTCCCCCACTACACCGACGCCGACTGGGACGCCTTCGCCCGCCGCGTCTTCCGCATCGGCACGGAGGGGTCGCCGGTGCTCGACTACGACCCCGACATCGCCGTCCCGATCCGCGCCGCCGGCGCCAGGGCCCTCGTCCCGAATCTGTGGCCCATGTTCACCCGTCTGACGAAGGCGCGGCCGGTCCTGCTGGTGCGCGGTGAATCCTCGGACCTGCTCAGCGAGGCCATCGCCGCGAAGATGCGCAAGCGCGCCCCGAAGATGGATTTCGTCGAGGTCCCCGGCGTCGGCCACGCCCCCATGCTCGACGAGCCCGAGGCCAAGGCGGCGATCTTCCCGTTCCTGGGGGAGCTTCCCTGACTTTCGTCACCCTCCGGCAAGGCGCTTCAGCGCCGCGACCGAGGATGACGAAAAGAAAATGCTGGCCCTGATCAGGCGTCCGGCACGTTCGCCTCAAGCTCGTCCAGCCACACCCGCGCCGTGCTGTCGGACGGCGCCCGCCAGTCCCCGCGTGGCGACAGCGAACCGCCGGTGACCACCTTCGGCCCGTTCGGCAGGGCCGAGCGCTTGAATTGCGCCGTCTGGAAGAACCGCACCAGAAACTTGCGCAGCCAGTGTTTGATCGTCGCCAGGTCGTATTCGATCTTCTCGGCCTCCGGCGTCCCGGCCGGCCACTCTCCCACCGAGGCGTCCTTCCACGCCTGATGCGCCAGATACGCCACCTTCGACGGCTTCAGGCCGAAACGGGTGATGTAGAACAGGAAGAAGTCGTTCAGCGCATAGGGCCCGACCGTCCCCTCGGTCGACTGGAGCTGTCCGTCCTTCGCCGGCACCAGCTCCGGCGAGATCTCCGTTCCGAGGATGCCGCGCAGGATCGGAACCACCGCCTCGCCGACCACCGCCCGGTCCGCGACCCAGCGGATCAGATGGCGCATCAGCGTCTTCGCCACCCCGCCGTTGACATTGTAGTGGCTCATGTGGTCGCCGACGCCATAGGTGGCCCAGCCCAGCGCCAGTTCCGACAGGTCGCCGGTGCCCAGCACGAAGGCGCCGTTCTGGTTGGCCAGCCGGAACAGATAGTCGGTGCGCAGGCCCGCCTGCACGTTCTCGAAGGTGATGTCGTGCACCGGTTCGCCGCGGGCGAACGGATGGCCGATGCCCTCCAGCATGGTCATCGCCGTCGGCCGTATGTCGATTTCGGCCCCGGTGACGCCCAGCGCCTTCATCAGCGCCCAGGCGTTCGACTTCGTCCCTTCCGAGGTGGCGAACCCGGGCATGGTGTAGCCGAGGATGCCCGACCTCGGCAGGCCCAGCCGGTCGAAGGCGCGGCACGCCACCAGCAGGGCGTGGGTCGAATCCAGTCCGCCCGAGACGCCGATGACGATCCGCTCGCCATTTGTCGCCTTCAGCCGCCGCATCAGCCCCTGAACCTGGATGTTGAAGGCCTCGAAGCAGTCCTGGTCCAGTCGCCGCGCGTCGTCGGGCACGAACGGGAACCGGTCCAGGGGTCGGATCAGGTCGCCGCTGACGGCCGCCTCGCGCGCCTCGAACAGGACCCGCTCGAACAGATAGCCGTCCAGCTCGTCGCGGGCGCAGTCGGCGAAGGTGCCGTTGCGCAGCCGGTCCAGCCCGATCCGCTCCACATCGACGTCGGCCACCGTCAGGTGGCTTTCCAGGGCGAACCGCTCGCCGTCCGCCAGCCGCACGCCGAGTTCGTGAATGGTCGCCTGACCGTCCCAGGCCAGATCGGTGGTGCTCTCGCCCCATCCGGAGGCGGCGAACACATAGGCCGCCATGGCCCGCGCCGACTGGCTGGCGCACAGCAGGGCCCGCTCGTCGGCCTTGCCGATGACGATGTTCGACGCCGACAGGTTCAGCAGGATGCGCGCGCCCGACATCGCCTGCCGCGTCGAGGGCGGCAGCGGGGCCCAGTAGTCCTCGCAGATTTCCACCCCGAACACGAAGCCGGGCCGGTTGGGAGCCTCGAACACCAGATCGGTTCCGAACGGAACCTCCTCGCCCGCCAGCGTCAGGTCCCCGTCGCGGCTCGATACGTCGCCGCCCGCCGAGAACCAGCGCTTCTCGTAATATTCCCGGTAGTTGGGCAGATAGGTCTTGGGGATGACCCCGAGGATGCGGCCGTTCCCCAGCACCACGGCGCAGTTGTAGAGCCGGTCCTCGCGCCGCAGCGGGGCCCCGACCACCGTCACGACGCCGCCCTCCGCGGTCAGGGGCGCCAGCCGCGCCACCTGCCGCTCCACCTCGTCGAGCAGGGCCCCCTGCATGACCAGATCGTCGATGGCGTAGGCGCTCAGGGACAGTTCGGGGAACACCAGCAGGTCGACGCCGCGGTCGCCGGCCTGCCGGATCAGGGCCATATGCTCTTCGGCGTTGGCCGCCGGATCGGCCGTGTACGCCACCGGCGTGGCCGCCGCGACGCGGACGAAGCCGTGGGTGGTGGGGGAGTGGAAGGCTCTCGTGGGCAAAGGCGTTGTTCCTGGCTCAAGGCGTTCTAGCGTGACAACGCGCGGCGGTCACGGATGGTGCTGCCGAACCGTCCTCCCCGGTCGTCACCCTCGGGCTTGACCCGAGGGCGAGACCGTCCGGTGCTCCGTCGACGAATGCACGGGAGCGCTCGCGAGGCCGTCCAAAGCGCACAGCCCGCCTCGCCCTCTGATCCTCGGGTCAAGCCCGGGGATGACGGTTTAAGCGACAGCGCGTGACTGGCCCGCTTCGCCCCGCTAAAGCCAACCCATGAACGACGCGCCGAAAAAGGGCTGGCTGTCCCGCCTGACGCAGGGTCTGTCCCGCTCCTCCAAACAGATGACCGAGCAGGTCGTCGCCGCCTTCGTCAAGGAGCCCCTGTCCGAGGCGGCCCTCGAGGGGCTGGAGGAGCATCTGCTCGAATCCGACCTCGGCCCCGCCGCCACCGACCGCATCGTGGCCCGCTTCCGCGAGCTGCGCTTCGGGGCCGGCGCGAACGAGCGCGAGGTCAAGGAAGCGCTGGCCGAGGCGGTGGCCTCGGAGCTGGTCAACCACGAGGCACGCTACGAACCGCTGGACGGCCCCCGCCCCTTCGTCACCCTGTTCGTCGGGGTCAATGGCTCGGGCAAGACCACCACTCTCGGCAAGATCGCCGCCGACCTGACCGGCCAGGGCGCCAAGGTGATGATCGTGGCCTGCGACACCTTCCGCGCCGCCGCCCGCGAACAGCTCAAGGTCTGGGCCGAACGCGCCGGGGCGACCTTCGAGAGCCGCCGCGACGGCGCCGACCCCGCCGGCCTCGCCTTCGACGCTTACAGCCGCGCGAAGGCGGAAGGGTTCGACGTGGTCCTGATCGACACCGCCGGCCGTCTGCAGAACAAGTCCGCCCTGATGGACGAACTGCTCAAGATCGTCCGGGTGCTGAAGAAGATCGACCCCGAGGCCCCGCACGAGACCCTGCTGGTGCTTGACGCCACCGTCGGTCGCAACGCCCTGGAGCAGGAGAAGATCTTCGGCCGCACCGCCTATGTCTCCGGCATCGTCATGACCAAGCTGGACGGCACGGCCCGCGGCGGCGTCCTGGTGCCGGTGGCCCAGGCCTCCGACGCGCCGATAAAGCTGATCGGCGTCGGCGAGGGGGTCGAGGACCTGCAACCCTTCGACGCCCGGGCCTTTTCACGCTCGCTGGTGGGACTCGAGGACTGACGCATGAGTGAGCCGCAAACCCCGACGCCGCCCGCCGCGCCAAGGGAGTCGAACCTGCGTCAGCTGGTCGATTTCGGCGGCCTGCTGGCCTTCGGCCTCGCCTTCCTCGTTCTGCGGCTGCGCGGCGTGAGCGGGGACGAGGCGCTGGTCCAGGCCACCTGGGCCCTGGTGGCCGGCTCCGTGGTCGCCGTGGCAGTCGGCCTCGTCGTCGAGAAGCGGCTGGCGCTGCTGCCCCTGATCGTCGGCGGGTTCGCGCTCGTCTTCGGCCTGCTGACCCTGTTCACCGGCGACGGCCTGTGGGTCAAGCTGAAGGTCACCATCCTGAACGGCTGCCTCGCCGTCGCCCTGTGGGGCGGACTGGCGCTGGGCAAACAGCCCTTGCGGGCCCTGCTCGGCTCGGTCATCCCCATCAACGACCGGGCCTGGCGCATCCTGACCTTCCGTTACGGCCTGTTCTTCCTCTGCGTCGCCATCGTCAACGAACTGGTGCGCAACGAGGCGCTGGTCGTCTGGGCCGCCGAAGGCATGGGCCGTGGCGACGTCGATCCGGCCGACGTCTGGGTCAGCTTCCGCGGCGTGCTGTGGATCGCCTCGTCGGTCTTCGGCCTGTCGCAGGTGCCGCTGATCCTGCGCAACCTGACCTCGACGGACAAGCCGGTCGATCCGATGGCCCCGGCCGAGCCCGACCGCGCCCCCTGATCCGCCTTCCGGACGCCTGCGGATCGTCCGTCGTCAAACCGTAAAGCGCGGCTGCTACCTATGCGGTGCAGTCGAGGGGACACGGTCGATGGTCAAGTCGGGTTCGAAAGCCAAACGCGGCGGCCTCGCCGCCTCGCCCAGCCACCTCATGCACCGGGTGCTGCAGCTGGCGCTCGACATCTATGCCGAGGAGGCGGGCCCCGACGGCCTGACCCAGCGCCAGTTCGCCGTGCTCGAGGCCGTGTCGCACAAGTCCGGCCTGACCCAGACCGATCTCGTCCGCGCCACCGGCATCGACCGGTCGACGCTGGCGGACCTCGTCGCACGCATGACCACGAAGGGGTTGCTGGCGCGGGAGCGCTCGGTCGTCGACGCCCGCGCCAAGGCCGTCCGCCTCTCCGAGGCCGGCGCCGCGGCGCTCGAGGCCGCCCGCCCGCGGGTCGAGGCCGCCGACAAGCGCATCCTCGCCCTGCTGCCCAAGGGCAAGCGCGACGGCTTCCTCGCCCTTCTCGCCGATCTCGCCGGAGAGGCCGACGCGGCGCCGGAGAAGGCCAGAGCCGAGCTCAAGGCCGCGAAGAAGGCCGCCAAGCTGGCGAAGAAGGCGGCCAGGGCCGACAAGCCGAAGAAGGCCCCGAAGCTCAAGCTGGTCGAACCGGCCTAGGATTTCCTTTTCCCCCGCAGGGGAGAAGGAACCCTCGATCAATCCATCAGCTGCTGCGCCAGGTACACATAGTGCCGCGCCCAGCGCCGCGCATTGGCCACCGGGTCGGCGTCGTTGGAATGCCCGCCCGACGTCTCTTCGTAATACAGGTGGTCGTGGCCCATATCGCCCAGCCGCGCCGCGAATTTGCGGGCATGGCCCGGATGCACCCGGTCGTCGCGCGTGTTGGTGGTGATGTAGACGCGCGGATAGTCCGCATCCGGACGAAGATTCTGATAGGCCGAGTAGCGGGCGATGAAGGCCGCCTCCTCCGGGATGCGCGGATCGCCGTACTCGCCGATCCACGACGCCCCCGCCGGCAGTTCGTGATAGCGCAGCATGTCGATCAGCGGGCTCTCGATCACCGCCGCATTGATCAGCTCCGGATGCTGGGTCACCGCCACCGAGGTCAGCACCCCGCCGTTCGAGCGGCCGTATATGCCGGTGCGGCGCGGGCTGGTGATGCCCCGCTCATGCAGGTCGCGGGCGACCGCCGCATAGTCGTCGAAGGCCAGCTGCCGGTTCTCCTTCAGCACCGACTGATGCCACTCCGGCCCGAATTCGCCGCCGCCGCGGATGTTGGCGTTGACGTAGACGCCGCCGTTCTCGAGCCACAGCTTGCCCATCTCGGGGATGTAGGCCGGCGGCTTCGACACCTGGAACCCGCCATAGCCGTAGATGATCGTCGGCGCATGCCCGTCCATGACCAGATCGCGCGGCCGGACGACGAAATACGGGATCTTCGTCCCGTCCGACGACGTCGCCTCGAACTGCTCGACCACATGGGTCGAGGCGTCGAACCGGGCGGGGGCGGTTCGCAGGGTTTCCGGGGCCGATGCGGTCGGCTCCAGAAGGCTCAGCGTCATCGGCGTCAGGAAGCCTTGCGACGAGACGAACACCCGGCCGGATTTCTTCGATGAATCCCCAAGCCCGACATCGCTGTTGGCGGCCACCGGGATGTCCGTCGCATGCCAAGCGCCGAGACGAGCCGAAGGGGCCGGGCCGAACGTGAACCTGACCAGCTTGCCGACGACGTTGTCCGAGATCGCGGCGACGATCGAGTCTCCGAGCACGGCCACCTGCTGAAGGGACTGGCGATCGTTCGGCTCGAAAACCAGTTCCTGGTCGCTGTCGACCGATATGGTCGACGGGCCCGAACCGTCGAGCTGGGCCAGATCGATCGAAAGCAGGGAGCCCGGCCTGAAGTCCCGTCCGCGGAAGGTCCACGGCTCGTCGTTGGAGAGAATGAGCCGGTCGCCGAGCACGCCCTGAACGCCGACCCGTTCCGGCAAATTCAGCTTCACCGGCTGCCCATCCTTGAGCAACCACGTCTCGCTGCGGAAGGTGTCCAGCGGCCGGTTGATCAGCACCGCTAGGATCTCGCCATCCCCGTCCCGGTACACGCCCGGGCTCACCCCGTATCCGCCGTCGCCGATGTCGCCGCGATAGACCTCGGTCGCCTCCGCCAGCGTCTGGCCGCGCTTCAGCGCCTTGACGATGAAGGGATAGCCGCTCTCCGTCAGCGTATCCGGTCCGAAGTCGGTGGCCACCAGCAGGGTGTCGCGGTCCAGCCATTCGATGCGGTGCTTGCCCTCCGGCAGCACGAAGCCGTCCTCGACCCACAGCCCCGTCGCGGTGTCGAACTCGCGCACCACCACCGCGTCCTTGCCGCCGTCCGACAGCGACACCAGACAGCGCGTCTCGTCCGGCGCGAGGCAGTCCGCGCCCTTCCACACCCAGTCCTTGCCCTCGGCCCGCGCCAGGGCGTCGATGTCGAGCAGCGTCTCCCACTGCGTGCTATCCGACCGGTACGAGTCCAGCGTCGTCCGCCGCCAGATCCCCTTCGGGTTCCGGGCGTCCTGCCAGAAATTGCCGATCCCTTCGCCGAGGAAGCTCGGCCCCGGAATCCGGTCGGTCGCCGACAGGATGTCGAACGCCTGCTGACGGAAGGTCTCGTAGCGCCGGTCGCCGGTCAGGGCCGCGAGGCTCTTCTCGTTCTCCGACGCGACGAACGCCATGGCCTCGGCCCCGTTCACCTCTTCCAGCGCCAGGTGATCGTCCGCGGCCCGCACCCCGGCCGGGCTCAGGTCCGCCGGGAAGTGCGGGTTCGCGGCCCCGTCGCAGTCTTCACAGGCGGTCGTGACCCCGGTGGCGAGGCGCTCTTCCTGCGAGTTGGCCTGTTGAGCAGCGGCGGGCGTGGTCGCCAGAAGCAGCGCCGGAATGGCGGCGGTCAGAAGCAGATGACGCATCAATAAACTCCGCTCATCCCGGCGAAAGCCGGGACCCAGTTCTTTGGACGACCGGCGCCGCCCGGGTTCACGATCCGCTCATCCCGACCACCGGCGCTTCAACGAACACGCTGGGTCCCGGCTTTTGCCGGGATGAGCGGAATGTTGCAGTCAGTCCGCCGGCTGATCCATCAGCCGCCGGGTCAGATAGGTGTATTCCAGCGCGATCCGCCGCGCCGTCTCGCGCAGGTTGGCGCCCGCCGCGTGGCCCCCGTCGGTGTTCTCGTAGAACAGCACCGGATAGCCCAGCTCCTCAAGCCGCGCCGCCGCCTTGCGCGCATGGCCCGGATGCACCCGGTCGTCCTTGGTCGAGGTGTGGATGAACACCTCCGGGTAGGGCTGGCCCGCGCGCAGGTTCTGGTACGGCGAATAGCGCTCGATCCAGGCCCGCTCTTCCGGCACGTCCGGATTGCCGTACTCCGCCATCCACGAGGCCCCCGCCAGCAGTTTGTGGAAGCGCAGCATGTCGAACAGCGGCACCTGGATGACCGCCGCGTTGATCAGGTCCGGCCGCTGGGTCAGCATCGCCCCCATGAACAGCCCGCCCTGCGAGCCGCCCATGATGCCCAGCTTCGGCTGGCTGGTGATGTTGCGCGCGATCAGATCCTGGGCCACCGCCTGGAAGTCCTCGTGCGCCCGCTGCCGGTTCTCCTGCAGCGCCGCCTGGTGCCAGCGCGGCCCGAACTCGCCGCCGCCGCGCGTATTGGCCACCACATAGACGCCGCCCCGCTCCAGCCACAGCTTGCCGACCGTGGCCGAATAGCCGGGCAGCAGCGACGACTGGAAGCCGCCGTAGCCGTACAACAGCGTCGGGTTCGACCCGTCCATCGGCATGTCGCCGTTGTGGACCACGAAATACGGAATCCTCGTGCCGTCGGCCGAGGTCGCCTCGAACTGCTCGACCACCATGCCCTCGGCGTCGAACTTGGCCGGCAGCGACTTGACCACCTCCGCCGAACCCGCCGAGGCGTCCGCCAGGTACAGGCTCGAAGGGTTCAGATAGCCGGCCACGCTGACGAAGACCTGGTCGTCGCGCTCGCTGGCCGAACCCACCCCGACGGTGACGTTCTGCGGCAGGCCCAGCCGGGTGCGGCTCCACTCGCCCGCCGGATTGGGCTCATAGACATAGACCGAGCCGCGCACGTTCTCGTACAGGGCCACGACCAGCTTGTTGCGGGTGTTGGAGATGCCCTCGATGGCCTCGCGCTCGCCCGGCCGGATGACCAGCTGAGCCGGCGTCGCCGGATCGGCCAGCCAGCGGTCGAGGTCCCAGGCGATGACGTCGCCGGTGCGGAATTCCTGCCCCGACGGCGCGGTCCAGTCCTGGTCCGTCGTCACCACCAGCTGCCCCTGCACCAGGGCGTTGATGTTCGACTTGGCCGGCAGTTCCAGCTTCGTCGTCGTGCCGTCGGCGTTCAGCCGGTGCGTCTCGCCTTCGTAGAAGCTGACGCCGCGGTTGATCAGGGTCGCCTGGATCGCCCCGTCGGCGTCACGCAGCGTATATCCCGACACCGAGACATCGGTCGGCTGGCCGGCGAACACCGTCTGCGCCTGGTCCAGCGTCTGGCCCCGCTTCAGCACCTTGACGATCATCGGATAGCCCGAGCTGGTCATCGAGCCGGGTCCGAAGTCGCGCGCCACCAGCAGGGTGTCGGCGTCGACCCACGACGCCCCGCCCTTCGATTCCGGCAGCACGAAGCCGCCCTCGACGAAGGTCTTCGTCGCCCGGTCGAACTCGCGCACCGTCACCGCGTCCTTGCCGCCGTCCGACAGCGAGACGAGGCAGCGCGTCTCCTCCGGCGGCAGGCAGGTGGCGCCCTTCCAGACCCAGTTCTTGCCCTCGGCCGCCGACAGGGCGTCGATGTCCAGCACCGTCTCCCATTGCGGCTCGGCCGAGCGGTAGCTGTCCAGCGTCGTGGTCCGCCAGACGCCGCGCACATGCTCCGCGTCCTGCCAGAAATTGTCGACCGTGCCGTCGTGGTTGAAGCCCGGCGAGGGGATGCGGTCGCGCGACTGGACGATCTCCAGCGCCTGCTGATGCAGGGTCTCGAAGCGCGGGTCGCCGCGCAGCACGCCCAGCGAGCGCGCATTGTGTTCCTCGACCCAGGCCATGGCCCGCTCGCCCTCGACCTCCTCCAGCCACAGATACGGATCGGTCGCGTCCGAGGTGGCGAAGCCGGCGCCGGACGCCGCGTTCGGCGCGTGGACGGGAGTGGTCTGGGCCATGGCGGCGCTCGAAAGGGTGGTGGAGACGAGAAGCGCGGCGAGCGCGGCGGTGCGTATCATGGTGGTCGTTCCCCGACATTGGTCGGGCGGCACCTTACCGGGCGGCGGCCGGGTCACAAGGCGGCGCGCGGCGAGGTTACGGTTTTGTCATTCGCAGGCGACCGGCGACAGGACAGGCGTGACGCTCCGGCGGTCGCGTCAGGCGCCGGCTGCCTGCTGCCTGTCGCCTCTCTTCAGTGATTCCCCTCGTCCGGAATGCACAGCGTCTCGCCGCAGGCCTTGCAGTGCACCGCGTCCGGATCGTGCTTCTGCAGGCCGCAGACGGGGCAGGGGAATCTGACCTTGTGCGGCCGCACGATGGTCTGGGCCAGGCGCAGGAACAGGGTGATGCCGGTCAGCATGATGATGATCGACAGCACCCGGCCCCAGTTTCCCGGGAGGGTGATGTCGCCGAAGCCGGTCGTGGTCAGGGTGGCGACGGTGAAATACAGGGCGTCGAGATAGCCGTGCAGGTCCTCGTGCCGGGCGCGGAAGGTGGCGTAGACGAAGCCCGTGGCCACGAAGACGAAGGTGGCCAGCGCCGCCAGCGCCCGCGTCACCTCCTCCACCCGCGTGTCGTCGAACCTGCGCCCCACGGTTCGCCAGAAGAAGTCGGAGCTCAGCAGGGTCCACAGCCGCAGCATCCGCAGGAAGCCGAAATTGTAGAGCCAGTACGGCAACATGAGGGTCGCCAGGATGAACAGGTCGATCCACGTCGACGGCTTCTTCAGCCAGTCCTTGATGTCGGTATAGGCCAGGGCCCGGGCGGTCATGTCGGCCGCCAGCACCAGGGCCACGACGATGTCGGCGACGTAGAAGGCCCAGCCCGCCTCGCGCAGGATCGGGGCGGCCAGGAAGAAGCCGATGATGGCGAAATCGACCACGATGACCGCCAGCCGGAAGCGCACCGCGGCCGGCGAGGAGCCGTGATAGAGGTAGCGCATCCGCGCCCGCAGCCGCCAGCCGTGGCGGTTCGGCTCGTCTCCGGACTCGGCGTCGGCGCGGCTCATGCCCAAGCGATAACGCGCGTCGCTCGCGCAAGGAACCGGCAAACGCTATATGCCGGTGATGAGCCGCCCCTATGTCCGCATGAACGGCGCCGGCAACGACTTCGTCGTGGTCAATGCGCTGGAGACGCCGTTCGCGCCCACGGCCGCGGAGGTGCGCGCCATCGCCGGGCGCGACGCGGGCCAGGGCTGCGACCAGCTCATCGCCATCGAGCCGCCGCGACCCGACGGCCCCCGGGCCGACGCCTTCATGCGCGTCTGGAACGCCGACGGCGGCCAGGTCGAGACCTGCGGCAACGCCCTGCGCTGCGTCGGCTGGCTGCTGATGGAATCGACCGGCAAGGACTCCGTCGTCATCGACACCCTCGGCGGCCAGACCACGGCGACGCGGGCCGGCCACCGCCGCGTCAGGGTCGACATGGGGGCGCCCGGCCTCGACTGGACGCAGGTGCCGCTGGCCGAAGAGATGGACACCCGCGGCATCGAGCTTCAGGTCGGCCCCATCGACGCCCCCCTCCTGCACACCCCCGGCGCGGTCTCGATGGGCAATCCGCACGTGGTCTTCTTCACCGACCGCCAGGACGACGCCTTCGTGCGCGGCTCCGGTTCGCTGGTCGAGCACCACCCGCTGTTTCCGCAAGGCGTCAACGTCGGCTTCGCCAATGTCCTCGCCCCCGATCGCATCCGGCTGCGGGTGTGGGAACGCGGCGCCGGCCTGACGAAGGCCTGCGGCACCGGCGCCTGCGCCGCCCTCGTCGCCGCCGCCCGCCGCGGCCTGACCGGCCGGCAGGCGGTGATCGAAGCCGACGGCGGCGAGCTGGTCATCGACTGGGACGAGGCCACCGGCCACGTGTTCATGACCGGGCCGGTGGAGGTGGAAGGGACGGGCGTGACGCCGGTCTGAGGCCGTACTCGCCCCGTGACCCCACCCTCACCTCGCCATCGCAGACGGGGTGGAGAAGCGGTCGCCGGAGGCGGGCGGACGACGGGACCGCGCGAAGCGCCGGTCTCCTTTCCTTCCATCATCCCGGGGCAGGCGGCGCAGCCGCGCAGACCCCGGGATGACGAAAGCGGGAATTGCTGCGCTGCAAATCCCGCCTCTGTCTCCATACTTCGAACAGCCAACCCGCTGATTCCCCGGCGCATCCTCCCCGCGCCAGCGTCACGAACCCGCCCTGGTGAAAACCCGGCCCATACTATTGGCCATCCCGTCGATGGGGAGGGCGTCGGATCCACGCTCCTCGACGACGGCGGGCTGTGGTCGAGCGATGAAGCCCGGACGACGGAAAGTCCGGGGGGCCTCGAGGGCGGGGATGGATCCTGCCCGCTTGCTCGCCGCGCGCTGTTGGAGTGCGGACTGCTGACGTCAGCTTCATGCCGTCATGTCCGCCCCGCGTCGGGGTCAGCAATGGCCCCGACGGTGATCCGGCAAGGCCCGAATGTCAGGGCCGCCAGCCGGAGGGCGCGTGGAAAACGGCTACGCGGGGCAGTCTGTCTCGTCGAAACGGTAAACTACAAACACATCCGGGCGAGGCCCGGCTGTCCCGCACCCTCCCCACCCTTCCGCGGCTCCCGCCCCGGAGGACGCCGACGCATGCCTGATCCTCAGCCCAACGGAGACCACCGATGAAACCTCGCCGACCCCGCCGCACCCGACGCAAGGACCGCCAGAGTTGGGCCGCCCAGCACTGGCGCCTTCAGGAGATCGCCGAGGGGCGACTGGAGCCGCATTTCGAGCACGAGGTTCTCTTCCGCTGGACTCTCGACCACCGGGGCGTCGCCAATCCCCACGCCTTCATCCTGCCCGCCATGCTGTTCCTGGCCGCCACCGTGACCAGGCCGCTGCCCCGCAGCTTGAGCGAGGGACCGGCCCCCGCCGCTCCCGGAACCGCGCCGTCACGGCCCGGCCTCCCCGGGACGGCCGGGGGAGACCGCGATCTCCTCACCCGCGCGGTTGTTCCCTCGCCTCCCTCGGCCTAGGAACAATCCTCCCGACCCGACCCTGCGGAAGCCTTCGCCGACATGCCCGACCATACCGACAAACAGACCTTCTCCGACGAGGACGCGCTGGAGTTCCACCGCAGCCCCCAGCCGGGCAAGATCTCGATGGCCCCGATCAAGCCGATGGCGACGCAGCGGGATCTGTCGCTGGCCTATTCGCCGGGCGTCGCCGTGCCGGTTCTGGCCATCGCAGAGGATGTCGACAAGGCCTACGACTTCACCTCCAAGGGCAATCTGGTCGCCGTCATCTCCAACGGCACGGCCATCCTCGGCCTCGGCAACCTCGGCCACATGGCCTCCAAGCCGGTGATGGAGGGCAAGTCTGTCCTGTTCAAACGTTTCGCCGACGTCGACAGCTTCGACGTCGAGGTGAAGACCACCGACCCCGACGAGTTCGTCACCGTGGTCAAGAACATCGGCGACACCTGGGGCGGCATCAACCTGGAGGACATCAAGTCTCCGGAATGTTTCGAGATCGAGGCCCAGCTGCAGGACCTGCTGGACATTCCGGTCTTCCACGACGACCAGCACGGCACCGCCATCATCTCCACCGCCGGCCTGATCAACGCCGCAGAGCTCGCCGGCAAGAAGCTCGAGGATCTCAAGGTGGTCCTGTCCGGCGCGGGCGCGGCGGGCCTGTCCTCGATCGGCCTGATGAAAGCCGCCGGGGTCCGCCACGAGAACACCGTCATCGTCGACCGCGAGGGCGTCGTCTACCGGGGCCGGCCCAACATCGACCAGTGGAAGGCGGCCCACGCCACCGACACGCCGCACCGCACCCTGGCCGAGGCCATGGTCGGCGCCGATGTCGTCCTGGGCCTGTCGGCCAAGGGCGCGATCACCAGGGAGATGGTCGCCTCCATGGCGCCCAATCCGATCATCTTCGCCATGGCCAACCCGGACCCGGAGATCACGCCCGAGGACGTGCTGTCGGTGCGCTCCGACGCCATCATCGCCACCGGCCGCTCGGACTACGTCAACCAGGTCAACAACGTGCTGGCCTTCCCCTATCTGTTCCGCGGCGCCCTCGATGTCCGCGCCCGCCAGATCAATCACGAGATGAAGGTCGCCTGCGCCCAGGCTCTCGCCGCCCTCGCCCGCGAGGACGTGCCCGACGAGGTCGCCGCCGCCTACCGCGGCCGCAAGCTGAAGTTCGGCCGCGACTACATCATCCCGACCCCCTTCGACCCGCGCCTGATCTGGTACATCCCGCCGTTCGTGGCCCAGGCCGCCATGGACACCGGCGTGGCGCGCAGGCCGATCGAGGACATGGACGCCTACCGCACCCGGCTGCGCTCGCGCCTCGATCCGTCGGCGGCCCTGATGCAGAACATCTCCGGCGCCGTGCGGGCCGGGCCGAACAAGCGCGTCGTCTTCGCCGAGGGCGAGGAGACGGCCGTGATCCGCGCCGCCTGGGGCTTCAAACAGGCCGAGCTGGGCACCCCGATCCTGCTCGGCCGCGAGGAGCTGATCCGCAAGAACGCCGCCGAGGCCGGGCTGAATTTCGACGAGATGGGCATCGAGATCGTCAACGCCCGCATCTCGGAGCACAACGCCGACTACGTCGACTGGCTGTACGCCCGCCTGCAGCGCCGCGGCTATCTGCGCCGCGATGTGCAGCGGATGATCAACCAGGACCGCAACTATTTCGCCGCCGCCATGTGCGCCCGCGGCCAGGCCGACTGCATGGTCACCGGCGTGACCCGCAATTTCAACATGGTGCTCAAGGAGGTCCGCCGCGTGCTGGACGTCCGCGAGCGAATGATCGGCCTGTCGATCCTGCTGGCCAGGGGGCGGACCCTGTTCGTGGCCGACACCTCGATCCACGAGCTGCCGGGCGCCCAGGATCTCGCCGACATCGCCATCCAGGCCGCCGCCACCGTGCGCCGGCTCGGCCGCAACCCGCGCGTCGCCTTCCTCAGCTATTCGACCTTCGGCAATCCGCCCGGCGACCGCGGCGAGATGATCCGCGAGGCCATCCGGATCCTCGACGCCAAGGGGGTGGATTTCGAATACGAGGGCGAGATGCCGGCCGAGCTGGCCCTCGATCCCGAGGCCCGCGCGGCCTATCCGTTCATGCGCCTGTCCAAGGACGCCAACGTCCTCGTCATGCCCGGCATCCATTCGGCCTCGATCTCGACCCGACTGGTCCAGGCCCTCGGCGGCGCCACCGTCATCGGCCCCCTGCTGGTCGGCCTCGAGCGCTCGGTCCAGATCGTCTCCCTCGGCGCCTCGGTCAGCGAGATCATCACCGCCGCCACCTTCGCCGCCTACGAGGAAGGGGCCATGGGGGAGGAATGAGCCGGAGGCCAAAAATCCTGACTTCCAGCTTCCTCGCCGGTCAGCCTGGCGCCACGGTCGCTCGTTTCAGCCGCTGGTTCCGGCGCTCCAGGAACCAGCACAGGATGACGGCCGGTATGCCCACCAGCGCGGTGCCCGCGAAGAACAGGGCGTAGGCGGTCATCAGCGAATGGCCCTGTTCGAGACTCTCCACCGCCACGCCCGAGAAGCCCTTCAGGAACTTGCCCAGCAGGGCGTAGAACGAACTGAGAAGGGCGTACTGGGTAGCGGTGTAACCGATGCCGGTCAGGCTGGACATGTAGGCGACCAGGGCCGCTCCCGCGAAACCTTCCGAGAAATTCTCGACGAACAACACGCCCGCGAACATCGGTGTCGACAGGCCGGCCACCGCCATCAATGTGTAGCCGAGGTTCGACATCGGCCCGATCAGGGCGCCGAGCAACAGCGTCGGACCGAAGCCGAAACGCACTGCGCTCAGCCCGCCCGCCGCGACGCCCACGAAAGCCGCGATCAGGCCGACGCTCAGCCGCATGGCGCCGATCGCCTCCTTGGTCAGGCCCAGATCGATGTAGAAGGGCCCGACCATCGGCCCCATCACGAAGTCCGGCAGCCGGTAAAGGCTGATGGCGGCCAGCATCAGAAATGCCGCGGCCTTGTGGGTCTTCAGGAAGTTGAGAAAGGGGCCGACCACGACGTCGAACATTCCCCGAAGCGTCCACGGCGGCGCGCCCCCCGTGGCCGCCGCAATCTCGCGCCGGTCGACCGGCTCTTTCGCGAACAGGGTCGCGCCGATGGCGATGACCATGGCCGCTCCCCAGATCGCATAGGCGCCGTTCCACCCGAACCAGCTGGCGAAGAAAAGGATGAGGGCGTTGCCCGCAAGAATCGCGGAGCGGTAGCCCAACTGATAGGCCGAGGTCAGCAGGCCCATGTCCTCATCGCTCTCGGCGCTTTCAATACGCCAGGCATCGACGACGATGTCCTGTGTCGCCGAGGCGAAGGCGGTGACCAGGGCCGCCGCTCCCAGCGCAGTCAGTCCGCCTTCCGGCCCGATGATCGCCATGGCGATCAGGGCGCCGCCGACCACCGCCTGGGACAGGAGCATCCAGCCGCGTCTGCGTCCCAGTCGACCAATCAAGGGCACATCGAACCGGTCCACCACGGGGGCCCAGATGAATTTGAAGGAATAGGCGAGCCCGACCCACGAAATGAACCCGATGGCCGACAGGGTCACATCGCCCTCCGCCAGCCAGATACTGAGGGTGGCGCCCGTCAACAGGAACGGCAGGCCGGATCCGAAGCCCAGCAGCAGGGTAATCAGGACCCGTCCCTGACCCAACGCCCTGAAAACGTCTCTCGCCCCCGCCTTGCGCGGCGCGGCTGGCGTTGTGCTGTCGGTCATCGGGCGTCCCTCGTGCGACGCCCCCCGGCGTCCTCTATGCGACGGCGACCTTGGCGCGGTCCGCGCTTTTCGTCCAGCGGGCCAGTGAGGCGCGCAGGGCGTCGAGCTCGAGCGGCTTGACCAGATGATCGTCCATGCCGGCTTCGAGACAGGCGCGGCGGTCCTCGGCGAAGGCGTTGGCGGTCAGGGCCACGATCGGGGTCTCGTCGCCGCGGGCGCGGATGGCGCGGGCGGCGCTGGGGCCGTCCATGCCGGGCATCCGCATGTCCATGAAGACGAGATCGTAGCGGGCCCGCTTCAGCGCATCGAGCGCCTCGTGGCCGCTGGCGGCGGTCTCCACCGCGCAGCCCTCGCGGCGCAGCAGCGTCGCGGCCAGCAGGGCCCCGACCGGATTGTCCTCGACCAGCAGCACCCGGATGCCCGAGAACCGGGTCAGGGCGACGCGGTCGTCCTCCGGCGGAGGCGGCGGCGGACCGGGCTGCATGGCCTGCTGCGCACCCGAGGCGGCGAGCACACGCTCGGCCACCGAGGCGCGGCGCAGCGGCTTGATCAGATAGCCGTGGAAGCCGGCCGAGCGGTAGCGTGCGATCAGATCGCGCTCCGACGGCTTGAGCAGGACGATGGCGCGGGCGTCGAGAGGCCGGGGGACGAGGCTCAGCCCGGCGGGGCGCGCGGCGTGGTCGATCAGGATCACGGGCGCCTTGGCCGAGACCACGCCGCCCGAGGCCTCGATCTGGGCCGCCGCGGCGGCGCGCACGAAGGGGTCCGGGCTGACCACGGCGACGGTCTGGCCGGCCAGCGACAGACTCCGTTCCGGCGCCCCCTTCACGGCGGGGAATACCGCCTCGAAGCGGAACCGGGCGCCGGGGCCGTCGGGCCGGTCGCCGACGCTGACCGTTCCGCCCATGGCGTGCGCCAGCTTGCGCACCACCGCCAGGCCGAGACCGGCCCCGCCGAAACGGCTGGCGTCCGAGGAGTCGACGTGACCGAACTCCTCGAAGATGCGGCCACGCGCCTCGACCGGCACGCCGGGGCCGGTATCGTCGACGATAAAGGCCAGCTTCGGCCGCTTGAGCGATCCGCCCGAGCGCTCGACCGTGATGCGGACGCCGCCGGTCTCGGTGAATTTCACGGCGTTGCCGGCGAGGTTGAACAGCACCTGCCGCAATCGGCCCTCGTCGGCCATGACGTCGACGGCCTCGGGCGCCACCGACCAGGCGATCTCCAGTCCCTTGTCGTGCGCCTTGGGGCTGAGCAGCTCGGCCACGCCGCGCACCAGGGTCTCGATGTCGACCGAGGCGGCGTCGAACTCCAGCCGGTCGGCTTCCAGCCGGGCGTAGTCGAGCAGGTCGTTGACCAGGCCCAGCAGGTGTTCGGCCGAGGAGCGGGCGGCCTCGGCGTAGGCGCGCTGCGCGCCGTCGAGCCGTGTCCGCTGCAGCAGGCCCAGCATGCCGATGACGCCGTTCAGCGGCGTGCGCATCTCGTGGCTCATCAGGCGCAGAAACTGCTGTTCGGCCCCTTCCGCCGCCGGAGCGTCCGCTGTCGCCCTGTCCGGAACCGCCGTCGTGCTGCGCGCCATTCGCCATCCCCCTTGGGTGGTAACCATGCGGGGCAATCTCTTAAGGCTGGTTCAAGCGGGTGGGTTAAGGAAGTCTGAGGTCACCAGGCCGGCGCCTCCGGGCGACGTCCCTCGCGCCCGCCCTCCTGCCGTTCGAAGTCGGCCTGGGCCCCGACGCTGGAGCGGCGATGAACCAGCGCCTCGGCGATGTGCCGGCGCAGAACCCCGTCGCAGCCGTCGAGGTCGGCGATGGTGCGGGCCAGCCGCAGCGTCCGCGTCCAGCCCCGCGCCGTCAGGCCGCCTGCCTCGCCGGCCCGCATCAGCAGGGCCCGGCCCGCCTCGTCGGGCGTGGCGAACCGGTCCAGCGTCTCGCCGGAGGCGCGCGCGTTGATCGCCTGATCGTACGAGGTTTCCGGATCGATGCCGGCGGCGCGCAGCCGGTCCTGCTGCATCGCCCGGGCGGCGTGGACACGCGCGGCGGCCTCGGCCGTGCCCTCGGCGGGCGGCGGCAGGGCCATGTCGGCGGCGGTGACCGGGGGCGTCTCCACCGTCAGGTCGATACGGTCGAACATCGGCCCGGAGATGCGGTTCTGATAGTCGCGCTGGCAGCGGGGCGCCTTGCCGCAGGCGCCCTTTCCCCCGCCGCCCATGCCGCAGCGGCACGGGTTCATCGCCGCCACCAGCTGGAAACGCGCCGGATAGCGGACGTGGGCGTTGGCGCGGGCCACCACGATCTCGCCCGTCTCAAGCGGCTGGCGCAAGGAATCGAGCGCCTGGGCCGAATACTCGGGCAGCTCGTCGAGGAAGAGCACGCCGTTGTGGGCGAGCGACGCCTCGCCGGGCCTGGCGCGCAGCCCGCCGCCGGTCAGGGCCGCCATGGAGGCCGAATGGTGCGGGCTGCGGAATGGCCGGTCGCGGGTCAGGGCCCCGCGCTCGATCAGCCCGGCCACCGACCAGACCATCGAGGTCTCGAGCAGTTCCTTCGGCGTGAGCGGCGGCAGCAGGCCGGGCAGGCGCGCCGCCATCATCGACTTGCCGGAGCCGGGCGGGCCGACGAACAGCAGGTTGTGGCCGCCGGCCGCGGCGATCTCCAGCGCCCGCTTGGCGCTCTCCTGGCCCTTGACCTCGTTGAGGTCGGGCACGCGGTCCCCGGACCGCATCGCGCCCGGCTCGGGCCGGCGCAGCACCTGCACCCCCTTGAAGTGATTGACCAGGCCGATCAGGGAGCGCGGCGCCAGCACCGCCACATCGCCCGCCCAGGCCGCTTCGGGCCCGTTGGCCTCCGGGCAGATCAGGCCCAGACCCATGGCGTCCGCCGCCACGGCGGCCGGCAGGGTTCCGCCCACCGGCGCGATCTGGCCGTCCAGTCCCAGTTCGCCCACGGCGGCCCAACCGGTCAGGACGTCGGCCGGGATGACGCCCATCGAAGCCAGCAGGGCCAGGGCGATCGGCAGGTCGAAATGGCTGCCCTCCTTGGGCAGGTCGGCGGGCGCCAGATTGGCGATGATCCGCTTCGACGGCATGGCCAGGCCGATCCCGGCGAAGGCCCCGCGCACCCGTTCGCGGCTCTCGGCCACAGCCTTGTCGGCCAGGCCGACGATCGTGAAGGACGGCTGGTCGCTGGACAGCTGTTGGACCTGCACGTCAACGCGCCGGGCGTCGACACCCTCGAAGGCCACCGTGACGACGCTGGCCACCATCGGCCCCTCCCGCGATCCAGACGAGAACGAACCATGAACCGGCGGGGTTTACAAGAGCGGCGTTACGCGACGGCGCGCCTGCGCTCGATCGCGTCCCACATCAGGGCGGCCGCGTCGACGCCGGTGAAGCGCTTCAGCTGCTGGGCCCCGGTCGGCGAGGTGACGTTGATCTCGGTCAGCCAGCCGCCGATCACGTCGATGCCGACGAAGACGAGGCCGCGCGCCTTCAGCGTCGGGCCGATGGCGGCGCAGATCTCGCGGTCGCGGTCGGTCAGTTCGACCGGCGCGGCGGTGCCTCCGACCCGCAGATTGGAGCGCACCTGGTCCTTGGCCGGGATGCGGTTGATGGCCCCCACCGGCTCGCCGTCGATCAGGATGATCCGCTTGTCGCCCTTCGAGACCGCGGGGATGAATTTCTGGATCACCAGCGGGTCGCGCGAACCCATGGCGTGAATCTCGACCAGGGCGTCGAGGTTGGGGTCGTCCGCCTTCAGCCGGACCACGCCCGAACCGGCCGCGCCGTGCAGGGGCTTGAGCACGACCTCGCAGTGGCGGCGATGGAAGTCGGCGAGGGCGACGGGATCGGACGACACCAGGGTGGGGGGCGTCAGCCCGGGGAAGCGGGTGACCAGCAGCTTCTCGGGCGCCGAGCGCACCTCGGCCGGGTCGTTCACCACCAGCGTCTTCGGATGCACCGTCTCGAGCAGGTAGGTGGCGGTGACATAGGCCATGTCGAAGGGCGGGTCCTGGCGCATCAGGATCACGTCCACGTCGCGCGACAGGTCGAGCCGGACCTCCTCGCCATAGGTGAAGTGATCGCCCACCGTCGGCCGCAGCGTCACCGGACGGGCGCGGCAGGACAGCCGCCCGTCCTCCAGCGCCAGGGTGCGGAAGTCGTAGATCCACACCGGATAGCCCCGATTCTGGGCCTCCATGGCCTGCAGGAAGGTGGTGTCGGACTCGATGTTGACCGCCTCGATGGGGTCCATCTGGATCGCGACTTTCAGCATGCCCTGTCCTTCCACGCGGTCGAGCCTTGGCTAATGGGCAGAGCGCGGGCGGGGCGCAACCCTAGTTCAGCTGCAGCCGCACCCGGTCGACCGACATGCGGCGGTGGACCTCGCCGGGATCGTCGAGCGAACGGGCCCGCGACAGGGCCTCCAGCGCCCCGGCCAGGGCGCCCTGCTTCTCGCGCGCCGCGGCGACGTCCAGCCACGGGCGGTGATCCTCGGGATCGAGCAGGGCCCGGCGCAGGGCCGAGCGCTCGGCGCCTTCGAAGTCCTGGGCCCGGATGGCGCGGCTGAACAGCACGTTCTGGAGGCGCAGCAGGGCCTGGCGGTCGCTGACCGGGGCCATCAGCACGTCGAGTCGGTCGGCCACATGCGGCGTCAGCCCGGCCCGCAGGGCGCGCCGGGTCAGTTCGGACGGCAGCACCAGCCGGCCCTGGCTGAACGGGTCCAGGGCCACCGGCCCGTCGGGGGTCTCGACCCGGAGCAGGAAATGGCCCGGGAAGTCGACGCCCTGCGCCCGCACCCCCGTTCGGCGCGCCGCGTCGAGGTAGAAGATCGCCAGGGTCGCCGACAGGCCGCGCCGGCGCTCGGCCACGTCGATCACGTCGGTGTTGCCCGGATGGTCGTAGTTGATCAGATCGCCGTTCAGCCGCAGGTCCGAGGCCATGGTTTCCGCCAAGGCGTCGTCGGGACCCTCGTCCGTGATCCGCTCGGCCAGCCGTTCGGCGGCGTTGTGCGCCAGGGTGCGGACGGGTTCGGGATCGCGGAAGGGGTAGTCGTGGATGGCGCAGGCTATGGCGGCCTCCAGCAGGGGGAAGGCGGCGTCGTCGGCCTGCCCGGCCTCCGTCAGTACGGATTCGGCTTCGTCGCGCGTCACGCCCGCTCCCTCCCGAACGGCTCCACGCCACGACGATGGCGCGGAAGGCGGCCCGGAGCCAGCGCCACCATATCGATTCGGAGCAGATGTCCGGCCAAGCTGGGTCTTTGACGCAACACCGCACGGCCCGCGGCGAGCAGCCGGTCGTACTGTTTCGCGGACAGGGCGGCGAGGGCCTGATCGAGGGTGGCGCGGCGCTTGACCTCGACCACCGCCAGCGTCCGGCCGCGCCGGGCGAGGATGTCGATCTCGCCGGCCCGGGTCTTGAGGCGGAAACCGAGCAGCTGATAGCCGCGGCTCATCAGCAGCAGGGCGGCCAGCCATTCCGAGCGGTGCCCCTCGCGGTGCGCCAGCCCGCCCAGCGCAATGCGCCAGCCGCGCTTCGCCGTCGCCACCCTCGGCGCCTTGAGGCGAACCGGGGGCGGGGCGCCGCTCACCGGCCCTGCAGCTCGAGCGCCCTCCGATAGAGCGGCTTGCGCGGCAGGTTCAGCGCCCTGGACACCTCGGCGGCGGCCTCACCGGGCGGCAGGCGGGTCATGGCTTCGGCGAGGGCCGCGTCGGCGTCGGCCTCCGAGGCGATTTCCGTCTCGCCGGGCCCGATCACGACGACGATCTCGCCCTTGGGCGACTGGCAGCGGGGATCGGCGGCCAGTTCGGGCAGGAGGCCGCGGATGCATTCCTCATAGAGCTTGGTGAGCTCGCGGGCCACGGCGGCGGGGCGAGGGCCCAGCACCGCGGCCATGTCCGCCAGGCTGTCGGCCAGGCGCGGGCCGCTTTCGAAGAAGACCAGCGTCTGGCGTCCGGTGCGCAGTTCCTCCAGCGCCGTCCTGCGCGCGCCGGACTTCGCGGGCAGGAAGCCGGCGAACAGCACCCGGTCGGCCGGCTGGCCGGCGATGCACAGCGCCGCCAGCAGGCTGGAGGGGCCCGGGATCGGGTGCACCGGCAGACCCTCGGCGATCACCGCCCGGGCGACGACGAAGCCCGGATCGCTGACCAGCGGCGTGCCGGCGTCGGAGACCAGCGCCACCACCGCCCCCTCGCGCAGCCGCTCGATGGCGATCTCCGCCGCCCGCGCCGAGGCGTGGTCGTCGCAGCGCTCGAGCCGGGCCTTCAGGCCATAGGCCGACAGCAGCTTGCCGGTCACCCGCGTGTCCTCGGCCAGCACGAGATCGGCGGCGGCCAGCACGTCCAGCGCCCGCAGCGTCATGTCGCGCAGGTTTCCGATCGGGGTGGCGACCAGATACAGGCCGGGCGCGACGGGGCGCGGCGGTGGGGCGGTCGGGGGAAAGGACGAGGGATCAGGCATCGGCGGGAGCGTGACAGCCGGGGCGGTCCGGCTCAAGGGCGACCCTTTCGAGCAGCAGCAGGGGCTCGGAGACGACAAAGTCTTCCGGATCCGGGGCGCGGCCGCGCCGGACCAGTTCGAGGTACATGCGCTCGCGGTCGAACAGGCGCTGGTACTCGCCGGTGACGAGGCCCCTGAGCCGGACGAGCTGCAGGGCGCGGATGAAGGTGCGGCGGTGGCGATGGCGGGCGGGGCGACGGGGTTGCATCGGGGGCTCCGGGAGTGAGGCGGGAGGCAGGCGGCGGGCGGCAGGCGCGGTTGTTCGTCCTCCGGAGCGTGAGCCGCGCAAGGTGGGGAGGGTGCGGGACAGCCGGGCCTCGCCCGGATGTGTTTGTAGTTTACCGTTTCGACGAGACAGACTGCCCCGCGTAGCCGTTTTCCACGCGCCCTCCGGCTGGCGGCCCTGACATTCGGGCCTTGCCGGATCACCGTCGGGGCCATTGCTGACCCCGACGCGGGGCGGACATGACGGCATGAAGCTGACGTCAGCAGTCCGCACTCCAACAGCGCGCGGCGAGCAAGCGGGCAGGATCCATCCCCGCCCTCGAGGACCCCCGGACTTTCCGTCATCCGGGCTTCATCGCTCGACCACAGCCCGCCGTCGTCGAGGAACGTGGATCCGACGCCCTCCCCATCGACGGGATGGGTAATAGTATTGGCCGGGTTTTTACCAGGGCGGGTTCGTGACGCTGGCGCGGGGAGGATGCGCCGGGAAATCAGTGGGTTGGCTGTTCGAAGTATGGAGACAGAGGCGGGATTTGCAGCGCAGCAATTCCCGCTTTCATCATCCCGGGGTCTGCGCGGCTGCGCCGCTTGCCCCGGGATGACGAAAGGAAGGGAGACCGGCGCCGCCGGTCTCAGGCGAGCAGGGCCTTCAGAACGGCGTCCAGTACGGGACGTCCCCGCGCGGTGGCCGCGAGGCGGTCGGCGGACTGGACGAGAAATCCGTCGGCGAGGAGATCGGCGAGCGGCCCGCCGTCCGTGGTCAGGCCGAGGGCGGCGAGCCGGGCGAGCGGGACGCCCTCGACGGTGCGCAGACCGAGCAGGATCCTTTCCTCGTCGGCCTCGAAGGGTGTCTGGGCCTCATGCTCCGCCCACGGCGCGCCCGCCGCGACGCCGGCGATGTAGTCGCCGATCCCGCGGTGGGCCACGGTCGCGGTGCGCGCGTCGGCCAGCGTCAGCCGTCCGTGCGCCCCCGGCCCCACGCCGAGGTAGTCGCCGCCGCGCCAGACGTGGAGATTGTGGGCCGAACGGGCGGCGGGGCCGCGGGCGTGGTTGGACACCTCATAGGCCTCGAAACCGGCCCCCTCGAGCACGGCCTGGGTCGTTTCATAGAGGGTGGCGGCCATGTCCTCGTCGGGCGGCGCCCAGGCACCGCGGGCCACGGCGCGGCCGAAGGCGGTCGTCGGCTCTATGGTCAGCTGGTAGGGCGAGACGTGTTCGAAGCCGAGGTCCAGGGCCTCGGTCAGTTCATCGGTCCAGCGGCCCGGCGTATGTCCCGGCCGGGCGTAGATCAGGTCGATCGACAGCCGGCCGAAGACGCGCCCGGCCACGGCCACGGCCCGACGCGCCTCGTCGGCGGAATGGTTGCGGCCGAGGAAGGCCAGCGCCGCGTCGTCGAGCGCCTGCACCCCCATCGACAGCCGGTCGACCCCGGCGTCGGCGAGGGCGGCGAACCGGCCGGCTTCCGCGTCGGTGGGATTGGCCTCCAGGGTGATCTCGATCTCGCCGCGCGGGGGGAACAGGACCCGGGCGCGTTCGATCACCGCCGCCACCGCCTCCGGCGCCATCAGGGAAGGCGTGCCGCCGCCGAAGAAGATCGAGGCGAGACGGCGCGGCCCGGTCAGGTCGGCCTGCGCTTCCATGTCGGCGAGGATGGCCGCGACCAGCGCCGCCTGCTCCTCGTTCCGCCCGCGATCGCGCACGACGTTGAAGTCGCAATAGGGGCAGATGCGGGCGCAGTAGGGCCAGTGGACGTAGAGGGCGAGGTCTGTCCCGGGGTCGAGTACTGGATCAGTCAATCAGCGCCGCCTTGAGCTTTTCGAACGCCCGGGCCCGGTGGCTGATCGAATCCTTCAGCTTCGGATCGAGCTCGCCGAAGGTCCGGTCGTAGCCTTCCGGGATGAAGATCGGGTCGTAGCCGAAGCCCCGATCGCCGCGCGGCGGGAAGGTCAGCCGGCCCTCGACGCGCCCCTCGACCACCACCGCCGGGCCGTCGGGCCAGGCCACGGCGAGGGCCGAGGTGAACCAGGCGCTGCGGTCATCCGAGCCGACCTCGTCCAGCCGCTCCTCGACGCGGCGCATGGCGAAGGCGAAATCCTTGTCGGGACCGGCCCAGCGGGCGGAGAAGATACCCGGCGCGCCGCCGAGCGCCGCCACCGACAGACCGGAGTCGTCGGCCAGGGCGACCTCGCCCGAGCGGTCGGCGGCGTGCCGCGCCTTGAGCAGGGCGTTGCCGGCGAAGGTGGTTTCCGTCTCCTCCGGCTCGGGCAGGTTCAGCGCCCCGGCGGTGACCACCTCGTAATGTCCACCCAGCAGGGCCTCGATCTCGGGGACCTTGCCGGGATTGTGGGTCGCCGCAACCAGGCGCATCCCCTTGATAAGCTTGAGCTTCATGCCGTTCACGCGCCTTGTAACGATCCATTGCCAAAGTTTAATATCGTTAAACGATATGTAACATGACTTCCTGCCGCGCACGGCCTATCTATTAACCCAAGGACGGACGCCGCACCGTTCCTTGATCTGAAGCAAAGACGCACGATCAATGCAGCGGCACAACCAAAGAGGGGTGAAAACATCCCTCGCTCAGGATCGAAAGAGAACGACAATGAACACCATGAACGCTTCCTACTTCATCGAAAAGGTCGGCCACGGCGTGCTGAACGCCTTCCTGCTCGCCGCCCTGCCGACCGCTCTGGTCGCCACCCTCGTCCAGGCCCTGTGATCCTTCTTCTGCTCACAGGAGCTTTGACGATCTGCATGACAAACGCGATGTATAAGACCGCGCGTGGGTTCGCCGGACCCCGCGCGGCATTCGCGCCTGGACTTCCGGCCTGAACGAGGCCCGCATGCGATTCCCGAAGACGAAGGCGCTCGGGATACGCACACCTTCCCTGCCCCATCTGAGCCTGGTCTCGATCTCCAGCGTGGCGAGCACGGCCTGCACCGTCGCCTTCTGGGTCCTGTCCGTCGGCGCCATTCTCGTCCCCGTCGCCGTCGTGGCGCTGAAGCTGCTGGGCTGGTCCCTGGTGACCGCCGGAACCGGCGAGGACGCCATCGTGATCCCCCTGCCCTGGGCCTATGTGCTGCTGGTCGCCACCGCCGCCTTCGCCTATCTGTCCATTTCCGCCCTGATCTTCCGCCTGCTGATCGGCATCGTCGCGACGCTGCGCCTGGGCGATCCCTTCCATCCGCAGAACGTGCGCCGGCTGCACCAGATCGGCGCCGCCTTCGCCTCGGTCACGCTCGGCGTCTGGGTCGGCCAGTTCCTGGTCGCCCGCTTCGTGCGCGGAGCCATGGAGGCGCCAAGCCTGTTCGACCTGATCACCCCGTCCTTCGCGGTCGTCATCATCGTGGTGATCGCCGAGGTCTTCCGCGAGGGCGCGCGCCTGCGCCGTGAATCCGAACTGACCATCTGAGAGCGGATCGCGCGCCGGACCCGCTTTTCGTCCACGCGCCCGCCGGTATAGAGAGTTCCCCATGGCCATCCGCGTACAGCTTGACCGCATCCTCCTCGAACGGCGCATGTCGCTGACCGAGCTGGCCGACCGCGTCGGCGTGACCCTGGCCAATCTGTCGATCCTCAAGACCGGCAAGGCGCGGGCCATCCGCTTCACGACACTGGACGCCCTGTGCCGGGAGCTGAACTGCCAGCCGGGCGACCTGCTGACGCAGACGCCGGGGCCGCAGGACGCCGGCTCGGACGAGGATCCGGACGGGAACGCCCCCGGCACGACATGAGCCGCCGCGACGACCTGAGCCCGGAAGACCGCCGCATCTGGGCCCGGGTCGCGGGCTCGGTGACGCCGTCGAAGCCGAGGAAGGCGCCGCGGGTGACGCCGGGCGTCGCTGTCGCCGATCCGCCCGCCGCGCCTGCCGCGAAGGGGCCGGTCAAGACGCGGGGCGTACCCGCCCCCTACATCCCGCCGGTCAGCGCCCCGGCCCGGTCACGGGGCCTGCCCGAGGAACTGGAGCCGCGCCGCCAGCGCCGGCTGTCGCGCGAACGCGATCCGATCGAGGCCCGCATCGACCTGCACGGCTACGGCCGTTTCCAGGCCCAGGACGCCCTGACCGCCTTCCTGATCGGGGCCCAGGCGCGCGGCTATCGCTCGGTGCTGGTGATAACCGGTCAGGGCCGGCGCGGCGGCAGCGGCGTGATCCGCGCCTCGGTCCACGAATGGCTGCAGGGCCCGGCGCTGCGAGGGGTGGTGTCCGGCTTCGCCTCAGCCGCCCGCCATCACGGCGGCGACGGGGCGCTGTATGTGACGATCCGGAGAATGTGAATCATGGCTCATCTGGTCGCCATCCAGACCTCGACCGGCGAATGGCAGGCCTATGTCGTGGCCCATCCGTCCAACCGCTTCGTGGGCGACGTCGACGTGACGGGCCGCACGGCGCCGTCCTTCCGCTATATGCGGGCCTGGGACGGCGTGCCCAAGGCCGAGGCCGAGCGTCTGGCCCTGAGCTTCAGGGGCGTGCCCAAGGGCGCGCGGCACGCGGCGATCCTGAAGGCGTCCGAAGGTCTGCGCCTCTCCTTCGCGGCCGGAACCCGGATCTGATCAGGCGAGCCTCAGCCCCGTCTCCTTCGCCAGCGCCTCGAGCGACACCATCGGGCGCGGGCCCCAGTGGGCGATGACTTCGGCGGCGGCCAGCGAACCCAGCTTGCCGGCGTCTTCGAGCGGCAGGCCGCGGGCGAGGCCGAGCAGGAAGCCGGCGGCGTACTGGTCGCCGGCCCCGGTGGTGTCGATCACCTTGTCGACGGGGAAGGCGGCGACCTCGACCCGTTCCGCGCCGCCCCGGCCGAAGACCACCGAGCCGGCGGCCCCGCGGGTGACGGCGGCGATGTCGACGATGCGGCCGAGGTGGGCGGCGGCGTGGTCGAAATCCTCGGTCTCGAACAGGGCGTGCAGCTCGGCCTCATTGGCCAGGACGATGTCGGCCGAGGCCTCGATGAACTGCAGCAGCTCGGACCGCCAGCGGTGGACCACGAAACTGTCCGAGAGGGTGATGGCGACCTTGCGCCCGGCGGCGTGGGCGGCGGCGGCGGCGGCCTCGAAGGCGGCGCGGGCCGGGGCCGGGTCGAACAGATAGCCCTCGAGATAGACGATGGCCGAGGCGCCGATCAGGCCGGCGTCGATGTCGGCGGCCTGCAGCTGGTTGGCGGCGCCGAGGAAGGTGCACATGGTGCGCTGGCCATCGGGCGTGACGTTGATCATGCAGACGCCGGTGGCGAGGCCGGCGGCGGCCCCGTCGACGAGCGGCGGGGTGTCGAAGCGCACCCCGGCGGCGCGGATGTCGTGGGTGAAGACCCCGCCCAGGGTGTCGTCGGCGACCTTGCCGATATAGGCGGCGCGTCCGCCGAAAGAGCCTACGCCGGCGACGGTGTTGCCCGCCGAGCCGCCCGAGGCCTCCACCCCCGCGGCCATGGCCGCATAGAGGGCGGCGCTGCGCTGCGCATCGACCAGCTGCATCGAGCCGGCGGTCAGGCCCTGGGCCTCGAGGAAGGCGGGCTCGCAGGGGGCGAGGACGTCGACGATGGCGTTGCCGACGGCGCAGACGTCATAGGCGGGGATCTGGGTCATGGGGCGGCGTTTAGCGAACCCGCCCCGCCGCGCCACAAAAAAACATATAAGGATATCTTTATATGTTTTTCGAGCTCGGCTATAGCGCGGCCATGACCCGCATCGCCGTCCTCACCCCCGACCCCGCCGATCCTTCGTACGATGGCCAGTGGCAGGGGGTGCTGCAGCGGCTCGCCGCCGCCCTCGCGCCCGCCGGACTCGCCGTCGAGGCCAGCGCCTGGACGGACCACGTCGGGGACGCGTCCGGCCTGGCCGACTATCCTCTGGTGCTGCCGCTGATCGTCTGGGGTTATCACCGCGACCACGGCCGCTGGGTGCAGGCGTGCGAAACCTGGGCGGAGGCCGGGGTGCGGATGCTCAATCCGCCGTCGGTGATCGGCTGGAACTCGGACAAGTCCTATCTCGGCCGGCTGGCCGACGAGGGTGTGGCCATCCCGCCGACGATCTGGGCCGAAGGCGTGACCCAGGCGGACGCCGACGCGGCCTTCGACCGCTTCGGGACCGACACCCTCATCGTCAAGCCGCGGGTTTCCGGCGGGGCGTGGAAGACGCTGCGGCTGTCCCGCGGGGAGCGTCTGGCCGACGCGCCGGAGGGGCCGGCGATGATCCAGCCCTATCTGCCGTCGATCGAGACGGAGGGGGAGACCTCGCTGCTGTTCTTCGGCGGGGAGCTGAGCCACGTGGTCAACAAGCGGCCGGTGGCGGGCGAATTCCGCATCCAGGTGCAGTTTGGTGGCCGGTACGCCGCGCTGCCCGAGCCGCCCGCGGGAGCGCTGGCGCTGGCGGAGCAGACGCTGGCCGCCATCGGCGAGGACCTGCTCTACGCCCGCATCGACATGGCCCGCGGGCCGGACGGGGGCTGGCTGCTGATGGAGGCCGAACTGATCGAGCCGGACTTCTACCTCGGCTCGGCGCCGGAGGGCGGGAAGCGGTTCGCCGAGGCGGTCAAGGCCAGACTCTGATCCCTCTCCCGATGGGAGAGGGCTTGAGCGCACGAGCGCGAAGCGGTCGTCCTTGCGCGAAAGGGTGAGGGTTGATCGTCCGGGGGCGGCTCACGCCGACGGACGCAGCCGACCCTCATCCGACGGGGCTCCGCCCCGCCACCTTCTCCCATCGGGAGAAGGGACCTAACTGGCCTCCCCCAGCGCCTGAAGCCCGGCCCGCGACGGGCACAGGTCGCTGATCACGCAGGCGCTGCATTTCGGCTTGCGGGCGGTGCAGGTGTAGCGGCCGTGCAGGATCAGCCAGTGGTGCGCCTTGGGCAGCCACGGATCAGGCACGACCTGGTGCAGCTGGGCCTCGACCTTGTCGGGGGTGGCGGCGTTGGCGAGTCCCAGCCTGTGCGAGACGCGGAACACATGGGTGTCGACGGCGATGGCCGGCTCGACGCCCAGTTCGTTCAGAACCACGCTGGCGGTCTTGCGGCCGACGCCGGGCAGGGACTGCAGCGCCTCGCGGGTCAGGGGGATCTCGCCGCCGTACTGCTCCAGCACGATGCGGCTCAGAGCGATGACGTTCTTCGCCTTGTTCCGGTAGAGGCCGATGGAAGCGATGAAGGGGATCAGCCCCTCCTCCCCCAGGGCCAGCATCTTCTCCGGGGTGTCGGCGACAGCGAACAGGCGGTCGGTGGCCTTGTTGACCGAGACGTCAGTGGCCTGGGCCGACAGGGCGACGGCGACCACGAAGGTGAAGGGGTTGGTGTAGTTCAGCTCGGTCTTCGGATCGGGCATGACGCGGGAGAGCCGCTCGAAGATGGCCTCGACGCGATCCTCGTCCGGCGGCCAGCCGAGCACCGGGACAACCGGGCCGGTGAGGACGGCGGGGCGTTTGGGGGTGGCCTTCGTGCGGCGCGCGGCCTGGGCCCTGGGCGGCTTCATGCCTCGTCGTCGCCGGGCGCGGGAGCCGCGTCAAGTTCGGCCTCGTCGGGTTGCCAGGGCCGGGCGGAGATTAACGGGCTGAAACACGACGTGTCGCCGCGTGGGAATTGTCGGGTTGATTTTTGGACAGTTGTGTCCATTTATGCAGCCGTTCCTCCCCGGACGCCCATCCTTTCGAGCACGACCCATGACCCTGAACCCGGCCCTGAAGAAGCGCCTGCCCCTGATCGTCGCCGCGGTTGCGGGCCTCGCCCTGATCGTGGGCGGGGCCGTCTGGTGGCAGGGCAAGCAACGGTGGGAGGCCACCGACAACGCCTTCGTCCAGGCCGACACCACCGAGGTCAGCCCGCAGATCGACGGCTATGTCGTCGAGGTGCTGGTCGCGGACAACCAGCGGGTCGAAGCCGGCCAGGTGCTGATCCGGCTGGACGACGCGGACGCCCGCGCAAATCTGGCCCAGGCCGAGGCCGAGCTGGCCGCGCTGCAGGCGGGGGTCCAGAACGTCGACGCCCGTGCGGCCCAGGAGCAGGCGATGATCGCCAGCCGCGCCGCCGCCGTCGCCCAGGCCCAGGCCCAGGCCGACCTCGCCCGCCAGCAGGTCACCCGCTACGGGCAACTGGCCGAGAAGGGCTGGGTGTCGCAGCAGCGGATCGAGACCGAACAGGCCGGCGTCCGCACCGCCCAGGCCACCGTGGCCGAAGCCCAGGCGGCCCTGGTCGCCGAACAGCGCGCCGCCGGGGTGCTGGGCTCGACCCGGGACCAGTCGGTCGCCTCGGTGGAACAGGCCCGCGCCGCTGTCGAGAAGGCCCGCATCGCCCTCGAGCGCACCGTCATCCGCGCGCCGGTGGCGGGCGTGGTCGGCGCCCGGGGCGTCCGCGTCGGCCAGTATGTACGGCCCGGCGGGACCATCCTGTCGATCGTGCCGCTGGGCGACACCTATGTGGTCGCCAATTTCAAGGAGACCCAGCTGGACCGGCTGCGCATCGGCCAGACGGTCGAGATCAAGGCCGACGCCTTCAGGGGCGAACCCCTGACCGGCCATATCGACAGCTTCGCCCCGGCCACCGGCTCGGAGTTCGCCCTGATCCCGGTCGAGAACGCCACGGGCAATTTCACCAAGATCACCCAGCGGGTGCCGGTGCGCATCCGCGTCGACCGCCGCGAGGGCGCGGCCCTGCGCCCCGGCCTGTCGGTCGAGGTCAAGGTCGACCTGAAGAGCGAGGGCACGCTGAGCTTCGCCGAGGCCGCCGTCGCGCCGGTGCAGACCGCAGCCGTCGCCTCGCCGGTGTCCTGATGTCCGCCGCCGCCCCGCCCGTCGGCGCCGGCGCATCGGCCGCCGCGGAGCCGCAGGTCAATTGGACGGTCCTGCTGCTGGGCTTCGCCGGCATGGTGATCGGCCAGTTCATGGCCATCCTCGACATCCAGATCGTGGCCTCGTCCCTGCCGCAGATCCAGGCCGGGGTGGGCGCTTCGGCCGACGAGATCAGCTGGATCCAGACGGCCTATCTGATCCCCGAAGTCGTGATGATCCCCCTGTCGGGATACCTGTCGCGCCTGTGGGGGACGCGAAACGTGTTCCTCGCCTCCTGCGCCGGTTTCATGGCCATGAGCGTGGCCGTCGGCCTGTCCGGCTCGGTCGAGCAGATGATCGTCTTCCGCGCCATCCAGGGCTTCGTCGGCGGGGCCATGATCCCGACCGTCTTCGCCGTCGCCTTCACCGCCTTCCCGCCGAAGCAGCGGGTCACCGCCAGCGTCATCATGGGGCTGATCGTCACCCTGGCCCCCACCGTCGGGCCTACGCTGGGCGGCCACCTGACCGAGCAGCTGAGCTGGCGCTGGCTGTTCTTCATCAATGTGCCCCCCGGGCTGCTGGTGCTGTTCCTCGTCGGCCGCTACGCCAATTTCGACAAGGGCGACCCGTCGCTGTCGAAGGGCTTCGACTGGTGGGGTCTGGGCCTGATGGCCGTCTTCCTGATGAGTCTTCAGTTCGTACTCGAGGAGGGGGCGAAGAACGACTGGTTCGCCGACGACCACATCCTGCTGCTGGCCGTGGTCGTGGCCCTGACCGGTCCGGCCTTCGTCTGGCGCGCCCTGAGCTATCGCAATCCGATCGTCGAGCTGCGCGCCTTCGCCAACCGCAATTTCATGGTCGGGGTGGTGATGACCTTCACCGTGGGGGCGGCCCTGTTCGGCGGCACCTTCCTGCTGCCGCTCTTCCTCGGCCGGGTGCGCGGCTATTCCTCGGCCGAGGTCGGCACCACCATGGTCGTCTCCGGACTGGCCATGTTCCTGACCGCACCGTTCGCCGGCCGGCTGGTGCGTCTGGTCGATCCGCGCATCCTGATGTTCACCGGTTTCATGATGTGCGCCTGGTCGATGTGGGACGCCCATGCGGTGACGACGGAATGGGCCTTCTGGGAATTCGCCGGGGTCCAGGCGTTGCGGGGCGTAGGCGTCATGATGGCCATGATCGCCTCGCAGCAGGTGACCATGTCGACCCTGCCGCCGCATATGGTGAAGAACGCCTCGGGTCTGGTGAATCTGTTCCGCAACGTCGGCGGGGCCGTAGGCCTGGCCATGCTGAACACCTCCCTGACGACCAACACCGCCCTGCACATGAGCGAGCTGACGCAGAACATCACCAACACCAACACCGGCATGCAGGGGCTGCTGGCGGCGATGCAGGAGCGGTTCGCCGGCTCGCTGGACCCGGCCGGGGCGGCGATGAAGGCGGTCTACGGCATGCTGAACCTGCAGGCCACGACCCTGGCCTTCGGCGACGCCTTCGCCATGCTGGCGATCGGCTGCGCCCTCGCCGCCTTCGTCACCCTGACGGCGAAACCGGTGAAGGCGGCGCCCAACGCCCCTCCGGTGGAGGCCCACTGATGGCGCGGGTGCGCGGACAGGTCGATGAGACCAAGACCGAAGCCATCCTCGAGGCGGCGCAGGTGCTGTTCTCCGAACAGGGCGGCGGCGTGTCGATGGAGGCCATCGCCAAACGGGCGGGCGTCTCGCGCCAGACCCTCTACAACCGCTTTCCGTCCAAGCTGGAGATCGGGCGGGCGCTGGCCAGCCGTCGCTCGGACGCCATCAGCGCGCCCCTGCGCGACGGCGGCGACCCCGAAATCGTGCTGACCACCCTGGCGGCCGTGCTGCTGGACAAGATCATCGGCGACGACGGCAAGGCCTCGATGCGGGGCGTCGCCCTGATGTCGCCGCACGCGCCGGACGTGGCCCTGGCCATCTATGAAGCCGGCCCCCGCGAGAGCCTGCGGCGGCTGTCGGCCTGGCTGGCGGAGCAGGACCGCAAGGGCGTGCTGTCGGTCCCCGATCCCGATCTGGCGGCGGAGATGTTCGCCGGAATGGTGCTGGGTCACGGCCATCTGCGCGGCGTGCTCGGCGTACCGCATCCGCCGATCGATCGCGACGCCCGGGCCGGCGAGACGGCGCGGCGGTTCCTGAGAGCCTTCGCCCCCTGACGGTTGGCGAGAGGGGCCAATCGGCCTAGACCCCGCACTGTCTGTTCCGGAGTTCCCCATGCTGATTCACCAGTCGTCCTGGCCCGAGATCGACGCGCGGCTGAAGACCGTGAAGACGGTGGTCGTGCCGATCGGATCGAACGAGCAGCACGGGCCGACCGGCCTGCTGGGCACCGACTGGCTGTGCCCCGAGATCATCGCCCATGCGGCGGAGAAGCGGGACGGGCAGCTGGTCGTGGCCCCGACGTTCAACATCGGCATGGCCCAGCACCACCTGGCCTTCGCCGGCACCATCAGCCTGCGCCCCTCGACCTTCATGGCGGCGATCACCGACTGGGTGTCGTCGCTGAGCCGGCACGGTTTCGAGCGGATCTATTTCCTCAACGGCCACGGCGGGAACGTCGCCACCATCGAGGCGACCTTCGCCGAGATCTACGCCGAGTGGAGCTTCGTCGAGGAGCAGCCGCCGTTCGTGCTGAAGCTGCGCAACTGGTGGGACCTGCCGGGCGTGCACGGCTTCTGCACCCGGATGTTCCCGACCGGCCACGGCATGCACGCCACCCCGTCGGAAATCGCCGTGACCCAGGCGGCCTATCCGCATCTGGTCAAGACCGCGGTGATGGAGCCGAAGATCGCGCCGGTCGGGCCGATCCGCGATGCGCTGGACTATCGGGCCCGCTTCCCCGACGGACGCATCGGTTCGGATCCGCTGCTGGCCAGCCCGGAGAAGGGGCAGGAAATCATCGATGTGGCGGTCCCCGCCCTGCTCAAGGATGTGGCCGAGTTCAGCGCCGAGGTCTTGCCGTAACCACCATTGGCGCGCACGGTCGGCGCATGACAGCGATCCGACACGCCGCCCGCACCGCCCGGGCGGGACAGGAACTTCTTCAGGCCTCGGGGGACGTCATCGCCCGGCGGCTCGAGATCGTGGCCGAAGGCTTGCGCGACCCGCTGAAGGCGGATCTGCGTGAAATGAGCCTGATGGGTTCGGAAAAGGTCGAAGCCCTGACCGCCTCCGCGGCCGTCGGGCTGAACAGCGTGGCGGCCATGGCCGCGACCACCGCCGCCGTCGCCGCCCGGGAGGCGGCCGCGGCCCAGGGGGCGCTCGGGGCGGTGCTGAAGTCGGCCAGTCCGGCCGAGGCGGCCCTGGCGCAGGGCGCCTGGATGACGGCCGCCATGGGCCGCGCGGTCAGCGACGGCTGGACCTTCGGGGCCACGATGCTGAAGCTCCAGGCCGACGCCCTCGCGCCGATCCACGCCGCCGCCGTCGCCAACGCCAAGCGGCTGAGAAAATAGCCTACCGGAACGGGGGCTCGTCGAAGGCGCGCAGCTTGCGCGAATGCAGACGCGCGCCCTCGGCCCTGAGCAGGTCGACCGCCTGGATGCCGATCTGCAGGTGCTCCGAGATCGAGCCCTCGTAGAAGCGGTTGGCCTGGCCCGGCAGCTTGATCTCGCCGTGCAGCGGCCGGTCGGAGACGCACAGCAGGGTGCCGTAGGGCACCCGGAAGCGGTAGCCCTGGGCGGCGATGGTGGCGCTCTCCATGTCGATGGCCACGGCCCGGCTCTGGTTGAAGCGCTGGGCCGAGCGGGCGTAGCGGAGCTCCCAATTGCGGTCGTCGGTGGTCACCACCGTGCCGGTGCGCAGCCGCCGCTTGACCTCCTCGCCGGGGGCGCCGGAGACCATTTTGGCGGCGTCGTAGAGGGCGCGCTGGACCTCGGCGATCGACGGGATCGGAATGTCCGGCGGCAGCACGGCGTCCAGCACATGGTCGTCGCGCAGATAGGCGTGGGCCAGGACATAGTCGCCGATGATCTGGCTGTCGCGCAGGCCGCCGCAGTGGCCGATCATCATCCAGGCGTGGGGACGGGTGACGGCCAGGTGGTCGCAGATGGTCTTGGCGTTGGACGGGCCGACGCCGATGTTGACCAGGGTGATGCCGTTCCAGCCCGGCGCGGTCAGGTGGTAGGCCGGCATCTGGTGCTTCTTCCAGGCCGCGTCCATCACCGCCTGCTCGGGGTTCGGCGTGTCGCGGGTGATGACCACGCCGCCGGCGCACGACAGCGTCTCATAGGGGCTGGCCGGGTCGGCCAGCTGGGCGCAGGCCCAGCGCACGAACTCGTCCACGTAGCGGTTGTAGTTGGTGAACAGGATGTAGGACTGGACGTCTTCCACCGGCGTGCCGGTGTAGTGCCGCAGCCGGGCCAGGGAGAAGTCGGTGCGCAGGCCGTCGAACTGGGCCAGCGGGAAGTCCCGGCCGGTGTCGAACAGGCCGTCGGAGATCTCGTCGCCGATATGGGCCAGGTCGGTGGTCGGGAAATAGCGCGCCACGGCGGCGGTCTGGCTGCGGTCCAGCGCGACGTCCGAGCCGTCCATCACATAGGGGAAGGGGATTTCCTGCTCCGACGGACCGACGTCGAAGGTGGCGCCGTAGTCGGCCTCGAGCAGGCCCAGCTGCTCGGTCAGATAGGGGCGGAACAGCTCGGGCCGGGTGATGGTGGTCGAATAGACGCCGGGCCGCGAGATGCGGGCGTAGGCGCGGCTCGCCAGATTGGCCGGTCGCTCGCCGAACCAGCTGACCCTGAGCTCGGGATAGGAGAACAGGCCGCGGGCGCGGGCTTCGGGGTCGGGACGCTCGCCTGTGGCGAGGAAGGTACGCACCGCCTCGCGCAGGTTGGCCACGGATTGATCGTAGAGGGTCTGGAGGCGGTCCAGAGCCGCCTGTGCTGTCATCGTTTCTGTCATGGCCTCCCTTACAGGAGGACTTTGACGAAGGCGAGACGGTGTGGCCGGCCCGGCTAGATCAGGCCAGTTCGCGACCCAGGAAGGCGACGACGTCGTCGAGCACCGGCGCCTTCTTGCGGAACAGCGGCGAGAAGGTGGCGATCAGGTCGGCGTGGTTCAGTCCGGGATACAGCTTCGCCTCGCAGCGGCCGCCGACCGCCGTCATCCGCTCGCACAGGATGGTGGTGTCCTCGGCGTGCACCAGTTCGTCCTCGGTCCCGTGGCCCAGCCACAGGGGCGGGGCGTCGGGGCGGACGAAGGCCACCGGCTGGGTCAGGGTCAGGTCGGGGGCGCGGCCGAAGGCGTTGATCGAGGCCGGAACGTCCAGCGGCAGGAAGTCGTAGGGTCCGGCCAGACCCGCGGCGGCCCGGATCAGGTCCGGGGCCCCCGCCGCGGCCATGTAGCGGCGGTCGAGCGTGATCATCATGGCCAGATGCGCGCCCGCTGAATGGCCGACGACGCCCAGCCGCCGAGGGTCGCCGCCATACCGTCCGGCGAGGTCTCCGGCCAAGGCCGTCGCCGCCGCCGCGTCCTCGATGAAGGCGGGGAAATGGACCTGCGGGACGATCCGGTAGTCGGGCATGGCCACGACGAAACCCCGCGCCGCGAGCGCATGGGCCGCCCAGCCGTACTGCGAGCGCGCGCCGGAGTCCCAGCCCCCGCCGTAGAAGAAGACCAGCACCGGCCACGGGCGGGCCGACGCGGCGGTCGGGGCCAGGATATCGAGCCGTTGCCGCGGATCGTCGCCGTATGAAACGCCGCTCGCCACCCGCCGCACCCCGCTGTCGCGCGGCCCCAGAGCGTTCAGCGCCCCCAGCGGCGAACAGGCGGCCGTGACGGCGGCGATGGCGGGGGCGAGCAATCCTCTTCGGGTCATGAGTGCAGATACGCACGAAGCGGGGCTTTGGCTCAATCACCTCGCCGAGGATATCAGGGCGCCGCAGTTGGCGTCCTCGGCGAGGCCCGGGTCGACGAAGGCCGCCAGGGCCGCGAACGGGTTGACCAGCGCACCGAGGATGGCGCCCAGGCCGACCTGCTTCGCCACCTCGCCGCGATCGACGTCGACCTTCGGCGAGGTCAGGGAGCCCTGGACGGTGATCGGGGCCCACAGCCGCACCAGCCGGGCCTCCTTGGTCTCGCCGTCGATGCGCAGGTTCATGGTCTCGGCGCCGAGGTCGATCGTGCCGCTGCCCTGGGCCACCACGGGCGTGGTGTCGATGACGAAGGTGCGCGCCGTCGCCGTGCCGCCGCTGACCGTGAAGTCGGCCACGGCGCAGCGGATTTCGGCGGTGGAGTCGTCGTCGAGCTTGAACAGGCCGGCGAGGACGTTGATGCCCATCAGTTCGGCGAAGGCCGCGCGCATCCGGCCCTGCGGCACGACCAGGCTGACGGTCCCCTTCGAATTGGCGGCGAAGTCGTGCACCGAGGCCCCCGGCCCCTCCAGCCGCGCCCGGCCCAGCGCCCGGCCGCTGACCGTGGGCGCGCCGTTGCGGGCCGGGATGATGGACTCCAGCGGATAGCCCCGCAGACGGAAGTCGATGGCGCTCCAGGGCGTGTCCCGCGTCGCGTTGATCTTCGCCGTGCCGCGCAGCTCCCCCCGGTTGAAGGTGAAGGCCACCGGATCGAGATCGAGGACTCCGCTCTTCAGGTCCGCGCCGATGTCGACCTGGCGCACGTCCAGCTCGTTGCGCTTCACCCGCGCCGCCCTGTAGCGCAGCGTCCCGTCCATGACCCGCAGGCGGTCGACGTTCAGCGGCGCGTCGGGCAGCAGACGGCCGGGCGCGCCCGAGCTCACCACCGTATCGCCCGAGGGCGTGACCCGCGGCCGGGCGCCCAGCACGGCCATCAGGTCGTCGATGTCGAGCAGGCGTGAGCGCAGGTCGGCGTCGACCCGGCGCCGGTCGCCGGCCTTGTCGACCACCACCTTGCCCGACAGGTCGGACGAGCCGACTCGGCCGCTGAAGTCGGCGAAGGTGAATCTGGCGTCGTCGCGCGTCAGCCTGCCCGCCAGCCTGTAGGGCGGGGTGTTGGGCGTGGTGACGCCGGTCAGCAGGTAGATGTCGGCGAGGTCGCGGCCCTGCAGCCGGAGATTGGCGTTGAACTGGCCGAGGTCGAACGGCCGGGTGATCGAGCCGTCGGCGATCAGGCGCGTGCCCACTCCCGCGATCTCGCCATGGAAGGTGTAGGGCCGGTCGCGGCGGATGTTGATGAAGGGGCCGCCCCTGACCAGCACCGTCAGCGGCGTCCCGTTGATCGTGCCCTTGCCGTCGAGGTGGAAACCGGCCCGGCCGTCGGAACCCTCCCGCGCGTTGACGGTGGCTTCCAGCCTGATCTTGCGGCGCCGCTCGTCGAGCGAGACCTGCCCGTCCTGGATCAGCAGCCGGTTGATCGGCGGCAGTTTCAGCCCCTCGCCCGTATCCGGCTGATCGGGGTTCAGCCGCCAGCTCTTGCGCCCGTCTTCGGTCGAGATCAGCACCACCGTCGGCCGGGTGATCTGGACCAGCGGCATCTCGACATGACCGCCCAGCAGCGCGCGCAGGCGGACAGAGGCGCGCAGGTCCTCGACCTTGAGCGTGTCCTGCTCGCGCGCCCAGTCGGGACCGCCGATGCGCAGATCCTGCACCCGCGCCGAGGGCGTCCAGCTGAACAGATTGACGTCGAGGTCGCCATTGAGCTGGATTTCCCGGTCGTAGCGCGCCGAGGCCCAGCGGCCGATCGGGCCGCGCAGCATGTTCCAGTCGAACAGCAGCAGGAACAGGACGACGGCGGCGACCAGCGCCAGGGTGATGCTGGCGGCGATCTTCTCGGGCAGGGCGGGCCGGCGCGCCGCCGCACAGACCGGGTCATTGGCCACCACCCAGTCGCGCCAGCCGCGCATCCGCGCGCCCGCCGGCGCCAGCGCCCGGTCGCGCACAACCAGCCAATGCGGATTGTCTTTCAAGGGGTTGGACAAGCAGGCGCTCTCCGTCGAGCCGGGAGAACGCGCGAGCGTCGCGAAAGGCTCATCTCCCGCCCGGCGCCCGTCTGTAAAATTTCATACTTCGATTTGTCGCAAAATATTTACATTGACGCAGATCGGCGCATGGTTCGCTCCGCGCCCTGAGCAATTCGGGCGTTATGGAGGTTCAGATGCGCAACCGACGCCCGCTTGTCGCCGCCGTCCTGATGGCCGGTATGACTGTCGCCACCAGCGTTTCGGCCCAGACGCCCGGCCAGAGCCGAACGACCGGCGCCGACCCGGCGTCCGCGCGCGGCGTGCTCATCTGCGAGAGGGATGCGGCCAGCCGCCGGGCCTTCGCCCGGGAATACGGGGCCATGCCGGTGTTCATCACCGCCCGCGAGGCCGTCGGGGTGCGGCCATCCGAGCCGGCGTGGAGCGCCCCGCGCTGCATGACCGAGGTCGAACACGCCAAATTGCGCGACGCGACCCGCCAGGACTCGCAGACGAGGGTCGCGCCGCGGTCCTGACGGCGGTCTGAAACGAAAAAGGCGCGCTTCCCGCCCGGGGAGCGCGCCTTCGCGTCGTCGCGACGAAATCAGTCAGCCGGCTTCAGATGCTTGTCGAGCCAGCCGAACACCTCGGTATGCCATTGCAGGCTGTTGGCCGGCTTCAGCACCCAGTGGTTCTCGTCCGGGAAGACGATCAGCCGGCTTTCGACGCCGCGCCGCTGCAGGGCGGTGAAGGTCGACAGGCCCTGGGCGGTGGGGATGCGGAAGTCGCGGTCGCCCTGGACCACCAGCATCGGATCGCGCCAGTTCTGCACGTGGTTGGCCGGGTTGAAGGCCTGATAGCCGCGCGGGTTCTCCCACGGCGTACCCCCGTACTCCCACTCGGTGAACCACAGCTCCTCGGTCGAATAGCCCATGCCGAAGGTGTCGAAGACGCCGTCGTGGTTGACCAGGCAATCGAACTCGCCGGGCCAATTGCCCGCGATCCAGTTGATCATATAGCCGCCGTAGGAGGCGCCGAGGGCGCAGGCCTTCTCTCCGTCGAGGAAGGAATAGCGCTGCTGCGCCGCGGCCCAGCCCTTCTGCAGGTCTTCCAGCGGGCGGTCGCCCCAGTGCTGGCTGATCGCGTCGGTGAAGGCCTGACCGTAGCCGGTCGAGCCGTGGAAATCGATCATCACCACCGCATAGCCGGCCCCGGCGTAGGTCTCCGGGTTCCAGCGGTAGGACCAGCTGTTGCCGAACGAGCCCTGGGGCCCGCCGTGGATCAGGAAGGCGACCGGGTATTTCCGGCCCTCGACGTAGTTGGCCGGCTTGATCACATAGCCGTGCACCGTCTCGTCGTTCCAGCCCTGGAAGGTGAACTGCTCGGCCTCGCCGAACGCCTTGGCGTCGAGCTGCGGGTTCACGTCGGTGATGCGGCGCGGCATCTCGCGGCCGAGGAAGGTCTTCACGAACAGTTCGCTGGGACGGGTCAGCGAGTCCTGGGCGAAGACGAAGCCCGACGGCGTCTGCTGGAAGGCCGAGACGTGGCCGGGGCCGGTCACGGGCGTGACCACGCCGTTGCGGGTGTCGATCGAGAAGATCCGCGTCTGGCCGACATCTCCGGCGGTGACGTAGAGGGTGGCGCCGTCGCGCGACCATTGCAGGCTGTCGGCCGAGCGATCCCAATCGGCGGCGACCTGACGGACCTGACCCGTCTGCACGTCCCGCAGGAAGATGGCGTATTTGTCGGCCTCGAAGCCGGGGCGGGCCATGGCGCGGTACGCCAGGGTGCGGCCGTCCGGCGAGAACACCGGGCCGGTGTCCCAGGCGTCATTGTCGTCGGTCAGGTTTTCGAACGTGCCGTCGCCGCTCAGGCCGTTGGTGCGCCAGAGATCGAAATTGGTGCTCCACGGCTCGCTCTGGCCCGCCAGCCGCGCCGAGAACACCACGGCGTCGCCCTCGGGCGTGAAGGTGAATTCGCCCTCGTCGCCGAACGGCCTGGAGGGGGTGTCGCCGTCGAAGCCCCTGGTCACCCAGACCGGCTCGCCCGAGCCGTCGGTGTCGACCACGAACAGGTGGTTCTGCGTTCCGTCGTTCCAGGTGTCCCAGTGGCGCACGAACATGCGGTCGTAGACCTGGCCGGTGCTCTTGCTGTCGGCCTCGGCCTTCGTACGGTCCACCGTGCAGGCCAGGTCGGCGCAGGACGGGAAGACCGCCAGCGACACCACGACCTTGCGGGCGTCGCGGCTCAGACGGTAGGCGTTGACGTCGAGGGGCAGGTCGGTGACCTGCACCGGTCCCGTCCCGTCGGCGTTGGCGCGCCAGACCTGGCTCGTGCCCGAACGGCCCGACAGGAAATACAGCTTGCCGTCCGAACCCCAGCGCGCCGTGTTGGCGCCGCCCTCGTTGATGGCCAGCCGCCGGCCTTCGCCCGGATCGCGCAGGTCCATGATGTAGAGCGCGCCCTGGCGGCGGTTGGCCTCCACGTCGGTGGTGGTCACCGAATAGACCACCCAGCGGCCGTCGGGGGAGACCTGCGGATCGCCGAGGCGGTTGGCGGAGATCATATCGCGGTAGCTGAAGGCTTCGGCCGCCTGGGGGGCCGTCGTGGAGGCCGCGGCCGGGGCGGCGGCCCCGTCCGGCGTCCCTGCGAGGGCGGGCAGGCCGGCGGTCGCAAGCAGGGCGGCGGCGCTGAGGCCGGTCAGGAGGCGGGTCGTGGGACGCATGCGCGGGGATCCTCGGCGTTGAGCGGATTTCACGGCGCGAAGGGGTGGCGCCGCGGCAGCGGTCCGTCAATGCCATGACGGCTTTCGAAGCGCTTGCGGACCGCCGCCGGACCGGCGACAACCGGCCGCCATGACCGCCGTCGCCCCGAGCCCGCCCGGACCCGCCGAGCCGCACATCTGCGATGTGCTGATCGCCGAGCGTGCGCCGCGCCTGACCGGTTCCGCCCTGTGGCCGCTGGCCCGTCCGTTCCTCTACAGGCTGCTGAACTACCGCCACGCCGTCCGCATGGCCGACGCCGTGCGGCCGCTCTCGGGGGCGGAGGCGCTCGACTATATGAGCGACCTGCTGGGCCTGAAGGTCGCCGTGATGAATCCCGACCGGATCCCGGCCGCGGGACGTTCCATCGTCGTCGCCAACCATCCGACCGGCATCGCCGACGGGATCGCCGTGTTCGACGCCATACGGGCGCGGCGTCCGGACGCGATCTTCTTCGCCAACGCCGACGCCCTGCGCGTTTCGCCCCGGCTCGGAGAGGCGGTCATCCCCGTCGAATGGGTCGTCGAAAAGCGCACCCGGGAGAAGACGCGGGCCACGCTGCAGGCCGCCCGCGAGGCGTTCGAGGCGGGCCGCTGCGTGGTCATGTTCCCGGCCGGCCGGCTGGCGCGGGCAGCCAGGGACGGGTCGGTGACCGATCCGGAATGGGCGCCGACCGCCGCCTCCCTGGCTCGCAAATACGATGCGCCGATCGTGCCCATCCACGTGGCCGGCCCGACCTCGCGCCTGTTCCACTGGTTCGACCGCATCTCGCCCGAGCTGCGCGACATCACCCTGTTCCACGAGCTGCTCAACAAGAAGCGCAAGCGGTTCTTCCTCAAGGTCGGCAAGCCCATCCCGCCGTCGCGGCTGGACATCGACGCGGCCCGCGCCACCTATGCGCTGAAGGCCTTCACCGAACGGGTCCTGCCCAGCCAGCCGGACGCCGACTTTGCCTGAGCCGGAGATGACGCTCGCTCTCGGGGACGCGGCGGCCACGACGCGGCTTGGCGCGGCCATCGCGCCGTTGCTGGCGCCGGGCGAGGCGGTGCTGCTGTACGGGCCGCTGGGGATGGGCAAGTCGACGCTGGCGCGGGGGCTGATCCGGGCCCTGACCCGCCCGGACGAGGACGTGCCGTCGCCGACCTTCACCCTGGTGCAGTTCTACGAGAGCGAGCCTCCGGTGGCGCATTTCGATCTGTACCGGCTGACGCGCGCCGCCGAGGCCGCCGAGATCGGGCTGGACGAGGCGCTGGACGAGGGCTGCGCGGTGATCGAATGGCCCGAACGGCTGGGCGATGATCCGTCGGCCTGGCTGGGACCGGACCGGTTGAGCGTCCGGCTGGCGGAACACGGCGCGGGCCGCGTTGCGACCGTTTCTGGCGTAGGGGCATGGGAAACGAAGCTGAAGAACCTGCATGTCTGACCGCGAACAACAGCGTCTCGACTTCCTGAAGGCGGCCGGCCTCGCCGAGGCCGTGCGCGCGCCCCTGCCCGGCGACGCCTCGACGCGCCGCTACGAGCGGCTGACCGCCCCGGACGGACGGACGCTGATGCTGATGGACCAGCCGCCGGCGGCGGAGTCCCAGCCCTGTGACCCGACCTGGTCGCCGGGGGAACGCCGGACCCGCGGCTGGAACGCCGTGGCGCGGCTGTCGGCCGGACGGATCGAGGCCTTCGCGGCGGTCGCGGCGCACCTTCGCGCGCTGGGCCTGTCCGCCCCGGAGATCGTGGCGATCGACGCCGCTGCGGGACTGGCTTTGCTGGAGGATTTCGGCGACGACCTGTTCGCCCGCGTGATCGAGCGCGGAGAGCCCGAAGAGCCGCTCTACCTGGCGGCGGTCGAGGCCCTGGCCCGGCTGCACGACGCCGAAACGCCCGAGATTCTGGTGGGAGCGGCCGGCGACTGGCCGCTGCTGGTCTATGACGCCACCGCGCTGAAGGGCGGCGCCGACCTGTTCGTCGACTGGATGCCGAGGCTGGAGCCGCGGCTGCGGTTCTCCGAGGACGCGCTGTCGGCATGGGACGACTCCTGGGCCCCCATCGTCCAGGGCGCCGAGCGACACGCCTCGGTGATGGCGCATCGCGACTATCACGCCGAGAACCTGATCTGGCTGCCGGAGCGCGAGGGCCCGGCGCGCGTCGGGATGATCGACTTCCAGGACGCGGTGCGAGCCCATCCGTCGTGGGACCTGCACTCGCTTTTGCAGGACGCCCGCCGCGACGTGACGCCCGCGCTCGAGGCCCGGGCGCTGGACCACTATTTCAGCCTGCGGCCCGGCGTCGACCGCGAGGCCTTCATGCGCGACTACGCCGGGCTGGCCGCGCTCAACGAGGCGCGCATCCTGGGCATCTTCGCGCGGCTGATCGTGCGCGACGGCAAGCCGCGCTACCGCGCCTTCATGCCGCGCGTCTGGGCCCACCTGGAACGCAACCTCCCACTGGCGGGACAAGCGGTGTGGGAGTGGTTCGAGCTCCACGTTCCCGCGGAGCTGCGCCGATGAACGCCCCCGCGACCGCCATGGTGCTCGCCGCCGGGCTCGGTACGCGCATGCGTCCCCTGACCGACGACCGGCCCAAGGCCCTGGTCGAGGTGGCGGGGCGCGCCCTGATCGATCACGTGCTCGACCGGCTCGCCGAGGCCGGGGTCGAGCGGGCGGTGGTCAATGTCCACTGGTTCGCCGACCGGCTCGAGGAGCATCTGGCGGCCCGCGGGCGCGGCCCGGCCATCGTCATCTCCGACGAGCGGGCCGAACTGCTGGAAACCGGCGGCGGGCTGAAGAAGGCGGCGCCGCTGCTGGGCCCCGATCCGGTGTTCGTGGCCAATATCGACAGCGTCTGGAGCGACAATGGCCGGGAGGGGAATTCCGCGCTGAATCAACTCGCTCGCCTGTGGAATCCGTCAATCATGGACGCGGCCCTGCTGCTGGCCCGGCGCGAGGGTTCGATCGGCTTCGAGGGCGCCGGCGACGTCTTCCTCGGCGACGACGGGCGGCTGACCTTCCGCGGCGAGGCCGCGGAGGCGCCGTTCGCCTATATGGGCGTCCACATCTGCCGTCCCGACTATGTCGCCGACGGGCCGGAGGGGCCGTTCTCGCTGAGCGGCTACTGGCGCCAGTCCGCCGCCGCCGGCCGGCTGTACGGCTGCGTGCTTGACGGCGACTGGATGCACGTCGGCGACCCGCAGGCCCGCGACGAGGCCGAAGCGAGACTGGCGGGAGGCGGATGAGCGCCCGCTTCGACCCGTTCGCGCCGCCGGGGCCGCGCTGGTACGCCATCGAGGCGCGGCGGCCGTTTCTCGAGGATCTCGCCGCCGGGGTGCTGGACTGGCTGGGCGAGCATCCGCCCGAGGCCCTGTCCGACGCGGTCATCCTGCTGCCCAACCGCCGCGCCGCCCGCGCCTTCACCGGAGCCCTGACGAAACTGGCCGGCGACCGGCCCGTCCTGCTTCCACAGGTCCGGCCGCTGGGCGATCTGGAGGAGGACGAACCGCCCTTCGCCCCCGGCGAGCTGGGCCTCGACCTGCCGCCGGCCATCGCCCCGCTCACCCGCCGCTTCGAGATGGCGCGGATGATCGTCGAGGATTTCCGCCCCGGGCTCGCGCCATTGCGGGCCCTGGAGATGGCCGACGCCCTCGGAGGGTTCCTCGACTCGTGCCAGCTCGAGGAGATCAACGAACTGGAACGCGTGGCGACGCTGGTAGAGGGCGATCTGGCCGAGCACTGGCAGGAGTCGGCCCGCTTCCTCGGCCTCGCCGTCGAGGCCTGGCCGAAGCGGCTGGAGGCCATGGGTCTGGTCGATCCGGCCTGGCGGCGCGCCCGCCTGCTGCGCCTGCTCGCCGGAGCGTGGACGGAGCGGCCGCCGACGCAGCCGGTCATCGCCGCCGGCTCGACCGGCACCGCCCCCGCCGCGGCCGACGTGCTCGCCGCCGTCGCCGCCGCGCCGCAGGGCTGCGTGGTCCTGCCCGGGCTGGATCGGGATCTCGACCCGGCGGTCTGGTCCCGGTTGGGAGACAACGAACAGCATCCGCAGAACGCCCTGTGGCGGCTGCTGGCCCGGCACGGCGTCGGGCGCGAGGCGGTGCGCCCTTGGCGCCGGCCGCCGGAAGAGCCCGCCCGCGCCCTGAGGGGCCGGGCGCGGCAGCGCCTGCTCAACGAGGCCCTGCGCCCGGCCGAGGCGACGGACGACTGGCGCGATCTGATCAGGGACCTCCGCGCGGAGGCCTTCCGCGAGCGCTCGGCCGATCCGATCGCCCAGGGGCTGGAGGGCCTGTCGGTGGTCACGGTTCGCGCCGAGGAGGAGGCCGCGGCCACCCTCGCCCTGATGATGCGCGAGACGCTGGAGACCCCCGGCAAGACCTGCGCCCTCGTCACCCCGGACCTGGCGCTGGGCCGGCGCGTCGCCGCCCGGCTGGAACGCTGGGGCGTGGTCGCCGACAATTCCTCCGGCCAGCCGCTGGCGCGCATGGGCGCCGGTCGACTGGTCGACCTCGCCGCCCGCTTCGTCGCCGATCCGCTGGACCCCCACGCCCTGCTCGGCCTGCTGAAGCACCCGCTGGTCCGCCTTGAACTCGACGGCGCCGGATCGGCGACGGCCATCAGGGCGCTCGAGGAGCACGCCCTGCGCGGGCCGCGCCTGCGCGACTGGGCCCGGGCCCGCCGCGCCCTGCTGAAGGCCGGCGAGCCCCGGGACGACGGCGCGGCCCGCTCTGACCGGACGCTCGAGCGCGTCGCCGCGGCGCGCCGCCTGCTGGACCGGCTGGAGCGACTGTCCGACGCCGCCCGCGCCCCCTTCGTCCCGGACGCGCCGCTCGACGCCGCCGCCCGCGCCCTGACGGTGCTGGTCGAGGCGCTGGCCGGTCAGGACGCCTGGGCCGGGCCGGACGGCGAGGCCGCCGCCGCGCTGCTGGCCGGGCTGATCGAGGGCGGGGCCTCGCTCGGCGACGTCTCCCGCGCCGACTTCGCCGAACTGGTCCGGACCCTGCTGACCGAAGAGACGGTGCGCACCGGCGGGGCCAACCAGCCGCGCCTGCGCATCCTCGGCGCCATAGAGGCGCGGCTGGTGCGCGCCGACCGCATGATCCTGGCCGGGCTGGAGGAGACCGTCTGGCCCAACGCCGCCCCCACCGATCCCTTCCTGTCGCGGCCGATGCGCAAGGCCCTCGGCCTGCCCCCGCCCGAGCGGCGCCTCGGCCAGACCGCCCAGGACTTCGTCCAGGCCGCCTGCGCCGACGAGGCCATCCTCGTCCATTGCGAACGGCGCGGCGGCCAGCCGGCTGTGAAGTCGCGCTGGCTCTGGCGGCTGGAGATGCTGACGCGGGGGGCGAACGCGGACGATACGCCGGTCGAACTGGACCGCCCCTCGCGTCATCTGGATCAGGCCCGCGCCCTCGACGCCCCCGCCCGCGCCGCCCCCGACTACGCCCCGCGTCCCGCTCCGCGCCCACCCGTGGAGGGCCGCCCGCGCGAACTGCCGGTCACCGGCGTCGAGCGCTGGGTGCGCGATCCCTACGCCATCTACGCCCGCTATGTCCTGAACCTGAGACAGATGGACCGGCCCGGTCAGTCGGCCGAGGCCCTGGCGCGCGGCAACGCCGTTCACAAGGCCGTCGAGCGGCTCACCCTGTCGTGGCCCGAGGCCCTGCCGGAGGACTGCGCCGACCAGCTCGAAACCCTGCTGCTCGAGGAATTGACCCACCACGGCTTCGAGGAGGCGGCCATGGCCCGCGAAGCCCCCCTGGCCCGCAATTGCGCCCGCTGGCTGTCGGCCTGGGAGGCCGAGCGGCGCGCGCGCGGCGTCGAGATCCGGGTCGAGGAAAAGGTCGAGATGCTGATCCCCGCCCCGGCCGGCCCTTTCAGGCTGACCGCCAAGGCCGACCGCATCGAACTGTCCTCGACGGGCGCGGCCGTGCTCGACTTCAAGACCGGTCAGATCCCGTCGCCCAAGCAGGTGAAATCCGGCTTCTCCCCGCAGCTGACCCTGACCGGCGCCATCCTCGCCCACGAGGGCCTGTCCGACACCGGCCCGGTGAGGCCGGAGGAACTGACCTATGTCCGGGTCGTGGGCCGCAAGGTTCCGGGACAGGCCGCGGTCCGGGCCAGCGGCGACGAGGCCGCGGCCCTGTCGGAGGCGGCGCTGGAAGGGCTGAAGACCCGCATCGCCCGTTTCGACGAAGAAGCCACCCCCTACCTCTCGTGGGTGGCGCCGCAGTTCATGGGCTCGTTCGGCGGCAATTACGACCACCTCGCCCGGGTGTGGGAATGGCATGTGGTCGGCGGCGAAGACGGCGGAGAGGCCGAATGAGCGCCCGCATCCTGCCCGACCCGCACCAGATCGCCGCCGCCGATCCGCGCCGGTCGGTGTTCGTCACCGCCAACGCCGGCTCGGGCAAGACCTCGACCCTGGTCGACCGGGTGGCCCGCCTGCTGCTGGAAGAGGTCCAGCCCGGCGAAATCCTGTGCGTCACCTACACCAAGGCCGCAGCCGCCGAGATGCAGGCGCGGCTGTTCGACCGGCTGGGCGAATGGGCGGTGATGAGCGACGACAGGCTGGCGCAGTCGCTGGCCGATCTCGACACCCGCGATCCCGCGTCCCTGACCACCGCCGACCTGTCGAAGGCGCGGCGCCTGTTCGCCAAGGCGCTGGAGACGCCGGGCGGGCTGAAGATCCAGACCATCCACGCCTTCTGCGAAAAGCTGCTGCGCCGCTTCCCGATCGAGGCCGACGTCACCCCCGGCTTCACCGTGCTGGAGAACGAGGCGGCGCTGGCCCTGTCGCACGAGGCGCGGGAAGAGCTGGCCCGGCGCGCGCTGGCCGATCCCGAGGGGCCGGTCGGGCGCGCCTACAGCCATTTCGCGGTCGAACTGGACTGGGGATCGTTCCAGTCGCTGCTGGCCATGATCGAGGCCGACCGCGCCAAGCTGACCGACTATACCGCCCGCGTCGCCGACGGACGGGCGCCGGCGCCGCACGTCCTGGTGGGCAGCGGCCCGGACGAGACGCCGGAGTCGGTCGAGGCCGACTTCCTTCACTGGCTGAATCGCGGCCAGTGGAACCTGGTCGCCGAGGCGATGGCGACGGGCTCGGCCAATGACCAGAAGTGCGCGGCGCGGATGCGCGGGGCCGCGTGGACCTTCGCCGGTCTCGCCGACGTCTTCCTGACCAATGGCGAGGCGCGCAAGGCGATGGCCACGGCCAAGGCGCCGCCGAACGCCGCGGCGCGGCTCGACGACTGGCAGCTGAAATACCTCTCCGCGCTGGAGACCATGCGCAAGGCGCGGGTGGCCCAGGACACCATCCATGTCCTGACGCTCGCCGAGGTCCACGCCCGCCTCTACGACCAGGCCAAGGCGGCGAAGGGCGCGCTCGACTTCGGCGACCTGGTGGCCCGCACGGTCGATCTGCTGACCGGGAAGGCCTCGGCCGCCTGGGTGCTCTACAAGCTGGACGGCGGCATCGAGCACGTGCTGGTCGACGAGGCCCAGGACACCGCGCCCCAGCAATGGGACATTCTGCGGGCCCTGACCGAGGGCTTCTTCGCCGGCGAGGGCGGCCGGCGCTTCACTCCCGTCCCGGCCTCGGGACAGCGGCTGGACCGCACCGTGTTCGCGGTCGGAGACGAGAAACAGTCGATCTACTCCTTCCAGGGCGCGAGGCCCGAGCGGCTGCGCCAGGAAGCGCAGCGCTACGATTCCCTCGTCACCGGATCCGGGGCGGCCTTCGACGGCGTCGAGCTGGCCACCTCCTTCCGCTCGACGCCCGAGGTGCTGAAATTCGTCGACGCGGTGTTCGACAGTCCCGGGCGCACCGCCGCCCTCGTGGGCGAGGAGATCGCGGCCATTCCGCCCCATCTCGCCAAACGGGAAGGCCAGCACGGCTGCGTCGACCTGTGGCCGCTGTTCGAGGATGTGAAGCCGCCCGAGCCGGACGTCTGGGATCCTGTCGATCAGGAACCCGGCACGAGCGGCCGCAAGCGGCTGGCCGCGGGGCTGGCCGCCGAAATCCGCCGTCAGGTCGAGACCGGCGAGGCGGTGTATGACCGCAAATCCCGTAAGCTCCGCCCGTGCGGATGGGGCGACTTCCTGATCCTGGTGCGCCGGCGCGACGCCACCTTCGAGGAGATCATCCGGGCCCTGAAGATCGCCGGCGTGCCGGTGGCCGGCGCCGACCGGCTGAAGCTGTCGTCGCACATCGTCTTCGACGACCTGATCGCCCTCGCCCGCTTCGCCCTGTTTCCGGACGACGATCTGAGTCTCGCCGGCGTGCTGCGCAGCCCGTTCTGCGACGTCGACGAGGACAGCCTGTTCGCCCTCGCCGGCGGCAAGGACCGCCAGAAACTCTGGCGGGAGCTGGGCCAGCGGGCGACGGAGCGGCCGGAGTGGTCCCACGCCCGGGACCTTCTCGCCTTCGCGCTGGACAGCCGCGCCCGCGATCCGTTCGCCTTCTTCTCCGGCCTGCTCAACCGCGTCGACGCTTCGGGCCTCTCCGGCCGCGCCCGCATCCTGCGGCGGCTGGGCCGCGAGGCCGAGGAGGCGATCGACGAGACCCTCAACCAGGTGCTGTCGGCCGAGGATCGGGGGGCGGTCGATCTCGAGACCTGCGTCGCCCTGCTCGAGGCCGCCGACGTCGAGGTCAAGCGCGAGCTGGAAGGGCCGCGCGGCGAGGTGCGGGTGATGACCGTGCACGGGGCCAAGGGGCTGGAAGCGCCGATCGTCATCCTGCCGGACACCACCTCGCGGGCCAAGGCCCAGGGCCCCGGACTCATGCCGGTGGCGCTGGACGACGGCGCCGAGGCCTGGCTGATGTGCCCCGGCTCTTCGAAGGAGGACTGCCCGGCCTCGAAGGCCGCGCGCGAGGCCCGGCAGGCGCGCACCGACGCCGAGACCCTGCGCCTGCTCTACGTCGCCCTGACGCGCGCCCGCGACCGGCTGATCGTCCTCGGCCGCGCCTGCGGGAATTCGAAGCAGGGTTATGACGAGGGCAGCTGGTGGCAGGCCCTGACGGAAACCTTCGACCGCCTCGGCGACCGGGTTCGCGACATCGGCGACGGCGTCCGGCGCTTCGGCGCCGATCCCGCCCGGCTCGCCCCCGCTCCCGCGGCGTCCGCGGGCCGCACCGCCCGGCCCGACTGGGCCGGGGCTCCGCCCGCCGCGGATACCGCCGCCCGCTCCGCCGCGCCCTCGCAGATGGAAGGGGCGGTCCGCATCCCCGCCCCCTCGCCGCTGGCGGTCGCCGCCGGCCCCGGGGCGCCGCTGGGCCGGTTCCGGCGCGGGGATCTGATCCATCGCCTGCTGGAGCGCCTGCCGGAGATCACGCCGGCGGAGCGGACCGCAGCCGCCGCGCGGATGCTGTCCCGCGAACGGGACCTGACCGACGAACATCGCGCCGAGATGATCGCCGCCGCCTTCTCCGTGCTCGACGACGCGCGGTTCGCCCCCGTCTTCGGCCCCGGCTCGCGGGCCGAGGTCGCCCTGTCGGGACACGCGCCCGAGCTGCCGCCCGGCGTGGCCGTTTCGGGCCGGATCGACCGTCTGGTGATTACGCCGGATCGGGTGCTGGTCGTCGACTACAAGACCAACCGCCCCGCCCCCGACCGGATCGAGGACGCCGACCCCGCCTATGTGCTGCAGCTGGCGGCCTATGTCGCCGTGCTGAGGCGGCTGTATCCCGATCGGCCCGTCGAGGCGGCGCTGGTCTGGACGGACGGGCCGAAGCTGATGCCGGTCCCGCCGGGGCTGATGGACGCAGCCATGCAGGCTGCGCGTTGATTTGATCGGCGACGCGCCCCACATCGCTTCCGAAGGGCCGGAATCATCCCATGATGCCCGGCTGAATTCGAACCGCGCCCCGTGCGGCGCCAAGGAGAGCCCATGGCCACCGTCAAGGTCACCGACGACAGCTTCGACGCCGACGTCCTGAAATCCTCCACCCCCGTGCTGGTCGACTTCTGGGCGGAGTGGTGCGGCCCCTGCAAGCAGATCGGTCCGGCCCTCGAACAGATCGCCGACGAGCTCGCCGGCAAGGTCGTCATCGCCAAGGTCAACATCGACGACAGCCCGATGGTCCCGTCGCGCCTCGGCGTGAAGGGCATTCCGACCCTGATGCTGTTCAAGGACGGGCAGCTGGCCTCGATGAAGGTCGGCGCCATGCCCAAGGGCAAGATCGTCGAATGGCTGGCGGAAGCCGGGATCAGCGCCTCGGCGGCGGCCTGATCTAGTCCGGCCAGGTCTCGCGGCTCGCGCCCAGCACCTCTCCGGCGAGGTAGAGCGAGCCGCAGATCACCACCCGGCCGGCCCCGAGGCGGAGCGCGCGATCCAGCGCCTCCGTCGCCGAGGCGCAGGCGGTCGCCCCCAGGCCGTGGCCGCGCGCCACCGCCGCCAGCGCTTCCGGATCGGCCGCCGCGCCCTCGAAAGGCGTCGTGAACACGGTCGCGCCGGTCGCCTTCAGCGCCTCGAAGAAGCCGCCAGCGTCCTTGTTGGCCAGCATGCCCACAACCAGCGCCAGCGGACGCGGCGCCCGGGTCTGGCGTTCCATCAGCGCCTCCGCCAGGGCTGCGGCCGCATGCGGATTGTGCCCGCCGTCCAGCCACAGTTCGGCGTCGGCCGCGCGCGCCGCCTCGCCATAGGGGCCGGCCGTCAGGCGCTGCATCCGCGCCGGCCAGCGCACGATGCGCAGGCCGTTGGCGATGGCGCTCTCCGGCAGATCCAGCTCCAGCGCCACCGCGACCGCCAGGCCGGCGTTGGCCACCTGGTGCGGTCCGGCCAGAGCCGGGGCGGGCAGGTCGAGGAAGCGGGTCTGGTCCTGGAAGGCCATGCCGCCGCGTTCGGCCCAGGCGTCGAAATCCACGCCCATCACCGTCAGCGGCGCCCGCACAGCTTGGGCTGCGACCTCGATCGCCGCCATGGCCTCGTCCGGCTGATGGGCGATCAGGCCGCGCGCGCCGGCCTTGAGGATGCCGGCCTTCTCGACCGCCACGCCGCGCAGACTGGTCCCGAGGAACTCCGCATGATCGAGATCGACCGGGGCGATGACGCTGAGCAGCGGCCGCTCGATGACGTTGGTGGCGTCCAGAACCCCGCCCAGTCCGACCTCGACGACGGCCAGGTCGGCCGGGGTCTCGCTCATGGCGAGGAAGGCGGCGGCGGTGGTGCTCTCGAACACCGTGGCCTGGCTGCCAGAGGCGTCGATGGCGGCCTCGACCCGGTCGAGGACGGCGTTCAGCGCGTCGTCTTCGATCAGCCGCCCGGCCAGGCGGATGCGCTCGTTGAAGCGGACCAGATGGGGCGAGGTATAGGCGTGGACGCGCAGGCCCGCCGCCTCGGCGATGGCGCGGATGAAGGCGACGGTCGAGCCCTTGCCGTTGGTTCCGGCGACATGGATCACCGGCGGCAGGCGGTGCTGGGGGTCGCCGAGCGCGGCGCACAGGGCGCGCATCCGCTCCAGCGACAGGTCGATGCGCTGCGGGTGACGCGCTCTCAGTCTTTCCGAGATCGGATCCACGGGCGTCAGGCCGCCCGGCGCTTCCCGCCCATCAGCATCGACAGGATCTGGCCCAGCACCCGCGGCAGGTCGGCGCGGACGACGACGCGGTCGACCATGCCTTTTTCCTGCAGGTATTCGGCGCGCTGGAAGCCGGGCGGCAGCTTCTCGCGAATGGTGGCCTCGATGACGCGCGGACCGGCGAAGCCGATCAGGGCGCCCGGCTCCGCCAGGTGCACGTCGCCGAGCATGGCGTAGCTGGCGGTGACGCCGCCGGTGGTCGGGTCGGTCAGCACCACCACGAACGGCAGCCGGGCGGCCTTCAGCTCCTGGATGGCCAGGGTGGTGCGGGCCATCTGCATCAGGCTGAGCGCGCCCTCCTGCATCCGCGCCCCGCCGGCGGCGGTGAAGCAGACCAGCGGCACGCCGCGTTCGATGGCGGTCCGGGCGGCGGCGATAAAGGCCTCGCCCGCGGCCATGCCCAGCGAGCCCCCCATGAAGGTGAAGTCCTGCACGATGACCACCGCCGGCGTGCCGTCCAGCTCACCGAAGCCGATGGCCATGGTGTCCTTGCGCCCGCTCGCCTTGCGCGCCGCCGCCAGCCGCTCCCTGTAGGGCTTGCCGTCGGAGAATTTCAGCGGGTCCTCGGGCACATCGGGCGTGTCGATGCTTTCGTACTGGCCGCCATCGAAGGTGAAGCGCAGCCGCGTCGGCGCGTCGATGCGCATGTGCCGCCCCGACGGCGTGACCCACAGCGACCCCTCGAGGTCGGAGCGGTACAGCATCTCGCCGGTGTCGGGATCCTTGACCCACAGATTGTCGGGCGTATCCCGCCGGCTGACGATCTTGCGCACGCCGGGCGCGAAGCGGGACAGCCAGCCGCCGCGCTTTTCCTGCTGGGGTTTGTTCTTGTCGACCATGAGCGGCGCTTTAGACGGTTTCCGGCGTCCTTGCACCCCGGACCGCGTCCGCGAGCGCCCTGACCCTGGACAGAACGCGCGCCGGCGCCGCTTCGTTCGCCTCGAGCGCCGCAGCGACCTCGTCGACCAGCACCGAACCGGCCACCACGGCGTCGGCCACCCGGGCGATCTCGGCCGCCCGCTCGGGTGTCTTGACCCCGAAGCCCACCGCCACCGGCAGACCCGAAGCCGCCCGCACCCGCGCCACCGCCGGGGCGACCGACAGGGCCTGCGCCTCCTTGACCCCGGTCACGCCCGCGACCGAGACGTAGTAGACGAAGCCCGAGGTGCGTTCGGCGATGATCTTCAGCCGGGCGTCGTCCGAGGTCGGCGTGGCCAGGCGGATCAGCGACACCCGGGCGGCGTCCAGGGCGTCCGACAGCGGCCCGGCTTCTTCCGGCGGGCAGTCGACCACGATCACCCCGTCCACGCCCGCCGCCGCCGCGTCGTCGGCGAAGGCCCGGTAGCCGTAGGTCTCGATCGGGTTGAGATAGCCCATCAGGATCACCGGCGTGTCGGCGTCGCCCTCGCGGAAGGCCCGCGCCAGATCGAGCGTGCCCTTCAGGGTCAGTCCGGCCTTCAGTCCGCGCAGGGCGGCGCGCTGGATCGGCGGCCCCTCGGCCATGGGATCGGAGAAGGGAAAGCCCAGCTCGATGATGTCGGCCCCCGCGGCCGGGAGGCCGCGCAGGATCTCCAGCGCCTGCTCCCGGGTCGGATCGCCGGCCATGACATAGGCCACGAAGCCGGCGCGGCCCTCGGCCTTCAGCGCCGCGAAACGGGCGTCGATACGCGCGGTGGTCATTGTTGCGGAGCCGCCTCCGCGCCCGGCTGCCCGGCGCATACGTCGCCCGGGATGACGCCGAAGCCGAGGTAGCCGGTCGCCTCCGGCCCGGCCGGCCGGGAGGTGTCGTAGAAGGCCTGCATCTGCAGGCCGTCGCAGCCGCCGCCCTCGCGCCGCTTGACGAAGACGACGCGGTTGTCGTCGCCCCCGGCGGCGATCCAGCCGCGGCCCTCGAGGTCGGCGACATAGGCGTCGGCAAGGCCGCCGATTCCGGCCAGCGGAGCGCTGACGCAGAAGGCCTTGCCGGCCAGGCCGTAGAGGTTGCCGCAATCCGGCGCCGCCGTGGCCCCGGCGAGGATCGGCACGTCGGGAAGCGAGCCCTGGGCCGCGGCCGGCGCCGCGAGCGCGGCCGCGGCGGCCGCCAGAAGGATGAGTTTCATGGTCTAGAGCTCCACGCCGAGATGCTTCGCCACGGCGAAAATGTCCTTGTCGCCCCGCCCGCACATGTTGAGTACGACATCGCCGCCCTTGCCCACTTCCCTCGCGATCTCGCCGACCCGGGCGAGGGCGTGGCTGGGCTCCAGCGCGGGGATGATCCCCTCCAGCTTCGAGCACAGCTGGAAGGCCTCCAGCGCCTCGGCGTCGGTGGCGGCGCGGTATTCGGCGCGGCCGATGTCCTTGAGCCAGGCGTGCTCCGGGCCGATGCCGGGGTAGTCGAGACCGGCGGAGATCGAATGGCCCTCGAGGATCTGGCCGTCGTCGTCCTGCAGCAGATAGGTGCGGTTGCCGTGCAGGACGCCGGGGCGGCCGCCCTGCAGCGAGGCGGCGTGATCGGGGCCGTCCAGCCCGCGCCCGGCCGCCTCGACCCCGATCAGACGCACGCCGGCGTCCTCGATAAAGGGGTGGAACAGGCCGATGGCGTTGGAGCCGCCGCCGATCGCCGCCACGCAGGCGTCGGGCAGCTTCCCCTTGCGGGCCAGCATCGAGGCGCGGGTCTCGCGCCCGATCACCGACTGGAAGTCGCGCACCATGGCCGGATAGGGGTGAGGCCCCGCCGCCGTGCCGATCAGGTAATAGGTGTCCTCGACATTGGTCACCCAGTCGCGCATCGCCTCGTTCATGGCGTCCTTGAGCGTGGCCCGCCCGGACGTCACCGGCACGACCTCGGCCCCCAGCAGCTTCATGCGGAAGACGTTGGGCGACTGCCGCTCGACGTCGGTGGCGCCCATGTAGACGACGCACTGCAGGCCGAAGCGGGCGCAGACGGTGGCCGTGGCCACGCCGTGCTGGCCGGCTCCGGTCTCGGCGATGATGCGCGTCTTGCCCATCCGCATGGCCAGCAGGATCTGTCCCATGCAGTTGTTGATCTTGTGCGCGCCGGTGTGGTTCAGCTCGTCGCGCTTGAACCAGATGTCGGCCGCGCCGTAGTGGGCCGTCAGCCGCTCGGCCAGATACAGGGGGCTGGGCCGTCCGACATAGTCGGTCAGGAAGCCGTCCAGTTCGGCCTGGAACGACGGATCGGCCTTGGCCGCCTCATAGGCCGCGTCCAGCTCGTGGATCAGCGGCATCAGCGTCTCGGCGACGAACCGGCCGCCATAGGGGCCGAAGCGGCCTTCGGCGTCGGGCATGGCGTAGCGGTTGGGAAGGATGGCGTTCACGGGACAGGTCTCGCGCGGGGGAGCGGCGGAAATCAGGCCGACCGCGCCGCCTCGAGGAAAGCCGCGATCAGGGCAGGCTCCTTAACACCGGGCGCGCTTTCCACGCCAGAGGACACATCGACCATGGGCGCGCCGGAAATGCGGATCGCCCCGGCGACGTTGTCCGGGGTCAGGCCGCCGGCCACGAACCACGGCCGGCGGAAGGCGCGGCCCGCCAGCAGGGTCCAGTCGAAGCGCGCCCCGACCCCGCCAGGCAGCTGCGCCCCCTCGGGCGGCCTGGCGTCGAACATCAGGTGGTCGACGAACGGCTCCCAGGCCTCGGCTTCGGCGAAGTCCTCGTGCGTGCGTATCGGCAGGGCCTTGATGATCCCCGCGCCGGTCAGGACCCGCGCCCGCTCCGCGCTGGCGGGAGTTTCCGAGCCGTGCAGCTGGATCAGGTCGGGCTTGAGGATCAGGGCGATCGCGGTGAGCAGGGCGTCGTCGGCGTCGACGGTCACGGCCACGATTTTCGCCTTGCGCCGCGCCCGCTCGAACAGGGTGGCGGCGTGCAGCGGTTCGATGTGGCGCGGGCTCTTCGGGAAGACCACCGCCCCGACGAAGGCCGCGCCTCCGGCGAGGGCCGCGTCCAGCGTTTCCGGCGTGGTCAGGCCGCAGATCTTGGCGAGGGTCATGCGGCGAATATGGCGTCGATCTCGCCCGGTTCCAGCAGGCGCCAGTCGCCCGGGGCCAGATCGTCGGGGAGGGCGAGGCCGCCGATGCGCTCGCGGTGGAGGGTCTCGACGTGGTTGCCGACGGCGGCGAACATGCGGCGGACCATGTGGTAGCGGCCCTCGGTGACGGTGAGGCGGGCCTCGGTCGGCGAGAGGGCTTCCAGTTCGGCGGGAGCGAGGGGCTTGTCCTCGCCTTCCAGCACCAGCCCGCCGGCGGCGAACAGCGCCTGTTCGGTCCCGGCGAGCGGTCGGGCCAGGGTGGCGCGATAGACCTTGGCGACGTGGCGTTTGGGGCTGATGACCCGGTGCAGCAGGTCGCCGTCGTCGGTGAGCAGGAGCAGGCCGGTGGTCTGCTTGTCGAGCCGGCCGATGGTGGAGATGGCCGGGTCGCGGCGGCGCCAGCGGTCGGGCAGGACCTCATAGACCAGGGCCCCGTCCTCCTTGTGCGAACAGGTCATGCCCAGCGGCTTGTTGAGCATCAGCACCAGCCCCGGCGGCGGGTCGAGGGGTTCGCCGTCGATCCGCATGCGGGACGGCAGGTCGGGGGTGACGGGGATGCGCTTCGAGACGTCGGTCAGATCGACGCCGTCGAGGACGATGCCGCCGGCCTTGCCGAGCCGGGCCATTTCGGTGCGGGAGCCGTAGCCCATGGAGCCGAGCAGGCGGTCCACCCGCATCGACACGGGCTTGCTCACTTCACCGCCTCGATCACCTTGTAGCCGCCCTGGTCGGCGACCGGCCGCGAGCGTTTGAAGGCGGCGGCGATGTCGGCCTCATAGGGCAGGTGGCGGTTGGCGACGAGCCACAGGACGCCGCCCTTCTTCAGCATCGCCGCGGCCTGGCGGATGAAGGCCTGGCCGAGACGGCGGTCCTCGGCGCCGCCGTCGTGGAAGGGCGGGTTCATGACCACGAAGTCGAGGTCGCCGGCGGCCTCGACGGTCCGGGCGTCGGCCCAGTCGAAGGTGGCGCGCGGGTCCTGGACATTGCGGCGGGCGGCCTCGACGGCGCGGCGATCGAGGTCGATGAGGCGCAGCGAGGTCACGGCGGGGGAGCGAAGGACCACCGTGGCGAGGGCCCCGTAGCCGCAGCCGAGGTCGGCGCCGGCGCCCTTGAGCGGCGGCAGGGCCTGGGCCAGCGCCATCGTGCCGGCGTCGACGCGGTCCCAGGCGAAGACGCCGGGCTGGGACCAGGCCTCCAGCCCGGCCACGAGCCGCGGCGCGCCGGCCTCTATGGCCTCGTCGAGCCCGGTCACCGTGTCCGGGCGGATGACGACGCAGCGGCGGTGGTGGGCCTTGGCGCTCTCGCCGATCTCGAGGCCGAAGGCCTGAAGCTCCTTCTTCAGACGGGAGCCGCCCTTGTCCTTGGGGGCCATGACGTCGAGGCGGCCGCCGGGCTTCAGCGCGCGCAGGGCGAGGGCCAGGGTATGGCGCCGCTCCAGTACGCCGGGCGGGGCGTAGATCATGACGGCGTCGGCCGAGCCTTCGGGCACGGATTCGAGCGGGGTCGAGCCGGGGATCAGGGGCGAGGTCTGGACGGCGTCGCCGGGCGGATCGAACACGGCGGGCGGGCGGCCGTAGAGGAGGGTCGTCATGGCGCGGTCCCTAGACCAATCAGGCGGCGGGCGCGACCGCCACATCGTCGAGCAGGGCCCGGAAGCGGCGCAGGGCCTCGTCGCTGAGGTCGGGGTCGTAGCGCATCGGCGGGGCGGTCATCGGCTCGTCGAAGCTGTGGGTGCCGTCGGCGATCCAGGTCTCGACCTCGGCGCCGCAGTTGCGGACCATGTCGTGGACCCGCTCGGCGTTGCGCACCGTGGTCAGGTGGTCCGAGCGGGCGATGACGGCCAGGGTCTTTGGGCAGTGCCGCCACGGCCGCATGCGGTTGAGGGCGGCGAAGCCGACGTAGGGGTAGGCCAGATACGTCGCGATCACGCCGTCGAGGCTGACGTTTCCGGGGTCGGCGAGGCCGAGGGCGGGGCGGGAGCGGTCGGCGCTCATCGCCTCCATGATGCCCCAGCCGCCGTGGCTCCAGCCGGCGAGGGCGATCTTCGAGGCGTCGACGTCGGGGCGCCGGGACACCCCGTGCAGGGTCGCCAGTATGTCCCCTGCCCGCTCGTGGCCGCGCAGCAGCAGGCCGGTGCAGACGGTGGCCATGGCGAACTCCCGGCTCCAGCCGCGCATGCCGTAGGAATCGATGGTGAAGGCGCGCCAGCCGGCCTGTTTCGCGGCCTCGGCGTATTTGGGCAGGTGACCGCGCAGGCCGCCGCAGCCGTGGAACAGCAGCACCGCCGGGCGCGGCCGGTCGTCATCGGGGCCGACCATGGTGGTGTGGGGCTCGAGCCGGGCCCAGCGTCGGGAGAGGGTGTCCATAGCTGCACCATAGCCGAGGGCGGACACGGCGGAAGCCGGGATCGGGCCGGAGGGTTTTACCCGGGTGAAACCGGAAAATTCGGGTTGGCGGAGTCGGCAGCGTCGGCGCCGGAATTCGGTGTGTCAGAGTCGGCAGAGTCGGCATCGGCCGAGGCGGAGTGGAGGCGGGCGCCGGCCTGGGCGGCGGGCGCGGAGAGCTGCGATGTCAAAGACCGGCCGGCATTATGGGGCCGCCGCTTCCTCAGGCGGGTTCGTGACGCTGGGAATTTCGCAAGCGCCTGGAATCGCTGGGATTTGGCCGCGAAATTATGATGGCTGGCGGGAATAGTCAGCACGAATCTCGCCCTTCTCCCCTTGCGGGAGAAGGTGGCGGGACCGGCGGAGCCGGGACCGACGGATGAGGGGTCGCGCCGGCGGATGGATGGGCTGGCGCGACCCCTCACCCGATCCCGCGGCCGATCGCCTCGCTCTCGGGCGAGATCTCCCTCTCCCGCAAGGGGAGAGGGCGCGCTCAAGCAGCGAGCGACCGCGTCGCGAGCGGTAGCGCCCCAAGTGTCAGTGCCGGAAGACCCGCACGCCGGTGAAGGCCATGGCGACGCCCTGTTCGTCGGCGGCGGCGATGACCTCGTCGTCGCGGATGGAGCCGCCGGGCTGGATGACGGCGGTGGCGCCGGCGGCGACGGCTTCGAGCAGGCCGTCGGCGAAGGGGAAGAAGGCTTCGGAGGCGCAGGCGCTGCCCTGGGCCAGGGAATGGGCCAGGCCCTTGGCCTCGCCGGCTTCGCGGGCGCGGATGGCGGCGATGCGGGCCGAGTCGCGGCGGTTCATCTGGCCGGCGCCGATGCCGGCGGTCTGGCCGTCCTTCGCATAGACGATGGCGTTGGACTTGACGTGCTTGGCCACGGTGAAGGCGAACAGCATGTCCTCGATCTCCTGCGGCGTCGGCTGGCGGCGGGTGACGATCTTCAGGTCGGACGGGGCGATGCGGCTGCGGTCGCGCGACTGGACGAGGAAGCCGCCAGCCACCGAGCGGAACACCTCGCCGGCCGCCAGCGGATCGGGCAGGCCGTCGGTCAGCAGCAGGCGCAGGTTCTTCTTGGCGGCGAAGATGCTCTGCGCCTCTTCATCCGCGCCGGGGGCGATGACGACCTCGGTGAAGATGTCGGTGATCAGTTTCGCATCGGCGCCCGTCAGGGTGCGGTTGACGGCGATGACGCCGCCGAAGGCCGAGACGGCGTCGCATTCCAGCGCCCGGGCGTAGGCCTCGGCGAGGTCGTTCCCGACCGCCACGCCGCACGGGTTGGCGTGTTTGACGATGACGCAGGCCGGGGCCTCGAATTCGGCGACCAGCTCATAGGCCGCGTCGGCGTCGGCGATGTTGTTGTAGCCCAGCTCCTTGCCCTGCAGCTGGCGGGCGTTGGAGACGCCGGGCCGCGCGTCGCCGGTGCGGTAGAAGGCGCCGCTCTGGTGCGGGTTCTCGCCGTAGCGCAGGGTCTGGGCCAGGGCGCCGGCGATGGACTTGCGGGCGGGGGCGACGTCGCCGACCTGCTGCGCGAACCAGCCGGAGACGGCGGCGTCATAGGCGGCGGTGCGGGCGAAGGCGCGGGCGGCGAGGCGTTTGCGCAGCTCAAGGCTGGTCGCGCCGTCGGCTTTCAGGGCGTCGAGCACCTCGTCCAGCCCGGCCTTGTCGACGCAGACGGCGACGTAGCCGTGGTTCTTCGAGGCCGAGCGGATCATGGCCGGGCCGCCGATGTCGATGTTCTCGACCGCCGCCTCGAAGCCGCCCCCGGAGGCCACGGTGGCCTCGAACGGATAGAGGTCGATCCAGGCGATATCGATGCCGCCGATGTTGTGCTCGGTCATGGCCTGCGCATGCGAGGGTTCGTCGCGCACGCCCAGCAGGCCGCCGTGCACCACCGGGTGCAGGGTCTTGACCCGGCCGTCCATCATCTCGGGGAAGCCGGTCAGGTCGGCGACGTCCTTCACCGGCAGGCCGAAGCCGGCGATGGCGGCGCGGGTGCCGCCGGTCGAGACCAGTTCGACGCCGAGGTCGTGCAGGGCGCGGGCCGCGTCCTCCAGCCCGGTCTTGTCGCTCAGCGAGATCAGCGCGCGCTTCGGCGCCACGCGGTCGGGCGCGGGGGGAAAGTCGGGAGCGGCGGGCATGGCGGCGATCCGGGTCTGTGCTGGGGAGGTCGGGAGACGCGGGCGCTCTAGCAGGAGAGCAGGCCAAAGTCAGCCGCCGCGATTGAGAGCGCCTCCGACAGTGACCTCCTGCACGACCAGCCCGTCCCTCGGCCCGGACCTCCTGCTACGGATCGCGAGCTCGAGACCGGGCGGCCTTTTTCGGTCGCCGTCCGCATGAATGAAAATCCGGTCGCCGCTCCCCTCCTCCCATTGAAGGGGTTCGATCCACGCTATGTGTCGGGGATTCAGCGTGCGCAGGGTTGGGAATGGATCGCAGCTGCCCGTTCGATCAGTACAGCGTGTTTCAAAGCTCGTATCGCCGTCCTGAGCGTCGCGACGGATGGCCTCCAGCATCGTCACGGTTTCTTCCGGCCGTCCGGAACCGACGTACTGGAAGAGATTTCCGAAGTCCCGGAAATCTGAGCAGTGCGAGCCCACCATGTTCTCAAGCCCGTAACGGTCGTCGACATTGAGTCGCGCCGGGTGGTTCTCACTTCCCAGAAAGACAGTGTGGACTGACACTCGGCAGAGAGTATCGCCTGCCGGCACAGCCTTCGGGTAGAACTCCAGATAGGGACCACCGCCCCACCGGGATCGGGAATCCGCCACGAAGCTTGGGGAGGCGGGACCGAAGAGAGCCCGGCCGAGCACGCTGGTGGGCAGATGATCCAGCAACACCGTTGATCGTCCGAGCCCAAATGGAAGAGCCATCAAGCCGGTAATCAGGACCGCCAGAACGGTGCCCAAGAGTACCCCGCCAGCCATCCATGCCAGTCCAATCCAGCGCCTCATCGTCCCCTCCGCTGAAGCTTCGCCGTATGGGGCTTCAAGATAGTGTCGAGAAATCGACCACGATCGGCTCTCGCCCGATAAGCTCCAGGAACCGCCGGAAGTTCGCCTGCGTCAGCGCCGTCGTCGCCGTATTGGTCAGGGGGTGGAAGTTGACGATGTCGGCGTCCCACAGGGCCTGGTCGAGGACGAAGGTGACGCGCCGGTCGACGTCGTTGATCAGGCCCAGCGCGGTGACCGAGCCGGGGCGGACGCCGAGGGTTTCCCACAGCAGGGTTTCATTGCCGAAACTGAGGCGGGCCGAGCCGATCCATTTGTCGGCGCGCTTCAGGTCGATGACCGTGTCCTGACGGGCCGAGATCAGCCACAGCCGGCCCTTCTTGTCCTTGAGGAACAGGTTCTTGGTGTGGGCGCCGGGCATGGCGGCCTTGAGCTCGAGGCCTTCCTCGACGCGGAAGACGGCGGGGTGGTCGACCGTGGTCTGCGCGACGCCGTTGTCGGCCATCCAGGCCAGCAGGCGGTCGCGGTCGAAGGCGGGCGGAGGCGGCGTCTTGTGTTCGATCATGGGGCGCAGTTAGTGAGGGGAACCATCCTCGATACCGTCCGGAGCGCCGCCGTGGAACTGGAATGCTACCCGATGTCGGACCAGCCCTGCGACATGGTCCCGGGCCGGCAGCCGCGCGACTGGATGGACGCCTTTCCCAGCCGGCATCCGTATCGCTGCCTGCCGCTGACCATGGCCAACACCACCGGCTGGGAGATTCTCTGCCCGATGAGCTTCACGGCCGAGTGGAACGGCGGGCCGAGCCAGAACGACATCGTCATCACGCCTGACCGGCACGCGCCTAACCTGCACCATTTCGTCACCTCGCATTTCTCGCGCGGGGTGATGACCATGCATCCGCAGTATCTGTTCCGCACCCCGCCGGGCTGGGGCCTGCTGGCCTCGGGCGCGCCCAATCACGTCAAGGACGGGATCGCGCCGCTGACCGGGCTGATCGAGACCGACTGGCTGCCGTTTCCCTTCACCATGAACTGGATCTTCACCCGGCCGGGGCGGGTCAAGTTCGAGCGCGGCGAGCCGTTCTGCTTCATCACCCCGATCGAGCACCGCAAGGCCGAGGCCTTCGAGCCGGTGATCCGTTCGCTGGACTCCAATCCGGTGATGAAGGGCCAGTTCGAGGCCTGGAACCGTCAGCGAACCGACTTCAACAAGCGGCTGGCCTCGGGCGATCCGGACGCGGCCAGGGAGGCGTGGCAGCGGTTCTACTTCAAGGGCGAACTGCCCGAGGACCTCGGCGCCGCGCCGCAGACGCATGCGAACAAGCGGCGGCTGAAGGCGCCGAGGTTGGGGTAGGGATCAGGCGGCAGGCAACAGGCAACAGGCAACAGGCAACAGGCAACAGGCGTGATCAGAGCGTCCGGGCCGGCGTCAAGCGCGGTCGACCCTGTTGCCTGCCGCCCGTTGCCTGATCCCTCGTCCTACATCGCCCGCGGCACGCGGGGGCCGAGGTTCTGGACCACTTCGCGGGCGTCGAAGGCGTTGGGGTCGCCGGCGGGCTTGGGTCCGTTCCCGACCACGATCTCGGCGGTGGCCTCGTAACGATCGATCTCGCGGACATCGAGGTCCGGGCCGAACGGATCGCGCCACGGGCTCCAGTAGCCGCGGCGGTAGTAGCGCCACGACGGACCCCAGAACGGGCTGTACCGGTCGTAGTAGAAGGGATCGGGCGAGGCCTGGTAGCGCACGTCCCGGTCGGTGGCGCGATTGACCGTGGCGAACCAGTCGTGCCCGCTCTCCAGCGTCACCTCGGCGGCGCGCAGCAGCAGGCCCATCTCGACCTGTTCGCGCGAGGTCACCGAATTGCCGGCGAAGCTGACGCGGAAGCGGTTCTCGTCGACCCGCATGTCGGAATAGCCGTAGCGGCTGCCCTGGCCGGCGGGGCCGTAGGGAGTCGCCGTCGCGCAGGCCGAGAGGGCCAGCGCCGCCGTCACAGCGAGCAGGACGGGCTTGAGGACGCGAGTCTTCATCTGAATTCTCCTTGGGCGCCCAGAAAACGCCTTCGCTGCTGAACGGCACATGAACAACGCGGTTCCGCCGCCGGACAAGCCCTTATAAACGCGAAACAATAAGCACCGACGCCGCCAGCAGAAGAAGGCCGGTGGCGAAGGCGAAACCGCGCCTGAAACGCGGCTCGGACATGCGCCGGGCCAGCGCCGCCCCGCCCAGACCGTAGGCGGACATGGAAAGCACGTCCATGCCGACGGTGGCGAGGGCGAACAGGGCCAGCTGGGGCGCGGCCGGGCGGGTGACGTCGAGGAAGGGCGGCAGGACGGCGCTGAAGAAGAGGACGATCTTGGGGTTGGCGATCTGGACCATGAAGCCGTCCAGCAGGGCGCTGCGGCCGAGGCGGATCGTCGGGGCGTGCGGATCGGCGGCGGTCGCGAAGGCGCCCCTGAGGGCGTTGAGCCCCAGCCAGGCGACATAGAGGGCGCCGGCGATGGAGATCAGCCGGAACAGCTGCGGCAGGGCGACCACCAGGGCGCCGAGGCCCAGCGCCGCGGCGGCGAACCAGACGAGGGTGGCGGCGTTCATGCCGACGACGCCGGCGAGGGCCCCCGCCGGGCCGCGCTGCACCCCGTTGGCGACCGAGAACAGATTGGCCGGCCCCGGGGTCGCCGCCATCACGGCCATGACCCCGAGAAAGGTCAGATAGAGCTGCGGATCGACGGGCAGGGCGGACATGGCCGCCGTGTCGCGTCAGCGGCGGCCCCGGTCAAGCCGGAACTCAGTCCTCGTCGGCTTGCGTCTCCGGAGCGGCCTCGACCGCCTCGACCGTATCCAGCGCCTCGCCGACGGCGTAGTCGGCGACCAGGCCGTAGGTGGCCATGTGTTCGGGGTCGTTGGAGGCCCAGGCGCCGTTGACCACCATGCCCTGGGCGCCGGCCATGGCCCCGCGGATCTCTTCCGCCGCCCCGGCCTCGCCCATGGCCCCGGCGGTCAGGGCGGCGAAGTCGACGTTCGCCAGGGCCTGGGTGGTGACGGCGCCGACGTCGACGCCGGCCAGGGCTTCCGCGACGATGGCCTCGACGTCGATCTCGGCCAGGGCCTCCGCGGCGAGGCCGGCGGCGTGCTGCGTCACCAGGGCGGTGAAGGCGTTCACGTCCGGCTGATATTCGGTCCACAGCGAGGCGATGCGCAGGTCGCGCTGCTCCTCGGTGAGGCTCTCATCTTCGGAAATGGCCTCGGCGCGCTCGCCGAACGATTCCATCCGGGCCTCGAAGGCTTCCGCCGCGGCTTCGATCGCCTCCTCGGAGGGACCGCGCGCGTCCTGGGCGACGGCGGCGGACAGGGGCAGCAGGGCGAGGGCGGCGGCGAGGGAAAGGGCCTTGATCATGGCGGGGCTCCTGAAGGACTCGCGCAAAGTCCGCCGAACGCCGTCAGGCCTCAAGTGAAATCGCGGTAAGGCGGCGGACGCGAACGTCCGCCGCCTGTCGCGGGACGGTTACTGGGCGGCCGCGGGGGCGGCCGGAGCCGTCGCCTGGGCCGAGAGCGCGGCCTGGGCGCCAGCGCGGATCTGGCCCGGGATGCCGCTGAGCGCGGCGCGGACGCCCATCTTGGCCGCCGACATTTCGGCGCGCTTGGCCTCGTCCGTCTCGGCCGCCGCCTCGGCGTCGATGAAGGTTTCGAAGTCGGCGATGAAGCTGTCGATGTCCGGCTGGTAGCGGGCCAGGATGGCGTCGACATCGGCCATGCCCCTGGCCTGGTCCGAACCGGCGCCGGTGATGGCGGTTTCGAGTTCGCCCTGCATCAGCTCCATGCGGGCCTTGAAGGCCTCGCCCCGGGCCTCCATCGCCACTTCGGCGGCGGACGGGGCTTCGGCGGCCGGCGGCGCGGCCGGGGCGTCCTGGGCGATGGCGGGCGCGGCGAAGGCGAGAACGGCCGAGGCGGCGAGGATGATGCGAAGAGACATAGAAGGTTCCTGACAGGTCGAAGGAGCCCATGCTCCTGCCCGCAAGTTGGCGCCAATCCGCGGCGAGGGCGAGGCCATTTTCGGCGCCCCGCCCCCGTCTGCCGGCGTCAGTCGCCGCCGCGCTGATCGCGCTTGCCCAGCACGCGCAGGCGCAGGGCGTTGAGCTTGATGAACCCGGCGGCGTCCTTCTGGTCGTAGGCCACGGCCCCGTCTTCGAACGTGACCAGTTCCTGGTCGTACAGGCTGTTGGCGCTCTCGCGGCCGATGACGGTGGCGTTGCCCTTGTAGAGCTTGACCCGAACCGTGCCCGAGACCCTGGCCTGGGAATGGTCGATGGCGGCCTGCAGCATCTCGCGCTCGGGCGAGAACCAGAAGCCGTTGTAGATCAGGTGGGCGTATTTGACCGCCAGCTCGTCCTTCAGATGCATGGCGCCGCCGTCGAGGGTGATCGACTCGATGCCGCGGTGGGCGGCCAGCAGGATGGTCCCGCCGGGGGTCTCGTAGACGCCGCGCGACTTCATGCCGACGAAGCGGTTCTCGACCAGGTCGAGGCGGCCGATGCCGTTGTCGTGGCCGTACTGGTTGAGGGCGGTCAGCAGGGTCGCCGGGCTCATCGCCTCGCCATTGATCGAGACGGGATCGCCCTTTTCGAAGCCGATGGTGATGACGGTCGGCGTATCCGGCGCGTCCTCGGGCGCGATGGTCCGCTGATGCACGAACTCCGGCGCCTCGACCGCCGGGTCCTCCAGCACCTTGCCCTCGCTGGACGAGTGCAGAAGGTTGGCGTCGACGCTGAACGGGGCCTCGCCGCGCTTGTCCTTGGCGATCGGGATCTGGTGCTTTTCGGCGAAGTCGAGCAGGTGCTCGCGCGACCGAAAGGCCCATTCGCGCCACGGGGCGATGACCCGGATGTCGGGCTCCAGCGCATAGTAGCCCAGCTCGAAGCGGACCTGGTCGTTGCCCTTGCCGGTGGCTCCGTGACAGACGGCGTCGGCGCCGACCTGGCGGGCGATCTCGATCTGGCGTTTGGCGATCAGCGGCCGCGCGATCGAGGTGCCGAGCAGATACTGGCCCTCGTACAGGGCGTTGGCCCGGAACATGGGGAAGACGTAGTCCCGCACGAACTCCTCGCGCAGGTCGTCGATGAAGATGTTCTCTTCCTTGATGCCCAGCTTCAGCGCCTTCTCGCGCGCCGGCGCCAGCTCCTCGCCCTGGCCGAGGTCGGCGGTGAAGGTCACGACCTCCGCGCCGTATTCGGTCTGCAGCCATTTGAGAATGATCGAGGTGTCCAGCCCGCCGGAGTAGGCGAGCACGACCTTTTTCGGCGCGGGCAGGGTCATGGAGGGGTCCTTCGGCGGGGGAGGCGCAATTTCGCGCGCTTAAAGGACCAACGCGCGCCTAACGCAACCCTCTCCCAATGGGAGAGGGCTTGAGCGCCCGGGAGCGAAGCGATCGGTCGCGCGAAAGGGCGAGGGGCAATTGCGGGAGTCGGCGAAGCCGTCTCTCCGGCCCGGGCGGCGGCTTGCGCCGACGGACTGACCCGACCCTCATCCGGCGCTGCGCGCCACCTTCTCCCATCGGGAGAAGGAAGACATCACTTACCCCCACGGCCCGGGCATGTGCGACGGCGTGGTGGGCACGCTGGTCGAGACCGGCGCCCCGGCGAAGGCGGCGCGGCGCGGGGCCAGACCCATCTTCGTCCCCAGCTCCATCAGGGCGCGGACGCGGTTGCCCGTCGCCGGGTGGGTCGAGAACAGGTTGTCGGCCCCGCGCCCGGCCAGGGGATTGATGATGAACAGCTGGCCCGAGGCCGGATTGCGCTCGGCGGTCATGTTGACGATCCGCTTCGAATACCCCTCGATCTTCTGCAGGGCCGCGGCGAGCGAGGCCGGGTCGCCGGCGATCTCCGCCCCGACCCTGTCGGCCTCGTATTCCCGGGTGCGGCTGATGGCCATCTGCACCAGGCCGGCCGCCATCGGCGCGAGGATCATCAGGGCCAGGGCGCCGATGATTCCACCGGGCCGTTCCTCGTCGTCCCCGCCGCCGCCGAAGAAGAGGGCGAAATTGGCCAGGGCGGCGATGGCGCCGGCGACGGTGGCGGTCACCGTCATGGTCAGGGTGTCGCGGTTCTTCACATGGGCCAGTTCGTGCGCCATGACGCCGCGGATTTCGTCGCGGGTCAGCATGTCCAGCAGGCCGGTGGTGGCGCAGACGGCGGCGTTCTCGGGGTTGCGGCCGGTGGCGAAGGCGTTGGGCTGGTCGCTGGGGATGATCGCCACGGCCGGGCGGGGCAGGCCGGCGTCGCGGGCCATCTGCACCACGTCGGCGACATAGGTGCGCACCACGGCGTTCGGGTGGGTCTCGTCGACCGGCTGGGCGCGGTACATGCGCAGCACGATCTTGTCGGCGTTCCAGTAGCTGAACAGGTTCATGCCGCCGGCGAACAGCAGGGCGATGAGCATGCCGGTCGCGCCGCCGATCAGATAGCCGAGCCCGGCGAACAGCGCGGTCAGGACGGCCAGCAGGGTGAAGGTCTTCAGGTGGTTCATCGTCGGCGAAAACTCGTGGAGCTGGCGAGGGGGCTGGCGAGGGAAACGACCTGCCCTAACTTGTGGAGTCCCGTCCTTTGGCTCAAGACGCCCGCGCTGTGACCGATCACCCCACCCCCGAAGTCCCCGCCGCCGAAGCCGGAACACCCGCCTTCAATGCAGACGTGCCCCACGCCACGCCGGACCGGCCGCTTGGCGAGGCGGCGCGCCGGGCCCTGCTGGAAGCGGCCGAACGTCGCGCCTCGGCCGGCCAGGAGGCGCCGGCGCCGGAACACGGCGGCCCGCGTGGTCCCGAGCCGACCCGCTATGGCGACTGGGAGAAGAAGGGCCTCGCGGTCGATTTCTGAGGGCGCGGAGGCCGGCCGAAGAACCCCGGCGGACGAACGGCGTTAACCCTGTCGCACAGGAGCTCGCCGCCATGATCCGTCCCCTCGCCGCCGCCGCAGCCGCAGCCCTGGCGTTCGCCGCCCTCGCCGGCGCGGCCTCGGCCCAGACCTGGGGCCAGCCGGTCTATGTCAGCCCGTACGGCCGGGTGGTCGGCGGCACGCCGCTGTCGGAGGTCGAGACCCGGTCCTACGTCAACACCGGGCGCTGGGCCGACGGCTATTCCGATCAGGCCTATGTGTATGTTCCCGCCCCCGTCTACGGCGAGCGTTACGGTTATGGCCGGGGTTATGGCCACGCCCGCCGCGACAACGATCACCGCCACGGCTACGGGGACCGCGACGGCTACGGACGCGGGCGTTATGGCCATGGCGGCTATGAGCCCCGGCCACGCCCCGGCTATCGCGACGTCTGGGGATACAACGACGACAGGCCCCCGTCGGCGCGCCGCTGGTCCCGTGACCGGCGCGACCGTCACGACCGCGATTGCGGCTGCGGCGACGTCTACCTCTACGACCGCTGAGGCGCGGCAGGGTTAATTTTGATGCCGGCCGGGGAATGCGACGGCCCGGTTTTCGCCCGCTCGGTGCATTCCGAACTCTTTTCTTTCCAGTGACTTAGGATGGCTCCAGCTTCCGGAGTCCGCCTCATGCGCGCGTTAACGCTTTCCACCGCCGCCGCCGCCTTCGTCCTGTTCGCGGCCGGCGCCGCCCTCGCCGGCGATCCGCGCGGCGGCGGCCATGGCCCGTGCTGCGCGCCGCCGCCACCCCCGCCCCCTGCGTGCTGCAACCACGGCGGCGGCTCGCGCAATGTGAACATCAACGTCAACGCCAGCGCCCGCGCCTTCGCCGAGGCCTCGGCGACGTCCCACTTCAACGCCCGCGCCTATGACGTCGGCTCGATCCGCGGGCGCGGTTTCGGCGGCGGCACGGTCTATGTCGGCGGGGGCGGCTACGGCGGCGACATCGGCGGCTACGGCTATATCGGCGGCCCGGTCTATTACGACATAGACCGCCGCGTCCTCGCCTGCGCCAGCGCCCCCTTCGGCTATGTGGTCTCCGGCTACGGCCGCGAGGACCGCCGGCCGCCGTCGTGCGGCGGGCGCTACGCCTACGAGGACCACGGCTATGACCGCGGCGGCCGCTACGGCTACAGCGAACGCCACGACAGCTATGAGGAGCGCTCGTACGAGCGCTACGAAAGCTACGAGGAGTACGGGGCCTACGAGGAGTATTCGGAATACGGTCGCGACGACCGTGACCGGCGCGACTGCGACTGCCGCGAGCCCGCGCCCTATCCGCCGCCCTATCTGCCCGAGCCGCCGCGCTACGAGCCTCCGGCCCCGCCGCCGGCGCGGCCGCACCGGCCCCGGCGCCCGCGTCCCGAGACGCCGCCCCGGCAGGAGTACCGCCAGGAGCCCGGCGAGCGCGGCTAGACCAGCCTAGGTCGAGACGCCGTCGATCGACTCGACGATGGCCGAGGCGGCGGAGAGCGGATTGTCGGCCGCGATCACCGGCCGGGCGACGACGAGATGGGTCGCGCCCGCCTCCAGCGCCGCGCGCGGCGTGGCCACCCGCTGCTGATCGCCCCTGTCCGCCCCCTCGGGCCGCACGCCGGGGGTGACGATCAGGAAGTCCGGCCGCCCGGCCTCCCGGGCGATCTGGCGCACCCGCGCCGCCTCCAGCGGACTGGAGACCACGCCGTCGACGCCGCAGTCGAGGGCCTGGCGGACCCGCCGCTCGACCAGGTCCCCGGCCGTGAAGCCGTAGCCCAGCTCCGTCAGGTCGGCGTCGGACAGGCTGGTCAGCACCGTCACCGCCAGCAGTTTCGTGTCCGACCCCGCCGCGTCGCGCCCGCTGACGGCGCCGCGCATCACCTGCGGTTCGGCGTGGACGGTGAGCAGGTCGCAGCCGCCCTCGGCCACGGCCCGCGCCGCCCCTTCCACCTGGGCGCCGATGTCGTGCAGCTTCCAGTCCTGGAACACCATCTTGCCCCGCGCCCTCAGCTCGTGGGCGAAGGCGACGCCGCCGGGCCGGGCCAGCAGGGTCAGGCCGATCTTGTAGGCCGACACCGTCGCGCCGATCCGGTCCACCATGGCCCGCGCGGCCTCCACCGAGGGCAGGTCGAGGCCGACGATCAGCCGGGGGTCGGTCAGCACGGGCGTCATGGCGTCGCTCCTCTGGCTCAATCAGGACTGGACGCGCGCGCGGGCGTCAGCCTTGATGGCCGTCGACGGGTGAATTGCAGGGCGAGGTCAGCACATGGACGCGGTCGATCTGGGCGTCAACCTGTTCGTGGCCCTGTTCGCCCTGCTGGACCCGATCGGCAACCTGCCGATCTTCGCGGCGGCGACGGTCGGGGCCTCGCTGCGCCAGCGGATATCGGTGTCGGCGCTGATCTGCCTGTTCGCCGTGGTCTTTCTGGCCTTCTTCCTGTTCACCGGCCTGGGCCTGCTGCAGTTCTTCGGCATCTCCATGGCCGCCTTCCGCATCGCCGGCGGCATACTGCTGCTGCTGCTCGGCCTCGACATGGTGCGCGAGGACTTCCTCAAGATGTTCGCCGACGTCGAGTCCGCGGCCGACGCCCAGGACGTGCGCGGCTATGCGCGGCGGCGCTTCAAGCGGCTGATCGTGCCCTTCGCCATCCCGCTGATGATCGGGCCCGGGGCCATCTCGACCGTCATCATCGTCGCGGGCGAGGGCGAGGAGATCGGGGCGGCGGGCACGATAGCCGCCCTGGCGGCCATCGGGGCGGCCGGCTTCGTCAGCTTCGTCTGTTTCGCCCTGACCGGGCCGCTCAGCCGCCTGCTGGGCGACGTCGGCATGGCGGTCATCGTCCGCGTGCTGGGCCTGATCCTGTGCGCCCTGGCCATCCAGTTCATGCTCTCGGGCCTGTCCGAGGCCATCCCCGGCATGTTCAGCTCGATCGCGACGACGCCGTATCCGGCGGGCGGGCACTAGATCCGCTTCAGCCGTTTCGCGTGGCCGCCGACCATGGCGAGGGCGACGCGGTCGGGCAGGTGTTTGGCGAGGCCGGCGAGCAGGTTGTTGACGACGCCCGGGGTGACGCTGGGCCGGTTGGCCTCGCAGGCGGCGTAGCCGACGCGGGCCACATGGTCGGCGGTCTGCCACATCCATGCTGGATAGGCGGCCGAGACCTCCGCCCTTGTGCCGTTGGCGTCGTGGAATTCGGTCAGGGTGTAGCCGGGACAGAGGGCGGTGACGTGGACGCCGGTCCCGCGCAGCTCCAGATGCAGGCCTTGGGAGGCCTTGATCAGGAAGGATTTGATCGGGCCGTAGAGGGTGTCGCCGCCGGTCGCCGGCATCCGCCCGGCCAGGGAGGCGACGTTGAGGATGCGGCCATGGCCCCGCTCGACCATGCCCGGGGCGAACAGCCGCGCCAGCTCGACCGGGGCCGTCAGCATGACCCGGATCATGGCGGCATGGTCCTTGGGATCGGTGTCCAGAAACCCCGCCGTGCGGCTGAAGCCGGCGTTGTTGACCAGGCCGTCGACGGTCAGGCCCCGCGCGCTCACGGCCTCGAACAGGCGGCGCGGGGCGGCGGGGTCGGCGAGGTCTTCCGGAATGACGGCGACGGCGGCGCCGGTCGCGGCCAGTTCCTCGGCCAGCGCGCGCAGCGGCCTCTCGCGGCGGGCGGTGAGGATCAGGTCCCAGCCCTTTTCTGCATAGACCCGGGCCAGGGCCGCGCCGATGCCGGCCGAGGCGCCGGTGATCAGGACGGTCCGGCGGACGACCGACCTCATCCGGCCGGGCTCAGGCGGCGACCGGGCAGGACGAGTGCGGCGCGAAGGCCGCCAGCGACGGCGGGTCCTCGGCCAGCAGGTCGGCGATGGTGATCTTCGACAGGGCCTCGCCCGCGGCGCGGTCGGCGGCGGTCAGGGCCTTGGCCACCTGGCGCGGGATGTGGGTGCTGACCGGGCAGTTCCTGGCCCCGGCGGGCGGCGAGCCGAGGTGGGCGCAGCCGTTCACGGCCTTGAGCACCATGTCGAGGGTGATGGTCTCGGGCCGGTGCAGCAGCCAGGCCCCGCCCGAGGCGCCGGGGCGGGTGGCGATCAGCCCGGCCTTGGCCAGCAGGGCGGTCACCCGGCGCACCACCACCGGATTGGTCGGCACCGAGGCGGCCAGAACCGCGCTCGGCGCGGCCTCGGCCGGCGAGTAGGCGCCCTTGTGGGCCAGATAGGCCAGGGCGTGGGCGGCGACGGGAAATCGTTGGCTGTCTGACATGGCGTTATCCCCAAGATAGGACGGCGGCGGCGCTTTCACAAACAGGCAGGCGACGGGCGGCGCGCGCGATCGCGGTCTTCGCACCTGCGGTACGATTGAACCGCCGGATGAAAGGGCCTAAAGGCTCGCCGCTTGTTTGGTGGGAACCGCGTCGTGCGGCGTCCCGGAGGCACTTCATGGTCGGGGCCCCTCCCCAAGGTGAAGACGGCAAGCGCGCCGCGAATTCCCCCTCTTCCCCGGACAAGTCCGTCGCCCCGGCCCATCCGCACCCCGCGGCGGCCGGCGAGGGCGGCCACGTCAAGGCCGGCAAATGGGGCCTGATCATCGGCGCCATCGGCGTCGTGTTCGGCGACATCGGCACCAGCCCGCTCTACGCCATGCGCGAGGCCCTGCATCACAGCCGCAGCGGCGGCACGGCGGAGCTGGCCATCCTCGGCGTCGTTTCGCTGGTGTTCTGGGCCCTGATCCTCGTCGTGACCCTGAAATACGTCGTCTTCCTGATGAAGGCCGACAACAAGGGCGAGGGCGGCACCCTGGCCCTGATGGCCCTGGCCCAGCGCGCCGTCGGACGGCGCTCCGGCCTGATCTTCCTGCTCGGCGTCTGCGGCGCGGCCCTGTTCTACGGCGACGGGGTCATCACCCCCGCGGTCTCGGTGCTGTCGGCGGTCGAGGGCCTGCGCGACGCGCCGGGCCTGTCCGGCCAGCTCGACAGTTTCGTGGTGCCGATCGCGGCCGGCATCCTGATCGCCCTGTTCCTGATCCAGTCGCGCGGCACGGCCAGCGTGGCCCGCTTCTTCGGCCCCCTGACGGCGATCTGGTTCCTGATCCTCGCCGGGCTCGGCATCTGGCACATCTTCGACGACCCCTCGATCTTCCGGGCCCTGTCGCCGCACTACGGCGTGCTGTTCCTGTTCGACAACGGCTTCCTCGGCTTCGTCATCCTCGGCAGCGTCTTCCTCGCCGTCACGGGGGCCGAGGCGCTCTACGCCGACATGGGCCATTTCGGCAAAGCGCCCATCCGTCTGGGCTGGCTGTGGTTCGTGCTGCCGTGCCTGACCCTCAACTATCTCGGCCAGGGCGCCCTGGTGCTCGACAACCGCGCCGCCGCCGAGAATCCCTTCTGGATGATGGTCCCCGAGGTCGCCTACTGGCCGGTGCTGGTCATGGCCACCATCGCCACCGTCATCGCCTCGCAGGCGGTGATCACCGGCGCCTTCTCGGTCACCCAGCAGGCGGTCCAGCTGGGCCTGCTGCCGCGCATCGACATCCGCAACACCTCCGAAAGCCAGGCCGGGCAGATCTTCGTGCCCTCGGTCAACATGATGCTGATGCTGGGCGTTCTGGCCCTGCTGGTCACCTTCCAGACCTCGACCAACCTGGCGGCCGCCTACGGCATCGCGGTGACCGGCTCGATGTTCGTCGACAGCCTGCTGGCCTGGTTCATCGTCCGCAAGCTGTGGAAATGGTCCCTGCCGCTGTCGCTCGCGGCGATCAGCCCGCTGATCGCGCTGGACCTGGTGTTCCTGACCTCGAACATGCTCAAGATCCCCCAAGGGGCCTGGTTCCCGCTGGTGCTCGGCGCCGCCCTGGTGCTGATCATGTGGACCTGGGTGCGCGGCACCCAGATCATCTCCGAGAAGACGCGCAAGGACAGCCTGCCGCTGGCCGACCTGATCGAGATGCTGCGCGCCCGCCCGCCCCACCGGGCCCCGGGAACGGCCATCTTCCTGACCTCGGACCCCGACATCGCCCCGGTCGCCCTGATGCACAATCTCAAGCACAACAAGGTGCTGCACGAGAAGAACGTCATCCTGACCGTGCGCACCACCGACCGGCCGCGCGTAGCCGAGGCCGACCGGGTGCGCATCGAGCCGATCTCGGACGACTTCAAGAAGCTGGTCATCTCCTACGGCTTCATGGAGCGGCCCAATGTGCCCAAGGCGCTCAACGTCTGCCGCAAGCAGCAGGGGCTGAAGTTCGACATCATGTCGACCAGCTTCTTCCTCGGCCGCCGCTCGATCATTCCCTCGGCCAACCAGGGCATGCCGCTGTGGCAGGACCGGCTCTACATCTTCCTGATGCGCAACGCGGCCAATCCGACCGACTTCTTCCACATCCCGCCCGGGCGGGTGGTCGAACTCGGAACGCAGGTGTCGGTTTGAGCCGCGAACCGTCGTCGGCGAAAAACCAGGGCGGCCGCAGCTCGGCCGCGCGCGGCCGGCGCATGGCCGAAAAATCCCGTGGCCCACGCCCGCCGAAGGTCGAACTGCCGCGCGACGAGGCGGCCGACATCGGCGTCGAGGCGCGGCTGGCCGCCGGCGTCCTGCTCAACGCGGCCCTGGAGGGGCGCGGCGGGCTCGACGCCGCCCTGTCGTTCCGCGAGGTCGCCGACCTGCCCGGGCCCGACCGCGCCTTCGCCCGCGCCGTGGCCATGGCCGCCCTGCGCCGCCTGGGCGAGATCGACCAGATCCTCGACCGCCGGCTGAAAAAGCACCCGCCGCTGGCGATCCGCACCATCCTGCGCGTCTCGCTGGCCCAGACCCTGGTGCTCGAGACGCCCGCCTTCGCCGCCGTCTCGACGGCGGTGAAACTGGCCGAGCGCGATCCGAAGACCCGGCCCTACAAGAACCTCGTCAACGCCGTGCTGCGCGGCATCGAGCGCGAGGGGCCCGGCCTGACCACGGCCGAGTCCAACCTGCCCGACTGGCTCGCCGCCCGCTGGCGCGCCAACTATGGCGAGCCGACCCTGGCCGGCCTCGCCCTCGCCGCCCGCGAGGAGCCGGCCACCGATCTGTCGCTGAAGCCGGGCGTCGATCCCGCCGCCGTGGCCGACGCCGTGGACGGCGAAGTCCTGCCCGGCGGGACGGTGCGCACCGGGCGGCGCGGCGACATCTCCGGCTGGCCCGGATTCGAGGACGGGATCTGGTGGGTCCAGGACGCGGCCGCCGCCATCCCGGTGCGCCTGCTGGCTCCGAAGGCGGGCGAGACGGTCGCCGACTTCTGCGCCGCGCCCGGCGGCAAGACCCTGCAGCTGGCGGCCGCGGGGGCGTCCGTGGCGGCGCTAGACCGTTCGGACAAGCGGCTCGACCGGCTGCGCGCCAACCTGGCGCGCACCGGCCTGACCGCCGAGGTCGTGGCCACCCCGGCGGAAGACTGGGACGATCCGCGCAGCTTCGACGCCGTCCTGCTCGACGCGCCGTGCACCTCGACCGGCACCTACCGGCGCAACCCGGAGGTGCTGCGGGCCACCAAACCGGCCGACGTGGCCAAGCTGGCCGACGTCCAGCACCGGCTGCTCGACGCCGCCGCCGAACGGGTGAAGCCCGGCGGCCGTCTGGTCTATTGCGTCTGCTCGCTGGAGCGCGAGGAGGGCGAGACCCAGGTGATCGCCTTCCTGCGCCGCAATCCGGCCTTCCGGACGGCGCCGGCGGTTCCCGCCGAGGTCGGCGCGCCGGAAGAGGCCCTGACCCCCGAAGGCTGGCTGCGCGTCCTGCCCTCGATGTGGGCCGAGAAGGGCGGGCTGGACGGCTTCTTCATCGCGCGGCTGGACCGGGCCTCCTAGGGCAGGACGGTGTAGGTGACGCGCCTGCGGACGCGGAATCCCAAGCCTTCGTAGAAGGCGATGGTCGCCGCGTGTTCGGCGTAGGCGTGCAGGAAGGCCTGTTCGCCGCGCTCCAGAATGCGGCCGACGACGATCCGGCTGAGGGCGCCGGCGAGACCCTGTCCGCGAAAGTCGGGATGGGTGCAGACGCCGCTGAGTTCGCTGAAGCCGTCGACCTTCATCCGCTCGCCCGCCATGGCGATGAGCCGGCCCTCGCGGCGCACGCCGACGAAGCCGCCGAGCCGCAGCGTGCCCTTCCGGAACGGACCCGGCCGGGTCAGGGTCGCCAGCGCCAGCATCTCTTCCGCATCGGCGTCGGACAGGGTCAGGACGTCGAGGTCGCCGGGTTCGCCGGGAGTCAGGGCGGCGGCGGTCATCTGCACGCAGGCGGCCCGGGAGACCGCCGGAAGGTCAGGCAGGACCGCCGCGATGAGCGTTCCCTCCGGCTCGACCAGCCCCGCACCCGGATAGCGGCGGCAGAGCTCGTCCAGCGCCGCCCGGCTGTCGGAAGACGTATCGGCGGCGGCGGCGAAGACGCCGATGTCGGGGTCCAGACGAACCGCCGCGCCGTCGCCGTGTTCCGCCCGGATCGACACCGGGGCGAGACGGGTCGCGAGCGCGCTCCAGACGGGGCGATCGAGAGGGTGGTTCAGGGTCATGACCCTACCTAAACCCGCGCGCGGCGGACGCCAGCCCCCCCGGGTAGCGTGACGGCCGGAACCCGCGCTAGGCGCGCCAGAAGCCGACGATCTTCTTCACCTCGTCGACCACCGGATCGGCGATGGCCGTGGCGCGTTCGGCGCCGTCCTTCAGCACCCGGTCGATTTCCGACGGGTCGTCCATCAGGCGGCGCATCTCGGCGGTGACCGGGGCCATCGAGGCGACGGCCAGTTCGGCCAGGGCCGGCTTGAAGGCGCCGAAGCCCTTGCCGCCCCATTCGCGCAGCACCTGTTCGCGGGTCTCGTCGGCGAGGGCGGCGTAGATGGTCACGAGGTTCTTCGCCTCGGGCCGCGCGTCCAGCCCCTCGACCGTTTCCGGAAGCGGCTCGGGATCGGTCTTGGCCTTGCGGATCTTGGCGACGATCGAGTCGGCGTCGTCGGTCAGGTTGATGCGCGACTGATCCGACGGGTCGGACTTGGACATCTTGGCCGCCCCGTCGCGCAGGCTCATGACCCGCGGGGCCGGGCCCTGGGTCAGGGGCTCGGGCAGGGGGAAGAAGCCCGGCGCGTTGAAGTCGTTGTTGAATTTGGCGGCGATGTCGCGGGTCAGCTCGAGGTGCTGCTTCTGGTCCTCGCCGGTCGGCACCTCGGTCGCCTTGTACAGCAGGATGTCGGCCGCCTGCAGCACCGGATAGGTGTAGAGGCCGACCGAGGAGCGTTCCTTGTGCTTGCCGGACTTCTCCTTGAACTGGGTCATCCGGTCCAGCCAGCCGAGCCGGGCCACGCAGTTGAAGATCCACGCCAGCTCGGAATGGGCCCGCACCGCCGACTGGGGAAAGATCACCGAGCGGGCCGGGTCCAGTCCCGAGGCCAGATAGGCCGCAGCGATCTCGCGCGTCTGGGCGGTCAGCAGGGCCGGGTCCTGCCAGACGGTGATGGCGTGCAGGTCGGCGACGAACAGGAAGCAGGGGGCGCCCGTCTCCTGCAGCTGGGTGAACCGCTTCAGGGCTCCCAGGTAGTTGCCCAGGTGAAGGGCGCCGGAAGCCTGGATGCCGGACAGGATGCGGCGCTGTCCAGCATAGGGGGCCGGGGTCTGGTCAGTCATGGTCGGAGTCTCGGGAAAAGGCAGGGAAAAGGCGCGCGGACGGGCGCGGAACGGTGCGATGCGATCAGCCGCGCCATCGCCGGGCGGCGAGGAGATATCCCGAATGAGCCATGCCCTCGCGCTTATCGTCTCGACGCGGGAAGGGCAAGGCGGCCGGTGCGGTCAGCGGCCCCGCCGGACCAGGCTCCGCACCTCGGCGACGGTGACGGCGCGGGTGGCGAAGGCCAGGGCGACATAGACCAGCCCGCCGGCGGCGGTGACCAGCAGCAGCGCCGCCTCCTTGGCCCCGTGGCTCGTGCCGAGCGCCGCCAGCACGGCCGCGACCGGCGCCTCGAGGTTCGGGCGGAAGGCCGCCGCGAGCCCCACCACCACGGCCAGGCCCGCCGCCGCCGCCGCGATCCGCACCAGACGCGACAGGGCCGGAACGCCGGGCCGGTAGAGGCCGCGCCGCCACAACGCCCCGCCCAGCAGCAGCACATTGGTCCAGGCCGCGCCCGAGACCGCCGCCGCGATGCCCGACACGCCCAGGCCAAGCTTGAAGAGGCCGATGGCGAGGGCGGCGTTCACGACCACCGAAACGAGTGCGAATTTCATCGGCGTGCGCGTGTCACCCCTCGCGAAGAAGGCCGGCGCGAGGATGCGGATCAGCACGAAGGCCGGCACGCCCCAGCCGAACTGGAACAGGGCCTGGGCCGTGTTGACCGCGTCGAACTCGAGGAAGGCGCCGCGCGTGAACAGGGCGTCGATCAGGAAATAGGGCATGGCCATCAGCGCCGCCGCCGCCGGCAGGGTCAGGGCCATGGACAGGGTCAGGGCCTCGTCCATCGAGGCCTGCTGCTGCGCGTGGTTCTCGGAGGCCACGGCTCGCGACAGGCGCGGCAGCAGGGCGATGCCGATGGCCACCCCGACGAGGCCGAGCGGCAGCTGGTACAGCCGGTCCGCCGTGGCCAGCCAGGTCCGGCCGCCGGCCACGAAGCTGGACAGGTTGCCCGAGATGAAGACGTTGATCTGGGTCGCCGAATTGCCGATGGCCGCGGGAATGGCGGTGATGATGATGGCCTTGACCGCCGGGGTCAGCCTGGGGAGGGCGAGGCGGATGTTCGCCCCGGCCTTGCGCGCCGCCCACCAGCACAGCCCCGCCTGCGACACCCCCGCCGCCAGGACGGCCCAGGAGGCGGCATAGGCGGCGCCGATCTGGTCGCCCTGGGCCGGAACGACCGCGGCAAGCATGATCAGGTTCAGCAGGATGGGATAGGCGCCGGAGACGATGAACCGTCCGCGCGCGTTGAGCACGCCCGACAGCAGGGCCGCGATGGCCATGCACGGCAGGTAGGGCATGGTGATCTGGGTCAGGATCACCGCCAGCTTGAAACGCGCCGGATCGTCGAGGAAGCCGACGTTGATGACGGTCATCAGCCACGGCATCGTCAGCTGGGCCGCCACCGTCAGGATGACGGTGGCGAAGGCCACGGCGGCGAGGGCGTCGGTGGCGACCTTGTCCGCGACCTCCTCGCCCTCGACCTGCAGCGTCCGCGCATAGGCCGGGACGAAGGCGGCGGCGAAGGCCCCCTCGGCGAAGATGCGGCGGAACAGGTTGGGGAAGTTCAGGGCCGTGTTGTAGGCGTCCGCCGCCGGGCCCGCCGACGCCCCCAGCGCCGCCGAAATGACCACGTCGCGGGCGAAACCGGCCAGGCGGCTGACCAGGGTCAGGCCGCTGAAGATGGCCGACGACCGCATCATGCCGCCGCCCTTGCGCGCCGTCGTCGCCGACGCCGGCGGCTGCACGAGGGGATCCTGGGTCCCGGACGCCGAGGGCACGGCGGGTGCGGGCTCCATGGGTTCGGGGGCGGGCGGGGTCTTGTCGGCCATGTCAGCGCCTTAGCCTGCTTCAGGCGCGCGCGATACGGGGCGGCGGGCGGGACGCAGCCGACCGACCTCCGAGACGTCGCGCAGGCTGGCCCGCACCGGCGCCGAGCGCCGGCCCTCGGTCCGCTCCTTGCGGTCCAGCACCGCTTCGAGCCCGGCCCGCAGCCGGTCCAGCGCCGGACCCGCCTTCGGCTTCCGCCCCCGGGCGTCGGTGACGTAGAAGCTGTCGACGGCCCGCTCGCCGAAGCCGGCGATATGGGCCGAGCGGATCGACAGGCCGGCCCCCGCCAGCACCCGGGCCAGGTCGGCGAGCAGGCCGGGCCGGTCGGCGCCCGAGACCTCGACCACGGCGGCGGTCGGGCTCTGTTCGAGGTCGATGATGGTCGTCGGCCGCACGTCGAAGGCGGCGCGGCGCGGGTTGAACGGCGGCGGGGCGGGGCGCGGACGTCCCGCCTGGCCGCGCGCCGCCGCCTCCAGCGCCTTGAGCAGCCGGTCGAGCCGCCGGGGCTCGGCCTGGCCGTAGGGGGCGCCCGCCCCGTCCTGCAGTTCGAACACGTCGAGCGCCGCGCCGTCCTCCGCGGTCGCCACCCGCGCGCCCACCACGTCGGCCCCCGCCGCCGCCAGCGCCTCCGCCAGGTCGGCGAACAGGCCCGGCCGGTCGGCGGCGACCACCGCCACACGCCTCGCCGACCGCTCGCCCGCTTCTCCGCCTTCGCCGTCCAGCACCTCGGCCACGGCGCCCTCCGTCCGGGCGCGCGCCATCAGCTCGGGATAGTCCTCCAGCGGATCGGCCCGGGCGATGTCCTCGCCGCGGAAGGCCGCCTCGGTGCGCTGGTACAGGTCACGGATCAGCTGGCCCTTCCAGCCGTTCCAGACGCCCGGCCCGACGGCGCGGATGTCGGCCACGGTCAGGATCAGCAGGGTGCGCAGCCGCTCCGGGTCGCCGACCAGTTCGGTGAAGGCCCGCACCGTCTCCGGATCCGACACGTCGCGCTTCTGGGCGTAGTCGCTGAGCGCCAGGTGGTTGCGCACCAGCCAGACCACGAATTCGGTCCGGCGCGGGTCCAGCCCCAGCCGGTCGCAGGCGCGGCGCGCGGCGATGGCCCCGTCCTCCAGCTGGCCCCGGTCGCCGCCCTTGCCGACGTCATGCAGCAGCATGGCCAGCATCAGGGCCTCGAAATCGTCGATGCGGTGGACGATCTCGCTGGCGTTCGGATGCTCGGCCTTCAGCTTGCCGCGCCAGATGTCGTTGATGATGCCGATGGCCTGCAGGGTGTGCTCGTCGACCGTATAGGCATGGTACATGTTGAACTGGGTCTGGCCGACGATCCGCCCCCATTCGGGCAGGAACCGCCCCAGCAGGCCGGTCTCGTTCATCAGCGTCAGCACCCGGTAGGGCCGCTGGCCCTGGGCGAGGATGTCGAGGAAGGCGCGGGTCGCCTCCGGGTCGCGGCGGAGCGAGGGCGTGACCAGCGACAGCGACCGGCTGACCGCCGAGAAGGCGTCCGGGTGCAGGTCCAGATCGTGGGCGTCGGCGCAGCGGAACAGCGTCAGCAACTTCTCGGGTGCCGCGGCGAACACCTCGGGCCCGGTCACCGACAGGCGGCCGCTGTCCTCGACAAAGCCCTCGACGCCCAGCTTGCGCCGGCGGCCGGGGATCAGACGCGACAGGCTCAGGGTGGGCTTCTGCTGACGCGCCTCCAGCTTGGCCGACAGGGCGCGGGTCAGGCCGCCGACATCCCGCGCCACCAGAAAATAGCGGCGCATGAAGCGCTCCACCGCCGGCTCGTCGCCGCGGCCGCGCCAGCCCATCCGCCGCGCCACCTCGGGCTGAAGGTCGAAGGTCAGCTTTTCCTCGGCCCGGCCGGCGACGAGATGAAGGTGCGCCCGGGTGCGCCACAGGAAGTCGAACGCCTCCTCGAAGGTGCGCCGCTCGCGCGGGGTCAGGAGGTCGTCGAGGACCCGCGCCCCCAGGGGGCTGTCGGGGGCCAGCGAGCGGGCGATCCAGAACAGGGTGTTGAGGTCGCGCAGCCCGCCCTTGCCGTCCTTGACGTTGGGCTCGACGCGGTAGCGCACCGCGCCGGCCTTCTGGTGGCGGGCGTCGCGCTCCTCGAGCTTGGCGGCGATGAAGGGCCGCGGGTCGGCCTTGACCACCATGGCGCGGAAGCGGGCGATGAAATCCTCGGCCAGCGCCTCGTCGCCGGCGAGCGGCCGCGCCTCCAGCAGGGCGGTGCGCACGGTCATGTCGGATTTCGCCAGCGCCAGGCATTCGTCGACGGAGCGCGCCGACTGGCCGACCTTCACCCCGAGGTCCCACAGGACGTAGAGCATGAATTCGATGACCTGTTCGGTGCGCGGGATCGACTTCCACGGCCGCAGGAACAGCAGGTCCAGGTCCGAGAACGGCGCCAGAACGCCACGCCCGTAGCCGCCGACGGCGATCAGGCTGAGCCGTTCGGCCTCGGTCGGATTGGGCGCGGGATAGAGGGCTTCCGTGGCGAAGCGCCACAGGGTCGTCAGCATGTCGTCGGCCGCCACCGCGTACAGCCGCGCCACCTCGACGCCGCCGAGACCGAATTCGAGCCGATGGGCCGCCTTCAGCCGCGCCGCGTCCCACGACTGACGCAGAAGCGCGGTGGCGGCCGCGCGGCGGTCCGCTGCGGATGACGCCGCGGCCCAGGCGTCGACGTCTGCGCCGCCTGTGTCTGAGGTGTCGGCCGGGCGGCGGCTGCGGGGGCTCATGGCCCGGATATAGACCGGGAGACGCACCGGCGCGACAGCGGCGGCCGGCGGACCCGGCTCTAAGCCTTGATGGCCTTCAGCCGGTAGAGCGCCTCCAGCGCCTCGCGCGGCGACAGTTCGTCCGGCTCGATGGCGGAAAGCGCGTCCTTCAGCGCGGAGGAGGCAGGCGGGGCCGGCGGCTCGGCCCACCCTGGACTCTGGGCGAACAGGGGCAGGTCGTCCAGGCTGACGGCGGCGGACTTCTCGCCCTCCAGCCGGTCCAGCACCTCGCGGGCGCGGCTGACCACAGCCGCCGGAACCCCCGCCAGCTTCGCCACCTGAACCCCGTAGGAGCGGTCGGCGGCGCCCGGCGCCGCCTCGTGCAGGAAGACGAGATCGCCGTTCCACTCCTTCGCCTTCATCGACAGATTGCAGACGTGGGCCAGCCGCGTCTCCAGTCCGGCCAGCTCGTGGTAGTGGGTGGCGAACAGGGTGCGGGCGCGGTTGCGGTCGTGCAGCGCCTCGGCCACAGCCCAGGCGATGGCCAGACCGTCGTAGGTGGCGGTGCCCCGGCCGATCTCGTCCAGCACCACGAAGCTGCGGTCGGTCGCCTGGGTCAGGATGGCGGCGGTCTCGACCATCTCCATCATGAAGGTCGAGCGGCCGCGCGCCAGATCGTCCCCCGCCCCGACCCGGCTGAACAGCCGGTCGACCACGCCCAGCCGCATCGCCCGCGCCGGGACGAAGGCGCCCGCCTGGGCCAGCACCACCAGCAGGGCGTTCTGGCGCAGGAAGGTCGACTTGCCGGCCATGTTCGGACCGGTGACGATCGACAGGCGGGCGCATCCCGCGCCGGAACCGTCCAGCCGGCAGTCGTTCGGAGTGTACGGATCGCCCGCCGATTTGACCGCCGCCTCGACCACCGGGTGGCGCCCGGCCGCGACCTCGAAACAGGCGGTGTCGTCGACCGTCGGCCGGACGGCCCCGACCTCCTCGGCCCACTCGGCGAGCGCGCTGTGGGCGTCGAGTTCGGCCAGCGCCTCGGCCACGGCCTGCAGCGGCCGGGCCAGCGACTGGACCGTGCGCCGCCAGACCTCGAAGGTCTCGCCCTCGATGGCCAGCGCCCGGTGCCCGGCCTGGCTGATCTTCGCGTCCAGTTCCGACAGTTCGACGGTGGTGAACCTCACCTGGTTGGCGAGGGTCTGGCGGTGGATGTACGGGCTGTCGCCCGTCGGCCGCAGCAGGGGCTCGGCGGCCCTGGCCGAGGTCTCGAGGAAATAGCCGAGCACGGCGTTGTGGCGGATCTTGAACGGCACGCCGGAGTCCGCGACGGCCCGCGCCTCGAGCTCGGCCACTACGCGGCGGCTGTCGTCGCGCAGGGCCCGCGCCTCGTCCAGCTCGGGCCGGAAGCCGGCGTTCACGAAGCCGCCGTCCCGCGCCAGGTGCGGCGGCTCGGCGACCAGCCCCTCGGCCAGATCGACCAGCAGCCGCCCGGTCTCCGCCGACAGCGCCAAACGGTCGAGGCAGTTGGCCAGACGCGCCGGCGGCCCGGTCAACGGATCGCGCCCGGGGGGAAACAGGCCGGCGACGCCCTCGGCGACCGACAGGCCGGTGCGGATGGCGGCCAGATCACGCGGGCCGCCGCGTCCCAGCGCCAGCCGCGACACGGCGCGCGCCACGTCGGAGGCGGCCCTCAGTCCGTCGCGCAGGTCGCGGCGCAGGTCGCGCCGCTCCAGCAGCCATTCCACCGCGTCGAGTCCATGGTTGATGGCCACAGGATCGCGCAGCGGCCGCGCGATGCGCTCGGCGAGGGCCCGGGCGCCGCCCGCGGTGACGGTGCGGTCGATACAGGCCAGCAGCGAGCCCTCGCGTTCGCCGCGCTGGGTGCGGTCGATCTCGAGGCTCAGCCGTGTGGCCGGATCGATGGCCAGGAAGCCGGTGTCGCCCGAGCGCCGCGGCGGGGACAGCGCTGGAATCTTGCCCGCCTGGGTCGTCTCCAGATAGGCGGCGATCAGTCCCAGGGCCGAGACTTCGGCCTCCTCGAAGGCCCCGTAGCCGTCCAGGGAGGCGACGCCGTACAGCCGCTCGACCCGCACCCGGGCCCCGACCGGCTCCCCCAGCGCCTGCGGCAGGGCCTGGACCACCCCGCCGGAGCCGTCGAGCGCCGCCCTGGCGGCCTCGTCCGAGAACAGGCGGTCAGGGACCAGAACTTCCGATGGCCGGAACGACGCCAGGGTGGCCGCGAGGTCCTCCAGCGAACAGGCGACGACATCGACCGACCCGGCCGACAGCTCGACCACCGCCACCGCGGCGCGGCCCTTGCGGATGGCCACGGCCGCCAACCGGTTGGCCCCGCGGGCGTCGAGCAGGGAATCCTCGGTCAGGGTGCCCGGCGTGACCACGCGGACGATGTCGCGATGGACCACCGCCTTGGAGCCGCGCTTCTTCGCCTCGGACGGGGCTTCAAGCTGCTCGCAGATCGCCGCCTTGAAGCCCTGCCGGATCAGCCGCGCCAGATAGCCGTCCAGCGCATGCACCGGCACCCCGGCCATTGGAATGTCCTCGCCCTGATGCTTGCCCCGTTTGGTCAGGGTGATGCCCAGCGCCGCCGCGGCGATCTCGGCGTCCTTGAAGAACAGCTCGTAGAAATCGCCCATGCGGAAGAACAGGATGGCGTCCGGCGCCTGGGCCTTGGCCGCCAGGAATTGGGCCATGACCGGGGTCACCCCCTCGGCGGACGGGAGGGCTTCGGCCTTGGGCGGATGGGCGAGGGGGGCGTTCATCTGAGCGCCGCAGGGTGACCGAATGCGGAGGCGCGCTCAAGCGGCGTCTGACGCCCTTGCACAGGCTTCGTCCCCCTGCGACAAGCGGGGCAGGCGGTTAAGGGAACGCGGTCCAACACCGCGGCTGTGCCCGCAACTGTAGGCGGCGAGACGATCGATCATTCCGGAGCCTGGGCTCCGGCGTCACTGGGAAACCGGGAAGGCGCGATCTTCCGTTCTTGACCCGCAAGCCAGGAGACCTGGCCGCCGACGTCGCTCGTCCGCTGCCCGGGACCAGGCAGAGGCGCGGTGATCCGTCGAGGCGACCCGACACCTGCGCCGTTCTCTCCAGAGCGGGTCGGTCGCCATTCCCACGTCGCCGCGATGCGCTCGCGCGGGGACGACGGAGACATCGCTGATGCGATTCCTGCTTCTCGCCACGGCCGCGGCCGTGTTCCCGCCAGTGTCCGCCCACGCCCAGGCCTCGCCCCTGGCGGCGGACGATCCCGACGCCCTGCCCGAGGTGGTGGTCACCGCCACCCGCCTGCCGGCCATCGTCGCCGACACGCCGGGCGCGCGGGTCATCGACCGCCGCGCCATCGAACAGCGCGGCGCCGTCTTCGCCGCCGACATCCTGGGCGACGTGCCCGGCCTGTCGGTGGTCCGCTCCGGGGCGTTCGGCGGCGTCGCCCAGGTGCGGATGCGGGGCGCCTCGCCGGGCAAGACGCTGGTGCTGATCGACGGCGTGCCGGTCAACGACCCGGCCGAGGTCAACGGCGCCTTCGACTTCGCCGGCCTGGAGCTTTCGGACATCGAGCGGATCGAGGTGCTGTCGGGCCCCCAGTCCTCGCTGTGGGGCTCCGACGCCATCGGCGGGGTGATCGCCTTCACCACCCGCGATCTGGACGGACTGGCGCTGGAGGCGGAGGCGGGGTCGTTCGACACGGTGCGGGGCCGTCTGGCGGCGGGCGTTTCGACGGAGCGCTACGGCTTCGGCGCCTGGGTTTCGCGTTTCGACACCGACGGCGTCTCCGCCGCCGACGCGGCGGACGGCAATCCGGAGGCGGACGGATTCACCTCTACCACCGCCGGGGCGCGGGGCCGCTACGCCTTCAGCGACACGGCGTCCATGGACGGCGCGATCCGCTGGACCGACAGTGACGCCGATCTCGACGGCTATCCCGCCCCGGCCTTCGCCCTGGCCGACACCGCCGACACCCAGGAAAGCAAGCAGTGGTCCGGCTTCGGCCGGCTGCGGCTGGACGCCTTCGGCCTGTCGCACCAGTTCAGCCTCTCCGCGTCGGATATCGCCCGCGACACGGTCTCGGCCTTTCCCTCTGCCTTCGAGGCGGACCGGCAGGCCTGGCGCTGGCAGGCCGACGGCGAGGCGGCGGGCGTCGCCTTCGCGCTCGGCGCGGAACGCGAGGACAGCGAGGGCAGCCTGTCCACCGGCCTGACCGCGGACCTCGGCACAACCTCCGCCTTCGCCACGGCGCGGATCGAGCCTGCCGGTCGCCTGAGCCTGTCCGGGGCGCTGCGCTTCGACGACACCGACGACTTCGGTTCGGAAACCACCGGCCGGGTTTCCGCGGCGTTCGACGCCGGCGGCGGCGTCACCCTGTCGGCGGCGTACGGCACCGGCTTCAAGGCGCCGTCGATCAGCCAGGCGGTGTGCGACTTCTGCTTTTCGTCCCAGCCCTTCCCGGTGCTGCGGCCCGAGACCGCCGAGGGCTCGGAAGCGGCGATCGGGTGGGTCTCGCCGGATGGCCGGATCGAGGGCCGCGCCACGGTCTACCGGCTCGAGGTCGAGGACCAGATCACCTATGTCTTCGATCCCGCCACCTTCGAGAGCGTCTATGTCAATGTCGCCGAGACCGCGACCGACGGCGTCGAGCTGGAGGCGCGGGCCCGGCTCGGCGGCGGCTTCGACCTGAGCCTCGCCTGGGCCTGGACCGACGCGCGCGACGAGACCACCGGCGCCCGGCTGCTGCGCGTGCCGGAGCAGGCCGGATCCGCGACCCTCGGCTGGACCGGCGAGCGGCTTGCGGCGGCCGTGACGGTCCGCGGCGAGAGCGATCAGGAGGACATCGGAGGGGTGCGCGAGGCCTTCGTCGTCGCCCACCTGAACGGGTCATACGCCCTGACCGATCAGGTCTCCCTGACGGCGCGGATCGAGAACCTGGCGGACGAACGCTATCAGCAGGCGTTCGGCTACGGCGAGCCGGGCCGCTCGGCCTATGTCGGGATCAGGCTGCGCTACTGACGCGTCCGTTTCCCTCGGCGCCGGGGCCGGCGGCGGCGACCGTCGCCGGCTCCAGCTGAAGGGCGGACCAGTCGAGAGCCGGGGTCGGGGCGTTGGCGGCGGCGATAACGGCGCGCAGTTCGGCGGCCGAGGCGACGCTGGCGATCACGGCCGACACTTCCGGCAGACTCATGGCGTAGGCGAGGGTGGCCTGCATCGGATCGATGCGCGCCTCGGCGAGACGGCGGCGGATGCGCGACAGGGCGTGGGCGTGGCCGGCCATCCCGGGCGGCAGCGGCTCGCCGCTGATGAACAGCAGGCCGTCGGCGAACACCGAGGTGGCGTGGACGGCGACATCGAGCGACGCCAGTTCGGCCAGCACGCCGGTGTGCTGGGCCCGTTGATCCAGCAGGTTGAGCGGCAGTTCCACCACATCCGGCTGGAACCGTCGCGCCAGCAGCGCCGGACCATCCTCGATCGCCGCGCGGAACCCGATATGGCGGTAGAGGCCGCGCGCCTTCAGGGCCTCGAGCCGGTCCCACAGGGCGCGGCCCTCGACCCCGGCCAGATCGCCGGCGCAGGAGACCAGAAGGGTGTCGCCGCGGGGCAGACCCAGCCGCTCCAGCGACCGGCGCGCCCGCGCCTCGACGCGATCGACGCCGTCGGTGATCGAGACGGTGCGGACGGTGACCTGGAAGGGCGAGGGGAAGGGCCAGGCCTGGCCCAGCCTGCGCTCCCCGTCGCCGTCCGGCCTGGTGGCCACCAGGGTTACGCCGGCGTCGGCGGCGGTCTGCAGCAGGAAGCGCAGCGCCTCCTCGCGCGCGCCCGCGGGCAGGGGGGCGTAGGAATTCACCGCGCGAACGGGCTCGTGCACGACCGCGATGGCCAGCTTGTCGATCGGAGAGGGCGCGCGACTGGGGATCACCGCCGGACTGTGACGGCGAAAGTTTAAGGCCCTCCTTCCGAGACCTTGACCGAATCTTACCAGCGGAACGCCGGTCGCCGGTTGCGCCTCAGGCGGCGAATTGCCCGAGAGCCGCCAGTACGCCCTTGCCATACCGGTCCAATTTGGTCTGACCGACGCCGGGGATATGCGACAGCCGCTCGAGGTCCCCGGGTTCCGCGAGGGCGATTTCCAGCAGGGTCTTGTCCTGGAAGATCACATAGGGCGGCACCCTCTGCTCCGCCGCGCGGTCGCGTCGCCAGGCGCGCAGCGTCTCGAAGCGGGCCCGCACGTCGGCGTCCATCGACTCCAGGGCGGCGTTGCGTCCCGTCCGGACGCGATCTCGCGAGGCCCCGGCGCGCGCCGGCGTCAGCCGCACCTCGATCTTGCGCTCCCCGCGGTAGACCCCGCGCACCGCCTCGGGATCGCCGAGTCTGACCAGCGGCTTGCCCTCGTTCGGGTCCTCGACCAGCAGGCCTTCGAACATCAGATGATCGAGCACGTCGCGCCAGCCATGCAGGGCCGTGTCGGCTCCGATGCCCCAGGTCGACAGCGCCGTCTCCCAGGGCTGGACGTCCTTCGTCTTGCCCAGCAGATGGTCGACCACCCGGCCGCGGCCGAAACGCTCGCCCAGCCGTTGCACCGCGGCCAGCGCCTTCTGGGCCTGGACGGTGGCGTCGAACTGGGCCGGAGGATCCTGGCAGATGTCGCAGACGCCGCACGGCCCGGCGTCGCCCTCGCCGAAATAGCGGCGCACCGCCTGCGGCCGGCACACCGCGCCGTCGAGCATGGCGAACAGCTGGCGGGCCTTGCGCACCTGCACCGCCTTGACCTCCTCGGCCATCGGTCGGCCTTCCAGCCGCCTCAGCGTCCAGGCGATGTCGGAGGGGCCGTAAAGGGTGATGCCCTCGGCGGGCTCGCCGTCGCGCCCGGCCCGGCCGATCTCCTGCCAGTAGGCTTCCAGCGAACCGGGCGGATCGGCGTGGATGACGAAGCGGACGTCGGCCTTGTCGACCCCCATGCCGAAGGCGATGGTCGCCACCATGACCGCGCCGTCCTCGGCCAGGAACCGCTCCAGCCGGCGGTCGCGGTCGCGCGCCTCCATGCCGGCGTGATAGGCGATGGCGTTGGTCCCCGCCTCGCGCAGCGCCTGGGCCACCCGCTCGCAGCCGTCGCGCGAGCCGCAATAGACCACGCCGGACTTGCCGCGCCGCTGACGGACCAGATCGATGACCGCGGCGTCGGTGCGGGCCCGCGAACCGTTCTCCTTGCGCACCGCCGACAGCTGCAGGTTGGGCCGCGCGAAACTGTCGACCACCACCCGCGCGTCGCCGAGCCGCAGCGAGCGGACGATGTCTTCGCGGGTGCGGGCGTCGGCGGTGGCCGTGACGGCGATCCGCGGCACGCCGGGGAACAGCTCCGCCAGCCGACCAAGGGTTCGATAGTCGGGCCTGAAGTCATGTCCCCATTGCGAGACGCAATGCGCCTCGTCGATGGCGATCAGCGACAGCGGCAGGTCGCGCAGCCGGTCGATCAGGTGCGGCTGGGCCAGTCCCTCGGGCGAGACATAGAGCAGGTCCAGTTCGCCGGCCCGGGCTGCGCGCCAGATCTCCGACCGGTCGTCCAGCGAGACGCCGGAGTCGAGCCGCGCCGCCGCGACGCCCTGCTGCTTCAGCGCCTCGACCTGGTCCGTCATCAGGGCGATCAGCGGCGAGACCACAAGGCCCAGACCCGGCCGCAGCATGGCGGGGATCTGGTAGCAGACGCTCTTGCCGCCGCCGGTCGGCAGCACCGCCAGCACGTCCCGCCCGGCCAGCACCTCGGCCACCACCTCGGCCTGGCGGCCGCGGAAGTCGGCGTGGCCCCAGACGCGCTCCAGCGTCGCGCGCGCCTCGGCCAGCGAAGGGGCGACGGCGGTCAGGATCGAGTCGGCGGGCATCGCCGCCTTGTGCCTCATTTGTTCCGGCCTGTGAACGGCTGTCGGCGGCTCAGCGGGGCTCGACCGTGACCGCGGCCCGGATCGAGTTGGCGATGTAGCAGGCCTCGTGGGCGCGGTGATGCAGGTCGGCGAGCGCGGCGGCGTCCGGCCGCGTCTCACCCGAGAACGCCGCTTCCGGCCGCAGGGTCACCGCCGTGATCGACATCCGGCCCCGCTCGTCGCGGCCCAGCAGGCCGCTCGCCCCGTCCCGATAGCGGTCGACGATGAACCCGTCCTTCCGCGCATAGGCGAGGAAGAACAGCATGTGACAACTGGACACGGCCGCCACCAGCGCCTCCTCCGGATCGACGGCGGCCGGGTCGGACATCGGCGCCGGCACGCTGGACGGGGCCGACGAGCCGCGCACCACCGCCCCGCCGTCGAAGCGCCAGTCGTGGGCCCGGCCGTACTGGTTGTCGGAGAAGACCTGCCCGTCCCGGCTCCACTCGATGGTTGCGACGTGTTCGCTCATGGCGGTCTCCGCTGGGGGGTCGGTGCGATGACCAACCGTTTAGCCCGTGCGGCCGCGGAAACCCAGTCCGCGCCTTGATACGGCCCGCGACCCGCCTTATCCCCGGATCATGTCCTCGCCCCTGATCTGCCCGTCGATCCTCGCCAGCGACTTCGCCCGCCTCGGCGAGGAGGTCGCGGCCCTCGAAGCCGCCGGCGCCGACTGGGTCCACGTCGATGTGATGGACGGCCATTTCGTGCCCAACATCACCATCGGCCCTGAGGTGGTGAAGGCGCTCAGACCGCACACCAGCCTGCCGTTCGACGTGCATCTGATGGTCGCGCCGGTGGATCCCTGGCTGGAAGCCTATCGCGAGGCCGGGGCGGATTATCTCACCGTCCACCCGGAGAGCGGGCCGCACCTGCACCGCACCCTGGGCCGCATCCGCCAGCTGGGCGCGAAGGCGGGCGTCGTGCTGAACCCTGGAACGCCGCTCTCCGTGCTGGAGGAGGTCGTGGACCTCGTCGACCTGGTGCTGCTGATGTCGGTCAACCCAGGCTTCGGCGGCCAATCCTTCATCCCGTCCACCCTGCGCAAGATCGAGCGCGCCCGGGCCCTGCTCGACGCCGCCGGATCGAAGGCGCACCTGCAGGTCGACGGGGGCGTCACCGCCGCCAACGCGGGCGCCTGCGTCGCCGCCGGCGCCGACGCGCTCGTCGCCGGCACGGCGGTGTTCCGGGGCGGTCCATCCGCCTACGCCGACAACATCCGGGCCCTGAAGGCCGCCAACGCTCCGGCGATCCAAGCTCCGGAATGAGCCCGCTCGGCCCCTTCGCCCGCGTGGAAGCCGACGCCCCGGTCCCCGGCGCGATCCCGGGCGTGCGCGGGGCGCCTATGCGCACGCCGATCCGCACCACGGACGCCGCCACCGGCCCCGGCCTGTGGCCCGCCCTCGCCGGCCGGCTGCTGACCCGCCAGCTGTGGATCGAGCTCTATGGCCTGCCCGGCTACGCCATGACGCTGAAGGGGCGGCCGGCGCAGGGCTTCGCCGCAACGCCGCGTGACTTCCGCCCCGTCGATCCGGCCTCCGGCAAGACGCTCCTGGGCGGCAAATTCATTCTCGCCGGCTCGAGCCTCGAGGCCGCCGCGCCCGAGGATCCCTGGAACCGGCCAAGCCCGACCCGCGCCTTCGCCGTCGAGCTGCACGCCTTCGCCTGGCTGCCGTCCCTGATGCTCGAGGGCGAGCGCGGCGCCCGCGAGGCCCTTCGCCTGACGCTGACCTGGGCGACGGTCTTCGCCCGCTGGTCTCCCTTCGCCTGGGATCCGGCGATCCTGGCCCGCCGCACCTTCAATCTCGCCTGCGCCGCCCGCCGCATGGGCCAGGTGGCGACCGAGGCCGAGCGGCTGCGGCTGGCCGATGTTCTGGGGCGGCAGGGGCGCCAGCTGCTGCGTCCGCCGGGCGGCGTGGCGGGCAGGGCCGAGCGCCTCGCCGCCGCCGCCGTGGCCGGCTGCGTCCTGGCCGGCGCGCCGGGAACGGCCCTGCGCCGAAAGGCCCTGAATCGTCTCCCGGCGGCCCTGTCCCGAACCGTTGGCGAGGACGGCGGCCATGCCTCGCGCAGTCCGGAGGCGGGGCTGGAGCTGCTGCTCGACCTGCTGACCCTCGAGGACGCCCTCGCCCAGCTCTCCGAGGCCCTGCCCGACCCGGTGCGGACCGCCATCCGCCGCCTGACCGTCGCAGCCCGGTTCCATCGCCTGCCCGACGGCCGGCTGGTGACCATGCAAGGGGGTGGCCCGTCGAACCCCGCCCGGGTCGCCGCCGCCCTGGCCCACGACGAGGCGGCCGACGGCGAGCCGCCGGTCGGCACGGTCGGAGGAGTGGCCCGCATTCGCAGCCCCTTGCTCACGGTGGCCGCCGACGTCGCGGCGCCGGCGCGGGGCGGCTGGTCCGCCGCCGCCTGCGCCCAGCCGCTGGCGCTGGAGATCGTCTGCGGCCGCGACCGGCTGGTGACCGGCTGCGGCTGGACGCCCCGCGCCGCCGACCGGCAGGGCCTGCGCCTCGCCCCCGGCCATTCGACCCTGACCCTTGGCGAGAGTTCGATCGGGGCCCCGCTCGGGGGCTGGAAGGGCGACCTGCTCGGCCAGAGGCTGATCGGCCGGCCCCTGCACGTCGAGGTCCACCGCCGCGACGGCGAGGGCGCGGTCTGGCTCGAGGCCGAGCACGACGGCTGGGCCCACGCCTTCGGCCTGCTGCACCAGCGCCGCCTCTATCTCGACCAGAGGCTGGACGAACTCCGCGCCGAGGAACGCCTCCATCCGGCGCCGGGCCAGAAGGATGCGGTGCGCGCCATCGCCGCACCCTATGCGGTGCGCTTCCAGCTGGAACCGGGCGTGCAGGCGTCCCTGGCCCGCGACCGCCGCTCCATTCTGCTGCGCGGCCACTCGGGGCGGGGCTGGTGGTTCCGCACTGACGGGCCAGACGTGGCCATCGAGCCGTCGGTCCATGTCGACGACGGGCTCACCCGCCGCTCGCTCCAGATCGTCGTGCGCGGCTCGGCCCGCACCGATTCCGAGACGAAGATCCGGTGGAAGCTCAGCCCGGCCGGCGCCGGCGGCGATCCGACCTGAGCGGCGGCGCCACTTGAGGCCGGCGGTCGCCGCGACCATCTTGGACCTGCCGCGTTAGGCCTTCACACCGACAGGATCGACTGATGAGTTTCGCCGACCCGACCACCCTGCCCCCGAATGCAAACGGCGACCTGATCAAGGAAGGCTCCGACGCCGGCTTCATGGCCGATGTGGTCGAGGCCTCGAAGAGTCAGCCGGTGCTGGTCGACTTCTGGGCCACCTGGTGCGGGCCGTGCCGGGCGCTGACGCCGATGCTCGAAAAGGCGGTTCGCGCCGCCGGGGGCGCCGTGAAACTGGTCAAGATCGACGTCGACAAGAACCCGGCCTACGCCGGCCAGCTGCGGGTGCAGTCGATCCCCACCGTCTACGCCTTCGTCAACGGCCAGCCGGTCGACGGCTTCCAGGGCGCGGTGCCGGAAAGCCAGATCAAGGCCTTCATCGACAAGCTGACCGGCGGCACGAGCGCCAATTCGGACATCGAACAGCTGATGTCGATGGGCGAGGAATCGCTGTCGCTCAACGACCTCGGCGGCGCGGCCCAGGCCTTCGCCCAGGTGATGACGCTGGAACCCGGGCATGAGGGTGCGATCGCCGGCATGGCCCGGGTCTATCTGGCCGACGGCGACGTCGACCAGGCCCGCCAGACCATCGCCATGGCCCCGGCCGCGTCGAAGAACGCCCAGGTCCAGTCGGTGCGGGCGCAGCTGTCGCTGGCCTCGGCGGCCCCGAACGGGGCGAGTTCGGAACTGGAGGCGCGCGTCGCCGCCGATCCCTCCGACCACCAGGCCCGCTACGACCTGTCCCTGGCCCAGGCCGCCGCCGGCGACCTGCAGGGCGCGGTCGACAGCCTTCTCAAGATCGTCGCCGCCGACCGCGAGTGGAACGACCAGGCCGCCCGCAAGCAGTTGCTGACCGTGTTCGAGGCCGCCGGTCCCGCCTCGGAAGTCGCCCGCGACGGCCGCCGGCGCCTTTCCTCCATCCTGTTCGCCTAGGAGAGTTCGCATGGCGCAGGGCTATGTCAGGGCCGCCGACCTGCCGCAGGTCATTCCGGTCTTCCCGCTGCCCGGCGCCATCCTGCTGCCGCGCGGCCAGCTGCCGCTGAACATCTTCGAGCCGCGCTACCTGAACATGATCGACGACGCGATGGCCGGGGACCGGATCATCGGCATGATCCAGCCCCAGCCCGGTTCGCGCGCGGCCCCCAAGCTGTCGCCGGTCGGCTGCGCGGGCCGCATCACGAGCTTCGCCGAGACCTCGGACGGCCGCTATCTGATCACCCTGACCGGCTGCGCCCGTTTCCGCCTCTCCAGCGAACTGCCGACCCAGACGCCGTATCGCCAGGTCCGCGCCGACTTCTCGGGCTTCGAGGCCGACCTGGCGGCTCCGCCCGTCGACGACGTCGGTCTCGACCGCGACGAGCTGCTCGACGCCCTGCGCGCCTATCTGGAGACCCGTGGGCTCGACATCGACTGGGACACCGCCGAGACCGCCCCCCCCGAGGCCCTGATCAACAGCCTGTCGATGGCCCTGCCGTTCGAGCCGCCGGAGAAGCAGGCGCTGCTTGAGGCGGCCAGCCTGACCGACCGCTCCACCGTCCTCACCGCCCTGATGACCATCGACGCGGCGGGCGACGGCGACGGCGACGCGGGATCGATGCAGTAGGCCAGGGTCCGGGGACCAGGTAGCTATCAGCGGATCGCCCTGCCGTACTCTTCCCTGTCCCCTGTCCCCTGTCCCCTGGCCCCCCGTTCCTATACCCTTTCGCCATGTCCGACGCCTTCCACACCCCCGCCTCCGTCGATCCGCGCCTGCTCGAAGTGCTGGTCTGCCCGGTGACGCGCGGCCGCCTGACCTATGACCGTGAGCGCCAGGAGCTGGTGTCGAAGGGCGCCAAGCTGGCCTTCCCGATCCGTGACGGCGTGCCGATCATGCTGGCCGAAGAGGCGCGCAAGCTGGATTAGGACGGCTCAGATGGCCTGACCGCGCAGCAGCCGGGGCAGGTCGCCGGTGGCGCCGCCGGCCTCGTGCATGAAGGCGCGGCGCAGGGGGGCGATGCGGTTGACCGCCGCTATGCCCAGATCCCGCGCCAGACGCACCGGGGCGATGTCGTTGGAGAACAGCCGCACGAAGCCGTCGAAGCCGGCCGCCAGGGCCGCATTGTCGAAGCGGCGCCAGCGGGCGTAGCGGTCCAGCACCGTCTCCGATCCGATATCCTCGCCCAGCCGCACGGCCTCGACCAGCACCTCGGCGAGGGCGGCGGCGTCCTTCAGCCCCATGTTCAGACCCTGCCCCGCGACCGGATGCACGCCATGGGCGGCGTCGCCGATCAGGGCGGTGCGGGGGGCGGTCAGCTGCTCAGCCAGCTGCAGCGACAGCGGATAGACGAAGCGCGGCCCCACCACCGAGACATCGTCCAGGAAATCGCCGAAACGCCGCATCAGATGGGCGTGGAAGGCCTCGTCAGAACAGGCCTTCAGCGCCTCGGCCCGTCGCGTCGTCTCGGTCCACACCAGGCTGGCGCGCCGTTCGGTCAGGGGCAGGATGGCGAACGGGCCCGAGGGCAGGAAATACTCGTGGGCGACATTGCCGTGGTCGCGGCCCATCCGCACCGTGGCGACGACGCCGCTCTGGCCATAGCCCCAGCCGACCGTGTCGATGCCCGCCTCGCTGCGCACCCGCGAGCCCCGCCCCTCCGCCCCGACCACCAGAGGCGAGCGCAGCGTCGCGCCGTCTGCGAGCGTGACCGTGGCGAGACCCGGCCCGGCCTCGACCCGTTCGACCGAGGCCGGGGCGCGGACCTCGATCCCCGCGGCCGTCACCGCATCGGCGAGGGCGACGCGGATGCGCCGGTTCTCGACCATGTAGCCGAGCGGCTCGCCGTCGGTGCGGTCGCCGATCTCGTCGGCGTCGAAGCGCAGGAAGGCCGACGAGGCCGCGCGCGACGCCGCCCCCGGGCGGCGGCCGTCGGTGACGAGGATCCGGTCCATCCGGCAGGCATGGGGCCTGAGCGCCTCGCCCACGCCGAGGGCGTCGAGCATGCGGAAGGTCGAGAAGGCGATCGCCGTCGAGCGTCCGTCGAACGACGGCGCCAACTGGGCGGAAAACGGCTGCGGATCGACGAGCACCACCTTCAACCCGCCCTGGGCGGCGGCGAGGGCGAAGGTTGCGCCCGCCAACCCGGCGCCGGCGATGATCACGTCGTAACGGTCGCTCTGGCTCATGGCCCTGTTTCGCGCTCCCGTGGCTCCCCGTCCAGCGCCGTGACGTCGCGGTGGGTAAACAGCCTCTTAACCCTGCCCGGGCGACAACAGCCGCAGTCCCGTGTCCCGGAGTCCGCCGCCCGTCATGTCCGCCGCCCTCGCCCTCGGCCACCGCGCCATCGAGAGCGCCCGCATCCTGTGGGCCGCGCCGTTCGTGGTGCGCTTCCGGGGCGTGCTGCAGGCCCTGCTCGCGGCCCTTCTGCTGGCGGCGCTGATCTCGTGGAACCCGGCCGATCCCAGCCTCAACGCCGCCTCCTCGGCCGCCCCGACCAACTGGCTCGGCCTGAATGGCGCCCTGTTCGCCGACCTGTTCATGCAGTCGCTGGGTCTGGCCGCCTGGCCCGCGGCCCTGCTGCTGATCGCCTTCGGCCTGGCGGGGGCGATCGGCGACGCCGTGCAGCAACGGCTGAAGCCGACGCCGTTCAAGGCGCTGTCGGCGACCATCGGCGTGCTCGCCCTGTCGGCGGCCCTCTCCGCCCTCGCGCCGCCGGCCGCCTGGCCGCTGGCCGCAGGGCTCGGCGGCCTGTGGGGCGACGCCCTCGTCGGTCTGGTGCGGATGGCCTTCGACGCCCTGCGCCTGCCCGGCGCCGCGATCGGCGCGGCGGTGCTGTTCCTGCCGCTGAGCCTGTGGAGCCTCGGCTACGCCATCGGCCTGCGCGTCTCCGATGTGCGCGACGGAATCGACTGGGCGCGCGGCTCGCGCCGGGCCGGACCGGCCCCGCCGGTCGCCCGCCGCAACGCCGCCAAGGCCCCGCCGCGCCCCCGGCCGGCCCTGGAGCCTGAAGACTACGCCCCCGTCTCGCTCGAGGCCGACGACGGCCCGCCCTGGCAGGAGCCCCTCCCCGCCCGCAACGCGCCCGAACCGAAGGTGGCGGCGACCAAGGCCCCCAGGGCCTCGCGCCGCGAGATCGACGACAGCCAGGCCGCCTTCGACTTCGCCCGCCCCTCGACCGGCTTCGACCTGCCGCCGCTCGGCATGCTGACCAAGCCGGCCAAGCGCGTCGCCTCGGTCGACGAGGAGGCGCTGAAGCAGAACGCCAAGATGCTGGAGGGCGTGCTGCAGGAGTTCGGCGTGCGCGGCGTCATCGACCAGATCCGCCCCGGCCCGGTGGTCACCCTGTACGAACTGGTGCCCGCCCCGGGCGTGAAGCATGGCCGCGTCGTGGCCCTGTCGGACGACATCGCCCGCTCCATGTCCGCCCGCGCCTGCCGCATCTCGGTCGTGCCGGGCCGCAACGCCATCGGCATCGAACTGCCCAATGCGAAACGCGAAACCGTCTATCTGCGCGACCTGCTGGCCTCGGCCGAATACGACAAGCCGGCCCACCTGCTGCCGCTGGCCCTGGGCGAGACCATCGGCGGCGAGCCCTATGTCGCCGACCTGGCGCGCATGCCCCACCTGCTGATCGCCGGCACCACCGGCTCGGGCAAGTCGGTCGGGGTCAACGCCATGATCCTGTCGATCCTCTACCGGCACAGTCCGGCCGAGTGCCGCTTCATCATGATCGACCCGAAGATGCTGGAGCTCAGCGTCTATGACGGCATCCCCCACCTGCTGGCTCCGGTCGTGACCGATCCCAAGAAGGCCGTCGTGGCCCTGAAGTGGACCGTGCGCGAGATGGAGGACCGCTATCGCCGCATGTCCAAGCTCGGCGTGCGCAACATCGCCAGCTACAACGAACGCGCCCGCGAGGCCCAGGCCAAGGGCGAGCATTTCGAGCGCACCGTCCAGACCGGCTTCGACGACCAGGGCCGGCCCGTCTACGAGTCCGAGAAGATCCGTCCCGAGCCCATGCCCTATCTGGTCGTGGTCATGGACGAGATGGCCGACCTGATGCTGGTCGCCGGCAAGGACGTCGAGGGCGCGGTGCAGCGTCTGGCCCAGATGGCCCGGGCCGCCGGCATCCACCTGATCATGGCCACCCAGCGGCCGTCGGTCGACGTCATCACCGGCACCATCAAGGCGAACTTCCCGACCCGGATCAGCTTCCAGGTCACCTCCAAGATCGACAGCCGCACCATCCTCGGCGAACAGGGCGGCGAGCAGCTGCTGGGCCAGGGCGACATGCTCTACATGGCCGGCGGCGGCCGCATCACCCGCCTGCACGGACCGTTCGTCACCGATCAGGAGGTCGACGAGGTCTGCAAGCACCTGCGCTCCCAGGCGGAGCCCGACTACCTCGACCTGATCACCGACGACCCGGACGGCGACGGCGACGCCGGCGGCTTCGACGAGGGTGGCGGCGGCTCCGGCGACGACCTGTACGACCGCGCCGTGGCCGTGGTCACCCGCGACCGCAAGGCCTCGACCAGCTACGTCCAGCGCCGCCTGCAGATCGGCTACAACCGCGCCGCCTCGCTGATCGAGCGGATGGAGCAGGAGGGCGTCGTCAGCCCCGCCAACCACGCCGGCAAGCGCGACATCCTCGCCGGCCCGCCGCCGATGTAGGTCGCCTTCGGGCAACGGAGGCGGGTCCGCCGCGTTAGGATGGGCCGCCGTCCGCCGGACAATGCTGAACAGGGCTTCATCGGAGCGCCTGAATATGGTCAGGCTGGGGCCACGCCCTCGCCAGACCCGTTCCGCAAGACGGCAGACTCCAACCATCCCGAACGGGAGAAGACATGATGACCGTCTCACGCCGCGCCTTCGCGCTCGGATCCGCCGCCCTCGCCGCTGTTGCGGCCCTGCCGGCTCACGCCCAGACCAGCCTGTCCGCCGAGGACCGCGCCGTCCTCGCCCGGGCCCAGACCTATCTGCAGGGCCTGACCTCGGCCCAGGGGACCTTCGTCGAGACCTCGGGCGCCCAGCGCCGGGAAGGCCGCTTCTATCTGCAGCGCCCCGGCAAGATGCGCTTCGAATACACCAACCCGGCCGGCCTGCTGGTCGTGTCCGACGGGAACAACGTCAAGCGCTACGATCCGCGCCTCGAGAACTTCCAGCAGGTTCCGCTCAGCCAGACGCCGCTGTCGACCTTCCTCGCCCGCACGGTCCGCCTGGACCAGGGCGTGCGCATCGACCGCGTCACCCGCATGGAGTCGGGGGCCTTCGCCATCACCGCCCGCGACGCGCGCCGGCCCAACGACGGCTCGGTGGTGCTGGCCTTCGCCGGCAATCCGCTCCGGCTGCAGGAATGGACCATCCGCGACGCCCAGGGTGGCGCGACCCGCACCCAGCTGACCACGCTGCGCCCCGCCTCCGGCCTCGCCGCCAGCCTGTTCCAGCTGCGCGACCCGACCCGGCGTCCGCGCCGCAACTAGATCGCCTCCCACGCGAATTCTCTCCCGTGCCCTTGGGGACGGTCGCGTTGACTTTTTCTCGCGGGCGTGTTGTTTTGGCCACAGATCGGCGGGAGCCGGTCTGACCCGCTACGGATTTCATCCCCTTCCCGGCGGCGAGAGAGACGAACCTCTGAACGCCCGGCCCGCAAGGACCGGGCGTCTCTTTTTGTTGGGCCCCGATCGTCGGCTCTGCGGGATCTCCCGACCCGATGCGGCCCGAAAGCGAATGGGTCGACCCGAAGGGCGGCGCGAAGCGTCAAAAGGCGGAGCCTTTTGGACGCGCTCCCACTAAGAACCCTCCATGCTTCGCATCGCCACCTGGAACATCAACTCCGTCCGCCTGCGCATCGACCAGGTCGCCCGCTTCGTCGCCGAAAGCGGAACCGATGTCCTGTGCCTGCAGGAGATCAAATGCCTGGAGGACCAGTTCCCCCGCGCCGCCTTCGAGGCCATGGGCCTGCCCCATCTGAAGATCGGCGGCCAGAAGGGCTGGCACGGCGTCGCCATCGCCAGCCGCAGGCCGATCGCCGAGGCCCCGAAACTCGACGTCTGCCGCGAGGGCCACGCCCGCTGCGTGGCGGCCATGGTCGAGGGCGTCGAGATCCAGAATTTCTACATCCCGGCCGGCGGCGACACGCCCGACCGCAAGCTGAACCCGAAATTCGATCACAAGATGGATTTCTACGAGCGGCTGACCGCGGAGATGTCGATCCGCGACCGCCAGCGCCCGCTGGTGCTGGCCGGCGATTTCAACATCGCGCCCGGCGAGAACGATGTCTGGAATCACCGCTACATGTCGAAGATCGTCAGCCACACGCCGCTGGAGGTCGAGACCCTGCGCCGCCTGCAGGCCGCCGGCGGCTTCACCGACGTCGTGCGCGCCCAGATACCGGAGCCGGTCAAGCTGGCCAGCTGGTGGAGCTACCGCGCCGCCGACTTCCGCAAGTCGAACCGCGGCCTGCGCCTCGACCACCTGTGGACATCGCCCGGTCTGACGCCCGCGGTGAAGCCCGGAAGCGCGCGCATCCACGACACCGTCCGCGAATGGACCCAGCCCAGCGACCATGCCCCGGTGACCATGGACCTCGACGTCTAGCCGGACCCTAGAACGGGAAGAAGATCGGGATGGCGACCATGGCCGCCGCCCAGGTCACCAGGTTCAGGGGCACGCCGACGCGCACGAAATCCATGTAGCTGTAGGCGCCCATCTGGAAGACCAGCACATTGGTCTGGTAGCCGAACGGCGTGGCGAAGGCGGCCGAGGCGGCCATCATCACCCCGACCAGGAACGGCCGCGGATCGACGCCGAAGCTCTCCGCCAGCGCCACCGCGATCGGCGTGATCAGCACCGCCACCGTCGCGTTCGACAACAGCTCGGTGGCGAACAGGGTGACGCCGTACAGGATGATCAGCCCGACCAGCGGGCCGAACGGCCGCAGCACCTCGATCAGGACGCCCGCCCCCGCCGCCGCCAGCCCCGTCACCTCGATGGCGATGCCGACGACGACCATGCCGGCGATCAGCAGCAGGATCTCCGGCCTGAGGCCCGCATAGGCCTCCTCCGGGGTGATCACCTTGAGCAGGATCAGGGCGACGGCCCCGGCGAAGGCCGAGGCCGCGATGGGGGCCCAGCCGAGCCCGGCCGCGGCCACGACGACGACGAAGACCCCGGCCGCGATCAGCGATCGCCTCAGATCGAACGGTCGGTCGGCGGCCCCGAACAGCGCCACGTCGCCCAGGTGCGCGTCGCCCGAGCCGTCGTCATTGGTGCGCGCCTCGCCGAGTCGCGGCAGGTTGAACGGCAGGATGCGTCGCCGCCTCGCCGCCGCCTCCGCCTCGGCCTTGCGGCGGCTCTCCTCCAGCTCCGCCAGCCGCGCCTGTTCGGCCTCGTCCGCGGCCACGCTGCGGCCCAGTTGCCGCGCCCCTACGAAATACAGCCACAGGGCCCCAACGGCGGCGATGGACAGGCCCACCGGGGTGATCTCGAACAGGCTGAACACGGGCTGGCCGGCGTTGCGGGCCATGTCGTTGACCAGCAGATTGGTCGAGGTGCCGATCAGCGTCAGCAGGCCGCCGAGCACCGAGATATGGCTGAGCGGCATCAGGAATCGCTTCGGAGACAGTTTCAGCGACTGCGCCACGTCGCGGATCACCGGCGCGGCCAGCACCACCACGGGCGTATTGTTCAGGAAGCCGCCAAGGCCGCCGCACATGCCCAGCACCGCCCAGATGCCGATCGCGCCAACCCGCGAGGCCAGCCGCGTGGCCTGGCGGATCATCAGACCCAGCAGGCCCGACAGCTCGATGGCGTAGGCGATGACGAACAGGCCGGCCAGGGCGATGACGGCCGGACTGGCGAAGGCGGACTGGACCTCGACCGGCCGCACAACGCCGAGCAGCAGAAGGGCGGCGGCGCCGGTCAGGGCCACCACGTCGGCGCGAACCCGGCCGTGAATCAGCACCCCGACCACGGCGACGAGCACCAGCAGGGCCGCGATCTGATCGAAGGTCATGCCCTTCCCGACCCTCCCCGGCCGTCCCCGTCAACCCCTCGCTGACGGTCAAGGTCGAGTTTCCAGCGCGTGACGTGCTAGCCTCGTTCCATGTCTGACAGAGCCGTGAACGCCCGTAACGCCCTCCGGCCCGCGCGCCTTTTCCTGCTCGCCGGCGTCTCCGGACTGGCCGTGGCGGCCTGCGGCGAGCGGCGGCCGGCCGTTCCCGAGACGCCGCGGCCCGCCCCGCCGGCGGCGGCTCCACTGGCCGATCCGGTCCTGGACCGGGCGGCGATCCTTTCCGCCGTCGACGCGGCGGCCTCCAGAACCGCGGCCGGACTGCCGCCCGTGGCGGAGGATTCCCTCGCCAATCGCCGGTTCAGGATGCGCATCGCCTTCGGCTGCCTCGGGCCGGAACCGGCGCCGCCGGAGGGCGCGGTCGACGCCGGGGCGCCCCGCTGGAGCCGCGGCCCCGACGGCCGGACGATCCGGCTTCGCTTCACGCCTGCCGACTGGACGGCGGGGGACGCGACCGGGCCGGCGGTGAACGGGTTCGAGCGGGTCGGCGGCCTCTGGGTCAACCAGCCCTGGATGCGGTCGGAGGGCTGCCCCGCGCCCGGCCTGCCCGTGCTGGACGCCTTCGACCTGCCCGCCCCGCCGAAAGTGGCGCTGGCGCTGCTCCGCGCCGAGGGCGCCTCGCGTCTCGGGCGGGCCGACGACCGGGCCTTCACCTTCACCGTCCGGCCCCAGGGGGACGCCCCCGCGCCCGATCCGGCGCGGGGCTACCGCCTGGTTCTGGAGGGCCGGCTGACGCCATGGGCCGGGGGCCGGGTGATCCGCTGCCGGGTGAACCGCGCTGACAGCCGGCCGCCCTGCGCGGTCGGCGTGGTCCTCGACCGGCTCGCCTACGAGGACGGCGCGACCGGAGAGACGCTCAGCGAGTGGCGACCCGGCTAGAGCGAAATCGGATGAGTCGGGCGCAGTCCAACTCGGCTCAGATCTCGCTCCATCATGATAGTGGACCAGTCTCTGGCTTCAGGTCGATCCGACCTGAAGCAAAGGCGGTCTAGGGCTGCAGCCGGTAGCCGCCGGCGTCGGTCAGCAGCAGCCGCGCCTGGCCGGGCTCCGGCTCGATCTTCTGGCGCAGGCGGTAGATGTGGGTCTCGAGCGTGTGGGTGGTGACGCCGGCGTTGTATCCCCACACCTCGGTCAGCAGCTCCTCGCGCGACACGGCCTTGGCCCCGGCGCGATAGAGATATTTGAGGATGCTGGTTTCCTTCTCGGTCAGCCGCACCTTGCGACCCTTGTCGTCGATCAGGACCTTGGCGGCGGGCCGGAATTCGTAGGGGCCGATGCGGAAGACGGCGTCCTCCGACTGCTCGTGGCTGCGCAGATGGGCGCGGATGCGGGCCAGCAGGACCGCGAAACGGAAGGGCTTGGTGACATAGTCGTTGGCCCCGGATTCCAGTCCCAGCACGGTGTCGGCGTCGGACGCCTGGCCGGTCAGCATGATGATCGGGGTCGAGACCCCGTCCTTGCGCAGCAGCCGGCAGGCCTCGCGCCCGTCCATGTCGGGCAGGTCGACGTCGAGCAGGATCAGGTCGGCCCGGGTCTCGCGGCCCAGCTTCACCCCCTCGGCGGCCGTGGCGGCCTGAACCGGACGGAAGGCCTCGTGAAGGGCCAGCTGCTCGGCCAGCGCCTCGCGCAGGTCGTCGTCGTCGTCGATGATCAGGATCGTCTTGGGCGTGGGCATGGATACCAGAATGGCGAGCGTCGGCCGTTACGCCAAGGGTTTGGCCCGAAGCGGAGCGGTTTTCAGTCTCTAGAGGGCGTTTCGGGCCGGTTTCGTTCCCCGAACAACGCCGATCCGACCCGCACATGCGTCGCGCCGAAGCGGATGGCGGTCTCATAGTCGCCGCTCATGCCCATCGACAGAACGCCCAGGCCGTTGCGGCGGGCGATCTTGCGCAGCAGGGCGAAATGGGGCCCGGCCGCCTCCTCCGCCGGCGGGATGCACATCAGGCCCTCTACCGCGAGACCCCTCGCCCGGGCGTATTCCACCAGGCCGTCGGCGTCCCCGGGCAGCGCCCCGGCCTTCTGCGGCTCGGCCCCGGTGTTGACCTGGACCAGCACCCGCACCGTCCGACCCGCCTTTTCGGCCGCCGCCGCCAGCGCATCGGCCAGCTTCGGCCGGTCCAGGGTCTCGATCACATCGAACAGGGCGACGGCGTCGGCCGCCTTGTTGGTCTGCAGCGGCCCGATCAGCCGCAACTGCAGATCGGGCAGGCCATGCCGGAGCTCGCGCCAGTGCGCCTGCGCCTCCTGCACCCGGTTCTCGCCGAACACCCGCTGGCCCGTGGCGAGGGCGGCCGCCAGCGCCTCCCCGGACTGGGTCTTGGCGACCGCGGTCAGGACGACGTCCCCGGGGTTCCGTCCCGCCGCCCGGCAGGCGTCGGCGATGCGCCGGCGCACGGCCGCGAACCGCGCGGCGACGGCGCTGGACGTATCGGCGGGATCGGGAGAAGAGGAAGCCATGAACCGGTCCGACGCGGAAATCCTGTGGGAGGTCGCCAGCCTCCTCGCACGGGACGCGGCCAATGTCAGCCGCGCCGCCGGCCGGCCGGGCCCGAACCTGCCGCCGCTGCTGTTCTTCACCGACCCGGTGCGCACCCCGCGCCCGTGGGAGACCGCCGTCCGCCTGCCAGCCGGATCGGGCGTGGTGTTCCGGGCCTTCGGGGCCGCCGACGCGCGAGAGACGGGCCTTCGCCTGCGCGAGGCCACCCGCCGCCGCGACGGCCTCCTGCTGGTCGGACTGGACGCCGAACTGGCCGAAGCGGTCGAGGCCGACGGCGTCCACCTGCCCGAACGGGCGCTCGGCCGGGCCTCCGCCCTGGCCGCCGCGCGGCCGGACTGGCGGATCACCGGCGCGGTTCATTCCGCCGGGGCGCTCTCGGGCGCGGAAGGCCTCGATGCGGCTGTTCTGTCGCCGGTGTTCGCCGCCGGCGGCTCATCCGCCGACCGGCCGCCGCTGGGAGTCGAGGCATTCCGGGCGACCGCGCTCGGCGCGACGCCGCCGGTCTACGCCCTCGGCGGCATAGACAGCGGCGCCGCCCGCCGGCTGGCTGGCTCGGGCGCGTGCGGAATTGCGGGGGTGTCGGCGATCCAGGCGGCGTTCGGCCCGGACTGACGCTAGAAGCGGAAGATCGATTCCAGCCGGAAACGCGGCGCGGCGCGGCGGTCGGTCTGGGGCGCGCGGGCCGGATCGGCTTCCGGCTCAGCCAGGCCGGCGGTGGCGCCGACGCGCAGGCGCGGGTTGACGCGGTAGTAGGCCCCGGCCTCGACGTCGCCGAGGTTGCTCTCGCGGCCGACGGGCTGGCTCAGGTTCAGGTCCAGGCCCCAGCGGCCGCGTTCGGTGAAGCGCAGGCGCGACTGGCCCGGGGCCGCGGATCGGGCGGCCTGGGCCTCCGACAGGCTGACGGCGGGAGCGCGGGTGCGCGAGGAAGCGGCCTGGGCCGAGGCGGCGTCGGCCACGGCCAGGAGCGCAAGCCCCGCGGCGAGTCCAGCGATGACGGCGCTCGTCTTGCGCATGTCCTGCCCTTCATGCCGCGGCGGAGTTTCCCGCCACGGTCCTTGCCAGCGATTAGACACCGCTGGTCAGCCCGGTCAACGAAACGTGGCCTCTTACCTATGGTTCCGCAAGACTCGGAGGGACTCCTGTGGCGCGAGCGTCACGGGTCCCAAGTCGCGCCGGACGCGTTCGGGACGCCGGATCGCCTTCAAGCGGGGCCTGCGCCGCGACTTCGCCTTGTCATCGCCCCTTTTCACCGTGTTATAGAGCGTCGCTTCGGCTTTGCGCCCCCGTGGGTGAGCCGGCGCGTGCGCGGGACGGCCCGCCGCACGTCTCGATGGAATGGAGTTTCTCGATGGTGCTGGTTCGCGGCGCAGCGATCGCCCTGATCGCCTCGGGTCTGATGCTGGGCGGATGCGGCGGGGTTCCGGGCCTGGGCGGCGGCGCCAAGCCCGCTACGGCGGGCCAGACGGGCATTGGCGTCAACGCCTTCCTGTGGCGCGCCACCCTGGACACCCTCAGCTTCATGCCGCTGGCCAACGCCGATCCGTGGGGCGGCGTCATCAACTACGACTGGTACACCGACCCCCAGACTCCGAACGAGCGCTTCAAGGCCACCGTCTTCATCCTCGACACCCGTCTTCGCGCCGACGCGCTGAACGTCACGGTGACCAAGGAAGTGCGCGACGCCAACGGCGGCTGGACCGGCGCTCCCGTGGCTGCCCAGACCGAGACCGACCTCGAAAACGCCATCCTGACCAAGGCGCGCCAGCTCAACCTGCAGAACGCCGGCTGATCCCCTCTCCCCGACCATAGCCTCCTCAAGGCCGCGTCCTTCAGGAGCAGCCTGAAGGACTATCGTGGCCCGTTACGAGCCCAAGACCGCCGAACCCCGCCAGCAGGCCCGCTGGGCGGCCGCCGACGCCTTCCGCACGCCGACCGGCGAGACCGGCCGGCCGAAATACTATGTGCTCGAGATGTTTCCCTATCCGTCGGGCAACATCCACATGGGCCACGCCCGCAACTATGTGATGGGCGACGTGGTGGCGCGCTCCAGGCGGGCCCAGGGCTTCGACGTGCTGCACCCGATGGGCTGGGACGCCTTCGGCCTGCCCGCCGAGAACGCCGCCATCGAACGCGGCATTCACCCCGGCGACTGGACCTGGTCCAACATCGCCACGATGCGCGAACAGCTGAAGCTGCTGGGCCTGTCCCTGGACTGGTCGCGCGAATTCGCCACCTGCGACCCGGCCTACTATGGCCAGCAGCAGGCCTGGTTCCTCGAACTGTTCAAGCGCGGCCTCGTCTACCGCAAGGACTCCGTGGTCAACTGGGATCCGGTCGACAACACCGTCCTGGCCAATGAACAGGTGGTCGACGGCCGCGGCTGGCGCTCCGGCGCGATCGTCGAGAAGCGCAAGCTGAACCAGTGGTTTCTGCGCATCACCGACTACGCCGACGACCTGATCGAAGGCCTCAAGGAGCTTGAGGGCCGCTGGCCCGACAAGGTCCGGCTGATGCAGGAGAACTGGATCGGCCGCTCGAAGGGCCTGCAGATGACCTGGCGCTGGGCGGGGACCGCGCCCGAGACCGCGCCCGAAGGGCTGGAGATCTACACCACCCGCCCCGACACCCTGTTCGGCGCCTCGTTCATGGGCGTTGCGCCGGACCACCCTGTCGCAAGGGAGCTGGCGGAACGCGATCCCCGCGCCGCCGCCTTCATCGCCGAATGCCGCAAGGGCGGCTCGACCCAGGCGGAGATCGAGCAGGCCGAAAAGATCGGCTTCGACACCGGCCTCAAGGTGCTGCATCCGTTCGACGGCCGCGAAGTCAGCGTCTGGATCGCCAACTTCATCCTGTCGGAATACGGCACCGGCGCCATCTTCGGCTGCCCCGCCCACGACCAGCGCGACCTCGATTTCGCACGCAAATACGGTCTGCCGGTGATCCCGGTGGTGAGACCTGACGGTGCGGGCGACGATTTCAACGTCGGAACAGAGGCTTACGTCGGCCCCGGCTCGATCTTCCACTCGGACTTCCTCAACGGTCTCGATATTGAGACAGCCAAGGCGGAGGCCATCGCCCGCGTCGAGGCGGCCGGTCAGGGCCAGGGCGCGACCATCTACCGCCTGCGCGACTGGGGCGTCAGCCGCCAGCGCTACTGGGGATGCCCGATCCCGATCGTCCACTGCCCGTCCTGCGGCCCCGTCGCGGCCGCGGACCTGCCGGTCGAGCTGCCGAAGGACGTGACCTTCGACACCCCGGGCAATCCGCTCGACCGCCACCCGACCTGGAAACACGTCAGCTGCCCGTCCTGCGGCGGCCCGGCCGAGCGCGAGACCGACACGCTCGACACCTTCGTCGACTCCAGCTGGTATTTCGCCCGCTTCGCCGATCCCACGGCCGCCGGGCCGATCTCGAAGGCGGCGGCCGATAAATGGCTTCCGGTCGACCAGTATATCGGCGGGGTCGAGCACGCGGTCCTGCACCTGCTCTACGCCCGCTTCATCTCGCGCGCCCTGACCGACGCCGGCCTGATGAACGTCCGCGAGCCGTTCGCCGGCCTGTTCACCCAGGGCATGGTGGTCCACGAGACCTATTTCGACGGCGTTGACGAGGTTGGGCGTCCGAACTGGGTCGAACCCTCCGACGTACGCATCGAGACGGTGGATGGCGTCCGCATCGCCCGGCGTCTGTCGAACGGCGCCACGCTCACCATCGGCGACATCGAGAAGATGTCGAAGTCGAAGAAGAACGTCGTGGCCCCCCAGGAGATCGTGGATGCCTACGGCGTCGACGCCGGCCGCCTGTTCGTCCTGTCGGACAGTCCGCCCGAGCGCGACGTGCAGTGGACTCCCGGCGGCGTCGAGGGCGCCAGCCGCTTCGTCCAGCGCGTCTGGACCGAGGTCGACAGCTTCGACCCCGCTGTCGCCGGAGACGAGACCGCCAACGCCTCCCTGATCCGCGAGACCCACAAGGCGATCAAGGCGGTGTCGGAAGGCATTTCCGGCTTCCGCTTCAACTCGGCGATCGCCAAGCTCTATGCCTTCGTCGCCACGGTGCGAGATCACAATGCGGCCGGCGGCGACGCAAAACGGCAGGCCCTGTCGGCCCTGCTGCGGCTGGTCGCCCCCTTCACCCCTCACCTGGCCGAGGAAGGCTGGACGCGGCTCGGCGAAGCGGGGATGATCCTCGACGCGCCGTGGCCGGAGTACGATCCGGCCCTGGCGGCCGATGACGAGGTCACCCTGCCGATACAGGTCAACGGCAAGCGCCGCGGCGAGATCCGCGTCGCCCGCGGACTGGAACCGGCCGAGGTCGAGGCCATCGTCCTGGCCGATGCGGACGTGCGGGCGCGGCTGGAGGGTCAGACGGTGAAGAAGATCGTGGTGGTCAAGGATCGGATCGTCAATCTGGTGGTCGGCTGATGCGCGCGCCCGCGGCGGCCATAGTCGCGCTTGTGGGACTGGCGCTGGCCGGCTGCGGGTTCACGCCGCTTTACGGCGACGCCGGGGTCGGCTCCAGCCTGTCGCGCATCGCCGTGACGACCCAGGACGACCGCCTCGGCTACCGGCTGCGCGAGCAGTTGGAGGATGCGCTTGGCTACGACGGAGCCCAGGCTCCGCTGTGGCGGCTGCAGACCACGGTCGAGCAGTCGCGCCGTCCGCTCGGCCGGCGCATCGACGACACCGCCACCCGCTATGAGCTGACCGTGCGCGGCGCCTGGACCCTCACCCCGATGGGCGGCGGCTCGCCGCTGTCGGGTGTCGAGACGGTGACCACGACCTACGCCGCCGCGGACCAGCCCTACGCCGCCATCGCCGCCCAGCAGGACGGCGAGGAGCGCGCCGCCGCCGAACTGGCGCGCCAGATCCGTCTGGACCTGATGCGGGCCCTCCCGGACCAGCCGTGACGGGCCCCCGATGATCCTGGCGAAACGGCCCGAGGTCGATCGCTTCCTCAAGTCGCCCGACCGTGCGGTGCGCGCCGCCGTCATCCACGGCAAGGACCGCTCCGGCGTGGCCGAGCGCGCGACCCAGTTGTGCCGGGCCATAACCCCCGACCTGAACGACCCCTTCAACGTCACCGTCCTGACCGACAGCGACATAGACGGCGACGAGGCGCGGCTCGACGAAGCCCTGACCGCCCTGTCGATGATCGGCGGCCGCCGCCTTGTCCGGGTGCGGCTGGGCAGCGAGAAGGCCTCGGTCGACAAGCTGATCGCCGCGGCGCTCAAGGCCCATGCGGACGGCGCCTACAACCCCGACGCCATGCTGGTCGTCGAGGCCGGGGCGCTGGGCCGCGACTCAGCCCTGCGCAAGGCGGCGGAAGCGGCGCAGGGCGCGGTGGCCATCGCCTGCTACGAGGACGAGACCGGCGACGTGGCGCGGATGACGCGCGAGGCGCTGGCCGCCGACAAGGTCGGCCTGACCCAGGACGCGCTCGACCGCTTCGTCGCCCGCCTGCCTCGCGAGCGTGGCCTGATGCGCCAGGAGATCGAGCGGCTGGTCCTCTACATCGGCCCCGGCTCGGGCAAGACCATCGACGTCGCCGAACTGGAGGCGCACCTCGGCGTCGAGCCCGACGCCTCTCTCCAGGATGCGGCGCTGCAGGCCTTCGGCGGCCGGCCCGCCCCGGCCCAGTCCGGCCTGCGCCGCGCCCTGGCCGAGGGCGAGTCGCCTGTCATGGCCGTGCGCCAGGCGTCGATACACCTCGGCAAGCTGCGCCGCATCAACGTGCTGCAAGCCAATGGCGCGGGGGCGAAGGAGGCGGCCAAGGCCGCCGGCGTGTTCTGGAAGCAGGAGGCGGAGATGCTGCGTCAGGCGCGCAGCTGGCGGCTCGAGGATCTCGACAAGGTGCTGGACAGCGTCAACGCCGCCGACGTCGCCACCAAGACGACCGGTTCGCCCGACCAGCTTATCGCCGAACGCCTGCTGCTGGAGATTTCGGCGCGGGCGCGGCGGCTGGGTCTGTAGGGTCTAGCCGCGCTTCGACGCCTTCCGGAACGCCGGCTTGGCCAGCGCGACATTGCGCGCCTTCTGGGCCTTCTCCTCGGCCCGGGCGGAGCCCTGCAGGCCGGTGTGGGCCGGGCCGCCGCCGGCCCTCTTGGCGGCCAGCGCCTTCTTCATCGCTTCGGCGGTCGGATTGCTCGGTTTCTCGGTCATGCCGTCACCCTAGCACGCCCCATGGACTAGCCGCGCATCAACCTGCGGCACAGGTCGTCCAGCTGCTCCAGCGTGGCGTAGCGCAGGATCAGCTCGCCCTTGCCACCGCGGTCCGCCAGCTGCACCTGCAGGCCCAGCGCATCGGTCAGGTCCTGCTCCAGCGCCGCGATATCCGCGCCGCCCTCGCCGGCCTGCGCCCCCGCGCGCGGCCTGGCCTTGCCCGCCTTCGGGCCTTCGGCGGCGCGCCGCGCCAGCGCCTCGGCCTGGCGCACGTTCAGGCCCTCGTTGACGATCTGTTCGGCCAGCGCCGCGGGGTTCGGCGCGGTGATCAGGGCCCGGGCGTGCCCCGCGCTCATCTTGCCGTTCCGGACGTACCACAGCACCTCCTCCGGCAGCTGCAGCAGGCGCAGGGTGTTGGCCACATGGCTGCGGCTCTTGCCGACGACGCCGGCGACCGCGTCCTGGGTGCGGCCGAACCGCTCCATCAGCAGGCGGTAGGCCTCGGCCTCCTCCAGCGGATTCAGGTCGGCCCGCTGCACGTTCTCGATGATCGCCACCTCGAACACCGCGACGTCGTCCATCTCGCGGACGATGACCGGGACCTGCGTCAGCCGCGCCAGCTGGGCGGCGCGCCAGCGGCGTTCGCCGGCGATGATCTGCCAGACGCCGTCCTCGGTCGGATGCGGGCGGACGAGGATCGGCTGCAGCACGCCCTTGTCGCGGATCGACTCGGCCAGTTCGGCCAGTTCGGCCTGGCCGAAGATCTTGCGCGGCTGATCGGGATTGGGCTTCAGGGCCTCGATCGGGGCCAAGCGGACGCCGGCCGGCGCCGCCGAGCCGTCGACCGGCACGGCCTCGCTCGCCTGTTCCCCGAGAAGGGCCGACAATCCCCGGCCCAGGCCGCGTTGACGTTCGCTCAAGAGACTGATTCCGTTCTATGAAATTGCATCAGGCGGCCTGCAGCCGCCGCGTTTTCTCGCGCGCCACCACCTCGCGGGCGAGACGCAGATAGGCCTGGCTGCCGGCGCATTTCAGGTCGTAGATCAGCGCCGGCTTGCCGAACGACGGCGCCTCCGAGACCCGCACATTGCGCGGGATCACCGCCTCATAGACCTTGTCGCCGAAATGGGCGCGCACATCGGCGGCGACCTGTCCCGACAGGGCGTTGCGACGGTCGTACATGGTCAGGACCAGGCCCTGGATTTCCAGCGTCGGATTGAGGCTCTGGCGCACCATCTCGATGGTCTTCATCAGCTGCGTCAGGCCCTCCAGTGCGAAGAATTCGCATTGCAGCGGGACCAGCACGGCGTCGGCCGCGGCCATGGCGTTCAAGGTCAGCAGGTTCAGCGACGGCGGGCAGTCGATCAGCACATAGTCATACCGGGTCTGCCCCTCCGCCCCCTGGCCGGCGAGGGCGTCGCGCAGGCGGAACGAGCGCCGGTCGGCCTGGCTCAGCTCGATCTCCACGCCCGACATGTCGGCGTCCGCGGGAATGATGTGCAGCCCCGGCACCGCCGTCTGCACCGCGGAGTCGTCCACCGACCGCCCGTCGACGATGACGTCGTAGATGGTCACCCGTCGTGTTTCACGTGGAACACCGAGGCCCGTGGAGGCATTGCCCTGCGGGTCCATGTCGACGATCAGCACCTTCTCCCCGATCGCCGCCAGGGCGGTGCCGAGGTTGATCGCCGTGGTGGTCTTGCCCACACCGCCCTTCTGGTTGGAAACGGCGAGGACGCGAGTCTTACCGGCTATGGACACGGCGGAGGCTCCGGACGGAAACGATACGGCCGCGCGGATCGCTGCGCGAGACGGACAGGCTGCTCTCGAAATGCCAGACCTTGCGGGCTTCGATCAACTCAGCCTCGGCCTTTTCCCCCTTGAGAAACAGCCCCTGTGCGCCGCGCTGTAGATAAGGCTGTGCATAGCCGAGCAGCTTCTCCATCGGGGCGACCGCGCGAGCGGTGACGACGTCGACTTTCAGGGCCTGATCCTCGGCCCGGCTGTTTATCACCGTCGCCGGCAGGGCCAGTTCGTCGACCACCGCCTGCAGGAAGCGGCAGCGCTTGCCCAGGCTGTCGATGAGCCAGACGTGCGCCTCCGGCCGCCCCTTGAGCAGGATGGCCAGCACGACGCCGGGGAAGCCCGCCCCGGCCCCGAGATCCGCCCAGGTCCGGGCCTCCGGGGCCAAGTCCAGCAACTGGGCCGAGTCCCACAGGTGCCGGGTCCACACGTCCGGAATTGTGTCCGGCCCGACGAGGTTCATCACCGCATTGGCCTCGGCCAGGCGAGCGACGAAGGTCTCGAGATCGGCAAGCTGAACGTTGTGGGCGCCGGTCAGCGCCTGGAATTCGGAAGGGGTCACGACCGCGTCTCCTCCCCATCCTCGATGGGGAGGGGGACCACCCGAAGGGTGGTGGAGGGGTTCCCCCCAGACACGCCGACGCGGCGAGCGGACAGCCCCTCCACCGCTTCGCGGTCCCCCTCCCCACGGCGTGGGGAGGAGACAAGACGTTCAACTGTCACGCCGCCACCCGGGTCCGCTTCACGTGCGACAGCAGGGCCGTGAGGGCGCCAGGGGTCATACCCTCGATCCGGCCCGCCTGCCCCAGCGTGCGAGGCTGGATCAGCATCAGCTTTTCGCGCACCTCGTTCGACAGGCTGCCGATGGCGGCGTAGTCGAGGTCGACCGGCAGGGCCAGGGCCTCCTCCCGCCGCAGCGCCTCGGCGTCGGACGCCTGGCGATCGAGGTAGCCGGCGTAGCCCGCGTCGATCTCGATCTGTTCGCGCACCTGGCGCGGCCAGGCGGCGATCTCCGGGTGGGCCGCCTCGAAGGTCTTCAGATCGACGCCCGGGAAGGCCAGCAGGTCGCGTATCGAGCGGCGCTGCCCGTCGGCGTTGACCGCGACGCCCAGCGCGCCCGCCTCCTTCGGGGTATAGCTCGCGCCGCGCACCAGCGCCGCGGCCTCGGCCAGAAGCGCGGCCTTGGCCTCGAACGCGGCCTGGCGCGCGGCCGAGACGATGCCCGCTTCGATGGCGATGGGGGTCAACCGTTGATCGGCATTGTCGGCCCGCAGCGTCAATCTGTATTCGGCCCGGCTGGTGAACATCCGGTAGGGCTCGGTCACCCCGCGTGTGACCAGATCGTCGATCATCACCCCGACATAGGCCTGGTCCCGGCCGAGCACGACCGGATCGGAGCCGCCCGCCGCCCGGGCGGCGTTCAGCCCGGCGATCAGCCCCTGCGCCCCCGCCTCCTCATAGCCCGTGGTGCCGTTGATCTGGCCTGCCAGATACAGGCCCGGCCGCTTCTTGACCTCCAGCGCCGGCGTCAGTTCGCGCGGATCGACGTAGTCGTATTCGATGGCGTAGCCGAAGCGGAACACCTCCACCTCTTCCAGCCCCGGGATTGTGCGCAGGAAGGCGGCCTGGGTGGCGTCGGACACCGAGGTCGAGATGCCGTTGGGATAGACCGTGGGGTCGTCCAGCCCCTCCGGCTCGAGGAAGATCTGGTGCGAGGTCTTGTCGGCGAACCGCACCACCTTGTCCTCGATCGAGGGGCAGTAGCGGGGGCCGCGGCCGGACAGGTGGCCGCCGTAGACGGCGCTGTCGCCGAGATTGTCGGCGATGATCCGGTGCGTCTCGGCCGTCGTGTGGGTCACGCCACAGGCGATCTGGGGCACGTCGATGCGATCGGTCAGGAAGCTGAACGGCACGGGGTCCTCGTCGGCCGCCTGCATCTCCAGCCGGTCCCAGGCGATGGTCCGCCCGTCCAGCCGCGCCGGAGTCCCGGTCTTGAGCCGCCCCATCGACAGGCCCGCGCCATACAGGTCGGCGGCCAGGCCGGTCGAGGGCGCCTCGCCATGCCGGCCGGCGGGGATGCGCTGGTCGCCCTTGTGGATCACGCCGTTGAGGAAGGTGCCGGTCGTCAGCACGACGGCGCCGGCGCGCAGCTCCGTCCCCTCCCCCGTGACGACGCCCGCCACCCGGCCGCCATCGAGGATCAGGCCTTCGGCCGTACCGGCCATCAGGGTCAGGTTCGGCGTGGCCGCCAGCTCGGCCTGCATCGCCTCGCGATAGAGGCGGCGGTCGATCTGGCTGCGCGGCCCCTGAACCGCCGCTCCCTTGGACCGGTTGAGCAGGCGGAACTGGATGCCGGACAGATCGCCCAGCCGGCCCATCAGCCCGTCCATGGCGTCGATCTCGCGCACCAGATGGCCCTTGCCGAGCCCGCCGATGGCCGGATTGCACGACATCTCGCCGATGGTCTCGAGCTTCTGGGTCAGCAGAAGGGTGGCCGCGCCCGCGCGCGCGGACGCCGCCGCGGCCTCGCAGCCGGCATGCCCGCCGCCGATGACGATGACATCGAAACGCTTCATGGGCGGGGACATAGGGGAAAACCGCCGCCTTCGCCACCGGCGCCGTAGGCTGTTTCACGTGAAACAGAGAAGTGTCTCCTCCCCGTCGCCATGCGATGGGGAGGTGGATCGCCGGCGCAGCCGGCGAGACGGAGGGGTTGGCGGACCGGGGCGCGGACGGAGCCCCTCCACCGCTTCGCGGTCCCCTTCCCCATTGCATGGGGAGGAGACGATCACTTGCCGATACAGAAGCTCGAGAACACCTCGCCGAGGACATCCTCGACCCCGATGGCGCCGGTGACCCGGGCCAGGCTGTCGGCGGCGCGGCGCAGGTCGTCGCCGGCCATCTCGGGCGAGAGGTCGAGCGCCCGCCGCCCCGCCTCGACCGCCGCCAGCGCCTCGGCCAGCCGGCGCCTATGTCTCTCTCGCGTGACCGCCGGAAAGTCCGCGCCCGACAGGTCCCGGGCCAGCCGGGCGGCCAGCCAGTCGTGCAGGGCGGCGAGCCCTTCCCCCGTCTCCGTGCTGACGACGATCGCTTCCCGGTCCGGCGGCGGCGCGGCCCGGTCGATGTCGGCCTTGGTCAGGACCAGCAGGTCGTCGGCCCGGACGAATTCGGCGGCCGGGCCTTCCGGATCGCCGGGCGCGCGGACCCAGAGCCGCAGCTCGGCCTGTCCCGCCCGCGCCCGGGCCCGGCGGACCCCCTCGGCCTCGATCGGATCATCGCTCTCGCGCAGTCCGGCTGTGTCGGACAGGGTCACCGCATAGCCGCCGATGACCAGGTCGGCGTCGAGCACATCCCGGGTGGTGCCGGCGATCGGCGTGACGATGGCCGCCTCGCGAGCGACCAGGGCGTTGAACAGCGACGACTTGCCGGCGTTGGTTTCGCCGATCAGGACGATGCGATAGCCCTCGCGCACCCGTTCGCCGCGCCGGGCGTCGGCCAGGGCGGCCCTGAGGTCGGCGACCAGGCCGTCGAGCACCGGACCTGCCGTGCGGGCCAGATTGTCGGGCACCTCCTCGTCGGGGAAGTCGATCTCGGCCTCGACCAGGGCCAGGGCCTTGAGCAGGTCGCGGCGGAAGCCGGCGTAGGTCTGCGACAGGGCCCCGTCCAGCTGGCCCAGCGCCTGGGCCGCCTGGGCCGTAGTCTCGGCGTCGATCAGGTCCGCCACGGCCTCGGCCTGGGCCAGATCCATGCGGCCGTTCTCGAAGGCCCGTCGCGTGAATTCGCCCGGCTCCGCCGGCCGCAGGCCCAGCGCGACCAGGGCCTCGCCGACCGCCTCCACGACTGCTCGCCCTCCATGAAGGTGCAGCTCGGCGCAGTCCTCCCCGGTGTAGGAATTCGGGGCGGGGAACCGGAGGACAAGCGCCTGGTCGAGGGCCCGTCCGTCGAGCGAGAGGTCGCGCAGGGCGGCCATGCGCGGCTTCAGGCCGGCAGCGCCAAGGCGGGCCAGCGCCTCGTCCGTGCCCGGTCCCGACAGGCGGATGATGGCGATGGCCCCGCGGCCCGGCGGGGTGGCGAGGGCGAAGATGGTGTCGGCGCTCATGTCCCCTCCCCATCTCCGATGGGGAGGGGGACCGCGAAGCGAGGGAGGGGCGAAACGGCATCCGCGGGCGTCCGGGGCTGGCCCCTCCACCATCCTTCGGATGGTCCCCCTCCCCCGCAGGGAGAGGAGGCGATGGTCACGGCTTGACCGCCGCCTCCATCAGCTTGCGGAACTGGTCCTGGGCCTGAAGGCCGAAGCTGGTCCAGGTCTTCATCAATTCGTCCGGCTGCATGGCCGCGACATTGTCGGCCATGCGCTTCTGCATTTCGGCGACCATGGCCTCGTTCAGCGGCGCGACGTCGGGCAGGCCGAGAAAGGCTCGCGCCTCGGCCGGCGTACAGTCGATCTCGACATTGACCTTCATCGCGTCGCTCCTGTTTCACGTGAAACGGCGACCCCGCCGTCAGGTGTTCATCGACTGGAAGAAGTCGGCATTGTTCTTTGACTGCCGCAGCTTGTCGATCAGGAACTCGATGGCGTCCTGCGGACCCATCGGGTTGAGGATGCGGCGCAGGACATAGGTCTTGGCCAGCTGATCCTTCGGCGTGGTCAGCTCTTCCTTGCGGGTGCCGGACTTGAGCACGTCGATGGCCGGGAAGATGCGCTTGTCGGCGACCTTGCGGTCCAGCACGATCTCCGAGTTGCCCGTGCCCTTGAACTCTTCGAAGATGACCTCGTCCATCCGCGAGCCGGTGTCGATCAGGGCGGTGGCGATGATGGTCAGCGATCCCCCCTGCTCCACATTGCGCGCCGCGCCGAAGAAGCGCTTGGGACGCTGCAGGGCGTTGGCGTCGACGCCGCCGGTCAGGACCTTGCCCGACGACGGGACGGTGGCGTTGTAGGCGCGGCCCAAGCGGGTGATCGAGTCGAGCAGGATGACGACGTCCTTCTTGTGCTCGACCAGGCGCTTGGCCTTTTCGATGACCATTTCGGCGACGGCGACGTGGCGGGTGGCCGGCTCGTCGAAGGTGGAGGCGATGACCTCGCCCTTCACCGTCCGCTGCATGTCGGTGACTTCCTCCGGCCGCTCATCGATCAGCAGGACGATGAGGAAGACCTCGGGGTGGTTCTTCTCGATCGATTTGGCGATGTTCTGCAGCATCACCGTCTTGCCGACCCGCGGCGGGGCGACGATCAGGCAGCGCTGGCCCTTGCCGAGCGGGGCGACGATGTCGATGACCCGGCCCGAGCGGTCCTTCAGCGTCGGATCCTGGATTTCCATGTGCAGCCGCTCTTCGGGATAGAGCGGCGTCAGGTTGTCGAACAGGACCTTGGTCTTGACCGTTTCCGGGTCTTCCAGATTGATCGTGTCGACCTTGAGCAGGGCGAAATAGCGCTCGCCCTCGCGCGGGCCGCGCACGGCCCCGTGGATGGTGTCGCCCGAGCGCAGGCCGAAGCGGCGGATCTGCGAGGGCGAAACATAGACGTCGTCCGGTCCCGGCAGATAGTTGGCGTCGGGACTGCGCAGGAAGCCGAAGCCGTCCGGCAGGATCTCCAGAACGCCGTCGGCGATGATCTCGACCTCCTCGTCGGCCAGGGCCTTGAGGATGGCGAACAGCAGGTCCTGCTTGCGCAGGTTGGAGGCGTTCTCGATCTCGAGGCCTTCGGCGAAGGCGACCAGGTCGGCCGGCGTCTTCTCGTTCAGCTCGGCCAGGGTGATGCGGCCGTTGGGGACGATCGGCTCGCCGTCGTCCTCGTCCTCGTCGGCCTCCTGGTCGACCATCGGCAGGTCGGCCGCGGCCACTTCGTTGGAGGGCATGTCGCCGTCGAGGGTTTCGGCCTCGGGGGCGGTCGGATCGGTGTCGCGGACGTCGGTCATGGAAATCTTCTTCAGGCGTGCGCGCCGGGACGCCCGCGAACCGGCGGGGTCTGGGCGGCTGTCGATGTCTGGCCTCGCGGCCGAAGGGGAAACGATGGACTCCGCCCGTGTCGTCGGCCGGCATCGTTGAGAGAGAGGGACCGTCCGGCGAAGGCCAGGACCGGTTCACCGCCAGCGAAACCACGCTGGAGCGGTCAGGTCAAGCGTGAGCGGATCGGCGGCTGGCGCGAAAGGAATTTATTCCGCAATCCGCCTTGACCGTGGCGCGCGGGCGCCCATGTCCTGACCGCGCTCCGAAGACAGCGCGCGGTCTTTGAAAATTCGGAACAGGCGCGGCGGCCCAGCGGCGCTTCAGCAGGCGGCATTTCGCATAAATCTGGCACGGTTCAGGGTCCAGACCAGCGTTCCACCGGCTCATCCGCTTGAAATGGTTGAGCTGTCGGTTTGGCACGGTTGGCGCCCCGAATCCGGAAACAGTGCCAAACGATCGTCAGCGGAAAACGCCCTCGGTCGTCACAGCCAGCACCGCGACGACGGCGATCACAAACGGGATCTCGTTGGTCATTCGCCAGAAACGGCCGGAGCGGGTCGAGGTACCGGCATGGATGCGCTTCAGCTCGCCGGCCAGGAAGCCGTGCCAGCCGCTCAGGGCTATGACCGCCACGAGCTTGGTCGCCACCCACGGCCGGGCCACGAAGCCCCAGCCTTCGCCGAAGCCGTAGACGTGGATGAGGATCAGCCACACGCCGAAGATCCAGGCCGTGTTCATCGCCGGATTGATGATGATCTTGAGCAGGCGGCGCTGCCAGACCCGCAACAGACCCTGCATCTCGGAGCGCAGCGGCTCCGGCTTGTCGGCCTGTTCGGCGTCGTAGGCGTAGAGGCGGGGCAGGAACAGCATCCCCGCCATCCAGGCGATCACCGCCAGGATGTGCAGGCCCCGCACGATGTTGAACGTCTCGAAACTCATGCCGCCCGGCTCTCCGCCTGACAGGGGCAGGCCTTCCAGTCCCCCTTGCAGCCCGGACCATAGGGCGCCACCCCGGTGCGCGACAGGGCGTGGAGCACGGCCTCCGTCAGGCCGGTGATGAAGGCCGGGGCCGTGCCGACGGCCGCAACCCGCAGATAGGGCGCGACGCCGAGGCGGTGGGCCAGTTCGCCGTATTCTGTGTCCAGCTCGACCAGGGTCTCGACGTGCTCGGAGACGAAGGCGATCGGCACGACCACGACGCCGACGCCGTCGGCCCCCGCCCGCTCCAGCGCCTCAGGCGTCGACGGGCCCAGCCATTTCAGAGGCCCGACCCGGCTCTGGTAACAGATGGCGTGATCCACCGGCCGACCCATGGCCGCCAGTTTGCCGACGACGGCGGCGACCGTGCTCTCGACCTGCTCCTGATAGGGATCGCCCTTGCGGCGGATCAGGGACTCGGGGATGCCATGGGCCGAGAACAGCACCCGCACCGGACGGTCGCCGACCTTGTCCAGCTGCTCGACAATCCCCGCGGCCTGGGCCTCGACCCAGCCGTGGGCCTCCGGCCAGCAGCACACGGTGCGGCTCTCGCCCCCGCCGCCATAGACCGCATTCCAGCGCTTCAGCGAGGATTCCGTCGTGGTCGTGGAGAACTGGGGATACAGCGGCAGCAGGACGATCTCGTCGGGCCCGAAGGCCGCCACATCGGCGGCGGTCTCCTCGGTCAGCGGCGACCAGTAGCGCATGGCGATGAAGGTGCGGACCTCGTCCTCGGGCAGCCGCGGAGCCAGGGCGGCCTTCAGCGCCGCGGCCTGCTTTCGCGTTTCCGGCAACAGGGGCGAGCCGCCGCCCATCAGGGCGTAGTTGGCCTGGGCGGTCTTCTCGCGGCGGCTCGAGATGCGGCGCGCCAGGGGCCGGCGCAGGATCGCGGGCAGGCCGATGATCGCCGGATCGTTGAACAGGTTGAACAGGAAGGGCTTCACCGAGGCCTGGTCGTCGGGCCCGCCCAGATTGAACAGCACCACGGCGATGCGGCGGCCAGCGAGCGATCTCATTGGGCCCCGATCCGCTTCAGCACCTGCTCGACATGGGCGATCGGCACGTCCGGCAGGATGCCGTGGCCGAGGTTGAAGATCCACGGCCCCTGCCCCCAGGCCTCAAGCAGCTGGTCGACCCGGCGGTCCAGCAGCGGCCCGCCGGCGCGCAGCAGCAGCGGATCCAGCGCCCCCTGGATCGGCTTGATCGCCTGCACCCGGCGCCCGACCGCCAGCGGACAGGCGGTATCCAGCGCCACGGCCTGTACGTCGCACTCGGCGGCGTAGCGCTCGGCCAGCGCCGCCGAGCCGCGCGGGAAGCCGATCAGCGGGATGGCCACGCCGAGCTCCCGGACCCGCTTCACCAGCGCTTGGTGGGGTCTGAGCACGAGGCTTTCGAACAGGTCGTCCGGCAGTCCCTCGGCCCAGCTCTCGAAGATCTTCAGCACCTGCGCCCCGGCGTCGGCCTGCATCTTCAGATAATGGGCCGTGGCCTCCACAAGGACGTCGAGCAGCGCCGCCACCTTCTCCGGCTCGGCATAGGCATAGGTCCGGGCCTGGGCCCGCTCGCCCTTGCCGATGCTGCGGGCCTCGCCGTCCAGCATATAGGTCGCCACCGTCCACGGGGCGCCGGCGAAGCCGATCAGGGCCCGGTCCGGCTCCAGCCCGCCCCTGACGATCGACAGGGTCTGGCCCACCTCTTTCAGCGCCTCTCCGGCCCCGGAGGCCAGCGCCCGCATCGCCTCCACCGGCGGCAGGGCCCCGAGCCGCGGCCCTTCGCCCGCCTCGAACCAGACCTCCTGGCCGAGGGCGCGGGGGATCAGCAGGATGTCGGCGAAGACGATGGCGGCGTCGAAGCCGAACCGCCGCATCGGCTGAAGCGTCGCCTCGGCCGCCTTCTCCGGGTCGAGGCAGAAGGAGATGAAATCCGGCGTCGTCGCCCGCAGAGCCCTGTACTCCGGGAGATATCGTCCGGCCTGGCGCATGAACCATACCGGTGGGCGCGGCGTCGCCTCGCCGGCGAGAACCTTGAGCAGCAGGGGGGTGTCGGAGACGGTCATCTGATGTCGGGCTTACCGGGGGGCCGGGTCCCGCTCAAGCCCGGACATGTCGCACCTCCCAATCCTTCCTTGAAAAGAGATTCGAGAAGGATGGTGGAAGAAGGCAGGGCCGGGGATGACGGGGATAAGATGGGCGCGGCGCCCCCTTCGGAAGAGATTTTCCGCAGCCTCCTGCGGCGTCATCCCCACGGCTCCACCGGGCTGGTGAAAGCGGGGATAAATGCTAACGAGGCCTTAACGCGCGGGCTTCCAAGGGGGGCCGGGCCCGGGGGGTGGTTGGGCGCCGTTAAGGTCTCGTTAAGGCTGTCCACACCCGATCAGAACCACGGGCCGCGGGACGGGACGACTCGCCGGAAGGCCACAGCCGCCATCCACCTTCATCCCGGCTCGCCGGGTCCGGTCCACCCGGCTATAGAGATCGGCGCACCGGCCGGGGCGATCGGCGCCCGGCCCCGTCCACAGGAGTCTCGCCGCCATGGACAGCTTCCGATGAGCCGATCCACCGGATTGACCTCATGAGTCCGGCCCGTCCCGCCGGCGTCTCGCGACTGGCGACCTATTTCCACGTCCATCTGGTCTCCGACTCCACCGGCGAAACCCTGAACGCCATGGCCAAGGCGGTGGTCGCGCGCTTCGATGGCGTCATTCCGATCGAGCACATCTATGCCCTGGTCCGTTCGGCCAAGCAGATGGACCGGGTGCTGGAAGAGATCGCGGCCTCGCCCGGCGTGGTCCTGCACACCCTGGTCGACAGGGACCTGCGCGAACAGCTCGAGGAGGGTTGCCGCCGACTGGACATGCCGCAGATCGCGGCCCTCGATCCGCTGGTCGGCGCCCTCTCGCGCTACCTGGGCGCCGCCCTGTCGACCCGCGTCGGGGCCCAGCACGCGCTGGACACAGACTATTTCAACCGCATCGCCGCGCTCGACTTCGCCATGGCCCACGACGATGGCCAGGGCACGACCGAGCAATTGGAGAGCGCCGACGTGGTGCTGTGCGGGGTCAGCCGGACTTCGAAGACGCCGACCTGCATCTATCTGGCCCATCGCGGCATCCGCGCCGCCAATGTGCCGCTGGTGCCGGGACAAGAGGACGGAGAACGGCTGGTGGGGCTGAAGAACCCGCTGATCATCGGCCTGACGGTGTCGCCCGACCGGCTGGTGCAGATCCGCCGCAACCGGCTGGACGGACTGAACGCCGGCCGCGCCTCGGCCTACACCGATCACGAGGCGGTGCGCGAGGAGACGGTCAAGGCGCGACGGGCGTTCGAACGCCGCGGCTGGCCCGTGATCGATGTGACCCGCCGTTCCGTCGAGGAGACGGCGGCGGCGATCATCAACGTCCTGAACGAGCGGCGCACGCACCGGGTGGGGACCAGCTGGTGATCGCCGGCGAGCGACTCATCCTGGCCTCGAAGAGCGCGGCGCGCCGGGCGATGCTGGAGGGCGCCGGCGTTCCGTTCTCCGCGCAGGTCGCGGATGTGGACGAGGACGCGGTCAAGGCGACGCATGATCCGGCCGATCCGGCGGGCCTGGCAATCGAGCTGGCGCGGGTCAAGGCGCTGGCGGTGTCGCGTCACGATCCTGAGGCCTGGGTGCTGGGGGCCGACCAGACCCTCGCCTTCGCCGGCGGACTGGTCTCGAAAGCGCCATCGATGGCGGCGGCCCGGGCGCAGCTGGCGGCCATGCGCGGGCGGAGCCACCAGTTGCACTCGGGCGCGGCGCTGGCGCGCGACGGCCAGGTCGTCTGGTCCGGCGTCGACAGCGTGACGATGCGGATGCGCGACTTCTCGGACGCCTTCCTCGACGCCTATCTGGCGGCCGAGGGCGAGGGCCTGCTCGGTTCGGTCGGTTCCTACCGGCTCGAAGGGATGGGAGCCCAGCTGTTCGAGGCGGTCGAGGGCGACTATTTCACCGTTCTCGGCCTGCCGCTGTGGCCGGTGCTGGCCGAGCTGCGGCGCACCGGGGTGCTGGCTGCATGACCGCGATCGCCGGAGTGGCGGGCCAGCCGATCTCGCATTCGCTGAGCCCGCTTATCCACCGCGCGTGGATCGCCGCGGCGGGTCTGGACGCCGACTACCGCGCCTTCGGCCCGGCGGACGAGGCCGGGTTCGCGTCCCTGGTCGCCGATGTCAGGGCCGCGAGGCTGCGGGGCCTGAACGTCACGGCGCCGTTCAAGGGCGCGGCGCTGGCCATGGCCGACGAGGCGAGCGACACGGCCCGCCTGTGCGGCTCGGCCAACCTGCTCGTCTTCGACGACGGCCGGGTGCGAGCCGACAGCACCGACGGCGAGGGCCTGATGGCGGCGCTGGCGGAGCAGGCGCCGGAGCTCGAGGTGAACGGGCAGCCGGTGCTGATCCTCGGCGCCGGGGGGGCGGCGCGGGCTGCGGCGGCCGCGCTGAAGCAGGCCGGAGCGAGGGTGGCCGTGCTGAACCGGACGCCGGCCCGGGCGGAGGCGCTGGCGGCGGAACTCGGCGTGGCGCTGGCGAGCCCGGACGCCGCTGCTGGAGCGGCGCTGGTCGTCAACGCCCTCAGCGTCGCGCCCGGATTCGACGTACGGACGCTGCGGCCGGACGCCGTGCTGATGGACATGACCTACCGGCCGTTGCTGACCCCGTTCCTGGCGGCCGGTCGGGCGAGAGGCCTGACCGTCGTCGACGGGCTGGCCATGCTGATCGGTCAGGCGCGGCCGTCATTCCACGCCCTGTTCGGTGTGGAGCCGCCGGCGGTGGATGTGCGCGCCCTTGTGCTCGAAGCCCTGGGAGAGGCGTCATGATCGTGCTTGGCCTGACGGGCTCCATCGGCATGGGCAAGACCACCACGACGGCGATGTTCGCCGACGAAGGGGCGCTGGTCTGGAACGCCGACGAGGCGGTGCACCGGCTCTATGCCCGGGGCGGAGCGGCGGTCGGGCCGGTCGGCCAGGCCTTTCCGGGCGTGGTGGTCGACGGGGCCGTCGACCGCATCCGCCTGGCCGGAGCGCTGGGACAGGACGAGGACGCCTTCCGGCGGCTGGAGGCGATCGTCCATCCGCTGGTGCTGAAGGGCCGGCTGGAGGATCTGGCGGCGGCGGAGCGGGGCGGAGTGCGGCTGGCGGTGCTGGATATCCCCCTGCTGTTCGAGACGGGCGGCGACGCGAGCGTGGACGCAGTGGTAGTTGTGACGGCCGATCCGGCGGTGCAGGCGGAGCGGGTTCTGGGCCGCCCCGGCATGACCCGCGAGCGCTTCGAGGCCATCCTGGCGCGGCAGTTGCCCGACGAGGAGAAGCGCCGGCGGGCCGATTTCATCGTCGACACTGGCCAGGGACTGGAGGCGGCGCGGGCCCGGGTTCGTGAAATCGTGGGGACGGTTCTGGCGCCGGGCTGGACATCTCCGCGCCGCGGGCTTCCGCAAGACGCCAAACCGATTCAATAAGGGCCATGGCCCGCGAAATCGTCCTCGACACCGAAACCACCGGCTTCGATCCGAAGACCGGCGACCGGCTGATCGAGGTCGGCTGCATCGAGATCGAGGACCTGCTGCCGACCGGCCGGACCTATCACACCCTGGTGCACCCGGAGCGGCTGATCCCGCCGGACGCCATCCGCGTGCACGGCATCACCGACGAGAAGGTGCGGGACGCGCCGAAATTCCGCGAAGTGGTGCACGAGCTGATGGCCTTCATTGGCGATGCGCCGGTGATCGCCCACAACGCCGCCTTCGACCGGTCGTTCATCGACTACGAGTGCGGCCTGTGCGGCCATGCGCTGATCGAGGAAACGCGCTGGATCGACACGCTGAAGCTGGCTCAGAGCCGGTTTCCGGGCATGGCCAACTCGCTGGACGCCCTGTGCAAGCGGTTCAAGATCAGCCTGGTCGAGCGCACCCTGCACGGGGCCCTGATCGACGCCCGGCTGCTGGCCGAGGTCTATCTGGAGCTGAAGGGCGGCAAGGAGCGGCGGCTGGACCTGTCGAGCGCGCGGACGGCCACGGCCAATGTCGCGGCGGCGTCGGCCGGCGCCTACGGACCACGCCCTAGGCCGCTGGCGCCGCGCTCGACCGAGGCCGAGCGGGCGGCGCATCTGGTCTTCCTGCGGGAGACCCTGAAGGACCACTCTCTGTGGGCGGCCTATGGGCTCGATGTCGAGGCGGCGTCCGAAGCGGCCTGACCGGCGGATCAGGCCTTGGCCGTCTCCGCCGGACCACGCGCGATCTGCTGCTGGCGCGACATGTAAATGGCGGCGAAATCGATCGGGTCGAGCATGAAGGGCGGGTAGAAGCCGCCGTCCGAGGTGGCGCGGGCGATGATCTCGCGGGCGAACGGGAACAGGTAGCGCGGGCACTCGATCAGCAGCATCGGCTCGATGTCCTGCTCGGCCACGCCGGACAGGGCGAACAGGCCGCCGTAGAGCAGCTCGACATTGAACACGGTCAGGGAGTCGGTGGTGGCCTTGACGGTGAGGCGCAGCTCGACCTCGAAGAGGCCGTCCTTGCGGCCCTGGGCGTTCATCTCGACGCCGAGGTCGATGGCCGGCTTGCCCTCGACGCGCAGCGAGTCCGGGGCCTTGGGGTTCTCGAACGACAGGTCGCGGACGTACTGGGCGAGGATGCGGAAGCCGGGCCCGGCCGGGGCCTCGGCGCCGTTCTGGGCGGGGGCGGGCGTGTTCGCGTCGGCAGGCGGGGCGGCGTCGGTCATGGCGGTCGGTCTTGTCTGGAAATGGCGTGAGGGGCGCGGCCGTGCCTGCCCGGAAGGCGCGGCGACTAGCATGCGGGGCCCGTTGCGGCAACGACGCTCGCCCGGGGCGCAAGCGGGCCGGCGGCCCCGTGGCGATCGGTCGCCGGACGGGCGGGGCGCCGTTCGCCTTGCGCGCCCCCATATCAGCCCCTAATCGTCCTTTCGTCGCGCCCGGCGTTCAACCGGCGCCAATCAGGAAATGCCCGTGCCGGTCCAGGTCCAGATCGTCATCTTCGCCGTGATCGCGGCCATCGTGCTGTTCCAGCTGTACAATGTGCTGGGCAAGAAGGTCGGGCGCCAGCCCGAGGAAGACGCCCGGGCCCAGCCGGCCGCCCCGGCCGCGCCGAACGCGCCCGCGGAAAGCGGCGGCGCCCGCTCTAGCATCCTCGACGCGGCGACGCTGGCGTCGATCGCGGGGCTCAAGGCGCGCGATCCGAATTTCGACCCGGTGCGCTTCCTCGAGGGGGCGCGGCAGGCGCACGAGACCATCGTGCGCGCCTACGCCTCAGGCGACCGGGAGACGCTCAGGCCGCTGCTGACCCCCCGCGTGATGGAGTCGTTCGAGGCCGGCATAGCGGCGCGCGAGGCGCGTGGCGAAACCGAGGAGGCCGAATTCCTCCACCCGGCCCGGGCCGATCTGGAGCTGGCCACGGCGGAGGACAACCGCGCCGTCGCCAAGGTCCGCTTCCTCGCCGAGCTGCGCAACCGGGTGAAACCCGCCGAGCCGGCGGCCGAGGAGCAGGTCGAGGAGCGCCGCGTCGCCGAGGTCTGGACCTTCGAGCGCAGCCTCGGCGCGAGCGACCCCAACTGGCTGCTGGCCCGCACCGAACCCGCCTCGGCATGAGGTTCCCGCGGGCCGCCGCGCTCGCCCTGGGCCTGCTGGCGCTGGCCGCCTGCGCCACGCCGGCCGCGCCCCCCCCGACCACCCCCGTTCCCGCTGCTCCGGCGCCCGGAACTCCCGGCCCGGCCGCCCCCGCCCCCGCGGGGCTGAGCCCCGCCGCCCTGCCCGGCTGGGCCGACGAGGACCATCTGGCCGCCTTCAACGCCTGGACCGACAGCTGCCGTGTGGCCCGCGATCCGGCGTCGCAGACCCAGTGCGCCCGGGCGATGCAGATCCGCCAGACCTCGAAGCCGGTGACCCCGTCGCTGGCCCGCGCCTTCTTCGAAAGCGGCTTTTCGGTGCTGGCGGCGGAGACGGAGGACGGCGGCCCCGGCCTGCTGACCGCCTATTTCGCGCCGGAGTACGCCGCGCGCCGCAGCCCGGGCGGCGAGTTCGACATGCCGGTGCTGGCGCCGCCCGCCGGCTGGACGCGCGGCCAGATGCTGCCGCCGCGTTCGGAGATCGAGGCGGCGCCGGAGGCCGTGTCGGGGTCGGCGCCGCTGGCCTGGATGCGGGCCGAGGACCTGTTCTTCATGCAGATCCAGGGCTCCGGCTATCTGACCTTCGAGGACGGGTCGAAGGCGCGGGCCGCCTATGCGGCCGACAACGGGCAGACGTTCGCCGGCATCGCCCGGCCGATGGCCGAACAGGGCCTGCTGCCGCCGAACGGAACCTCGGGCGAGGCGATCCGGGCCTGGCTGGCGGCGCACCGGGGGGCGGAGGCGCGGGCGGTGATGGCGCTGAACCCGCGCTATATCTTCTTCAGCCTCGATCCGGACGACGGCGGCGATCCGAACGGGGCGGCCGGCGTCCCCCTGCCCGCCCGGCGCGCCATCGCTGTCGACCCGGCCCACTGGCGCTACGGCGACCTGGTGTGGCTTTCGGCCGACGGCGGCAACCTGGCCGGGGCGCGGGGCAGCTACCGGGGGCTGGTGGTGGCGCTGGACACCGGCTCGGCGATCCGGGGGCCGGTGCGGGCCGACCTGTACATGGGCCGGGGCGCGGCCGCGGGCGAGGAAGCCGGGGCGGTGCGGCATCCGCTGAGGATGTGGCGTCTGGCGCCGCGGCCGTAGCGGGCGGCGGGTTTCACCCAGGTGAAATCCGGAAAGCGGTGTGGCGCCGTCGGCAGGGTCGGCAACCGGAACAGCGGGGGCAGAGTCGGCAGAGTCTACATCGGCGCGCCTCGGGCGGTGCGGCGGGGATGCGATTGTCAAAGAGCGGCGCCTGCCGGAACGACAGGACGGGCGCCATTATGCGCCCGCCGGTTTGTCCGGATGGAAGATTGGTTCTGGCATCCGTCAAGTGACTGGAAAAACAGTATAGTTTCTGCCGAACCCGACTATAGTTTCGCGGATTGCCAGCACAGCGTCATGGGGCAGCGTCCTTCTCCCGGTGGGAGAAGGTGGCGGGGCGGAGCCCCGTCGGATGAGGGTCGACAGGGTCAGTCGCCGTAGCCGCCGCTCCGGACCCGAACCGGCTTGCGCCGCATGCCTCCTTTCGGCCCTCACCCTTTCGCGCGAGAACGACGGCTGCGCCGTCGTGCGCTCAAGCCCTCTCCCATCGTGAGAGGGGCCTGATCATCACCGCCGCCGCATGCCGCCGAGGATGCCGCGGAGGATTTCGCGGGTGAGGGTCGAGCCGGCGGTGCGCAGGACGGACTTGGTCGCCGCCTCGATGGGGGTTTCGCGGGTCGAGCGGCGGGGGGCGCGGGCGCGGGCTTCGCGGTCGAGGCGGGCCTGTTCCTTCGCCCGGGCGGCGGCGGCCCTGTCGGCCTCCCTCGCAGCGGCGGCGTCGGCCTTCGCGCGGGCCTCGGCCAGTTTCGCTTCGGCGGCGGCCTGATCGGCCTCGCCGCGGCGGGCGAGCAGGATTTCCTCGGCCGACTCCCGGTCGACCGGCGTGTCGTAAAGGCCGCGCACGGGGCTGGCGGCCATGACGGCGGCGCGCTCGGCGTCGGTGGCGGGGCCGAGGCGGCTGTCCGGCGGGCGGATCAGGGTGCGGGCGACGACGCTGGGGGCGCCCTTTTCGTCGAGGGTCGAGACCAGGGCCTCGCCGACCCCGAGCGCCTGGATGGCTTCAGCGGTGTCGAAGCCGGGATTGGCGCGGAAGCTGTCGGAGGCGGCCTTCAGACCCCGCTGTTCCGTGGGGGTCCAGGCGCGCAGGGCGTGCTGGATGCGGTTGCCGAGCTGGGCGAGGACGCTGTCGGGGATGTCGGCGGGGTTCTGGGTGACGAACCAGACGCCGACGCCCTTGGAGCGGATCAGGCGCACCACCTGCTCGACCTTTTCGCGCAGGGCGTCGGGCGCGTCGGTGAACAGCAGATGGGCCTCGTCGAAGAAGAAGACGAGCCGGGGCTTGTCGGGGTCGCCGACCTCGGGCAGCTGTTCGAACAGTTCGGACAGCAGCCACAGCAGGAAGGCCGCGTAGAGGCGCGGGCTGGCCATCAGCTTCGTCGCGTCCAGCACATTGACCTGGCCGCGCCCGTCGAGCCCGGTGCGCATCATGTCCTCGAGCCGCAGGGCCGGCTCGCCGAAGAAGATCTTCCCGCCCTGCTGCTCGAGCTGGAGGATCGAGCGCTGGATGGCGGCGATGGAGGCGGGGGCGACATTGCCGACCTCGCGGCCGATGCGTTCGGCGTTCTCGCCGACATGGACCAGCAGGGCGCGCAGGTCGTCGAGGTCGAGCAGCAGCAGGCCTTCCTTGTCGGCGACGTGGAAGACCACCGACAGGACGCCTTCCTGAACGTCGTTGAGGTTCAGCATCCGCGCCAGCAGCAGCGGACCGATCTCGCTGACCGTGGTGCGGATGGGGTGGCCCTTCTGGCCGTAGAGATCCCAGAACACCACCGGGGCCGCCTTCGGTTGCAGCGTCAGCCCCATGCCGGCGGCGCGGGCGAGCAGTTTCTCGTTGGGCGAGCCGGGCACGGCGATGCCGGACAGGTCGCCCTTCACGTCGGCGCAGAACACCGGCACGCCGGCGTCGGAGAAGCCCTGGGCCATGATCTGCAGGGTCACGGTCTTGCCCGTGCCGGTGGCGCCGGCGACCACGCCGTGGCGGTTGGCGCGGTTCAGCAGCAGGAGCTCCGGCCTGCCGCCGTCCTCCGCGGAGGCCTGGCCGAGAAACAGGCCCGGGGCGGCGTCGGGGGCGTCGGCGGCATCGGGCATGGGGGGAACTCCTGCACAGGCTCGGCGCTCATGCTCTACCGGCCGGCGTGGCGGTTCAAGGCCGATCGACGGGGCCCCCGTTGACGCCGGCTGCGGGGACCGTGACCATATGCCGATGAAACCGCCGATCAGCCTGCCCACCTCGACCGTCGGGCGAAACGCCGTGGTGGCCATCGCCGTCGTGGCCGTGGGCGGCGCCATGTACTGGCTGGCGGACATACTGACGCCGCTGGCCATGGCCATCTTCCTGCTGATCATGATCGACGGGGTGAAGCGGTTCATCGAGGACCGCACGCCGGTGCCGTCCCATCTGGCCGGGGCGGCGGCGCTGATCGTGGTCATCCTCGGCTTCTTCGCCGCCATCGCCATCATCGCCAACGGGGCGCTGAACTTCTTCGACGAGGCCTCGGGGGTGACGACCCGGATCGGGCCCCGGCTGGACCAGATCATCCATGACGTCTCCCAGCTGTTCGGCGTCGACACAGCGCCGACGGCCTCGGAGCTGATCGGCCAGCTGGACATCCGCGGCTACCTGGCCGTCTTCGCCCGCCAGGCCCAGGGCGTGGTCACCGGCTCGATCTTCGTCCTGATCTATCTGGCCTTCCTGCTGGCCTCGCAGTCGGGCTTCCGCCGCAAGCTGGTCGGCATGTTCCCCGACCGCACCGCGCGCAGCGAGGCGATGGAGGTGTTCCAGCGGGTCCGCGGCGGGGTCGAGGGCTATCTGTGGGTCCAGACGGTGACCGGGGCGATGATCTGCGCCGCCGCCTGGGCGCTGATGCGGGTGGTGGGGCTCCAGAACGCCGAGTTCTGGACCTTCGTGATCTTCATCGTCTGCTTCATCCCGGTGATCGGCGGGGCCGTGGCCGGGCTGGTCCCGCCCCTGTTCGCCCTGGTGCAGTTCGAGACCTACTGGCAGGCCGCGGTCCTGCTGGGCGGGCTGCAGGCCATCCTGTTCATCAGCGGCAACGTCATCCAGCCGCGCATGCAGGGCGACAACCAGAACATCGACCCGGTGGTGGTGCTGCTGGCGCTGGCCTTCTGGGGCAAGGTCTGGGGCGTGGTGGGCATGTTCCTGTCGACCCCGCTGGCGGTGATGGCCATGGCCATACTGGCGGAGTTCAAGGGCTCGCGCTGGATGGCCATCCTGCTGTCCGGCGACGGCGAGCCCTATGCCGACGAGAACGGCGACAAGCCGCCCGCCCGGCGCCGCGTCAACCCGCCGCAGGCGAAGGCCGACTGACCCGTCCCGGCGCCCTTGAACGGCCACAACCGGCTCCTATTTCAACCCTGTCGCCGCGGCTCCCCTCCCCCCAATGGCCGCGGCGGAGAGATCGGCGCCACCCCTCCCCTCCTGGGCGCCGGTCCGAACAGGCCGCCGGATGAAAGTCCGGCGGCCTTGTCGTATCCGGACATCGACAGACCAGCGCCGGGCCCCGGCCGCCGCGTAATTGGGGCTTCCCGGCGCGCACCGCCTGTCCTAGTTGAGCCCGGTCGGGACGGGCGGCTTGCCGAAGCGGCGAAGCGGCCTAGTCTGACGACGATCCCGGCGGCCCCCACGGGGGCCGTGTCCTCGAAGAGATGACTCCATGCCCGGCGCCACCGCCCCCACGCTCCCTCAGGCGATCACCCTGGAGGCGCTGGAGGCGAGCTTTCAGACCGCGGTTTCGGCCGGGGGTGGCGGGGGGGACGGCCACGTCGAGGCCGCCCGGTCCTATCTGGCCCAGACCCACGACGACTATGTCGCCGACGAGACGCCCGAGCTGGGCGGCGCCGACCTGGCGCATCTGCTGGCCTCGGTGTGGAAGTCGGCGGTCGGGCGCCGGCCCGGCGACGCGGCCGTGATCACCTTCGGCCCCCTGACCGGCGCCGACGGCCGGTCCACCGGCTACGACAGCCTGGCCATCGTTCAGGACGACCGGCCCTTCCTCGTCGACAGCGTCATGGGCGAGCTGGCCGAGGCCGGGGCCACGGTGCGCTCGATGTTCCACCCGATCGTGGAGATGGACGGGGTCCGCACCTCGATCATCATCGTGGTTATGGACCCGACGCCGCAGGAGCGGCGCGACGCCCTGGGCGAGAGCCTGGCGGCGACCATGGCCGACGTACGCGCGGCGGTGGCCGACCATGCGGCGATGAACGCCCTGATGGCCCGCTCAATCGCCCATCTGGAAGCCGGCGTCGCCGGGGTCGACCCGGACATCCTGGCCGAGAACCTGGCCTTCCTGCGCTGGCTGGAGGCGGATCATTTCGTCTTCCTCGGGGCCCGCGACTACGACTATCCGCGCACCAGGGACGGCGGCTACGAGGCGGAGGCGCCGCTGTCGCAGTCGGGCGCGGGGCTGGGCGTGCTGGCCGATCCGGACCGCACCGTGCTGCGCCGCGCCAACGAGCCGGCGGTGCTGACCCGGTCGATGAAGCGCCAGCTGAACCTGTCCGAGCCGGTCACCGTGGCCAAGGCCAACGCCCGCTCGCGCGTCCACCGCCGGGCCTATATGGACTATATCGGGGTCAAGCGGTTCGGCCCGGACGGCCGGCCCTCGGGGGAGACGCGCTTCGTCGGCCTGTTCACCGCCGAGGCCTATGACAAGACCGCCACCCAGGTGCCGCTGGTGCGGCGCAAGGTGGCCAACGCCCTGGCCCGGGCCGGCAAGGTGGCCGGGTCGCACAGCCACAAGCGGCTGAAGAACATCCTCGAGAACTATCCGCGCGACGAGCTCTTCCAGATCGGCGAGGACGAGCTGCTGGAGATCGCGCTGGGCATACTGCACCTGCACGACCGGCCGCGGATCAAGAGCTTCACCCGCAAGGACCCGTTCGACCGCTTCGTCTCGGTGCTGACCTTCATCCCGCGCGAGCGCTTCAATCCCGGCGTCCGCGAGCGGATCGGGCGCATCCTGGCGGAGGCCTGGGGCGGGCGGCTGTCGGCCTGGTATCCGCAGCTGTCGGACCAGCCGCTGGTGCGCATCCACTACATCATCGGGGTGACGCCGGGCGACCATCCCTGCCCCGACCCGGCCGAACTGGAGGCGAAGATCGCCGAGGCCGGGCGCAGCTGGGTCGACCGGTTCGAGAGCGCCCTGCGGGGCGCCGACGTCGACGACGTCGAGGTGGGGCCGCTGAGCGCCCGCTGGGCCTGGGCCTTCGGGGCCGGCTACCGCGACCGCTACGACGCCGACGAGGCGGTGCGGGACCTGCAGGCGGCGGACCAGCTGAACGCCTCGGGGCTCAACGACGGCGGCGAGCCGGTGGCGGTGCGCGCCTTCCGGACGGAGCGGGACGGGCCGCTCAATTTCCGCTTCAAACTGTACCGGCGCGGGGCCGCCGTGCCGCTGTCCGACGTGCTGCCGATCCTCGCCGACATGGGGCTGAAGACGCTGGAGGAATGGGGCCACGCCCTGTCGCCGCTGGGCGATCCGCAGATCCATGTGCATGAGTTCCTGCTCGAGGACCCGCGCGGCGGCGACCTGCATTTCGACGACGTGCGCGAGCCGTTCGAAGAGGCCTTTTCGGCGGTCTGGACCGGCCGCACCGAGAGCGACGGCTTCAACCGGCTGGTCATCGAGCTGGGCGTCGAGTGGCGCGAGGCGGCGCTGGTCCGCACCCTCGCCCGCTACCGTCAGCAGACCGGGCTCGACCCCAGCCAGGCGGTGCAGGAGGAGGCGCTGCGCGACTATCCGGCGGTGGCGCGCGGCCTGCTGTCGCTGTTCCACGCCAAATTCGATCCGGCCCACGGCGGCGACGCCGGGGCCCGCGAGGCCGCCGTGGCCGAGCAGACCGACAAGCTGATGGCCCTGCTGCAGGAGGTGAAGAGCCTCGATCACGACCGGGCCCTGCGCCGCATGGCCCTGCTGGTCATGGCCATCAAGCGGACCAACTATTTCCAGACGGCGGCCGACGGCCTGCCCAGGCCGCACATCGCGATCAAGATCGCCTCGCGCGAGCTGGACGACCTGCCCCTGCCCAGGCCGTTCCGCGAGATCTTCGTCTGGGCGCCGCACGTCGAGGGCGTGCACCTGCGCTTCGGGCCGGTGGCGCGGGGCGGGCTGCGCTGGTCCGACCGCCGCGACGACTTCCGCACCGAGGTGCTGGGCCTGGTCAAGGCGCAGCAGGTCAAGAACGCCGTCATCGTGCCGGTCGGCTCCAAGGGCGGCTTCTATCCGAAGAACCTGCCGGCCATCGTGCGCGCCGGCGGCGACCGCGACGCGCAGCAGGCCGAGGCCATTCGCGCCTACAGGACCTTCCTGTCCGGCCTGCTCGACATCACCGACAACATCGCCGCCGACGGGGCGGTGGTCCACCCGGCCGACGTCGTGCTGTGGGAGGGTGACGACCCCTATCTGGTGGTGGCCGCCGACAAGGGCACGGCGACCTTCTCGGACATCGCCAACGGCATCTCGGCCGACTACGGCTTCTGGCTGGACGACGCCTTCGCGTCAGGGGGCTCGGTCGGCTACGACCACAAGGAGATGGGCATCACGGCCCGCGGCGCCTGGGAGGCGGTCAAGCGCCACTTCCGCGAGATGGGCAAGGACATCCAGACCGAGCCCTTCACCGTCGTCGGCGTCGGCGACATGAGCGGCGACGTGTTCGGCAACGGCATGCTGCTCAGCAAGGCGATAAAGTTGGTCGCGGCCTTCGACCACCGCGACATCTTCATCGATCCCAATCCCGATCCGGCGACGTCCTGGGTCGAGCGGAAGCGGATGTTCGAACTGCCGCGCTCGTCGTGGCAGGACTACGACAGGTCCAGGATATCGAAGGGCGGCGGGGTCTTCTCGCGTTCGGCCAAGTCGATCGAACTGTCGCCCGAGATCAAGGCCCTGCTGGAGATCGACGAGGACGCGCTCGACCCTGCGGCGCTGATGAAGGCCATCCTCAAGGCGCCGGCGGAACTGCTCTATCTCGGCGGCATCGGCACCTATGTGAAGGCGCCGTTCGAGACCGACCTGCAGGTTGGCGACAAGGCCAATGACGCCATCCGCGTCGACGGGCCCGAGCTGCGCGTGGCGGTGGTCGGCGAGGGGGCCAACCTGGGCCTGACCCAGGCCGGCCGCATCGCCTTTGCGAGAAGCGGCGGCCGCCTCAACACCGACGCCATCGACAACTCGGCCGGGGTCGATTCCTCGGACCACGAGGTCAATATCAAGATCCTGACCGGGGCGGCGATCGCCTCGGGCGCCCTGAAGGCGGAGGATCGCAACGCACTGCTGGCCTCGATGACCGAAGAGGTCGGGCTGAAGGTGCTGGTCCACAACTACGACCAGACCCTGGCCCTGACGCTGCAGCAGGCGGAGGGGGCGGGGGCGCTGGACGCCCAGCAGCGCTTCATGCAGCAGCTCGGCGCCAGGGGCAGGCTGGACCGCAAGGTCGAGGGCCTGCCCGACGACCTCAAACTGGCCGAGATGAAGGCGTCCGGCGGGGCGCTGACCCGGCCCGAGCTGGCCGTGCTGACGGCCTATTCCAAGCTGGAGCTGTTCGACGACATCGTCGCCTCGCAGGCGCCGGACGATCCCTTCTTCAGACAGACCCTGGTCCGCTACTTCCCCGCCCCGCTGGCGAAGTTCGAGCCGGACATGCAGCGCCACCGGCTGAAGCGCGAGATCATCTCGACGATCCTGTCGAACGAGATCGTCAACATGTGCGGCGCCACCTTCCCCGAACGGCTGCGGCTGTCGGCCCAGTGCGACACCGGGGCCATGGTCATCGCCTTCGAGGCGGCGCGGCAGGTGTTCCGTCTCGACGAGGCCTGGGACCAGGTCTCGGCCCTGGACCTGAAGATCCCCGCCGAGGCCCAGACGGCCCTGTATCAAGAGATCTCGACCGTGCTGCGCCGCCAGACCTTCTGGCTGGCCCGCCGGGCGATGCGCGACGGCGCCTCGGTCGACGGCCTGATCGCCGCCTACCGCCCGGCGGCCGACACCCTGCGCGCGGCCGGCGGGGCGGTGCTGTCGCGGTTCGAGCGTGACCGGCTGGAGGCCCGCATCGCGGCCTTCACCGGCTATGGCGCGCCGAAGGCGATGGCGCGGGACTTCGCCATGCTGCGGCCGCTGGTGGCCACGGCCGACATCGGCGACCTGGCCCGCGAGGCCGGATGGCCGGAGCCGGCCATGGCCACCCTGTACCACCAGGTCGGGGCGGCCTTCGACTTCGACCGGCTGCGGGCGGCGGCGGGGGCGGTGCCCTCGGCCGATCATTTCGACCGGCTGGCGGTGCGCCGTCTGATCGAGGACCTGATGAACGAACAGGTCGCCCTGACCCGGGCGGTGGCCCGGTCGGCCGACGCCTCGATCGGCGCGACGGAAAAGTCGGCGGAGAAGGCGGTCGACGGCTGGATCGGCCCGCGGCTCAAGACGGTCGAGGGCGTTCGCGCCTCGGTCGACGAGATCGAGGCCTCGGGCTCCGGCTGGACCTTCGCCAAGCTGACCATCGCCAACAGCGTCATCCGGGAGATCGCCTCGTCAGCAGGGTGAGGGGGTTTCCGTCGCGGACATCGTCCGTCCGTCATCCTCGGGTTGACCCGAGAAGACGGCGATGGGTGGATGTGAGCCCGGCGCGCGCTTGCTCTTCGCGAGCCGGGCCGTGATCTGCTAGCGTGTCCGGGCTGAGGAAGAGGGCCGCCGATGCCGCGGAAGTTTCTGGTCGTCGTCGACGACAGTCCGGAGTTCGAGGCGGCGCTGCGCTACACCGCGCGGCGGGCGCGCTCGACCGGCGGCCATCTGGTCATGCTGCGGATCATTCCCCAGGCCGCGCCCGACGCCCACTGGGCCGGGGTGCGCGAGGAGATCGAGCGCCAGACCCGCGCCGAGGCGGAAACGACGCTGAACGCCTGGGCGGCCGAGGCGGCGGAACGGTCGGGGTCCACGCCGATCCTGCTGATCGAGCGCGGCGACCCGCAAAGCTGCATCCGCAAGGTCGTCGGCGAGGACCCGGACATCAAGATCCTGGTGCTGGCGGCCGGCTCGAGCGCGCCGGGGCCGCTGGTCGCCGCGGTGGTCAAACAGGGCGCGGCCTTCACCGGCCGCAAGCTGCCGGTGACCATCGTGCCGGGGGAACTGACCGAGAAAGAGATCGAGGATCTGGCCTGACGCCAGGGCGCTATCGCTCGGCGCGCGGCGCCTCGCTGCTTGAGCGCGGCCCCCTCCACCGCCCGCGGCGGTCCCTCTCCCCCGAGGGTCGAGGAATGCTGCGGCCTCGCGGCGCCTTGAATGGGCCGCTCCGCGAGCGCACTTAGCGGCCATGTTCATCCAGACCGAACCGACGCCGAATCCGAACGCGCTCAAATTCCTGCCGGGCCGCGACGTCTCGGCCGAGCCGCGCGAATTCCGCACCATCGATGAAGCGGCCGCCTCGCCGCTGGCCGAGGCGCTGTTCCAGCTGGAGGGCGTCGCCGGCGTCTTCTTCGGCTCGGACTATGTGTCGGTGACGCGCGACCCGGCCGGGCTCGGCTGGGCGCAGATGAAGGCCCCGATCCTGGCGGCGATCATGGATCATTTCGTCTCGGGCGCGCCGCTGATGCGCGGCGGCGCCTTCGACAGCGCCTCGCCCGACGGCGAGGACAGCGAGATCGTGGCCGAGATCAAGCAGCTGCTGGACAGCCGCATCCGTCCGGCTGTGGCCCAGGACGGCGGCGACATCCTGTTCGACGCCTTCGATCTGGAGACCGGAGTGCTGACCCTGCGCATGCGCGGCGCCTGTTCGGGCTGCCCCTCGTCCTCGGCCACGCTGAAGGCCGGCGTCGAGCAGATGATGAAACACTATGTGCCCGAGGTGACGCGGGTCGAGCAGGTCATTTAAGGCAGGGCGCTATCGCTCGCCGTGCGGCGGCTCGCTGCTTGAGCGCGTGCCGCATGTCGCAAAGGGCGCGGCGGGCGTGAAGCTGAAACAAATCCGTCCTCGCTTCTGCAGGCTGGCGGAGCCATATTCTTTCCATGCCCCGGTTCGAGAGCGACAGCGACGCCCGGCGCCTCGGCGAGGCGCTCGCCGCCCTGCGCCGCGAGTCCGGACTCAGCCAGGCCGAGGCCGGCGAGCGGGTGGGCATGACCAGCCAGGGCTGGGGCCTGTACGAATCGGGCAAGCGGCCCGGCCTTTTCCGTCCCGATGTGCAGCGCCGGCTGACCACGGCGCTGGGGGCCTCTCCCGAGGCGCTGGCGCTGAAGCTCGGCCCCCCGCCCGCCGCCGCTGCCGAACCGGGCTCGGGCATGGAGAGCGCAGGCCGGCCCTTCGCCGGACCGCTTACGGGGGCACGTCGGCTGCAGCTGTCCGACGACGACCTGGCGCCCTGGGCGGCGTCGGGCGTGGTGCTGGAGTATGAACCGGGGCGCTGGCCGCGCCGGGACCAGGGCTGCGTCATCGAGATGGCCGACGGGGAGCTGCGGGTGCGCCTCTACGACCGGGCCGACGCCGACGCCCTGTTCGTGCGCGGTGTGCGGGGCGGCGAGGAGCGGATCGCGCGGACCGCGACCCGGCAGGTGTCGGCGGTCGTCGCCCGGCTGGACATGTAGATGAAACGATTTGGTTGCAAATGGCCTGGTTACGTGAAACTGTTCCGTCGTGAACAGCGGGAGCGCGGCCATGGCCAGGATCGGCGGACCGGAAGAGGTGGACGCCTATGTCGGGGCGAGGATCAGCCTGCGCCGCTCGGCCATGGGTCTGTCGCAGACTGCGCTGGCGCAGCAGCTCGGCATAAGCTTCCAGCAGGTTCAGAAGTACGAGACCGGGCAGAACCGCATCTCGGCCTCGCGGCTGCATCGGGTGGCGACTGTGCTGGCCACCTCGGTCGAGGCCTTCTTCCCGCCGGTGCAGACGGCGCGCGGGCCTTCCGACGCCGGCTGGGAGGCGCTGCGCCACATCACGGCCACGGCGGACGGGCGGGCGGTCGCCTCGGCCTTTCCGCTGATCGAGGACCGCGACCTGCGCAAGGCGGTTGCCCGGGTGGTGCGGGCGCTCGCTCGCGACGAGTAAAGGCCGGCCCTGGAGCGGGGGCATGAGGGTGCTGGTGGTCGATACGGCGCTGGACCTGTGCAGCGCCGGGGTGTTCGACGTCGACGGCGGCGAGGCGCGCGTGCTCGGCCTGCGCTCCGAGGCGATGGCCAAGGGGCATCAGGAGCGGCTGGCGGGGATGGTGCGTGACGCCGTGGCCGAGGCCGGGGGCTTCGGCGGCGTCGACCGGATCGGGGTCACGGTCGGGCCGGGATCGTTCACCGGTCTGCGCGTCGGCCTGGCCTTCGCCCAAGGGCTGGGCGCGGCGCTGGACCGGCCGGTGGTGGGGCTCTCGACGCTGGACGGGCTGGCGGCGTCGGCGGGCGGAGACGGAGCCGTGGCGGCGCTGATCGATGCGCGGCGCGGACAGGTCTATGCGCGCTTCTGGCGGGACGGCGCCGCGCAGGGGCCGGCCGAGGCCCTGTCGCTCGAGGCGGCGCGGGACAGGGTGGCGGCCTGGGGGTCGGGCGCGCGACTGATCGGTTCGGGCGCCGCCCTGATCGCGGACGGGGCCCCAGACGCGGCGGTGATGGACCTTCCCGGTCCGACGCCAGAGGCGCTCGCCCGGCTGACGGCGGCGGCCGATCCGGCGGCCTCCCCGCCCCGGCCGGTGTATCTGCGCGCCCCTGACGCCACGCCGCCGACCCGTCTGCCGGGGCAGCCCCGGCCCCCCGCTCCGTGACCGGCCGGGAGCCGCCCGCCGCCGCCGCGGAGCGGGCCGCGCGCCTCGCCGCTATCCACGCCGAGGCCTTCGCCGGACCGCACGATACGCCGTGGAGCGCGGCGGCCTTCGCCGGGCTTCTGGACCAGGCCGGCGTGTTCGCGGTCGAGGCGCGGGACGGCTTCATCCTGATGCGCGCCGTCGCCGACGAGGCGGAGATCCTGACCCTGGCGGTTCGGCCCGCCGCGCGGCGGGCGGGGGAGGGCCGGCGGCTGGTCCTCGAGGGCCTGGCCGGGGCGGTGGAGCGGGGGGCGGTCCGGGTCTTCCTCGAGGTCGCCGGAGACAATGCGGCGGCGCGGGCCCTCTATGCCGGAACCGGCTTCGTCGAGGCCGGCCGGCGCCCCGGCTACTATGCCGCGCCGGACGGATCGCGCCGCGACGCCCTGCTTCTGGCGCTGAACCTGGACGGCGCGCTTCCCTAGGCGGCCCGGCTTGCCTATCCTGTGCCGATGGACCGGATCGAGAAACTCTGCGCCGAGCGCGGCATGCGCATGACCGAGCAGCGGCGCGTCATCGCGCGCGTCCTGTCCAGCGCCGACGACCACCCCGATGTCGAGGAGCTGTACCGCCGCGCCTCCTCGATCGATCCGCACATCTCGATCGCCACCGTTTACCGCACGGTGCGGCTGTTCGAGGAGGCGGGAGTCGTCGAGAAGCACGACTTCGGCGACGGCCGCTCGCGCTACGAAGAGGCCGGGGACGACCACCACGACCACCTGATCGACACCCGCACCGGCGAGGTGATCGAATTCTTCGACCCCGAGATCGAGCGGCTGAAGACCGAGATCGCCGAGCGGCTGGGCTATGAGCTGATCGGCCACAAGCTGGAGCTCTACGGCAAGCCGATCGACGGGGCCGAACCGTCGAAGCGCGAAGGGCTGATCTTTCGACGCCACGCGGTCCGGGCCGATCCCGCCGACGTCGACTGACGCGGGCATGGCGCGACGGGCGCGGGGGCATTAGAAGTCCCTCCATGACCGAAACCCTTGTTTCGCCGCCGGTCGCGGACGAGGCGGGCGCGCCGACCAAGCGCCTGTTCATCAAGACCTACGGCTGCCAGATGAACGTCTATGACTCCGAGCGGATGGCCGATGTGCTGCGCCCGCTCGGCTATGCGGCCACGGACACGCCCGAGGACGCCGACTTCGTCATCCTCAACACCTGCCACATCCGCGAGAAGGCGGCCGAGAAGGTCTATTCCGAGCTCGGCAAGCTGCGGGCGATGAAGGAGGCGCGCGAGGGCGGCATGACCATCGCCGTGGCCGGCTGCGTGGCCCAGGCCGAGGGCGAGGAGATCATGAAGCGGCAGCCGGCGGTGGATCTGGTGGTCGGGCCCCAGGCCTATCACCAGCTGCCGGAGCTGCTGACCCGAACGGCGCGGGCGCGCGGCGAGCGGATCGGCGCCGACTTCGCGCCGAACGAGAAGTTCGACGCCCTGCAGGTCCCCCGGGGCGGCGAGGGGGTGACGGCCTTCCTGACGGTGCAGGAGGGCTGCGACAAATTCTGCACCTTCTGCGTGGTGCCCTATACGCGGGGCGCCGAGTGGTCGCGGCCGGTCGCCGACGTGCTGGCCGAGGCGCGCGAGCTGGCGGCGCGGGGCGTGCGCGAGGTCACTCTGCTGGGCCAGAACGTCAACGCCTACGACGGCGAGGGGCCGGACGGAAAGCCGTCGAGCCTGGCGCGGCTGGCGCGTGCCCTGGCGGAGATCCCGGGGCTGGACCGCATCCGCTATACGACCAGCCACCCCAACGACATGTCGGACGAGCTGATCGCGGCGCATGGCGAGCTCGACGCCCTGATGCCGTATCTGCACCTGCCGGTGCAGTCGGGATCGGACCGCATCCTGAGGCTGATGAACCGCAAGCACGGGCGGGCGAAATATCTCGACCTGGTCGAGCGCATCCGCGCGGCGCGGCCGGACATGGCCCTGTCGGGGGATTTCATCGTCGGCTTCCCGGGCGAGACCGACGCCGATTTCGAGCAGACCCTCGATCTGGTCCGGCGGGTCAACTACGCCAGCGCCTTCAGCTTCATGTATTCGCCGCGTCCCGGAACCCCGGCGGCGACGATGGCGGCGCAGGTTCCGGACGCCGTCAGCCGCGAGCGGCTGCACGCCCTGCAGGCCCTGCTGACGGAGCAGCAGGTCGCCTTCAACGAAAGCCAGGCGGGGCGGACCCTGCCGGTGCTGTTCGAGCGCAAGGGGCGGCACGGGGCCCAGGCGGTCGGCCGCTCGCCGTATCTGCAGTCGGTGCATGTCGACGACGCGGATCATCTGATCGGCCGGATCGTTCCGGTGGAGATACTGACGGGACAGCAGAATTCCTTGACCGGCCGGCTCACGAACCAGGAGGGCGCGTCCCTCAAGCAGCGAGACGCCACGCGTCGAGCGATAGGGACCCTGTAGATATGGCGCGTGAGAGTGAGTTCCTGGCGCTTGACGACGCCGCCCTGCGCGCCGTCGTGGGCCCCCACAGCCGCCACGTCGCCCTGATCGAGGACGCCTTCAAGGTGCTGGTCGAGGCGCCTGGCGGCGGCGTGACCATCAACGGCTCGACCCGGGACCGGGCCCAGGCGAAACGTGTGATCCAGACGCTGGCGGAGCGGGCCGACACCGGGGCGACGATCACCGAGGCCGACGTGCGCACGGCGCTGGGCGCGGCGGCGACGCAGCCGAGGGACGGGCAGGGGACCGTGGCGCCCAACGCCATCGCCCTGCCGGTGGGGCGGCGCGGGGCGATCGCGCCCAAGACGGCGGCCCAGGCCAACTATCTGGACATGCTGTCGCGCTGCGAACTGACCTTCGGGGTCGGGCCGGCGGGGACGGGCAAGACCTTCCTGGCCGCGGCCTACGGCGCCTCGCTGCTGCGCCGGGGGCAGGTCGACCGGCTGGTGATCACCCGCCCGGCGGTCGAGGCGGGCGAGAAGCTGGGCTTCCTGCCTGGCGATCTGAACGAGAAGGTCGATCCCTATCTGGCCCCCATCTGGGAGGCGCTGAACGACATCCTCGGGCCGGACGACGTGCGCCGGCGGCGCGACAAGGGCGAGATCGAGGCGGCCCCGATCGCCTTCATGCGCGGCCGCACCCTGGCCCATGCCTTCGTCATCGTCGACGAGGCCCAGAACACCTCGCGGCTGCAGATGAAGATGGTGCTGACCCGGCTGGGCGAGGGCGCGCGGATGGTGGTGACCGGCGACCCGTCGCAGATCGACCTGCTCAACCCGCGCGATTCCGGCCTGCGCCACGCCCTGCGCATCCTGAGGGACGTCAAGGGCGTGGCCATCCAGACCTTCGAGGCCCAGGACGTGGTGCGCCACGCCATGGTCGAGCGCATCGTGCGCGCCTACGACGCCGACGCGGCGAAGCACCGCCCGGCCGCCGACCTGGAAGACCCGGACTCGTGAGGGTGGGCGCATGATCGAGGTCGAGGTCGAGGACGAGGCCTGGACGGCCGCCCTGGCCGATGCGGTCGCGGTGGCGGAGCGGGCGGCCCTGGCGGCGCTGGGGACGGTCGAGGGCGACGTGGTCGTGCTGCTGACCGGCGACGCGGAGGTGCGGGACCTCAACGCCCGCTTCCGGGACCGGGACCGGGCGACCAATGTGCTGTCCTTCCCGGCGGCGGAGATGCCGCTTCCGGGGCGGGCGCCGCACCTCGGCGATCTGGTGCTGGCCTATGGGGTCTGCGCGGAAGAGGCCCGGGCGCAGGCCAAGACGCTGGCGGACCATCTGTCACACCTGACCGTCCACGGCGTGCTGCACCTGCTGGGCCGCGACCACGAGGACGAAGGCGAGGCGGAAGAGATGGAGGCCGAGGAGCGGAGCATCCTTGCCAGTCTGGGCGTCGCCGACCCATACAGGGCCGATGCTCAAGCTTGATCCCGCCTCCCGCCGCGGCCGCCTGATCCTGCGCCTCGGCCGTATCGCCCTGGCGTTGGCGGCCGGCGCGGGCGCGGCCCTGGCGCATCCTCCGTTCGGCGTCCTGCCCGGCCTGCTGGGCTATCCGCTGCTGATGCTGCTGGCCGAGCGGTCGGCGACGGTGCGGGGCGGCTTCTGGATGGGCTGGCTGGCCGGCTTCGCCTATTTCTTCATCAGCTGCTGGTGGGTGGCCGAGGCCTTCCTGGTCAATCCGGCCCAGGCCTGGATGGCGCCGTTCGCAGCCTCGCTGCTGCCCATCGGCCTGGGCCTGTTCTGGGGAACGGCCACGGCGCTCTACCGCCGGTTCAATCCCGGGGGCGTCGGGCGGGCCCTCGTCTTCGCGGCCTTCTTCTGCCTGCTGGAGTGGCTGCGCGGCCACGTGCTGACCGGCTTTCCCTGGAACCCGGCCGGGGCCAGCTGGAAGGCCGGCTCGGCGGCTTCGCAATTCGCTTCGGTGGTCGGGGTCTACGGCCTCGGCCTGGTGACCGTGGCGGCGGTTTCGGCCTTCGCTCCGCTGGCGGGGGCTGGATCGCGCAAGGGCCGCATCGGCGCCGCCGCCCTGGGGGCGCTGGCGCTGGCGGCGCTGGTCGTCGGCGGGGCGACGCGGCTTTCGGCGGCGAGGCCGGTCCTGACCGATACGGTGGTTCGCATCGTCCAGGCCGACGTGCCCCAGGAGTCCAAATGGACGCCCGAGGCCTATCGCGGCATCGTCGACCGCTATGTGAACCTGACCGCGCGCGCGGGCGCGGTGGTCCCCGACGTCGTCATCTGGCCGGAGGGGGCGCTGCCGGCCTCGGCCAACCAGGTCTTCGCCTCCGGATCGCCGGACGCCATCGCCATCGCGCGGGCGGTCCAGCCGGGGCAGACCCTGATCCTCGGGCTCGGGCGCGGCGTCGCCGATCCAGCCGCTCCGGACGGCGCCCGCTACTATAACAGCCTGCTGGCTCTGTCCGACGAGGGCGGCGACGGCCTGCGCATCACCGCCACCTACGACAAATACCGGCTGGTGCCGTTCGGTGAATACCTGCCCGCCGGGGACCTGCTGGGGGCGCTCGGCGTCCGCAGCCTGACCCATATGCCGCTGGATTTCAGCGCCGGGCCGCGGCCCGCGCCGATCGCCATCCCCGGCCTGCCGCCGGTCCAGCCGCTGATCTGCTACGAAAGCCTGTATCCCGGCTTCACCCCGGGCGGGGCGGAGCGGCCGCGCTGGATCGCCAACATCTCCAACGACGCCTGGTTCGGACGGACCTCGGGGCCCCTGCAGCATCTCAACCTCGCCAGCTATCGCGCCATCGAGACCGGCCTGCCGGTGGTCCGCTCCACCCCCACCGGTGTCTCGGCCATGATCGATCCGTGGGGGCGGGTGGTCGGAGATCAGCGGCTGGAGCCCGGCGAGAGCGGCGTCATCGACGCCCGCCTGCCGGCCCCGGCCGGGGTGACCGTCTATGGCCGGTTCGGCGATCTGCTGTTCGCCCTCGGCCTGCTCGCGGGGTTCGCTCCCCTGGCCGTGTCCGGACGATTGAGGCGGCGATTCGCCGGCCTCTTCCGGCTCTAATTCTGTCCCATTTCGGCGACTTTCTCGTGGGCGGAGAGGGGCTTAAACGGTTACGCTACCGCTGATTGCGCCCGGTCCTGAAACCGCGCGTTTTTCCGTGACAGCGGGGCGAAGCAGGCGCATTCAATGCAAGCTTAACCCACGAGAGGGCACGACGAACAATGGCCAGAGGCAAGGGCGAGGATGGACCCCATCCCGTGGACCGGCATGTTGGCCGGCGCGTGTGCGAGAAGCGGCTGGCGCTCGGCTACAACCAGAGTGATCTCGGTCGCGCCCTCGGCCTGACCTTTCAGCAGATCCAGAAATACGAGAAGGGCGCCAATCGGATTTCCGCGTCCAAGCTCTGGGACATCGCGCGCTTCTTCAAGGTCGACATCGGCTATTTCTTCGAGGGTCTTAACGGCGCCCAGCTGGCCGGCATGGCCGAGGGCGGGTCGACCTTCGACCATGACTTTCCGGCCACGCGCTACACCATCGAGATCAGCCGCCTGGCGCCCCAGCTGTCGACCCGGCAGCAGAAGCTGGCGCTGGAACTGATCCGCGACATGGCCGACCGCAAGGAAACCGACGAGGCCTGAGCCCCGCCGGCGCCCACTAATCCGCCGTCGACGACCGCCGCTGCCCGAAGGTTGGCGCGGCCGCCTTCTGCTCGGCCCAGTAGGCGGCGCCGTCGCGCGGTTTGAACATGGTCTTGGCCAACCCCTCGCGCGACACCACGGCGAAGGTGTTGGTCGAGGCCTGGTAGAGAAGCACGTCGCCGTTGGGCCGCTCGATCCGCTCGGTTCCCGACGGCGGCCGCTCCGTGAAGGCCCGCACCTTCGACAGATAGTCCTCCGCCGAGGCGGCGTCGAAGTCGGCCCCGTTACGCTCGAACAGCCGCGCCACCTTGGCGTCGACGGTTTCGCGGCGGTTGGCGGTCAGCACAGGCCTCGCCTTCGCCGGGGCCTCGGCCGCCGCCGCCGGAGCGCCCGCGGCCGAGGTCAGCACGGCCTCCGCGCCTTCGGCCGCCCGGTCCCGCGTCTCGACCGCCGATCCCCCGTTGCCGCAGGCGGCCAGCGCTATCAGCGCCAGCGCCGCCGTCGCGCCCGTTCGCATGTTTCTGCCGATCATCGAACCCTCCATCCGAAATCCCCGCAGAGTCCATAACGACGTTATCTTGTTCATGCAATGTTCTTGTTTCGGTCTGCCTCCCTCGACGCCGTGCGGCGGGATCGCTAGATCAACGGGATGACCGCAGCGACGCTTTCCGGACGCAAGATCCTGCTGATCGTCGGCGGCGGCATCGCCGCCTACAAGGCGCTGGAGCTGGTGCGCCTCCTCAGAAAAGCCGGGGCCGAGGTGATGAGCGTCCTGACCGCGGCGGGCGCCGAGTTCGTCACGCCGATGTCGCTGGCGGCCCTGACCGGCCATCCCGTGCGCCAGGCGCTGTTCATGCCCGAGGACGAGACGGCCATGGGCCATATCGAGCTGTCGCGCTGGGCCGACCTGGTGGTGGTGGCGCCGGCGACGGCCGGGCTGATCGCCAAGGCGGCCAACGGGTTCGCCGATGACCTCGCCTCGACCACCCTGCTGGCGACCGACAAGAAGGTGCTGCTGGCCCCGGCCATGAACGTGCGGATGTGGCTGCATCCGGCGGTGCAGGCCAATGTCGCCCGGTTGAAGGGCTTCGACGGCTTCCATGGGGCGGCGGTGGTCGGCCCGGACGAGGGGGAGATGGCCTGCGGCGAGTTCGGGCCGGGGCGGATGGCCGAACCGGCGGCGATCCTGGAAGCCATGGAGGACCTGCTGGCCGGGCCCGACGGACGGCCTCTGGCGGGCCGTACGGCGGTGGTGACCGCCGGGCCGACCTTCGAGCCGATCGACCCGGTGCGGGGCCTGACCAACCGCTCCAGCGGCAAGCAGGGCTATGCGATCGCCCAGGCGCTGGCGGCCCTGGGCGCGCGGGTGACGCTGGTGTCGGGGCCGGTGGCGCTGGCGGCGCCGGTCGGGGTGGAGCGGGTCTGGGCCGAGACCGCGCGGGAGATGCAGGCGGCCGTGCAGGCGGCGCTGAATACGAAAGAGGGGCCGGCGGACATCGCGGTGATGAGCGCCGCCGTGGCCGACTGGCGCGTCGACGGCGTGGCCTCGGGCAAGATCAAGAAGGCCCCGGGCGGTCCGCCGTCGCTGGCCCTGATCGAAAACCCGGACATCCTGGCGGGAGTGTCGGCGCCCGGGAAGTCGCGGCCGAAACTGGTCATCGGCTTCGCGGCGGAGACGACGGACCTTGAGGCCAACGCCCGGGCCAAGCTGTCGCGCAAGGGCTGCGACTGGATCGTCGGCAACGACGTCTCCGACGACGTCTTCGGGGCCGACGGCAATACGGTCACCCTGTTCACCCGCGACGGCCGCGCCGAGTCCTGGCCGCGCCAGTCGAAGACCGAGGTGGCGCGCAGGCTGGCCGCCCGGATCGCCGAACATTTCAGAGCCTGAGGATTCAGCCGACCATGACGACCCTCCGCGTCGAACGCCTGCCGCACGCCGAAGGCCTGCCGCTGCCCGCCTATGAGACCTCCGGCTCGGCGGGAATGGACCTGCGGGCGGCGCTGGCCGACGACGCGACGGTGATCCTGACGCCCGGCGCGCGGGCGCTGGTTCCCACGGGGCTGAAGATCGCGCTGGAGCCGGGCTACGAGGCCCAGGTGCGGCCGCGCTCGGGCCTGGCGCTGAAGCACGGCCTGACCTGCCTGAACTCGCCCGGCACCATCGACAGCGACTACCGGGGCGAGGTCGGGGTCATCCTGATCAACCACGGACAGGAGCCGTTCGTGATCCGGCGCGGCGAACGCATCGCCCAGCTGGTCATCGCGCGGCACGAGCAGGCCGCCCTGGTCGAGGTCGAAACCCTCGACGAAACGGCCCGCGGCGCCGGCGGATTCGGCTCGACCGGGCGCTAAGCGGAGCCATTTCGCCGGAGCGGCGTTAACCCTGCTCACGGCCAAGCTGGCCGCAGAGAGACGGAGGTTGGCGTATGGAGTCCCTGTTCGATTGGATCGGCGCCATCCTGGGCGGCGTGTTCGGCCTTGCCCAGGGCGGGTTCGACGGCGTCAACCAGGTCACGGGCCTGCTGATCGCGGTGATCGCGGCCCTGCTGATGCCGGCGTGGAGCCGGCTGTGGGCGACGGCGCTGGGCGCGGCCCTCGTGCATGTGGCCATCGGCGTGATCCGGCCCGTGCTGGACGGCGCCGCCTTCGTCCTGCCGGACCTGCTGACCCTGAGCTTCTGGATGGGCGTGCTGGCCCTGTTCCTCGGCTATGCGATCGTCATCGCGGTGTTCTTCCTGATCAAGTCGCTGTTCACCGGCGGTGTCGGCCACCGCAAGCACGCGCACTGAGAGCTGGCGGTCTTCAGTTGTCCTTGGCGGGCCGCGGTCGTCGGCCCTTCGGGCCTCCCGACCCGACGCGGCCCGGCGCTCCGCGCATGACGGCGCTCACGCAGCGAGCGACCGCGTCGCGAGCGGCAGCGGCCCAGGCAGGCTAGGCCTGCCGAAAACCAAGAACGTCCTGCATGTCGTAGAGGCCCGGCTTGCGGCTGCGGACCCAGGCGGCGGCGACGACGGCGCCCCTCGCGAACAGCGAGCGGTCGATGGCCGAATGGCTCAGGGTAAGGGTCTCGTCGTCCGAGGCGAACAGCACGGTGTGCTCGCCGATAACGCCGCCGGCGCGCAGCGAGGCGAAGCCGATGCGGCCCGACTCACGCGGGCCGGTGATGCCGTCGTAGGGCGGACTGCGCACCGCGGCCAGATCCTCGCCGCGACCGCTGGCGGCGGCCTCGCCGAGCATCAGGGCGGTGCCCGAGGGGGCGTCGGCCTTGCGGCGGTGATGGGTCTCCAGCACCTCGATGTCCCAGTCGGCGGCGTCGAGCCGCTGGGCCGCGTGTTCGACCAGGCCGATCAGGATGTTCACCCCCAGCGAGAAATTGCCGCTGCGCACGATGGCCACCGTCTCGGCCGCCTTGAGGATTTCGGCATCCTGTTCAGGGCTGAGGCCGGTGGAGCCGATGACCAGGGCCGGGCCGCCGCGCGCGGCGCAGGCGCGGGCCAGCTCGACGGAGTGGTCGGGCGTCGAAAAGTCGATGATCACGTCGCACAGGGACAGGTCCGGCGTCTCGCCACGGTCGAACCGGGCGGCCACGACGACATCCTCGCGGGCGTCCAGGACTGTCGAGACGGCCCGGCCCATGCGGCCGCGGGCGCCGGAGATGCCGACGTGGAAGATGGCGCTCAAATCAGTCCCCTGAACATGTCGGCGCCACTGTGAAGGTTTTCCCGCCGAACGTCATCCTCAAGGGGCCTACTGCGCGGCTTCGGCCCCGAGGATATCGGCCCAGAACCGTTTGGCCTTGCCGGCGAAGGAGGAGTTGCGCGGCGTCTGGGTGTCGCCGAGGGAGGCGGCCAGCTCTTCCAGCAGTTCCTTCTGGCGCGGGGTCAGGTCGGTCGGGGTCTCGACGAACAGCTCGACCACCAGATCGCCGCGGTTCTTGCCGTTCAGGTGGGGCATGCCCTTGCCCTTGATGCGCACGGTCTTGCCGGTCTGGGAGCCGGCCGGGACCGAGACGGCGGCCTTGCAGCGGCCGTCGCAGGCGTCGGAGGTCAGGCAGGGGGCGTCGATCTCGCCGCCGAGCGCCGCCGTGGTCATGGGCACGGGCACGGTGACCAGCAGATCGAGGTTGTCGCGCTCGAACAGTTCGTGCGGCGTCACCGAGATGAAGACGTAGAGGTCGCCGCGCGGGCCGCCGCGCTGGCCGGCGTCGCCCTCGCCCGACAGGCGGATGCGCGACCCGTCGTCGACGCCGGCGGGGACCTTGAGCTGGAGCTTGCGGTTCTTCCGCACCTGGCCGTGGCCGTGGCAGGTGGTGCAGGGCTCGGCGATCATCTGGCCGTGGCCGCCGCAGCGCGGGCAGGTGCGCTCGACCTGGAAGAAGCCGTTGGCGGTGCGGACGCGGCCGGCGCCCTGGCAGGTGGTGCAGGTGACCGGCTTGGTCCCCGCCTTGGCGCCGGAGCCTTCGCAGGTCTCGCAGGTGGCGGTGGTGGGCACCGCGATCTCGACTTCGGCGCCCTTGTAGGCCTGCTCGAGGGTGATCTCGAGGTCGTAGCGCAGGTCCGAGCCGCGCCGCGGGCCGTGCTGGCGGGCGCCGCCTCCGGCCCGGCCGCCGAAGACGTCCCCGAAGGCGTCGCCGAAGACCTGGGAGAAGATGTCGTTGACGTCGGCGAAGCCCGCGCCGCCCTGTCCGAAGGGATTGCCGCCGCCGCCGTTGACCCCGGCGTGGCCGAAGCGGTCGTAGGCGGCGCGCTTCTGCTCGTCCGAGAGTACGCTGTAGGCCTCGGAAATCTCCTTGAAGCGGGCCATGGCGTCCTCGCAGCCGCCGTTGCGGTCCGGGTGGTGCTGCATGGCCAGCTTGCGATAGGCCGATTTCAGCCCGGCGGCGTCGATGGTCCGTTCGACGCCCAGGATCTCGTAATAGTCACGCGTCGCCATCTGGCGTTCGTCCTCTTACCCTGCCGTTCCGTCGCCGCCTCCGGGGGCCGCTGACCGAACAGGCTGACCGGGCTGACATGGGCGCCCGGCCGACTGATGCAAGTTCCATGAAACGGCCCCGCCCGTCGGGTGACAAGCGGGGCCGCAGCGGTTTCGCGAAGCCTGTGGCTTACGCGCTCTTCTTCTCGTCGCCGGCGTCGGCGTCCGAGACTTCCTCGAACTCCGCGTCGACCACGCCGTCGTCGGCGGGGGCCTCGGCGGCAGCGCCGTCGCCCGCGCCCTGCGAGGCCGCGTACATCGCCTCGCCCAGCTTCATCGAGGCCTGGGCCAGGGTGTTGGTCTTCTCGCGGATGGCTTCCGGATCCGTGCCGTCCCTGGCCGCCTTGAGGTCGTCGAGGGCGGTCTGGATGGCGGTCTTCTCGGCCTCGCCGACCTTGTCGCCGTGTTCGGCGAGTGCCTTCTCGGTCGAGTGGATCAGGCTGTCGGCCGAGTTCTGGGCCTCGACCAGCTCCCTGCGGGCCTTGTCGGCCGCGGCGTTGGCCTCGGCTTCCTTGACCATCTTCTCGATGTCCTCGTCCGACAGGCCGCCGTTGGCCTGGATGCGGATCGACTGCTCCTTGTTGGTGGCCTTGTCCTTGGCCGTGACGTGGACGATGCCGTTGGCGTCAATGTCGAAGGCGACCTCGATCTGCGGCATGCCGCGCGGGGCCGGCGGAATGCCCATCAGGTCGAACTGGCCGAGGATCTTGTTATCGGCCGCCATCGGACGCTCGCCCTGGAAGACCCGGATGGTCACGGCCGACTGGTTGTCATCGGCGGTCGAGAACACCTGGCTCTTCTTGGTCGGGATGGTGGTGTTGCGCTCGATCAGCGGGGTGAAGACGCCGCCGAGGGTCTCGATACCGAGGGTCAGCGGGGTCACGTCGAGCAGCAGCACGTCCTTGACGTCGCCCTGCAGCACGCCGGCCTGGACCGCGGCGCCCAGCGCCACGACCTCGTCCGGGTTGACGCCCTTGTGCGGCTCCTTGCCGAAGAAGGCCTTCACGGCCTCCTGCACCTTGGGCATGCGGGTCATGCCGCCGACCAGGACGACCTCGTCGATGTCCGAGGCCTTGAGGCCGGCGTCCTTGAGGGCCTTCTGGCACGGCTCGATGGTGCGCTGGACCAGATCCTCGACGAGGGCCTCCAGCTTGGCGCGCGACAGCTTGATGTTGAGGTGCAGCGGGCCCGAGGCGTTCATGGTGATGAACGGCAGATTGACCTCGTACTGGGTGGTCGAGGACAGCTCCTTCTTGGCCTTCTCGGCCTCTTCCTTGAGGCGCTGCAGGGCCAGCTTGTCCTGGCGCAGGTCGACGCCCTGCTCCTTCTTGAACTCGTCGGCCAGGTAGTCGACCAGACGCAGGTCGAAGTCCTCGCCGCCCAGGAAGGTGTCGCCGTTGGTCGACTTCACCTCGAACACGCCATCGCCGATCTCGAGGATCGAGACGTCGAAGGTGCCGCCGCCGAGGTCGTAGACGGCGATCTTCTGGCCGTCGTTCTTGTCGAGGCCGTAGGCGAGCGCGGCCGCGGTCGGCTCGTTGATGATGCGCAGCACCTCGAGGCCGGCGATCTTGCCGGCGTCCTTGGTGGCCTGGCGCTGGGCGTCGTTGAAATAGGCGGGGACGGTGATGACGGCCTGGGTGACGGTCTCGCCGAGGTAGGCCTCCGCGGCCTCCTTCATCTTGCCGAGGGTGTAGGCCGAGACCTGCTGGGGCGAATAGTCCTTGCCGTGGGCCTTGACCCAGGCGTCGCCGTTCGGGCCCTTGACGATCTCATAGGGCACCATGCCCTTGTCCTTGGCCACCACCGGATCGGTGAAGGCGCGGCCGATCAGGCGCTTGATGGCGAAGAAGGTGTTGGTCGGATTGGTCACGGCCTGACGCTTGGCGGGCTGGCCGACCAGCACCTCGCCATTGTCCTGGATGGCGACGACCGACGGAGTCGTGCGGTTGCCTTCCGCGTTCTCGATGACCTTGGGGTTCTTGCCGTCCATGACGGCCACGCACGAGTTGGTGGTGCCCAGGTCGATGCCGATGATCTTGGCCATGTTTTTTGTCTTTCACTCCATTTCAGCGGACGGTGCGGCGGCCTTTCAAAGCTAAGCGCCGCGCGTGACCGCCCCCGGTGTCAGGGTCTTGGGTCGATTGTACGGTTCCGGCGCAAAGCCCCACGATCTGCGGGGTTTTCCGGCGGCTGTCGCGGATATGGGAAACAGCCCCCCGCCCGCAAGGCCTGATCGCGATTCAGCGTCAGTCTCCGTCAGGTGTGTCACGAAGCGCGCAAAGGCATATAGTGGCGTTAACGATCCGCCGGCGCGCGGGTCAGGAGGAGGGGCCATGCTCGCCCGCAGACTGTTCACCACCGCCCTGATCGCCGCCTCGCTCGGCGTGTCGATTCTGGCCGACGCCGCCGCCGCGCAGGGCGGCCAGTCCCGCGACGGCCAGAACCGCCGCGTCCGCGTCCACAACCAGACCGGCGTGGCGCTGCAGAAGCTGCAGGCGGCCGACGTGCGAACCGGGACCTTCGGGGCCGATCTGCTGGGCGGAACCCCGGTGCCGAGCGGCGCCAGCACGCCGGTGACCATCGACGACGGCGCCGGCGGCTGCCTCTACGACCTGCGCGCCGAACTGGCCGGCGGCCAGGTCCTGCTGCGCGAGAACATCAACGTCTGCCGCATCGCGGATTATTATCTGACGCGGTGAAGGTCGCCACAGGCGCCGACAGGGCCCCTATCACTCCCCCGTGACTCGACGGCCCGGGGAAGCCGCGCCACTGTCCCGCTTTCCACGATGGAGGCCCCGATGCCAGACCTCGTCCGTCCCGAGGGCTCTGAGCCCGACGACTTCCGCTTCAGCCGTCGCGCGCTCGCCACGGGCGGGCTCGGGGGTCTGTTCTTCGCCGGCTACGCGCCGGCCGCGCTCGCCGCCCAGGCCAGCCCGGTGACCACGCCGGCGGACGGGCTGGAGACGGCCAATGTGACCTATCCGGCGCCGGACGGCTTCAACCTGCCGGCCTATGTGGCGCGACCGGCGGGCGACGGCCCCTTCCCGGTCGTCGTGGTCGTGTCGGAGATCTTCGGCGTCCACGAATACATCCGCGACATCTGCCGCCGGCTGGCCAAGGCGGGATACGCCGCCATCGCGCCGGCCTTCTTCGTGCGCGTTGCGGACCCGGCCGGCGCCGAGATGGCGCGGGTGCAGGAGATCGTGGCGGCGGCCGGCTACGAGCAGGTGATGGGCGACATCGCCGCCTCCCTCGACTGGGCCAGCCAGCAGCTGTGGGCCAACGCCGACAAGGTCGGGATCACCGGCTGGTGCTGGGGCGGCAAGGTGGTGTGGCAGGCGGCGGCCCGGTTCGCGGCGATCGACGCCGGGGTCGCCTGGTACGGCCGCCTCGCCCCGCCGGCCAACGCCACCCCGGAGCAGACCGCCGCCGGCGCCCCGTGGCCGGTCGACGTGGCCGACGATCTCAAGGCCCCCGTTCTGGGCCTCTATGGCGAGGCCGACCGCGGCATTCCGCTGGACAGCGTCGAGGCGATGCGCAGCGCGCTGCAGCGCGCCGGCCAGACGGACAGCCGGATCGAGGTCTATCCGGGCGCGCCGCACGGCTTCCACGCCGACTATCGCGACAGCTACCGCGCCGCCGACGCGGCGGACGGCTGGGCCAAGCTGCTGGCGCTGTTCGAGGCGCGGCTGAAGGGGTGATCTCCCGCTCGTGCCGTCATTCTCGGGCTTGACCCGAGGATCAGACCGTCCGGTGCTCGGTGGAATGTCGCACGGTGGCGGACGCGGGGCCGCCCCGCACGCACAGCCCGCCCCTCGCCTCTGATCCCCGGGTCAAGCCCGAGGATGACGGTGTAAGGAGCGTCGAGGGCGGGGAGTCCCCCCGGATCAGGCCTTCCCGTCGAAATTGCCGCCGTCGAGGTCGGCCGCCTTCGCATAGGCCGCATTGCCCGCCGCCGCGCCGGAGCCCTTGGCGGCGACGACGACCATGGCCGGGCGCACGGTGCGGCCGAACAGGGCGTAGCCGGCCTGCAGGGTCTGAAGCACCTGGCCGCCCTGGACCGTGTCGGAGGGCTGTTCCATCATCGCCTGGTGCAGATGCGGGTCGAAGGCCTCGCCCGGCTCGGGGGCCACGCGTTTCAGATTATTGGCCTCGAAAGCCTGCAGCAGCGACTTCTGGGTCAGCTCCAGGCCGGTGACCAGCCCGGCCTCGCCCGCTTCGGCGTTCTTCGGCGCCGCCTGCAGGGCCCGCTCCAGATTGTCGGCCACGCCCAGCAGGTCGCGGGCGAATTTCTGGATGGCGTAGGCGCGGGCGTCGTTGTTCTGGGCCTCGGCACGCTTCTTCGTGTTCTCGGCCTCGGCCACGGCGCGCAGGGCGCGGTCCTTCCACTGGTCGCGCTCGGCGATCAGGGCGTCGATCGGCCCGAGGCCGTCGTCGGGCTCGCCTTCAAACCGTTCGGTTTCACCGATGTCGGCGGCCAGCTCTTCGGAGGTCGGGGTGTCGTCGTGAATGTCGCTCAAGTCTCTTGTCCGTCCAGAATCCGGCCCAGCACCCGGGCGGTATAGTCCACCAACGGTATGACACGGGCGTAGTTCAGTCGCGCGGGGCCGATGACGCCGATGGCGCCCAGCACCCGCTGCCGGCCCGTCATATAGGGCGCCGCGATCACGGCGGAACCCGAAAGCGAAAACAACCGCGTTTCCGCGCCGATGAAGATGCGCACCCCCTGGGCCGTCGAGACGCCGTCCAGCAGGCCGATCAGCTGCTCCTTCTGCTCCAGATCGTCGAAGAGCACGCGCACCCGCTCCAGATCCTCGACCGTCTCGCGGTCCTGCAGCAGGTTGGCGCGGCCGCGCACGATCAGGGCCCGCTCGCGCTCGGCCCCGCCTGACCAGGCGGCGAGGCCGTCCTCGACGAGGCGGGCGGCGGTTTCGTTCAGCTCGCGGCGGGCGACATCCAGTTCGGTGCGCATCTCGGTGCGCGCCTCGTGCAGCGGCCGGCCCCTGAGCCGGGCGTTGAGGAAGTTCGACGCCTCCTGCAGCGTCGAGGGCGTAACCCCGGCCTTGAGCGGCATAAGCCGGTTCTCGACCGTGCCGTCGTCGCCGACCAGCACCGCCAGCGCCTGGTCGTGGCCCAGGGCCACGAACTCCACATGCTTGACGCCGGCGTCGCGCACCGGACTGGCGACGATGCTGGCCCCGCCGGCCAGGCCCGAGAGCAGGGACGAGGCCTCGTTCAGCGCCTCGTCGAAGCTGCGCCCGCTGCCGGCCAGGCGGGCGTCGATCTCGCGCCGTTCCTCGGCCCCGACGTCGCCGATCTCCAGCAGGCCGTCGACGAACAGGCGCAGGCCCGCATGGGTCGGGATCCGCCCCGCCGAGGTGTGGGGCGCGCCCAGCAGGCCGGCCAAGGTCAGGTCCTGCATGGTGTTTCGGATCGAGGCCGGCGACAGCGCCACGCCCGTCAGGGACAAGGTCCGGGACCCCACCGGCTCGCCGGTCTGCAGATAGGTCTCGACGATGCGGCGGAAGATGTCCCGGGCTCGCTCGTCAAGGGCCACGAGGCCGCCGGGCTGCATGGAGGTGGAGGTGAGCAGGGGCGGCTTCATGGGCGCGCCTCCCATGTCGCGCGCTCCAGCCGGTGCACCAGGCAGTCGTCCTGGTCGAACATCCGGCGGCCGACGGGCTCGAAGCCGAGCCGCTGGTAGAAGCGGTGGGCGTCGCTGTTGGAGGCCAGGGGGTCGATGACCATGGCCGTCACCTTCGGGTCGGCGAAGGCGGCGTCGATCGCCAGCGTCATCATCCGTGTTCCGTAGCCCTTGTTCAGCGCATCCGGCGAACCGATCCAGATGTCCATGGCCCGCAGGTTCGGGTCGATATCGCCCCAATAGTGCGTCGGCTCCAGATGGGGATCGATGACCTGCATGACGCCGATGGGCCGGAAGGCTCCGTCCACGGGGATTTCGGCGATGCGGTAGAAGCTGACGTCGGACTGGTCGGCCAGTTCCTCGCGCCATTCTATGCCGCCGAAGGCGATCTCGGCGTCGGGGTCGTCCGTCGAGCAGGCGATGACGTGCGGCTCGCGGTCCCAGCTCGCCAGCAGATCGGCGTCCTCCAGAGTCGCCGGGCGCAGCCGGACGGCGGAAGGCGCGGGCAGGGGGGAATACAGGCTCACGGTTTCAGGATAAGCAGCGCCGCGACCGCTTCCAAGGATTTCCGCCATGACCACCGCCCGCCCCTCCGACCGCGCCCCCGAACAGCTCCGCGCCGTGACGCTGGAGACCGGGGTCAACCGCTACGCCGAGGGATCCTGCCTGGTCACCTTCGGGCATACGAAGGTGCTGGTCACCGCTTCGGTCGAGGAGAATGTGCCCGGCTGGATGCGCGGCAAGGGGCAGGGCTGGGTGACGGCGGAATACGGCATGCTGCCCCGCGCCACCCACACCCGCGGCCGGCGCGAGGCCGCCTCGGGGAAACAGACCGGGCGGACGCAGGAGATCCAGCGGCTGATCGGCCGCTCGCTGCGGGCCGTGGTCGACCTCAAGGCGCTGGGCGAGCGGCAGGTGGTGCTGGACTGCGACGTGGTCCAGGCCGACGGCGGCACCCGCACGGCGGCGATCACCGGGGCCTGGGTGGCGATGGCTTCGGCCTTCGACTACCTGCGCGCCGAGGGGGTGCTGAAGGCCGATCCGATCCTCGACCAGGTGGCGGCGGTGTCGTGCGGCGTGTGCAGCGACCAGCCGGTGCTGGACCTCGACTATGAGGAGGACTCCACCGCCGAGGCCGATTCCAACTTCGTCCTGACCGGCTCGGGGACCATCGTCGAAATCCAGGCCACGGGCGAGAAGCGCGGTTTTACCCGCGCCGAGTTCGACCGCCTGTTCCAGCTGGCCGAAGGCGGCTGCGCCGAACTGTTCGCGATGCAGCGAGCAGCGCTGGGGCGGTGACTGAGGGCCTCAGCCCTCCTCGCCGTCCGGCAGGCCCATCATGTGGAAGCCGGCGTCGACGTGGATGACCTCGCCGGTGGTCGACAGGCCGAGGTCGGAGCACAGCCACAGGGCGCAGCCGGCGACGCCCTCCATCGAGGTGTCTTCCTTCATCGCCGACATGGCCCGGCCCTGAGCGATCATGCCGCGGCCGCCCGAGATGCCGGCCAGCGACAGGGTGCGCATGGCGCCGGCGGAGATGGCGTTGGCGCGGATGCCCTTCGGGCCCAGGTCGCGGGCGATGTAGCGGGTCGCCGCCTCCAGCGCCGCCTTGGCCACGCCCATGGTGTTGTAGTTGGGGATGGCCCGCTCGGAGCCGAGATAGGTCATGGTCACCAGCGAGCCGCCGTTCGGCATCAGCTTCGAGGCGCGTTTGGCCACGTCGACGAAGCTGAAGGCCGAGATGTTCATGGCCAGCAGGAAGCTGTCGCGGCTGGTGTTGTCGACGAACGAGCCCTTGAGCTCGTCCTTGTTGGCGAAGGCGACCGAGTGGACCACGAAATCGATCGTGCCGAACTCGCGTTCCAGTTCGGCGAAGGCGGCGTCCATCGAGGCGTCGTCGGTGACGTCGGCCTGGATCAGCAGCCTGGCGCCGACGCTCTCGGCCAGCGGGCGCACGCGGCGCTCCAGCCCCTCGCCGAGATAGGTGAAGGCCAGTTCGGCGCCTTGGGCCGCCAGCTGGGAGGCGATGCCCCAGGCGATGGAGTTGCTGTTGGCGACCCCCATGATCAGGCCCTTTTTGCCCTTCATCAGGTCGCCCGTGGGCATGTTCCAGCCGCTCTCGCTCGCCATGGTCAGTCTCCGTTTTTCGAGCCGGGAGGGTTAGCAGGGGCCGGGGCGGCGGGGAAGCTTTCGCGTCGCCGGGCGAGCCGGGCCAGCAGGGGCGTCGCCGTGACCCCGTGGACGACGATCGACACCAGGATGATGAAGCCGACCACGGCCCACAGCCGCTCGCTGTCGCCGAAGTCGCCGTGGTTGATGCCGTAGGCCAGATAATAGACCGAGCCGACCCCGCGGATGCCGAGGAAGGCCAGCAGCAGCCGCTCGCGCCACGGCTGGTCCGATCCGGCCATGGCGACCAGGCCGGCGAGGGGCCGGATGACGAAAACCACCGCCAGGCCGACCAGGGCGTCGGTCCAGGTCAGGCTGGCCAGCAGACCGTTGGCCAGGGCCCCGCCGAACAGCACCAGCAGCAGCATCATGAGCAGCCGTTCGATCTGGTCCGAGAAGTCGTGCATCTCCTGATGGAAATCGTGATCCCGTTCCGAGGCGCGGATGGTCACGGCGCAGACGAAGACGGCGAGGAAGCCGTAGCCGTGGACCAGCTCCGTGACGGCGTAGGCGATCAGGGTGGCGGCCAGGGCGATCAGCCCGTCGCCCAGCCGCGACAGGCCCCGGCGGCTGCGGAACAGCAGATAGCCGAGCACCTTGCCGATCAGCCAGCCCGCCCCGAGCCCGGCCAGAAGTTTCCAGCCGAGCTTGACGGTGAACCAGTCGGTGAGGCCCGACTGGGTGGCGAGGCCGCCGGCGGCGGCGAGAATGGCGAGGTGGACGAAGGGGAAGGCGAGGGCGTCGTTCAGGCCCGCCTCGGAGGTCAGGCCAAAGCGCACCTCGTCCTCGTCGCCGGATCTTGGCGGGCCGACCTGGACGTCGGCGGCCAGCACGGGATCGGTCGGGGCCATGGAGGCGCCGAACAGCAGCGCCATGGCCAGGCTGAAGCCGAGCCCGGCCCAGCCCAGCCAGGCGGTCGCCGCTATCGTCAGGGGCATGGCGACGGCCAGCAGCCGCCAGGTTGTGGCCCAGCTGCGCCAGCCCGGCGGGCGGTCCAGTTTCAGCCCCGCCCCCATCAGGCTGATGATGACGACCAGTTCGGTCAGCCGCTCGGTCGCCGTGTCCCAGGTGCGTGGATCGGGATCGAAGGCCAGCAGACCGGTCGAGAAGACGGCCACCCCGATGGCGACGCACAGTATGGCCAGGGTCAGGGGCACGCGCTTCAGACCCACCGGCGCCCACGAGACCAGCAGCACCACGGCGCCGAGGCCGAGCAGGAACAGGATGTAGGGGTCGAAGGTCAGAAACGGCTCCAAATGTCTGGAAGCCGACTATAGCGCGTCCGCGTCGTCCCGGTTGCCCTCAGACCTTCGACAGGATCAGCGTGCCGTTGGTCCCGCCGAAGCCGAAGCTGTTGGACATGACGTGCGTCAGCTCGCCGTCGTGGCGCTGGCGCAGGATCGGCATGCCCTCGAACTCGGGGTCGAGATTTTCGATGTGGGCGCTCTCGGCCGCGAACCCGTGCTTCATCATCAGAAGGCAGTAGATCGCCTCCTGTGCTCCGGCGGCGCCGAGCGAATGGCCGGTCAGGGACTTGGTCGAGGAGATCATCGGCAGGTCGTCGCCGAAGACGTTGCGCACCGCGCCCATCTCCTTGCTGTCCCCGACGGGCGTCGAGGTGCCGTGCGGGTTCAGATAGTCGATGCGCGGATTGCCGGCCATCTCGAGGGCGATGCGCATGCAGCGCTCGGCGCCCTCGCCCGAGGGGGCGACCATGTCGTAGCCGTCGGAATTGGCGCCGTAGCCGGTGACCTCGGCGTAGATGGTCGCGCCGCGGGCCTTCGCCCGTTCGTATTCCTCGAGCACGACGATGCCGGCGCCGCCGGCGATGACGAAGCCGTCGCGGTCCTTGTCGTAGGCGCGGCTGGCCTTCGAGGGATTGTCGTTGAAGTTGGACGACATGGCGCCCATGGCGTCGAACATGTTCGACATCGACCAGTCGATGTCCTCGACGCCGCCGGCGAAGACCACGTCCTGCTTGCCCCAGGCGATCTGTTCGGCGGCCGCGCCGATGCAGTGGGCGCTGGTGGCGCAGGCCGAGCTGATCGAATAGTTGACTCCCTTGAGCTCGAACCAGGTGGCCAGCACGGCCGAGGGGCCCGACGCCATGGCCTTGGGCACGGCGAACGGCCCGATGCGCTTGGGCGAGCCCTTTTCGACGGTGGTCTGCGCCGCCTGCAGGATGACCTGGGTCGAGGGTCCGCCCTCGCCGACGATGACGCCGATGCGGTCCGACTTGATCTCGTCCGGGGTCAGGCCGGAGTCCTTCAGCGCCTCCTCGAAGGCGATATGGCCCCAGGCCGTGCCGTTGGCGAGGAAGCGGGCGGCGCGGCGGTCGACGTAGGGAGCCCAGTCCTCGGCCGTCACGCCCAGGGCGGGCGGGGCCCAGACCTGCGAGCGGAAGCCGTGGGCGGCGTGGTCGGCGGCGGGCCGGACGCCGGATTTCGCCTCGCGCAGGGAGGCGGTTACCTCATCCTGGCCCGTGCCGATGGATGAGACGATACCCAGTCCGGTGACGACGACACGCCGCATGGTGCTTCCTTCTTGAACTCAGATCGCCGCGTTGCCCGCGGTCTTTGAATGGGTTTAGCCGCCGACGGGTTCAGTCGCCCCGAACAACCCGACCCGCATGTCGGTGGCCGTATAGATGGGAACGCCGTCGGCTTCGAGAACCCCGTCGGCGATGCCCATGACCAGGCGGCGGTTGATGACGCGCTTGAGGTCGATCTTGTAGACGACCTTCTTGATGTCCGGGGTCACCTGGCCGGTGAATTTCACCTCGCCGACGCCCAGGGCGCGGCCACGGCCGGGGCCGCCGATCCAGCCGAGGTAGAAGCCGACCAGCTGCCACATGGCGTCCAGGCCCAGGCAGCCGGGCATGACCGGGTCGCCGATGAAGTGGCACTGGAAGAACCAGAGGTCGGGATGGATATCCAGCTCCGCCTCGACATAGCCCTTGCCGTGGGCCCCGCCGTCGCCGTTGATCGTGGTGATGCGGTCGAACATCAGCATCGGCGGGGCGGGCAGTTTGGCGTTGCCCTCGCCGAACAGTTCGCCGCGGCCCGAGGCCAGCAGCGCCTCGTAGTCGAACGACGACGGGAATTTCGATTGGGTCACGGACGCTCGCATCTCAGAGGGCCGGCGGCGCGGACGCCGTTCCAGGCCGGTGTGGCCGCCGGGTTACACGAGCGCGGCAGCGGGCTCAACCACCGCCGTGGACGGCGGCTAGTCGCGCCGCCCCGTTCCGGCTGGTCGGGCCGCGTTGCACAGCGGCCGCTCCTGGGTTCCGAACACGGCCGACTGGCGCACCCAGCCGCGCAGCCGTCCGGCGCGGACGCGGCACCAGCCGTCCTCGCACTCGTCCATGGAGACCAGCGAGCGTGGCGACAGCCGGGCGCGCACGGGGGAGGTCTCCGAGCGGCCGGAATGGATGGGGATTTCACGGTCCGAGGCGTTGAAGACGCTGCGGCGGCTGGACACCACGCTGCGGTGGACCCAGGCCACGGCCCCCTCAGGGTCGCAGATCTTGCGCCATTCCGTGGTCTCGGCGATCACCTGCACCGGCAGGCCCGAGACCCGGTATTCCCACAGGATGCGGTGGTCGAGGCCGGGTCCGTAGCGGGCGTGTACCTCGGACGACTTCAGCGACAGCCAGCGCGGCACGGGCTGGCCGCTGGGCGTCGGGCGGCCGTCGGGCATGGTCTGGGCGGCCCCGGCCAGCACGGCCGCGCAGACGGCGGCGGCCGTTGCAGCCACCCTTTGGACGCGGGCCAGCCTTTTGAAGTGGCGACGGGCTTTGCTAGACACGAGACGGTCCGTGAAATCGAAGGCTCCGAATGTCGGCGTCCAGGCTTAAGGTCGTATTAACCAGACGCCTGCCCGACGCGGTCGAGACGCGTATGCGCGAGCTGTTCGACGCCGAGCTGAACCTGACGGACACGCCGATGGACCGGGCCGCGCTGGAGGCGGCGGTGCGGCGGGCCGACGTGCTGGTCCCGACCATCACCGACGCCATCGACGCCGGACTGATCGCCGCCGCCGGCGAGCGGCTGAAGATGATCGCCAATTTCGGCGCCGGGGTGGATCACATCGACGTCGAGGCGGCGGCAGCCAGGGGCCTGATCGTCACCAATACCCCCGGCGTGCTGACCGAGGACACCGCCGACCTGACCATGGCCCTGATTCTCGCCGTCAGCCGGCGCATCGTCGAGGGCGCCCAGGTCATGGCCGAGGGCCGCTTCGAGGGCTGGACCCCGACGTGGATGACCGGGCGCAAGTTGTGGGGCAAGCGGCTGGGCATCGTCGGCATGGGCCGCATCGGACAGGCCGTCGCACGCCGGGCCAGGGCCTTCGGCATGCAGGTCCACTACCACAACCGCAGGCCGGTCCCGGACATGATCGCGGAAGAGCTGGGGGCGACCTACTGGGACGATCTGGACCAGATGCTGGCGCGGATGGACATCATCTCGCTGAACTGCCCGGCCACCCGCGAGACCCATCATCTGCTGTCCGCCGCGCGCCTGGCGAAGCTCCAGCCGCACGCGCTTCTGGTCAACACCGCCCGCGGCGAGCTGATCGACGAGGCGGCTCTGGCCGAGGCCGTGGCGCGCCGCGCCATCGCGGGGGTGGGGCTGGACGTCTACGAGCACGAACCGGCCGTCCATCCCGGCCTTCCCGGCCATGCCAATGTGGTGCTGCTGCCCCACCTCGGTTCGGCCACCCTCGAGGCTCGGCAAGACATGGGCGAGCGGGTCATCGCCAACATCCTGACCTTCCGGAACGGCCATCGGCCGCCGGACCGGGTTATTCCCGCGATGCTTTGAATGGAAGCTTGACGGTGCACTCAACGGACGGTTGATTGAGCGGTCAGTAGGGGGCGTACCGATGCAATCAGGACTTTCACGGGCGGCGGGAGCCGTCCTGTCGCGGCGCGGCCTGCTGGGCGGCGCGGGAGCGTTGGCCGGGATGGCGGTCTTGCCGCCCGGCGTGGCCCGCGCCCGGGACGCAGCCTATCCCCTGAGCGAATTCTTCAAGCCGACGATGAGCAGCGGCGCGGGCCTGTCGCCCTCGGGCAACCGGATCGCGATGGCCGAGAACCTCGGCACGGACGAGGCCCCGCGCAGCGCCATCGACTTCATCGAGGCCGCCGATCCGGAGGGTCAGCGTCGCCGCATCGAGTTGGGCCCGGTCCAGGTCAGTTCCATCGACTGGGCGAGCGACGACCGCGTTCTGGCGAGCGTGATCCTGAAAGGCGAGACGGAGGCCCGGTCGATCGCAGGCTCCAACCGCAAGGCGGAGGGCTTCGAATACTATATGCGCCGCGTCGTTTCGGTGAATGCGACGACCGGCGACGTCGTCGTGCTGTTCGGCGACCAGCGCACCCGCATGCGCAACACCTACGACATGGGCCGCATCGTCGACCTGCTGCCCAACGATCGCGACCATGTCCTGATGGCGGCGTGGGAAGCCGACGGGGTGATGGCGCTGCACCGGGTCAATGTGAATACGGGTTCGCCGACCCGGATCGAGCGTGGCGGCTCGGGCACCTATCACTGGCGGACCGTCGGCGGCGTGCCTGTCCTGCGCCACGACATGAACAGCCGCGGCACCCTGGAGACCATCATGGTCCGGGCGCCGGGCGAAACCGAATGGAAGATGGCGCGCCGCACCCGGGTGCGCGAGGCGCCGGACTTTCACTGGGTCGGGGCCGGCGACACGCCCGGCAAGGTGCTGGTCATCGCCCGTCTCGACAATGAGGACGTCCTGAGCGTTCGCGAGATGGACCTGACCACGACAGCGCTGGGCCCGCCGCTGAACGCCCGCCCTGGCCGTGACGTCGACTACGGCCTGCCGGACTCGGCGGGCAACTATCTGGGCGCCGCCTACTACCGCGAGCGGCTGGAGTACGAGTTCGTCGATCCCGCCCTGGCCGTCCACCACCGCGCCCTGAACCGCTTCTTCGACAACAGGTGCGACGTGCACCTCACCGACGTCGACATGGCCCGGAACCGCTTCATCGCCTACGTCAACGGTCCGGAGGAGCCGGGCGCCTGGTTCTTCTACGACAAGGACGCGCGGGCGATCGTGAACCTCGGCCAGGCGCGGAATCTGGACCCGGCGCGGCTGGGCTCCAGCGAGGTGCTGCAGGCGCCGACCCGTGACGGCGCCGCCATCGAGGCCTATCTGACCGCGCCTCCGGGCGGGACGCCGGGACCGCTGGTGGTGCTGCCACACGGCGGGCCCGAGGTTCGGGACACGCCGAGCTGGGACCGTCAGGTCCAGGTTCTCGCCGCGCAGGGCTGGTGGGTTCTGCGGCCCAATTTCCGGGGTTCGGGCGGCTATGGCCAGAGCTTCGCGCAGCAGGGCTGGACCCGCTGGGGCGACCGCATGCAGGAGGATGTGGAGGACGCCGTCGCCCACGTCATCGCCCTGCGCGGACTGGACGCCGGACGGGTCGCCATCATGGGGACCAGCTACGGCGGCTATGCGGCCCTGATGGGCGCGGTCCGGCGGCCGGACCTGTACAAGGCGGCCATCTCGATCTGCGGCGTCGGCGACCTGCCGGACATGCTGGCCTGGGAGGACCGCCAGGACGACACGCCGGGCCAGCCGATCTACGAGTTCTGGACGAAGCGCATCGGCGATCCCCGGACCATGGGTCCGGCCCTGGAATCGGCCTCGCCGCGGCGCCGCGCCGCCGAGGTGGCCTGCCCGGTGCTGCTGGTCCACGGCGTGGACGACCCGGTCGTGCCGTTGATCCAGTCCCGGCGGATGCGCGACGCATTGCGCGGCGCCGGCAAGACGGTGGAGCTGATCGAGATCGACGACGCCGGCCACGCCGACTGGGACGACGCCCAGGAGATGGCGCTGATGACCCGCTATGTCGACCTGATCCGGACCGCCTTCGCCTGATCCGGGCCGGCGGAAAGCTTGAGCGGGGTAGGGGCGCTTCGATGACTGTCTTCCGGAAACTGGCCGCCGCATGCGCGGTCTTCTGGCTGCTGGCAGCGGCCGCACCGGCGCGGGCGGATCCGCTCACGATCCCGGACTTCCTCGACGGGCCCGCGCTCGGCTCCGCCAGTCTCTCGCCGACGGGCCGCTACCTGGTCTGGACGGTACGCACCGGCGAGCAGAGTGCGGTCCACATCCGCGACCTGCAGGAGGGCACGGTCTCGGTCATGGGGGCGGGGTCGGCCCGTGAGAGCTTCGGCGGGGTCTATGTCGAGTGGATCCGCTGGAAGACGGACGACCGGCTGCTGATCGGGATGACCCGTTTCGAGCTGAGGCGCTCGGGCGGCCGGGAGACGGGCCGGATCCGCGGCTGGACCTTCGGCCAGTCCGTCCTGTCGGTCGCGCGGGACGGCTCGGGCATGGTCCCGCTGCAGGCGCCGGGGACGCGGGAGGCGCTGCCCGGCGAGGTGCTCGACACCCTGCGCGATGATCCCGATCACATCCTGATGAGCTATCGCGACGGGTCGGGCGGCCTGAACGTGGCGCGCGTCAACGTCCTGTCGGGCGAGGCGGCGAAGATCCTCGACGGCCATCCGCGGGTGCTGGACTATCTCACCGACCGCGACGGCGCCGTGGTCGGCCGGATCGCCTATCGCGGCTCGACCGGCCGGATCATGCTGATGGAGGCGCTGAACGCAGACGGCGGCTGGAGCGAGGTCTATCGCCTGCGCCGGGACGAGATCCGCAACCTGCCCGACTACGACTTCCTCGGGGCCACCAGCGAGCCCGGCAAGATCTATGTGTCGATCCGGCCCGAGGCCGTGGGCGGCGAGAGCACGGCCGGGGTGCACGTCTTCGACTTCGCCACCCGCACCATGGGGCCGACCATCTGGCGCCATCCCCGGTACGACGTGTCGGGCATCGTGCTGGACGCCGACACGTCGGAGCTGCTGGCCGGGTGCTACTGGGCCGACATCTACCGCTGCGACTTCACCGACCGGCGCGAGGACGCGGTGATGACCGGCATCCGCCGCTTCTTCGGCGACAGCTGGAGCGTCCAGGTGGTGTCGCAGGCCCGCGACGGCTCGCGCTGGCTGGTCCGGGCCTCGGCGCCCAACAATCCCGGCGAATACTACATCTTCAACGTCGCCGGGCGCCACATGGAGTTCGTCGGCTCCATCTATCCGCGCCTGCCCGAGCACGAGCTGGGCGTGATGCAGCGGGTCGACTATACGGCCCCCGACGGCCAGGCCCTGTTCGGCTATCTGACCCGGCCGCCGGGAGCCGCGGCGGACGCGGTCCTGCCGCTGGTGGTCATGCCGCACGGCGGACCTGAGATCCGCGACTATCTGACCTATGACCAGTGGGCCCAGTTCCTGGCGACGCGGGGCTACCAGGTGTTCCAGCCCAATTTCCGCGGCTCCTCCGGCATGGGCAAGGCCTTCGCCGAGGCCGGGTACCGCGAGTGGGGCGGACGCATGCAGGACGACGTGACGGCCGGGGTCGAGCACCTGATCGCATTGGGGCTGGCCGACCGCGGCCAGGTCTGCGTCGTCGGCGCCAGCTACGGCGGCTATGCGGCGCTGCAGGCCGGCGCCACCCAGGCCGACCTATACCGCTGCGTGGTCTCCGTCGCCGGGCCAAGCGACCTCGTTTCGATGATGCGCTGGGAACGGTCGGAGGCCGGCGCCGATTCCGACCGCTACGACTATTGGCTGAAGTCCATCGGCGACCCGCGCGAGGACCGCGAACGGCTGGAGGCGGTGTCGCCGCTGCGGCGCGCCGCCGACTGGACCCCGCCCGTGCTGCTCATCCACGGCGAGGACGATGACGTGGTGCCGGTCAGCCAGTCGCGCGACATGGAGCGCGCCCTCAGGCGGGCCGGGAAGGACGTGAAACTGGTCGTGCTGGAGGCCGCCGGCCACTCGGACTGGTCGACCCGCAACGACACCACGGCCCTGACGGAGCTGGAGGCCTTCCTCGCCCGGCACCTTCCGGCGGCTCCGCCCGCTCCCGCCGCCCAGGCCGGGGCCGGGGCTCCGGCGGCGGAGGCGTCACCGGCTGACTAGCCGCAGACCGGGCAGTCCGGGTCGGCGACGACGCCCACCGTACGGGCGGTCCCGGCCAGACCATCGTAGATCAGCAGCCGGCCCGTCAGGGGCTCGCCGGCGCCGGTGATCAGCTTGATCGCCTCCAGGGCGGCCATGGAGCCGACCACGCCCGCCAGCGCCCCGACCACGCCGACGCGGGCGCAGGTCTCGGCGTCCGGCGGCGTCCCGGGCACCAGGCAGCGATAGCAGGGCCGGCCGGCGAACACCCCGACCTGCCCGCTCCAGCGGCCCAGGGCGCCCGACACCAGCGGCGCGCCGGCGGCCACGCAGGCGGCGTTGGTCGCGAACCGGGTCTCGTAATCGTCCGTCCCGTCGAGGACGAGGTCGCAGTCCTCAAGCAGCCAGCCGGCGTTGGCCGCCGTCAGCCGCTCCGGCGCCGCCTCGATCTCCACATGGGGGTTGAGCCCGCCCAGCCGCCGGGCCCCCGCCTCGACCTTCAGCTCGCCGAGGTCGTCGTCCGCAAAGGCGATCTGGCGCTGCAGGTTGGACAGGCCGACCTCGTCGGGGTCGATCAGCCGCAGGGCGCCGACGCCCGCGGCCGCCAGGTAGAGGGCCGCCGGCGCGCCGACCCCGCCCAGTCCGACGATGGCCACGCGCGCGGCCTTCAGCCGTTGCTGGCCCGGCCCGCCAAGTTCGGCGAGCACCAGATGGCGCGCGTAACGTTCGATCTCGTCGTCGGAAAAGCTCACCCGCCCCAGTTAGGGCGCCATGAGCGGAAGGTCACGCCCCGGGCGTCACGCGGCCTTGCGGATGTCCAGCAGGGTCTCGGCCTCGCGCGCGGTGACCCGGGACAGGCAGGACAGGCCGACGCGGTCCAGCAGGGCGGACGGATCGCCGCACAGGCCCATCGGCTCGTCGATGCGGCGGGCGAGGACCGGGGTGTCGATCAGGACGCGCAGGCCCGAATGGCGGGGATCGTCCAGCAGGCGCCGGATCAGCCGGTCCACGTCGGCGCGGGCGCCCTCGATGGCCTGGAGGATATGGCCCTGGTGAAACATCAGGCAGCTGGTCAGGTGATCGCGCCGGTTGTTGCGCTCGGAGACGCCCAGAATCTGGGCGATGGACAGCGTCGAGACGCCCGTGGCGCCGACGGCTTCGCTGGCGTAGATCACGCGATGAAGCACGACGCTTCCCTCAGATGGCATTTTGTAGGGTATAGATTGTCAAGGTAACGGCTTACATTGGTCGAAATATGGCTCGGCCTGGCTGTTGGAATCACACGGCAACCGGCTTGCCGCGCCGCATTTTCGTCGCCATCTGAGCCGGATGACGAACCCGAACGACTCCACATCGCCCGGCTGGCACGGCACCACGATCCTCGCGGTGCGCAAGGACGGCCGCACCGTGATCGCCGGCGACGGCCAGGTCTCGATGGGCCCGACCATCGTCAAGGGCGCGGCCCGCAAGGTCCGCACCCTGGCCGGCGGCAAGGTGCTGGCGGGCTTCGCCGGGGCCACCGCCGACGCCTTCACCCTGATCGAGCGGCTCGAGGCCAAGCTTGAGCAGTACCCGGACCAGCTGGCCCGCGCCTGCGTCGATCTGGCCAAGGACTGGCGCACCGACCGCTATCTCCGCCGCCTCGAGGCCATGCTGCTGGTCGCGGACCGGCATTCGATCTTCACCGTCACCGGCGTCGGCGACGTGCTGGAGCCGGAGCATGGCGTCGCGGCGGTCGGATCGGGCGGCAATTTCGCGCTCGCCGCCGCCCGGGCCCTGCTGGATCATTCCGACATGGACGCCGAGACCATCGCCCGCCGGGCCATGGCCATTGCCGCGGACATCTGCGTCTACACCAACGGCAACCTGACGGTGGAGACGCTGGAGGGCTGAGGCGCCGTTCCGGCGGAGCAAATCGGGCCGTCGGCGGTTGCTCCGCGGAAAGGAGACGTCGACATGGAAGCTTTCCCCTGGGGCCTCGTCATCGTGGGCGGGCCCGTCCTCCTCGGCCTCGCCCTGGTCTGGGCGAAGATGCGTGGCGGCAAGGCCACCCGCCAGGCCGATCCGGACACGCCGTCGGACGACCCGTCGAAGGGCATGTAGTGGGCGGGCCCCGGCCCGCCCTGGCGCCTGCCTTGTCTTCGCCCGGCTTTTCCGCCATAAGCCGCCGCTTCCGGCGCAAGTGAACCCTGCGTCTCCACCCACACGACCCCCGATCCGTCGGGACGAGGTGGGCGAGAACCCCCTGCCGACGTGATCGTCGCCAGGGGCCGTTGTCGTATGGAGCCGTTTCACCCGCCGGTGTCGAGTGGCCCGTTTTCGGGATTCAGGTCGTCGTGACCTGAAGCGAAAGCAGGCATGAGGTAGTGAATGTTCGAGGCTCTGAACGAGCGGCTGACAGGCGTCTTCGACCGGATCACCGGGCGCGGCGCCCTGTCCGAAAAGGACGTGGCCGAGGCGATGCGCGAGGTGCGCGTGGCCCTGCTCGAGGCCGACGTCGCCCTGCCCGTCGTCAAGGACTTCATCGCCTTCGCCACCGAGCGCGCCACCGGCGAGGAGGTCATCCGCTCGGTCAAGCCGGCCGACCAGGTGATCAAGATCGTCTACGACGGCCTGGTCGAGATGCTGGGCGGCGAGGAGCCGGTCCCGGTCAATCTGAACGCCACGCCGCCCGCCGTCATCCTGATGGCCGGCCTGCAGGGCTCGGGCAAGACCACGACCTCGGCCAAGCTGGCGCTGCGGCTGACGAAGTTCGACCGCAAGAAGGTCATGATGGCCTCGCTGGACACCCGCCGCCCGGCGGCGATGGAACAGCTGGCCACCCTCGGCAAGCAGATCGAGGTGACGACCCTGCCGATCGTCGCCGGCGAGAGCCCGGTCCAGATCACCAGGCGCGCCCTCCAGTCCGCGAAACTGCAGGGCTTCGACGTCCTGATCCTCGACACCGCCGGCCGCATCACCCTCGACGAGGGCCTGATGGCCGAGGTGGCCGAGGTCGCCTCGATCGCCAAACCCGTCGAGACCCTGCTGGTCGCCGACAGCCTGACCGGCCAGGATGCGGTGCGAACCGCCCGGGCCTTCCACGAGCGCCTGCCGCTGACCGGCCTGGTCCTGACCCGCGCCGACGGCGACGGCCGCGGCGGCGCCATGCTGTCGATGCGGGCCGTCACCGGCCTGCCGATCAAATATCTGGGCGCCGGCGAAAAGGTCGATGCCCTGGAGGTGTTCGACGCCCGCCGCGTCGCCGGCCGCATTCTCGGTCAGGGGGACATCGTCGCCCTCGTCGAGAAGGCGTCGCAGGAACTGGACGCCTCCAAGGCCGAGGCCATGGCCCGCAAGCTGGCCAAGGGCCAGTTCGACCTGAACGACCTCGCCAACCAGCTGCAGCAGATGAAGCGGATGGGCGGTCTGCAGGGCATTATGGGCATGCTGCCCGGCGTGGCGAAGATGAAGGCCCAGATGGCCAGCGCCAACGTCGACGACCGGATGATCGCGCGTCAGGAAGCCATCATCAGTTCGATGACCAAGGCCGAGCGCAAGAAGCCCGACCTGCTCAACGCCAGCCGCAAGAAGCGCATCGCCGCCGGCGCCGGAGTCGAGGTCCAGGAGATCAACCGCCTGCTCAAGCAGCACCGGCAGATGGCCGACATGGTCAAGTCGATGTCCAAGGGCGGCGGCAAGGGCCTGAAACAGATGGCCGCCATGATGGGCATGCCCGGCATGGGCGGCGGCGGGGCCGGCGACATGGCCCGCCTCAAGGCGCTGGGCGGCGGCAAGATGCCGGAGCCCACGGCCGATGAAATGAAAGCCATCCAGGACCGCATCGCCGGCCTGGGCGGCGGACAACTGCCGGGAGGCCTTCCGGGCCTGCCGGGCTTTCCTCCCAAGAAATGATATCGCTTAAAGAAAGAGACTGAAAATGCTGAAGATTCGTCTGGCCCGCGGCGGCGCCAAGAAGCGCCCGTACTACTACATCGTCGTCGCCGACTCCCACTCGCCGCGCGACGGCAAATTCATCGAGCGCGTCGGCTCCTACAACCCGATGCTGCCGCGCGACGGCGAGCAGAAGCGCGTCACCCTGAAGGCCGACCGCATCGCCGAATGGCTCGGCAAGGGCGCCCAGCCGACTGACCGCGTGGCCCGCTTCCTGTCGCAGGACGAGACGCTGGCCGACAAGGTCAAGTGGACCCAGGGCAACAACCCGAACAAGGCCCAGCCGGGCAAGAAGGCCCAGGAGCGGGCCGCCGAGCGCGCCCAGCGTGAAGCCGACCGGGCCGAGGCCGAAGCCGCCGCCAAGGCCGAGGCCGCCGAGGCCGCCGCCCGCGCCAAGGAAGAGGCCAAGGCCGCCGCCGAGGCCGCCAAGAACGCTCCGGCGCCCGAGCCGGAAGCCGCCGCCGAGGAAGCCCCGGCCGAGGCCGCCGCCGAAGAGGCTCCGGCCGCTGAAGCCGTGACCGAAGAAGCCCCGGCCGCCGAAGCGACCGAAGAAGAAAAGACCGAGGCCTGATCCGACAACCCTTCTCCCCTCCGGGGGAGAAGTTGACCGGCGGAGCCGGTCGGATGAGGGGGATTCTGGCCGTGGAGCGGGATGGATGAGGGTGAGCAGGATCGACCAGCCCCCTCATCCGTCTCGCTCCGCGAGCCACCTTCTCCCCCGAGGGGAGAAGGTGAAATGACCGCCAACGGCAAACTCATCCTCGTCGGCCAGGTCGCCGGCGGCTTCGGGGTCAAGGGCGAGGTGCGGGTGACCGCCTATACCGCCGACCCCATGGCCCTGCTGTCCTACGGGCCGCTCCTGCGGGCCGACGGCTCGGTGGGCCTGACGCTGACCTCGGCGCGGCCCGAGAAGAGCGGCGTGGTCGGCCGGGCGAAGGAGATCGCCACCAAGGAGCAGGCCGACGCCCTGCGCGGCCTGAAGCTGCACGTCCCGCGCGATCGCCTGCCCGAGCCGGACGAGGATGAATTCTACCTCACCGATCTGGTCGGGCTGGAGGCGCGCGATCCCGCCGGAACCGTGCTCGGAACCGTCCGGTCGGTGCAGAATTTCGGGGCCGACGACATGCTGGAGATCGCCCCGGCGGCCGGCGGACCTACCTGGTATCTGCCGTTCACAAGGGACGCCGTGCCGGAGCTGCACATCGCCGACGGCTGGCTGCTCGCCGTGCGTCCGGCGGAGGTCGGCGAGCGCGAGCCCGACTGAACCTCGTCCCCGGCGGGGCGTTGCCATGCCTTCACCAACGAAAGTGGCATGGCATGAGCATCTTCAGTTCGATCTGGGACCGCATCCGGGGCAACCGTCCGAAAGCCGGATCCGCGGCGCCGGAGCCCCGGGCGACGCCCGCCGCCGCGCCCTCGCCGGCCGCAACCGCTGCAGCGCCGGTCGACGTCGAGGCCGTGCTCGTCTCCATGGCCGAGCTGAAGGGCGAGGGCGCCGGCAACTGGCGCACCTCGATCGTCGACCTGCTCAAGCTGCTCGGCCTCGACTCGAGCCTGGAGGCCCGCAAGGAGCTGGCGCAGGAGCTGGGGGTCAACGCCGGCCCGCATGGCAGCGCCGAACAGAACATCGCCCTGTCTAAGGCGGTCTGGCGCAAGCTGGCCGAGAATGGCGGTCTGGTGCCGGACTCCCTGCGCGACTGAGGGCCCGGGGGAGCCGTCGGGGCGATCCGGCGTTTCCCCCTCATGCCCTCGAGCGTCATCCGCCGCTTCAGCTATGACGAACCGCACCGCCGACTGCGCGTCACCTTCACCTCGGGCGACGTCTATGAGTACGACGGCGTGCCCCCGGAGGTGAACGCCGCCTTCCGCGAGGCCTTCTCGAAGGGCCAGTTCTTCGGTCCCAACATCCGCGACCGCTATCCGTACCGGCGGGTGGAGCGAGGCCTGCGCGCCGGCTGAGCCTCGCCCGGCCGGCTTTCGTCCGGTGGCGAACCGTGCCTAAGGTGGCGCTTCGTGACCGATCGGAGTGATGCGATGCGCCGGACCGTTCTCGCCCTGATGGCCGTGGCCGCCCTGGCCGCCGGCTGCCAGCAGCCGTCGGAAACGCCGGCGGCCGACCCCGCTCCGGCCGCCGCGCCGCCGCCCGAGATGCCCGCCGACGCCCCGCCGCAGGAAGAGGTCGATCCGGCGGTGGTCGCCGCCGCGCCCGCCGGCGAGCCCGGATCCTGCCTCGGCGAGGTCGGCGAGGCCGCCGCGGCCCGCCTGGTCCAGCGCTGCATCGCCGTCAGCCCGGCGACCCATCCGCCATGCAACGCCGCCAATCCCTGCGCCATGATCCAGGGCGAGATCGACCGCGCCTGCGAGATGTACGGCCCGGGCGAGGCCCGGCCGGCGGAGTGCGGCGCTTAACGGTTCCTAGAGCCTGAACCTCTAGTCTGGTCGGTCATGACGCCCGTCCAGACCCCGCCTGACCTGCGCGCCCTGACCACGCTGCGCTTCCTCGCCGCCCTGTGGGTGGTGCTGTTCGCGGCCTGGCCGCATCTGGACGTCGCCTTCACCCCCATAGCGGTGACCAAGGGCTATCTGGGCGTCGAGGTCTTCTTCGTCCTGTCCGGCTTCATCCTCAGCCACGTCTATCTCGAGGCCGCTGGCCGGCGGGAGGGATTCAGCTACCGCGGCTTCCTGTGGGCCCGGATCGCGCGGGTCTATCCGCTGCATCTCCTGACCCTGGCGGGCATGATCGCCCTCGGCGCCGGGGCCACCGCCGCCGGCCTGGCGGTCAGCGAGAGCCTGCTCGACTGGCGCTCCCTGCCGGCCCATCTGAGCCTGACCCACGCCTGGGGCCTCGCCTCCAGCGCCGCCTTCAACCACCCGTCGTGGTCGATCTCGGCCGAGTGGTTCGCCTATCTGAGCTTCCCGGCCTACGCCTTCGTCGCCTGGCGCATGCGCGGCCGGCCGGTGCTGGCCACGGTGCTCGCCGCCGGCGCGGCGTTGGCCCTCTACGCCGCCTTCCAGCGGCTGGCCGGCTTCCCCCTGACCGAGGCGACCTTCCGCTGGGGCGCGCTCAGGATCGTGCCGTGCTTCGCCCTCGGCTGCGCCCTCTATCTGATCCACCGCCGCGCGCCCGTGCCCCATGCGGGCCTGGTCGCCCTCGCCTCGGGCGCGGGCCTGCTGGCCAGCGCCGCCCTGGGGCTGTGGGACCCGCTGGTGGTGCTGTGCGCCGGCGGGCTGATCCTCGGACTGGGCGGGCTCGACAACGCCCGCGCCGGCGTCCTCGCCTCGAAGGCCGGCGTCTGGCTGGGCGAGATCTCCTATTCGATCTACATGGTGTGCGCGCCCGTGCTGCTGCTGGGCGTCAATGTCGCCGCGCGCCTGACCGGGGCCGAGGACAAGAAGCTTCACATCATTGTGTGGCTGGGCGTTCTGGCCCTGATTCCGGTCGCGGCGGCCCTGACCTACCACCTGGTCGAACGCCCGGCCCGCAAGGCTTTGAGGGGATTCGCCAATCGCCACGGCTCAGGTCAAGCCGTCTCGAAATCGCAGGCGGATTCGCCCGAAAGGGTTCTTCAACCCTCGGAAACTATCGTCTAAGGCTAAGTCACTGAGGCAGGTCGGGACCCAAGCCAGCATGATGAAACGGCTCACAGCCGCCGCGGTTGCGGCGACCCTCGGACTTTTCGCACTGGCCGGAACGGCTCCGGTCGCGAAGGCCGGCGAGCCGTACTGGCAGTGCGTGACCTTCGCCCGCATGTTCTCGGGCATCGACATCTTCGGCGACGCCCACACCTGGTGGTCGCAGGCCCAGGACCGTTTCCAGACCGGCCAGCGCCCGCGCACCGGCTCTGTGCTCGCCTTCCAGCCGAGCGGCCGGATGAGCCGCGGCCACGTCGCCGTCGTCTCGGAAGTCCTGACCGACCGGGTCATCCGCGTCACCCACGCCAACTGGGGCGGCAGCCGCGGCAAGGTCGAGGAGAACGTCACCGTCGTCGACGTCTCGGGCGGCAACGACTGGAGCGCGGTCAAGGTGTGGTACAACCCGATCAATGATCTGGGCACGACCGTCTATCCGACCTGGGGCTTCATCTACAAAGCCCCGGCCCAGCCCTCCGACGGCCTGCTCATGGCCTCGGCTCCGGGCGCCAACGGCCAGCCCTGACCCCCTGACCCTCGCCCGGAGGGTCCGCCCTTGATCCGCGTCTACCGCTCCGGCGCCCGGACCTGCGACCCCCATGCGGGCGACGCCTCGGCCTGGACCCTGCCCCCCGGCGCCGTCTGGATCGACCTGGTCGGCCCGACACCGGAAGAAGACCGCGCCGTCGAGCGGGCGCTGGGCCTGTCCGTCCCGACCCGCGAGGAGATGGCCGAGCTGGAGGCCTCCAGCCGGCTCTATCGCGAGAGCGGCGCCACCTATGTCACCGCCGACATCCTGCATCACGGCGAGGCCGACATGCCCGGCCTCGATCCGGTGACTTTCGTGCTGACCGAAGGGCCGCTGGTCACGATCCGCTACGTCGATCCCAGGCCCTTCACCCTGCTGCTGGAAAAGCTGGACCGCGATCCGGCGCTGTGCGGCACGGGCGCGGACCTGTTCCTGCACCTGATGGAGGCGATCATCGACCGCGCCTCCGACGTCCTGGCGGCCAACGCCGCCACCGTGGAGGCGGTGTCGGGCCAGGTCTTCAGCGGCCGCAAGACGGTCGGCTTCGAGAAGCTGATCACCAGACTGGGCCGCGCCCACATCGCCAATGCGCGCATCGAGCAGAGCCTGGCGGGGCTGGCCCGCATCTTCGCCTTCGTCGCCCTCGACGACCGGATCGAACAGCAGCCCGACACCCGCGAGCACCTCGGCTCCCTGACCCGCGACGCCCAGAGCCTGATCGCCCACAACCAGGCCGTGGCGGCCTCGATCAATTTCCAGCTGTCGGCGGCGCTCGGGCTGATCAACATCGAGCAGTCGTCGATCATCAAGATCTTCTCGGTGGCGGCCGTCGCCTTCCTGCCGCCGACCCTGATCGCCTCGATCTACGGGATGAATTTCGACCACATGCCGGAGCTGCCCCAGGCCTGGGGCTATCCGGCCGCTCTGGTGGCCATGGTGATTTCCGCCCTGATGCCTTTGGCGTGGTTCAAGAAGAAGGGCTGGCTGTAGCGCGACGCTTGACCGCGACCGGTCCGCTGCGCTCCATGGCCTCCAACCCGGAGACACCCGATGCGCGCCCTCGCCCTGACCGCCGCCGCCATCCTGACCCTGTCCGCCTGCTCGCAGCCGGCCGAGGCGCCGAAGCAGCCCGATCCCGCGCCGGCGCCCGCGCCGGTCCTGGCAGGCGTCGACCTGACGAAGCCGCTGCGCGTGGGTGGCAACGAGCCGTTCTGGTCCGTGGAGCTGAACGGTTCGGAAATGGTCTACTCCGGAGTCGACCGGCCCGAGCAGCGCGCGCCGCAGAACCCGCCCGTCGTGCAGGGCACCATGGCCAGCTGGGAGTCCACCACCGGTGCGGGCAATCCCCTCAAGGTCACCCTGACGGCCACCGACTGCAGCGACGGCATGAGCGACCGGACCTACCCGCTGACGGCCATGGTCCGGATCGGCGAGGAGACGCTGACGGGCTGCGCCGCCACGGTGTCCGCCATCATGTCGACCGGCGAGAGCGGCCGCGTCGTCGATGCGCCTCAGCCCGCCGCCTGATCCCGCAGCGTCCTGAGCGCGCCCAGCCGGGCGAAGGCGATGGTCAGGGCCTTGCGCCGCGCGGGAGCCAGCGGGATCGAAACCGCGTCGCGCACCACCGCCCCGCCGAAGCCGTCGGCCACGATCAGCCCCGGCTCGTCCGGCAGGATGTCCGACGGAAACTCCGGCGCCACGGCGAAATAGAACAGGTCGCAGTACGGCCGGTACTCGCCCCATTTCCGGTCGACGCGGAAGTCCTCCAGCCCCGACTTGACCTCGCAGATGGCGATCTCGCCGCGCGGCCCCAGCGCCATGACGTCGGCGCGCCGGCCATTGGGCAGACCGACCTCGAGCAGGGGCGCATAGCCCATGTCCGCCATCAGCCGCGCGGCGCCCCGGGTGACCGACAGCGTCGTCGCGGGCCGGCTGAAGACCAGGTCGATGGACAGGAGGGCGGACACGGCCTCCTGTATGTTCCGTTTGTGTTCCGTTTTCAACCGGGCCGGCTCTCACGCGCCTACGGTCAAGCTGTCCACAGCGGGTGAGCCGCCGCGCAGCGCTCTCGCCGGGCGGGCCTATGAATCAGAGATCAGGGTTCGGCGAGGCGCGAAACATGCGGGTTGAAGACGATCCTGGCGCACGGCGAAACCATGGAGACGCCCGGGGCCTGTGGCTGATCAACGTCCTGATCTGCACCCTCGTCGCGGTTCTGAGCCTCTATGTCTTCCGCGCGGACGTCACCCGCCGGGACGCCCGGGCGGCCATGGCCACGGTCGAGGCCCTGCCGGAACAGATCGCCGCCTCGCCAGCGATGGCGGCGGCGCGGGAAGACTGAGCCGCCCTAGAGGATGAACCGGCTCAGGTCCGCATCGCGGGCGAGGTCGGCGACCTTCTCCCGCACCTGATCGGCGTCGAAGGCGATGGTCTGGCCGGCTAGGTCCGAGGCCTTGAAGGAGGTTTCCTCCAGCACCCGCTCCAGCACCGTCTGCAGCCGCCGCGCGCCGATGTTCTCGACCGTGGCGTTGGCCGCCACCGCCGCGTCGGCCAGGGCCGCGATGGCGTCGTCGGTGAAGGTCAACGTGACATCTTCCGTGGCCAGCAGGGCCTGGTTCTGGCGGATCAGATTGGCCTCGGGCTCGGTCAGGATGCGCACGAAGTCGTCGCGGGTCAGAGCCTTGAGCTCGACCCGGATCGGCAGCCGTCCCTGCAGTTCCGGCAGCAGGTCGGACGGCTTGGCCACATGGAAGGCGCCCGAGGCGATGAACAGCACGTGGTCGGATTTCACCGGCCCGTATTTCGTCGAGACCGTGGTGCCCTCGATCAGCGGCAGCAGGTCGCGCTGCACCCCCTCGCGGCTGACGTCGGCGCCCGAGGCGCCCTGGCGCGCCGCCACCTTGTCGATCTCGTCGAGGAAGACGATGCCCTCGTTCTCGGCCAGCAGCAGGGCCTCGCGGGTCAGGCTCTCCTGATCCAGCAGCTTGTCGCTCTCCTCGGTGACCAGCGGCCCGACCGCGTCGCGCACTGGCAGCTTGACCGTTTTCGTACGCCCGCCGCCCAGCTTGCCCAGCATCTCGGACAGATTGATCATGCCGATGCCGCCACCGCCCGGCAGATCCAGCCCCTGCATCGGCGAGGCGGTGTCGGCCAGCGACAGCTCGACCTCCTTGTCGTCCAGTTCCCCGGCCCGCAGCTTCTTGCGGAAGCTCTCGCGGGTGGCGGGCTGCGACCCCGGCCCGACCAGGGCGTCGAGGATACGCTCCTCAGCGGCGGCCTCGGCCCGGGCCTTCACCCCTGTGCGCCGCTTGTCACGCACCATGACCAGCGCCGCCTCGACGAGGTCGCGCATGATCTGGTCGACGTCGCGTCCCACATAGCCGACCTCGGTGAATTTGGTCGCCTCGACCTTGAGGAAGGGCGAGCCGGCCAGCTTCGCAAGACGGCGGGCGATCTCGGTCTTGCCTACCCCGGTGGGGCCGATCATCAGGATGTTCTTGGGCGTGACCTCGTCGCGCAGGTCCTCGGGCACGCGCTTGCGCCGCCAGCGGTTCCTCAGCGCCACGGCCACGGCGCGCTTGGCGTCGTCCTGGCCGACGATGAAGCGGTCGAGTTCGGATACGATTTCGCGGGGAGAGAGGTCGGTCATGGAAGGGAGATAGGGCGGCTCAGCCCCCGGCGGGAGGGGTTGGCGGAGGGGCCGGGATCAGTTGGGCCAGGATCAGCACCCAGCCACGCTCCCGCTTCTGCCACAGCCTGACATAGTGGCCGCGCCGCTCCGTATCGTCCTTCGTCCAGGCCGCCGGGCCGTAGGTCCAGGCCAGATCCCCGGCGTCCGAGGCGCCCCCGCCCTCCGCGGGGCCGAACCGGAACGTCTCCGGCCAGCCGTCCAGCGCCTCCATCGCGGCCCGCGCACCGATCGCGGGCGGGCGCGGGGCCACATACACGCGTCCGTCCACCGCCAGTTCGGCCAGATGCGCCAGCTTCTGATCGCTGGCGGCGCGCTCCGCGAGACGGGCCTCGGCGGCCCGCACTTCGGCCATGGCGGCCTCGGGCGACGCGGATCCGGCGGAGGATGTCGGCAGGATCACCGGCTCGCTGTCCGGCCCCGGCACATCCGCCGCACTGGCCCCCGAGCCGCCGTCGTAGACCCATTTCCACGAGCCGTCGGGCTGGCGCTTCCAGATGGTGAAATAGTGGCCCGTGCGCCGGCCGTTCAGCGCCACGCCTCCGGTGGTGAAGCCGAGGTCGCCGGACCGGGCGATCCCCGCGAAATTCGGCCACCACTCCAGCAGCGGCTCGTCGGCGGGCCGGGGCCCGTCCGGATAGGCCTCGCCGATCCTCCGCGCCTGTCCGCCACCGATCACGATGGCCTCTGGAACCGACCATTTGTTGAAACTGCCGGCGATTCCCATCGACGGCGCGTCGGCGGCGAAGGCCCGCTCGGCGGCGACCACCGGGGCCGCGTCCGGGACCTGCGCCGAGGCGGCCGTCGCGGCCATCAGCAGGACGAGAGAGGCGAGGGGGGCGAAATGCATGGCGGAATCCTCCATCGCCATTGATTCCCCCCCGCCGCGCCCCTGTCCCGTTAAATCGGCGACAGGCGCCTGATCGCCGATAAGTTTGCCGCGAATTCACCCAGCGTCGCTATTCCGCCGCGAAATCCACATCAGGCCGCAACAGCGTGGCCGTATCTCCCGCATCGTCGCCGCCAAGGAGCGACGCAGCTCTCCACAGGAGATCGCCATGAAAACTCTCGCTTCTCTCGCCGCCGTCCTGACCCTGGCTGCCGCTGGTTCCGCCTCTGCCCAGGAAACCCGCATCGCCTGGGGCGACCTGGACCTGTCCACCGCCGCCGGGGCGGACGCCTTCGACGCCCGGGTCCGCGTCGCGGCCCGCAAGATGTGCCGCAGCGTGCCGATGATCGGCGGCCGCGCCGCCTGCCACACCGCCGTGCGCGACGAGGCCGTCAGCCGGCTGCCCGGCGCCGCCCAGGTCGACTACGCCCTCAGCCGCGTCCCGCTGGTCGCCTGACCGGCACGGAAAAGGCCCGGCGGATTGCTCCGCCGGGCCTTCCCGCTTTCACCCGCGCTCCGCGCGGCGCCCTCACGCAGCCCGAAGGGCGACAGGGCCACGAAGCGGCGCCCTCAAGCAGCCCGAAGGGCGATAGGGCCACTAAGACGTCGGGAAACCCCGCACCTTCAGCAGGGCGGTCACGTCCGGATCGCGGCCGCGGAAGCGGCGGTAGGCCTCGCCGCGGTCGGTGGTGTTGCCCTCGGACAGGATGATGGCCTTGTAGCGGGCCGCGATGTCCGGATTGAAGACGTCGCCCGACTCCTCGAAATAGGCCCAGGTGTCGGCGTCCATGACCTCGGACCACAGGTAGCTGTAATAGCCGGCCGAATAGGCGTCCGAGGTGAACAGGTGATTGAACTGCGGCAGGCGGTGCCGCATCACGATCTCCTTCGGCATGCCGTAGCGCTCCAGACTCTCGCGCTCGAAGGCGTCGATGTCGGTCGGCGGCGTCGCCCGGGTGTGCAGGTCCATGTCGACGAGAGCGGACGACAGATAGCTGACCGTCGCATAGCCTTGGTTGAAGGTGGCGGCGGCCTCGACCTTGTCGACCAGCGCCTGCGGCATCGGCTGGCCCGTCTCCACATGCTTCATGAAGCCGTCGAGGATCGGCCGGCTCAGCACCCAGTGTTCATGCACCTGCGAGGGATACTCGACATAGTCGCGCGGCGTGCCGCCCAGCGCCGGATAGGTGACCTTGTAGGACAGGTAGTGCAGGGCGTGGCCGAACTCGTGGAACAGGGTCTCGGCGTCGTCCAGCGAGATCAGGATCGGCTCGCCGCCCTCGGCCTTGATGAAGTTGTTGTTGTTCGACGCCAGCACGTTCTTGACGCCGTCATAGGTGGAGTAGGACCGGTAGGTGGTCATCCACGCGCCCGAGCGCTTGCCCGCACGGGCGAAGTCGTCGGAGTAGAACAGGCCGACATGGCTTCCGTCGGCCTTGTTCGTGACCTCGAACACCTCGACGTCGGGATTGAAGACGGGAACCGTTCCCTTCGGCAGCGGCGTGAACTCGTAGCCGTACAGCCGCCCCGCCATGTAGAAGGCGCCGCGCTTGACGTTGCTCAGCTCGAAATACGGCTTCAGCTCGTTCTGATCGAGGTCGTACTTCTGCTTCCGGACCTTCTCGGCGTAGTACAGATAGTCCCACGGCTCGATACCAGACTCTCCGACTTCGGCGCCGGCGATGGCGCGCATGTCCGCCACCTCTTCCGCCACCCGGGCCTTGGCCGGCGCCCAGACCCGGTTCATCAGGTCCATCGCCGCCGCCGGCGTCTTCGCCATCGTGTCCTGCATCCGCCATTCGGCGTGGTTGGCGAAGCCCAGCAGCCGGGCGCGCTCGGCGCGCAGCTTCACGATCTCGGCGATGATGGCGTTGGTGTCGTTGGCGTCGCCGTTGTCGCCGCGGTTGACGAATTTGCGCCAGACCGTCTCGCGCAGGCCCCGGTCGTCGCCGAAGGACAGGAAGGGGTCGACGCTGGAGCGGGTGTTGACGATCGCATAGCCGGTCAGATTGCGGCTGCGGGCGGCGGCGGCGGCCGCGGCCTTGTTCGACGCCGGCAGGCCGGCCACGCCGGCCTCGTTCGGGATGTGGGTGAAGGTGTTCTCGTCGGCGACGACCTTCTGGCCGAAGCTGGTGAAGGCGTTGGACAGGGCGGTGTTGATCCGGCCCAGCTCGGCCTTGCCGGCGGCGTCGAGGGCGGCGCCGTTGCGCACGAAGGCGTCGCGGGTGCGCTCCGCCACCCGGGTCTGTTCGGCCGTCAGGCCCGCCGCGGCCGCGCCGTCGGCCACGGCCTTGATGCGGGCGAACAGCTTCTCGTTGAAGATGATCTCGTCACCGGCGGCCGACAGCAGGGGCGACACCTCGGTGTCGACGGCCTGGTAGTCGTCCGAGCCGATGTTCTGCGTCATCACCCCGAACAGGCTGGACGCGCGGTCCAGCGGCTCGCCGGCCATCTGGTAGGGAACCATGGTGTTGGCGAAGGTCGGCGGTTCCGGATTGTTGGCGATGGCCTCGATCTCGGCGCGCTGCAGCTCGATGCCTTCCAGCAGGGCCTCGCGCAGTTTGGGCGCGGTGACCTTGTCCCACGGCGGCACCCCCTCGTACGGCCCGGTCCACGGCTGCAGCAGCTCGGCGCGCGGCGTCTGCGCCGGCAGCACGGCGCGGCCGATGCGGGCGTCTTCCGCCAGGCCGGCGGGCGAGGCGCCGCCGAGGTCGATGCCGTTCGAGGCGCAGGCCGACAGGGCGAACAGGCCCCCTCCGGCGATGAGAAGTTGGCGTCGATGCATGGACAGGCCTCCGGCGGTTCAGATGGTTGGCGCAACCTAGGCCTTCCGCACGCTGACTGTCACCTGAACGGCCCGTAATCTTGGACATGGACGACAAAGGGCCGCGCCGCTAACACCCGCGCATGGCGATAGGCGTATTCGACTCCGGCGTGGGCGGGCTCACGGTCCACCGCGAACTGACGCGGCGGTTTCCCGACCGGGACTTCGTCTACCTGGCCGACCAGGCCAACGCCCCCTACGGCGGGCGCGGCGGCGAGGAGATCGTCGACCTGACCCGGGCCGGCTGCGAGCGGCTGTTCGAGGCCGGCGCCAATATCATCGTCCTGGCCTGCAACACCGCCAGCGCCATCGCCCTGCGCCGCCTGCAGCAGACCTGGGTGCCCGAGGCCCGCGCCCGCCACGGCCGCCCTGTCAATGTGCTGGGCATCATCGTGCCGACCATCGAGGCGGCCACCGGCCTGCCCTGGACCTATGAGGCAGAGCGCCTCGGCGACAAGATCGAGGCCCTGGAGGTCACCGGCGTCTTCTGCACCGCCGCCACCGCCATGAGCCGGGTCTACGAGATCGAGATCGACAAGCGGCGCGAGGATCTGGCCGTCTTCTCCGAGCCCTGCCCCGGCCTCGCCGGCCTGATCGAACTGGGCGCCCCGGCCGAGGAGCTGACGGTGGTGGTCAACGATCACGTCGACGCCCTGCGCCGCCGCATCGGCCGCCATCCCGACAAGGCCATCCTCGGCTGCACCCACTATGAGATCGTCGCCGACCTGTTCGCCGCCGCCCTGCCCGAGGGCACGCCGGTGATCCACCAGCCGACGGCGGTGGCCGATGCGCTGGACCGCTATTTCCAGCGCCATCCTGAGTATGCGCTGGGCGGCTCCGGTCGCCGCGACTTCCTGACCACCGGCAAGCCGGGTCCGCAGTCCGACCTCGTCGCCCGGTTCTGGGGTGCGCCGCTGAGCTTCGCGGCGGCCTGACTTGACGCCGTCCGGGCGATACGTCCGGATGCCGGCGGGAGGAACACCATGAGGCGCCACTCACTACAGGCGGCCGTCCTGATCGGAACGATGTCCCTTGCGACCACGGTCGCCGCGGAAATCACCCGCCGGACGGACGAGGGCTTCAACAGCGTCCACGAAGTCTTCATGCCGGTGTCGGCGGACGAAGCCTACAGGGCGTTCGGAGACATGCCGGCGTGGTGGGATCCTCTCCACACCTACACCGGCGACAGCGACAACCTGAGCCTGTCGCTCGAACCCGGCGGCTGCTTCTGCGAACGCTCAGGCCCCGATGGCGTCGAGCACGGCCGGGTGATCATGGCGTGGCCGCGCGGACCGAGTCGGATCGTCAGGCTGCAGGGCGCCTTCGGGCCGCTGCAGGGCCTGACCACCGAGGCCATCCTGACCCTCGAGGCGATCCCCCAGGCGGACGGCGGATCCATGGTCCGCATGGTCTATGTGGTGAGGGGCGAAGAGGCGGCGCGGTTCGCCGACCCCGTCGATCATGTGATGGCCGGGCAGTTCGCCCGGCTCGTCGAACACCTCGGCGGGAAGGCGACGCCGGCCCCTCCGCCGGTGGCTGGCTAGCCCGCCAGCGCCGTCTCCGAGGCCACGATCCGGCTGGCGGCGTGGACGACGGCGCCGATACGCAGCGCCGCCTGGACCTGGGTCGCCGGCACGCCGTGCTTGCGCAGCTCGCCCTCGTGGGCGTCGAGGCAGGCGCCGCAGCCGTTGATGGCGCTGACCGCCGTCGACCACAGTTCGAAGTCCATCTTCTCCACGCCCGGATTGGCGATGACGTTCATCCGCAGCCGCGCCGGGATGGTCGTGTACTCGTTGTTCTTCATCAGGTGCAGCGAGCGGTAGTAGATGTTGTTCATGCCCATGATGGCGGCCGCCGACTTCGCCGCGTTGAGCGCCTCGGGCGACAGCACGGCCGCGGCCTGGGCCTCGATGGCGCGCACCACCGGAGCCACCCCGACGGCGTGGGCCGAGGCGAGGAAACAGCCCCATTTCTGCTGGTCGTTCAGAACCGTCTCCGAGGCCAGGGAGCCGAGGTTCAGGGAGATGTCCTTGGCGTAGGCGGGAATCAGGTCGCGCAGGGCGTCGATGGACATTGTGTGGGGTTCCCTTCGGGAAGCGGCTGCCGCTCGCGACGCGGTCGCTCGCTGCTTCAGCCGCATGAGGCGTGTGGGGTTACAGGCGCGACCGCGCTCAAGTCGCGAGGCTCCGCGAGCCGAGCATAGCGCCCAAAAACAAGCGAGCAGCGAAAAGGCGGCGACGCGAACACCGCCGCCCTTCACTACTCGATCAGCCGCCTTTACGCAGCGAGCGTCTCGCCGCCCACCGGGCGGTTGCAGGCGCACAGTTCGTCGGTCTGCAGCGCGTCCACGACGCGAAGCGTGTCCGCCGGCGCGCGGCCGACGTTCAGGTTGGTCACATAGACGTGCTGCACGACGTTGTACGGGTCGACCACGAAGGTGGCGCGCAGGGCGACGCCCTCGGCCTCGTCGAGCACGCCCAGCGCACGGGCGAACTTGCCGCCGTTGTCGGCGAACTGCCAGATCGGCAGCTTGTTCAGGTCGGCGTGGTCACGCCGCCAGGCCAGCTTGACGAACTCGTTGTCGGTCGAGCCGCCCAGGACCACCGTGTCGCGGTCCTCGAAATCGCGCGCCAGCGAGGCGAATTCGGCGATCTCGGTCGGGCACACGAAGGTGAAGTCCTTCGGGTAGAAGAAGATCACCTTCCACTTGCCCTCGAAGCTGTCCTGGGTGATCGGCTCGAAGGCCGAGACGCCGTTTTCCTCATGGCTGTTGAAGCCCGGCTTCACGCCCGTGATCTTGAATTCCGGCAGTTTTTGACCGACGCCCAGCATGCGCTGTTCTCCTGATGGTTTCTGGTTTGGAAAGTCCGGAGCGCCGGGGGAGCGGCGCCGCAGCCGCGAATTGGAGTTTGCGCTGCACAATGTCAATGATTGCAGTCCGGTTTCTTCGATAGATTTTACCTATTGTCGCCATAGGCTGACGAGGCCTGACGATGACGGCCCGATGGCTTTACCGGCACAGGGCGGTCGGGCACGGTGAAGTTGAACAAGGAGCGCTCTCATGAATCGCCTGATCGCCGCCGCCCTCGTCGCCGCCGTCGCGACCCCGACCGCCGTGCCGACCATCGCCATCGCCCAGACCCCTCCCGCCACCATCGGCGAGCGCTACGTCCCCGCCCCTTGGTGGATGCGCGAGCCGGTGATCGCCTCGATCGGCGAGGTTCGCACCCAGGTCGCCGCTAACCGCGCCGGCTTCACCGCCAGCTTCCAGTCGGTCGATCGCACCGCCCCCGACGCGTCGCGCAAGGCCGCCGACCAGGTCCGCGCCCTCAGCCAGGCCCTCGCCGCCTACGGCGTCGATGCGGTTCGCGTCGAGACCACGGTGTCGACCCGGCCCCTCTACGACCAGTATCGCGACGAGAACGGCGTCATTCGCGAAAACGCCCGCGCCGACCAGATCGAGCGCTACCAGGCCGACGCCACGATCAGCGTCACCGTCCGTGACACCCGGGTGCTGGAGCGGGTTTACGCCACCGTGGTGGCCTCGCAGCCGACCTCGATCGGTCAGGTCGGGTTCAATCTCGAGCCGGACAACGCCGTGAAGACCTGGCTCCAGGGCGAGGCCGTCAAGGACGCAGCGGCGCGGGCCCGTGCAGCCGCCGCCAACGCCGGGGCGACCTTGGGCCGGGTCAAGGTCATCGATCCGACCGGCCGCGCCTGCGAGACCGACGTGCTGGCCGGCTGGCCTTCCTATGGCTCCGGCGGCCTCGCCACAGACGTCGGATTCGACGAGGCCGCCTTCGTCCCGCCGCCGCCGCCGCCGGCTCCTGTCAGGGCCCAGGGAGCCGCCGCCCCGACCGAGGCCCAGATCGAATCCGCCCGCCTCGCCCTCCAGCCGCCGCTGCGCGAACTGACCGACCGCGCCTGCGTGGTCTATGCGCTGAACTAGGCGCGGCTCCGGTTGACGCGGCGCGCCAGCCGCGCGACCGAGGGGGATGACGCCCCGCTTCAAAGCCGACCCCGCCTTCGATCCCGGCTCGGTCGTGGTCTGCGACTGGCCGCTGTGCCAGGTGCGGCTGCAGGATGACGCCCGCTTTCCGTGGCTGATCCTGATCCCGCGCCGCGCCGGCCTGCACGAGATCGAGGATCTGACCGGGCCCGAGCGAACCTTGCTGATGGACGAGATCGTCCGCGCCGGCGATGTGGTCCGAATGCTCGGCGAGGCGGCCCTGCGCCCGGTGCAGAAGCTCAATGTGGCGGCGCTGGGCAATGTCACGGCCCAGTTGCACCTGCATGTGGTCGGGCGCCGCCACGACGACGGCCTGTGGCCTGATCCGGTGTGGGGGCGCGGTCCGGCGGCGCCCTACGGCGCCCAGGCCCTGCAGGCGGCGGCGTCGCGAATCCGGCTCAGTCAGGCCGGCTGAGCGTTACCGTCACGGTTCTCCCCGCCCGCGTCATCTGGCCGCGCCAGCCGGTTCTGGTGCGTTCCAGCGCGATGACGCCGGCGCCCTCCAGCGTCAGCGACTGCCCGTCAGCCACCGCCGCGCCTGAGTCGCCCGCGCCGCGCCAGCCGCCCTCGGCAGGTCCGGCGCCGGAATCCAGCAGCGCGATCTCGTAGAGGGTCTGTCCCGCCGCGTCCTGGACGCGCCATACCCCGTCGAGGGGGCCGGCGGACTGGTCGGCGCGCGCCTCGGCCGAGGCGACTCCGGCCTGATAGGCGATCTCGAGCTGGGTCGCAGGAAGTTCGTAGGTCCCGTCATAGGCGTCGACCGTGACCGGCGCCGTCAGGGGCCGGGCCAGGCGGGCGGCGACGCCGTCGCCTTGCGGCAGGTCGCGGCCGAAATCGTCCTCCGGCTCGAAGGGACGGACCACCGGCTCGAAATACGCCTGCAGCGTCGACGGGGGCGGCGCGGCCTGCTGAACCAGCAGGCCGGCGAGGGCGACGAGAACGATCCCGGACATGGCGCCACTGTGCCGGGTTCGCGCCGGTCTGGCAAAGCGGCGCGCAGGAGGGGCGAATTCGTGATCGTGGGGTCCCGACGGCGCCACTCATTTGACCCCCGCCGCGCGGCTGGACTAAAGCCTGATCACCGATTTCGAGCGGCTGATTTCGCTCAGGTTTCTGAGAACCATTCGCATATGTCGACCTCCCCCTTGCCGGGCGACTCTTCCAACGACCCGACGGACGACCAGTCCGGCCGCTTCGTGCGTCAGCCCAACGGCCGCGTCCGACCTCTCTCGCCCCACCTGCAGGTCTGGCGCTGGCACGTCACCATGCTGGGCTCCATCCTGCACCGGATCACCGGCGGCGCCCTGTCCGGCGGCGCCGTCCTGGTGGCGCTGTGGCTGCTGGCCCTCGCCTTCGGGCCCGAGGCCTATGCGACCTTCACCGGCTGGATGGGTTCGCCGCTGGGTCTGCTGGTCTGGTTCGGCCTGACCCTGTGCCTCGCCTATCACCTCGCCGCGGGCGTGCGGCACCTGATCTGGGACGCCGGGGAGGGCCTGACGCCGAAGTCCGCCAACGCCCTCGCCACGGGTTCGATCGTGTTCGGCGTCGTCGTCTCGGTCGTCTTCTGGGCCGGACTGTTCATGACCGGGAGGGTGTCGCTTTGAGCCTCGGGACCAAGAGCTACATCAAGGGCGTGAAGGTCTCCGAGCGCCACGGCGCCGGCGAGTGGATGCAGGAGCGGCTGTCGTCGCTGATCCTCGTCCCGCTCACCCTCTGGGGCCTGTGGAGCGGCTGGACCCTGTCCGGCGCCGGCTACGAGGGGGCGCTGGCCTGGTTCCGCTCCCCCGTCAACGCGACCCTGCTGGCCGTGACCCTGCTGGTCAGCGTCTGGCACATGAACATGGGCCTGAAGGTCATCGTCGACGACTACATCCACAAGCCCGTGTCGCGGAACACGCTCGTCGGCCTGATCGGCCTGCTGTGCGTCGTCCTCGCCGCCGCGGGCGTCTTCTTCATCGTGCGGCTGGCGCTGGGTTCGGCCCCGCTGCCGGCTGGTTTCGGAGCCTGATCGCGTGGCTGCTTACGAATTCGTCGATCATGAATACGACGTCGTCGTCGTCGGCGCGGGCGGCTCCGGCCTGCGCGCGGCCCTCGGCGCCGCCCAGCAGGGGCTGAAGGTCGCCTGCGTCACCAAGGTCTTCCCGACCCGCTCCCACACGGTGGCGGCCCAGGGCGGCATCTCCGCCTCGCTCGGCAACATGGGCGAGGATTCCTGGCAGTGGCACATGTACGACACCGTCAAGGGGTCGGACTGGCTCGGCGACCAGGACGCCATCGAATACCTGGTCCGCAACGCGCCCAAGGCCGTCTATGAGCTCGAGCACTGGGGCGTGCCCTTCAGCCGCACCGACGAGGGCAAGATCTACCAGCGCGCCTTCGGCGGCATGACCCGCAATTTCGGCGAGGGCCCGGTGCAGCGCACCTGCGCCGCCGCCGACCGCACCGGCCACGCCATCCTGCACACCCTGTACGGCCAGTCGGTGCGGCGGGAAGTGAAGTTCTTCGTCGAATATTTCGCCCTCGACCTGATCATGCAGGACGGCGCCTGCACGGGGCTGACGGCGCTCCAGCTCGACACCGGTCAGCTGCACCGCTTCCGCGCCAAGATGGTCATCCTCGCGACCGGCGGATACGGCCGCGCCTATTTCTCCGCCACCTCGGCCCACACCTGCACCGGGGACGGCAACGCCATGGTGCTGCGCGCGGGCCTGCCGCTGCAGGACATGGAGTTCGTCCAGTTCCACCCGACCGGCATCTACGGCGCCGGCTGCCTGATCACCGAGGGCGCCCGCGGCGAGGGCGGCTATCTGACCAATTCCGAGGGCGAGCGCTTCATGGAGCGCTATGCGCCGACCGTGAAGGACCTGGCTCCGCGCGACATGGTCTCGCGCTCCATGACCATCGAGATCCGCGAAGGCCGCGGCGTGGGCCCGAACAAGGACCACATCCACCTGCACCTCGACCACCTCGATCCGAAGATCCTGCACGAGCGCCTGCCGGGCATCTCCGAGAGCGCGAAGATCTTCGCCGGCGTCGACGTCACCAAACAGCCGATCCCGGTCCTGCCGACGGTCCACTACAACATGGGCGGCATCCCCACGAACTATCACGGCGAGGTCCTGACCAAGGTCGGCGACAATGCCGACGCCGTGGTGCCGGGCCTGATGGCGGTGGGCGAGGCGGCCTGCGTCTCGGTGCACGGGGCCAACCGCCTCGGCTCCAACTCCCTGACCGATCTGGTGGTGTTCGGCCGCGCCGCCGGCCTGCGCTGCGGCGAGGTGGTGGACAAGGCCTCGGCCGTGCCGTCCGCCCCCGCCTCGGCCACCGACGCCCACCTCGCCCGCCTCGACCGCTTCCGTCATGCGAACGGCTCGACCCCGACGGCGAAGCTGCGGGTCGAGATGCAGCGCGCCATGCAGTCCGACGCCGCCGTGTTCCGCACCGGCAAGACGCTGGAGGAGGGGGTGGCCAAGCTGCGCGCCATCCACGCCGCCGGCGCCGACATCCGCACCACCGACCGCGGCCTGATCTGGAACACCGACCTGGTCGAGACCCTCGAATACGACAACCTGATCGACCAGGCCCTGGTCACCATCGAGGGGGCCCTGAACCGCACCGAGTCGCGCGGCGCCCATGCCCGCGAGGACTATCCGGACCGCGACGACGTCAACTGGATGAAGCACACCCTCGCCTGGAAGGTCCCCGGCGACGCGGTGAAGATCGACTACCGGCCGGTGCACAACTACACGATGTCGAAGGACATCGATTACATCGAGCCCAAGGCGCGGGTGTACTAATGGTCCAGCTTACCCTCCCCAAGGGCTCGAAGCCCACCACCGGCAAGGTCCACAAGGCCCCGGCCGGCGCCAGGAACGTCAAGACCTACAAGGTCTACCGCTACGACCCCGAGGTCGACGCCGACCCGCGCTGGGACGTCTATGAGGTCTCGGCCGACGACCACGGCCCGATGCTGCTGGACGCCCTGATCCACATCAAGAACCAGATCGACCCGACCCTGACCTTCCGGCGCTCGTGCCGCGAAGGCATCTGCGGCTCGTGCTCGATGAACATCGACGGGCGCAACACCCTGGCCTGCACCAAGGGCTGGGAGGAGTGCTCCTCCTCGACCATCTCGATCGCCCCCCTGCCGCACCAGCCGGTGGTCAAGGACCTGGTCACCGACCTGACCCTGTTCTACGCCCAGTACGACTCCATCCAGCCCTACCTCCAGTCCGACGAGCCGGACCCCGAGACCGAGCGGCTGCAGACGCCGGAAGAGCGCGCCAAACTGGACGGCCTGTACGAGTGCATCCTGTGCGCCTGCTGCTCGACCTCCTGCCCGAGCTACTGGTGGAACCAGACCGAATACCTCGGCCCCGCCGCCCTGCTGCAGTCCTACCGCTGGATCGCCGACAGCCGCGACGACGCCACCGACAAGCGGCTCGACGACCTCGAGGACCCGTTCAAGCTCTACCGCTGCCACACCATCATGAACTGCGCCCAGGTCTGTCCGAAGGGTCTGAACCCCGCCAAGGCCATCGCCGAGACCAAGAAGCTGATGGTCTCGCCCGGCCGCAAGAAGACCGGGGCCGCCTGATCTTGGCGAAGATCACCTACATCGAGCACGACGGCCGCGAGCACGTCGTGGAGGTCAAGAACGGTCTCTCCGTCATGGAGGGGGCGATCCGCAACAATGTGCCCGGCATCGACGCCGACTGCGGCGGCGCCTGCGCCTGCGCCACCTGCCATGTCTATGTCGACGAGGCCTTCCAGGCCGAGACCGGCCGCGCCTCGGCCATGGAGGAGTCGATGCTGGACTTCGCCGAGAACGTTCAGCCGAACAGCCGCCTGTCCTGCCAGATCCGCGTCAGCGACGATCTCGACGGCCTGATCGTCCGCCTGCCCGAATCCCAGCACTGACCCGGCCGTGGGCCGCGCGCACCCGGATCTGGTCGACCTCGTCGGCGAGCTGATCGATGCCGGACCGAAGGACCGCCCGCCGCTGATCGCCGTCGTCGGGGCCCAGGGCTCCGGCAAGACCACCCTCGCCCGCGAAGCCGCCGCCCGCTTCGGCGCGGCCCAGATCTCCATCGACGACGTCTACCTGACCCGGGCCGGGCGCGAGGCCATGGCCCGCGAGGTGCATCCGCTGTTCGTCCACCGCGGCCCGCCCGGCACGCACGATCTGTCCCTGCTCCAGCGCCTGATCGACCGCCTCTCGAGCGCCGGCCCCGACGACGAAACGGCCATCCCGGACTTCGACAAGCGCGGCGACGACCGCTGGCCGGCCGACCGCTGGCGCCGCTTCACCGGTCGCCCCTCGGCCATACTGATCGACGCCTGGTGCCTCGCCGCCCTGCCGGAGGACGAGTCCGCCCTCGCCGGACCGGTCAACGCCCTCGAGCGCGAGCACGACCCCGACGGCCGCTGGCGCCGCGCGGTCAACAGCTTCGTCTCCGGCCCCTACGCCGGCTTCGCCGCCCGCTTCGACTCCGTCCTGTTCCTGCAGGCCCCCGGCTTCGACGTCGTCCTCGACTGGCGCTGCCAGCAGGAAGCCGACCTGCTCGGCCTCGCCCCGGACGATCTGCCGCAGGCGGAGCGCCGCCGACTCGCCGGCTTCATCCAGTATTTCGAGCGCATCACCCGCCGCATGCTGAACGGCGGCGTCAGGGCGAGCGTCACCGTGCAACTGGATCGAAACCGTCAGCCGCTATCGGTCGCGCGATGAGCCGCCCCGACGACCGCAGGCTGGAGCCCCGCTCGCCCGCCAATGCGCGCGGCCTCATCGTCTCGCCCGGCCTCGAACTGCCCTGCCTGATCGTCGACCAGTCGAACTCCGGCGTCCGCCTGCGGCTGGACCGCAACCTCGCCCTGCCGAACCGCATCCTGCTGATCGACATGATTCAGGCCACCGCCGTCGAGGCCGAGGTGGTCTGGCGCAAGGGCATGGAGGCCGGGATCAGGCGCGCCGGCGCCGCCGCCTCGCTGCGGGGGCTGGTGCCGTCCCGCCTCGCCGCCGCCCGCGCCGCCTTCCTGCGCGCCGGCGGCCGCTGAGATCACACGCCGTCCGGCATCGTTCCGGCGGTGATGGCGATCCGCCCGATCAGCCCCTTGACGATCAGGTCCAGGGCCGAGCCTTCGCGATAGTCGGCGGCGGCGACGAAATTGACCCGGTCCTCCGAGATCAGGCCATAGATCTTCTGCTGGTCGCGCTCGGAGTTGCGCGGGTCGTAGACGGCGATCGAGAAGCCGCCCTTGGTGTGCATCATCTTCATGGTCGGCACGTCGGTGTCGCCGTCGCCGAGGAAGATCATCCGCTCGAACGGCACCGGCCGGTCGTCGTCGGCCATGAAGCGGTTGATCTTCTCGTGCTCCCAGTGGTTCAGCACGCCCTTGTTGATGCGGAACAGGTACTGGGTCTTGGTCGTGTAGTTGACGCCGACCGCCGGCCAGATCGCCACCCCGTGCTCGTCGTAGACGAATTTCGACGCGAACACGTGCCGGAACTCGGGCCGGATCGGGCAGCCGTCGATCATCTCCTCAAGGCCCGCCGAGATGATGTAGTGCTCGATCTCCAGTCCGTATTTCGCGCCGACCTCGTTGATCCGGTCGAACCAGCCCCGGCCCGTCAGGTCGGACCTCAGCCCGTCGAACAGCTTCACGTCCTCGCCGTGTTCGGCCAGCAGCTTGCGGGTGATCGGGTGGTCGTTCTCCCGCGCCCGCTGCAGCATCAGCTGCATGTACATCAGGATGTTGTCGCCATCCGCCTCGCGGGTCAGCTTGTCCGCCGCTCCCCAGAAGTCGCCGACCCCCATCCCCACCGACGGGATGAAGGTGACCTCCTGCATATTGCCCCGCGCCAGGGTGCCGTCGAAGTCGTAGATCAGGGCGGTTTTCAGCGGCTTGGCCATGGGGAATCCTGCGGAACTGTCCCTGCATAGTCTTCCGCTCATCCCGGCGAAAGCCGGGACCCAGTTCTGTCCAGCTTGACGCCTGTGCAACGGGACGGCCGACCGGGGCTTGCTGGCGAAGCGTTATCTTCCAAAGCACTGGGTCCCGGCTTTCGCCGGGATGAGCGGGATGGAGAGCTAGCCCAGCCTCAACTCCGGCGCCGCCGCCGCGCTCGTCGCCTCCAGCGGCAGGTGCAGGATGAAGGCCGCCCCCTTGCCGGGCTCGCTCTCCACCTCGGCCCAGCCGCCGTGCAGTTCGACCAGCGCCTTGACCAGGGCCAGGCCGACGCCCGGTCCGCCCCGCTCGCGCTTGACGAAGCGGTCGAACACATGGGCCTGCAGATGGTAGGGAATGCCCCGCCCGGTGTCCTGGACCCGGATGCGCACCTCGGCCGGCGCGGCCTCGGCAGTCAGGGTCACGGCCCCGCCCTCGGACACGGCGCGGGCGGCGTTGTCGAGCAGATACTCCAGCGCCTGTCCGACCCTCTGGGCGTCGGCCCGGATCGGCTTCAGCGCCGCCGGGCAGGTCACGGTCAGTGTCGCGCCCCGGCCCTCGATCCGTTCGCGCACCCTGGCCGCGGCCTCGTCCAGCAGGTCGCAGACGCGGACGTCGCCCAGCGTCAGCTCCATCTCGCCCGCGTCGATCTGGGCCATGTCCAGCACGTCGTCGATCGACCCGGCCAGCTGGCTGGCGGCGACGCGGATCGCCCCGGCGTGCTGGCGGCTGCGCTCGGGCAGGTCCGCCTGTGTCTCCAGCAGTTCGGAATAGCCGACGATGGTGGTCAGCGGCGTGCGCAGCTCGTAGCTGACGCTGCCGACGAACTCGCGCTTCAGCGCCGTCGACTCCTCCAGCGCCTGGGCCTTGGCCGCCAGCGCCTGTTCCAGTCCCCGCCGCGCCGTGATGTCGGAAAAGGCCACCAGGGTCGCGCCGTCGGGCAGGGGCCGGGTCTGCCACGAGGCGATGCGCCCGTCCGCCGTCCGGCCTTCGCCCGAGATCGGCACCCGGCTTTCCGGATCGGGATCGGCCACCCGCGCCTTCAGCCCCAGCCACAGCGCCGGGTCGGGCATGGTCGACTGGCACAGGGCGGCCACCGCATCGAAGTCGCCGGCGGCGTCCAGCGCCTCGCCGCTGACGCCCCAGAAGGTGTCGAAGGCCTCGTTGTGCAGGCGGATGCGGCCGTCCGAGCCGAACACCGCCACGGCGTCGTTCAGCTTGTCCAGCGTCGCCTTCTGCACCTGGATCTGGGCGTTGAACCGGCTGCGCAGTTTCAGCTCGTCGGTGATGTCCGAGAACAGCAGCAGCACCCCGCCCAGCGGGTGCGGCTGGCGCACCACCCGCAGCGTCCGGCCGTCGGGCAGGGACCAGCTGTCGTCGGGCGCGGCCTCGGCGGCGCCGTAGAAGTCCAGCTCATTGGCCTTCCAGCCGGCGTAGTCGATCACCTCGGGCAGCAGGCGGCGCTGGCGCAGCCGGTCCAGCAGCTCGGCGTGGGTCGGCCGCTCGTCCAGCCAGGCGGGATCGATGTTGAACAGCTGCTGGAAGGCGGTGTTGTGGAAGGCCAGCCGCTTCGACGGGCCGAAGATGGCCACGGCGTCGGCGAGGTGGTTCAGCGTCTCGTCATGGGCCTCGACGTGACGGCGCAGGGTGTCGCGCGTCTCCTCCGCCTCGGTCATGTCCAGGGCGAAGGCCAGCACCGCCCCGGCCCCGCCGGGCGCCGGCTCGGCCACGATACGCCACGCCCGCCGCCGCCCGCCGCCGGTGGTCCAGCGGAAGCCCTCCTGGCGCTGGTGCAGCCGGCCCGCCTCCGCGACGATGGCGTCCGCCCCGCGATCGAAACTCAGCCCCTTCTCGCGGGCGGCTTCGATGCTGTCGGCCTTCATCTCGGCCAGCCACGCCTTGTTGGCCCAGGCCAGCCGCCCGGCCGCGTCGGTGATCCAGGTCGGAGCCGGATAGGCGTCGGCCAGCAGTCCCAGGCCGCTCTCCGCCGCCGTTCCGACCAGCCCCAGCCGCGACAGTCTCAGCCAGGCCGCGCCGGCCGACGAACGGCCCTCGACCGCCCAGGCCCCGCCGGCCCCGTCCAGCACCGCGTCGAACGGCTCCCCCTGATCGATCAGCGCGTCCAGGCGCGGCCCCGCGGCCGCCCGAACGGCGTCCAGCACCACCAGCGCGGGATCGACCTCGGGCCATGCCTTGCCGCCGGCCAGTTCGCGGGTGATGGCGTCCCACGCCGCCTGGGCGCCCAGCCGCCGGGTCTGGCTGTCGGGGGTCAGGGCCAGCCGCGCGTCCTCGAACGCCGCCAGCGCCCCGTCGCGGTCGGCCAGGGCGGCCCGCGCCGCCGCCAGTTCCGCCTCGGCGCTCCGGGCCCGCTCGGCCAGCCGCCCGCGCAGCCGCGCCGCCCAGGCGCTGAGCGCCAGCGCCAGCCCCGCGGCGCCCGCGGTCGCGACATAGGCGATGTCGGCTTCCGCCATCGTGATCGTTCAGCTCCCGCCCTGATTCGGTAACCATACCTGATGGGGGGCGGGGGTCGAGGGATCAGGCTGCAGGCAGCAGGCAACAGGCAGCAGGCAACAGGCAACAGGCAGCAGGACAGGGCGGCCCAGCCAGCGCCTGGCTGCGCCGGACGTCACCTGCTGCCTGTTGCCTGCTGCCTGTTGCCTCTACGGTGGCGGCCATGACCACCTGGACCACCCAACCCGCCCCCTCCCTCGACGACTTCGCCCGGCTGGCGCGCGAGGCGTTCGACGGCCTGCCCGAGCCGTTCCGCTCGCTGGCCGGAGACGTGGTCATCCGCGTCGACGACTTCGCCGACGACGAGACCCTGGCGATGATGGAGATGGAGGATCCGTTCGAGCTGACCGGCCTCTACCACGGCGTCGACATCGGCCGCCGCGAGGGCCTCGGCCCGGCCCCGGAGGCCTCGCGCATCTTCCTCTACCGCCGGCCGATCCTCGACGAATGGTGCGAACGCGGCGACGTCGGCCTCGACGAGATCATCGCCCACGTCCTGATCCACGAGATCGGCCACCATTTCGGCCTCGACGACGACCAGATCCACCACATCGAGGACGGGGCGGATTGAGCGAGCTGCGGATCCTTCTCCCCTTGGGGAGAAGGTGCCCCGGAGGGGCGGATGAGGGGTATTCGGCTCCGGACAGACCGCCTGCCAGCTTCCCTCGAACATCCCCCTCATCCGAGCGGCTTCGCCGCCCACCTTCTCCCCCGGCGGGGAGAAGGAAGTAGAATTGCTGCGCTGCAAATCCGCCGCCAGCCATCACACTTTCAACAGTCAACCGGCTGTATTCCTGACACAACGTTCCGACCCCAGCGTCACGAACCCGCCTGGGGAGACGGCCGGCGCATAATGGGCCCTCTGCCGTGCCGCGATCTTTGACAATCAAATCCCCGACCGCCGCCACAGGCGCTCGTCATTCGAAATGTAGACTCTGCCGACTCCGCCCCCCCTGTTTCTCACTGCCGACTTTGCCGACTCCGCCCCCCGTTTTTTCGTCGGCGCTCCGGTCGCTCGCCCCGCCTTAAAACCAGCCCGATCTGTGGTATAAGCCGCGCCTCCCGCCACCCAAGGATGCAGCCTTGAGCCTCACGCTCGACCTTTCGCGCACGTCAGCGGCCGTCTCCACGGCGCCCGTCAACCTGTCCGGTCTGACGCGCGGTGAACTGCGTCAGGCGCTGATCGACGCCGGGATCTGCCCGCCCGAGAAGGCGAAGATGCGCGCCTCCCAGGTGTGGAGCTGGATCCACCACTACGGCGTCACTGACTTCTCGCTGATGACCAATATCGGCAAGGAGGTGCAGGCGAAGCTCGCCGAGGCCTTCACCCTGGCCCGGCCCGAGATCGTCGAGCGCCAGGTGTCGAAGGACGGCACCCGCAAATGGCTGATCCGCACCGCCCCGGGCATCGAGATCGAGACCGTCTACATCCCCGACGTCGGCCGCGCCGGGGCGCTGTGCGTCTCGTCCCAGGTCGGCTGCACCCTGAACTGCACCTTCTGCCACACCGGCACCCAGAAGCTGGTCCGCAACCTGACCGCCGCCGAGATCGTGGCCCAGGTCCAGGTCGCCCGCGACGATCTCGGCGAATGGCCCTCGCCCAAGGAGGATCGCCGCCTGTCGAACATCGTCTTCATGGGCATGGGCGAGCCGCTCTACAATCTGGACCATGTCGCCAACGCCATCGACATCATCTCGGACAACGAGGGCATCGCCCTGTCGCGCCGCCGGATCACCGTCTCGACCTCGGGCGTGGTGCCGCAGCTGGACGCGCTCGGAACCCGCACCCAGGCCATGCTGGCGATCAGCCTGCACGCCACCAACGACGCCCTGCGCGACGTGCTGGTCCCGCTGAACAAGAAGTACGATCTCGATCAGCTGATGGCGGCGATCCGCGCCTATCCCGGCCTGTCCAACGCCCGCCGCGTGACCTTCGAATACGTCATGCTCAAGGGCGTCAACGACAGCCCCGAAGAGGCCCGCGCCCTGCTGTCGCTGATCAAGGGCATCCCGGCCAAGATCAACCTGATCCCGTTCAACCCGTGGCCCGGCACGGACTACGAATGCTCGGACTGGAAGACCATCGAGCGGTTCGCCGCCATCCTCAACAAGGCAGGCTACGCCTCGCCGATCCGCACCCCGCGCGGCCGCGACATCCTCGCCGCCTGCGGCCAGCTCAAGTCCGAGAGCGAGAAGATCCGCGCCAGCCTCCGCCGCGCCGGACAGGCCGCCGCCGCCGGAACGGTCGAAGCCGCCTGAGCGGACACACACCGACATCAATCTTGACCACCTGTGGCGCCGGCGGGCTTGCGGATTGGGGCGGCATTGGGGCAAGCCTCGGGGGTGTCAGCCGCCCGGACCGCCATGGATTCCCCGTCTCTCGCCCAGGTTCTTGAAAGCCCGGAGGTTCAGGCCTTCGCCTCGGGCTTTCCAACGACCGTCGCCCACCTCGGCGTCACCCTCGCCCTGCTGGTCGCCGGAGCCGTCATCTACGCCCTGCTGACGCCGTGGAAGGAGATCACCCTCATCCGCGAGGGCAACGCCGCCGCCTCCGTGGCCTTCGCCGGCGTGCTGGTCGGCCTCGCCGTCCCGCTCGCGGTCAGCCTCAGCGTCTCGACCTCCGTGCGCGACATCCTGATCTGGGGCGTGGCCACGGTGGTGCTTCAGCTGCTGGCCTTCCGCGTCGTCGACCTGCTGCTGACCGGACTGCCGCAGCGCATCCGCGAAGGCGAGGTCTCCGCCGCCGTCCTGCTGGTCGGCGCCAAGCTGTCGACGGCCCTGATCCTCGCCGCCGCCCTGACCGGCTGACGCCATGCGTCCGCCTGACTGGGTGATCTATGTCCTGGTGCTGGCCGCCCTGATCGGCCTGTCGCTCGGCCAGCGCGAGAACGCCGACGCCCCGCCCGCGCCGCCGCCGCCCGACGAGATGGAGGGCGCCCTGCTCGGGCCGATCACGCCCTTCGACCCCGCCGTCACCGTCAACGCCCCGGACATCCCCTTCCAGCCCGCCTCGGGCACCGCCTTCTCGATCGCCGACGAGGGCCGCTGGGTGACCGCGCGTCACGTGGTCGAGGGCTGCCGCCAGCCGGCGATCATGGTCGGAGGCGGCCGCGCGGTCGCCGCCGACGTCCGCCTCGCCCCCCGCGCCGACATCGCGGTGCTGCAGACCGCCGGCGGCCCGGCCGCCATCCCGATCGCCGCCGGCCAGCCCCTGCGCAAGGGCCAGCGCGCCTTCCATCCCGGCTTTCCGCAAGGTCGCGCCGGCGAGGTCACCTCGCGCCTGCTGGGCCGCGAAACGCTGCGGGTGCGTGGGCGCGGCCAGCGCGACGAGCCGGTGCTGGCCTGGGCCGAGGTCGGCCGCACCGACCGGCTGGGCGGCACCCTCTCGGGCCTGTCCGGCGCGCCGGTGCTGGACCGCCAGGGCCGCGCCGTCGGCGTGACGATCGCCGAGAGCCCGAGGCGGGGCCGCATCTACACGACCGCGCCCGACACCTTCGGCCCCGCCATCCGCGGCCTGCAGAGGGCAGACGAGCCGCTGACGGGCCGCACCGTCACGGTCGACAACTACGGCCTCGTCGCCGACGACCTGCGCCGCGACCTGCGCGTGGCCCAGGTCATCTGCCTGTCGGCCTGAGCCCTACCTCAGCGCCGCCGAGTCGATGTTCAGCTCGGACAGCGGGATCACCTCGACGTCCGGATACTTCGCCCGCAGCGCCTCCAGGAACTGCGCGGCGTCGCCGACGATGACGAGGCTGGCGTTCGAAGCCGGCAGGTGCTCGGCCGCGGCGGCCCGGATCTGCGCCGGGGTGACCCCGTTCACGTCGTCCTCATAGGTCGCCAGGTCCGACAGCGGCAGGCCGTACAGCGCCAGGTTGGCGACCAGGCCGCCCAGTCCGTCGACGGTCTCCAGCGATCGCCCGAACGCGCCGATCAGGGTCGCCTTGCGCGGCGCCAGCTCGGCCTCGGTGGCGTCGCTCGACGACAGGCGCGCGATCTCGGCGAGGATCAGTTCGGCCACCTGCGGCACGGCGTCGTTGCGAGTCTGGGCCGAGGCCGAGAGCAGGCCCTCGTCCTCGCGCGTGCTCAGGTTCGAATAGGCGCCGTAGCTGAGGCCCCGCTTGATGCGGATCTCCTGGCTCAGCCGCGCCGAGAAACCGCCGCCCATGAGGCCGTTGGCGACCAGCACCGGGAAATAGTCCTCGTCGGTGCGGGCGATGCCGCGCATGGCCGCATAGACCGCCGCCTGACCCGCGCCCGGCTGGTCGATGACGATGACGCGCGGGGCGAGGGCGGGGCCCGCGGGATCCGCGGCGCCGGCGCGGGCGGGACCCGCCTGCCAGTCGCCGAACGCCTGCTCGGCCAGGGCCCAGGCGGCCTCCGGCGTAATGTCGCCGGAGAACACCAGGGTGGCGTTCGAGGGCTGGTACATGCCGCCGTGGAAGGCGACGAGGTCGTCGCGCGAGATGGTCGGGATGGTCGACGGCGTGCCCGACCCCGGGATGGCATAGGGCGCATCGCCATAGACGGCGCGCGCCGCGGCGAGGCCCGCCACCGGCCCCGGCTGCGACAGCTGCACCCTCAGGCCGTTCAGGGTCTGGGTCTGCTCGCGCGCCAGGTCCTCGGCGGTGAAGGCCGGGTTGCGCACGATGTCGGCCATCAGCGCCGTGGTCTGCGGGAAGACGTTGGAGGGCGACGAGGCGAAGACATTGGTGAAGTCCACGCCCGCGCCCGCCCCGATCTCGGCGCCGAGGCGCTCGATCTCGGTGGCGATCTGCGGGGCCGTGCGGCTTTCGGTTCCCTGGGTCAGCAGGGAGGCGGTGAAGTTGGCGACGCCCGGCTTGCCGGCCACTGAGTCGTCGGCCGTGCCGGCGTTGAAGCTCAGTCGGGCGGAGACCAGCGGCAGGCCGGGCTTGCGCGCGACCAGCACCCGCATGCCGTTGGCGAGCCGACGCTCGGCCACCTGCGGCGTCGCCGCCTCGACCGCCGGGCCCGGCTCCGGCAAGGGCGTGCGCTGGCCCTCGGGCAGCAGGGTGACGGGCTCGCCGGCCGGGGCGAGGTCGGCCAGGGTCACCGGCGCGCTGAACACCTCCTGCACGGGCGAGGCGGGATGCTCGTCGGTCGCCTGCAGGTAGCGCATGGAGATGGCGCGATCGTCGGTCAGGTACTGGCGCGCCACCCGCTGCACGTCCGCGGCGGTGACCCGCTGGATGTTCGGGATGTCGCGATCGGCCGTGGTCGGGTCGCCGGTCATGATCAGGGCGTAGCCGAGCTGGAAGGCGCGGCCGTCTATGGTCTCCAGGCCGCGCAGCGCCTGGGCGGTCAGTTCGGTCTTGGCCTCGGCCAGCTCCGCCTCGGTGACCGGCTCGTCGCGCAGCCGGGCGACCTCGGCCCTCAGCGCCGCCAGCCCCTCGTCCGCCGTCTTGCCCTCGCTCATGATGGCGAAGGTGTTGAGCACGCCCACCTGCTGCTGCTGGCTGTTCGACGAGCTGGCGGTGGTGGCGATCTGCTGGCGGTAGATCAGGGACTGGTAAAGCCGCGAGCTTTCGCCGGTCGAGAGGATGCCGTCCAGCACGTCGAGCGCGGCCCGGTCCGGGTGGTTGTAGGCTACGGTCGGCCAGGTGATCTGCACCATCGGCAGCGGCACATTGGGTCCGTAGAAGGTCGCCTCGCGCGCCGGGCCGAAGGTCTCCGGCACATTGTTCTCGGGCAGCGGCCGGTCCGGATTCTCGATGCCGCCGAAATAGCCGTCGATCCAGCGGTCCAGCTGGGCCTGGTCGAAATTGCCCGCCACGATCAGATAGGCGTTGTCGGGCCGGTAGAAGGTCTCGTGGAAGCGCAGCACGTCATCCATCGTCGCTGCATCCAGATCGGCGATCGAGCCGATGCCGGGGCGCCGGTAGGGGCTGTCCTGATAGATGAAGGCCTGCGAATGCAGCCGCTGGAACCGTCCGTAGGGCGTCGACAGCACGCGCAGCCGGAACTCCTCCTTGACGACGTCGCGCTCGCTCTCGAACGAGGTCTCGTCGACGACCAGCGCGCCCATCCGCTCGGCCTCGGCGAACAGCATCCGCTCGAGGTGCTGGGCCGGCACGGTCTCGAAATAGTTGGTCACGTCCAGGCCGGTGGAGGCGTTGTTCGAACCGCCCACGTCCTCGGTCAGCCGGTCGAAGGTCTCCTGCGGCAGGTTGCGCGTCGCCTTGAACATCAGGTGTTCGAACATGTGGGCGAAGCCGGAGCGGCCTTCCGGGTCGTCCTTGGCGCCGACCTTGTACCAGACCTGCACCGTGACGTTCGACGTCGACGTATCGCGCGCCGTGTAGACCTTCAGCCCGTTGGGCAGGGTCCGCTCGCTGAAGCCGAGCGGCGGCACCACGATCTGGCCGGCGGCGGCGGCAGGCGCCGTCTGGGCCACGGCGGGCGTAAAGGCGGGCAGGCCGAGAAGGAGGGCCGAGGCGGCCGCGGTCAGGATCAGGCGGGACTTCATGGGGAACGGCTCCGGACGCCCGTCGCACGCGGGCGGGGCGACCCTATCAGGGCCAAATCCGGGCGCACCTTACGGAGTCGTAATGCGCCTTCAGTCCAGCCGCAGCGCTTCAGCCAGCAGCCGGGCTTCTGCGGCGCGGCTGGAGCCCGTGCGCCAGGCGACCACGATCTCCCGCCGCGGGGCCTTGGCTGAGATGTGGCGGACGACTACCCCCGGCATGTCGGCCAGACCGGCGCGCACCGCCATCTCGGGCAGGAAGCTGACCCCCAGTCCGGAGGAGACCATCTGCACGAGAGTGTGGAGCGAGGTGGCGGCGAAAACATCGTCGCCCTTCGGCGGATCGATGTCGAACGCCGCCAGCGCCTGGTCGCGCAGGCAGTGGCCGTCCTCGAGCAGGATCAGGTCCTCCGCCTTCAGCGACCCTGGCGGAATCGGGCCGGCGCCGGCAAGCGCATGGCCGACCGGCGCCGCCGCCAGGATTTCGTCGTCGCCGATGCGGGCATGGTCGATGCCGTGGGCGGTGTACGGCAGGGCGATGACGGCGGCGTCCAGGTGGCCGGCCTTGAGCGCGGCGACCAGGCGCGGCGTCAGATCCTCGCGGATGAACAGCCTCAGGGCCGGGTAGTCGTCCTTCAGGCCGGGCAGCCTGGCGGGCAGGAGGAAGGGCGCGACCGTGGGGATGACGCCAAGGCGGAAGCGGCCCGACAGCGGCTTGCCGGCGTTTCGGGCGGCCTCCACCAGGTCCTCGGTTCGGGCCAGAACGTCCTCGGCCCGCTTCACCGCCTCCGCCCCGACGGCGGTCAGCTGGACGTTGCCGCGCGTGCGCTCGACGACCGGGGCGCCAAGGATCTTCTCCAGTTCCTGGACTCCGGCCGACAGCGCCGGCTGGCTGACGTGGGCCGCCTCCGCCGCGCGGCTGAACGAGGCGTGCTCCGCCAGGAGCTTGAGGTACTGGAGCTGTCGGAGTGTCGGGAGCATGCCGCTGAGATAGGCGGTCGCTATGCCGAAAGCCATGGCTATTCACGGTCTCTATGCCGCCCCCTTCGCGACCGCCAGGCCGCGAAGGGGGTCCGGCTCAGACAGCCGCCGCGCCGAACTCCTCGTCGAGGGTCAGGTCGAAGCGGTCGGCGTTCATCACCTGAACCCAGGCGGACACGAAGTCGCGGACGAACTTCTCCCCCGCGTCGGCCGAGGCGTAGACCTCGGACAGGGCCCGCAATTGGGAGTTCGAGCCGAACACCAGATCGGTGCGGGTGGCGGTCCAGCGCTCGTCGCCCGAGATTCGGTCCGAGCCGACGAAAACCTCGTCGCCGCGATCGTCGACCTCCTTCCACGCCGTCCGCATGTCCAGCAGATTGACGAAGAAGTCGTTGGTCAACTGACCCGGCCGGTCGGTCAGGACGCCATGCGGCGATCCGCCGTGGTTTGCGCCCAGCACGCGCAGCCCGCCGACCAGGACCGTCATCTGCGGCGCCGACAGTCCAAGCAGCTGGGCCCGGTCGACCAGCAGTTCCTCGGTCGGAACGTTGAAGCGGACCTGCAGGTAGTTGCGGAAGCCGTCGGCCCTGGGCTCCAGCACGGCGAAGCCGGCGACGTCGGTCTGCTCCTGGCTGGCGTCGGTGCGGCCCGGGGTGAAGGGAACCTCGATGTCGTGGCCAGCCGCCCGCGCCGCTTTCTCGATGCCGACCGAGCCGCCCAGCACGATCAGGTCGGCGATCGAGACATTGAGGCCGGAAGCGGCCTTGATGTCCTCATAGACGGCGAGAACGCGGGCCAGATTTTCGGGCTCGTTCACCTCCCAGCTCCGCTGCGGCTCAAGGCGCAGGCGCCCGCCGTTGGCGCCGCCCCGGTGGTCCGAGCCGCGATAGGTCACGGCGGCGGCCCAGGCGGTCTTGACCAGTTCCGCCACGGACAGGCCGGTGGCGGCGATCCGGTCCTTCAGCGCGCGGATGTCGGCGCCGCCCAGCCGCGGCCCCACGCGCTTCGGAATCGGATCCTGCCAGATCAGGTCCTCGGCCGGCACCTCTGGCCCGAGGTAGCGCGCCTTGGGTCCCATGTCGCGGTGGCACAGCTTGAACCAGGCCCGGGCGAAGGCGTCGGCGAAATAGGCCGGGTCGGCGCGGAACCGCTCCATGATCTTGCGGTATTCCGGGTCGAATTTGAACGCCATGTCGGCGGTGGTCATCATCGTCGGCACCCGCTTTCCGGGGGTGTGCGCCGCCGGCGCCAGGGTTTCCGGCGGATTGCCGACGGGCTGCCACTGCTTCGCCCCGGCCGGGCTGCGGACCAGCTCGTAGTCGTGGTCCAGCAGCATGTTGAAATAGTCCATGTCCCAGGTGGTCGGCGTCGGCGTCCAGGCGCCCTCGATCCCCGAGGTGATGGTATGGTCGCCCATGCCGCTTTCGTGGCCTGACTGCCAGCCGAGGCCCTGCTGGGCGATGTCGGACCCCTCCGGCGCCCCTCCGACCTTGGAGGCGTCGCCGGCCCCGTGGGCCTTGCCGAAGGTGTGGCCGCCGGCCGTCAGGGCGGCGGTCTCCTCATCGTTCATGCCCATGCGCGAGAAAGTCTCGCGGATGTCGCGGGCGGATTGCAGGGCGTCGGGCACGCCGCCGGGGCCCTCCGGATTGACGTAGATCAGGCCCATCTGGATCGCCGCGAGGGGCTCCTCCAGCGCCATCCCCTTGTCCGGCTGGATGCGGGTTTCGTTGCCCTCCTCGCCGACCCAGTGTTCTTCGGTGCCCCAGTAGACGTCCTTCTCCGGCTCCCAGACGTCGGCGCGGCCGCCGCCGAAGCCGAACACGGGCCCGCCCATGCTCTCGATGGCGACGTTGCCGGCGAGGATCATCAGGTCGGCCCACGACAGGTTGGCGCCGTATTTCTGCTTGATCGGCCAGAGCAGGCGGCGGGCCTTGTCGAGGTTGGCGTTGTCGGGCCAGCTGTTGAGAGGCGCGAACCGCTGCTGGCCCGACCCCGCCCCACCGCGTCCGTCCCCGGTGCGGTAGGTGCCCGCCGAGTGCCAGGCCATGCGGATGAAGAACGGGCCATAGTGGCCGTAGTCTGCCGGCCACCACGGCTGGCTGTCGGTCATCAGGGCGTGCAGGTCGCGTTTGACCGCGGCGTAGTCCAGCTTCTTGAAGGCTTCTCCGTAGTTGAAGCCGTCGCCCATCGGGTCCCCGGTCCGGCCGTGCTGGTGCAGGATGTCCACCGACAGGTGGTTGGGCCACCAGTCGCGGTTGGTGCGGCCGAGCAGCGAGCGGAGCGCCGCAGGCTCCTTCCTGGGATTGCTCAGGGGCGAGGGTCCGCCAGCGTGTCCGTCCATGACCTGTCCTCCGGGGTTCTGTTGTGGGCGGAGCCTAGGCCCGGAGTATGCAAAGGGAAAATCAATAAACTTTGTCGTCGGCAGCAGTGCAAGTTATGAAGCGGCGCTGTCCGGCGGGGGCGGACTTTCCGCCATCCAACGCATCCGGCAGGCCATCATCGCCGTTTCGCCGAGCCGCTCGACCAGCCGCCAGTTGACCACAGCGCCGATCGGCGCGCCGACCACCGGGATCAGCTGCGCCATCTTCGCCAGGTCGATATAGTCCCGGTACTCCTGCTGGAAGCGCCGCCAGTCGTAGCCGGCGGTGGTCACGGGCCGATCAGCGCCGGCGATCCAGTCCTCCAGCGCCCGGAGCGCCCCGGGGCGCCGGTGCGGGCTCGCGAAGGCCAGGTGGAAGATGTGCAGCAGGAACAGCCGTTCGGCGGGCGCGCCCCCGCCCCAGCCGCCGTCGCCGCCATAGACCGACACGATATCCGCCAGCATCCGGACCTTGATCGCCAGCAGCGCCGGAAAATCGGCGGCCGCGAGCAGGATGCCGCCGGCGCCCGCGACGCCGCCCTCGACACCCGCCGTGGTCCGGTAGCCCCGGATGATCGCCCGCGCCTTCGCCTCTCGCGCCGCCAGCGACCCGCCCGCGGGCGGCCGGGCCTTCAGCACCTCCGAGCCTGTCAGTATGCCCCGGGTCATCGCCTCGACGCCCGAGGTGACGATGGCGTGCACCCTCTCCGGGACGATCCGGTTGATGCGGTCCTGCGTGGCCCGGGACGCCTTGTCGAGCAGGCCAGGCCGCTTCAGGACCCGCGTCCGCCAGGTCTCGAGTTCCGCACGGATGGCGGCTTCGTCGGCGACGGTGACGAGGTTCCCGGGGACCTCCTCCGGAGGGATGAACTCGGGGATGGTTTCAGGCGGGCGGGCCATGCTCTCTCCGTGACGCGGCGTCACGGTTGCAGCCCTGCGCCGCCGGGTCTAGACCCCGCCCGACAACGGTTTCGCAACCGCACAACCTTCCTCCCGGAGACGAACAGTATGGCTCGCGCGAAGATCGCCCTTATCGGCGCCGGCATGATCGGCGGCACCCTGGCCCATGTGGCGGCGCGCGAGGCGCTGGGCGACGTCATTCTGTTCGACATCGCCGAGGGCACGCCCCAGGGCAAGGCGCTCGACATCGCCGAGGCCACCGCCGTGATCGGGACCGACGTGGCCCTGAAGGGCGCCAACGACTACGCCGACATCGCCGGCGCCGACGTCTGCATCGTCACTGCCGGCGTGCCGCGCAAGCCGGGCATGAGCCGCGACGACCTGATCGGCATCAACCTGAAGGTCATGAAGGCCGTCGGCGAGGGCATCAAGCAGCACGCCCCGAACGCCTTCGTCATCTGCATCACCAACCCGCTCGACGCCATGGTCTGGGCGCTGCAGAAATTCTCCGGCCTGCCCAAGGAGAAGGTCGTCGGCATGGCCGGCGTGCTCGACTCCGCCCGCTTCGCCTACTTCCTCGCCGAGAAGACCGGCGTGTCGATCCAGGACATCAACGCCTGGACCTTGGGCGGCCACGGCGACGACATGGTGCCGATGGTGCGCCACTCCACCGTCGGCGGCCTGCCCCTGCCGGACGCGGTCAAGGCCGGCTTCCTGTCGCAGGAAGAGCTCGACGCCATCGTCGACCGCACCCGCAAGGGCGGCGGCGAGATCGTCGCCCTGCTCAAGACGGGCTCGGCCTTCTACGCCCCGGCCGAGAGCGCCATCGCCATGGCCCGCTCCTATCTGCTGGACCAGAAGCGGGTTCTGCCCTGCGCGGTCTGGCTGTCGGGCGAATACGGCCTCAGCGACCTCTACGTCGGCGTGCCGGCCCTGATCGGCGCGAACGGTGTCGAGAAGGTGATCGAGTTCACCACCAACGACGATGAAAAGGCCATGTTCAAGAAGTCGGTCGAGTCGGTCCAGGGCCTGATCCAGGCCTGCAAGGACATCGACGGCAGCCTGTCCTGACGCTGTGAGGCGGCGGCTCCCGGGCCGCCGCCGACCCGCCCTGCGGACCCCCTGCGGAAGCTGGTTTCCGGACACCGCGCCGGTGTCGGTTTCGCTCGCAATTTCCCCGGAAAATCCTATATCTTGTCGGTTCCGCCGCGGATCAGATTCGCGGTCGGGAACCTGCTGATTCCGGACGGCGCCATCGCCGTCCTCTCCGGCCCGAACCGGGCGATGATCCGACCGAATATATGACCGACCAGACTCCGCCATCCGCCGACCTTGGGCGCAACGTCGACACCGCCGAAGAGGCCGCCTACGGCGCCGATTCCATCAAGGTCCTCAAGGGCCTCGATGCGGTGCGGAAACGCCCCGGCATGTATATCGGAGACACCGACGACGGCTCGGGCCTGCACCACATGGTCTATGAGGTGGTCGACAACGCCATCGACGAGGCCCTGGCCGGCCACGCCGACCTGGTCCAGGTCATCCTCAATGCGGACGGCTCGGTCACGGTCACCGACAACGGCCGCGGCATTCCCACTGATATTCACGAGGGCGAGGGCGTCTCGGCGGCCGAGGTCATCATGACCCAGCTGCACGCCGGCGGTAAATTCGACCAGAACTCCTACAAGGTCTCCGGCGGTCTCCACGGCGTCGGCGTCTCGGTCGTCAACGCCCTGTCGGACTGGCTGAAACTCGTCATCTACCGCAACGGCAAGCGCCATGAGATGCGCTTCGAGCGCGGCGACACGGTTGAGAGCCTGCGCGTCACGGGCGACGCGCCGCTGCGCGACAACGGCAAGGTGCTGTCCGGCACCGAGGTGACCTTCTTCCCGTCGGTCACGACCTTCGCCACCATCGACTTCGACCTGAAGACGCTCGAACACCGGCTGCGGGAACTGGCCTTCCTCAACTCGGGCGTGGTCATCAAGCTGCAGGACCACCGCGGGGCCGAGCCGTTCGAGGAGATCCTGCACTACGAGGGCGGGGTCGAGGCCTTCGTGCGTCACCTCGACAAGTCGAAGACGCCGATCCTGAAGGACGTCATCGTCATTCGCGGCAAGAAGGAAGGGATCGAGCTCGATCTCGCCCTGTGGTGGAACGACAGCTACCACGAGACCATGCTGTGCTTCACCAACAACATCCCCCAGCGGGATGGAGGCACCCACCTTTCGGCCTTCCGGACTTCGCTGACGCGGGTCATGGGCAGCTACATCGACGCCGCCGGCGCCGCCCGCAAGGAGAAGGTCTCGGTCTCGGGCGAGGACGCCCGCGAGGGCCTGACCTGCGTCCTGTCGGTCAAGGTGCCGGATCCGAAATTCAGCTCCCAGACCAAGGACAAGCTGGTCTCGTCGGAAGTCCGTCCGGCGGTCGAGGCCCTGTGCACCGAGGGCCTGTCGACCTGGTTTGAGGAGCATCCGGTCGAGGCCCGGCAGGTCGTCGCCAAGATCATCGAGGCCGCCGCCGCGCGCGAGGCGGCGCGCAAGGCCCGCGATCTGACGCGGCGCAAGACGGCCATGGAGATCAGCTCCCTGCCCGGCAAGCTGGCCGACTGTCAGGAACGCGATCCGGCCAAGTCCGAACTGTTCATCGTCGAGGGAGACTCCGCCGGCGGCTCGGCCAAACAGGCCCGCAACCGCGAGAACCAGGCGGTCCTGCCCCTGCGCGGCAAGATCCTCAATGTCGAGCGCGCCCGCTTCGACCGCATGCTGTCGTCGGAACTGATCGGGACGCTGATTCTCGCTCTCGGCACCGGCATCGGCCGCGACGATTTCAACGCCGACAAGCTGCGCTACCACAAGATCATCCTGATGGCCGACGCCGACGTCGACGGCGCCCACATCCGGACCCTGCTGCTGACCTTCTTCTACCGGCAGATGCCCGAGCTGATCGAGCGCGGCCATGTCTACATCGCCCAGCCGCCGCTCTACAAAGTCTCCAAGGGCAAGCAGTCGCGCTACCTCAAGGACCAGGCGGAGATGGACTCCTACCTGATCGAGGAGGGCTCGTCCGAGGCCGAGCTGGACCTGCCGAACGGCGAGCGCCGCGTCGGCCTGGATCTGCAGGCGCTGGTGCGCGAGGCCAAGGCGTTCAAGGCCGGCGTCGACCGGCTCAGCCAGCGCGCGCCCGCCTTCGCGGTCGAACAGTCGGCCCTGGCCGGTCTGTTCGACGAGAGCGCCGCCAATTCCGCCGAGGCCCTGGTCCGGGCCGCCGCCCGCCTCAACCTCTATGCCGAGGAAGGCGATGGCGACTGGGGCGCTTCGCCCGGCGCTCAGGGGGCCGTGGTGTTCGAACGCGTACGCCGCGCCGTGACCGAGCGCATCGTCCTCGAAGAGGCGCTGATCCGCTCACAGGACGCCCGCCGCCTGGCCGAACGCTCGGCGGCCTTCGAGGGTCTGTTCGACAAGCCCGCCGTCTACCGCCGCAAGGACAAGACCGTCACCGTCCGCGGACCTCTGGATCTCCTCGAAGCGGTGCTGGACGCGGGCAAGAAGGGCATCGCCATCCAGCGCTACAAGGGCCTGGGCGAGATGAACCCCGAACAGCTGTGGGAGACCACCCTGGACGCCAACGCCCGCACCCTGCTCAAGGTCAGCGTCGAGCATCAGGAGGACGCCTCGGACCTGTTCGCCAAGCTGATGGGCGATGTCGTCGAGCCGCGCCGCGAGTTCATCCAGGCCAACGCCCTGGACGCCGCCGTCGACGCCTGATCTGTATTCAGGGTCGGCCTGCCTCCACGAAGGCCTGGATCGACGGCCAGTGCGGCGGCGCGGCGCGGGCGCCGTCGCAGGCGATCTCCTTCAGGTATCCGGGCATCGTGTTCTGCCGAAGGGGCTCCCACTCGGCGCCCTCTTCCGGATACTGGCCGCTCTCGGCGCCGTCCGGTCCGAACTCGACCACGCCGGCCGTGCGCCACTGGTTCGCCTGGCAGCGGAACTGGTAAGTCTCGACGGAGTGGCTCAGGTCGCCGGCCTCGCCGGCTCGCGGCACCGTGGCGACGCGAATCGAGGTGATGTCGCCCTCGGTCGCGATACCGTCCACCTCGGCCATGAAGGCGTTGCTCGCGCTGCGTGAAAACGCCTGCCACGTCTCGGCGGCCGCCGGTCCTGCGAGCACGAGGGCGGCGACGCCCAGAAATGCGGCGATTCTCATTTGCGATCTCCCCGGATCAACACCGACATGATGCGCCACGGCGAGCTCTTGGCAAGAGCCGCGTACGTCGGGCGGACAGGGAAAGAGAAGATGGCGCACCCGAGAGGATTCGAACCTCTGACCCCTGCCTTCGGAGGGCAGTACTCTATCCAGCTGAGCTACGGGTGCGTCTGAACGGCGAAAGCCGGGACGAAGGGCCTTACAGCAGGACCGGGCCTGCCTCAATCCCGAATGCGCGCGTCGGGGCCGGGCCAATCTGGACGATTTGTAAGGTTCCGGCCGGGCCCGTCCCGGTCTAGCGTGCGCCCGCTTCGACGATGGAGGTTCCGATGCGCGCTCTTCTGCTTGGTCTGCTGATGCTGCTCGGCGCCTGCGCCACCCAGCCGGCGCCCGCACAGAACCCGACGGGCGACAGTCTGGACGCCATCGCCCGCGACTATGTGGCCCTGACTCTGGAGATCGGCGAGCGCGAGGAGGGCTATGTCGACGCCTACTATGGTCCGCCGGAGTGGGCCGCTGCGGCCAAGGCCAACCCCCGCACCGTGCCCCAGCTGATCCAGGGCGCGGCGTCCCTCACGGAACGGCTGAACGCGGTTTCGACCGCCCGGGCCGAGCCGGTCGTGGCGCAGCGCAAGGCCTATCTGCTGGCCCACGTCTCGGCGGCGGCGGCGCGGCTGCGCATGCTGTCAGGCGAGAAGATGAGCTTCGCCGACGAGGCAGAGGCCCTGTTCGGCGTGCGGCCCGAACTGCGGCCCCTGTCGTCCTACGATCCGGTCCTGGCCGAGATCGACGCCCTGCTGCCCGGATCCGGGTCGCTGGCCGACCGCGTCACCGAGTTCAAGTCCCACTACGTCATTCCCAAGGACCGGCTGCAGGTGGTCATGGACGCCGCCATCGCCGAATGCCGTCGCCGCACCGCCCGGCACATCGCCCTGCCGGCCAACGAGAATTTCACCCTGGCCTTCGTCAGCGACAAGCCGTGGTCCGGGTATAATTATTACCAGGGCAATTCGCAGTCGAAGATCGAGATCAACGCCGACTTCCCGATCTACACCGAGCGGGCGATCGATCTGGGCTGCCACGAGGGCTATCCGGGCCACCACGTCTACAATGCGCTTCTGGAGAAAACCTTCGTCACCGATCGAGGCTGGGTCGAGATGAGCGTCTATCCGCTGTTTTCGCCCATGTCGTTCGTAGCCGAGGGCAGCGCCAACTACGGCATCGACCTCGCGTTCCCGGGCGATGAGGGGACCGCGTTCGAGCGGGTCGTGCTGTTCCCGTTGGCCGGCCTCGATCCGTCGACTGCGGAGAGGAAAGCACAGCTGCAGGCGCTGACCCGGCGGCTGGCGCGGGCCGAATACACCATCGCCGACGACTATCTGGCGGGGCGGATCGACCGGGATACGGCGATCGAGCAGCTGATGAAATACAGCCTCGCCGATCGGGCCAAGGCGACGCAGCGGCTGCGCTTCATCGACACCTACCGCAGCTACATCATCAACTACGGCCTCGGCCGCGACGTGGTGCAGGCCTGGGTCGAGCGGCAGGGTCCGGATCACTGGCGCGGAATGGAGACGCTGCTCAGCAGTCAGATCCTGCCCGCCGATATCGACTGACGCGGGGCCCTACTGCGCCAGCATGCCGCCGTCGATCTTGAACTCGGCGCCGGTTACGAATTTCGACTCGTCGGAGGCGAGGTAGAGGACGCAATACGCCACGTCGTCGGGCTCGCCGATCCGCTTCAGCGGGATGCCGCGGGCGAGCTTCTCGTGCGCGAGTTCCTCGTCGCCCCCGGCCATGGCCACGAAGGGGTCGAGGATCGGGGTCTTGATGAAGACCGGGTGGACAGAGTTGCAGCGCACGTTCCAGCCGGCTTTCGCCGCCTCGAGCGCGATGGTCTTGGAGTACATCCAGACGGCGGCCTTGGTGGCGTTGTAGGCGCCCATGCCCGGGGCGGCGGCGAGGCCGGCGACCGAGCTGATGTTGATGATCGACGCGGCGCCGGCGGCCCGCAGGTGGGGCATGGCGTGTTTGCAGCCAAGCATGATCGACTCGAGGTTGACGGCCTGGACGCGGCGCCAGTTCTCCAGCGTGTCCTGCTCCACCCACGTCAATTCGCCGCCGATCCCGGCGTTGTTGACCAGGATCGACAGACCGCCCATGGCCGCCAGGGCCTGATCCACGACCGAGATCCATTGCGCCTCGTCGGTGACGTCGTGGGCGAAGGCGAAGGCCGCGCCGGGTTGAGCCGCATTGATCTCGTCCGCCAGCGCCCGGGCCCCGTCCAGATTGGTGTCGGTCACCGCGACCCTGGCGCCCTCGCGAGCCAGCATCCGCGCCATGGCCTGTCCCAGTCCGCCGGCGGCGCCGGTGACCAGGGCCGCCTTGCCGGCGACGCGGCCGCTCACGCCTTCACCCCCATGGCGGCGGCGGCGGCGTCGATGAACCGGGCCATGTCGAGGTCGCGCCGGGTCACGCCGCCGGCGTCGTGGGTGGTCAGGACGACCTCGACCCGATTGTAGACGTTGAACCATTCCGGATGGTGATCGACCTTGTCGGCCAGCAGGGCGACCCGGGTCATGAAGCCGAAGGCGGCGTTGAAGTCGGCGAAGACGAGCTTGCGTCCGATGGCGGGTCTGTCGCCTTCCTGCGCCTGCCATGACGGCAGGGATTTCAGGACCTCGTCCACGTCCAGCCGTTCGGTCATCTCGATGTTCCTCATTCCCCAGGCGTTCTGGCCCCAGACGTTCTGGCCGCAGGCGTTCTGGCCAGAGCCGTATCGCGCGCGTCCCCGGGCCACAAGGCGCCGAATTCCGACACAGGAACGCAGTCGGAAGCTTGAGCGTTACCGGGCGTCGCCATTCGAACGCGGAGACTGTTGAGATGGACAATCTGTGGATCGCCGCGCTCGACGCCGCCGATCGAAAGCGGATCGAGCCGCATCTTCACGAGCGACCCTTCGCCCAGGGCCAGATGCTCTACGACGCCGGCGAGGCTGTCGAGGAGGTCTGGTTTCCGATGAGCGGGGTGGTCTCGCTGATGACGCTGGTCGACGAGGACCGGATGATCGAGACCGCCGCCATCGGGCGGGAAGGCCTGGTCGGGGTCACCTGCGGGCCGATGAACGCACGGGCCGCCAGCCGGGCCATCGCCCAGGTCGACGGCGTGTCGGCCTGCTGTCCGGCGGATGTCTTCGCGGATGCGCTCAGCCGCAGCGAGGGGATGCGGGCGGCGTTGGCGAAATTCACCGAGAGCCTGTTCGCCCAGGTGCAGCAGGCGGCGGCCTGCAACGCCCAGCACCGGCTGGACGAGCGGCTGGCGCGGTGGCTGCTGACCATCCACGACCGGGCCGATGCTGACCGTTTCGGCCTGACCCAGATGGACATCGCGGGCATGCTCGGCGTCCGGCGGGCCACGGTTTCGGAGGTTGGCTCGGCCCTTGAGGACAAGGGGCTGATCCGCCGCGGACGCGGCTGGGTCGAGGTGCTGGACCGCGAAGCGCTGGAGGGCGCGGCCTGCGGTTGCTATGCGCTGATGCGGGGGGTGATGAAGGATCTCGGCGTCCCGCGGCCGAACCGCGAATCCCACTGAACGGTTCGGCGCCGATGCTGCGGCCATGCGGACGGATGACGGCGCGGCGGGGACGCGCTAGACCGCCACGATGACCGACACGGCCGCCTCCGACGCCTCTTCCGGCAAGACTTCCTCCTTCGGTTTCCGCGACGTGGACGCCCGGGAGAAGGTGCGGCTGGTGCGCGGCGTGTTCGACAGCGTGGCCTCGAACTACGACCTGATGAACGACCTGATGAGCGGGGGCGTGCACCGGCTGTGGAAGGACGCGGCGGCGGCGAAGCTGAATCCGCAGCCGGGCGAGACCATTCTGGACGTGGCGGGCGGCACCGGCGACATGGCGCGGCGCTATGCGAAGATGGCGCGGGCGGCGCAGCAGCGGCGCGGGGGCGAGGACGCCTCGGTCATCGTGCTGGACTACAACGCCGAGATGATCATGGCGGGCGTCGGCAAGGGCGGCGAGCCGGAGATGTCGTGGAGCGTCGGCGACGCCATGGCCCTGCCGCTGCCCGACGCGTCGGTGGACGCCTATTCGATCAGCTTCGGCATCCGCAACGTGGCCGACATTCCGCAGGCGCTCCGCGAGGCGCGTCGGGTGCTGAAGCCGGGCGGGCGCTTCCTGTGCCTGGAGTTCTCGCGGCCGACCGCCTCGGCCATCCGCAAGGCCTATGACGCCTGGTCCTTCCACGCCATTCCGCGCATCGGCGGCTGGGTGGCCGGCGACCGCGACAGCTATCAGTACCTCGTCGAGAGCATCCGCCGCTTCCCGGACCAGCAGACGTTCAAGGCCATGATCGAGGCGGCGGGCTTCAGCCGGGTGACGGTGACCAACCTGTCGGGCGGGGTGGCGGCGATCCATCACGGGTGGGCGATCTGACGCGCCGGATCGATCCCGCGACCCCGCCGCCGCCGCCGGCCACGGTCCCCGTGCGGCATCCGGCCGACGCCTTCGTGCGCCTGCTCGGCTGGGGCTGGGTGCTGGTCCGCCACGACGCCCTGCTGCCGCGCGAGATCACGCCGCTGCTGCCGGTCTGGGTGCGCTGGATCGCCCATCTGCTGCACGCCTTCGCCGGGCGCGAAGGACGCGAGGGCCGCCCGGGCCAGCGGCTGGGCAAGGCCTTCGAGCATCTCGGCCCCGTGGCCATCAAGCTGGGGCAGGTGCTGGCCACCCGGGCGGACATCTTCGGGGTCGAGTTCGCCCGCGATCTGGGCCGGCTGAAGGATGCGCTGGAGCCCTTCCCCGTCGATCAGGCGCGGCGCGAGGTCGAGCGCTCGCTGGGGCGGCCGGTCGAGTCGCTGTTCACCGATTTCGGTCCGCCGGTGGCGGCGGCCTCGCTGGCGCAGGCGCATCCGGCCTGGTTGGCCGACGGCCGCAAGGTGGCGGTCAAGGTGCTGCGGCCGGGCGTCGAGCGTCGCGTGGCGCAGGGGCTGGACTCGATGCGGCTGGCGGCGCGGCTGGCGGTGCGGTTCGTGCCCCCGGCGCGGCGGCTGGAGCCCTCGGCCTTCGTCGAGACCATCGCCCGGGCGCTTCAACTCGAGCTGGACATGCGGCTGGAGGCGGCGGCGGCGTCGGAGCTCAAGGACATCATGGACAAGGCGCGCGGCTCGGGCGGCGGCCACATGACGGCCCCGGCCGTGGTCTGGGACGGGGTCGGCAAGCGGGTGCTGACGCTGGAGTGGGCTCCCGGCCTGCCGATGACCGATCCGCTGGCCGTTGATCAGCCGGGCCTGGACCGCAACCTGCTGGCCGACAATGTGGTGCAGGCCTTCCTGACCCAGGCGCTGGATTACGGGACGTTCCATGCGGACCTGCACGAGGGCAATCTGTTCTGCCACGCTCCGGGCGAGCTGACGGCGATCGATTTCGGCATCGTCGGGCGGCTGGGGCCGTCGGAGCGGCGCTATCTGGCCGAGATCCTGTGGGGTTTCCTGAGCCGCGACTACGACCGCATCAGCCGGGTGCATTTCGAGGCCGGATATGTCCCGCCCGAGCATTCGGTCGAGGCCTTCGCCCAGGCGCTGCGGGCGGTGGGCGAGCCGGTCATCGGCAAACAGGCGTCGCAGGTGTCGATGGGGCGGCTGCTGGGCCAGCTGTTCGAGATCACCGCCCTGTTCGACATGCATCTGCGGCCCGAGCTGATCCTGCTGCAGAAAACCATGGTCTCGGTCGAGGGCGTGGCGCGCAGGCTCAATCCGGACCACGACCTGTGGGCGGCGTCCCAGCCGGTGGTCGAGCGCTGGATCCGGCGCGAACTGGGTCCGCAGGCCCAGGTCCGCGACGCCATCGAGGAACTGAGGGCCACGCTGAGGGCCCTGTCCAGGCTGGCGCAGAATCCGCCGGCGGCCCAGACGGTGGTTATCCGGGAGACGCATGCCCCGGTCTGGATCGTCGTCTGCGTCACGCTCGCAACCGCGGCGGCGGGGGCCGCCCTTGTTCTGTCGCTTTGGCCGTCCATCGTCTGAGCCACTTCGGAGACGATCCCCATGAAGCCGCTTCTGCTCGCCGCCGCCGTCCTTTTCCTCGCGCCGGCCGCCGCCCACGCCCAGGTGGCCGCCGGCACGGTGCCCAACACCTTCGACGGCCCCGCGCGGCCCCAGGCCGCCACGCCCGCGCCAGCCGCGACGCCGACGCCCGCCGCGACGGTATCGAACACGCCGGCCAACGCGGGCTCCGAGGATACGGTGCGGGCGATCATCGCCGGGGCCCAGGCCGGGACGATCGACTATTCGCAGATGACCGACGATCTGGCCGGCAAGGTCCGGGAGCAGGAGGCAACCGTCATTCCGCTGATCCAGGGTTTCGGTCAGCTGGTCTCGGTCGATTTCGTCGGCAGCCAGAACGGCATCGACGTCTTCTCGGTCACCTTCGCCAACACCGCGACCCAGTGGCTGATCGGCCATAATGAGGCCGGTAAGGTGGCGGCCCTGTTGTTCCGCCCGGCGCAGGAGTAGTCGGCATCTTCAGTCGGACAGCCCCGGCTTGCCGCGGCCGCTCTTGATCGTCGACCGCCTGGTCTTGCCTTCGAGCCGGCGCTCCTTCGAGGCGCGGGTGGGGCGGGTCGGCACGCGATAGACCGGCGCGACCGAGGCCTTGTCCACCATGGCCTGCAGCCGCTCGACCGCGTCGGCGCGGTTGCGTTCCTGGGTGCGGAAGCGGACGGCGGTGATGACGATGACCCCGTCCAGGGTCAGGCGGCTGCCGGCCAGTTTCATCAACCGCGCCTTCACGGCCTCGGTCAGGGACGGAGATCTGCGCACGTCGAAGCGCATCTGCACCGCCGTGGCCACCTTGTTGACGTTCTGGCCGCCCGGCCCGCCGGCCCGGAAGAAGCGGAACTCCAGTTCGTTTTCGGGAATGGCGGTCATCGGACCGCCCGCTTGGCCATGACCACCGCCCGGTCCAGCGACTGCAGGAAGGCCGAACGGTCCTTCGGCCCGAACGGCGGGGGGCCGCTGGTGGCGACGCCGATGGAGCGCAGGTGTTCGCCGACCATGCGCCCGGCCAGGGCCGAGCCGATCGAGTCCGGGGTGAAGGACTGGCCGTTCGCCTTCAGCGCCTGGGCCCCGGCCTTGAGGCAGCGGTCGGCCAGCGGGATGTCCGACGTGATGATGATGTCGCCGGGGCCCGCCCGTTCGGCGATCCAGTCGTCGGCGACGTCGGGCCCGGCGTCGACGAGGACGCGCTCGATCCACGCCTCCCGCGGCGTGTTGACGAAGGCGTTGGAGACCACGAACACCTGCAGGCCGTAGCGGCCGGCCACGCGATAGACCTCGTCCTTCACAGGGCAGGCGTCGGCGTCGATGAAGATGCGCGGCAGGGTCATGCGGCCTGACTGGCTGTTTGGGATTCGGTTGTCAAAGACCGGCGGGCGAACGGGCACGACGAAGCACCGCCTGCGGGCAGGCGGTGTGGGGAGGCGTGCGGAGCGCCGGGCCTGCGCCCGGAGATCGTTGTGAGAATACCGTTTCGACGCAGACTGACGCTCCGCGTGGAGATTTTCCGGCAGCTTGCGTCGGGTGGCGCTCTTAACGCCTTACCGCAGCGCCCCCGGCGGGCTGGCCATGTCGTTACCGGTCAGTGTCCGGAGCCGGCTTCCCCCTCATCCGGCCCTCCGGGCCGCCTTCTCCCCCGGAGGGGAGAAGGGCGTGGTTTCAGCGGATGTAGGCCGGCGGCATCGCCTCTTCGCCGCCGCGGGCGTAGCGGTCGCGAAGCAGGAACTGGCGGCTGGTCGGGGCCTGTTCGGCGCCGCCGATGAAGATGGTCTCGGCGATGCTGAGGGGCTCCAGCGGATCGCCCGACCAGACCACCACGTCGGCGGCGGCGCCGGGACGCAGCTCGCCGAACTGACCGGCCATGCCGAAGATCTTCGCCGGATTGACCGTGATCGCCTCGATCGCTGCGTCATACGGAAGACCGTGCGAGACCGCGTTGCCGGCGTTGTAGCGGGTCTCGCGGGCGCGATGGACCGAGCCCTCGTTGCCCTTGATGGCGATCAGCACCCCGGCGGCGTCGAGGACGGCGGCGTTCTGCATCCGGGTCGCCCGGGTCTCGAGGTTGCCGGGCAGGTTGGAGATCGGGTTGAGCAGGACCGGCACGCCGGCGGCGGCGATCTGGTCGGCCACCAGCCAGCCCTCTTCGGCCCCGTCGAGAATGATCCTCACCCCTTCCTCGCGGGCGAGACGCAGCACCTGCTGGATGTCGGCGGCGCGGCGCACGGTGACGATCAGGGGCATGGAGCCGTTGGCGACGGGGATCAGGGCCTCGAGATCGGCGCGCGACAGCGACAGGTCGCGCAGGCCGGCGCGGTCGTAGGCCGCCTTGTTGCGGGCGTAGAGGCGGACCTCGGCCAGGGTTTCCCTGAACTGGACGAACTCGGCTCCGCGCGCGCCGCCGGCGACGCCGGCGCCGGCCTCGCCGAACGGGGCGACCATGGCCACGCGCGGCTTGACGAGGATGTCTGTCCCCGCGGCCAGGTGGATGATGGCGGCCTGGCCGGCGAACAGGCTGGGCGACTGGAAGCCGCCGTCGCCGACGCCTGCGAAGTCGCTGTCGTCCTGGTGGTTGTGCCCGCCCGAGCCGCCCGGATGGCTGGGGACGACGATCGCGCGGGTGATGCCGCCGAGGCGCGCCACCGGCAGGGTGAAGGACCAGGGGTCGAGGCCGTAGCTGACGTCGAACGAGGCGCTGATGGTGTTGGCCCCGTTGGTCAGGTCGTCGGAGCCGCCGACCGAGGAGATCTCCGAGCCGCCGAGGCCGGAGTCGACGGCGACGAAGCCGGGAGCGACGACCTTGCCGCGGGCGTCGATGATGCGGGCGCCGGAGGGGGCGGCGCCGGTCCCGACCGAGACGACGCGGCCGTCCCGGATCACGACCGTGCCGTTTTCGATGACCGACGTGCCGGTCAGGACGCGGCCGCCGGTGATGGCGGTCAGCTCCTGGGCCAGGGCGGGGGCCGCGACGGCGGCCGCCGAGACGGCGGCGAGGATGAGGGTCCTGAGGCGCATCAGCGGGCTCCCTGCGTCACGTTGGCGGCGGAAACGCCGTAGCCGGGCTGGCCGAGCTCGAAGTCCGAGACCGGCTGGTAGGCGGGATTGAAGCGGTCGAAGGCCAGGCCGCCGTCGATGAAGACCTGGTCCGCGCGGGCGTAGACGCTGAACGGATTGGCGCTCCAGATGACCACGTCGGCGCGCTTGCCCGCTTCCAGCGAGCCGGTCTGGTCGGCGATGCCGAGCGAGCGGGCCGGGTTGAGGGTGATCCAGCTGATCGCCCGTTCTTCGGGGATGTTCATGCCGATGCGGCGTCCGGCGGCGAGGGCCGCGGCGGCTTCCTGGTTGAGACGCTGGGTCAGTTCGGCGTCGTCGGAGTGGATGACGGCGCAGCTGTTGGGCTGGGCGTCGACGAGGGCGGCGTTGGCCTCGACCGCGTCGAGCGCCTCCATCTTGAAGCCCCACCAGCCGGTCCACATGTCGGCGCAGATGCCCTCGCGGGCCAGCAGCGGCGCGACCTTGTAGGCCTCCACCGCGTGGTGGAAGGCGGTGATTTTATAGCCGAATTCCTTGGCGATATCGATCATCACCGCCATCTCGTCGGCGCGGTAGCAGTGGTTCTGGACCAGCACCGAGCCGTCGAGGACGCCGGCGAGGGTCTCCAGTTCGAGGTTGCGGGTCGGGGGCGAGCCCTCGCCGTCCTCGCGCCACTTGTCCCATTTGGCCTTGTATTCGCGGGCGGCGATGAAGGCGGCGCGATAGCCGGCGACATTGCCCATTCCGGTGGCCGGCGACGAGTTGCGTGAGCCATAGACGCGGCTGGGGTTCTCCCCGCAGGCCATCTTCAGGCCGTAGGGGGCGCCCGGCATCTTCATGCCCTGCATGGTCACCGAGGGGATGTTGCGGACGGTGACGCCGCGGCCGCCGAACAGGTTGGCCGAGCCGGGCAGGATCTGGAGGGTGGTGACGCCGCCGGCGCGGGCGGCGTTGAAGCCGGGATCCTGGGGCCACAGGCTGTGTTCGGCCCAGACCTCGGCGGTGTTGGGCTGGGTCGCCTCATTGCCGTCGCTCATGCCCTGGACGCCGGGCGAGGGATAGACGCCGAGGTGGCTGTGGGTGTCGATGACGCCGGGGGTGACGAAGCGGCCGCGGGCGTCGACGCTGCGGTGGCCGGCGGGGATCGGGGTCGAGGGTCCGCCGACGGCGGCGATGCGGCCGTCGGTGACGATGACCACGCCATTGTCGATGCGCTGGCCGGCGCCGGTGAAGACCGTGCCGCCGACGATGGCCATGTTGTCGCGCGGCAGCCCGCGATAGGTCGAGGGGAAGGGGTCGGGGTTGGCGGCGTAGTCGAGGCCGCGGGCCAGGGGTTCTCGGGCTTCGTCGGTGTCGGCGGCGGCTGCGGCGTCGCCGTTCGATCCGTTGCTTCCGCTGGTGGCGCAGGCGGTCAGGGCCACGCAGGCCAGGGCGGCGAGGCTGGCGCCCCGCAGGCGTTGAAGTCTCATCGAAACATCCCCCTGATGCGCCCAGGCTGAAGAATGGGGCGCCGGTCGGGACGGATTACAACGGCCTCGCGCATGCGGCGACAAGGCCGGAAACATTACAAGTCCGTAAGGCGGGTGCGGAGGTCGTCGTCGGACAGGCCTTCGACGGAGATCATCTTTGTGCGCGACTGGCCGCCGCGGTCGAGGGAGACGGCGGATTTCGGAACACGGAGGGATTTGGCGAGCAGCTTGATCAGGGCGGCGTTGGCCTCGCCCTCGACGGGGCGGGCGCGGACGCGGACCTTGAGAACGGGGCGGCCCTCGGCGTCGACGTCCCAGCCGTCGATGCGGTCGGCGGAGGCGCCGGGGGTGAGGCGGACGGGGAGATGGGCCATTGGGGGGTTGTCCACCGGAGCCGCGCCCTTGTCATCCCGGACGGCGTGAAAGCGCCGATCCGGGACGTAGGTCTATGCTCCCTCTTGCCTGCGCCGAGGCCCTGCGCTAACACTGCACCAAATGGTTCAGTATTCTTCTCCTCGCCTTAGCGACTCCTTCTCCGCCCTGTCGGACGTCACCCGGCGCGGCGTGCTGGAGCAGCTCGGACGGTCGGACGCCTCGATCACGGAGCTGGCCGAACGGTTCCACATGACCCTGACGGGGATGAAAAAGCACGTCGGGGTGCTGGAGCAGGCCGGGCTGGTCACGACGGAGAAGGTCGGGCGGGTGCGGACCTGCCGGCTGGGCCTGCGCCGGCTCGAGGAGGAGGCGGCATGGATCGAGAATTACCGCCGGCTCTGGGCGGCGCGCTTCGACGCGCTGGACGGGGTTATCGAAGACCTGAAACGCAAGGAGACGGGCCATGACTAACCCCACCACGATCGAACGGACGTCGGAACGAGAGCTGGTCGTCACGCGAATCTTCGACGCGCCGGCGCGGATCGTGTTCGAGGCGTGGACCAAACCGGAATTGATGAAGCGCTGGTGGGCGCCGAGGTCGCTCGGCGTGCCGCTGCGGTCGTGCGAGATGGATGTGCGCACCGGGGGCAGCTATCGCCTTGAATTCGGCCACGAGGGCGCCGAGTCGATGGCGTTCGTCGGCCGCTACCTCGAAGTGGTTCCGGCGTCGCGTCTTGTCTGGACGAACGAGGAGGGCGAGGACGGGGCCGTGACCACGGTGACCTTCGAGGACCGGGACGGGGTTACGCTGCTGACCGTCCACGAACTCTACCCCTCGAAGGAGGCCCTCGAGGCCGGCCACGGGGCGGAGGAAGGCATGCCCGAACAGTTCGAACAGCTGGACCAGCTGCTGGCCGCGATGGGCGCGGACGCCTGACGAAAAGGGGCGCGGCTCCCTCCGGCGCCGCGCCCCTTCGATACGTCTGTGGCCGGAGCCTACCCCAGCGCCTTCATCAGCTCCGGCACGGCCGTCTTGTAATCCGCGACCCAGCCGTAGTCGGCGACCTGGAAGATCGGGGCGTCCGCGTCCTTGTTGATGGCGACGATGATCTTCGAGTCCTTCATCCCGGCGAGGTGCTGGATGGCGCCCGAGATGCCGATGGCGATGTAGAGGGCCGGGGCGACGACCTTGCCGGTCTGGCCGACCTGGTAGTCATTGGGTGCGTAGCCGGCGTCGACCGCGGCGCGCGAGGCCCCGACCGCCGCGCCCAGCTTGTCGGCCAGCGGGTCCATGACGGCGTGGAACTCTTCCGCCGAGCCGAGGGCGCGGCCGCCGGAGACGACGATCTTCGCCGCGCCCAGTTCCGGGCGGTCGGACTTGACCATCTCCTCGGAGACGAAGGCGGACTTGCCGGCGTCGGCGCCGGTCACGGTCTCCACGGAGGCCGAGCCGCCCTCCCCGGCCGCGTCGAAGGCGGTCGGGCGGACGGTGATGACCTTCTTCGCGTCGGAGGTCTGGATCGTCTCCAGCGCGTTGCCGGCGTAGATCGGGCGCGTGAAGGTGTCGGGGCTGACCACCTCGACGATGTCGGAGATGGGGGCGACGTCCAGCTTCGCGGCGATGCGCGGCATGAAATTCTTGCCGTCGGTGGTGGCCGGCGAGAGGATGGCGTCATAGCCGCCGGCGAGGCCGACGACGGTGGCCTCGACGGCTTCGGCCAGCTGGTGGCCGAGGCCGGCGCTTTCGGCCAGCAGCACCTTGCGGACCCCGGCGATCTTCGCGGCGGCGTCGGCGGCGGCCTTCGAACCCTGGCCGATGACGAGGATATCGACGTCGCCGGACAGCTTCAGGGCGGCGGTGACGGTCTTGTGGGTGGTGTCGCGGACGGTGTTTCCGTCGCGGTCGGCGATGACGAGAACGGCCATTACAGCACCCCCGCGGTCTTGAGTTTGGCGACCAGATCGGCCGCGTCGGTCACCTTGATCCCGCCGGCGCGCTTGGGCGGCTCGGTCACCTTGAGGACTTTCAGGCGCGGCGCCGTGTCGACGCCGTAGTCGGCGACCGCCTTGACCGCGATCTCCTTCTTCTTGGCCTTCATGATGTTGGGCAGTGAGGCGTAGCGCGGGGTGTTGAGGCGCAGGTCGACAGTGACCACGGCCGGCAGGGTCGCGGCCACGGTCTGAAGGCCGCCGTCGACCTCGCGGGTGACGGTCGCCTTGCCGTCGGCGATGACGAGCTTGCCGGCGAAGGTGGCCTGGGGCCAGTCGAGCAGGGCGGCGAGCATCTGGCCGACGGCGTTGTTGTCGCCGTCGATCGACTGTTTGCCCATCAGGACGAGGTCGGGCTTCTCCTCGTCGACCACGGCCTTGAGCAGCCTGGCGACGGCGAGGGGCTCGAGGTCGGCGTCGGACTGGATCAGCAGGCCGCGGTCGGCGCCCATGGCCAGGGCGGTGCGGATGGTCTCCTGGGCCTGGGTCACGCCGATGGAGACGACGACGATCTCGCTCGCCGTGCCCGCCGCGTGATGCTCCTTGCCTTCCTTGAGTCGAACCGCTTCCTCGACGGCGATTTCGTCGAACGGGTTCATGCTCATCTTGACGTTGGCCAGATCGACGCCGGTCTGGTCCGCCTTGACGCGGGCCTTGACGTTATAGTCGATCACCCGTTTGACGGGGACGAGTACCTTCATTGCGCTGTCCATCAGATCGCCGGAATGTGCGGGCAGGGAATGGAACGCCTGTCCCGGCCTGTCAACGTAACGCCGCGTCAACGGGCCTGCGGCCCGATGTCCGGATCAGAAACGGAAACCGACGATGCACCGCCTGCTGACCATGAAGCGACTGAGCGTGCTGTTCCTGGCGACCTTCGCGGTGCTGGTCGGGGGGGTGTTCGCCTACCAGGCGCTGGTGGTCGCGCCGGGAGAGCGCTGCGAGCGCGGCGGCGGCTGGTGGGACGGGGAGAGCGAGATCTGCGCGCAGCCGATCTCGATCGCCGAGATCACCGGACGGGACCCCGGACAGAGCCGGGCCGAGGCCTCGGCCGCCAAGAACCGCGAACTGGTCGATATCGAGCACCGCCTCGCCGCCGCCCAGGCGGCGCGGGACGCCGACGTCCGGCGCGAGCGGGCCGCTCTCACGGGCCGCTGACCGGGCGGTTCAGCGGGTCGCGCCGGGGGCCCATTTGACGTCGTCGGCGCCATGGGCGTTGGCCCGCCGTGCGGCGACGAACAGGTGGTCCGAGAGCCGGTTCAGATAGCGCAGGGCGACGGGCGAGAGGGCGCAGCCGGCCTCGCGCGCCCGGATGGCGTCGCGCTCGGCCCGGCGGCAGACGGTGCGGGCCAGATGCAGGTGCGCCGACAGGGCCGATCCGCCGGGCAGGATGAAGCTGTCGAGGGGCTTCTGGCTCTCGTTCATCCAGTCGATCTCGGATTCAAGCCGCTCGACCTGGCTGTCGAGGATGCGCAGCGCCTCCCATCTGGGCGGGGGCTCGTGCGGAGTGGCGAGGTCGGCGCCGAGGTCGAACAGCTCGTTCTGGATGCGGCCCAGCATGGCGTCGATGCGGTCGTGCTGGCCCGCGTGCAGCCGGGCCAGGCCGACGACGGCGTTCAGCTCGTCGACCGCGCCATAGGCCTCGACGCGCGGGTCGGTCTTGGACACCGGCGCGCCGGAGGCCAGCCGCGTTTCGCCGCCGTCGCCGGTCTTCGTATAGATGCGGTTCAGCACCACCATCCGGTCAGCCCCCGTGCGTGGACTTCCACCACATGCCCGAGACCAGCAGGACGACGGCGAGGGCCTGCAGGGCTACGCGCAGCCGCATCAGCTTGTTGGAGCGCGAGCGCGCCTCCGGCCCGGTCTGGTAGAGGGAGCGGATGCCGAAGGCGAGGGTGATCGCCACCGCGGCGATGGCGATCAGGACGAGGATGTCGAAGACGGTCATGGCCGCACTCTAGGCGGGCGGCCGCGGCGAGGCCAGTAGCGGACCCCGGTACAGCATCGCGACATCGCAGCGCGCATAGCGGCTTCCGAACTCGGCCATGATGCCGGCGTCATGCTCGAAGCCGGCCTTCTCGTAGAGGTGGATGGCGGGTGCGCATTTGCGGTTGGTGAGCAGGTAGAGCCGGGTCGCGCCCATCTCGGCGGCGCGGCGGATCATGGCCTGGAGCAGGAACTCGCCGGCCTTGCGGCCGCGGGCGCTCTCCAGCACGCCCATCTTGGTCAGTTCGAACTGGCCCGGCCCGGTTTTCTGCAGCGCGCAGGCCCCGACCACGCCCAGATCGCCGGCGCGGACGAAGAGGATGTCGCCGCCCGGCTCGAGGATCCGGCGGCGCGGATTCTCCAGCACCTCGCGGTCGGTGGGCTCGAGCACGAACATGGTCTCGATCCAGCGGGCGTTGATGTCGTGGAAGGCGCCGGCGAGATCGTCCGAGAAGGGAAGGATTTCCACGCGATAGGTCCATGCCTTGGCCGGGCGGCCCGGCGGATGTCCCGGGCGAGCGCTCGGCCCGCCCGGCGACCGTCGTCAGTAGCGGTAGTGGTCCGGCTTGAACGGGCCGGTGACCGGGACGGAGATGTAGTCCGCCTGCTCCGGCTTCAGCGTGGTCAGCTTCGCGCCCAGCTTGTCGAGGTGCAGCATGGCGACCTTCTCGTCGAGATGCTTGGGCAGGACGTAGACCTGGTTCTGGTACTTGTCCTTGTTGGTCCACAGTTCGATCTGGGCCAGGGTCTGGTTGGTGAAGCTGGCGCTCATCACGAACGACGGGTGGCCCGTGGCGTTGCCGAGGTTCACCAGACGGCCTTCCGACAGCAGGATGATCTTCTTGCCGTCGGGGAATTCCACGTGGTGGACCTGCGGCTTGATCTCGTCCCACTTGAAATTCTTCAGCCCGGCGACCTGAATCTCCGAGTCGAAGTGGCCGATGTTGCAGACGATGGCGTTGTTCTTCATCGCCCGCATGTGATCGACGGTGATGACGTCCTTGTTGCCGGTGGCGGTGACGAAGATGTCGGCGTCGGCGGCCGCGTCCTCGAGGGTGACGACCTCATAGCCTTCCATGGCGGCCTGCAGGGCGCAGATCGGGTCGATCTCGGTGACCTTCACCCGGGCGCCGCCCTGGCGCAGCGAGGCGGCCGAGCCCTTGCCGACGTCGCCGTAGCCGCAGACCACCGCGACCTTGCCCGAGAGCATGACGTCGGTGCCGCGGCGGATGGCGTCGACGAGGCTCTCGCGGCAGCCGTAGAGGTTGTCGAACTTGGACTTGGTCACGCTGTCGTTGACGTTGATGGCGGGGAAGGGCAGCTCGCCGCGCTCGGCCATCTGGTACAGGCGGTGGACGCCGGTGGTCGTCTCTTCCGAGACGCCGCCGATGGCGTCGCGGATGGCCGAATAGAAGCCGGGCTTCTCCTTCAGATACCGCTTCATGACGGCGTAGAGGGCCTCCTCCTCCTCGTTCTGCGGATTGTTCAGGACCGACGGGTCCTTCTCGGCCTTGGGACCGAGCACGCACAGCAGGGTGGCGTCGCCGCCGTCGTCGAGGATCAGGTTCGGATAGCCGCCGTCCGCCCATTCGAAGATCTTGTGGGCGTAGTCCCAGTACTCGACCAGGGTCTCGCCCTTGACCGCGAAGACCGGGGTGCCGGCGGCGGCGATGGCGGCCGCGGCGTGATCCTGGGTCGAGAAGATGTTGCAGGAGGCCCAGCGCACTTCCGCCCCGAGGGCTTCCAGGGTCTGGATCAGCACCGCGGTCTGGATGGTCATGTGCAGGGAGCCGGCGATCCGCGCGCCCTTCAGCGGCTGGCTCGCGCCGAACTCGGACCGCAGCGCCATCAGGCCGGGCATTTCGGTTTCGGCGATGGCGATCTCCTTCTCGCCATAGGCGGCGAGCGAGATGTCGCGGACGATGTAGTCGGTCATGAAGGCGCTCCGGATCGCGTGGGCGGCGGCAGGTGGTCGCGCCCTATAACCGCCGGCCGCCGGCCCGGCAAGAAACATATAAAGATGTCCTTATATGAAATCCGCGGCAGCTTGGCCGGCGCCTCTCGCGGCCTGCACGGTTCCGTGCAAACGTCGCGCGGGGAGGAGCATGAATGACAGACTGGACCCGGCGCGTTCTGTCCGGCGCCGCCCTCGGACTCGTCGCCGCCGGCGCCGCCAGCCGGGCTGCGGCGCAGGCAGTCCCCACTCCGCCTGTTCCCGAGCCGGGCTTCGGTGCGGACAGACTCAATCGCGGCCGGCTGACGGTGCCGGTGCGGATCGACGGGCGCGGCCCCTTCACCTTCGCCGTGGACAGCGCCGCCAACGCCTCGGTGATCGCGTCCGACCTGGCCGGAGCCCTGTCGCTCCCGCCCGACGGCGAGATCGCCATGCACACCCTGATCGCGCGTGAGATCGTCGACACCGTCCGGGCCCGGCGGCTGCAGACCGGGGCGCTCGATGTCTCCGGCCCCCGCCTGGCCGTGGCTTCCCGGGCCGGGATGGACGGCCTGGACGGCCTGATCGGCACGGACCTGCTGGGCCATCTGAGACTGGATCTGGCGTTTCGCGGGCGGCGGCGGATACGGGTGTCGCGCTCCAGACGCACCGGTGACGGCTTCTTCGAGGCGCGGCGGGCCACCACCCGGCTGGTGCGGGCCGTCGAGCAGCGCTTCGGCGACCTGCTGATGATCGAGATCCAGGTCGGAGGGGCGACCGCCTCCGCCATCCTCGACACGGGCGCCCAGGTCAGCATTGCCAACCTGGCGCTGACCCGGGCATCGGGCGCACCCCGGATCACGCTCAGGGACGGCAGAACCAGCGAGCGCGTGCAGTCGCCGACGGGGCGGGCCGCGGAGGCGACGCCGGTCATGATCCCGAACCTTCGCTTCGGCGGCATCACCGTCGGACGGCTGCCCATCCTGACGGGCGACTTCCACACCTTCGAACTGTGGGGTGTGTCGGACCGGCCCGCCCTGCTCATGGGGGTGGACATCCTCGGCCTGTTCGAGCGCGTGGCCATCGATCTGAAGCGCGGCGAGGTCGTATTCGAGGTCTGACTTGCGCCGGCCGCCCGCCTGACGCAGGGAAGGCGCCATGACCCTCGACCTTTCTATCCCCCGCCACGACTGGACCCTCGACGAGGTCGAGGCCCTGTTCGCCCGCCCGTTCATGGAGCTGGTGTTCGAGGCCGCGTCGGTGCACCGGCGCTGGTTCGACCCGTCCGAGGTGCAGAAGAGCCAGCTGCTGTCGATCAAGACCGGCGGCTGCGCCGAGAACTGCGGCTACTGCTCGCAATCGGCCAGTTTCGACACCGGGCTGAAGGCCGAAAAGCTGATGGACGCGCAGGCGGTGCTGGCCGAGGCCATGGCCGCCAAGGCGGGCGGGGCCAGCCGCTTCTGCATGGGGGCGGCCTGGCGCGAGCTGAAGGACCGCGACACGCCGAAACTCGCGGCCATGATCTCCGGGGTCAAGGCGCTGGGGCTGGAGACCTGCGCCACCCTGGGCATGCTGACGGCGGATCAGGCGCGGCAGCTGAAGGCGGCGGGGCTGGATTACTACAACCACAACCTCGACACCGGCCCTGAGTACTACGCCGAGGTGGTGACGACGCGGACCTATCAGGACCGGCTGGATACGCTGGCCCATGTGCGCGAGGCGGGGATGAGCACCTGCTGCGGCGGCATAGTCGGCATGGGCGAGGCGCGGCGCGACCGGGCGGGCCTGCTGCACGCCCTGGCCACCCTGCCGGAGCATCCGGACAGCCTGCCGGTCAATGCGCTGGTGCCGGTCACGGGCACGCCGCTGGGCGAGCGGGTGAAGCGGGAGGGCGAGATCGATCCGATCGAATTCGTGCGCACCGTGGCCGTGGCGCGGCTGGTCTGTCCGAAGGCGATGGTGCGGCTGTCGGCCGGGCGCGAGACGATGAGCGCGGAGATGCAGGCGCTGTGCTTCCTGGCCGGGGCCAATTCGATCTTCGTCGGCGGCAGGCTGCTGACCACGCCGAACCCGGAGCAGGACGAGGATGCACGGCTGTTCGCCCTGCTGGACCTGAAGCCGATGGAGCCGGGCGTGGTCGGGGCGGCGGCGTAACCGCGCCTTAAAGGCTGTCTGCCAGGGTACGCGCATGGATCGTCGCGCCCTAATCGGACTCAAGGAAACCGCCCGCAAGGCCAGCGGCGGGGGCGGCGCGCCGCAACCCAGCTATCTGCGCCTGCCGACCATCACCGCCAATGTGATGCGCTCGGGCGGACGGCGCGGCGTGATGACGGTGGAGACCGGGCTGGACACCCCCGACGCGGCCCTTCGGACGCGGGTGGCCCAGTCGGCGCCGCGCCTGAGGGCGGCCTATGCGGCGGTGGTGCAGGCGGCGGCGAACAGCCTGCTGCCGGGCGCGCCGCCGGATGTGGAGCGGCTGGTCGTCCAGCTGCAGGCGGCCACGGACCGGACCGTCGGCCGGCGGGGCGCGCGCCTGCTGATCGGGACGGTGATGGTGGTCTAGGGGCCGCCCGTCGGCAAGGAGCCCGAGACTTCGATAAAATGTCGGAAAGCCGTCACAGGAACGAGTTCCCGGCCCGGTAGTTCAGAGCGCCCGAAGCGAGGGACCGATGGACTGCTACTACTGCATCGTCAGCACGAACCGGGAGCCGGTCGCCGATCTGTGCGTGCTGGACGCGGCGGACGACGGGATGGCGCTCGCCCGGGCGCGGGCCATGGCTGAACAGGTCGCCGGATGGGAGCGGGCCAGCGTCCATGCCGGCGAGCGGCTGGTCGGTCTGATCTGGCGCGCGGCGGAGACGATCGAGCTGCCGCTGGCGGCCTGACGGTCAGTCCCTGGTCGGATCGACCTGGCCTGCGTCGCCGTAGGTGAGGGCGAGGAAGACGTCTTCCAGATCGGGATCCTCGGTCGAGATGTCGGCGATGGTCACGCCGGCGGCGCGGACGGCGGCGAGGACCTGCTCCACCGACGACTGGCCCTTCCTGTAGCTGACCGCGAAGGCGCCGTTGGGGCGGGGGGTGACCTCGAAGCCCGGCAGGGTCGGGGGGGCGGCGAGCTCGCCGTCGGGGCTGACCACGACGTGGCGGGTGTCGAGGCGGCGCAGCAGCTGGGGGGTCGGCTCGCAGGCGATGACCTGGCCGCGGTTCATGATGGCGATGGTGTCGCAGAGCTCCTGGGCCTCCTCGAGATAGTGGGTGGTCAGCAGGATGGTGACGCCCTCGGCGTTGATGCGGCGGACATAGTCCCAGAGCTGGCGGCGCAGTTCGACATCGACCCCGGCGGTGGGCTCGTCGAGGATCAGGATGGGCGGGTTGTGAACCAGGGCCTTGGCCACCATCAGCCGCCGCTTCATGCCGCCGGACAGGGCGCGGACATAGGCATGGGCCTTGTCGGTCAGGCCCAGTGCGGCGAGCAGTTCGTCGGAGCGGCGCTCACTGGCCGGCACGCCGTAGAAGCCCGCCTGGACCTCCAGCGCCTCGCGGGGGGTGAAGAAGACGTCGGCGACGATCTCCTGCGGCACCACGCCGAGGGCGGCGCGGGCGTCGCGGGGCTGTCTGTCGATGTCGCGGCCCCAGATGGCGGCCGTGCCGCCGGTCTTGTTGACGATGCCGGCGAGGATGTTGATCAGGGTCGACTTGCCCGCCCCGTTGGGGCCGAGCAGGCCGAACATCGAACCGCGCGGGATGACCAGGTCGACGCCGCGCAGGGCCGTCTTGGGCGGCGCCTTCTTCGAGCCGGCGTAGGTCTTTTCCAGCCCGCGGACCTCGATGGCGTTGGCGGGGAGCGGATCGGGTGCGGACATGGGCGGCTTTCAGGCGGGCGGTCCGCCTAGGTAGGCGCGGCGCCCGTCGCGGCCAAGCCCCGCAGTGATGACAAGCATGCGCGCCATAGTGTCAATGATGCTTGACAAGTTGAGCGCCAGTGTCCAGTTTCCTTGTCATTCTGAACAGTCTGCTTGACGGAGACATGCAATGAGCCGCACGCGTTTGATCGGCTGGACCGCCTTCGGCTTCTGCCTGCTGGGCTATGGCGCCTCGGCGGCCGTCGCCGTGTTCTACAAGCTGGGCCATCTCAATGTGCGCGAGGCGCTGATGTACGGCGGGCCGCTGGCGGTGGTCGGCGAGGTCGGGCTGTGGGTCGCGGCGGGGTCGCTCGGCTGGACCATCTTCAAGCGGCGCAAGGCGCTGTTCGACCGGATGTTCGGGCGAAAAGCCCGCGAGGTTTGACGCCCGGCGCCGGTCCGCCTAGGGAAACGCCGACGCGTCCTCCCATCCGACAGGTCGAACATGCCGCCCCGCCATCCCGATGCGATCATCCCGCCGCCGGAAGAAATCGTGGTCTCGACCAAGCGCGTGGCCTGCGACGGCGGCGGCGGGGCCCTGGGCCATCCGCTGGTCTATATGGACATGGGCGAGGACGATTTCGTCGAGTGCGGCTACTGCGACCGGCGCTTCGTGCTGTCGTCGCGGCCCAAGCCCGAGAGCGAATACTTCAGCCCCGCCGCCCGGCCGCCCGAGGCGCACTGAGGCGAAAGGCTGACCGGACGCCATGGCCTCCGCAGAGACCCCCGCCGAAATCTTCAAGCGCGCGCTGGCCCATGCCGCGCGGGCGCTGGCGGAGCAGTCGGAGCTGGAGGTGGTGTTCGGTTCGGACGGGCCGAGGCTGGCCGACGGCGTCCTGACCCTGCCGCATCCGCCGCGCGATCCGGGCGCGTCCGAGAGCGCCACCCTGCGAGGCCAGGCCGACCGGCTGGCGCTGCGGCTGGCCAATCACGACGAGGCGCTGCATGCGCGGCTGCGGCCGGCCGACTCCAGGGCGGCCGACGTGTTCGAAGCCGTCGAACAGGCGCGGGTCGAGGCGGTCGGATCGCAATCGCTGGCGGGCGTGCGGGCCAATCTGGACGCCGCGCTCCTGACCCGGCTGGAGAAGACCGGCGCGCTGAGGGTCACCGAGGCGGAGCGGGTGCCGGCGGCCGAGGCGGTGGCCCTGCTGGTGCGCGAACGGTTGACGGGGCAGCGGGCGCCGGACGGGGCGGGGACGTTGCTCGATCTGGTGCGGGGCGATCTGGAGAACCGGGCCGGGTCGAAGATCGACGCCCTGGCCGAGGTCGCCGGCGACCAGGACGCCTTCGCGGTGCGGCTCAAGGACGTGCTGCGGGCGCTGGACCTCGATCCCGGCGACGGGCGCGGCGACGACGCCTCGGACGACCAGGGCGATCAGGAGCCGGATCCGCAGGAGCCGGACGCATCCGAGGACCAGGACGAGGAGGACGACGCCGGCGGCGGCGAGGGCCAGTCGATGGACGGCTCGAGCGACGACCAGACCTCGGGCGAGGAACGCGACGCCCGTCCCGACGGCGCCCCCGCCGACCCCGACGGCGACGCCTCGGACGAGGGGCCGGAGATCAACGAAGGGGCGCTGCCGAACCGGCAGGAGGTCGGCGACGACGGGCGGGCGATCGACGCCTACCGGGTGTTCACCACCGCCTACGACGAGATCATCGACGCCGCCGAGCTGTGCGATCCGAACGAGCTTGAGCGGCTGAGGTCGCTGCTGGACCAGCAGCTGACGGCGCTGTCGTCGGTGGTGGCGCGGCTGGCCAACAAGCTGCAGCGCCGGCTGATGGCGCAGCAGAACCGCAGCTGGGCCTTCGATCTGGAAGAGGGGGTGCTGGACACCGCCCGCCTGACCCGGATCATCACCGACCCGACCAGTCCCCTGAGCTTCAAGGCCGAGAGCGAGAGCCCGTTCCGGGACACGGTGGTGACCCTGCTGCTGGACAATTCCGGCTCTATGCGCGGCCGGCCGATCATGGTGGCGGCGGTGTGCGCCGACATCCTGGCGCGGACGCTGGAGCGCTGCGGGGTCAAGGTCGAGATCCTCGGCTTCACCACCCGGGCGTGGAAAGGCGGCCAGTCGCGCGAGGCCTGGATCAGCGCCGGCAAGCCGGCCAACCCGGGGCGGCTGAACGACCTCAGGCATATCATCTACAAGTCGGCGGATTCCCCTTGGCGGCGGTCCAGGAAGAACCTCGGCCTGATGATGCGCGAGGGGCTGCTGAAGGAGAACATCGACGGCGAGGCCCTGAACTGGGCGCATGACCGGCTGCTGGCGCGGCCCGAGGCGCGGCAGATCCTGATGGTCATCTCGGACGGTTCGCCGGTCGACGACTCGACCCAGTCGGCCAACGCCGCCCTCTATCTGGACAAGCACCTGCGGCAGGTGATCGCCGAGATCGAGACCCGCTCGCCGGTCGAACTGATCGCCATCGGCATCGGCCACGACGTGACGCGCTGGTACCGCCGGGCGGTGACCATCGTCGACGTCGAGCAGCTGGGCGGCGTGATGATCGAGAAGCTGGCGGAACTGTTCGAGAGCGAGCCGAAGGCGGCGCCGACGCGGCGCCGGAGGGCGGCTTGAGGCGGCTGGCGCCGTTCGCCGCCTGCGTCCTTCTCCTATCTGCCTGCGCCGGCGCGGCGGTTATCGCGCCGGCCGCGCCCTACGCCTCCCATGGATGGACGCCGCTGGCGGTGGAGACGCGGCGGGTGGGGCTCGGAATTCCGGGCGGGGTCCGGCTGTCGCCGGGCGTCCGCTTCGCCGGGGGGCTGGAGATTCTGGCTCCGCCCGGCGACCGGCTGCATGGGCTGTCCGACCTCAAGCTGCTGGACGGCGAGGTCCTGATGGTGAGCGACGCCGGCGACCTGTTCCGGGCGCGGCTCCAGTTCGACGCCCGGGGGCGGCCGTCCGGCCTGTCGGACCTCCGTGTGCGGGCGCTGACGGCGGAGGACGGCCGGGCGTTCTCCGCCAAGCCGGACGGCGACGCCGAGGCCCTGGCGATCACCGCGGACGACGGCCTGATCGTCGGTTTCGAGCAGCGGCCGCGGCTGTGGTCCTATGGATCGCCCGATGACATCCGGGAACGGCCGCGCGCCTTTGCGACGCCGCCCGTACCCGGCGGCAACGAGGGAATAGAGGCCCTGGCGGCGGAACCGGACGGCTGGCGCGTCGCGGGCGAGTCGGGCGGCGTCTGGGACTGCCGCCCCCGGGCCTGCGTCGCGGTGGGGGAACCGCCGGCCACGCCGATTCCGGTGTCCGGATGGCGCATCACCGGCATGGACGGAGACCCGGCGCGCGCGGCTTGGTTCGTGGTCCAGCGGCGCTTCCGCGCTCCGGTGGACATGCGGGCGCGTTTGCGCCGGATGGCGGAGGACGGAACCTTCGGCCCGGTGCTGGTGGAGCTGAGCCTGCCCTCGACCGTCGACAATTTCGAGGGGATCGCGGCGGTTCGCCACGGCGATGGCGTCCGCCTCTACATCCTGTCGGACGACAACAGCCACGCCCGGCAGCGGACGCTTCTGCTGGCCTTCGATGTCGGGGCCGGGGCTCAGGTGGTTCGGAAATCCTCTCCCGGGGGAGAGGCGGCATCCAGGCCTAGACGCGTTCGCTGATCTTGATCGCCGCGCGGCAGCCGGCCTTGATCACGGCGCTGAGCAGGCCGTAGCCGGGCGCTTCGCGGCTGCCGTGGGAGACGGCGTGGTCGTGGTGGGCCAGTTCCTCGTCGCGGAATTTCGACAGCTCGGCGGCGAGGTCCGGGTCGCGATCCACGAGTTCGGAGATCTGGTCGGCGTAGTGTTCCTCGATGACGCTCTCGACCGCCTCGGTGCAGGCGTGGGCGGCCTTCTCGCCCAGCAGGGCCGTGCCGGCTCCGAGGCCGAGGGCGGCCAGCCGCCAGACCGGGGTCATCAGGGTCGGGCGCACCCGCTCGGCGTTGAGCAGGGCGTCGAAGCGGGCGAGGTGGACGGCTTCCTGGGCCTGCATCTCGCCCATGTCGGCGGCGATGGCCGCCTTGCCGGCGCGACCTTCGAAGACGGCGCGCTGGGCGCGGTAGATGTGGACGGCCGCGTATTCCCCGGCGTGATCGACCCGCAGGATTTCGGCGCGGCGGCGGCGGCTGGCCCCGCGGCCCGGGTGGGCCAGGCGGACCGGGCGGGACGGCGTTTCAGCGATCGTTTCAGGGGCGGGGGGCACGGGCATCCTTGGGCCTCTTGGCGGCGAACAGGCTGAACACGGCAAGCGCGGCCGAGATCAGCACGTTCCATCCGGCCATCGATAGACCCCAGTCGGCCGGGAAGCGCCACGTCACCGCGTCGCAGTAGACCGGCGGAGCGGCGGGGGCCGTGCCCATGGCGAGGGCGGCCAGGCTTTCGAGACTGACGTCGCCGCCACCCGCGCAGGCGGCCGGAAGCGTCCACCAGTCGTTCTCGCCGCCCATGTGGAAGACGGCGGTGATCGCGCCGGTGGTGAAGACCACGGCCAGCAGGAAGGCGGCGATGCGGGGCGTGCCCCGGCTGCCCCGGCTGACCAGGTGCCAGAGGGTGGCGGTCAGGGCGATGGTCACGGCCCCCCAGTAGACCTCGCGCTGCTTGAGGCAGAGGTTGCAGGGCGCGAGGCCGGCGAAGCGCTCGAACGCATGCGCCGCGCCCAGCAGCGCCAGCGAGGCGGCGAGGGCGAAGGCGGTCCACCACCGGGTCAGGAGTCGATAAAGGCCTCTCATCGGTGCTGTTCATAGCCGCGCTGGAGGGCGGCGTCGATGAGGCTCTGACCGCTGGCCCTCAGAGCAGCTTCACCGCCACCACGGCGCCGACCAGCACCACGATGCCGATGATGCTCCACATCGCCAGCCGCTTCTCCACCTGGGCCAGCATGGCGGGACCCCAGCGCCTCAGCACCCAGGCCTCGAGGAAGAAGCGGGCTCCGCGCGTGACCACCGAGGCGGCCACGAAAACCGGGAAGCTGAAGGCCGCGAGGCCCGAGGCGATGGTGACCAGCTTGTAGGGCACGGGGGTCAGGCCCTTGATCAGGATCACCGCCAGGCCCCACTGGTCGAACCAGTGCTGGAATTCGGCGAGGCCGTCGGAATGGCCGAGGACGTTCATCAGCCACAGGCCGAGGTCGGTCAGGTAGTAGCCGATGGCGTAGCCGAGGATGCCGCCCAGCACCGAGGCGACGGTGCAGACGAAGGCGTAGAAATAGGCCTTCTCGGGCCGCGCCAGGATCATCGGCGCCAGCATCACGTCGGGCGGGACGGGGAAGAAGGAGCTCTCGGCGAAGGAGATGACCGCCAGGGCGGGCGTGGCGTGCCGGCTGCGGGCCAGCGAGAAGACCCAGTCGTAGAGCTTGCGGAACATTCGATACCCGACGGAGGCCCCGTGGGGCGCCTGAGCCCCGGCTCTAGCAGGCGTGGCGGGCCCGCGCACCTGCCGAAACAGGGCGTGAGTCGCGGTCGCGGCCATCGGTCGCTATAGAGGCCGCCTCCGTCTCTCCCCAAGGACCGGAATACATGCGCTATCTGCACACCATGGTCCGCGTGACGGACCTCGACGCCTCGCTGCGCTTCTGGTGCGACCTGCTCGGTCTCCAGGAAGTACGCCGGATGGAGAACGAGGCCGGGCGCTACACCCTTGTGTTCCTCGCCGCCCCGGCCGACCGGGCGCGCTCGGAGGCCGAACGGTCGCCGGAGGTCGAGCTGACCTTCAACTGGGATCCGGAGCCCTACGGCGGCGGGCGCAATTTCGGCCATCTGGCCTATCGCGTCGATGACATCTACGCGGTCTGCCAGCGTCTGATGGACGGCGGGGTGACCATCAACCGGCCGCCGCGCGACGGCCACATGGCCTTCGTGCGATCGCCCGACGGCATTTCGATCGAACTGTTGCAGGAGGGCGAGCGGCTGCCGCCCGCCGAGCCCTGGGCCTCGATGCCCAACACCGGGAGCTGGTAAGCTGGACATTCGCACCCCCGCCGCCCTGGCGCTGCTGGTTCTACCGCTGCTGGGCGCCTGCGCCTCGACCTCCGAGACCTATCCGTCGCGCACCGCCACCGAGCAGCTGCTGGTCGCGCGCGCCGCCGACCGCGCCGTCGAGGGCCTGACCCTGCCGATCCCGCAGGGCACGCGCGTCTTCGTCGACGACGCCTATTTCCGCGCCGAGAACGCCCCCTATGCGGTCAGCGCCGTGCGCGCCGCCCTGTCGGAGGCGGGCTATGCGCTGGCGTCGTCCAAGGGCGAGGCCGAGGCGGTGCTGGAGCTGCGCGCCGGGGCGCTGTCGCTGGAGCAGATGCGGCGGGTGTTCGGGGTGCCGGAGATGCGCATCCCGATCAACGACAGCTTCAATGTGGTGTCGATGCCGGAGCTGTCGGTCTACAGCCGCCGGGACCGGGTCGGCGTGGCCGAGTTCTCAGGCTTCCTCTACGAGCCGAAGTCAGGCGCGCCCCTGGGCGCCGTGATCCCGATGACAGGCGAGTTCCGCATCCGCAGCCATAAGCTGCTGATGATCGTCGCCTGGGGCCAGCAGAGCATCGACCCCGGCGAACGCGACCCGGGCGACAGCTGGCGGGAGTTCTAGGCGGGTTCTGACGCCGCCGTAACTTGCGCCCCGCGCTCCGAGCGGTGATGGTCCGTCCCTCAGTTTCCGGGAGGGTTCCATGCGTCGTCTGCTCGTCTCCACCGTCTGCGCTGTCGCTGTCCTGGCGGGTGCTCCGGCCGCGGTCCTGGCGCAGGACGCCGCGGCGCCGGCGGCGGCCGCGCAGAGCGAGGACGCGCGGCTGGCGGCCTTCTTCGAGCAGGCCTTCCAGGAGCGGATCGCCCTGTCGCCGCAGACCATGACCTCGCTGGGGATCAAGCGCGACTACGGCAAGCTGGACGACGTCACCGACGCGGCGGCCGACCGCGGGCTGGCGCTGGCGGAACGGCAGCTGGCGCAGCTCAACGACCAGTTCGATCCGCAGACGCTGAGCGACGAGAGCCGGATGTCGTGGCGGCTGTTCGAATACGGGGTGGAGCAGGCGCGGCTGTCGAACCGTTGGCGCGACTGGGGCTATCAGTTCGCGGCGAACGGCAATCCGACCACCGGGCTGCCGGTGTTCATGATCAACAATCACCGGGTCGACAGCGTTGAGGATGCGGAGGCCTATGTCTCGCGCCTGCGGGACTCCGAGCGGGTCATGCAGGAGATCGCCGCCGAACTGCGCCAGCGGGCGGCGGCCGGGGTGATCTCGCCGAACTTCGTGTTCGGGCCGTCGATCGCCAACACCCGCAACATCATCACCGGGGCGCCGTTCGACGGCGGGGCGGATAATCCGGTCTGGGCCGACTTCCAGAAGAAGGTCGCGGCGCTGGACACGGATCAGGCCACGAAGGACCGGCTGCTGGGCGAGGGCCGGGCGGCGCTGACGGGCGAGTGGAAGCGCGGCTATGAGCATGTGCTGGCGGCGCTGGCCGAGGTGCAGGCGCAGGCGGCGGCCATGCCGGACCGGGACGGCGGCGTGTGGCGGCTTCCGCAGGGCGAGGATTACTACAACGCCCGCCTCAGGCTCTCGACGACCACCGATCTGACCGCCGACCAGATCCACGAGATCGGGCTGAGGGAGGTCGAGCGCCTGCACGGCGAGATGCAGACCATCATGGATCAGGTCGGGTTCGAGGGCTCGCTGCAGGAGATGTTCGCGCACCTGAAGACCGATCCGCGCTTCCAGTATCCGAACACGCCGGAGGGCAAGGAGCAGTATCTGGCCGACAGCCGCGCCTTCATCGCCCAGGTGATGGCGGCGGCGCCGCAGTGGTTCAGCGACCTGCCCGAGGCGGCGCTGGAGGTGCGGGCGGTGGAGCCGTGGCGCGAGGCGACGGCCTCGATCGCCTTCTATAACGCCCCGGCGCCGGACGGGTCGCGGCCGGGCATCTACTACGTCAACCTGTCCGACATGACCCAGGTGCTGAAGCCCCAGATCGAGGGCATCAGCTATCACGAGGGCGCGCCGGGCCACCATTTCCAGATCGCATACGCCCAGGAGATGCAGGGCCTGCCGTCGTTCCGGCGCTTCGGCGGCTACGGCGCCTATGCCGAGGGCTGGGGCCTGTACGCCGAACGGCTGGGCAAGGAGATGGGCTTCTACCAGGACCCCTATTCGGACTTCGGCCGGCTCTCGACCGAGCTGTGGCGGGCGGTGCGGCTGGTCACGGACACCGGCCTGCACGCCAAGCGCTGGAGCCGCGAGGACGCCATCGACTATTTCCGGGCCAATTCGCTGCTGAGCGAGCGCGACATCGTCAAGGAGGTGGAGCGCTACATCACCAATCCGGGGCAGGCGACCAGCTACAAGATCGGCGAGCTGAAGATCATGGAGCTGCGCCAGCGGGCGCGGGCGGCGCTGGGCGACCGGTTCGACATCAAGGACTTCCACGCCGTGGTGCTGGGCTCCGGCTCGGTGCCGCTGGACGTGCTGGAGGACCAGGTGGACAGCTGGATCAGCGCAGGCGGCGGAGCGCCTGACTGAATTCTTCTCCCCTTGGGAGAAGGTGGCGGGGCGGAGCCCCGTCGGATGAGGGTCGAACGTCTCATTCGGCGTGAGCCGTCGCGCCGCGGCTCACGCCGACTTCCAACCATATCCCCTCACCCTTTCGCCTTTCCGATCGCTGCGCTCCCGGAGGCTCAATCCCTCTCCCGCCGGGAGAGGGACGTGTTATGAGCGCCCCGCCATGCCCTTCACCGTCACCGTCCTGACCATGTTTCCCGAGGCCTTTCCGGGGCCGCTCGGCGTCTCGCTGATCGGCACGGCGTGGCGCGAGAAGGGGCTGTGGAGCCTCGAAACCCTTGACATCCGGGGCTTCAGCGAGGATAGGCGCGGCTTCCTGGACGACACCCCCGCGGGTGGCGGCCCGGGAGCCGTGCTTAAGGCGGACGTGGTGGCGAGGGCGCTGGACAGCGTTTCCGGACCGGCGCGGCCGCTTTTGTACATGAGCGCCCGGGGTCGGCCCCTGACCCAGGCGCGCGTCAGGGAATGGGCCAGGGCCGACGGCGTCACGGTGCTGTGCGGCCGGTTCGAGGGGGTGGATCAGCGCGTGCTCGACGCGCGCGGGTTCGAGGAGGTCTCCGTCGGAGACGCGGTGCTCGCCGGCGGCGAGGCGGCGGCGATGGTGGTGATCGAGGCGTGCGTGAGACTGATCCCCGGGGTGCTGGGCCAGGCCGAAAGCCTGGGTTCGGAAAGCTTCGAGGACGGGCTTCTGGAATATCCGCAGTACACGCGACCGCGGACGTTCGAGGGGCTCGAGATTCCCGAGGTGCTACTGTCGGGCGACCACAAGAAGGTCGCACAATGGCGCGAAGAGCAGCGGGAACTGACGACCCGGGAACGGCGGCCAGACCTCTGGGCGGCGCATCTGGCGAAGACCCATGCGGAGCCTGACTCCGCCAAATCACAGGTAAAGAGCAAAAAAGCTCGAGGAGAATGACATGAACATCCTGCAGACGATCGCAGCCGAAGAAAAAGCCCGCCTGATCGCCAAGCGCGACATCCCGAACTTCCAGCCCGGCGACACGCTGCGGGTCATGGTCAAGATCAAGGAAGGCGAGCGCGAACGCATCCAGGCCTTCGAGGGCGTCTGCATCGCCCGCGCCGGCGGCGGCGTGAACGAGAATTTCACCGTGCGGAAGATTTCGTTCGGCGAGGGCGTGGAGCGGGTCTTCCCGATCCTGTCGCCGAACATCGACTCCATCGAGGTCAAGCGCCGCGGCGTCGTGCGGCGCGCCAAGCTCTATTACCTGCGCGATCGCCGCGGCAAGTCGGCCCGGATCGCCGAGAAGCAGACCGTCCGCGCGCCCAAGGGCGTGGTGGTGCCGGAAACCGGCAAGGCCGAAACCCCGTCGGTCGACACCGAAGCGTAAGACGCTTCACGGTCCTGAAATGACGAAGGCCCCGGTGGAGACGCCGGGGCCTTTTTCGTGGGCCGCCGCTAGTGCGGATAGAGCCGATTGTCGGCGTCGCGCTGGCCTTCGAGGCTGTGGCGGAGGTCGCGCACCTCGTCGCGGCCGCCGCTGAGGCGCGTGAAGGCGCGGCGGATGGTTTCGCGGGTGGTGGCCGAGATCTGGCTGTCCTCGAGCGCCTTTTCGAAGCGGGCGCGGACGGCCTCCTCCGCGGATTCGACTGCGCCGACCATGCTGGCGTCGTCGCGCATCAGGGCGTGCCTGACGTCGGCGAAGGCGCGCTGGGCCTTGGCGAGGATGGAGCCCTCCGCGGCGGGGTCTCCGCCGAGGGCGCGGACGGTGGACTGGAGCTCCTCGGCGACCTGCCGGCGCTCGAAGCTGCGGCGGCCGAACAGGTCGCGCCGTCCGGGATCGTCCGCCTCGGTCGAGGCCTCGCGATAGCCGTCGGCGCTGTCGATGGCGGTCTGGATCAGGCTGTTGAGGACCTGGATATCGTGGCGATTGGCGTTGGACATGACGGGATTCCCGCTTGTTCTGTCCGCCTAAACCGCACCGTGGCCGTCTTGGTTGCCTTCTCAGCCGGCCTTGAGGCCGCGGCAGCGTTCCGTGAAGGCCGCCAGCGCATCGGGGCGCGCGGCCTGGAGGGGACCGACGGACTGGGCGCCGTAGACGGCCCGGACGGGCTCGCCCCGCGCCAGCCGCGCGATCAGGTCGGAATCGATCGGCCCTCCGCCGGTTACGCCGGGGCCGGGCGCCGCCAGATCGGCGACATGGGCGAAGGCCTCATCGCCGGCGCCGAGCGTGAGCCGGTCCTCGCTGCCGATCGGCTCGAAGCCGGGCACGGTGATCTGGAAGGCGGGGTCGCCGTCACGGCAGGCGAGCTGGAGGCGTTCCGCGCCCGTGGCGTCGACGAAGACCATGCGGGTCGGGGCCTCGGGCGGCTGGACCAGCGGGGGTTTGGAGGGAACGGGGAGGGGTTCCACGGGCGCGGCAGGGGCGGGGGGCTCTTCCCGGCCGCAGGCGGCGAGGCCCAGCAGGGCGGCGGCCAACAGGGCGGTTCGCATATCCGGCTCCTTCACAGTCTGGTGCGCAGCGACCACAGCTCGGGGAAGCAGCGGCGCTGCAGGGTTTCGGTCAGATAGGCGACCCCCTCTGTGCCGCCGGTGCCCCGGCGGCGGCCGATGATGCGCTCGACCGTGACCACATGTTTGTGCCGCCAGGTCAGCAGGGCGTCGTCCAGATCGACCAGTTTCTCGGCCAGCTGATACAGCGGCCACCATCGGGCGGTGTCGCGATAGACCTCAAGCCAGGCCGCCTCGACGCCTTCCGACGCCTCGTAGGGCCGGCTCACATCGCGGTTCAGCACCTCGGCGGGCACCGGCAGGCCGGCGGCGGCCAGCTGGGCGAGGGCGTCGTCGTAGAGGCTGGGCGCCGCCAGCGCCGCCGTGAGCGCCGCGTGTGCGGCGGGCCGTTCCTCGTGGAAGCGCAGGAAGCGCTCGTCCTTGAGGCCCAGCATGTATTCGAAGCGGCGGAACTGGTCGCTCTGGAAGCCCGAGGACGAGCCGAGAGAGCCACGGAAGCGCAGGTATTCCGCCGGCGTCATGGTGGCGAGGATGTCCCAGCTCATGGTCATCACCGCCTGGATGCGGCTGACCCGCGCCAGACTCTTGTAGGCGGGCACCAGATCGCCGGCCCGGACGAGCCCCTGGGCCAGCGCCACCTCGTGCAGGATCTGCTTGAGCCACAGTTCCTTGGTCTGGTGGATGATGACGAACAGCATTTCGTCGTGCTCGTCCGACAGCGGGTGCTGGGCGGCGAGCAGGTCGTCGAGGGCGAGATAGCCCGCGTAGGTGATGGTCGAGGGCCGCGGTTCGCTGGTGTCGGTCATCGGCGACCTATCGCGCGGGTGGAACCCGGGCTCAAGACTCGTCGGACTTCTTGATGTCGGCGCTGCCGGAGCGGTCGGCGCGCTCGTCCCAGCCGTCGCGATCGGATCGGAACGCCAGGGCCATCAGAATCCAGGCGAGAGCGATGGTGCCGAGAACGCCCAGGGAGAGGGCGACGAAGCCGTGCACCGGCATGGCGCCGCCCCCAATGGCCGTCCAGGCCCAGCTGATGCCGGCGATCGACAGGACGGCGACGCCGACGGCGAGAAGAAAGGTGCGAAATGACGACATCCGTCAATTCTACGCTCCGCATCGCGCCTGGGACACCCTCGTAGAACTACGTGGGCGGGTTCCCCGGCGCTCGCCCGGTCAGCGCTGGACCCACTGGCCCTGGGCGTTGCGGTACCATTGGCCGCTCTGGATGCGCGGCATGATGATGGTCTGGAAGGCGCGGGCGGCGGCGGCCTCGGTGGTGGCGCCGTCGCCGGCCGCTTGGGCGCTGCGGGCGTAGCCGTCGCGGCGGGCGTTGTTGGTCACGGTGACGGCCTGGGTCAGGGCGGGGTCGGACGACGGCTGGCGGAAGCCGAGATAGCCGTCGGACTGTTCGCCCACGGTTCCCTGGGCCTTGGCGGCGTCGATCATCGCCTTCTGCTGGGAAGTCTGCGCGAAGGCGGCCCCGGCGGCGACACCCAGCGCGGCGACCGCGGCGGCGATGACGAAGAGCTTGCGGAAGGACATCGGAGGCGGCTTTCGCATCAGAACAGGTTCGGGTTCTCGACGAGGAGGTCCTGAAGCTCCTTGTCGAGACGGACGCGGATGTCGGCGTCCAGCTTGGCGTAGATCTGGATCGGATCGACCTGCAGACGAACCGTGGGCGTGCAGGCGCCCGCGCCGACGGCGGCGATGAAGCCGATCAGGGCGAGACGTGCGCGCGTCCGGGTCATGGGCAGGGTCTCCGGTGTTGATCCGCAGCGATCTAACGCCGCACAGGGTGAACGGGTTCTGAACGGCAAGGCTGGCGGCATCAAGGCGCCGGCTCCGGTTCGACCGGCGGCGGCGCGGCGGCGTCCGCCGACGGCTGGCCGTTGCGGGCGCGGTTCAACTCGAGCAGGTCGCCGACCAGCTGGTTCAGGTTCAGCGTGGTGTCGAGCGTCAGGTCGATCTGGGTGTCCGACGGCAGGGGCAGTTCGCGGTTGAGGAATTCGCGGCTGATGAATTCGGTGATCGGTATGCGCAACTCCTGGCGCTGCGGCGGATCGTGGCGGCCGCGGATGTGGAACAGGACGCCGATCCGGCCCGCATCGAGGCTGTTGACGTCGGCCGACAGGATGTCGAACGACAGATTCTCCATGGCCTGGTAGGCCAGGTCCTGCACCGTGTTCGGCGGCACGCCCTCGCCACCGCCGCCGGCCTCGACCCCGACGAGGGCCTCGCGCTGGATCGACAGGCGGCCGGGCTGGACCGCGGCCAGGGTTCCGCCCGAGATGCGGACGCCGTCGACCGGGTCCGAAGTGAACGGAAGGCGGCCGGAGACGACCGCGTCCAGCCTGACCTTGTCGCCGAAGCCCGAGCCGGCGATCACCTCGCCGAGCTGGACGTTCTCCAGCACGATGACGCCGCTGAACGGCTGGCCCGGACCCAGGGGAAAGGCGAAGGGCTCGATCCGGATGGTCCCGCCGGCGACCTTCAGATCAGCGGCCTCGACGGTGACGGCCGACTTGTCGAGCGCGAAGGTCACATCGATGTCGGTCAGCGGGGTGACGGACTCCAGGGCGTCGGCGGTCAGGTGCTGCCCCGCGGCCGTGACGAGCGGGGCCAGGCTGGTGAAGTCGATGGTCCCCTTCAGTCCTTTCACCGGACCGGCCGGGCTGACGAAATCCAGACCGGGGATGGTCAGCCGCCCCGAACTGGAGCCCTCGGCCTCGGCGAGCCAGTCGATCCGGCCCTGGAAGGCGACGGAGCCGGAGGCGGGGGAGCCGACGAAGTCGCCGGCCAGCGGGCTGAGGTCGGCGGGCTGCAGTCCGCCCTCGGCGAAGACGATGGACGGGGCGTCGATGGTCAGTCCGCCGGCTCCGGACGGCCCGTCGTGGGCGAGGTCGAGCCGGCCGAGACCCACGCCGTCGCGGGACAGGTCGAAGGCCCCGGTCCAGTCCTCGTCGGCCAGCCGGGCCGATCCGGCGGCCTGGAGCGGATTGAAGCGCAGCGGCGTCGTGGCGTCCTCGACCTTCGCCCGCTCGATCCGCGCGACGAGGCCGAGGCCGCCGGGGCCGCCGGTGGCGGTGAATCCTCCGGCGGCGTCGTGGAAATTCAGGGCCAGGAAGGGGGCCGAGGCGTCGAGTCCGGAGAGCGCGCCGTCGGCCCGCCAGCGGCCGCCGGCGATGCTGACCAGCGGCCGGTCGACGGGGCAGGCCTGGCCGGACAGGTCGACGACGTCGTTCTCGCCCAGCTCCAGCCGTTCAACGGTCCACGGGGCGCAGCCGGCGGCGACGTAGGTGATCCGGCCATTCGAGGAGGTCAGGCGGCCGCGCGTGTCCAGCCCGATCCCGCGGGCCAGTTCGAAGTCCAGGGCGGCGCGGCCGTCGACGTCGGCGGTGAAGCCGTCCGGCGTGAGCCGCCAGGCGGGGATGGCGAAGGCCGCCTCGGGCAGGCCCTTGCCGCGGGTGGCGGTCAGGGCGAGGGCCCCGCCTCCCCGCTGGCCGGGGGCGGCGGCGAAGACGGGTCCGCCGGCGGGGCTGAGCGTCAGCACGCCGCCGTTGGCCGGCCTCAGGGTGGCGGGGCGCTCGAGAACCAGGCGGGTCGCGCCGCCGCCGGACGCCAGGGTGAAGGCCGGGATGTCGACCGCGAAATCGCCGAGCGCCCGCTTCATCCCGGCCAGGTCGGCGCCGTCGTCGCCCGCGGCGGGGCCGAACAGCGGCCAGGCCCCGTGGGCGGCCCTCAGCCCGCCCGAGAGCGTCAGGCGCAGGCCGGCGTCGGAGACCAGCTCAAGCTCGGCCGCGCCGCGCGCGCCGGCCAGCGACAGATCCTCCCATCCGATCCGGTCGGCGGCCAGGGCGAGGGGACCGGTCACCTCCATGGCCCGGCCGCGGCCGCCGGCGGTCAGGCCGCTGGAGGTCAGCGCCACGCCGGATCCGTCGAGCCCCGCCCCTGAGGCGTGCGCTGCAGAGACCCTGGCCGGGCCGTCGATGCGCCAGCCGAAGCCGCGGTCGTCGCGCGACAGCAGGGCGCGGGCGTCGCTCCAGCGCACGGCGGCGGCGGTCGCCGACACCTTCGAGCCGGTCAGCCGGGCCGCGCGGAGGTCGGCGTCGGCGGCGCCCGAGATGCGGAATGTCTCGAGCCAGCCGGCGGTCTGGCCGTCGAAGCCCACACGGGCGACGGCGTCGCGGGCGGCGAGGTCCCCGGCGGTCAGGCGCGCGGCGACGAGGCCGATGTCGACGCGGGCGCGTCCGTCGCCCCGGCGCCGCTTCAGGTCGGGATAGGGCAGGTCGCCGCTGACGGTCAGGCGGGGCGCCGTCCCGGACAGGCCGGCCACGGTCGCATGGTCGGCCGAGGCCGTGAGATTGACCGCCGTCCGGTCGCCCAGGGTCTGGACGCTCAGGGCGGCGACGAGCGCCTGGGCCTCGATCTCGCCGCTCTTGAGGTCGGCGGCGGGCATCCGGGCGCCGAGGCGGATCAGCTTGCCATCGTCGACCCGGGCGTCTCCGAGGACGGCGACGGGGCCGTATTCGGTGTCCAGGCGGACGCGCGCCTGCTCGATCAGCACCAGCGGCCCGCGCACGTCCGGGCGCGGCGGGCGGCTTGTAAAGCGCTCCACCAGGGGGTCGAGCGAGCCGAGCGAGAACTCGCCGTCGCGGAAGGAGGCGCGGAGCACGGGCCGGAGCAGGCGGATGCGGGTGGGCGTGACGCCCAGGCCGGTCTTCGACCACGGGGCGCCGATGGCGTAGTCGACCTCGACCCGTTCGACCACTGCGTCGGGATTGCGGGGATCGCCGATGCGGATGCTGGCCACCATGCCGTCGATCTCGACCCGCTCGATCTCCATGTCGGCGGGAACGCCCTGCCGCTCCAGCCAGCCGATCAGCACCTGACGCGTGGCGGCGCGGCGGTTGAGATACAGCAGGCCGGCCAGCACCAGCAGGATGCAGACCAGCACGCCGGCCGCGAGCAGCAGTCGGCGGCCCGCGCCCCCGCCGCGGCGAACCGGGGGCGGGAGCGGGGCGGCGGGCGCGGTCGCGTCGGTCATGCGGCGATCCGAACGATGAACAAACCGGACTCCTGGAACAGCACAGCGGGCGTGACTGGGGAAACACAGTGCAGTGGCGCATCCGCCACTTTGAATGCAGTGGTGACGACATCAAGGCGCGGCGGCGAGTTGACCCCGAATACCTCTACGAAACGTCGTCAATACACTGTTCGCTCCCGGCGATAAGCTGGCGCATCACGCAGGCTTTACCGCCGCAAACGGCTCCGGTTAACGGTCTGTAACGAACTGCCTTCCCATGATGGGACGGACGGGCTATACGGCCTGTCTCGCGCCGGGGGCTTCTTCAGGCGCGATCCTTGCTTCTAGTGGCTTGGGCGCCGGTCGGCGTCGCAGTTTTCGGGGACCGATGGCTCAGTTCGATCCACGTCGCCAACCGATGCGTCTCGCGCCTCACGCTCTCACGGCGGTCGCAGCGCTCTCGGTGGCCCTCCTTGCCGGACGCGTTTACCAGCCCGCGAAGGCTGAAGAAGTTCCCGCCCTGACTCCGGCCCAGATGGCCGCCATCGAGGCCCAGGCCTTCGCCGCCGCTGGCGCCCCGGCCGGCCTGACCGCCCCGGAAGCCATTCCCGTACAGATTCGCCGCGGCGAGACCTTCGAGCAGGCCGTGCGCCGCACCGGCATCCCCGCCGAAGAGGCCTCGGCCATCGCCGCCACCCTGTCCAACGCCATGGACATGAGCGAGATCCGCGCCGGCCTCCGCTTCGAGACCGCCATCGCCCGCCCGCGCGGCGGCCGGGGCGATCCCCGCCTGATCGGCCTGACCATGCGCACCGGCCCGGCCAGCCAGGTGACCGTGTCGCGCACCTTCGACGGCGCCCTGCGCCTGCGCGCGCTCGAGGAGAAGGTCACCCACGAGATCGTCGTCCTGAACGGCAAGGTCGAGGGCTCGCTCTCCGCCTCGGCCCAGCGCGAGGGCGCGCCCGCCGCCGTGCGCCGCAAGGCCGGCCAGCTGTTCTCGCACAAGTTCGACATGGACCGCGACATCCGCGCCTCGGACGAGTTCACCTATGTCTACGGGCGCACGGTGACCGAGAACGGCCGCACCATCGGCACCGACGGCCTGCTGTACGCCGAGCTGAAGGGCGTGGCCTTCTACCGCTTCCAGCCCGCCGGCGCGAAGGAAGCGCAGTATTTCGACGCCACCGGCAAGAACACCCGCTCGGCCTTCATGCGCACGCCGCTGGAGCGCGGCTTCCGCGTCTCGTCGTCGTTCGGCTTCCGTCGCCACCCGATCGCCGGCTATCGCAAGATGCACCAGGGCATCGACTTCGCCGCCGGCACCGGCACGCCGGTCGTGGCCCCCGCCGACGGCGTGGTGGTCGAGGCGCGGCGCTGGGGCGGCTACGGCAACTGGCTGCGCATCCGCCATTCGAACGGTCTGGAGACCGGCTACGGCCACCTGTCGCGCTACGCCTCGGGCATGCGCGCCGGCCAGCGGGTCCGCCAGGGCCAGGTCGTGGCCTATGTCGGCTCGACCGGCGCCTCGACCGGACCGCACCTGCACTACGAGATCTGGCGCGGCGGCCGGCGGATCAATCCGGCCGGCGTGCGCACCACCGAAGGCACCGTCCTCTCGGGCGCCGATCTGGCCGCCTTCCGCGCCGAAAAGGCCCGCATCGACCGCATCATCGCCGCCGGCGGCGAGCGCCGTCCGCAGGTCCAGCGCGCCAGCCTGAACGACGGCCTGCGCCCCGCCCAGGGCTAGACCCCGGCTCCCGGCCGCGCGGCGCCAAAATCCCGCCGCACCGAGCGGATCATCTCGTCCGCCCGCGTGTTTGGCGCAGGACGAGCGGATCGACGGCGGAATGGAACGGCGAAATCTCCTCAAGGGCCTGGTCGGCGGCGCGGCCTTGTGGGCCGCGGCCGGCGCGCCGGCGCGCGCCCGCGCATCGTTCCAGTCGACCCGGATCGTGGTCGAGACGCGCGGAAGCGGCCCGGACCTGATCCTCATCCCCGGCCTCGCCTCGACCTCCGCGGTCTGGACCCGAACGGCGGCGCGCCTGCCGGGCCGGCGGCTGCACCTCGTTTCGGTGCGTGGCTTCGGCGACCTGCCTGCGGGAGCCAACGCCAACGGGGCGGTCATGGGGGCGGTGGCGGGCGAGGTGCGCCGCTACATCGACCAGGCGGGCCTGGGGGCGCCGGCGCTCATCGGCCATTCGATGGGCGGACAGCTGGCGCTGCGGGTCGCCGCCGACGCGCCGGACCGGGTCGGCCGGCTGATGACGGTCGACGCCTCGCCCTTCTTCCCGGCCCTGATCAGCCCCGGGGCCACCGTCGGCGACGTCGAGCCGATCGCCCAGGTCGCCTATCAGGCGGTGCAGTTCCTCGGCGACGAGGGCCTGCGCTCGCGCGGGCGGTCCCTCGGGCTCGAACTGGGCGGGGCGGCCGACGCGGTGTTCGGCTCCATGGGCTGGCAGGGCGGCGACCGCCGGGTTCTGGCCCAGGCGCTGTACGAGGTCATGACCCTGGACCTGCGCCACCGCCTGCCCGACATCACCGCGCCGGTCACCGTGGTCTATGGCTGGAGTTCCGACGAGGCCTCGCCGCGCAGCCGCACCGACGGCCTGTTCCGGGGCGCGTACGCCTCCCTGCCCCGCCCGGCCGTGTTCGAACGCATTGAGGGGGCCGAGCACATGGTGATGATCGACCAGCCGGGCCGGTTTTTGGCGGCGGTTGAACGGTTTCTGGCGTAGGTCGGGGGGTTCATCGGGCTGCCGGGAGCGGCCGGTTCGGATGACGGCAAGGGGTGGGAGGCGGACCTCAGTCGATGATCGGGCAATCGGGGACGTAGGGGGCCAACCCCAGAGCAAGCGCGGCTACAAGCAACCAGCACAAAGCAAGCTGAACGAACAGCGTTAGTCTTGACCACCGGCGGAAGAT